>Ga0302156_10000011_pt1 | contig 202188 bp, 166 predicted proteins | sample I_Bog_N3_2_FD_193503 | JGI IMG/M metagenome (GOLD analysis project Ga0302156, IMG submission 193503) | Peat permafrost microbial communities from Stordalen Mire near Abisko, Sweden - I_Bog_N3_2 | ecosystem: Environmental > Terrestrial > Soil > Wetlands > Peat | place: Sweden: Abisko... | reverse complement strand
CGTGCGGGATGGCGACACCATGACCAAGGAAAGTATTGGAAACGTTTTCACGGCGCATCAGGCTGTCGATATAAGCCGGATCAACCAGGCCTGCGGCGACCATTAGATGCCCTGTTTCGCTTATGGCAGAAGCCTTTTCTGTTGGATTGGCACCGAGTTTTATTTGGTCTGGATGTAGCAGCGTGCGGGGCATGATGTGCTCCTGGCTAATGGGGAGTATTGGGTATCTATTGAAATCGATTACATAAAAGATGTCAATCATTTCTGGCAAGGAAGCTGGCAGTAATGTATATAAGCCGTTGATCAGGTACGGTTCGGATGCGGTCGGACCTAGATCGGTGCAGCATGGATGCCATAACTGGTTGTCAGGGAGTCTGTCAGATAAATGAGCGTGAAAATCAAGGATGTGGCCGCGTTGGCCGGTGTGTCAGTGGCGACCGTGTCGCGCGCGCTCGGTAGTGGTCCTGTGAGTGTGGAACTCAGGCTGCGGGTCGAATCAGCGGTGTTGCAGTTAGGCTACCGGCCGAATCTGTCGGCGCGCCGGCTACGCTCGCAGCATAGTCAGACCGTGGGGTTGATTGTGTCTGATATTCGCAATCCGTTCTTTACCGCGGTCAGTCGCGCCGTCGAAGACGCCGCTTATCGCGTGGGTATGCGGGTGATTTTGTGCAATACCGATGAAAATCTGGAAAAAGAAGCGATGTACCTGCGTTTGATGCAGGAGGAACGGGTCAGTGGGGTGATTTTTTCGCCGACCGCTACCACCGCGCGTCGTTTTCGTCCGGATCGTTTTGATTTTCCGGTGGTCATGATTGACCGCGCGGGGCCGCCTGGAGTGACCGACGCCGTGGTGCTGGACAATCGGCAGGCGGGTGACCAGATGGTCGAACATCTGATCCGCCAGGGCTATCGTCGCATCGGCGGTCTGTTTGGTAATGCCAGTACCACTGGTGAAGAGCGTTGCGCTGGCTATGAGGCGGCGCTGGCCCGGCACGGACTATCTCCGGCCGTGCGCCTGGTTGCGCCGTCCAGCGAGGCCGCCGCCGCGGCTGTTAGCGCTTGGCGGGGGCAGCCGGACTGGCCGGAGGCGCTGGTCGCCAGTAATGGCCTGTTGCTGCTGGGCGCGATGCGCGCGCTGGCCGATGCCGGTTTGTCGATTCCGGGCGATATGGCGCTGGCCGGGTTTGATAATGATGCATGGACTGGTCTGGTGGGAGGGGGGCTGACGGTGATTGAGCAGCCGGTCTACGATATTGGCGCCATGGCGATGGATATGTTGCTGTCACGGCTGGAAAACCCTGCGTTGTCGATGCGCAAGTTGGTGTTGAACGGGGTTTTGCTGGAGCGCGGATCGACGGCGTGTAAAGTGCAAACTTCGGTGGAATGAGTTCACCGGCTGACGGGCTATCAGGGGGGGAGTGTCCGATTTTCTGTCGTGGCGTATCGATGTCAAAGGGTTGCCACGCGTTTGCGTTGCAACCCTTTGGTGTTTCTAAAGTGCTGACAAAAAACTGATTTTAATTCGTCGGGGGATCATGAATTGAGACCTTGGCGGGTCCCTGTCATCTATTTTGACGACTATTCTTTTGCCATTGGCGTAAAGGTGAGCGTCGGCTTTCTGCCATCGGCGATTGCGTCGATTTCGTTTTGCACGGACGAAACATCGGCGGCATTCGTTAGAACGCTATATTCCAGATCGAATGACTGTTTCCCATTAGGGGCCAATGTTTTCACCCGGCCTTGCTTGCGCTCGATCTGGCGCGGATAAGCAAAGCTGGTGCCCGGCTCAAGACCGGTGACATAACCCTGCTTCAGCGTATCCGTATTTTTCCACAGGCTCAGCACGGGAAGCTGTGTGGTATTGAAATGAATCGCAACTCCGCTGTCGCCGGCCTGGTTGTGCAGCATGACTACCGTCTTGCCATCCTTATCGGCAAAGGGAATAACATTGAATACCATCTCGTCAAAGCCTTTGGTCGGCGCCAGGTAGGATTGCCAATCCTTGAGCCCCTTTTTCGCATATTCGTTGAATGGCGAAATCTGTTTCACTGGCGCGACGAATTTTGCGCCTTCTTCAAGGATGGGCTGGCTGAAGTTGCTGTGATAAATGATCTGATAATTACGATCATAATCGCTGTTGTTGGTCAGCTCGTCGTGTATCTTTACGGTTTTCTCGCCCGGCGTTACCGAGAGTTCGGTCCACGTCTCCAGTGCGCTGAACTTAAAGGTGTTTTCTTTGATCAGGCCCTTTACATGAATGGTATAAGGCGCCGTTTCGTCGACGCTGACGATAACCGTGGATGCCGGGGTATTGCCCGCGCGCCCGTGCAGGCTGAGTAGTTGCCCGTTTTCTTGTCCCGGATGTCCGGTCCATTCATAGCCACACCGCACCATCATTTCGTTGAAGCCATCCAGCCAGCCGAGGCCATTGCGCATCTGTAAATTCATGTAGGCCGGATTGATAATTTCGTTGACTGGCGATTTCCAGCCGTAGCGGATGCCATGGCTTTTCATCTCGTAGATATCCATTCCGCGCGTTGGAATGAGCGAAACCTCCAGATTTTTGGTTTCGATGGTAATTAAGGTGCTGCCTTCTTGTTTGCCACCATGTAGTGTCTTCTTAGTGACGGTGAAATCGGTAGCGCCCGACAAGCCAAGATCGGCCGCGGTGATGTGCCAATTACTGACTTCAATATTGTTCTCCGCGCTAGTTAATACAAAGTCCTTGGCGAAGGCGTTATGTGCAAATGCCAGTCCTAACACACTTAGCGATATGAGCGTTTTTTTCATTTGGACACCTTGTGGGTAACGAAGCGATGAAAGATGACGTTTGTAAACATCTGCTGCCTGCGTAACTACATTGCATAGACGCATCTCACTGGCGCGAGCCTGGTCAGTGGGGAATTCACCCTGCCCAAGCAAAATAGTTAGCATCACGGTTTGACAAAAGCGCGTCTTTAACTTGCCGTGGCCCAAGTGTAATCGTTTTTATTTTATCAAGCACTATTTGGTAAATAATTTATTATTTAAATGCCTTTATGCTAATAAATACGTTATAAATCATCATGATAAATTGCAACACTTGTTTGTTGTGTATGTGTAATCGTTATCATAAAATGGATTTTTTTTGCAGATGATCACTCGATTGCATTTCTAGTGGGCGAAGAAATATCAGGATGAGGTCCCGCGTGGACGGCTTGATACTCAAGCAAGTGCAAGCCAGCAGCGTGTGGACCGTCCACTTGCTCCTTGGTTGGTCCTGACGGAGTCATCCACGAAATGCTGCTCTGGGAATTTTTAGCTTAAAGGTTGAATCAAGGTATTACCGCGCGTTTTTCAGTGGGGCGAGAGCCTGTGTTGGTAGGGTAGAAGGCGATCCGTTTCTTTTTTGACCACGGCATAACATTCACAGCACAGTTCTTCCAGCTTTGGCCGGTTGAGCACGGTGATATGCCCACGGCTATATTCGATGATGCTCAGTCGCTGCAGTCTGCCGGCGGCTTCGGTAACGCCTTCGCGGCGGACACCGAGCATATTGGCAATGAGCTCCTGAGTCATGACTAGGTGGTCGCTATCTAGTCGATCCAGTGATAGTAATAGCCAGCGGCAGAGCTGCTGGTCGATCGAGTGGTGGCGATTGCAGACCGCGGTCTGCGACATTTGGGTGATCAAGGATTGGGTGTAGCGCAGCAGCAAGAGCAATAAATCGGTGTGGCGGTTGAATTCATCCTTTAGTCGCTGCCCCGGTAAGCGAAACGCCGAGCCCGCGCTCTGCACAATCGCTCGGCTTGGCGTGCTTTCGCCCCCCATAAACAAGGACACCCCGACTAGCCCCTCATTGCCGACTACCGAGATCTCCGCCGAGGAACCATTTTCCATCACAAATAGCAACGAGACGATGCAGTCAATTGGGAAGTAAACATTACGCATGGTATCGCCGGACTCGTACAGAACTTTACCTAGTGGCATATCGATCCATTCTAGATCGGGAAGCAGCCGCTCTTGAGCTTCGATCGGCAAAGCCGCCAACAGGTAATTAGTTTTTGCGCCGGTTATTTCGGGCATATCAACACCCCATTCAATATTGTGCGGTCCACTCTTACTGGGCTGGTTGTGATCGCGTGCGGCGGTGAAGCGGCTATGTAGGAGGGTATCCCCTTAATCAGAGCCATCTCTATGGCGCGCGCATCATCGCCGGCATTGCAAGCGTCTTTATTGACATTCATGGATGTCTTCTTTTTTGAGATCCTTGGGACTGCAACATACGGCGCTGTGATTATGCATGGAGATGATGGAGTCATCTGTGCGCCTGCGCACATAGCGGCAGATTCGATGATCATCTGCTTGATCTGAATCGACGTCATCTACTGATTCCTACCCCGTGGTTCACTTCGTACGTTAGCGAACAGATCCGGCGGAGAAGATGATCTACGGTAGGTGAATGAAATGAGTTCTGGACCCGTGATGGTTCACTGACTCTAGCACTCCTCAATGATCTTCTTCGATTTAACGGCTGCCAGATGAAAACCCCAACACCGGACGCACGTCAGGACATTCTGTGCTTACGTCGCTCAGAAAAAATGTCCCGCTCACCCCATGCCTACGTGCGGGGGAATACAGCGCAGTATTACGAATGGCTGCACAGCCAACATGGCCACGCCTTGCCGCATGGCCCGGCAATTTGGATCTGTGGCGACTGCCATGTGGGAAACCTTGGCCCGCTGGCGGATGCCGATGGACGTGTCAAAGTGCAAGTTCGTGACTTTGATCAGACGGTGATAGGTAACCCCGCGCATGATTTGGTACGACTCGCGTTGTCGCTCACAACGGCAGCCCGTGGTTCACACCTGCCCGGAGTCATCACGGTCCATATGCTTGAACATCTGATGGCCGGTTACGAACGAGCGCTTACCCGCGGTGAAGATTCTGAATCCATGCGCAAGCCGGATTCGGTAAAGGTCGCCTTGCGCAAAGCGGTCAAGCGCTCGAGGGGGCATCACGCATCGGATAGGTCGCCAAACATTCCCAAAGGATCGAATTTTTGGCCTTTGTCCAAAGCCGAGAACGAGGGTATTGCGCAGTTGTTTAAGGCGCCGGACCTTATTGCCTTGGCAACGACGCTAAAGTCCCGCCCGGAAAATGCCAGCGTCAAGGTTGTGGATGCCGCTTACTGGGTCAAAGGGTGTAGTTCCTTGGGGCTGCTGCGCTACGCGGTATTACTCAGCGTCGACGACGATTATTGTCTGATGGATGTCAAGCAAGCCGTGCATGCGACCTCGCCGCGCTACCCGCACGTGGGTATGCCTCGTGATAATGCCCTGCGAGTAGCGGAAGGCGCGCGCCTCATGTCGCCAGCTTTGGGTGATCGCCTGGTCGCTCAACGGTTTCTGGGACACGGGGTCTTTATCCGTGAATTGCTGCCGCAGGACCTCAAACTCGAAATTGATCAACTCAGTCTGAACGATGCAACCAGAACAGCGAACTATCTGGCGTACGTTGTGGGTTGCGCCCATGGCCGGCAAATGGACCAAGCAACCAGAACCGCCTGGCGTCTTGATCTGAAGTTGGGGCAAGGAAACGCGCGCACAGTACCGGCTTGGCTTTGGGACAGTGTGGTGCAATTAGTGGCGAGCCACGAGGCCGGCTATCTTAATCACTGCCGCAGGCATGCGCTCTCAAGCTCCGCGGCTAGGTTTCCAATCCGCGCTGTGCGCTGGTGAAGCGGCTTGTTCGGTGCCGCGTTCTCTGCTTGCAATCATGTCACCGGATCCGGTTTGCGTGGGTTGTTCATTTCGGCGCCATTTCCGAATGGCGCTAAAGACCCATTTCCTGCGCTGCGGGCTCAACGGGTCTCCTTCAGGTCGCCCTGGGACTTGGCTGGAGACTTGGCCAATCGAGCACTGTTGACCGCGCTTGGAATGCTGTCAATCGATCGATGCTTAAAGCACATCACGCAGCCTCTTGTTGATAAGCGCTGACGGGCTCACCCAGGTATACGGCGCCAAGGAGAGTGCGCACCGTTTTGGGCATGGGGCGGCCGCTTTCATAGCGCGAGCCGCCTGATTGCGTGATGCCGATCTGGCGCCAAAAGTCCGATTGGGTCAGGCCGAGCTGGCGGCGCAGGATGCGTGGGTCAATGGTTTTGGTTTTCATGGTTTTATCCTGGCAAGGAAATTCCCCTCCAATGAATGGCGGGATTCCTTATTGTTGTCATGACGGATGGGACGCTCCCGGCCGGTTATTCGAAGACTCAATTTCAACGTCGCCAGCCAGGTGCTCTCTGCTACGCTGGCCAACGCTTTTGATCGCGGACAGTCGCGCTTTGCCGTGGTGTCGACATGGGTTGTTGCCCGTCCGGCCTTTTGCTGCGTTTGGTGATTGCATCGTCAGTGAACATAAGCGGATAAATCAACACCGTCTGTTCGGTCTCGCACAAACCGCACTGGTCGCTAAGAAAATAGGGAGTCCGCGAACGGCATCTTCAGTTTCAGCACGGATGCCTTGATGGTCACGAATTGAATGCGGGTTCTTGCGGCGGATGACATTTCTCGTGGGCGTGTTAAGACCGCGCGTGGTTGTCGTGGCCCTCAGTGCTGGCGGTGAGTTGGCTTGACGAACGGGGTACCGCGGCCGCCGCGGCCCTTTTTGTATTGACAACCGGCTGAGGAGTGGCGCTGGCTATGGCTGAAAACTTGACGCAAACGCTCGATTGGCCGCGTCGGTTGGATCGTCGGGCACTGAAACGAATAGAGGGGGCTTCTTGCCGTTACAAACATAGTTCAGGGTCGCCTCGCCAAACGAACCCGGAATAATGTCCTCAATCTCGCCTTTGGTCGTGGTGCTGCTCGCCACTGATTTGTCCCTTGAGTAGTTCACCGAAGCCAAAAGTTGTGACGTACCGTCTTTACAATAGTATTCGGTCTTTTTAATTGACGTCTTGATGTTGTTTTTCATTGAGGCATCGGAACTGACATATTCTTCCCATACCACTCGGGTTGATTCGCTGGGTTTCTTGATGGATGAGACCTCAATGAAAACATAGACATCATTGTTTCGGTTGATACATTTCCAATCCGCGGCCAGTGCGCACGATGAATAAACCGTCGCAAGCAATAGGAGGAGTATTTTTTTCATTTCTATTCTCAATGTATTTGCCAAGTGACATGCAAGCCCGTAGTCAATAGTACCGCCGCATACCCATCAATTAAACCGTTCCACTAAAAAATCCACAAGGCTGCGCGGCTTGGGCGAACGATAACGGTCTGGCAGGTAGACCACGCTCATCGGCCGGCAGGGAAGCTCATGAATGGGGAAGAGTTGGACCAGACGACCCGCCCGCATATCGCCCTGCAACAGCATCTCGGGTTGCAGTACGATACCCAGGCCGTGCAATGCCGCGACGCGCAGTGCCAGCCCTTGATGAAAGGGTGTAACCATGAGCCACGACTTCTCCCCCCATCCCGGCACGGTCGCTATTCTTGGCGTGCCGTTGGATGACAACTCTTCGTATCTGCGCGGGCCGGCGCAAGCCCCGGATCTGATTCGTCGGGCGCTGAACTGTGATTCGGCGAATCTGTGGGCGGAAAACGGGCTGGATCTCGGTCTTGCCGGGGTAATTCACGATGCGGGTAATGTGGCGCTGGTTGCCGGTGACCCCGACGTGGTGGCCAAGATCGAAGCCGCCGCCGACCGGATTCTGGCCAGCGGTATGCCGCTGGTCAGCCTGGGGGGCGACCATTCGGTCACCTACCCGCTGCTGCGCGCGTTGAGCAAACACCACCCCAAACTGACCATCGTGCATTTTGACGCGCACCCGGATTTGTACGATGAGTTGCTGGATAATCGGCTGTCGCACGCCGGCCCCTTCGCTCGCATCATGGAAGAGGGGTTGGCCTCGCGCCTGATTCAAGTCGGTATTCGCACGATCAATGGTCACCAGCGCGCTCAAGCACAAAAGTTCGGCGTGGAGACCATTACGATGCGCAATCTGGATCGGCTCAGATCGCTGAAAGTCGACGGCCCGCTGTATATTTCAGTCGATCTCGATGCCATGGACCCCGCCTTTGTCCCCGGCATATCGCACCACGAGCCCGGTGGGATGTCGGTACGCGAACTGCTGGATGCGATTCAGCATCTGGGTGGGCAACTGGTCGGCGCCGATGTGCTCGAGTACAACCCGGTCCGGGATCGGGACGATCAATCCGCCATGGTCGCCGCCAAAATTCTCAAAGAGCTGATCGCCAAAATCCTGTATCAAGGCCGCGATGCTTTCCCCGATTGGCCTTGAGATCAAGCGCTGACCATGCCGCGATCTTGCCCTGCGTTCAGATTACATCCGGATCAATAAAGATCGCGGACCCGTCACTGAAGCGGCTCAGTCTGAACGGCGCGGGGTCGACGATGGGCGGCGCGTGGCTGACCAGGTCCGCCGCCAGACGTCCCGCGCCGGGTCCCAGGCCAAAGCCATGACCGCTAAACCCGGTGGCAATGGTCAGCCCCTTGATGGCGTCCACATTGGAAATCACCGGGATCAGATCCGGGGTCATCTCGATGCGCCCTGCCCACGCTTCCAGCTTCTGCACCGAGGCGAGTTCCGGGCGCAGGTGTTTGAAGCGCCTGAGCGCGAGCTGAACCAGAGACAGATCCGGCGCCGGATCATTGATTCGGACTTCTTCATAGCGTGAAATCTGATCCGGCTTGCGCTGGCGATTACCGCGCAGTGACTCGAAGAATGCGCGGCCAAAGCTAAGGCGCACATTGCGAAAATTGCGTATCAGTAGTGGCAGAAACTTAAAGAAATAGTGGAAGCCATCCGCAACCAGATCAAAGCGTTCCCCTGCGCGCAGGGTCAGTGTGTAGCCTTGGTCCTGGCGGCGGCGCAGACAAAAATCATCGGAGCAGAAGGTGCCTTTGATGATTTCCGGGGTCTCGGTCGTACGCGTGACCGTGGAGCGCACATTCAACTGCGGCAGAGAAATGCCGTAGGGGCGCAGAAAGTGCGAAGTCCAGCTGCCGGCGGCGACCAGCACCGCCGGCGCGGCAATATGACCGTGTTCGGTAAATACGCCGACGATCTTGCCGTCCTGAATGTCCAGCGCGCGCACGGCGGTTTGCTGGTGCAGCGACACTCCTGCGCGCCGGGCGGCTTCGGCAATGGCGGGTACCGCGATGGCGGGCTCGGCCTGTGCGTCGCCGGGTGTGTGCAGGCCTCCAATCCAGCGGCCTTGGCGCGCGGGCAGGGCGGTTTGCGCTTCTTGTGCCGATAGCGCGCGAACCTCAATGCCGGCTTCGCGCGCGCGGATAGCCCAACGCTTCCAGCGATCCAGTTCCGTGTGACTGCGGGTCAGGCTGGTGAGTCCGTGGCGGCGAAAGCCAATATCCACCCCCAGCTCAGCCTGCAGGCTTTCCCAGATGGCCAGACTCTTGATGATCAGCGGCAGTTCGCGCCGATCGCGGCCTTGTTGTCGTATCCAGCCCCAGTTGCGGCTGGATTGTTCGGCCGCAATCAGACCTTTTTCCAATAAGGCCACTTTCAGCCCCCTGCGCGCCAGGTCTAGCGCCGCCGTTGTCCCGGCGATCCCCCCGCCCACCACCACTACGTCAACTGCATCTGGAAGTCGGTCATCACTGAGCACGCAATCTAATGGATGAGACATAGAACCTCGGAAACAGCCTGCGGGAAGGGCAATCGGTGTACCCTTCACCGCTTGCTTTGAATGAAGATTGAGATCCAATCTATCAGTGATGGCTTAAAACAATAAGCAATAAAAACCTATTTTGTTATTTCGTTTTGTTGTTTATACGCGGGTATGGTGCGATGGCAACCCGAACCGGGGGCCGTGCGGTCCCCGCCTTCGACCTCAGACTAGATCCCGTAGGCCCGCATAAAGACCGCGAGGGCGCGGTTGACCGCCACGGGAACCGGTGGAAGTTGCTCCACGGGCACCGCTTCGAGTAGTAGAGGAAACTGCATCTCAGCCTGTAGCAAAGAAAGCAGGTATAGCGCTGTTAGTTCGGGATCGTCCTGGCGAAGCTTGTTTAGCTGCATACAGGCTTGCATATATTTTGCGATCTGAAGTCGTACCTGCAACGGGCCATACTCGTAAAAATCTTTGCCTACCTTGGCTCGCCCCGATTCCGCAAAGGCCACGCGTTGTGCCGCTATGATCTTGGGTTGGCACAGAAACTCGAGTAATTCCTCTCCAAAACGTTGCAAGGTCACCACTATGTCGGCGGCTGGGTCCAGTTCTTCGTATAGCCGCATCATGATATCGCGCGCAAAGCGATGCATCACATCTAGGAACAGCTCTTCCTTCGATTCGAAATAATTGTACAGCGTTGCCTTGGACATGCCGACAAGGGTCTTGATCTGATCCATGGATGTCTGCTCGAAGCCCTTCTCGTGAAACAGGGTTTCTGCTACGTCCATGATTGCCTGACGTCGACTCTCGCTTTTTAGGCGCATACCCACCCCAATTCATTTCAATACTCACAGTATAGTTTTTCTTGACACATTTGTCGTCCCAATAGAAACTGAACCGTATAGTTTAGTTAAGATAGGGAATCTCGTGAACCTAACTCCTTCTGTACGCCCACGCTGGCGTGGTGTTCCACTGTGCCTGGCCTGCGCCTTCGCGCTCAGTGCTTGTGCAACGCTACCCAACCTCGGTACACCGCCAAAGCCCACTTCCACTGGAGCCTGGCGCGACCTGCCACCCTTGAGCGCGTCATGGCCGAGCGACGACTGGTGGCGCGGATACGGAGACGCACAACTCGATCAACTGCAGGAAGAAGCCTTGGCCTCTGCGCCAAGTCTGGTCGCTGCCGAGGCGCGGCTGAGGCGAGCAACCGCAGGGGTCGACATTACCGACGCAGCCAATCAGCCACAGTTGTCGGCTAACGCCGACGCAGAAGCCGCCAAGCAGAGTGACAACCTACTGATGCCGAAATCTTCGCTGCCGCAAGGGAACCATGGCTATGCCCGCGCTACGCTCGACTTCAGTTGGGAGATTGACTTCTGGGGGCGTAACCGGGCCGCTCTGGCTGCCGCGACATCCGAGCATGAAGCCGCTGCCGCCGACAACGCACAGGCGCGCCTAATGCTAACCACCTCAATGGCAACAAGCTACGCCGAGCTCGCGCGTTGGTTCGCGGCGGAAGACACCGCGCGCGAAGCACTAAATATTCGTGAGCAAAGCCTGAGGCTAATCCGACAACGTTACGACAACGGTCTGGAAACCTTGGGGGCAGTGCGTCAGGCGCAAGCCGTGCAAGCTGCCGCACAAACGGAACTGCTGGCGATTCAGGAACAGCTCGAATTAACCCGGCACCAGCTCGCCGCCTTGGTCGGCAAGGGACCTGAACGCGCGCAATCGATCGTTCGCCCTCGCCTCGATCTGACTCAACCGCATCAGTTGCCGGCCACGTTGCAACTTGACCTGCTCGGGCGCCGCCCCGACGTGGTGGCCGCCCGCCTGCGCGCCGAAGCCGCTAGCCACCACATTGATGTGGCCCACGCCGAGTTCTATCCCAATGTCAATCTCAGCGGGTTTATCGGCTTGCAATCACTCGGAATCGGACAGTTAACGAAGAGCGGGTCTGTCATCGACAGCGTCGGTCCCGCCATTTCGTTGCCCATCTTCTCCGGGGGGCGACTGCGTGCCCAGCTCAAGGGCGCGCGCGCCGACTACGACGAAGCCGTCGCCAATTACGACGAAACGGTCAATCGCGCCTTGCAGTCCGTGGCGGACGCCGCCACCAGTCAGCGGGCGCTTGCGGGTCAGGTCACCCATAGCGGTGAGTCCGTCGACGCTGCGCGCGAGGCTTGGCAGATTTCCCAAGATCGCTATCGCGGCGGCCTGGCCAACTACCTCGACGTACTGGCGGCTCAAGAGGTCCTGCTTGCGAACCAACGGGTATTGACAGACCTGCAATCCCGAGCGGTATCGCTTGATGTCGCGATGGTTCGCGCGCTGGGCGGTGGTTTTCGCGTCCAATGATTTAATGAAGGAAATTTAAAATGTCCCAAGCTGAGCCCCAATCCCCAGCGCAACACCAACGCGGCCGTCTTTTTGCCTTGCTTGGCGTGGTCGTTGCCGCCGGAGCCATTTCCTACTGCGCGTACTGGGTGGTACACGCCTCTCACTTCGTCACGACCGACAATGCTTACACCGGCACCGAAGTCGCGCAAGTCACCCCCTCCGTCGGCGGCACCGTGTCCAAGGTCAATGTGATCGACACGCAGGAAGTCAAAAAGGGTGACATTCTGGTCGAAATTGACAGCATTGACGCCCGCCTGGCACTGCAATTGGCCGAAGCCGAGTATGCGAGCGCGATTCGGCGCGTACGTGGCATGCAGGCTACCGACAGCGGCTTGGCCGCGCAGATCGCGGCGCGCGACGCTGACGAAACGCGCGCCGTCGCGCAACTTCAATCCAGTCAGGCCGACTTCGAACGCGCAAGTATTGACTTGCAACGGCGCCAAGCCCTTGCTAAATCGGGTTCGGTTTCCGGGGATGAACTCACTCGCGCCCAAAACGCGTTTGCCAGTGCCCAGGCCAATCTGATCGCCGCACGCGCCATCGTCGGACAATCGCGCGCCAACAAGTCGTCCGCAACGGGCTCGCGTAACGCCAACCTAGCCATGATTGACAACAGTTCGCTCGAAAACAACCCGGAAGTGGCGCTCGCCCGCGCACGGCTCGACCAGGCGCATATTGACCTGGATCGCACCATCGTACGGGCCCCGGTGGACGGTATCATCGCGCGGCGGCAGGTGCAGATCGGGCAACGGCTCGCGCCCGGAGCGGTACTGATGGCGGTGGTCCCGCTCGCCAGCATGCACGTCGACGCCAATTTCAAGGAAGGCCAGTTGCAACAGGTCAAGCCAGGTCAGCAAGTTGAACTCACTTCAGATCTGTACGGCGATGAGGTGGTCTACCACGGGCGTGTCGTTGGTTTTGCCGGTGGCACGGGCTCGGCCTTCTCACTGATTCCGGCCCAAAACGCTACCGGTAACTGGATCAAGGTCGTTCAACGCCTACCCGTGCGCATTGCGCTCGACGGTAGCGATCTCGCACGCCATCCGCTGCAAGTTGGCTTATCGATGAACGTCAGCATCGATACGCGCGACGCCAAGTAAGGACATAACCATGACTACGGAAATGAGCCTGCTCGAAAGAGAGGGGCCGCTACGGGGAGGGATGCTGTGGGTTGCTGCCCTGCTGCTGGCAGCCGGCAACTTCATCGCCGTGCTAAACATGACGATCACCAACGTCGCCGTGCCAACCATCGCGGGTTCTCTCGGCATCACCAGTAGTCAAGGCACCTGGGTCATCACCTCGTACTCGGTGGCGGAAGCGATCACAGTGCCGCTGACCGGTTGGCTTGCCTCACGTTTTGGCTCGGCCCGAGTATTCGTGACGTCGATGATCATCTTTGGCCTCTGCTCTGCCTTGTGTGGCTTGTCTGGATCGCTGGGAATGCTGTTGCTGGCGCGGGTACTGCAAGGATTCGCCGGCGGACCGCTCATGCCGCTGTCGCAAACCTTGCTGTTGCGTATCTTCCCCAAAGAAAAGGCGGCAGCGGCAACCGCGCTCTGGGCAGTGACGACCCTCGTTGCCCCGGTGGTCGGCCCCATCGTCGGAGGCTATCTGTGCGACCACGCCAGCTGGTCGTGGGTGTTTTTCGTCAACGTACCGATTGCGCTGATCGGCGGCTGGATGGCCTGGGGGCTACTCAAACGCAATGAGACGCGAATTGAGCGATCTCCCATCGACAAGGTCGGCCTCGGTCTGCTGATTGTGTGGGTTGCATCGCTGCAGATCATGCTCGACGAGGGCAAAGACAAGGACTGGTTTGCGTCGACGACGATCGTCATGCTGACTATCGTCGCTCTGATCGGCTTTCTCGCTTTCCTGATCTGGGAGATGACCGAGCGCCACCCCATCGTGAACCTACGCGTCTTCCGTCATCGCGGCTACTCGATGAGTCTGTTGACACTGTCATTGGCTTTCGGTGCTTTTTTTGGCATCAATGTGCTCACACCGCTGTGGCTGCAAAATTTCATGGGCTATACCGCCACCTGGTCCGGCATGACCGTGGCCTGGAGCGGGGTGCTGGCCGTTGTCTGCGCTCCGTTCGCGGCGGTGCTTTCGGAAAAAATGGACTCGCGCATTCTGGTCTTCGCCGGTGTGGGGTGGCTCGGTCTGGCGACCTTCTGGCGGACCTTCGCCACCACCGATATTACTTACTGGCAAGTCGCTGTCCCGTTGCTGATCATGGGTATCGGGATGCCGTTCTTTTTTGTGCCGCTGACTAGCGTCGCCCTCGGCAGCGTCGACGAAGAAGAGACTAACGCCGCCGCCGGCTTGATGAACTTTGTACGAACACTTTCGGGTGCCATCGCCACCTCGCTGGTTTCAACGTTCTGGGACGACCGTATCAAGTTTAATCACGCTGAACTGTCAGGTCTGCTCGATCGAAGCGGGGAAGGTTTACAGGCCTTGCTGCACAGTGGGTTCGACATGGAAACCGCGCGCGCCTTGCTCGATCAGATGACGACAGGGCAGAGCGTGATGCTGGCGACCAACCAGATTTTACTCGGGCTTTCCATCATTTTGATCCTAGCCGCTTGCACGATCTGGCTAGCACCGAAAGCCACCCGCGCCGTGGATACTTCGGCCGTGCATTGAATAAACAACCCCATCCTCGCAAGGAGACCGGCATGATCAACACCCTACTTGTCGCCATCGACGCCACGCCCCAACACGCGCAGGTGTTACGGGAGGCCGCAGAGCTGGCAACCCAATGCCATGCACGCCTGCATGTCATCGCGGTCAACGATCCCGTTAGTCGCAACGGACTGGTCATGTTTGAACCCGTCGGCGACTATCTGGACGACATCGCACGCGAAGCACACGAGGTATTAGCCGAGGCGCCAGCCGTACTCGCGCAGTACGGGCTCGAATGCGTTACGCACTCGGCTCACGGCAAAGCGGCAGAAGAAATTGCTTTGCTGGCGCAACGGCTTGAAGTCGATCTCATTTTGATTGGGCACCGCCATTTGAGCTGGCTAGACCGGCTGTTTACACATTCCATCGGCGGGGATCTACTTTCTAAAGCACCGTGCAATGTCATAGTCATTTTGCATGAAGGCGCCGGCGGCGAAAAACCCGGCGCCTAGAAGGTTGTCACTGGCGCCAGATCACGTTTGGTGCGGGCGTAGTGCCTGCGGCGACTACGCCCTACGGATTTTGGCTTAGTGAAGCAGCTTAGCTGGAGGTCGCAGCCGCCTTGGCTCGCGCCATATGCAGTTTTTTGTAGCTGTCGATCAGGCGCTGGTGTCTATCCAGCCCCTCCAGTTTCATACTGGTTGGCGTTAAGCCGAAGAAGCGCACGCTGCCATCCACCGAACCCAGCACCGCGTCCATGCGGGCGTCACCAAACATCCGGCGGAAATTGACCTCGTAATCGTCTAGGTCCAAGTCGTCATCCAGCAGCACTTCCAGCACCACATTCAAGGCTTGATAAAACAATCCGCGCTCGACGGTGTTGTCGTTGTATTGCAAGAAAGCGCCCACCAGCTCTTGCGCCTCCTCGAAGTTCTGCAAGGCGAGATTGATCAACAGCTTCAATTCCAGAACGGTCAACTGGCCCCAGGCCGTGTTTTCGTCAAATTTAATGCCGATCAAGGTGGCGATGTCGGAGTAATCATCCAGCTCATTGTTCGCCAAACGCTCAAGCAGAGCTTCCAGGCTAGCATGGTCCAGACAGTGCAAATTCAAAATATCGGCGCGGACCAACAGCGCTTTATTGGTGTTATCCCAAATCAAATCTTCTGCCGGATACACTTCCGAATAACCCGGCACCAGAATCCGGCAGGCCGTGGCGCCTAAGTGTTCATACACCGCCATGTACGCTTCTTTGCCCAGACCATCGAGAATGCCGAACAAGGTCGCGGCCTCTTCGGTATTCGAGTTTTCACCTTGCCCGGAAAAATCCCACTCAACAAAATCGAAATCGGCTTTGGCACTGAAAAAGCGCCACGACACCACCCCGCTGGAATCAATGAAGTGTTCAACAAAGTTGTTGGGCTCAGTGACGGCGTTACTGGTAAAGGTGGGTTGAGGTAAATCGTTGAGGCCTTCAAAACTACGGCCCTGCAGCAATTCGGTCAGGCTACGTTCCAGCGCCACTTCCATGCTCGGGTGCGCGCCGAACGAGGCAAACACGCCGCCGGTCCTCGGATTCATCAAGGTGACGCACATCACTGGGTACACGCCGCCGAGCGACGCATCCTTCACCAGGACCGGAAAGCCTTGATCTTCCAAGCCCTTAATCCCGGCCAGAATGCCCGGGTATTTTGCCAGCACTGCGTGCGGCACATCCGGCAAGGCGATTTCATCTTCGATAATTTCGCGCTTGACCGCCCGTTCGAAAATTTCCGATAGGCATTGCACCTGCGCTTCGGCCAGGGTATTGCCGGCACTCATGCCATTGCTGACGTAGAGGTTTTCGATCAGGTTGGATGGAAAATACACCACCGCGCCATCCGAATGTCGCACAAACGGCAGTGAACAGATGCCGCGCCGCACATTACCGGAGTTGGTGTCGAACAGATGCGAGCCACGGAGTTCACTATCGGGATCGTAAATTTTCAGGCAGTGTTCATCGAGAATTTCAACCGGCAGCGCGTCTTTCGGGCCGGGCTGAAACCAGCGCTCGTTCGGGTAATGGACAAACGGCGCGTTGGCGATGTCATCGCCCCAAAAATGGCCGCCATAGAAATGATTGCAATTCAGGCGCTCGATGAATTCCCCCAAGGCCGATGCCAAGGCGCTTTCCTTGGTCGATCCCTTGCCATTGGTAAAACACATCGGCGAGTGCGCGTCGCGGATATGCAGCGACCACACATTGGGCACTAGATTGCGCCACGATGCGATTTCAATCTTCATGCCCAAGCCGGCCAACACGCCCGACATATTGGCGATGGTTTGCTCCAGCGGCAGATCCTTGCCGGCAATATAGGTGCTCGCGTCGGACGCCGGCGACAAGCTCAGCAAGGCCTGGGCATCGGCATCCAGGTTCTCAACCTCTTCAATCACAAACTCGGGCCCGGTTTGCACCACTTTTTTTACGGTGCAACGGTCGATGGAGCGCAAAATGCCCTGGCGGTCTTTGGCGGAGATCTCCGCGGGCAACTCGACATGAATCTTGAATATCTGCTGATAGCGGTTTTCCGGATCAACAATATTATTCTGCGATAGGCGGATATTCTCGGTAGGAATATTGCGAGTTTCACAGTACAACTTCACAAAGTAAGCCGCGCACAAGGCCGACGAGGCCAGAAAGTAATCGAACGGACCCGGTGCCGAGCCATCGCCTTTATAGCGAATCGGTTGGTCGGCCACCACCGTGAAATCATCAAACTTGGCTTCAAGACGAAGCTTATCGAGAAAGTTGACCTTAATTTCCATGTGAGAATTCCAAAATAGTGCTCAAAGTGATTAGCCTTGGGTTGCGGTGCTGTCGTGCTGCGATCAGGCCGTCGACATTGTCACCTTGAAACCGCAATACAAGTGGATGGCTCATGATTTTCAAGAGTGGTCGCTAGCGGGAGTTGAACGGGAATCGTGCATTTTGAATGTCTAATTGCCAGGTCGGCATCAGATTGCCCAACAGCGCGAGTGACTTCAATTGGCGACAATGAGTCATCCGTCTACCGGCAGGATATCGATTTTCGTGTCGAGGCGCTGCAAAAATGCGGCAAAACGGAAAGTATTTTGCAGTGCGCGACGAATATTTACCCATTGCCGCCCCTCTGTCGTCATTCTCGCCGCAGCGCCCCCCTTCATGCTCGCCGCCATTTTACACACCGTCATGCTCGCCGCGTAGCGGCGGGGATCCAGAGAACTTGCGGCGGCGCGAGCAAAAAGCCTGGATCTCCACGCTGCGCGTGAAGAAGACGACGGAGCTGCGCGTGAAGATGACGGCAGGCGCGGCGTAATCAGAGTTGTTCCGCGGATAGCACGCGCAGGGGTTTGGGGGTGGCATTCGTGGCTGTCCATACCGCGTTGAAGTGATCAATCACGTGTTCTGCGCTGAGTGCGAAGGCGCTGAGGGTGGTGTGCGCATCACTCACGACGGTGACCTGATACCCGCGCGACACCGCGTTGCGCAAGGTGCTGTCGACGCAAAAGTCGGTGGCGCAGCCGCCGATCCATAGCTGGCTGATTCCAGCCTGTGCCAAATGCGCGGCAAGATCGGTTGCGCAGAAGCTATCGCCGTAGCGCTTGTCCATTCGGATATCGCCTGGCTCGCAAGCGAGCTTGGGGTGAAGTTGCCAGGCAGGGGAGCCGCGTTGGAGTTCTTGATCCTCATGCTGGATAAAGATCACCGGGTAGTGACGCTGGCGGGCCTTGGCGATGGCGAGGTTCAGGTTGTCGAGCACCGCATTAAGTCGGACCGCGCGCAGTTCGCCTGCGACGACACCTAGCTGCACATCGATAATTAGCAAAGCGGTATCGGGCATGGCTATCTCTCACGCGTTGGGTTGAGTCGCTATTTTAGCGGCTGAATGACGGTTTGACGACGATCTGTTCATCGATGTTAAGCGGTGTTTTATCGCCATGTCATGATCGACCGCTTTTGCCGCCGTGGACTCCAAAGTCCGACAGGCACCTAGGGTCCAGTCGGACGCATCGGGTTTTGCGCCAGGCGGACCCGGACCTTACAAGGGGATGGCTTGCGTTAACCCGCGTTGGCAACCTTGCCTGGCCAGCGGATTCTCAGGGTGACAAATAGCATGGCCAGACCCGCGAACAGCCAGCCACCCCACAACGCGCCCCGCATTCCGACTGCCGTAATGAAGGCGCCCCCCAGCGTTGCGCCGAGCAATACGCCCAGATTGGCCGCCGAGATGAACAGGCTGGTGGCGAACTCTGGCGCCTCCGGGGCTTCCGCGGTGAGCCAGACCTGGCTGACGATCAGGCCGCTGGTGTGCGCCGCGCCCCACAGCAGGCAGAGGGGGAGCAGGCCCGCGAGCGGCGCCGCGCCAAAGGTTTGGAGCGCGCAATAAGCGCCAGCCAAAACCAGCGGATACAGCAATACCGTCTGCGTGCGCGATTGACCCAGGCAACGACCCGCGAGCAGGTTGCCGAGTACGCCGCCCGCGCCAAACACCACCAGCAGCAAGCTGATGGTCTCTCCGCCCAGCCCCATCTGGCGCGCCAGATACTCGGCCGCATAGCTATACACCGAGAACATCGCGCCGAATACGCACACGGTCATCGCCACGGCTAGCCAGACGCCGGTTTTACGCAAAATGACCAATTGCCCACCCCGCGAGCTTGCCCGCGCTGTTGTCTCTCTGGGCAGCATCCACCCTAAGCCGATGGCCGCCGTTAGATTGAGTGCCGCGCACAACATGAATGACGCCTCATAGGAGATGCGCGCCGCGACCCAGGTGCAGAGCGGTACGCCCAGTACCAAGCCCATGCTGGTGCCGACGAAGGCCATGGCGGTTGCATGCGTGGCGCGCGCCGGCGGATACAGTGATATCGCGGTCGAGAAGGCCACCGAGAAAAATACCGGATGCAATAGCGCGCTGGGTAGGCGCAGCAATGCCAACGCGCTAAAGGTCGGCGCCCAGGCCGATAACAGGCTGCATAGGCTAAAGACCAGCAAGGCGCCGACGAGCACGCCGCGCCGTGGATAACGTGAGAGCCATAGCACCATGAACGGCCCGAGCGCCGCCACGGCCAAGGCGAACAGCCCAACCAGCCAACCCGCCCGCGCCACGCTGATGCCGTAGCGGGCCATGATCTCGGGCAGAATACCGACCACGCCAAACTCGACCGTGTACAAACCGAACAGTCCCAGCGCGATGAAAAACAGGGTTCGGCCGGCGTTCATGCGTGTTGCCCCTCGGTGCTGACCCCATAGATGGCATCACGCAGGTCGGTGACGAAGCGGCCGGACATCCCTTCGTACAAGGTATTGGTGAAGGCCACCACACTCAGCTTGCGCGGGTGATCGACAAACCAGGAGTGACCATAAGCGCCGCCCCAGCGCCAGGTGCCCGGTGACTCTGGCGAGGCGGCGGCTAGCGGGTCGCGCAATACTGAAAATCCCAGACCAAATCCGAATCCAGGCGCATTGGGCAGATCGAGTCCGGCGGTATGGTCACGGCTCATTTCCCGCACCAGCGCGCGGGGTAATAAAGGTTGGCCTCCCTGACGCAGAACTTCCAGCAGACGCAGAAAATCATGCGCACCGCCAACCATGCCCGCGCCACCGGATGGGAATGCATTCGGGTCATTCGCGCGCGCTGGCGCATAGCGGATGCCGACTGCGCCGGCAAATGGCGAGACAATATCCTGTTCGCGCATGCGACGCGGGGTTGGCGTGTCATTCACATAGGCCGCCGCTAGCCGGCGCGCATCGCGGGCGATGAAAGCCGTATCGTTCATTTTGAGCGGACCGGTCACCAGCTGGTGCACGGCCTGCGCCAATGTCTGGTCGCAGACCCGCTCGATGATCGCGCCGAGCACATCAATCGCCAGCGAATAGCCCCACGAGCTTCCTGGCGGGTACAACAGCGGCACGCTACCCAGGCGGCGCAGATTTTCGGCGAGGGTGATCGCGCTGTGATCCATGCCATCGGAAACGCCCGCCAGTGAATAGGGGCCGTGGTCATCGCTCTCGAAGAAACGGTAGCCGAGGCCCGAGGTATGGCTGAGTAATTGCCGTGGCGTGATGGAGGTGGTTGCGCCGTTGGGCCGGGCGGGACGGAAGTCGGGTAGCCAGCGTCGAATGTCCTCGTCCAGATCAAGCCGCCCTTGCGCGACCAGCGCCATGGCCGCCGTCGAGACAATCGGTTTGCTCACCGACGCCAGCCGGAACAGCGTGTCTTCGGTCATGGCGCGACTGGCTTCACGATCCGCGCTACCGGCGGCGCGGTGATAGACCAGTTTGCCTTCTTGAGCGACTAATACGACCGCGCCCACCAGGCGCTGCTCGGCTAGGGCTTGCTCAATGACCGGGTCGACATGCGATGAAAAATGCGTGGAGGGAGTGCTGAAGCCTGGCTGTGCTGATTGCGATGACATGTGTATTTCCTAAGGTTTTGGAGAACACATTCACGATATTGTTTCTGGCACTAAAGAAAAAGATGGGTATAGTTCCTTAGTATGCGGACATCAATGTCCGTAATTGGGAGGCGGGATGGACAGTCTGAGTGGCTTCACGGCGTTTGTACAGGTGGCCGAAACCCGCAGTTTCGTGGCGGCGGGGCGCTTGTTGGGGGTTTCGGCTTCGGCGATGGGGAAAAGCATTGCCCGGTTGGAAGCAAAGCTGGGGGTACGGCTGTTTCACCGCAGCACGCGTAGCCTTACGTTGACCGCCGAAGGTACGCTGTTTCTGGAACGCAGCCGGCGCATCTTGGCTGAGATTGAGGCCGCCGAGCTGGAGTTGTCTCAAGCCGCCGCCGCGCCGCGCGGACGTCTGCGCGTCAGTCTGCCGCTGGTGAGCTCGCTGGTGCTGCCGGTGCTTGGCGAGTTTATGCGCCAGTTTCCGGCAATTGAGCTGGATCTGGATTTTACCGATCGGATGGTGGATGTGATCGAGGAGGGCTTTGATGCGGTGGTGCGTACCGGCGAACTCGTAGACTCGCGCCTCACGGCGCGGCGGCTGGGCGCGTTCCAGATGTTGCTGGTGGCTTCGCCCGAATACCTGCAACAGCATGGCGTCCCTCGGCAACCCGCCGACCTGGCTAGCCATGCCTGCTTGCACTATCGCTACCCGAACACGGGGAAACTGGAAATCTGGCCGCTGCGCATGGACGCCGGCGCGCCCGAACTGCGCCTGCCTACATCCATGATCTGCAACAACATTGAGACGCGAGTGTGCTTTGCGCTGCAAGGATTGGGGATTGCCTGCCTGCCTGATTTTGCGATTCGCGACCTGCTAGCCGAGGGGCGCTTATGCACGGTGCTGGATCCCTATGTCGAGCGCTCTGGTGACTTTCGCGTGCTGTGGCCCAATAGCCGATATACCGCGCCAAAACTTCGGGTATTTGTCGATTTTCTGAGCGAGCGCGTGTTTCCTTTGCCGTGACGGCGTCATGCGGCCCGCAGTAAGTTGCCATCATCCGTGGACAGCGATGTTTAATGGCATCAGACCTTGTGGCGCGATGTCGCGTGTCGTCACGGTGGTCATGTCAATCATTGAGGACCGGTAATCATCCAAAGCCGATACTCAGCTCAATGACTCCTGCAATAGCTCAATGATTTTGGTTCCAGCTATATATCTGCCGGATGCTGACAATATTGGGGTTCGCTACGCTCACCACCAACCTACGAACCCAGACTGACCGTCTTAGTTTTTTAAAATAGTTTTCCATTAGCGCTTAGGTGATTTTTTTTAGTACAATAGAAGATTGAATCTAAATCTATATATACGAGTCATGAAAATAGTATGTGCGGTGATAGCCGGAGTGGCAATATGGTTGACTGGTTGCGCTAATAGAGTTGGGCCATCTCCTGGTGATTTAAGGAGTACTATTCCACTATTTGAAACAGTTAGTGTAAGAAATTCAAAATATGTAGTGGGTTGCATTTCAGATAAATGGGAGAATGCTCATTATCCATCATTAAAAATAAGACCGACTGAAAATGGCTATTCCGTATCGTTAGATGGAATGACCGGTGTATGGCAAAATGGTACCCTGTTTCTTATAGATATTGATGATTTAAGTAATGGCTCTAATATGCGGCTATATGATAATGACTGGGTAAAACAATGCTTAAAACATTGATTAATAATTGCAAAAAATAAAATTTATTATGAAAAAATCACATTTTGTTATCGGATTGCTACTCGTTGGTTTGACCGGCTGCGCTAATTTTCCAAACGCAAGAGCACAATTGCCACTATCGGAAACAACGAGTTCAAAAAGCGCACGGATGGTAACGGAGTGCGTTACGGAAAAATGGGCGGGCGATGCTTCAAACGCCCCATCGAAACTAGATACCAATTTGATACGTGATGGATATGCAATAACCGCTTCACTAATGGGTATGGGTCTCTTTATCGTAGATGTGACCGATACTGGAAATACTTCTAAAGCAATAGTTTATACGACTCATCCCTACTGGGAAAATGATCCAGATAAAAAAATCATGGCTACAATTATTTATTGTCAAAAATAGCGTGTGAGCAATTTTTTAATATGATTGACTGTATGTGAATAATGGGAGTGAGTCATAATCGGCATCACCCCCTCACTTCGAGTCAAATACCGCAACCTTGTTTTGTTATCCAATCCCGATGAACGAATCTGTGCAACGGGTGGGCGGTGTTGCCTTTCACCATTTGACCCGCTCTGGCTCGGCTTGCGCAATGGTCTTAAAGCGGTTGCGCCATGGGAATTTCCAGTACGCGCGCGATTTCGGCCTCTAATTGCCGCAGATCAATCGGCTTGGAGGCAAAGCCACTCATTCCGGCTTCGATCGCCGCCTGCCTATCTTCCAACAGCACACTGGCGGTCAGGGCAATTATCGGTGTGCTGGCCAGGCCCTGGCTTTGTTCGTTGCGCCGAATTTCGCGCGCGGCGGTCAGTCCATCCATTTCCGGCATCTGGACGTCCATCAAAATGACATCGAATGGGCGGTTTTTAACTTGCTCTAGCGCTTCCAGACCATGGTTGGCGGTGGTGATGGTATGACCCTTGCGATTGAGGATGATGGTCAATAGTTTTAAATTTTGTGGAACATCATCGGCAATCAATATCTCGAGTGGCGGTAGCGCCATGGTCTGCGCCGGCGCGCTGGTCGCCGCCGGCAGGGTTCCTTGCTCTAGCGGCAGTCGAACTTCAAAAGTGCTTCCTTGCCCCAGCGTGCTGCGCACGTCAATGGCGCCCTTCATCATTTCAACCAATTGGCGCGCGATGGTGGTGCCTAAGCCGGTCCCGCCAAAACGCCGTGAGATGGAAGAGTCGGCTTGGGTGAAGGGGCTAAATATTTTGCTCAACGCATCCTGGTCCATCCCTATTCCGGTGTCGCAGATGGTCAGGGTGATCCACTCGCGCTCTTGCTTGATTTCAAGGCTGACTTCGCCGGTTTCGGTGAATTTGATGGCATTGCCAATCAGGTTGATTAATATCTGGCGGATTCGGGGTTCGTCGCCAATATAAATATCATGCAGGTCCGTGGGAATGTTAAACCGTAATCGCAGTCCTTTTTTATCCGCGCTGATGCGTAATACATCCAAGACCTGCTGGCAGACGCGGCGCAGCGAAAATGACTCGCGCTCGAGCTCCATGGCGCCTTGCTCCAGCTTGGCAATATCCAAAATATCGTTGAGTAATACCAGTAAACTTCCCGCGGATTGGCCGACGGTGTCCAGTAACTGCTTTTGATCCGGATTGAGCTGGGTGTCGTGCAATAAATCGGTATACCCAATAATAGAGGTCATTGGCGTTCGTATTTCATGGCTCATATTGGCCAAGAACGCGCTTTTGGCGGCGGTGGCCGCTTCAGCTTTGTTTTTTGCGCTAATTAACGCCAATTCCATGGCTTTACGTTCGGATAGGTCGGTCAAGAGCGCGATGATTTTGTATGGCTTTCCATCGGCTCCCAGAATCGGATTATAGAACGCGTGTAGCCACAGCTCATTACCCTGTTTAGTTTTTCGGCAATATTCTCCATGGAAAAAATCTCCCGAGCAGAGTGCTTGCCACATGGCTTTGTAACTGCCGGACTCTAATTCCTGAGGCAGGCAGAGAATGGAATGATGCTGTCCGGCGATCTCTTCCAGTGTATAGCCGGACATGTTGAGCCAATTGTCATTGGCGTACCGTACGTTACCATGGAGATCGAACTCGATCACCGCCATGGCGCTATTGATCGCCTGGACGGTGCTTTCAAACTCCGCGTTGTGCAGTTTGGCTTCTGTGATGTCTAAAATAACGCCATCAATCAATACGGGCTGATCAGCATCGCTATACACCCCGCGCGCGCTTTCCGACACCCAGCGTTGTGACTGGTTTTTGCAGTAGATGCGGTATTCCAGGACATACGGCTGATGGTCCTGCAACGCGGTCAGTACCGTTTGTCTGACGCGGTTGCGGTCGTCCGGATGAATAATGTCAAAGATATGAATCGTGCCATTCATGAACGCTTGCTTGGACCAGCCGCTGAGTTTTTCAATGCCGTCGCTGATAAAAATCTTGCCCCAGGGTTCATGACAATCACTGCGAAAGGTCACGCCCGGGATGTTGTCGATCAGGGTGCGAAATTGCTGCTCGCTGGCCGCCAATTCGCCTTGCATCTGTTTCCGTTCACTGATATCGCTGATGAAACCGACGTACAAGGTTTGATTGGGCAGGATGGCTTTGCCTACGGCTAGCCTGATGGGGAACTGGCGACCTTCTCGGTGTAAACCGATGACTTCGCGTTCTTGGCCAATAATGTGAGCAATCCCGGTTTTTTGATAGTCGCTCAAATACTGGTCATGGTTGGAGTGATAGGGCTCGGGCATGAGCATCTTGATATTTTTCCCCAGCAACTCCTGTTCCTTCCAGCCGAATAAGCGTTCAATCGCCGGGTTGGCCGAGAGCACCGTTCCGGTGACATCAATGGTGATCATGCCATCGACCGTGGTATTGACGATGGTTTTCAGTTTGGCCTCATTGGCCAAGATTTTTTCGTACAGCGGGCGATAGCGCAGCAAGGCGTTTCCGCCAAATACGAGCGTGCCCAGAGCGATAACCATCAGCGCAATGGCCAGCGCTAAATAGGCGTTGTCGGTGAGTGATGAGGTGAACCCGGGTTCTTGTACCCCAATGAACCGGGCCGAGGCCATGCCGAAGTAGTGCATGCCGGCAATCGCCAGGCCCATGACCGTGCCGCTGAGCAATACCGTCTGGCCATTGCCGAGGCGGCTGTTACGCAAGCCAAAGCGAATCCACAGCGCCACGGTGCTGAGCAGGACGGCGACGCCAATCGAGGCTAGAAACCAGAGCGGATCGTAGCGTAGCTGCGGGGTCATGCGCATGGCGGCCATGCCGCTATAGTGCATGAGCCCGATCCCACTGCCCATCAGAACGCCGCTGATCAGCAGTTGTGAGCGGGAGGTTTTCGATTGCGACAGAATGCGCAAGGCGATCCATGAGGCAAAGATCGCCGGGCTCATTGACGCCAGAGTCGGGATGAAGGCATAGCGGACGGTGCTACAAATATCAAACGCCAGCATGCCGATGAAATGCATGGCCCAGATACCGCCCCCCATGGCGATCGAGCCGGAGATCAAGGCGACTTGTCTCAGCCAGTTCTCGGGTGATTCGCGCGCCAGCCCGGCAATCTGCAAGGCCAGGCACGAGGTGATGATGGCGATGATTAAGGACAGCGAAACTAGCCATAAGTCGTAATTGGCATGTAGAAATAAAAACAACTGACCACTTGTTATGAAGTACGCGCTGAGCATTGGTTACCCTTCACTGGCCGAGTCGTTTCTAGTGGGCAGTGCATTCCGCAGTGGTTGTCGGCGCCTTGTCCCATATATATATAGATAATGCATCATTAATGTGGTTGTTGTACTTTTATGTCATTAATGGGCGCGCGCGGTGACGGCGAAGACCCCTGTGATCGATTTGCGTGCGAATGGGGTGCTGGCCATTCAGTAGTGGGTGGAATTTAAACCGAAGGCGGGAGGCTGTTAGGGACCCTAGCTAGGGTTCCTAGATACAGTCGGGCGGTATGACGTATTTCATCCAGCAATACCGGACGGCACGCTGCGTCTTCTTGCTCTAGTGTCGTGATGCCTTTAAGGATCAGCATCAGCATGATCGCGCCAAGATTAGCCCTGTCTGGTGTCAGTTCGGGAATGGCCTGTTTCAGTACGTTGGCCACGCCCATGCGAATCGTCGCGCGAAATCTCAAGCGAAAGTGGTCACTGCCGCCGCGCGCATCCATCAAGCCAACCGCAATACCACGCCGTGAATTCAGGTCGATGACGAACTTAATCATCAGTTCGGTCAGTTCCGTCATGGTGCTGGCCTGCGCCTGACCCGCCACCTCGTCCAAGCCTTGCGCCAAAGTACTGGCATAACGATCCAGTAAGGCATCGGCCAGTAATTCCTTGGATGGGAAAAAGCGATACAACGACCCGATTGCTGTGTGAGAACACTGGGCGATTTCCGTCATGGTGGCTTTATCGAAGCCCTTTTCACCAAAGACTTGGATTGCCGCTTCCAGTATGGCCGCCACGCGTTCGCGCCCGCGCTGTCGTTGTGGTGCGCGAGCGCCCATTGCTTCGTCCATGCTGTGCCCCTACAAATGCGAGGATCAATAAATAATTCCTCGCATTTTATCTTCTGAGCTCAAATCTGGGAAGGGATTGATATATGCGAGGATATCCTCTACTATAGTTATGCGAGGATGTCCTCGTGTATAGGGATGTGACATGTCTTTTACCCCTTATCGGCGGCTCATCACACTGGCGGCTACCGATCTACCGCACCAACCGAGATGGACGGGTTGGCCTCTGCTGATCTCTCTGACCGTACTGGGTCTCTGGGGCATGACTCGCATTGGTATTCCCGCGGCCTTGTTATTGGCGCCAATGTTGGCCGGCATCTGCCTGGCGGTGCGCGGCGAGCAACCGCCACAGAGTTCGCGCGCGGCTTTACTGGCTCAAGGTCTGCTGGGTTGTATGATTGCGCGCATGCTTGCGCGATTTTCTGGCGCCAGCAGCGCAATACACTGGCCCTTGTTTGCCCTGTGCGTTGTCTCGGTGCTGGTGGTCAGTGTGGTGTCGGGGGTGGTCATCTCGCGCATGAATGTTCTGCCGGGCGCGACCGCGCTATGGGGGCTCAGTCCCGGGGCGGCCACGGCGATGATCTTGATGGCGGACGCCAATGGCGCCGATGCCCAGTTGGTCGCTTTTATGCAATACCTTCGGGTCATTTTGGTTGCGACAACCGCCTCGATGGTGACCCGAATCTTTGCCCCCGGCGTTATTCATACTAGCCATGCCCTCGCGCTGTTTCCCGCCATCGTCTGGCGTTCTTTGGCGGAAACCTTGCTCCTGGCGCTGTCTGGGCCAATTTTTGCCGGCTATTTGCGTTTGCCAGCGGCGTCCTTGCTCATTCCAATGATGCTTGGTTACGCGCTGACCTACGAAGGGGTGATGCAGATCGAGTTGCCGGGCTGGTTGTTGGCCGCTGCCTATGCGGTGATCGGTTGGCGAGTCGGTTTGCGCTTTACCCAAACGCTACTGGCCCATGCCTTGAAAGCGTTCCCCGCCATTCTCGCTTCGAGTCTGGTGTTGATCGCCATTTGCGCATTGCTGGCCTGGCTTCTGGTTGATTTAGGTTATTGCGATCCACTCACCGCCTATCTGGCGACTAGCCCCGGAGGGGCGGATACCGTGGCCATCATCGCCGCGTCCAGCAAGGTCAATAGTGCTTTGGTGATGTCGATTCAACTCGCCCGCTCTCTTATTGTTCTGCTGCTGGGTCCGGTGGTTTACCGGCAACTCGGCCGTCGTCTACAGCCCCCTGACGGTGGCTTTTTAACCATAAAAAACTAGGTATTGCCATGAAAGAACTCACACTATTTTTTGCCGCCGCCTTGTTATGCAATGCCATTCCTCACTTGACTAACGGTTTGAGCGGTCATCGGTTTCCCACCCCCTTTGCCAAGCCGCGCGGCATTGGCCGCTCATCGGCGTTGATCAATTTTTTATGGGGATCTGCCAACGTGATTGCCGGCTTAGTGATTCTACTGCCGTTACCCGCCGCCGGTTTTTCAACGCCCGAGCTGATTGCGCTACTGGCCGGGGCTCTGAGCTTGGGATGTTTTATGTCGTGGCACTTCGCTAAGGTCCAAGATTGAAGCCTGTCGGGCGCAAAGCGCCTGGCAGTGTCCGTACCTGTTGAGCCGCCAGATGCATGAATAGCGCGCCGCACAACGCCAGCGTGGCGAGCGACCATAGCAGCACGGCGGGCGCGCAGTGCGCCAGGATCAACCCGCTTAACACCGGGCTGATGGCGCCGCCCAGGTTGGCTAATTGTTGCGCGCCATAGTAGCTGCCTTTGTGCGCGGCGGGCGCGATGATGTCGACAAACAAAAACGCGGTCGGGACGATGGTGATTTCACCGAGGGTAAACACCACCATGGCCAAGCACCATTGCCAGAGTGACGAGGTGAAGGCAAAACCCAACAGGCCACAGGCCAGCAAAGCGCTGCCGAGCATGCTCATGGCAATCAGATTGCCCGGGCGGAACAGTCGGCTGGCCGGGTACTGCAGCGCAATAACGGTGAGCGCGTTGGTCGCTAGCAATGCCGAGGTCCAGTGCAGGACTTCGCCGTAGCTATGCTGGGGTAGCAAGCACAGCGATAGATAGGTGGTAAATCGGCCGTACACCAAATAGGCGAGCAAACTGCCGATGGTGAACAGCACCAGAGTGCGGTCACGGCGCAGCCGCGCCAGGGTTGCGACAAAGCCTTGGTGCTGGCCACTTTCTCTGCCCGCCGCGCCTTGCGCCACGACGGTGTTGGGCAAATTGCGCAATAGTGGCAATGCGGCCAGCGCCAGCGCGGCCGCGGCCAGAAATGGCAGCGTGGCCACCGATCCCGCCAGTAGGCTGCCTAACAGCGGGCCCGCGACAAAGCCGATGTTATTCAGGGTATACAGCTGCGCAAACGCCTTGGCGCGTAGCGCGGGCATCACCCAGGAGCTGAGCGCCGCGCGCGCCAGAATGCCGAAGAGGACATAGGCGATTTCCACTAACAGCAAGGCCAATAGCGCCGTGAACCAGCGTGGGCAGTAGGGCAGCAGCAGACAGCCCGCCGCCATGAGCACCAGTGCCAGAGACAGTAAGGCGCGGCATTTTCCGGTGTCAGCCAGATGGCCGCCATATAAGCCAGAGCCGGTGGCGCACAACATGGCCACGCCGATCAGCATCCCAATGGCGGCCGAGCCCAGATGGGTTTGTCGGCTCAGTGTGATCACCATCAGCGGCGAAATCACCCCGCGACTCAGGCTCATCAGTAAGGAGCTAGACAGAAGGCCGACGATCGGGCCAGGGTAAGGTTTCATCGCGCGGACACTCGGAGATTGATGAAATCAGTATCCGGCAAAAAGAAGAAGTCTAAAATGGATGTGATTCATTAAAAATACTTCCGCTTTTGCGACGATGAAACTTTTCGAACAATATCAACGGATGTACGACCACTACCTGGGCCAGCCGGTACAGCCGGGCATGGCGCAATTAGCCGCGTTGTTGGGCAGCGGTGAGCGCAATGTGCGCCTGCAACTGGGAAAAATGCAAGCGCGCGGCTGGCTGAATTGGCAGGTAGCGCGCGGGCGCGGCCATCACTCGACGCTGAGTTTTCTGCAAGCGCCGCAAACACTGCGCCTGGCGCGGCTGCAGCAGTTGATTGAGCAGGGTGAAATGGAACATGCCTTCGCCAGCCTGGCCGATAACCAGCGTCAAGCGCTGATGGCGCGGCTGCCGGCCTTGCTCGGCGCCCGCCCGATGAGCCGCGAGCTGCGCGTCGCGCTGTATCGCGCTCCAGCTTCGCTTGATCCCGCGCACGTCAGTAGTCGCTTGGAGTCGCATCTGGTGCGCCAGGTATTCGATCGTTTGTGCGGCTACGACAGTCAGCAGCAACGCTTGGTGCCGGCGCTGGCGCACTACTGGGAGGCGGATGACACGGCGCGCCGCTGGCGATTCTGGCTGCGGCCTGATGTGCGGTTTCACGATGGCAGTCCGCTGCAGGCCGAAGCGGTGGCCGCCAGCGTGATCCGTCTGCGCGATGAAGCCAATCCATTTCAACGCCAGTATCGCCACTTAAGCGCGATTGAAGTGCACGGCCCGCTGTCGCTGAGTTTTATCCTGTCAGACACCGATTGGCTGTGGCCCAATCGATTGGTGACCGCCAGTGCTTCGATTGTGCCGCCACGGCGCGCGCCTGATTTCGCCCGCGAGCCGATCGGCAGCGGCCCCTTCATGGTCAAGCGGCACAACGCGCTACGGCTGAGCCTGGGCGCCAATCCTAACTACTATCGCGAACGACCGCTGCTGGATCAGATTGATTTATGGATTCTGCCGGATCAACTGGCGGCCGCTAGCGTCGATCTTCAGCTGTCGGCCACGTCGTCGGAAGAAGCCTCGCCACTACGTTCAGCCTGTAGTTATTTATTGCTCAACCCTGAGCGAATTCCAGACGGTGAGTCGCGCCGACAACTGATGCGTTTTTTGTCGCAGCCGGCGCTGGTTGGCGCCGACGATCCGGCGCGCCAGGCGGCGCGCGGATTACTGCCGGAATGGAATCACCCCCTGGCGCGGGCCCCCGCGCAATGTCCATTGCCGCCGGGCGCCAGTCTGACCCTGGTGTGCTTCGAGTTGGCGGGGTTTCAAACCCTGGCCGCGGCATTGGCCCGACGTTTGACCCGTGTCGGGGTGCAACTGCGGGTGCGCACGCTGGACTATCCCGAATTCGAGCGGCAGGAAAGCTGGTGGGACAGCACCGACCTGGTATTGTCCAGTGAGCTGATGCACAGCGACTTGAACTACGCTTGCCACGAGTGGCTGGGGGGCAATCGGATTCTGCGGCGCGCGCTCAGCCTGGACGCCGGACGCTGGCTAGACGAGCGCTTACTGGCAATCCAGTGCGAGCCGCGCGCTGATGCGCGCATGGAGGGCTATCGCGCGCTGGGCGACTGGCTGGTGAGCGAGGGCTGGATGTTGCCGCTGTCGCATGAGCAGCATCGGGTTTTCTCGCACCCGGAAGTGGCGGGTCTGGAGCTGGGGGAGGGGGGCTGGATGGACTTTTCAAAGTTGTGGCTGAAGCTGTGAAACCTGGCTTGAGCGGGTGAACCGGGCAATATAGGGGAGGCCATCGCCCGGCGGACTACCTTCAGAGGGTCCTTAGAGTTCGACCCGAATATTGGCTTTGACGCTGAGCACGCCCGGCGCGCTCCAGGCCGAATTGACGGCGAGATCGCGTTCCGCCCAACTGTTTACTTTCCCGTTCAATGTCACATCGCCGCCCAAGACCGAAACCTCGATCTGTTCCGCTTCATGCTGGGCCCGGCGCTTTAGCGCCGCCTCAATATCTTTCTTAACCACTTGGCGGCTGACCTTGTGCTTGAGCACGATCTGATCACTGACGCCAAGTACCCCCATCAATTGGCCCACGGCCTTGGTGGCGGCTTGTCGCTGGTATTCCCAATCCACCTCGCCGCTCAATGTGAGCCAGCCGCCTTCGACCATGACCTTGATCGCGTCGTGAGGTAAATGGGCCATCCAATGCAATACGCTGTCCGCGGCATGCGCAATATCAGCGTCCTTGCGCTGGTTTTGTCCCGGCAGATTCACCTTGATTTCGATGGCTAACGCGGCCACACCGGATACCCGTTGCGCCGCGCGTTCGGCACTCCATTTTTCGGCAAAGCTACTGACATCGCCCACCAGTGTGACCACCCCATCCGTCACCTCCACCCCGATTTTGGTTGCATTGACCTCGGGGTCCCACTTCAGCTCTGCGATGACATCTTGCTGTACATGTGCGTCGGTTTTCATCTTTGTGGCTTTCTCTCTCTGATTCGAATCTTCAGTCTGGACGGCTCAAGCGCGTCGCTCTGTACGGTTGCGTACTCAGGTGGCGGCATTTCTTCCGGCGCATCACCTTGATCAACACGCCCGGTACGCAAGGAATAGTCGGGAAAGAGGGGTTTGTTGGCTAACGTACAGACGCTCAAATCGAACCACGTCATGGTGTGTTGCACGCGGCCCGCCAGGTGCCCCGCGCTGGTGTGTCTAGATAGATCCAAACTCAAGTCCGGGGGCGCGCTAAATTCGGCCCTCTTGCGTCTGCATTCTAAGAGGTAAGCTTTATGGCCGTTCCTTACAATAAGCTATTTCATTTTCTGCTCTGCAGCCCGGTGTTTTCGACCGCGCCGCAGGGTAATGAGTCGCACTTGATGCAGCGGTTGCTCGACTCAATTGCCGCGCTGGATTACCGCACTGAAGTGGTCCCCACGGAAGACGGCGCGCGCGCCGCCGCCGTTAGCGATATGGCCATCGGTGGTTTTCTGTTGGCCATTGATGCTGCCCATGAAGCCGGCGTCCTGGCGCTGGTCAATACCATTCGCCATGAGCGCGGGCTCGACACGCCGATCTATCTGGTCAGCCAGGGGGCCGGTGTGGAGTCTTTGTCTCTGGCGCCGTTAGGCGACGTCGACGGCTATATTTATCTCGGCAATGAAACCCCAATGTTTTTAGCCAAGGAAGTGGTGTTTGCGCTTGAACGCTATGCCGCCAGCCTTAAACCCCCATTTTTCGGCGTGCTGATGGATTATGACTATCAGGGCAACCAGATGTGGACCTGTCCGGGACATCAAGGGGGTAATTTTTACCGGCGCAGCCCCGCCGGGCGATTATTCGTCGAGCACCTGGGCGACGCGGTGTTCCGTAATGACATCGACAACTCGGTGCCGGAACTGGGCGACCTGCTGACGCATGCGGGCCCGGCGCTGGAGGCGCAGAAACAAGCCGCCACGGTGTTTGGCGCCGATCGAACCTACTTTATTCTGAATGGCACCTCCACTTCGAATAAAGTGGTGTGCGCGGCCTTGCTCAAGCGCGGCGACCTGGTGCTGTTCGATCGCAACAACCATAAGTCCAATCATCATGGCGCTCTGTTGCTGGCCGGGGCGATTCCCATTTATGTCGAAACCGACCGTAATCCACAGGGCCTGATCGGTCCGATCGATTATGACGCGCTGGACGAAACTAAACTGCGCGAGCAGATCAGAAACCACCCGCTGGTCACCGACAAGGAGGCCTGGAAACGTAAACGTCCTTTCCGTCTGGCGATCATTGAACAGTGTAGCTACGACGGTACGATCTATAACGCGGAAAAGCTGATCAAACGGATTGGTCACCTGTGCGACTACGTGCATTTTGACGAAGCCTGGGCGGGATTTATGAAGTTTCACCCGTTGTTTGAAGATCACTTCGCGATGGGGATCAAGTCGCTCGATGAAGACAGTCCCGGAATCACCGCTTGTCAGTCGACGCACAAGCAACTGGCCGGGTTTTCGCAAGCCTCGCAGATTCATGTGCGCGACCAGCATATCAAGGGACAGGCGCGTCGCACCGAACACCGACGTTTCAACGAGATGTTCATGCTGCATTGTTCGACTTCGCCGTTCTACCCGCTGTTCGCCTGCCTGGATGTCGATGCTCAGATGCATAAGGGACGCAACGGCCAGGTATTATGGAACGACACGATTCATATCGGGATTGAAACCCGCAAGAAATTGCGCGCGTTGGGCGCCGAATACCGCGCGGCGGCCACGGATGCCCGCGGCGCATGGTTTTTCGATCCGTTCGCGCCGGACTTTGTGACGATCCAGGGACCGGACCCGGAGCACAGCTTCGAGCATGTGCGCTGGGAAGAGATTCCAACCGATGTCTTGGCCAGCACCCCCGCCTGCTGGGCTCTGGAGCCTCAGGCGAGTTGGCACGGCTTTACTCATGCCACGAGCGGCTGGGCCATGACCGACCCTAACAAGCTGACGCTGATTACTCCGGGCATGGATCGATTCACCGGTGAGTACGGCGCGTTCGGTATTCCGGCGACCCTGCTGGCGGCTTATTTGCGCGAGCACAATATCGTGCCGGAAAAATGCGATCTGAACAGCATTCTGTTTCTGCTGACGCCAGCGGTCGAGCAGGCCAAATGTGCTTCGCTGATTTCTCGCCTGGTGTCATTCAAGGACCTGTACGCAGCGGATGAGTCCCTGCGCGAGGTGCTGCCCAGTATGACGGCGCGTTACCCAGAACGTTACGCTGGCTACACCCTGCGCCAGCTGTGCGATGAGATGCACCAGTTTTACCGTGAGAACAATATCAAGGAGCTGCAGCGCCAATGTTTTCGCGGCGAGCATTTCCCCGAGCAGGCGATGTCAGTTCAAGCGGCCTCCGAAGCGCTGGTGGGTAACCGGGTCGACTATCTCCCCTTGTCCCAGTGCAAAGGGCGGATTTCGGCGACACTGGCGCTGATCTACCCGCCGGGCATCGGTATTGTGGTGCCGGGCGAACGTTACGACGATAAGGCACAACCGATGCTGGATTACTTCTTGGTGTTTGAGGAGGCATTTAACCGCTTCCCAGGCTTTGAGTTCGAAGTTCAAGGCGTGTATGCCGATAATCTTGACGGCCGGGTGGTGTTTCAAACCTACGTGGTGCAAGAGTAAGTCAAAGGAATGACCGGCCGTTAAGGCCGGTCATTCCTTCGAGGCTGTTGACAAACCCTTGCTCGCGTAGCGAGCGCCCCCTCTCAGGGAGAGGGCAGGGGGAGTGGGAACCTTCATTTGTTTGGACGAAAGCTCGGTGCTGCGGCAACCCAGCGTTGAAGCGCAGGCTCCTAAGAGGCTCACCGCGCGCGCTCGTTCAGTTCTTGGGGGCGTCAAAGAACAATCGAAACTGCGCCATGGCCGAGTCGATCGAGACGGCACCGCGCTTTCGCGGCGCGCTTGCCGCTATCTCTTTAGCCGAAAGGCTCAGCGCTTCTAGCGCAAGCGGGTAGGCGGGCCGGCTATCCCGGTGGAGCGCCAGCTCGGGAGCATGGCCCGCTTGCTGTCTCGGTTCTGCGGTCTTGATCATTAGATTTTTCCGGTGATTAAATCCGTTTTCAGTGCAATACGCGGCGACTGTAGCGACAGGATGCGACTGGCGCGCGGCAATGTCGGTGCGCTGGCGCGCATATCTGGAAAAACTAGCCGACAGGCGCAGGACGTCTGTGGGCTAGCGCGCGGCCCGTTCATCCTTAGCCGCGTCACGCGATCCATTTCCCATTAGCGACCCGGATTTGATCTATCCCATTAGCGATGCATTTTTCGCGGACTAGACTGGCTTGTTGTTGTGAAACCGATCACTAGGGACCCTCGGAACTCGTGCCACATCCACGCCTTTCGTGCCCGTCATCTTCACGCGTAGCGTGGAGATCCAGGATTTTGTGTGAGAAAAGGCACGTCCTCTGGATCGTCTCTCGGAACCGCGCGGATTCAGTTCGGTATGATTGAAATTCGCTTCAAATAAAATTAGAAAACCGTGTTTTTCTGAATTAAATGTCAAAGGATTGTTGCAATTTCCACATCAATTCCGTGCGGAAAAAGCGTTTGTTCAGGTAAACGGATAAAAATATACTTTTTGAAAATACAAAGACATTCATCGTCCCTTGGAAATAGAGCAATTGGATCACTAAGAGGAACCACAATGTCAGAAGTCATTCACGCGCAACCCCCTGCGTACAAAATCATCCACTCCAAAAAATACGATCAGAAATTACTGGCTCTGATGGTGTTGTGCATTCTGGCTTTTATCGTTCATGCCTTCATTAACGGCCAGATCGAGTGGAAGTACGTCAAAGAGAACCTGTTTGCGCGGCAGGTGATGAATGGCGTGGAAAACACCATCATCATGACCCTCTGTTCGATGGTGCTGGGCATTGTGCTCGGCAATTTGGCCGCCATGATGCGCATGTCGGAAAACCCGGTGCTGCGCTGGCTCTCCATCGGCTATATCTGGCTGTTTCGCGGCACGCCCGTGCTGCTGCAACTGCTGTTGTGGTTCAACTTGGCGTTGATTTTTCCGGTGATCAGTCTGTTTGGCTTTTTCCCGATGCGCACCGTCGATGTAATGACCCCGTTCATGGCCGCTCTGCTTGGGCTTGGCATTCAGCAGGGGGCCTACACCGCTGAAATCGTGCGCGCCGGTATTCTGTCTATCGATAAAGGACAGATGGAGGCGGCGCAGTCGATTGGGATGACGCGGCTCAAGGCCACGTTCAAGATTATTCTGCCGCAGGCGATGCGTGTGATTGTGCCTCCGATTGGCAATGAAACCATCGGCATGATCAAGACCACCGCGCTGGCCAGCATCATCCAATTCTCTGAAGTATTGAAAAATGTCGAGGATGTGTACTACGTCAACTCGCGCGTCATTGAATTGTTAATTGTCGCGGCGATCTGGTACCTGGCCATCGTGACGGTGTTCAGTGTTGTGCAAATGTATGTCGAACGACATTTTTCCAAGGGATGGGGCCGGCGCGTGCGGGCCAAGGCGGACACGATCGTTCCGGAGGCTGCATAAATGGACCACATCATTTCCGCCATCCATGTCGAAAAATATTTCGGCGCGCACCATGTGCTCAAGGATATCAATCTCGAAGTGTCGCCGGGTGAAGTGGTCTGCATCATCGGTCCTTCCGGCTCGGGGAAAAGTACTTTTTTACGATGTATCAACCAGCTGGAAACCATAGAAGGGGGCTATGTCACCATTAACGGCGAAATTGCCGGATATAAACAGCGCGGTCATCTTTTGTATCCGTTAAGTGATAAAGAGGTGGCTAAGCAGCGGCAATCGGTCGGGATGATTTTTCAGCGATTCAATCTGTTTGCGCACCGCACGGTGCTGCAGAATATTACCGAGGGTCCGATCTCGGTACAAAAACGCCCGGCCAAGGCTTGCCAGGACGAGGCCTTGGTGTTACTTGAGCGCGTGGGACTGGCGGGCAAGGCCGCGGCCTATCCCAACGAACTCTCGGGCGGACAACAACAGCGGGTCGCGATTGCGCGATCTCTGGCCATGCATCCGAAGGCCATGCTGTTCGACGAGCCGACCTCGGCGCTCGATCCCGAGCTGATCGGGGAGGTTCTGGCGGTGATGAAGGAGTTGGCGCTCTCGGGCATGACCATGATCGTGGTGACACATGAAATCGGATTTTGCCGCGAAGTCGCCGACCGGGTGCTGTTCATGGATGCCGGCGCGATTATCGCCGAGGGAACTGCCGAAGAGATCTTGCAAAACCCACAAAACCCACGTGTCAAAAACTTTGTTTCAGCCGTGCTTTGATTGAATCCGTCTTCATCTAGGAGAAGTGAAATGTTTAAAAAAACCGCCTGGGTTCTTAGCGCCATCGCCCTCAGTTGTCCGCTCGCCGCCATGGCGCAGAGCAATCTGAAACTGATCAGTAAAGGTGAAATTCGTTTTCTGACCAACCCGATCTATCCGCCGATGGAGTACGTCAACGGCGATACCGGCACCTATGAAGGGTTCGATATTGACCTGGGCAATGCGATCGCCAAGGATCTGAACCTGAGCGCGGTGTGGGCCAACTCATCGTTCGAACAATTGCAGAGCAGTCTGCAAACCGGGCGCGGCGACGCGATTCTCTCTGGCATCAGTGATAACTTGAAGCGCCAGAAAAGCATGGACTTTGTCGACTACGTGACCAGTGGCCCGATCTTTTTCACGTTGAGCGCCAGTGCTAGCAAATACACCAAACCGACGGATCTGTGCGGCAAGATTGTTGCCGGTAGCCGCTCGACAACCTTCCCGACCGATGTGGCCAAATGGAGCAGCGCCAACTGTGTCGCCAAGGGGCAGCCAGCGATCCAGTTTTCCGGTACCGCCGATTCGAACGCCGCGCGCCTGGGGATGAAACAGGGTCGTTACGACGCTGTGGTGCAGGGGATTGAGACCATCGCGTATCAAATGCGTCTTGAACCGGGCACGTTTTCCCTGATCGGCGCCCCGATTCTGACCAACGATGTCTTCGGCATCGGCGTGCAGAAAACCAATCCGCAACTGCGCAACGCGATGGCTAAATCACTCGATCACTTGATCAAGAATGGTACCTACGAGCAGTTATTGAAGAAGTGGGGCCTGGTTCACAACGCTGTGCCGCACGCCGTGGTCAATGGTGTGAAATAACGCCACCTGGTTTACCCGTACCCGCCGCCTGGCGCGTGGGTACGGATTTCCCTCTCAATACAGGAATGCCCGCGATGCCCTCTTCGACGTTTCTCCCCGCTGGCAACGCCCCGTTGATCTGGCCAAATTCAATGCAATGCGCGCTGGCGCTGGCGTTCGACGTTGACGGCCCAACCGGGGACGCCATGCTGGATGGAACACTGGCCGATAATCCGCGCTATTTTACTGAAGGCGCGTATGGTCCTTGGCGCGCGCTGCCAAGGCTTCTGGCTTTGCTTCAGCGCTATCAACTGCGGGCGACGTTTTTTGTTCCCACCTGGGTGGTTGAACACTGGCCGGAACGCTGTGAAGCCATCTTGAACCAGGGGCATGAGCTGGCGTATCACGGACATCGCCACGAGGTGTTTATTGATTGCAGTACCGAGCAACAACTCGAGATTATGACCCAGTCGCGCGAGATATTTCAGCGGCGCCTGGGGGTGACTCCACGGGGGTTTCGCACGCCGTCCGGTGACTGGAGCGCCGAGACCGCCGACCTGCTATATGACTTCGGCGTGCTTTACTCCAGCTCTATGCGCGGTGACGACCGGCCCTATTTTCATTCCTATCACGGCACCGGCACGGGACTGGTTGAAATTCCGGGCCGCTGGGATCTGGATGATTACAGTGCGCTGGCCTACTTCGAAGAGCCGGATTTTCCGATTGGCCTGGATCGCATTTCGCCGTTTTCGGCGGTCAAATGTAATTGGTGCCATGAATTCGAGGGCTACTACCGGGATGGACTGTGCTTTACCACCATCCTGCATCCCAAGGTCTGCGCTAAACCGGGACGGCTCAGTATTTTGGAAGCGTTATTCAAAACCATTCGTCGTCACGACGACGTCTGGATTGCCACAGGTTCGGAAATCGCCGAATGGTGGAGTCAGTGCCATGCGCCGGCCGCGGCATGAGACGTGAGGAATACACTAATGAATGATCCCTTTCTCTGGCCGACAGGAAAGCGTTGCGCCGCCATCATTTCAGTTCTGTTTGACGATGGCTTGGACGCTGTGGCCAAAGCGCCGGACCTGCTCAACCGTAGCAAGAGTTTTTCTGTTTGGCAGTATGGCGCGAATCGAGGAGTTGAGCGGCTAGGCGCACTCTTTAGTCAACTGCGGGTTCAGACCTCATGGTTTGTCCCGGCGGTTGTGGCCGCGCGCTATGCGCCACTGATCCAGCGCTTGGTCGGCGAGGGGCACGATATCGAGTGTCACGGACTGGATTTCGAGCGTCATGACCGCCTGAGCGCCGCAGACTCGCTGCGCGCTTTAGAGCGCGCGCATCAGATGTTGACCGAGATCACCGGCATTGCGCCAAGTGGTTTTCGCCTGCCGCAAGGCAATTGGCCCAACGACTTCGACCGCCGCCTGAACGCTGCGGGCTTTAGTTGGTCCGCCTCGCTCAATGGCGATGATCTGCCGTACTTTCACCGTTCAGGCTTGGTCGAGGTCCCGGTGCATCTAGAACTGGAAGATCGGCCGTACATGCAGTTCAATTTCACTCCGGCTTTCCCGAAAGGGCAAAGTCGCTTGCCATCCTATGACGCGGTACTGGAGAACTGGATCGCCGAATTCGATGCCTACCGTGAATATGGGCTGTGCTTTGTGCTCCAAATCCGACCGGAAATGATTGCTACCCCCGGTCGTATCTACATCCTGGAAGCGCTGCTGCGGCACATCCTGCAATTTGACGATGTCTGGCTGGCAAAAGGCGCCACGATTGCGCAGTGGTGGCGCGATTATGGCACGCCGCTGGAGACGCGCCACCCGTTGAATGTTTTCGCCGACTACCAGCGGGAATGCCATGGCCGCTGATCAACATCCGGTCGAAAGTCTGAGCGCCAAGCTGTTACACACCCGATTTGAGGACTTCCCGGCGGCCACGATTGCCAAGGTTAAGCTACACATTCTGGATACCTTGGGGGTGGCGTTGGCGGGGGCGGCTTCGGCGGAAACCCGCGCGATCATGACCGGCCTGGGTTTGCGCGCGGATAGTGGTCGCTCGGCCGCCTGGGGGCTGGCTTGCCAGCTGAATCCGCGTAGTGCCAGTTTTATCAACGGCGTCTCGGCGCATGCGCTGGAACTGGATGACTCGGGCGGTTGTGATCACTCCGGCGCGGTGGTTCTGCCCGCGGCGCTGGCGCTTCTGCCTGAAATCGATCATCCGGTATCGGGGCAAACCCTGCTGCGCGCTGTGCTGCTGGGTTATGAAACCGGCCGGCGCGTGCTGGAGGCCTCGGGCGGTTATGAACAGCATAACGCTCTGGGTTGGCATTCAACCGGCACCTGCGGGGTGTTCGGCGCGGCGGCGGCGGCCGGTTTGTTATTGGATCTCGACCCGCAGCAGCTGGTTTCGGCGTTGGGCATCGCCTGCTCGTATGCCGGTGGAACCTGGGGCTTTATCCACGATGGCAGCCAGAGCAAGAAATTACACCCGGGGCGCGCCGCCGAAGGGGGTGTGTCCGCGGCCCTGCTAGCGGCGGCCGGTTTTCAAGGACCGCGCGCGGTGTTTGATCCAGGGGTCTGGGGCAGCTTTTTTAGCTGTTTTGCCACGGGGTCGGTCGATGCGGAGGCGCTCTGTCGTGACTATGGCGTGAATTGGCGCCTGAACCGCTGCTCGATTAAACCCTATGCCACCTGCCGTGGCACTCATTCCGCGATTGATGCCCTGAAGTTGCTGTTGTCGACGCACCAGCTTGACCCGGCCCGGGTGGAGCGGGTGGAGGTGGCGATGAGCCCGTTTCAGCATGGCATGTGCGCGGGAAAATCGGTGAACACCCGGGCGGAAGCGCAGATGAGCCTGCCGTACGCGCTGGCGGCGCAATTGCATTTCGGCCGTGTCGGACTGGCGCAGCTAGAGGATCAAGCCTTGTGCGCACCTGAAATCCAGCGCTGGTTGGCGCGCATCACCGCGCGAAGTGACTCTGCCATGGCCGATGACGCCGAACCGGTCGTGACCCTGTATTGCGCGACACAGCACTTCAGCGCGACCGAGCCCAACCCGCTCGGCAGTCCCGACAATCCGCTATCACAACCTCAACTGATTGAAAAATTCACCGACCTGGCGACGGGGGTCTTGCCCTCTGCGGCATTGGCCGCCTTGCAGCACACCGTGCTGACGCTGGAACAGCACGCCGATGTGCGTGGACTGACAGAACTGCTGTGCGCGTACTGAAACGCGCACATCTCCCCCCTCAATATTGATAGGAGCCGCTGATGGCTGAAGCTTCAACTTGGTCGCCGCTGTTTAAACAAGCGACCGCCGCCGACTTTCGTGACTTTCACGAGTGCCTGGACCAAGATAAACGCCTTGCGCTGTATGATGTTGCCGCCTCGCAGGTGCATGCCAGAATGCTGGCTCAGGCGGGGATTCTGAACGCGCAAGACAATCAGGCGATTCAAGATGGGCTGGAGCAGATCGCGCAAGAAATGCGCGATGGTCGCTTTGAATGGCACAAAGAGTTCGAAGACGTGCATATGAATGTCGAGCAGCGTCTCACCAGCCTGATCGGCGATGCCGGCAAGAAGCTGCATACCGCGCGCTCGCGCAATGACCAGGTCGCTACCGATATTCGCTTGTATGCTCGGGCCGAGCTGGATGCGCTGACGCAAGAGCTGCACGCGTTGATTCATGCGTTTGTCGATCTGGCCGAACAGCACGCCGAGACCATCATGCCGGGGTTTACCCACTTGCAGGTCGCCCAGCCGATCACTTTCGGCCACCATCTGATGGCCTACGCCGAGATGTTTTTGCGCGATCTGGAGCGTGTCGGACAAGCGCGTGAGCGTTTGAATTGCTCGCCGCTGGGCGCCGCCGCACTGGCCGGCACCAGTTACCCGATTGACCCGGAGTACAGTGCGCGCGAACTGGGTTTCTCGCGGGTGTTCCGCAATTCACTCGATGCGGTCTCCGATCGGGACTATGTCGCCGATGTTTGCTGCGCCGGCGCGCTGATTATGGCGCACTTGTCGCGCTTCGCCGAAGAGTTGATTTTGTGGTGCACCCCGATGGTGGATTTTGTTGAACTGGGCGATGCCTTCTGCACCGGCTCATCCATCATGCCGCAAAAGCGTAATCCGGATCTGGCCGAGTTGCTGCGCGGCAAGGCGGCGCGCCTGCAGGGCAATCTGACGGTCGCGCTGGCGTTGATGAAAAGCCAGCCGCTGGCCTTCAATAAGGATCAGCAGGAGAGCAAGCCGCCGTTGACCGACACCCTGGAGAACGCGCGCGCCGCCGTGGTGGTCAGCACGCAAATGATTCCGACCATTCAGGCTCACGCCGAGCGCATGTTCAGCGCCGCCGGTCTGGGGTACTCAACCGCCACTGATCTGGCGGACTATCTGGTGCGCGCCGGTGTGCCATTTCGCGATGCCCATCACGCGGTGGCGGCGATTGTCGGCTACGCGCGCGATCATGACATGCCCTCGCTTTCCGAGGTGCCGTTGGCGGTGATGCAGAGCTTTGCCGTTGAAATCAGAGCGGATGCCTTTGCGGTGTTGACCCTGTCGGGTTCGGTTGCCAGCCGTAGTCACGCCGGGGCCACCGCGCCGGCTCAGGTGCGCCACGCCATCGCCGAAGTGCGCGCGCTGCTGCCGGCTCGCTAACTGACGTTGTCGTCGTCCCGCGGCGCGTTCCCGGTCTTTTGATCGAGTGCGCGCCGGCTTCACGATTGTGGTCATTCGGGCAGCATAGTATGGTGAGGCCTGTCTCACCGTACATTGAGAAGACTATCGATGGAAAAGCTGGCGAACCGATTTGATCACCGCCTTCCTCCTCTGCAAACGTTGCAGACCTTTTATGTGGTCGCCGCCACGAGCAGTTTTACCGCCGCCGCCGCTGAACTGTGCCTGAGTCCGAGCGCCGTCAGTCGTCAAATCAAACAGTTGGAACATCATCTGAACTGCTCGCTGTTTGAGCGCCACACGCGCAAAGTGGTGATCACTGAAGCCGGCATGCGGCTGCTGCCGATTATCGAAAGCATGATTACGTCTCTGCGTAATTCGTTCGAAGCCACCAAGCATAAGATCAGAACGCTGAACGTGCGGATTACCCCGACCTTCGCGCGGCGCTGGTTTCTACCTCGGTTTCCCGATTTGCAGAAGTGTCATCCCGACCTGGCCATCAACATTGATACCGCATGGTTCAGCCAACCCAATTTCTCACTCGGCGGCGTCGATGTATTGATTACGTATGGCAACGGTAACTGGCCGGGCATGGAAGTGGTGCCTCTGCTGGTTGAACAACTGACGCCGATGTGCTCGCCCAAGCTGCGCCACGAGGGGCAGCCGTTCAGCATTGAATGGCTGGAGCAACAGGTTCTGCTGCATTCCAATCCACGCCATTTTGACTGGACGCTGTGGTTGCACGCCGAGGGGGTGTATTCGCCTTTGGCCGGTAAGAATCAGGTGTTCGACACGCTGGACTTCGCCTTGTCCGCCGCAACCTATGGCTATGGTGTGGTGATGGGGGATATCAATTTCACCGGGGAGGAACTGGGCAATGGTAGTCTGATTCGCCCATTTGATCGGGTGATTGAAAGCGGCAATGGCTATTATGCGATTTTCCCCGATCGACCGGAACACACCGCCCGGGTGACCGACTTCATTACCTGGTTGCGCCAGAGCGCCGGAAACCCCAAGGTATAAGGGTTACTGTCCATTCTCCGTGGCTTGGTCTCCCGCCGCATTCGCCTCCACCTGCATACATACGCGCCGTGCTTTGTCCGTCCATACCAGCGCTGGCTTGTTGCGCGCTCTAAACGACGATTGCGCCGCGCGCCGACTCTAGGCTAGGCTAGCTTCCCTGATTACTCGAATTGTGAGTCCCGATTGTCCATTGATTATCAAGCGATTCTTGAAACCATTGCCGCCGAAGTTGAGCCATTAACCCATCAGGGACGCGTGGCGGATTACATTCCCTCGCTGGCGCACGTTGCGCTCGGGCAGTTCGGTATGTGCGCGGTGACGCTGGACGGGCGCTATTTTTCTGTTGGCGCGGCCGAGCAGCGCTTTTCGATTCAGAGTATTTCCAAGTTGTTTGCCTTGACGCTGGCGTTTCGCCAATTGGGCGATGAACTTTGGGAGCGGGTCGGACGCGAGCCCTCGGGCAATCCGTTTAACTCCCTGGTGCAGCTGGAACAGGAAATCGGCAAGCCGCGTAACCCGTTCATTAATGCGGGTGCGTTGGCGGTGACGGATGTGCTGTGTAGCCACTCGGTTAGCGCCCATTTGGCGATTTTGCATTTTGTCCGCCGGCTCAGTGGCAACGGCGAGATCAACTTCGACTCCGCGGTGGCGGCCTCCGAGGCGGCCACCGGGCATCGCAATGCCGCTATGGCGCATTTCATGAAAAGCTTTGGCCGGATCCATTCGCCGGTCGAGGTGTTGCTCAATAGCTACTTCCATCAATGTTCGATCGCCATGAGCTGTCACGAGCTCGCCAGCGCGGCGTTGTTTCTAGCTAATCGCGGCACGGTACCGGGTAGTGGAGAGCACTTGTTGAGCGCTAGTGAGGCCAAGCGCATCAGCGCGGTGTTACTGACGTGTGGCACCTATGACGCCGCAGGTGATTTTGCCTATCGGGTTGGCCTGCCGGCCAAGAGCGGGGTGGGCGGCGGAATCGTGGCGGTGGTTCCGGGCGAGATGGCATTGTGCGTCTGGTCTCCCGGTCTGGATGCCAATGGCAATTCACTGGCGGGGGGGATGGCGCTGGAGCGGTTTACTACGTTGGCGGGGAATTCGATTTTTTGAACACCTGTTTGTCCTTGTGTCATTTGTGAATGTTTTTCAGGTTCAATAGCGGATAAAGGTGGCTGTGCTAGCCATTTTTATTGTCCGTAATCTATGCTTATAGAATTGTCGCGATGCACAAATGACGTTGTTAGGGTAAATGGCATGCTGATCGTGTTGGATGGCCAGTGGCTTTTGTGAACCAAGGTATCGGCGACATCATTTGAAAATCTTGTCTTTCTGGCTGCCTTTGGCGCGAGAAGGGCGTCAACCGCAAGTGAGGATACTCGATGGATACGGTGAATCAGCAGTTGAAAAATTCAGCTGCCTATGGCTTTGAAACCGCTCTGCAGTATGCGCAAACCGCTTTGGATGCCGCGGAGCAGGCAATCAAGTTGAATCTGGAATTTTCGCGGCAATCGCTGCTGGCAAAGGCTTCGGCAACGCAGGCTCTGGCCAATGAAAGTGATCCCGAGAAGGTGATTGAACAAATTAACGGCCTGGTCAGCCAGTCGTTGGCGCGCGTGGTCAGCGGATCCAATGCCACTCTGGAGATTATTACCCAGGCACAGGAGCAGTTCAGTAAGCTGAATCAACAGCTGATTGAGACGCTGAGCCAAGGTCTGCTGGGACGCGTGGATGGGTTTGCGTCACAAGCGCCGCTGGGCGCGGACTGGGCGATTAATTTTTTCCGCTATGGCGAAGCGGCCGCGGTGGCGGCGCTGGATGGTCTGAGCCAAGTCACACCCTCGGTTGCCGAGTCTGATGGCGCGGAGAATGGTGTTTCCGAGCCCCAACCTGTAGCAAGCAAACCCGCTATTAGCAAACCCGCAAGCCGTAAGCCGCGCGCAAGCCGCCCGGCGGCATAAACATCTAAGTCTTTTCCTCTCGCCCCTGATGCGCGGCGGGGGCGCCCGGCTCGTGAATTCGGTTTTAATTGGATTCCGAGCTTTTTTATCGCCTGGGTTTGATCGATCACGCTTGCCGCGCGCTTCGCGCGAGCAAAGGCCAATGCCGTGTCGCGCTGAATGACCATGCCGCGCAGGCGCATGATCTCGGCTTCCAGGTTTTCTATTCGGGCTGCCTGTTGTGCCATCCATGTACTGCAACGCGTTTGGGCCGCGCCGTATTCTGCCAACAGCACCCGGTGTTCTTGTTCTAGATGCGGGGCACGGTCGGTGGTAAGCGGTATGGCTGTGGTCATCGATCCTCCTGTGGAGCTAGGGCTAACATCGCGCGGGTCATGAGCACGTCTGGTGGTTGAGTGATTTAATCTAAATGATAATCGTTATCATTGTAAACTGGCAATCTAAGTGAGATGGGAAATTTAGTAGTCTATTAATATTTAATATTTATGTGGCATAACGTCACATGCGACCTTTGACCGCACCTGCTCAGGCATTTCATTCCGCAGAATTACACAAATTAACAAATACTCGGAATGAATATGAAACTCTGTGCACGGTCAGTGGCGCTGTTGTTGGCGGCGACTCCGTTTTGCGTTCACGCTCAAGATACTGAGTTAGGTTCGGTGCTGGCTACGGCCAGTCCGATGGATGATCCGACACTGGGGGCGACGACGCTGGATGGTCCTGGCCTGGCGCGCCAAAAAACGGGTGTAAGCGATAGCGCGCGGCTGCTGCAGAATACGCCCGGGGTCAGTCTGTACGGCGCCGGCGCTATTTCCAGTTTGCCGGTGATCCATGGCATGGGTGATGACCGGGTGCATGTGTTGGTGGATGGCATGGCGCTGATGCCCGCTTGCCCGAATCACATGAATTCGCCATTGTCACTGATCGATCCATCGCAGGTTGGCAGTATTCAGGTCTACGCCGGAGTGACGCCGGTCAGTGTCGGCGGTGACAGTATCGGTGGCACGGTACAGGTGGATTCGGTGCCGCCGCAGTTTGCCGCGTTGGGGCAGGGGACCTTGACCACGGGTGAGATCGGCAGCTATTACCGCAGTAATGGGCATGCGCATGGCGTTAATCTGGACGCCACCCTGGCCAATGAGAATGTCAGCATCAGCTATAGCGGTTCCAGCGCGCAATCCGGCAATTATCACGCGGCCAGCGACTTCAAGGCGGCAGGTCCGGCCGCCAGTGGCCGGACCTGGCTGGCTGGCGATGAAGTGGGTTCTACCGCGTATCAAGGCAACGATAATCAGATCGCGCTCGCCTGGCGCAATGAAAACCAGTTGATCGAATTCAAGGCGAGCGTCGAGCATGTGGATTTCGAGGGCTTCCCCAACCAACGCATGGATATGACCGGTAACGATAGCGCGCAGTTTAATTTACGCTACCTCGGTCAGTATCTATGGGGTGATCTTGACGCCAGTATCTACCGTCAAAATACCCAGCACAGTATGGATTTCGGTGATGACAAACAGGTTCAGTACGGTGTGGCGGCCGGCATGCCAATGAATACTTCAGCCACCACCACCGGCGCGCGCCTTAAGGCCGAGATTCCATTGTCGACCCGCGATCTGCTGCGGGTGGGTGGCGAGGTGCAGGAATATCGACTGAATGACGGGTGGCCGGCATCAATGACCACCGTCGGTGGTATGGGACCGAATACCTTCTGGAATATCAATAACGGCCAGCGTGATCGCTTCGACGCCTTTGCCGAATGGGAAGCGCATTGGAATGCGCAGTGGATGAGCCAAGTGGGTGTGCGTAGCGATACGGTGACGATGAATACCGGCGCGGTGCAGGGCTATAACAGCATGGCCATGTATGCGGCCGACGCCGCGGCGTTCAACGCACAAGACCATCATCGTACCGATCACAACTGGGACTGGACCGCGCTGACCCGTTATCGCGCGGATGATACCCAATCTTATGAATTCGGCTACGCGCAGAAAACCCGCTCGCCCGACCTGTATGAAGTTTATACCTGGTCGAATATGTCGATGGCGGCGGTGATGAATAATTTCACTGGTGATGGCAATGGCTATGTCGGTAATGCCGGACTCAAGCCCGAGGTGGCTCATACCCTGAGCGCGACTGGAGACTGGCACGATGTCGCGCAGCAATTGTGGGGCGTAAAGCTCACGCCGTATTACACCTATGTCGATAATTACATCGGCGTGGTGCGCTGTAGTAGCAGCGCCTGTGGTGGCGCCAGTAATGTCAGTGCTACCAGCGGGTTCGTCAATCTGCAGTACGCGAATCAAACCGCTCAGTTTTATGGTTTCGATTTATCGGGTCATCTGAGTTTAGGGCAGTCGCCGCGGTTTGGACGCTTTAGCGCCGACGCGGTATTGAGCTATACCCGTGGCGAGGATTTGACCACCGGCGACAATCTGTACGACATCATGCCGCTCAATGCCAAGCTGGGTTTGAATCAAACATTGGGACGCTGGACCAACCGCGCTGAACTGCAAGTGGTGGCGGCCAAGAAAGACGTGTCTCAAGTGCAGGATGAAGTGGCGACCGGCGGTTATAGTTTGTTCAATCTGCAGACCAGTTATCAATGGTCGCGCTTGCGCATCGATTTTGGCCTCGACAACCTGTTTAATCGCGCCTATTCCATGCCGTTGGGCGGTGCCTATGTTGGGCAAGGTATGACCATGTCGGAGCATGGTGTGCCTTGGGGCGTACCGGTGCCGGGCATGGGGCGCTCGATCTACACCGCGCTTGCTTATAAGTTTTGAGCGTGAGCGGACCCATGGCGCCGCTGCCACTCTGTCTTCCTATCGCGCCGCGCGCCGCGCCGGCCCGCTTGCCTATCGTACTGGCGCTGGTATTGGCGCTGGGGTTGGAGGCGCTGCTGCTGTGCTGTGTCAATGCGACCATGTCCTCGGGGGGGGCGCGCGCGAGTTTGCCGGCGGCAGTGGTGCTGAGTCTGCGCATCAATTCTTTGGCGCCTGTGTCTATGGCGCCCGCGCCCAGGGTGCTCTCGCCTGCTGCTACGACGCGCACCGCGCCAATTGCCGTGACCGTCTCTTCTCACCGACGCGCGCGCGCCATCCCGTCGTTTCAGGTGACGCCGGGCCGAATGCCGGCGGTTTCGAGCGGGCACCAAGCCGAGCGCGCTGTCGCGTCGGCTGCCGCAAGCCATTCGGTCTCTGCTGCTGTTTCGGGGTCGATGGCTCCCGCGCGCGCAAGCGCTGATACGGGGTCGGCGTTCGCCACTGAGCTGCGCGCGGCGGTGCAGGCGGCGCTACGCTATCCGCCGAATGCGCGCGCGCTGGGTTTGCAGGGGAAGGTTCGTGTCGCCATCGGCTGCGCGGGCGGCTATTGTGACCAGGCTACTCTGTTGCAGAGTAGCGGCAATCCATGGTTTGACCGCGCGGCCGTGCGGGCGGTGGTGGATGCGCGGGTGGCGGCGCCAGAGGAGCGCGCTCAATTTGATCGCTATTTGATCACGGTGCGTTTTGAGTTGGCGCGTGGCGCTATTTTGTGATGCTGACCCCGGTGCTGATGGTGCCGTAGATCTGACTGTGGCTGGTGCCGGCAGGGTCGCTGCTGGCGCAGCCGCAGAGTAGGACCCCGAGGGCGAGGGCGGCGAATTGAAGGCGCATGGTGAAGCTTTCTCTTCATGGAGGTGAGCGCGCCACTGGCGCGCGCGGGTACTGGCTAACAGTATAGGCCCTGGCCTTCTCCTATGCTGATGCCCGCGAGCGCTCCAGTCTGATGGTGTTGTCATTGTTGATCTCTGGTTTATATTCTCGGCGAGATTCACAAGACTTTAATGTGAATCTGAAAAACTAGCCTCCATCAAGATGTGCTCGATCCTGAAACCGGATGTCCGATTTCATGGGATCTCAATCGCGCTTTGTCTGGGGGTTTAATTTAAATGAATATCCGCCATCGTATTGCAATGCTGGTGGTCTTGAGTTTTGTCGCCATTAGTTTGATTGGTGGTTATGCGGTGTTCCAGTCGCGCTGGAACGCGGCGCAGGTGAAGTCGGTGACGGAGGGCGGGGTGCCCAGTACCTTGGCCTCGGCGGACTTGGTGTCGCAGCTCAAGGATGTGCAGGTGGGCATCATGGGTTTGCTGGACGAAACCAATAGCAATTTGACCGCGCAAGATAAGGACCAGCTGCTCGCCAGTGAGGTCAAGTTGAAGCTGAGCCTGGATGGGCAGTTCAAAAGCGCGGAGAACAGCGTGCAACGCGGCCTGGTGCAGGAAGCTCAGGATTCGCTCCATGACTACTTTGGCTCGGTGGCTGATACCGTCAAATACAAACTTGCGGGACAGGATGATCTGGCCAAGGCGACGTTCTACGCCGGGGCGTCTCAGTATCAACTCAACCTGCAGCAGAATATCGATGCGTTGCGGGTTGAAAAAAGCCGCAGCACCAATGGCGCGATTGCGTCGTTGAATCAGAATTTATCGAACACGGTGACCATGCTGAGTGTGGTGACCTTGTTGACCGGCCTGGCTTTGACGGTGATGGGTTGGATGTTGTATCGCCAGATCATTCGTCCGATCACCCGCATGCAAGGGATGATGAGTGAAATCGCCACCAGCCAGGACTTTACGCGCCGGGTGCCGGTGGGCAAGCAGGATGAAATCGGCAAATCGATTGTGGCGTTTAATACCATGATCGCCAAAATCGAACAAAGCTCCCAGTTGCTACAACAGAAGACCAATGATATTCAGACCATGCTGGCCAATATCCCGCAAGGTATCTTGACGATTGTTGAGGGCAATAAAATTCACCCAGAGTATTCGGTTTTCCTGGAAAACATTCTTGAAACCGGAAATGTCGCCGACCGTGATTTGATGGATCTGGTGTTCTCCGAATCTAATCTGGGCTCGGATGTGTTGTCGCAGATCGAGACAGCGGTTTCAAGTTGCATCGGCGAAGATGTGATGAACTATGAGTTCAACTCTCATTTGCTGGTGGGCGAGTTTGAAAAACGCATCGGTGACGGTCGCGTCAAGGTGCTGGATCTGAATTGGTCTCCGATTATTAATGAGCGCGACACGGTGGTGCGTTTGATGTTGTGTGTGCGCGATGTCACCGAGTTGCGCCAGTTGGCGGCCGAGGCGAATGAGCAGAAGCGCGAACTGGAAATTATTGGCGAAATTCTGGCGGTCAGCCAGGAGAAGTTCCATGAATTTGTGTCTGGTTCGATCAAGTTCATCGATGAAAATGAGTTGTTGATTCGCCAGTATCCCGAGCCAAATGCTGGCGCTATCGCCCAGTTGTTCCGCAATATGCACACCATCAAGGGCAATGCCCGCACCTATGGTCTGAAAAATTTGACCAGTGTGGTGCATGAAGCCGAGCAGACCTATGACGAGTTGCGCAAGCCCAGCCCGGATATTGCCTGGGACCACGGCATGCTGCTGGAGGAGCTGTCCACGGTGCGCGCGGCGGTTGAGCGTTACGCCAAGATCAATGAGATCAGCCTGGGACGCAAGGGACCGGGCCGGCGCGGTAGTGTCGAGCGTTATTTGATGGTGGATAAGGCGCAGATTCAAGAGACGCTGCAGCGGCTGGAAACGGTGAATACCGGTAATTTGCACGAGCTGATTGCCGCGCGCGACGCGGTGCATCGAATTTTACGGCTGCTGGGAACCGAGCCCTTGGGTGAAACGCTGGGCGGCATGATTGAGTCACTGCCGTCACTGGCGGCGGAGCTGGGTAAGGAAGCGCCTCTGGTCAAGATCGTGGACAACGGTTATGTGGTGCGCAATCAAGCCAGCGGGGTGTTGAAGAATGTGTTCATGCATTTGATTCGCAACTCGATGGACCATGGTCTGGAGCAACCCGACGCGCGGCGCGCGCTGGGTAAAGCGCCGGCCGGAACCATCGAGTTGCAAATGAGCGTGGCTGACGATCAATTGCGGATTACGCTGTGCGATGATGGCCGCGGTCTGGCCTTGGGGCGGATTCGCAAACGGGCGCTCGAACAGGGTTTGATTGCCAGTGACGCCAAGTTGAGTGATGAAGAGGTGGCGCGCTTGATCTTCCTGCCGGGGTTCTCCACCGCCGATAAAGTGACGGAAGTCTCTGGTCGTGGTGTTGGCATGGATGCGGTGCTGTCGTTTGTTAAGCGCGAGCAAGGCAAGATCGAGATCCGCTTCAAGGATCAGGAGGTCGGCACCGATTTCCGTCAGTTCGCCACCATTGTTTCCTTGCCGGCCAGTGCCGCGGTGCATGTCGATGAGCGCGAGACCGAGTTGCTTGCCCCGGTCGGCGCAAACGCGACCGAGGCCGCGTCGGTGCCGGTGGAAGGCCTGATCTGATGGCGCTGAGTCACGACCCCTTATTGGTCAGCAAGGTCCTGGTGCTGGATGAGACGGATGTCCATTTGGATAGTCTGAAGGCGTTCTGCGAAGAGTGCGCTCTGGTTGGCATTCGTCCGCAGCGGCGCGGTGTGGACAGTGTCTTGACGATTCTGCATTCCAACGTGGATCTGGGCGGCATTCTGCTGTACGAAAATTATGGCGCTACGCCGGGCGCCGGAGTGTTGTTGGCGCGCGAGATCCACGCCGCTCGTCCGGAGCTGCCGCTGTTTTTGCGCCGCGATACGGTGGCGAGCGTGGCGGGGCTCGGCACTCAGGACGCGGCGATGTTTCGCTGCGCTTATACCCTGGCGGATTTGCAGCAACTGCGTTCGACGCTGGAAGCTTCGATTTTTAGCCGGGTCTATCCGAATGCGCTGGTGCGCGGCATTAGCGAGATGACGCGCGTCTCGCTGGAAACCCTGTTCTCGCACTGTGAAGTTGAAGTTGAAACCCCTTACTTGGTCAAGGATCGCATTATTTATGGCGAAGTGTTCACCCTGATCTCGATCGAAAGTCACTGGTGTCGTGGTTACATGATGTTTCAGGGAGAGGAACCGGCCTTAATGGGCGTGATTCAGCGCGCGCCTGGCAACGAGGATGCCGCGCTGACATTTCGTGATCTGAACAGTACCTTGGGTGAACTGACCAACCTGGCGTGGGGGGCGTTCAAGAACCGCTATGTGGGGGAGAACCTGGACTGGGCGGAGCGCGCGCAGACTCAGGTGCCGATCGTGATTAATCATCAACGGCGGTTTATCTCCTTTGGCTCGGATGATCCGCAATTGTGTTTCAAATATACCTTACGCGAGCGCGGTGATCCTGATGCCGTGGCCGTCCCCCTTTACCAGCGGTTTGTTTTTAACTTGAACTGGTCTCCCGCAGATTTTAAAGAAAACGCCTCGGTCGATTCGTTGTTCGACTCGGGTGATCTCGAACTGTTTTAACGCAACTGAATGTTGCGCGACAAGAAAGAACTCAAATGGCACAAGTACTGATGGTCGATGATTCCAGCACGGTTAGAAACGAAGTCTGCGACTTTTTAAAAGCCAATGGATTAACGGTGACGGTGGCGGTCGATGGCAAGGACGGTCTGGATAAACTGAAGGCTGATCCGTCGATCAAATTGGTGGTGAGTGATGTCAATATGCCGAATATGGACGGCCTGACCATGGCCGAGAAAATCCGTCAGGAGCTCAAAAACGCTTCGGTCAATGTCATTATGTTGACCACCGAAAATAGCGCGGCAATGAAAGAGCGGGGCAAGGCCGCCGGCATCAAAGGCTGGATCGTTAAACCGTTTAATGGCGCCGCGGTGCTGGCCACGTTTAAGAAGCTGGTCTGCTAAACAATGAATTTTTTTATTAACTCCTGGCTGCCACTGGCGGCGGGCGTGGTTGCGCCGCTTGCGCTCTTGATGGTGGTTTGGTGGCGTGTGGCGGCTTTACGTGGCGCGCACGCGCGCCAATTGGCGGCGCGTGATGCGTTGATTGCCGGCTTTGCCGGGCATGTGTCGGCGGGTGAGCTTGACGCGCGTCTGACGCGCTCGCGTCTGGAGCAGGAGCAAGAGTGGCAAGCGCGGCTGGACGCGCTGGCGGCGCAGCATCTGCAGCAATTGGCGGATGCCGGGTCCACGGCCATGATCGAGTGCGAACAAACGCTGCAACAGCTGCGCGCCGACTATGATCAGCAGATCAGTCACGCGCGCGCGTCGATGATGACGGAGCACGCGGCACTGGGGCGCGAAGTCGATCTGTTGCTCGGCATGGTGCAGACGGTGGAGCGCTGGCATGATGAGATGCAGGCGATTCTGGTGAATAACCGTCATATTAAAGAGCAGAACGATAGCTTTGCCCGCATCGTCAAGAATGTGGTGATGTTGGCGCTGAATGCTTCGATTGAGGCGGCCCGCGCCGGAGAACAAGGGCGCGGTTTCGCTGTGGTGGCGGATGGCGTGCGTGATCTGGCGCTGACCGCCGGGCAGTTGGCGCAAGACTATAAGGCGACCCTGGATAAAAACGATTTGGTGACCACGACCACCTTTCAAGATATGCAGGCTAGCGGCAATATGATCCGCACCACGGTGTTTGGTTTGCGCGCGTGCAGTGACAAGATTTTGGCGACGATTGTCGCGGAGCGTGACGCGCTATGTTGAGCCGCGACGCGATTGAGTCATTCGATCATCTATTCGAGCATGCGATTCACGACAATAGTGTCAGCGCCGATGATGTGCTGACTCAGATGACGCGCCAACAGGAGCGCCGGATTGCCGCTGATGGCGAGTCGCGCCGACTGGTGGTGCTGAATATTTCGTCCTATGTGTTTCGCGTCGTGGCCTTGTTTGATTTCGCCACGGATGAAGTGACGCGCGCGCATCTGGCCAAGATCCTGCGTTGCCCGCGCAGCCAGATGGAAGGGCAGGGGCTGGAGGATGCGTATGCCGAGCTGGTCAATATGATCTGTGGGGCGGTGCATCGCGGCTTGTCCTCGGCGTTTTCGCATGGTGGCATGTCAACGCCGCTGATGCTGGAAAATACTTGTGAGCGCTATGTGTCGTTACTCAACCCGAGCTGGACGCAGTCCTACGCAGTGGAAATCAATCAAACGGTGCGCTTTAATCTGATGGCCTGTGTGTGCGTCGCTAAAGGGCTTACGCTGGATTTTGCCTTGGATCGCAGTCTGGCGCAGGAAGAATCAGCCGGTGAGTTGGAGCTGTTCTGAGCAGCGCGCTTGTTTGATCGCGGCGGCGGTGGGAAGATGCCGCTCATCGTCATGACTTTCAGGTCTGCCCCATGGGTTTTAATCTGCGCCAGCGCATCAATAAGATATTGCTTCAGCAACAGCTACGCGCCCAAGGTTCCGCCAAAGGCGGCAATCAGGCGCCGCGCGCGTTTGTACCTTCGAGTTTGCCGGGGGCCGGGCGACCGTTGCGCCATTCTGTGCGTAATCTGCGGGCCGGGTCGTCGGTTGACCGGCCGGGGCGAGTGAAAAATCCCACTTGGGTCGGTATTCTGTGGGGGCTGCCGGCCTATCTATGTCTGTTTGCCCTGTGCGCTTTATTCATTAATACCCATCATGGCAGTCAGATTAATGGCTATTTGCCGATGGCGGCGTTTCTTTGCGCGGTGACTATCGGGATGAGAGCGGCAAAAATCAGCAAACGTCGTCAGCAGCGCCGTGTGGCGGCCAATGATGGCGGTTAGGCCGTGGCGGTCGGGGCGTCCAGCCCAGGAATGGCGGCGCGCTCGGCTGGGCTGAGTTTGGCTAACAGTTGAACCGCGGCTGTGACCGCCAGGTTGAAAGATTCGAGGGTATTGCTGATTTCGATTTTGTCGCGTAAATAGTTCGCCAGCTTGAATTCGGCAAACGGCACATTGACCTTATGCCATGCCCCTTGTTCCTTGAGTTCGCACACCAGTGAGCGGTAGGGGTCATCGGCCATGCCGCGAATGTCGAACGGCAGTTGGCTGTAGGGGTGCAACCGGCCGAACTGATCTTGTGGCAAGACCCAGTCGGCGGACTCCATCATTTGCCAGAATTTTTGCTTATCGAAGGCTGAAAAATCGGCCTGTTGGTAAATGAAAATATTACGGTGACCCAGTTCGTGATACGCACGGCAAAGATGGTGGTGGTCAATGATGTAGTAGCCATGGTTGGATTTCACCACCGGCACTGGGTGTGCCGCGGTATAGGCATGGAATTGATCCTTGCTCATTTGATCGTAGTCGTTCATCTTGCGTTCGACTTCCAGCATGCCGATGGCGATTTGCGCTGGCTTGAGGTCGAGAATCGAAAATTTTTCGCTATTCATGTTTTGTCCTGTTGGCGGGCTGTCGTCCACGGTCTGATAATTTTATGCCTTTTTAATCTGTTCTCTTCCACTATTCAGTCAGATAGAGGATGGGAGTCGTGATCATGAGGCGTCAGTGTAGCGGGTTCATGTATCTGGTGGCCGCCGGTTTATTGGCCCATTTGGTGATTATTTTGGTGGCGGTGGAGCACTGGTGAGATCAGACAGGTTGCTAGCAGCCTGTCGGGCTTAACCCCAATCGGCTGCAAAACGCGCTACTCGGTCCAGGTTCCGTCGTTTTTTTGGGCAATAAAATAACTATTGTCCTGCAAAATCGTCAAAATCTGGCCTCTCGTATCACGTTTTTCGCTGCGATTCATTAAGTCTGACAGGTTGCTGGCGTCACGCGCAGAGGAAGCGCCCTGAATGAAGCGTTGGGTTTTGATTCTGGCGTTCTGCGCGCAAGCGGCGCTGGCGTCGGATCCCGTTCCTTGATCTGGTGTTGGCGCCAGGCGCGGCGGGTGGTGTGTGATGATTTGGATACGCGCAACGGCTACACTTCCGGTAGTGGCATGAAATGAATACAGGCGGCGAGGGAAATTGCATGCGCTAGGCGCAAGCTTGAGTTCCACCGCCAGACCGTCGATACCGGGGAGTTGGAGTGATGAGCCGAAAGTGCTGGAAGAAGCGCGCGCGCTATTGCGTGTCGCTGTGGTTGTCTATGGTGTTGGCTTCGCCCTCGATGGCGCAGGATGGCTTGATTGTCATTGGTGCGCCAATTCCCCCTACCATTCTGGATGCGCCTCATGAACAAGGGGTGTATTTCGATTTGTTTAAATTGATTGCCGAGCAAATTCCAGGACTGCAACTCAAGTTCGACATGGTCCCGCCCGGGCGTGTGCGCTGGAGTCTGGAGCATATGCAGGCTCCTCTGATTATTTTGGCCCCCAGTTTTGCCTCCGTGCCCGGCAATATGCGACTTCTGGCGCCGGTCTGGAGCGGCGGCCATCTGGTTTTGCTCTATCGCAAGGCTCTGGCGCAGTCATTTGTCTCCCATCGTCGGATGGTGGGGCGCACGAACGCGTTGTGCGCGCAACTGCCGCAGCAAGTGCGCAATATTGATGTTTATGAGTTGAATTCTTCCGAGCAGGGCATGCGCATGCTCGATCACCAGCGGTTGGATGCAGTATGCCAGCCTGACTTTGAAATTGGTTATTACCTCAGGCGCCACAACTCGAACTGGTCTCATTACGCTTCACCTCGACCGATTGCTAAAATTTCCTGGAGTATCTACGTTAACTCGCAAGTGAGCGCGGCCGAAGGCGCGCGGATTCAACGGGCGATACAGACGCTGCGCGAAGATGGCCGTCTGAAACAGTTGTTCGGGCGCTTTGAGGCGGAGTTTCAACCCTAGTCCGTGTGGGTTTTTGGTTTTTTTTTCATTAAGTCGAGGTTGGCGGTTGCTGTTTTAATACGGCTTAGCGTAAGGTGATTCACTATTCCATGGCTCAGGAGAAAAAATGAACGCCGCTAAGAAAATTCGTAAATTTGTCGAGTCGGGCCAGGATGTTGATCAGGTGCAAGTGTTGAAGAATTTAGCCAGTTCGCTAGAACTGGGGCAGTCCTTCGACTTGAAGTCGCTGTACGAGATCAATATGAATTATTTCGACGTGGCGCTGGAGTTGCTTGCCGATTGGCGCTTTGATCAACATATTTCCTCGCGCAGCAAGTTGTTGGAGCAGTTGCTGGTTGAAACCGCTCCCGCCGCGCAAGTATCCGAGCCGGTGGCGTCTGTATCTAAAGCTAAAACCAAGGCCAAAACCAAGGCTTGATCCCGGGTTCAAGCGCTTGCCCTTATGCGCAATGCGTGTAAAGATTCGTGCTGTTTTGCCGCTGGCGTGAATTGCCGCGTGACAGGGGCGAGTCATTTGAACGTTTACCGGTGATTGGGTTTGAAAAAGATTGTCTGCACGCTAGCGCTGGTCCTGCCCTTGTGCGGCTGCACCTTGATTCCGACTACGGTCGAACTCACCATGTCGAGCATGGTTTCGGGCGCGGTGGCCGGCGCCGCCAAAATGTCGGGTGTAGGGAAATCCTATGATCACAATCACCCGCGCGTTACCGCCAAGGAAATCTGCATCGATTGGAATGAGCGGGTGTCCACTCCTGACTTTCTGACGGTCGTGCAGGGCGAGTTGCACCGCTACAATATTGCCAGCCATGTTTATGCGCCGGGCAGTGAGCCGACCGAGTGCGAGGTGACCTTGTATTATTCCGCGCAGCGCGAGTGGGATCAGCCAATGTTTGGTGGTGATCTGACGCCTTATCTGGCTCAGGCGCAGTTGGTGCTGCGCAAGCAAGGCCAGATTGTGGCGCGCGCCGAGTACGATGTGAATTATTCCAGCTTTGGCAAGTGGGCGAGTACCCAGGCGAAATTGCGTCCGATTGTGGAAGAGTTGATTTTTGGTGATGGCAAGCCGAATTAACCACCTCCCGGGCCAGGCCGAAGCCGTGTCCGGGTCGGAAATCTGGCCGCTTAGTTGCCGCCTAGTCCCATTACACTGAGGAACATGCGTTGCAACCAGCCCAGGCTGGAGGCATCCGCCAGTTGTCCTTGTCCCACTTTTTCAATGCGCGCGTCGGCGACTTTTTTGGAGTCGACGATATTGCCGCTGTGGATATCCATGCGATTGACCACGCCGGTAAAGCGTAGCGCGTATTCGTTGCCATCCATGGCGACACGCCGATCGCCACCCACGATGTAATTGCCATTGGGTAGAATGTCGACAATCGACACCGCGAGTGTGCCGGTAAAGCTATGTGAGCTGCTGTCCTGACCGGTGGATTTGTTGGACACTGAGCTGGATCCGCTCATGTTGATATTGAACAGCGATCTGAGCAGCCCCCCCATGGACGATGTCGCGCCCGGGCCTTTCAGGGCTTCAGTGGTATTCTGACCCGTGGCGAGGGTTGAGGTGTTATTGCCGCTCAGATTTTCGCTAATCAGGATCGTCAGCGTATCTCCGATGTGGCGAGCTACCGGCTCTTCATATAGCATGCGCGCGGTTTCTGGCTGGAAAATCGCACCCGGGTGGTTTTCCAGATTGCTCACCATGTAGGTTGGGCGGGCGGTGGTGGGTCCGCTGACAATCGATTGTGGCGGCGAGCTGCAGGCCCCAAGCAGGCCTAGGGTGGCGAGCGCTGCGATTTTGGCGGTGTTACTCATGGGGTCTCGATCGAGAGTCTTTCTGGTTGGGCTATTGTCTGGAAATACATACGCCATGTTACGCCATGTCATGATATTTGACGCATGAATGAATGATCGCAATAACCACCTGTTTTGTAAATAAACCTCTGGTGAATAGTTAACTGCAGTTAGATAAAAGTAAAGAATTGGAAATGTGAGTAGAATCAAAGGCGCGGGCCGTTATGATCGGTCCGAATCGTTAAATAGGGCTGAGGTGTGATGATTAGAGTCTTGCTGGTTGATGACGATACCAATTTAAGTGCCATGCTGGCCGAATATCTGACGCAAGACGGGTTCGAGGTGGTGTGTGTCGAGGATGGCGCATCCGGGGTGCGCGAGGCCTTGACCGGGCGTTATGCGATTGCGGTGCTGGACGTGATGATGCCGGGGATCAATGGTGTTGAGGTGCTGCGCCGAATTCGCGCCAGCAGCAAAATGCCGCTCTTGATGTTGACCGCGCGCGGCGACGATGTTGATCGCATTGTGGGTCTGGAACTGGGCGCGGACGATTATGTAGCCAAGCCCTGTACGCCGCGTGAGTTAGCCGCGCGCCTCAAAGCGATTTTGCGCCGTGGCGAGCCGGTGGTGCCGTCGCGCAATCTGTCGGATCCGCTTGAAGTTGGTTCGTTGCGCATTTGGCCTGAGCGGCGTGTGGTCGAGTGGGATGGCCGTGCGCTGGAGATGACCGGTACCGAATACAATCTGCTCGAGGTGCTGACCCGGCATGCCGGGCACGTGGTGAGTAAAAGTGAACTTTCCGAGCAGGCCTTGGGAAGACCTCTGGTGCGTTTCGATCGCTGCATTGATGTGCATATCAGTAGTATTCGTCATAAGCTACCCGAGCGCAGCGATGGTCAGTCCTGGATCCGCACGGTACGTGGTATGGGTTATCAGCTGATTCGGGAGTAGTCGTGGGGCGCCTATTCTGGAAGTTTATTTTCGCCTTCTGGCTGGCGTTCGCCGCCGTGGCTTGTACTATCGCCGCCACTGTTTGGGTGATTCATCATACTCAGTCGGCGCCAGAGGATCGACTGGGTCTTGCTGGCGATTTTCCTCAAGATTCCGCGCATTTATTACTCGACACCGCAGCGTCCATCCTGTCCCACGCATCGGCTAACGCGTTGTCCGCAACCTTAAGTGATTGGCGACAGCGTGGTGTTCGCCCTGCCATTTATGTGGTGGATGCCTCGGGGCGTGAACTGCTGGGGCGCCCGTTGCCGTCGCCACGTGGCGAAGCGCGCACACTGCGCGGTCTGGATGGGCAGAACTACACCTTATTGCTTCCCGCTCCGCCCTCCAAAGTCTTCGATTCTTCGCCACCTCCGCATGGCTCACCGTTTATTCCGATCTTGTCGGCGCTGTTGCTGAGTTTGGGCTTTAGCGCCTGGCTAGCATGGTATCTGGCTAAGCCTATCCGCATTTTGCGCCAGGCGTTTCACGCGGTTGCGCAAGGGAAGCTGGACACCCGGGTGCAAGCTTTGATGGGCCATCATCGTGACGAGGTCTCGGACCTGGGGCACGATTTTGATCGTATGGCGCAGCAATTGCAAAATCAGATCACGGCGCAACAACGGTTGTTGCACGACGTCTCCCACGAGTTGCGTTCGCCCTTGGCGCGCATGCAGGCGGCTATTGGCCTCGCGCGTCAAAATCCCGCTCGCTATGACCAGGCTCTGACCCGGATCGAGCATGAGTCAGAGCGTCTGGATGCCCTGGTTAGTGAAGTTTTGACCCTCGCGCGTTTGGAGGCGGGGGTGCAGGGCTTGCCGCATGAGCAGGTGGATTTGATCGAGTTATTGACCGTGATTGTCGACGATGCCCAGTTTGAGGCCGAGGCCCGCGAGCGCAATGTGCGCATGCTTGGCGATGGTGTGTTCGTACTGGAGTGCAAGGCGGAATTACTGTATCGCAGCTTTGAAAATGTGATCAGAAATGCGGTTAAATATACCGCGCCAGGGTCAACGGTGACGGTCACCGTGCTGGCGACCCCAGGTGAGTTGCAAATCTCGGTGGCGGATCATGGGCCCGGGGTGTCCTCAGATCATTTGCAAGATATTTTCGATCCGTTTTATCGTGGTGGCAGTCAGCAGGAGACACCGGGTTTTGGTCTGGGTCTGGCGATTGCGCGTCGCGCGATTGAGTCGCATGCGGGCAGAATCTGGGCGCAAGAGGCTAGCCTGGGTGGCCTGGTGATGCAAATTCGTATTCCGCGCCGCGTGCAAGACAGTCTCGGTTCTTAGTCAAGCCCCAGTCCGGTGAAGCCATGGCCGGCCTGTATTTTTCGCTCGGCCATGATGATGCCGGGCAACAGTAGTGGAATATCGCGCAATAGGGTGTTCGTGGGTATGCCTAATTGTTCAAATTCATTCAATACGCGATTGAGATCAACTAATAATGTCAGGCGGTGTTGGGTAACCACCGCGGTGTGTTGTTGATTGCATTCTCTGAGTAAAAAACGTTCAGTGGCCTGTAGGGCGCGCGCCAAAGACGGAAATCCCGAGCTTAATGAACGCAAGGCGGAAAGAACCTCTGTGTCGAGGCGGTCGGTAGTGGTCATGGGGTCGCTGTTAGGCGTGGCGCGGGTTCACGCGACGATGGTGGTTGAGGGCTGGGAGCCTGTTGGATTTTGGTGATAGCAGCGGCGCAGGCCGCCGCACGGTCCATAAAGCTCCCAGGTTCGATATGGCAAACTCACGATGCGAATTGAGTCTGGCCTGCCGGGTGGGCGCCGGCAGGGTCAAGTTAGTGGCGCTGACTCAATAAGGCTTCCGCGGCGCTGGAGAGATTTGCCGCTTCACGCGCCAGGCTTTCACTGGCGTTGAGTACGTTTTGAATCCGTAACACGTTGTCGCGCATCGCGTCGGTATTCAGTTCTCCGCTGGCGATGGCGCGTACCACCGGTGCGTTTTCTTCGGTAATGCCTTCGAGCTTGATGCCCAATTGGTAGCGTAAGCGCAACAGCTCCATGACCGGTTTGGGAATGCGCCGATCATTTTCATAGCGCGAGCCACCAGATTGAGTCACGCCGATTGCGCTCCAGAATTCTTGTTGATTCAGATCCAGCTGGACACGTAAAGCCCGTGGATCGAAAGATATATTGTTATCCGTACTCATGGATAGTCCTCATTCATTTTGACTTGATCGTTTTTTTTATCTAAACAGGGGTGCTTTGCCCCGATGGCTCTCCCTTGCGGCAGGCTGGGGCTTATTATTTCGCTCAGTGTGTATCGTACCGCGAGATACTACGATCAGGTATCAGCTTGTACTTATTATTGTTATATTTTGTTGCAAATTAGCTATATCTTGTGGTTAATATGCCTACGGAATAATATTCCATCTTGAATATGATTTTGGCATGGATTAAGCAGAGCAAGCGAGGGGGCTAAGTCAGGACCTACAGCGGGGAGACTGAAACCAGGTGGCGTGACGAAATTCCTCTGAATCGAGCGATTTACTGTTGATTGCGTGGTGTGCAGTGGCGTTCACAGGGACAGTCAGTCTGTCCCCGCGGGTCGGGAGGCTAGATTTAGTCTTCGCAGCGCTCGGCCAGAAAACGCGCATCATCTCGGTCATGCGCTCGTTGCCTAACTTTTTGCTGTCGGCTTCTTTCCGTTTCGTTGAGTTGCGGCTTGGCTACAGCGTACAAAAAGCTCTCATGTTGGTCTCGCGCTTGCTTGCGGCGCACACTGAGGGGGATACGCGAAATCATCCTGGTACCTCACGGTCGGGTTGACTGCTACGCACAGTTTGGACTATCGATCTAGTGGCGACCTAACTATTCTGGCGCCGCTGTCCCGTCTGCCAACGAAGAGATTGCCGCCTTGCCCGGACTGTCCTGCTAGCGGGTGACCCTGCGCGTAGCGTGATAGACGGCTGCGCGATCAATTAGATTATAACTTGACCGGTTTCCTGCCGTTTGTAAAGTCTGATTTTGGGTGCAAACCACAAATGTTGTGTCTGACGTCAGAATCCGCCCTAGATCCTGAATGTTAATGATATTAGTGACTGAATGTGACCTGTGAATGACAGTGAGATAGAGGGAGTGATGCGGGTTTGAGTCGTGAATTGCATATAACGATATCTTTTTTAGAGATATTGTATTGTTTTGCTCAAAAAAAGAGCCCCAATGGGGGCTCAAGTTTGCACCTTCGCTCAGAGGGCAGGACGCAAAAGCGCCCGTCCTGACGCAAACCGACCCTGCATTCAGCGCTGGTTCGAGTCACTCTGAGTATGCGTGGCACACTCGTCAACCACCAGGGGCTTTGTTGTGGGGTCGTTTGACGGTGTGTGACCAATTGTTGATGGATTGTTTGAGCTGGAGGAACGATGGAAAAGTGTTATCCGATGATTGATCGACGGTCGATCATCATGCGCTGGGGCGATATGGATGCGATCGGGCATCTGAATAACACCTATTACTTTCGCTATTTAGAGCAGATTCGCCTTGATTGGCTTGAAAGTATTGGCGGTGGGGTCTTTCTTGATTCGGTCGGCCCGGTCATCGCCAGTACGTCCTGTTCGTTTCGCCGAGCGCTGACTTATCCCGCCACGGTGGACATTACGATTGAACTTGAACGCTTGGGGCGCAGCAGCGTGCAACTGCGCCATCACTTTTATCGTCAGGGCGAGCCGGGCCTGGTGTATGCCTATGCGGACGCAACGCTGGTGTGGATCGACTATGCCAGCGGTCGCTCGGTGCCTCTACCCGAGAATATCCGCCAGGTTCTGGCGCCGCTGGCCTTGCAATTAAGCGCGGCGCCCACTCCGGATCAATAACGACGGTCGCGTTTGCCACGGCTCAACTCACGCACCCAAAAACGGTTGGGGTGCATGGTGTCCATTAATGGTTTAGCCAGAGGCGCGGGTTCATTGTTGATATAGGCGGCCAGAATTTCACCCGAGATTGGCGCGCTGACCATGCCGCGCGAGCCGTGCGCCGCGTTAATGTAGAGCCCGGGCACCCACGGTGTTGGCGCTGTGAGTTGCAGCGAAGCATCGCGCGTGAGATCGCGGTAGCTTTCCATGAAAGCCTGATGATGGGCTACCGGGCCGACGATCGGCATGTAGTCCGGACTGGTGGTGCGGTAGGCCGCGCGTCCTTTCATTTGCTGGGTGTCGAGCGATGCGGCACCCAGTGCCCGATACAGAGATGGCGCCGCTTGGTCGAGCATTTCCAGATTCTCGCCATGTTCTTGCGCGGAGATGTCCAGATGGTCGGCATTGAATTTGAAACTGGCCCCAAGACAATGAAGCCCCGCGCGCGCCGGGGCGATATAGCCTGCGCCACAGAGCACGGTTTTAAGCTTCTGGCTGGCCGCTGTGGCGGGCGCCTGGCTGATTTGGCCGCGAATGCGTTTGACTGGTAAATGCTGGGTGGCGTCAAACGCGGTGCTGTCGGCGCCTCCGGCCAGGATAACCACCGAACCCACGGCAATCGGCCCCTGTTCGCCAAGCGCAATCCAGTGCCGGTGTTCCGGGTTGTAGTCGAGCTCCAGTGCCGTGGTGCTGGTTTTAAGTTGAATTCCGGGCTGTGCGCACAGTTTGGCGACCAATGCCGCGGGATAGAGCCAGCCGCCTTGTGGGAAAAACAGACCGCCATGGGTTAATTCCACTCCGGCGCACGCGCTGGCGTCCGTTGGATTCAGCGCTTGGATCAGGTCACCGGCGATGCCACTGGCCAACAGTGCCTGTTGCTTGTCGAACTCGTCTTGATCTTGCGCCAGCTGCAGTAGCCCGCAGTTGCGCCAGGTCTCATCACTTTGGGGTAGCAGGCGGCGCAGCAGGCCCACGGTGTAGAGGTAGCCGGAAAGTGTCAGTTGGGAGAGTGGCGGGGCGTGCGCCGACAGGCGCGCGTACAAAATTCCTTGCGGGTTGCCTGAGGCCTCGCTGGCCAACTGCGCGTGTCGCTCAATCAATGTGACGCTCCAGCCGCGTAGCGCCAGACTATAGGCGCTGGCGGCGCCGGAAATACCGCCGCCAATCACAATTGCGGTTTTTTCTTGCCGTGGCGCGGTGGATGGTTTGGCAAACCAGGGCGCGCTCCATGGGCGCTCTGAGACCGGCGTGGGCAGAACCCCGCGACTCATCTGGCGTTTACTGCCGAAACCGGGCACGCGCTCGACTTGAAATCCAGCGTCTTGCAGACCGCGACGCACAAAGCCGGCCGAAGTGAATGTGGCCAGGGTGGCGCCGGGTTCAGAATGCAGGGCCATCGCGTTAAACAGCCGCGGGTTCCACATTTCCGGGTTCTTTGCCGGGGAAAATCCATCAAGAAACCAGGCATCGACGTAGGCGTCCAGCGCTTCCAGGCTCTCTACCGCGTCGCCAATGATCAACGTCAGTACGATGCGTCCTTGGTCGAACAGCATGCGATGCCAGCCATTGGGCAGCGCGCAGTATTGGGCGCAAAAGACTTGCGCCAAGGGTGCAAGCTCTGGCCACAAAGCCAGTGCTTGCGTTAAGTCTCTAGGTGTCAGAGGGAATTTTTCGACACTGATATAGTGCAGTCGCGCGCCAACGGGCGCGTATTGCTGGAAGCACTGCCAGGCACAGAGAAAATTCAGGCCGGTGCCAAAGCCGGTTTCTCCAATGGTGAAGTGCTGGTGCGCCGCGAGTGCGGCAAAGCGTTCGGGTAACTGGTTTTGTCGCAGAAAGACATGCCAGGTTTCTTCCAGACCGCTGTCACGCGAGAAATACACGTCGCCAAAGGTGTCGGAAAACGGTTGTCCATCCTGCCAGGAAATGTTTTGCATGTTCGGTTTGTGTCTCTCGCATTACACCGCGGCGGTAAGCTTTAACGGAACGCTGGTGGTTATCTTACGCTTACTGATCCAGAGCGCGCGCGATCTGTTCGAGTGTCGCTGGCGAAAGGTTGGTAAGTTCCAGCGGCTCGGCTTTATTCTGTTGAGTGAAGTGTTGACCGGTCGAACGTTGGTAAAGGGGGTCGTAGTGCTGTTCCAGTAGCGCGTGGACCAGCGGCTCGAATTTTTGCTGCTGGATCAATGACTGCCATGCATCCATCTGCTCGCGCGCGAACAGTGGGCGCAGCCGTTCCAATTGCTGGCTTAAGTGTTGCGGTTGCTGGATGAAGTAGACATAGTCCTGCAATAGTGCGCGCACCCGTTCGGCGCGCGGTGTGTCGAGTTGCAGGCAGGGCGCGGCGCGTAGCGCCGCCAACAGCGCGTTGGGCAGCGACAGACGACCGATGCTGCGGCTTTCGGCCTCAATATAAACCGGACGCTCGGGGGAAAAACTCAATATCTGTTGGCGTAGCTGCGATTCAAAGCTTTTTTGCGATGGCTGCGCCACATCGGGCAGCTGTCCCAGTACCGAACCACGGTGGCGGGCAATTTGTTCCAGGTCCAAGACTTGATGCCCGGTTCGCGCCAGGGCCCGCAGCAAGCGGCTCTTGCCCGCGCCTGTGGGGCCGCACAGCACGTGTAAGCGTAGAGTCGCCGGCAGCTGTTCCAGCTCTTGGATCACCTGATGGCGGTAGGCCTTATAACCCCGCGCTAACTGATGAACCGGCCAGCCGACTTGTCCCATGATGGTCGCCATTGCGCCGGAGCGCTGGCCGCCACGCCAGCAATACACCAAGGGCCGCCAGGATTTGGGTCTATCCTGAAAATGTTGCTCGATATGCTGTGCGATATTACGCGCGACCAGGACCGCGCCAACTCTGCGCGCGGCAAACGGCGACTCCTGGCAATACAGGGTGCCGACGCGAGCGCGCTCGTCATCGTCGAGTACTGGGCAGTTAATGGCGCCTGGCAGATGGTCCTGGGAATATTCACCCGGCGAGCGCACGTCGATGATCTCGTCAAATTCGGCTAGCTGTGCTAGCGTCGCGACCTTATAGAACATATTAGAGGGGGCGCTCGATGGCTGAGATTAAACTGACGCAATTGTCGCACGGCGGCGGATGTGGGTGCAAAATTGCCCCGGCGTTGTTACAGCAGATTTTAGCCGACGTGCAAAGCCAAGGGCTGTTTCCCGATTTGCTGGTCGGGACCCAGACCAGTGACGATGCCGCGGTTTATCGCCTAAATGAAACCCAAGCCATTGTTGCCACCACCGATTTTTTCATGCCCATTGTCGACGATGCTTTTGACTTTGGCCGGATTGCCGCCACCAATGCCCTATCCGATATTTATGCCATGGGCGCCAAGCCCATTCTGGCGCTGGCGATTGTCGGCATGCCGCTCAAGCTGCTGCCGCCCGAAACGATTCGTCGTATTTTGGCAGGGGGCGCGGCGGTGTGTCAGGCCGCCGGTATTCCCTTGGCCGGCGGACATTCGATCGATGCGCCAGAGCCGATTTACGGCTTGGTGGCGCTGGGTGTGGTGCATCCCGATCAACTCAAGCGCAATAGCGCGGCCGAGGAGGGCGACGCGCTGATTCTGAGTAAGGGCTTGGGCGTGGGGATCATGGCGCAGGCCATGAAGAAGGGCGTACTCGATACCGCCGGCTATGATGCCTTGATTGAGACCACGACGCGCTTGAACACCGTGGGCAGCGCATTGGCTGAACTCCCCGAGGTGCATGCGTTGACCGACGTCACCGGCTTCGGTCTGTTGGGGCACGCGCTGGAAGTGTGTCGTGGCGCTGGGTTGGCGGCGGAGTTGCGCATGGCGCAGATTCCATTGATTGCCGGTGCGCGCGCATTGGCCGAGCAGGGAATTGGTCCCGGAGCGATTGAGCGTAATTTTGAAAGTTTTGGCGCCGATTGCCGATTTGCACTCGAGGTGACCGAGTGGCAGCGTCGACTGTTGGCGGATCCACAGACCAGTGGCGGTCTATTGGTCAGTGTCGCGCCGGCACAAGCGCCGGCGGTGCTGGCGCTGATCCGGGAGGCTGGTTTCACGCAAGCGGCCCAGATTGGCCGCATGGTTTCCGGGCCGGTGCGGATCGAGGTGATTGGCTAGCATGGTGTTATGGTTTCTTTGATTGGCATTTAACATTTGTTAAGCCATGTCATACGCTTACTCTTGAAATGCGCCGATCCCTCCCAAAATTCAATATATCGACGACGAACAGGAGTGCGGCATGCGCTTTGACAAATTAACGACCAAATTCCAGCAGGCTTTGGGCGACGCTCAAAGCCTGGCTGTGTCCCACGACAACGCCTATATCGAGCCCTGTCATCTATTGTTGGCCATGTTGGAAGATGCCGATGGCAGCGTGAGCGGTCTGTTAGCGCGCGCCGGAGTCAATGGTCCGGCATTGAAAACCGCATTGCTGGCGGCGGTTGAACGTTTGCCCAAAGTGGCGGGCGCGGGTAGCGAGGTGACGGTGTCGCGCGAGCTTGGCGGTTTACTCAACCTGGCGGACAAAGCCGCGATGAAACGCGGCGACGAATACATTGCCAGTGAGCTATTTCTGTTGGCTTTGACCCAGGAAAAAGACGAAACCTCGCGCTTGTTCAAAACCCATGGGGCCACGCCGGCGGCGATTGAAGCCGCGATTGACGCGGTGCGCGGGGGGCAAAACGTGGGTTCGCAAGACGCTGAGAGCCAGCGCGAAGCGTTAAAAAAATACACGATGGATCTTACCGAGCGCGCGCGCCAGGGCAAACTCGATCCAGTGATCGGGCGCGACGATGAAATCCGACGCGCGATTCAAGTGCTGCAACGGCGCACCAAAAATAATCCGGTTCTGATCGGCGAGCCGGGCGTCGGCAAGACAGCTATCGTCGAAGGTCTGGCGCAACGGATTGTCAATGGCGAAGTGCCGGAGGGGCTGAAGCATAAGCGCTTGCTGGTGCTCGATCTGGCTTCGCTATTAGCTGGCGCTAAATATCGGGGTGAATTCGAAGAGCGGCTTAAAGCCGTGCTGCACGATTTGGCTCAGGACGAAGGCAATACGCTGATCTTTATTGATGAAATCCATACGCTAGTGGGCGCCGGCAAGGCCGAAGGAGCGATGGATGCCGGTAATATGCTCAAGCCGGCCCTGGCGCGCGGCGAATTGCATTGCCTGGGCGCCACCACGTTGGACGAATATCGTAAGTATATTGAGAAAGACGCAGCCTTGGAGCGTCGCTTCCAAAAGGTATTGGTTGGCGAACCCTCGGTTGAGGACACCATCGCGATTCTGCGTGGTCTGCAAGAAAAATATGAAATTCATCATGGCGTGGACATTACCGACCCGGCGATTGTGGCCGCGGCCGAGTTGTCGCACCGCTATATTACCGACCGGTTTTTACCGGATAAGGCGATCGATCTGATCGATGAAGCAGCCAGCCGGATCAAGATGGAGCTGGACTCGAAGCCGGAGGAAATGGATAAGCTTGATCGGCGGCTGATTCAGCTAAAAATCGAACGCGAAGCCATGCGCAAGGAAAGCGATGAAGCCTCGGTCAAGCGGATGACGCTGATTGAGGATGAAATCGCGCGCTTGACGCTGGAGTACTCGGATTTGGAAGAAATCTGGAAGGCGGAAAAAGCCAGTGCCCAGGGTAGCCAGACGATTAAGGAAGAAATCGACCGCCTCAAGATTGAAATGGAAGATCTGAAGCGCAAGGGCGATTGGCAAAAATTAGCCGAGTTGCAATACGGCCGTCTGCCTCAGCTCGAAGCGCAATTGAAGCAGGCCGAGGCCGCGGGTGAAGCGAGCAGCAAGCCCAATCGCTTGTTGCGCACCCAGGTGGGTACCGAAGAGATTGCCGAAGTCGTCAGCCGCATGACCGGGATTCCGGTGTCCAAGATGCTGGAAGGTGAGCGCCATAAGTTGCTGGCGATGGAAGACGCCTTGCATCAGCGCGTGATCGGTCAGAATGAAGCGGTTGGCGCGGTGGCGGATGCGATTCGCCGCTCGCGCTCGGGCTTGTCCGATCCGAATCGGCCGTACGGCAGTTTCTTGTTTCTCGGGCCGACTGGCGTGGGGAAAACCGAATTGTGCAAAGCGCTGGCGGGTTTTCTGTTCGACTCAGAGGATCATTTGATTCGGATCGACATGTCCGAATACATGGAAAAGCATTCGGTCGCACGCCTGATCGGCGCGCCTCCTGGTTATGTTGGCTATGAAGAAGGTGGCTATTTGACCGAACAGGTACGGCGCAAACCGTATAGCGTGATTTTGCTCGATGAGATCGAAAAAGCGCACCCCGATGTGTTTAACGTGCTGCTGCAGGTCTTGGATGATGGGCGTCTGACTGATGGTCAGGGGCGCACGGTCGACTTCAAAAATACCGTGATAGTGATGACCTCGAATATTGGTAGCCAGCAAATTCAGGCGATGGCCACCGATGACTATCAGGTGATCAAACTGGCGGTGATGGCCGAGGTTAAGCTGCAGTTCCGACCGGAATTCATCAACCGGATTGACGATGTGGTGGTGTTCCACTCTCTGGACGAACGCCATATCCAGTCGATTGCCCGCATCCAGCTCAAGGCGCTGGAAGGGCGCCTGGCTAAACTCGATCTTAATTTGCAAGTCAGCGACAGCGCTCTGGCTTTGTTGTCGGAAGCGGGGTTTGATCCGGTTTATGGCGCGCGTCCGTTGAAACGCGCGATTCAGAATGAAATTGAGAACCCGTTGGCCAAGGCGATTTTGGCGGGCAAGTATTTGCCCAAGTCGACGATCATGGTCGATGCGCGCGGCGAGCAATTAGTGTTTGACTGACCGCTGTAGGTTTCTCCCTAAAAAGCCCGATGCGTTTGCATCGGGCTTTTTTTGTGCGCCTCGCACGGGCGCGCTCCTCTGTGCGCATGTTCCGTCGCTTTGGCGCGATGACGATTAGCGCTTCCTGGCGCTAACAGTATGGTGCCGCTACCCATGGCTGTTTTTCCGACCTGCTTAGAGGAATAAGGATTCGATGTTTCGAGGTGGTGGAGTCGGAAAACGATTTCATGTCTGATTGATTCACTTGTAACATCTGGTTTAATATTGCTCGGATTTGATTGATAGTGAATTTACAGTTATCAATATATATATCAAATAGACATTACACCGAGGCAGTATGACATTATCCGCAACCATTGCGCCGCGCTTATCCGCGGACTCCAGTCACATCCCCACGCCCGATCCCTTGCTCGACTGCCTGTTGGCGTTGGCGCGCAACTATGGTATCGCTTGCAGCCCCGAATCGGCGCTTGCCGGTTTGCCCTTGAGTGAGCGGCGCTTAACGCCCTCGTTATTCTTGCGCGCGGCGCAGCGGCAGGGTCTGGCTTGCCGGGTTTTGCGTCAGCCACTGGCGGCGTTGCGCGTCGATCAGCTACCGATGGTGCTGCTGCTCTCTGGCGACCAAGCGTGTCTGTTATATGCGTTGGTGCCGGAACGCGACGCGGCGCGAGTCAGTTTTCCCGAGCTGGCGCAAGCTGAAATCGAACTCCCGTTGGCCGAATTGCAGCAGCGCTACCTGGGGCGCGCCATTCTGGCTCGTCCGCGCTTTCAGTTTGACCGCCGCTCGCCGCCTTTGGCCGATATCCGCGCGCGCCATTGGTTTTGGCATACGGTGCGTGGTGGCTGGCCCTTGTATCGCGATGCCTTGCTGGCCGCGTTGCTGATCAATCTTTGCGCCTTGATGCTGCCGCTCTTATCCATGAATGTCTATGACAGAGTGGTGCCTAATCTCGCTACCTCTACTCTGTGGGTCTTAGCGTTAGGTGGCGCCTTGGTGCTGGGCTTTGATTTCTTGCTGAAAATTTCACGCTCTTATCTGCTCGATCTGGCTGGCAAGCGGGTAGACATTACGCTGTCGACCTTGATTATGGAGCGGGTGCTCGGATTGCGCATGGAGGCGCGTCCTGCATCGGTTGGCGCGTTTGCCGCTAACTTGCGCGCCTTCGAAACCGTGCGCGATTTTATTGCTTCGGCATCCGTCGTCACTTTGATTGATCTGCCTTTTGTGCTGATTTTTATGCTGGTGATGCTGTGGCTTTCTCCCTGGTTTGTTTTGCCCGTACTGTTCTGCGGCGGGCTGATGCTGCTGCAGGCCTGGATGACCCAGGGCAAGATGCAGGAGTTATCAGAATCGACCTTGCGCGCCAGCGCGCAGCGCAATGCCTTGTTGGTGGAGAGTTTGAGCGGGCTGGAAACCCTCAAGGCGCTGGCGGCGGAAAACCAGCAGCAAGCCCGTTGGGAACAATCAACTCTATTTCTGGCGCAAATCGGCGCGCGGCTGAAAATTCTTTCGGCCCTGACCACCCATTTTTCAGGCTTTATGCAGCAGTTGGTGTATATCGCCACCCTGGTGCTTGGTGTGTATCTGATCATGGATGGACAGACCAGTCAGGGTGGGATTATCGCCGCGGCCATGTTGTCGGCGCGCGCCACCGCGCCCTTGGGGCAGTTGGTCGGGCTCTTGACGCAATATCACAACGCCAAGACGTCGCTGACTTCGCTCGAAGGCATCATGAAGTTGCCGATGGAACGCGAAGCGGGCGCGACTTTTTTCTCCCGCGCCCCATTTCGCGGTGAAATCGAATTCAGAAACGTGAATTTCAACTACCCCGGCGTAGAGGAAAACGCCTTGGCTCAGGTGTCGTTCAAAATTGCCGCCGGGGAGCGTGTCGCAGTCATCGGTGCAGTCGGATCAGGTAAGAGCACGATACAGAAATTGATGATGGGCCTGTATCGGCCGAGTTCCGGGGCGGTGCTGATCGATGGCTGCGATATCCAGCAAATCGATCCGCTCGAGCTGCGTCAGCATATCGGCTATATGCCACAAGACACCTTGCTGTTCTACGGCAGTTTGCGTCACAACTTGGTGATGGGCGCGCCACACGCGGACGATAGCCAGTTGCTGGCGGCGGTGCAGGTTGCGGGCCTGGCGCCGTTTATTAATCAGCATCCACAAGGGTTCGATATGTTAGTTGGCGAGCGCGGCGAAACCCTGTCGGGCGGTCAGCGGCGCGCGGTGGGTATTGCTCGCGCTTTGGTCGGCGCCCCCAATTTGGTTCTGATGGACGAACCCACTAGTAATCTGGATCAAGCGCGCGAAGCGCAAATTACCCAGTCCTTGCGGCTTGCCCTCGACGGCAAGACGGTGTTGTTAGTCACTCACCAGCCGGCATTGCTCGAATTGGTGAATCGGCTGATCGTCCTCGATCGCGGCCGGGTGGTGGCCGATGGACCCAAGGCTTCGGTGCTCGCCGCGCTGAATAGTGGCCAGGTTGCCAGGGGGCAGGTATGAACGCGCGCTTGATCGTGATTCTGCGAGGCTGGCTAGAGGGCTTGCGCCGGGTGACTCAGCCGCTATGGCAACGCATGATGGATTGGGCCGCTGGCAGTGAACTGCAGCAGCCTATGGATTTTGCCGCTGACGCCGACTGGGCCATGTTGCAGCAGCACCCCGCTCGCCCGCGCATCTTTGTCTGGAGTGTGGCCGGTTTGCTGCTCAGTTGTCTGTTCTGGGCCGGATGGTCTCAGGTGGATGAGGTCACACGCGGTGAAGGCAAGGTGGTGCCCTCGTTTCAGAATCAACATATCCAAAGTCTGGATGGTGGGATTGTTGAGCAAATTCTGGTACGCGAAGGTCAGCAGGTACAAAAAGACCAGTTGCTACTGCGTATCGACAGCACCCGCGCCGAGTCTTCATTGCGCGAAAACCGGGCGCAGTACCTGGCGCTGCAAGCCAAGGCCGCGCGGCTGAAAGCCTTGTCCAGCGGCGCTGAGATGGCGATGCCGGACGAGGTGCTGAGTTTGGCGCCGGAAGCCGCGCGTCAGGAAAGCGAGTTGTATCAATCGCGCCGGCAGGAGCTGGATGCCGGATTGGCGATTGCGCGTCAGCAGTTGGCGCAACGCAACCAGGAACTTAAAGAGGTGCGCGCGCGCGGCGCCCAGGCCGCGCGCAGTCTGGAGCTGGCGACGCAGGAGCTGGCCTTGACCGCGCCATTGAAGGCTTCGGGCGCGGTGTCCGATGTCGATTTGCTGCGACTGGAGCGCGCGCTGGCCGAGGCTCGGGGTGGGCGCGCCATGAGCGCGGCGCAGAGTGTGCGGCTGCAGTCGGCCATTGCTGAAGCCCAGCGGCGAATTCAAGAGGTGGAACTGAGTTTTCGCAATCAGGCCAGCAGCGAACTTTCGGACACCATGGCGCGTATCGACGGCTTAAGCGCGGGCAGCCTGGCGCTGCGCGATCGGGTGAAGTTGACCGAAGTGCGCGCGCCGCTGGCGGGCGAAATCAAGCGTTTGCATCTGAATACCGTTGGCAGTGTGGTGCAGCCCGGGCGCGACATTCTCGAACTGGTGCCGGCCGAAGATATGTTGTTGCTGGAAACCCGCATCGCGCCGCGCGATATCGCCTTTCTCCATCCCGGACAGCCAGCGAAACTGCGCTTCACTGCCTACGACTCGACCATTTATGGCGCCATGCCGGGCGAAGTGCAGGACATTGGCGCCGACACGGTGACCGACGACAAGGGACAGGCGTTCTACGTGGTCAAAGTGCGCACCCGCGCCACCAGTCTGGGCCAGCGCCAGTGGCGCATCATTCCCGGCATGGTGGCCCAGGTGGACATCATCACCGGCAAAAAAAGCGTGTTGTCGTATTTGCTTAAGCCGCTATTGCGCGCCAAAGAGCAGGCGCTGAGCGAACGCTAGCCAGTTAGGGTTGCCCGAGTGCTGCGTATTCACGCTGTGTGTCGGGAGAGCAGGGCCGCGTGCGGATATCCGGCGCGTTAACTTCAATCAGGAGAGTGAAGTATGGTAGCCAATCAATCGCAATTTGACAGTGCGCTAAACAACCCCAGCTTGCCCAAAACCGATGCGCAGGATGTCTCACGGTATTTCATCGAAAACGTGATCTCTTTAACGGAGGCCGCAGTTGAGGCTGCGTGGAACGAGAGCATTACCGGCCAAGACATGGAACATCTCGGTTTGCGCATGGCTGAGGTGTTGCGGCAGGGGGGGCTGTCTGCTTGGGAGCCAGACCAGCAAGCGCTGGAGCGAATTTTTGCCGAGTCGCTTCGCCCTTCGGTGCCGGTCCTCGAGGCGGGGGTGTTACCTGTTTTGAGTTCTACTGGGCCTGAGGCATTCAGTCTAGTGGCCACTGACTTGGCGACCAATCTTTATGATAGTTCCCGCGTATTTGCGGAGCTTGGGCTTCCGCGCTTCGACGTCAATGCACTCGCTGTAGCCGAACTCACTCGTCAATTGATGGCTGTACTGCCGCCCACTCCCGCCGAGGGCACATCAGGTCTGCCTATGGACGAGGTGCTGTCGGTGGCCAGTGTGGCCATACCGTCGGTCATCGCCTCAAGTTTGGAGAATTTGGTTGCCGGCATGCTGCCGGAACGCAGTGGCTACGAGGTATTGCAACAGCAACTGGAGTTTAACGCGCTAGTCGCTTAAGCGCGTGAGGTACCCGCGCGCTCATGCGTCGCGCGTGGGTCTTCACCTTGGGCTGCCTGCGGATTCAAGAGGTGGCTCTGACTAATTATCGATGGGTCAGCCGCAGAACACCGGCGCAGGCCCAGGACTTTGGCACGCCTGGTCACGGGTTTGGTCGGTGTGCTGGCATGGCCGCGCTCGGATATCCGGCGCGTTAACTTCAATCAGGAGAGTGAAGTATGGTTGCCAATCAATCGCAATTTGACAGTGCGCTCAATAATTCCAGTTTTTCCCCAACCGAAGCGCAGGATGCTGTTTTTCCCGCGATCTCTGTCAGTGGGTCGACCGTATCTAGTGTCGTGATGAACCTCATCAAGTCAGGGGTTGCACAGAACGCCGACGATTCGGTTCTTCCGCTGCAACAAGTGCGCGCGCTGACCTGGGAACCCGACAACAGCGGCCAATACAACGATGCTGTTTCCGGCTTGTCAGTGAACGACATGCTAGCGGTGGCCAGCGTGGCCACGCCCGTGGTCGCAGTTTCAGGTTTGGGCGATGTGCTCATTGCGCACCCGCGCGGCTCCGACTACGACTACGACTACGACTACGACTATGGCGCAGAGGAGCGCGCGTTTTATTTCCCTTTTGGCAATAGTGAAACCGGCCCACTGGTAAAGAGCGCGGAAATCGACGCTCTGCTGAAGGAGGCCGATGACCGGTTTCTGAATGAGACCGATGACTGGCTTCGCCATATCAATAGCCAGTCCCTGCCGTTGGCAGAGCAGGGGCTTGTGAGCTTGGACGCTAATGGACTCGATGTGACCGCAGAGCTTCGTCAATTGACGGTAGCGCTCCAGTCCACTCCCGTAGAGGCCACTTCGGCCCTGCCGGTGAACGAGTTGCTGTCGGTGGCTGGCGTGGTCTTACCGTCGGTCGTCGCCGCCAGTTTGGACGCCTTGATCGCCGGCATGCTGCCGGAACGCAGTGACTACGAGACGTTGCAACAGCAACTGGAGTTTAACCCGCTAGTCGCTTAAGTAAGCGCGCGGGTCTTTGTGCTCGGCCGGCGAGGTTTGCTGCCCGGTTGAGCATTCGAATCCACATTAGATTTTTACTCGACCGTCAATGTGTGTCGCTCAACAGCCGCATTGAGCGCGCGCGAGTTGCGTTTGATTTTCTTCTCTCTGGAGCCAGACCGTATGACTAACAGCCGCCAAGTTTTGATTGTTCAAGGGAGCGTGTACGTCGTGGACGCGCGCGCCGCGCGCCGCCTGCTGCGCGCCGGCGAGCAGATTGGCGAGCATGAGCGCCTGGAACTGGCGCCCGGCGCGCGCGTGTCGTTGCAGCAGGAGGATGGCCGTATCGTCACCCTCGACGGCGCGCCGCCACCTGAAACTGCCCCCGATACGGCGCGCGCCTGGCGCCTGGATGAGCCAGGCCACGCGGCGGATGCGCCTAAGTCGCGCGCTAAGCAGAGCCTAGCGCTAGCGTTTGACGATCCCGGCGAAGTGCTGTTGCGCGCGCGGGCTGAATCAGGTCTGTCAGGAAGCGACGTCAATCGTGGCGGTCATGGCTTTGTGCGTGTGGCGCGCATTGACGAACGCGTCACGTTGAGCCATGGCGTCGTGGCGCATGGCGACGATGAGGCGCCGCGCGCCGCGCGCCAGATTTTGGCATCGGATGACGCGGCTCTGCGCGCGCCAGTTGAAAGCCATAGTGCGCCAGGGCCCGTGCGGGTGAATCGCCCCGCGACGATCAGCGGTCAGTTGCGCATTCGCGAGCATCAGGACGCTGTCAGTCAGCAGCTAGGCATCAGCGATCCGGACCCGGGAGAGGCGCGGTTTCAGACCACGGTGCTTCCTCTGGGCGACGCGGATCAGTATGTCACCGCGACCATCACGGCCGAGGGGCTGATGACCGTGACGTCGAAGGATAACGACACGTTCTGTCTATTGCGCGAGGGAGAAGAGCTCACCATTTACTTTCGCGTATTTTCCAGTGACGGCAGCAGTCAAGATGTGCCGGTGACGCTGATCGGCGTCAACGATAAACCCACGATTAGCGCGCACCCGGTCGAGTTGACCGAAGAAGCGCTGCAGGCGTTCGTTTCGGCCTTGAAGCCGGAGGCCGTGGCGCAACAAGGCGGCCGCGTTAAGCGGTCGATTCAAGTCGATGTTACGAAAGGAGAGACGATCATGTCGCATCCGAACGATCTGTTTACATCGCAATGTATGGAGAAGTGTCAGCAGTTATTTGCTCAATCTCATACCAACCCTAACTTGAAAGGAATAATGATGCCGAATGCCGTGGATGCAACCAAGAATGGTGTTACACGACTCACGATTGGCGAGCGGGATGCCAAAGGATTTCTGGCCAATGAACTGACGATTGTCGACAAAGATCAAGGTCAGAGCGAATTCGCTAGTGGCCGCGAGGTAACCGCAAAGGACGAGGTCGCTAAATATGGTGTCTTTGTTTTTAACAAAGACACCAAGACACTGGTCTTTTTTCTGAATAAAGAGAGCGAGGACGTGAAAATGTTAAAAGCGACTGATAAACCGATCACGCTTGAGTATGAAGTGACCTCGGTGGATGGCACTAAGCACACCATTTCCGTGGATATCACTGGCGTCGACGCCAGGATCTCCGGCGTAAAGGGCGGGAATATCACGGAAGAAGCGGATGACGCGCCACGTCCGGTTAACCTCACCGGGCAATTGGAGGTTATCGGGGGGGGGCAAGCCGAATCGGTGTTCAGTACCGTGGCGAACGTCGTGGCGGTCACCGGCCTGCCCCCGGGTGAGAATGCAACCACGTACGCGGCTAAGTTTGGTCAATTCACGATTAACAGTAGCGGGCAGTGGACGTTTGTTCCAGGCGGCGCGTTGTGGGGATCGCTCGCCGCGAATGAGACCCGCGACTTTAGTTATCAGGTGTCGAACGCCGATGGCACTGCGATCGAAACCGTGACCGTGCATCTGGTCGGTACTAACTCCCGGCCTACGATTGAGGTCTTGCCGATAGATCAGCTGCCCCCTGGTGTGGTGCCTCCGCCCTTTGTGAATACTAAGTCGCGTAGTTTACGGTCGCTGTCTGATGAGGAGCAGGCGCGCGCACCGTCAATCGATGAGGCACAGAACGATGACGCCGCGCTAGTCGCCGCCGATGTGCTGCAGCCTGCGTTGACCAGCGTGGTAGGGGCGGTGGCCGGTATTGCATCGACTGCTACCGCTGTGGCTGAAGTTGGCGCGCAACCCGCGTTGGAATCCTATCTTGAACCGAGCGCACTTCTAGTCGCGTAAACGACTGAGACCAAGTGCCGCGTCATGGCGTGGTGCTTGGATAGCCCCGTTCGCCGCAAGCTGGCGGGACGAAGGTGGTTTTCAAGAGGGATTTTCAAATGAAAAGCAGCCGAGTGACGTCAGCCGAGCTGGATGGCGCATGTGGTATTGATTGCACCACAGCAGCGCAGGAGTCTGCGGAACAAGAAAGCCCATGCGGTATGGATTGCTTATCCGTAGCCACTGAGGCAGTTGTGGCTTTAGAGCCGCATGGTCGCCTGCGTGCTGAGCGTTCGACACCCGATGATGCGACGGTGACGGTGCCCAACCGGCGTACCCAACCGCTGCAGGTTTCGACCGGGACGTCGAAATACTCCTACGATGTGAAGATTACGGATGACGAGCAGATAGAAGCCGAGTTTTGGCCACAATATGAAGTCAAGGATGAGACCGGCCGCGTGTGGACCTCATCCTCCGGCGCCATCGATCTCGGCTATGCGCGCATTTACTTTGAGGCCCAGAGCAAGAGCTTAGTGATTAAATTCGATAAACTCAGCCCCGAGTATCAATCTCTGCAGCGCGGGTCATTTCAGCTGATGCTGAAGTTGTTTACCAAAGATTTCGATAAAACCACGGCCGAAGTGCCGTTGATTATTCTGCACGAGCCCAGTGTGTTGCCCGAGCCTGAGCCGGCGCCTGGGGGAATAGACGCGCCAGGGTTCGAGTTTTACGAGCACGATTTAAGCGCGGCGCAGCAAGGTCAATTGGCGCGGCCCGATCGGGCGAGCGCCGGCGAGTGGTCGCTGGGCGAACCCGCGGCGATACTGTACTCCGGCAATCGGGAAGTGGTCTGGGTGGTGGCCGATGGCGGTCGCCGCTTAATCGGCATGGCCGGCGCGGACAAGGTACTGGAACTGCGTGTGAACGCACAGGGTGAGGTGGTGGCGCGGATGTTCGCGCCGCTGCAACATTCGGTCTATGTCGGCGATGATAGGCTGACGATCGAAGTGCCGGCCTCGCTGGTGCGCCCGGATGGGGCAACGGAGAGCGCGACCCTGCGCGTGACCATTTATGATGACCAGCCACAGTGTCATTTTACCTGGGACAATCTGGCCGCGTGGCAAGGCTCGTTGGGGACGATGGGGCGCGACACCGGGTTCGTTGAAAGTTTTCATGTCCGTAATCCAGATGGCGTGGAGAAACAGTACTATTTTGACGGCGATGCCACGGTGTCGTATTACGACTCTAGTACCGGTCGGTGGGCGTCATTGGCGCCGGGCGACAGTTTCGACCCCTCGCGCAAAATCCTGACCATCAGGATGCCCGGTTACGACGTGCAGGTTGATTTGTTGAGCGCTCAGCTTTCCTTTATCCAGACGGAATGCGCGCCGGCCCGTCCGACGGTGAGTTACCGCTTGCAAGATGCCGATGGCGATACGGCCGAGGCCACTGTGATCCTTTGTGTCTTTGCCGAGCAGTCTTCGGATGCTGGCGAGATGTATCGTGGCGGCAAGGATATTCGCTATGGCACGGCGCTGGCCGATGTTCTGGATGGCGAAGACGGTGACGATACGCTGTACGGCAAGGCGGGTGATGACCACTTGCTGGGCGGTAAGGGGAATGATCGTCTTTACGGTGGCGCTGGCAACGATGTCTTGTCGGGTGGCGCCGGTAACGATCTCTTGGCTGGCGGGGCGGGGAACGACACTTTGATCGGTGGCGCCGGGCGCGATGTGTTTAGTTTCTTCTTGCAAGATCTGCGTGCCGGGGGTGTCGATCGAGACACGGTTCTTGACTTCGATGTCAACATGGACCGGTTGGATGTGTGGGACCTGCTGGTCGCCACCGGGGTCCGTGACCACAATCTGAGTGATTATGTGAACGTCCGTGTGATTAACGACGGCCGAGATACTCTGTTTGAGGTCAAGCCCGACGCGCATCGAACCCAGCAGATCGTGCTTGAGCGCTGCAATCTGTTTGAAGCCTATGGCATTGCGCCCGAGAACGGACAACAGCTGCTGGAACGGATGCAGGAGCAAGGCGGTTTACAGGCGGCCTAGTCATACAGATAGACATGATTTTCCCTTGGGGGCTTCTCCCTCATGCGCAGTAAGAGAAGCCCCTTCTGTTTATTAAATAGATCAGTCTCCATATCATTTATCCCTTTTTCCTGGTGGTTCTTTTTGCTTGGCCTATTCAATTTGGCGCTCCATACGCTCAAGTAATGAGTTCCATGGCGGCAAGCGCGTGTTGGGATAGCGTTGAGTACCGATACGGACCCCGCTGTTGTTGAAGCTGAATACCGGGATCAGGTCAGGGCGTTCCGAGGCCGGATACAGGCGGGTCGTTAGGTTGTCCAGTATCAGCGGGTCGGCGCCGGGCGTTGGATAATAGGCCAGGACCATGTGTTCTTGGCGTACGGCGCTTTGCTGGCCGCCAATACGCAGTTTGGCGTAGACCAGCCATAGTTTTTCCGGCGCCAGGCCCAAATGGCGTAGGCCAAAATATTTCAGAATGGCGAAATCCTCGCAATCCCCCGCGCCGCGCTCTAGCGACTCGCGCGGTGTGGCCCAAAAATCATCGCGTTGCCACTGGGTCATGTCGTTGACGAAGTCGAGCGCGCGGTTGACATAGCGGTTGATCTGTTCGACTTGCAGTGCTTCGCTGACCGAGTGAAGACGCTGTAGCTCCGCTTGCCATTGCCGGTAGCGTTGTAGTGCGCGTTCCTCTGGGTATTCGCCCGCATTGATGGGGGTATGCGCGTAAAACAGCACGAGTCCAAGGCACAGCTTGTTCACGATATCCCCTTTGCTGTTGTGGCAAATTTGGTTCGAATCGCTCGGGTAGGCGGCGTTATCCGACAGGGTCGATGGTATTCGCTGGAAGAACCGGCTTATTTGCCGCCGGTGGGCTGGCGTCATGGTTTCGATTGGTGCAATTTGTAATGGTTTGTTTAAAAAAATTACATATTGTCTATCTGTTCGAGGAGTGTTTGTGCTTATGATGACTCGCATGAAGTGTTCATTGCTGGCGCTGATGGTTGGTTCCGGCGCCCCGGTCGCGCAGGCGATTGAATTGCAAGACGCGGTACAACAGACCATCGTCAATAATCCCGAAGTCCGCTTGAAGTTGCACCAGTTTCAAAACGCGCAAGCTGAACAAGGTTTGGGACTCGCCGGTTTTTTTCCCACTGCGGATCTGAGTTATACCCATGGGCGTGAGCTGGCTCCACGTGATAAGCAGGAGCGCAGGTCATTCGACCGAACCGAGACGACCTTGCGGCGCTGGGGCTGGTCAGTCAATCTGGCGCAAAATCTGTTTAATGGTTTTCAGAGTATTCATCTGGTCCAGCAACTCGACTATGCGCAGCGCGCGCAGTATTTTCAGTTTCTTGATATGACCGAGCAGCAAGCGCTGGAGGGCGCGCGCGCCTACCTGGATGTGTTGCGCTATCGTCAATTGGTGCGGATTGCCGAGCGCAATTTCAGTAGCCATCAGTTAATTTATCAGCAGTTGCAAAGCCGCAATCTCACGTTGGCGCCCGGAGTGGATCTGGAACAGGCGAATGGTCGCCTGGCCTTGGCCGAGGCCAATCTGTTGACCGCGAAAAGTAACCAGGAGGATGTGGCGGCGCGCTATGAACGTATCGTTGGCAGCGCGGCGCCCGCTGAGATGCAAGCTCCGCCGGTGATTGCCTGGGCGCCACCGGTTGATGAATCCGCCATGGATGATCTGTTGAATGCTCACCCCAATAACCGTTCGGCGCGCGCGGGCTTGCGCGCGGCGCGCCAGGCGGTGGCGGCGCGGCGCGGCGCGTTCATGCCGGCGCTGGATGCGCGCGCGCGACATGATTGGGGCAGCGGACAGCCAGGTGGACGCAGTGGCGCCCATGACCGTAAGGTATTCGAGCTGGTCACCAGTTTTAATCTGTCGCGTGGCGGTAGCGACCGGGCCCGGCTTGCGATGGCGGCCCAAGCGCTCAATAGCGCGCTGGATCAGCGTGATAAGGCGTGTCGCGATACTCGTCAACTACTGTCCATGGCCTCGAATGATCTGATCAAATTGCAGCATAAAATTCCATTTTTGCAACGTCATGCCTTAGCTAGCGAAAAGGTGCGCGAGGCCTACTACCAGCAGTTCAAACTAGGCAAGCGCACCTTGTTGGACCTGCTGGATAGCGAAAATGAGCTGTATAACGCTCAGTCGGCCGAGGTTAACGGCCGTAGCGATTTGCAATTGGCACGCTTGCGCGGCGCGGCTGCGGGAGGTGGTTTGTTGGCTGCGTTGCAGCTGAAGCCGGTGGAGGAGAGGGCTTTTGCCGATGAGACGGAAGCGGGGTGTATGAGTAGGTCCGCCGGGTAGCCGAAAACATGGGCGCCGCGGACGCCAAAGTCCGACCGGTTTCAAGAGGTGCTGGGCCGCGTCCGGATGTCCGGCGCGTTAACTTCGAATAGGAGTGTGAAATCATGGCAGTCAATTCATGTCAAATCGACGCTACGGTAGCAAACCCTTGCGCAGCCGATACGCCTGAGAACCGTCCTTCAGCGTGCCCATCCTTCTTCGACGACCGTGGAGTGCAAATGCCGATTCGTTTTCCTACCGGCATGCGGCAAGTCGACAGCGGTGAAATCGTGTTGCTCGGGTTCGATAGAAATGGCCAATACGCTGAGTTCTCTAGCGACATTACCCGTTGTGGCGCGGGTTGTCATGGCGACGGCGCCGCGTTGTCCGCGTTCGATGACCTCAGCGCCGCCGCCGGTGTCCCGGCGCGGATGGAGACAGGACTGGCGGCGCCGTTTGCGTTTTCCGCATGCAGTGACTACACGCAGTTGCAACAGCAACTGGAGTGTAATGGCCTAACGGTATAACTGACCGCTTTTTTCTTCCCGTTCTGTCTTGGGTCGGTGTTGTTTTCGGCCCAGCGGAGCATCCCCATTTAGAACGTCAACCGAGCTGTCCGCGCACACGGCGTCCGTGGGCAGGCTCTTGAGTCTCCCATGCGCGCGTCGCGCTTTGGCTCCACGCCAATCGGGTAAAACCATGGTGAATAAATGGTTTTAAAACATGGGTTTAGTCTGTTGTTTGCTTGACCCGCGCGGCGGTGGCGAGCATAATCGCGGCGCGCGGCTTGGTCTGTGCGTGGTCGTGAATCGCGTGCGTACCCGAAGCCCTATCTTTTGACCATGATCAGCGCGTTGCCATGCGCTGATGCTCTGAATGACCGTGAATCGATGAAATCTCCTGAACTGCTGCTACCCGCCGGTACCCTGGACAAAATGCGCGCTGCTTATGATTATGGCGCCGATGCGGTGTATGCCGGCCAGCCGCGCTATTCGCTGCGCGCACGCAATAATGACTTTAAGCTGGAAGAGCTGCGGCAGGGGATAGAAGAAGCTCACACGCGTGGCAAACTGTTTTATGTCGCGTCGAACATTCTGCCGCATAACGGCAAGATCAAAACCTACATGGCGGATATGGAGCCAGTGATCGCCATGCGCCCCGACGCACTGATCATGGCCGACCCTGGTTTGATCATGATGGTGCGCGAGCGCTGGCCCGAGGTGCCGGTGCATTTGTCGGTACAGGCCAATACCGTCAATTACATGGGGGTCAAGTTCTGGCAGAAGATGGGGTTGTCACGCATTATTCTGTCGCGCGAGTTGTCACTGGATGAAATCAGTGAGATCCGCCAGGAATGCCCCGATATGGAAATCGAGGTGTTCGTGCATGGCGCGCTGTGCATTGCCTATTCGGGACGTTGTCTGCTTTCCGGTTACTTTAACCGGCGCGATCCGAACCAGGGAACCTGCACCAATGCCTGCCGCTGGGATTATAAGATGCATGAGGCCAAGCCGGACGATGCGGGCGACGCGGTGCGCATCGATTTTGACTTTCAGCGCGAACAGCAGCAGGCCGATCAGCAATTCGCCGCGTGCGGCGGCGCCGAGCGTCATCCCAAGGCCAACCAGACTTATCTGATCGAAGAAGCCAGTCGACCCGGCGAACTGATGCCGATCATCGAAGATGAGCATGGCACCTATATTATGAACTCCAAGGATTTGCGCGCGGTTGAGCACGTGGAAAAACTGGTCGCCATCGGGGTGGACTCGCTCAAGATTGAGGGTCGTACCAAGTCGCTGTATTACGTGGCGCGCGCGGCGCAGGTGTATCGCCACGCGATCGATGACGCGGTAGCCGGACGGCCGTTTGACCCGAGTCTGCTCGCCGAGTTGGAGGGACTGGCTAATCGTGGTTATACCGATGGTTTCCTCGAGCGTCACCACACGCACGAATACCAGAATTATATGAGCGGTCATTCCCAGGCAAAACGTAGCCAATACGTTGGTGAAGTGCTGGAAATCGATGCGGATGGATGGGCCTTGATCGATGTCAAGAATCGCTTTGCCGTTGGCGATGATCTGGAAATCATTCATCCCTCGGGTAATCGCACGGTGAAACTGCTGCGCATGACCCGCGATGGCGCCGAATGCCCGGTGGCGCCAGGCAATGGCATCTTCGTGCGCATACCCGAGATGACTGGGCTGAAAGGCGCACTGCTGGCGCGTTTGATGTAATTGCGGTCCCCGGCGCCATTCGGCGCCGGTTTCGATTTGCTCGGTTTCTTCCCGCTTGGCTCTTCCTGTTATGTTTATGCCGACTCGTCTTTGGCTGGTATCCCCTATTTTGTGGTTGCTGACTTGCCTATACACCGCCAGTTGATATGCATGCAATCCTTTCAATCAACTGTTGCAGTATTTCCACCGTTTTTTCATCGCGCTTGCCTTTTGTCATGGCGTTCTTAATTTCAGTTATGCGCATTAGATTTTGATGCGCTATTAATATAATTAATTATTAATAATCAGCATTGGCTTGGGTTGTGGGCGAGATCGGTGCGTTAGCGCGCGCAAAACGGGCGGCGCGCACAAGTTTGGTGCGTTGCGGCATCTGGCGATTCATGACAAAAAACGAATAGCAGCTATTCATTATGTTCATGAATTGCTGCGTTGCGGTACGAAATATTATTGCTATCGGAATACTTTATGATTAAAAAGTAGTTACACAACCGTGTATTTGTATGGATTTATTAAACACTTGGCTCGTTAGAAGCCAGGGACTTGTAGCTTGGGGATCGGATCAGTTTGCCACACGAAAAATCAGTCTGATGGCGGGTTTGTTGTGTGCCTTCTAAGCCATGCCCTGTTTCGGGGCGAAAACTAAGTTGACAATTTTTGTGCCGATTTTGTCTTACCATGCACGATTTTTGCTTTAATGCTTATGTTGTATGCCATTAGTCTAATGGCTAATGAAATGGCTTGCTGGGCGGGACGCACTGCGCGTTCTAGGGGCCTCGAACCGGTCGGCAGGCCGGTTAAAGAGGATCAGTACATTGAGATACTTAGGAATCCGTTTATGAAAATCAAATCTTCCGGGAAAGTACTGTGTTCACTGGCGTTGCTGCTGGCGGCGGGCAGCGCGCTAGCGGACAACGTATTGAACGTTTACAACTGGTCTGACTATATTGCTAAAACCACGATTCCCGGTTTTGAAAAGCAAACCGGGATTAAGGTTAAGTACGACGTCTATGACGGCGATGATACCTTGCAAGCCAAAATGCTGACCGGCAACTCTGGCTATGACATCGTGGTGCCGACCTCCAACTATATGGCCAAGCAGATCGATGCCGGTATTTATCAGAAGCTCGATAAATCCAAGATTCCTAATCTGTCACACCTTGATGCTTCGTTGATGAAGCTAGTCGCGGGCGCTGATGCGCGCAATGATCACTCGGTGCCTTGGGCCTGGGGTACCGATGGTCTGGGGTATAACATGACCAAGGTGCAAGCCTTGCTCGGTAAAGATGCTCCTCTGGACAGCTGGGATATTCTGTTTGAACCGAAATACCTCTCCAAACTCAAGGGTTGCGGTGTGTCGGTACTAGATCAAGCCAACGATATGTTCACCATCGCGTTGGCCTATCTGCATAAGGACCCGAACAGTCATAGCCCGGCGGATCAGCAGGCAGCCTTCCAGTTGTTGAAGAAAATCCGTCCTTATATTACTCAGTTCAACTCCTCCGGCTATATCAACGACCTGGCTAACTCCGACGTTTGCTTCGTGGTCGGCTGGTCCGGTGATATCAATATTGCCAAACGTCGCGCGGCGGAAGCCGGCAAGAGCTACAAGATTCAATACATGATTCCGAAAGAGGGCGCGCCGCTGTGGTTCGACTCGATGGTGATTCCGGCCGATGCCCCGCATGCGGCCGAAGCTATGAGTTGGATCAACTACATTGAAGATCCGAAAATCAACGCCGCGATTACCAATGAAGTGTTCTACCCGACGGCTAACAAAGACGCGCGTAAGTATGTGAAGCCCGAGATTGCCAACGATAAGACGATTTATCCGCCGGAATCCGTGCTGAAAACCCTGTACCTGATGAAACCGATTCCGCCGGAAATTCTGCGCCTGCAGAACCGCCTGTGGACCGAGTTGAAGACTGGACGCTAAGTCACGGGGCCCGGGGGCTGGCCCCCGGGCTTGAGATGAAGACGCAACGACAAAGCTAAAAACACCATGATGAATGAACGCATGAATACCCAGGTTGTTCCACCGGCACAGACGGAGCGTGTTGATCTGGTACAGATCATCGACGTCGTGAAGAACTTTGGCGAGCATGTGGCGCTAAACCACGTCAACTTGACCGTTAAGAAGAATGAGTTGTTTGCCTTGCTAGGAAGTTCCGGCTGTGGCAAGTCGACACTGCTGCGGATTTTGGCGGGTTTCGAAACCATGACCTCGGGCAAGATTCTGGTCGATGGCGAAGACTTGAGCCGGATTCCGCCGTATAAGCGCCCGGTTAATATGATGTTCCAGTCGTATGCCTTGTTTCCGCATATGAGCGTGGAAGCCAACATCGCCTTTGGCTTGAAGCAAGAAGGCGTACCTAAGAATGAAATCCAGGAGCGAGTGGATGACGCGCTCGACTTGGTGCAAATGCGCAAGTTCGCCCGTCGTAAGCCGCACCAATTGTCGGGTGGTCAACAGCAACGTGTCGCGTTGGCGCGCAGTCTGGTCAAGCGCCCCAAGCTATTGTTGCTGGATGAACCGATGTCGGCGCTGGACAAGAAAATTCGCCAAAAAACGCAGTTGGAGTTGGTGAATATTCTGGATAAGGTCGATGTGACCTGCATGATGGTGACTCACGACCAAGAAGAAGCCATGACCATGGCCAGCCGTTTGGCGGTGATGAGTGAAGGCGAAGTGATTCAGGTCGGCGCGCCATCGGCGGTGTATGAGTATCCCAACTGTCGTTTCGCCGCCGAATTTATTGGCTCGACCAATATGTTTGACGGTGTGGTGGTGGAGGATGAACCGGACCATGTGTTTGTCGAAAGCCCGGATCTAGCGCAACGCTTGTATATCAATCATGGGATTACCGGTCCACTCGGTATGGAGGTTACGGTCTCGATCCGTCCTGAGCGCGTGCATGTGACGCGTGAAAAACCAGATCAAGCGCATAACTTTGCCCATGGCGTAGTGAAAGATTTGGCCTATATGGGCAGCTATACCCTGTATCACGTACAGCTGGAAAGCGGCAAGGTAATTGTGTCCAACCTGTCTAGCCTGATGCTGTCGCGCGACGATGCCCCGAGTTATGACGATGAGGTCTATGTGAGCTGGAGCGAAACCAGTCAAGTGGTATTGACATCATGAAATTGAAAAAACTACTGCATCGCTGGCTACCCTCCGGGCGAACCTGGGTCATCAGTATTCCTTTCGCTTTCTTGTTTCTGTTTTTCTTGGTGCCGTTCGTATTAGTGATCGGGATCAGCTTTTCGCAGCAGCGCATGGGGATTCCGCCGTATACGGCGCTGACCAGTGTGGCCGATGGCGTGCTGAATATTGCCTTGAACCTGGGGCACTATCAGTTCCTGACTTCGGATGATCTGTATGTCGCCACCTATCTCAGTTCGATCAAGATGGCGATGGTCTCGACATTCTGGTGTCTGATGATTGGGTTTCCGATTGCCTACTACATCGCGCGCGCCGATGAGTCGTCGCGTAACACATTGATGATGTTGGTGATGCTGCCGTTCTGGACCTCGTTTTTGATCCGGGTGTATGCCTGGGTGGCGATTCTGAAGAACGATGGCTTGCTGAACCATTTCTTGATGTGGCTCGGGCTGATCAGTGCGCCTTTACGGCTGTATCACACCAATACCGCGGTCTATATCGGCATGGTGTACTCCTACCTGCCGTTCATGATTATGCCGCTGTACGCGCACTTGGTGAAAATGGATCTGTCCCTGCTGGAAGCCGCTTATGACTTGGGCGCCAAGCCGTGGAAGGCCTTTTTCAAGATTACGTTGCCTTTGTCGAAAAACGGAATTATCGCCGGCTGTCTGCTGGTGTTCATTCCCGCGGTCGGCGAGTACGTGATTCCTGAGCTGCTGGGCGGAGCCGATACCCTGATGATCGGGCGTGTGATGTGGAACGAGTTCTTCGACAACATCGACTGGCCGATGGCCTCCGCTGTGACCTGCGCCATGGTGGTGCTGTTGCTGATTCCGATGGCGCTGTTCCAGCACTATCAGACCAAAGAGATGATGGAGGAGTAGTCATATGATTAAGCCCAATAAGGCGATGTCCTCGACCGTGCTCGGTCTCGGCTACCTGTTTCTGTACCTGCCCATCGTCCTTTTGGTGGTGTATTCCTTCAACGAGTCAAAGTTGGTGACGCTGTGGTCGGGATTTTCCACTAAATGGTATAGCGCGCTGTTGCAAGACGATGAACTGATTACCGCCGCCTGGCTGAGTATTCGCATCGCCTTGATGACCGGTACCGCCGCCGTGCTGTTTGGCACGATCGCCGGTTTTGTGTTGGCGCGCTTTGGCCGCTTCCGCATGTTTACCTTGTTCTCGGCGATGATCAACGCGCCGTTGGTGATGCCGGAAGTGATCATCGGGATTTCCATGCTGTTGCTGTTCGTGCAAATGGAGCAGTTGTTTGGCTGGCCGGCGGGACGCGGTTTGCTGACCATCTGGATCGGGCACACCACGCTGTGCGTATCGTATGTGGCAATTATCGTACAGTCGCGGGTCAAGGAAATGGACATGTCGCTGGAAGAAGCGGCGATGGATCTTGGCGCTACACCGTTCAAGATTTTCTTTGCGATTACCTTGCCGTTGATTTCGCAAGCGCTGATCTCGGGCTGGTTGCTGTCGTTCACCTTGTCGCTGGACGATCTGGTGCTGACCGCCTTCCTTTCCGGACCCGGTTCGACCACCTTGCCCATGGTGGTGTTCTCGCGAGTACGTCTGGGCTTGAACCCGGAAATGAACGCACTGGCAACCTTGTTTATTACCTCGGTGACCATCGGTGTGGTGGCGGTCAACCAGTATATGCGCGCCAGCGAACGACGGTTAGCGCGTGAAATGCGCATGGCTTTTGCGGAAGCCGCCGCGTAATCAGGAATATAAAAATACTAAGTCGTACAAGGGAGAGTCGTGAATGAAGAAACTGTTAATTAGTGCCTTGATTGCCAGCTTGCCGGGTGTCGCCATGGCCGACAGCACCCAAAATGAAATTGCCGCGCTCAAGGCTCAGTTGAGCGCGATGCAAAGCAAGATGGAGGCTTTGGAAAAGTCGGTACAGGATCAGCAAGAGGCCCTGTCGCCGGATGATGCCACGCAGATGAAGCAACAGGTGGCTAACCAGCAGATGAAGGTGGATTCGCTACAGACCGCCGCGACCTCCGGGCCGCTGGCCGGTCTGTCGGTCACCGGCTACCTTGACCCGAGCTATCTATATAACCGGAATACCGGTAACGCGGCATTCTTGTTCGCTAATCACTCGAATGCGTATACCTACGACAACAGCACCTTCGGCGACGTCTACTTGGATATCAAGAAGACTTTTGGTGTCGGTCCGCTGGCACCGAGCGCTGAAATCACCATCATGCCGAACCGCGGCAATGGTTCGACCTTGTTGCAAAACCAGAGCGGCAGTACCGGTAATGGCATCATCAACAGCGCGGTCATTACCTATCCGCTGAGCGATCAAACCTCGCTGGTAGCGGGTTTGATGCCGGGCTTTGGTGGTTATGAAGTGCAGCAGTCGAATCAGATGGTCACCTTGACCCATGGTCTGCTGTATGACTTTTCCGACCCAGGTAACTACGTTGGCGCCGGCGTTAACTGGAGCCATGACGTTTGGGCCACCAAACTGTTGATCGGTAATCAGCAGAATCATACCAGCGGTGATTCGACCGCGACTTCGGCTAATTCCACATCATCGAACACGACCCCGACCTTGACCGGCCGTGCCGATTACACCTACTCCAGCGCCATTGATCTCGGCGGATCGTTCAATGTCGGACGTCAGTCGTTGATTACGCCGACATCTTGTGGCACCGGCACGTTCGGTTATCAGTGTACTTCGACCAGCGCGTATAGCCAGTTTGTCTTCACGGAACTGGATGCTACCTATAACCTGAATGATGTCATCCTGAATGCTGAGCTGGATTACGGTCAGCAGCAGAGAGCGGCGCTCAATGGCGGAACCGCTGCTTGGTATGGCGCTTCGTTGCTGGCGCATGAAAAGTGGAATACCGAGTCATTTGGCCGAATGGGCGCGACCTTGCGTTATGACTACCTGAACGATAGCAAGAACGGCGGAGGCGGGGGCGGTATTGCTCTGACCAACGGCGTTGATGGTGCCAATGGTTTTGGCGCCGATCAAGTTTGTTATGCTAACTCCACGGTTAATGGCGCGGATTGCAAGGGCACGTCGCGTCAAGCATTGACCGCCGATTTGCTGTTCTACCCAACCGATCAAGTGATCCTGAAGTTTGAGGCGCGCTACGATTGGGCGGATCAGAGCGTGTTCTTGACCAAGGGTGGCAGCTACACCAAGAGCAATATCGTGCTGGGTACGCAGGTCGTGTACACCTTCTAAGCGCAAACTCCGGTCATCACCACTCACCCCCACTTGGTGCAATACGCCGGGTGGGGGTTTTGTTTTGCCCGCGCGCTGACGTCGCGTATCAGGCTCAAGGCGTCTGTCTGGATTACGCTTCTTTGTGGCCATGTATTCGTTAATTGATGCGGATCTGGTGTTCCAGTCCGCAGGACAACAGGCAGAGCCGGTCCTCCTTCAGCGCGTCGCAAGGCGTCATCCCGGCTCTGCCTGTTGCCCTGCTTTTGCTGGTGATCGTTTAACTCGGTACTCAAGACCATTGGTGCCATTAGTGGCGGCCACCATGAGTGGCCGCCGCAATACGGTTAAATCAGCACTACGTTATTTTCTTGTCCTTGCTGCAATAGTTGGTTGATGTCCAGCGACGGGGCGGCATAGCTGTCCGCCGGCGCAGTCCCAAGCTCAATGGTCTCCATCTTGCCACTGGTCGGTGCCCAAGGATCGATGGTGCCTAAGTGAGTGATGTCGATCGGCTGTTCTTGGCTTTTCCATGGCTGAAACCCCGGATCCAGCTCGCCCATCTCGGGTGCCTCCGGTTTGTCCCATGGCCATGCAAAGTCAGGATCTAGCTGGCCTTGTGCGATTTCTGCCGAGTCATTGTTTTCCCATGGGTGAAAACCCGGGTCAACGCGCCCGAAATCCAGCTCATCACTTGGCAATGGACCAACATCCCGACCGATGTCGCGCGCGATTTTGTCGTGCTCGAGGCTGTCGCTGGTTTGTACGGTTTGCGTGGCGTTGTTCATGCGGTGTTCCCCTATTTAAGTTTAAGTGGGTCAAATGCGCTTCCGGCATCGCGCTAGCGCGTGGTCGTTGATGCGTATTTGGTTAAGCATGGATTTTGGTCAATGCTTGAATGATATTAAATCATTTGCTTATCAATTTGACGCGATGGGAAGGCGCGGCACGCAAAACAGAATCAACCGTCAGTGCCCGCGCGCCGCGCTGGCGGCGTTGCTTCAGCGACCAAGGGGAGGGGGCCAAGCCTGACCCGGTGCATTCTGGAGCGATATTCTCCTCAGGTTTCATTGCCGCTTCTTGTGAGCTAGGCTTACAATCTCAGACAACTCTTTGTTCGACAGCGAATATCGCTTAATTCGAATATCGTTTTCGCTTGTGTTTTAACTGGGACCAACTATGACGATTCAGCATTTGATCACTCAGCGGGTGCAGGCCGCGCTGGCCAGCGTGGGCGTGCCCGACGCTCCGGCCTCGGTGCAGGCCGCTTCCAAACCGGAATTTGGCGATTTTCAAGCCAATGGCGTAATGGCCGCCGCCAAACAATTGCGCATGAACCCGCGCGAGCTGGCGCAAAAAGTGGTTGATGCTTTGGATTTGCGACAAATCGCTGACCGTATTGAGATCGCCGGCCCTGGATTTATCAATATTTTCCTAACTCAGGAATTTATCGGCGATTTCGCCGCGCGCGCGTTGAACGACGAACATCTGGGCGTGAGCGCCGCAGCGCCCCAGACCGTGGTGATCGATTATTCCTCGCCCAATTTGGCCAAGGAAATGCACGTGGGTCACTTGCGTTCGTCGATTATCGGCGACTCGCTGACCCGGGTGCTGGAGTTCCTCGGACACAAAGTGATTCGTCAGAACCACGTCGGCGACTGGGGTACGCAGTTTGGCATGTTGACCGCCTTGCTGGTCGAAACCCATAACGAGGGTAACGGCCTGATCGAACTCAATGATCTGGAGGAGTTTTATCGCAAGGCCAAGGTACGCTTCGATGAGAGCGAGGATTTCGCTAATCAGGCGCGGGATTATGTCGTTAAGTTGCAAGGCGGCGATCAGCAGGTGCTGGCGCTATGGCGCCAGTTCGTCGATGTTTCGCTGGACCACTGTCAAGCGGTCTATGACAAGCTGGGTTTGAAGTTGACGCGCGCCGACGTGATGGGCGAGTCGGCGTATAACGACGATCTGGCGCATGTGGTCGAGGACCTGGCCACGGTTGGGGTTCTGACCGAGGACAAGGGCGCCAAGTGCGTGTTTCTTGAAGAGTTCGAGGATCAGGACGGTAAGCCGTACCCGTTCATCGTGCAGAAAAAAGATGGTGGCTACCTGTACGCCACCACCGATTTGGGCGCTATCCGCTACCGGGTGCGCAAGCTCAATGGCGAGCGCTTGATCTATGTGGTCGATGCGCGTCAAAGCCTGCATTTCCAGCAGCTGTTCGCCACCTGCCGCAAGTCGGGATTCGCGCCGGCCAAGGTCAGTCTGGAACACATCGCCTTTGGTACCATGATGGGGCAGGACGGCAAGCCGTTCAAAACTCGTTCAGGCGGTACGGTTAAACTGATTGAGTTGCTGGACGAATCGGTCGAACGCGCGTACGCCTTGGTCGCCGAGAAAAACCCTGATTTGCCAGAAGCCGAGAAGCAACGGATTGCCCACGCGGTGGGCATTGGCGCGGTCAAGTATGCCGACCTGTCGAAGAGTCGGATCAGTGATTATGTCTTCAATTGGGACGGCATGCTGTCGTTTGAGGGCAATACCGCGCCATATCTGCAGTATGCCTATACCCGGGTGCAGAGCGTGTTCCGTAAAGCCGGGGAGTTTGATCGCGCGGCGCGGATTAAAGTGGTTGAACCCGCTGAACGGCAACTGGCCGTGGCGCTGGCGCAGTTTGAAGATGTGGTGTTGACCGTGGCCGAGGGCTGCTATCCGCACCATTTGAGCCAGTACCTGTACAACATCGCTACCCTGTTCTCGCGTTTCTACGAGGCGTGCCCGATTCTGAAGAGCGAAGGCGAAGTGCGCGCCAGTCGTTTGCAATTGGCGGCCTGGACTGCGCGGACGTTGCAAACTGGTTTGGATCTGCTGGGCATCGAGGTGCTGGACGCGATGTAAGCATTCGATTTGTGAACAACCCAAAGCCGGTGACTTGAGTCATCGGCTTTTTTCGTTGTGGGCCCGGTCAGGGCGCGCACCTTGGCTACCCACTCTGCCGATAGGCTGATGCTGGTCTGGTTTAAGAGTTGGCTGATCTCCGCTCGATCAATATTCGATCAAAATTTAAACCGTAAATTATGTTTATGTAATTTTGATCAATTAAATAATGATGAGAATGTGGGGAATAATGTCACTGAGGCAAGCGATTGCGGTACTGGGCGTGGGGTTAATGCTACAGGGGCTGCCCGCGCTGGCGGCGCCCGAAATTGAATATAGCCGGTTTCAGCTCGACAATGGGCTGACCGTGGTGGTGCATGAAGATCATAAGACGCCGGTGGTGGCCGTGGGCGTCTGGTATCACGTCGGGTCGGCTGATGAGCCCACTGGCAAGACCGGATTCGCTCATTTGTTCGAACACCTGATGTTCTCGGGTTCTGAAAATTATCGTGACGGGTATTTTCGCCCTTTCGAGCAAGTCGGCGCCAGTGATATGAATGGCACCACCTGGCTTGACCGCACTAATTATTATGAAACCGTACCAACCACGGCGCTGGATCGAGCTTTATGGCTGGAGTCGGATCGCATGGGACATCTCTTGGGCGCGATTGGCCAAAAGGAGTTGGATACCCAGCGTGGTGTGGTGCAAAACGAAAAGCGCGAAGGGGAAAATGAGCCCTATGGCCGCAGTGACGCGCTGATTCAGCGCAACCTGTTTCCGGCTAATCACCCCTATCACCATGACACCATCGGCTCGATGGACGACCTGGATGCCGCTTCACTCACCGATGTGCGCCAGTGGTTTCAGGATTACTACGGCGCGGCAAATACCACTCTCGTGTTGGCCGGCGATATTACCCTGGAGCAGGCGAAAGTCAAGGTTGAGCGCTATTTTGGCGATATACCGGCCGGTAAGCCCATGCCACGTCAGCAGCCGTGGGTGATTCCGTTGGCTCAGTCGCGCCAGGGGGTTCAGCATGATCAGGTGGCGCAAGCCACGCTGATGCGCAGCTGGGTGGCACCGCCATTGGATAGCGACGATATCCTGCAGTTGGGACTGGCGGCGCGGGTGCTGGGTCAGGGTAAAACCTCGCGGCTGTATCAGCGCTTAGTGGTGCGTGAGCGCTTGGCCTCGGAGGTGAGTGCCAGTGTGGAGCCATTTGCCTTGGCGAGTCGTTTTACGCTATCGGTCGATCTTCTTCCTGGTGTCAGTCGGGCCTTGGTCGACGCGGTACTGGCCGACGAATGGCGCAAATTTCTGGCGAGCGGACCGAGTGCCGACGAATTGGCGCGCGCCAAAATGAACAACTATTCGGCCTATGTGCGCAGTCTTGAATCGGTGAGCGCTAAAGCCGCGATTTTGGCGCAGGGGCAGTTGTATTTTGGCGATCCACTGGCTTTCTCGCGCCAGTTGGAGCGTTCTCAAGCGGCAAGCATTGCCAGCGTTCGGGGGGCGGCGGCCAAATGGCTGAGCCGTGGCGCGTTCACGCTGACGGTGTTGCCGGCGGGTGAAAACTTCGATGCCGAGCGAGAAGACCGCGCTCAGCCTAGCCTGGGTGCGGCTCCAGGCCGTCCGCTGGCGCAGACCGGGCCGGCGCGCGCTGAGCGCGCGCGCAGCGGCGCGCTTGACCGTAGTGCCGGACTTCCCCGGGTTGATCAGTTTCCCGATTTGAGCTTTCCTCCGCTACAGCGCGCGCGACTGGATAATGGCATTGAGGTGATTTTGGCTGAGCGCTACACGGTGCCGACCACCCAAGTGCAATTACTGTTCAATGCTGGCTATGCGGCGGATCATGGGCGCAAGCTAGGTAGCGCCGCTTTTGCCACCGAGATGCTGGGTGAAAGTACCCGCCGGCGCAGCTCGCTGCAACTGGCTCAAGAGCGCCAACGCCTGGGCGCGCTCATCGGTACGAATTGTGGTTTGGACAGTTGTGAATTGGTGCTCGACGCATTGAATGAGCAGCGAGCGCCATCGTTGGCCTTGTTGGCTGAGATGGTGCGCGAACCGGCTTTCAAATCGGAGGATATCGAAAATCTGCGTAGCGCGTGGCTGGCGGGAATCGCGCAAGAAAAAACCCAGCCGCGCGCGGCGGCGTTGCGAGTGTTGCCGCCGTTGCTGTACGGCAAGGACCACGCCTATGGCGCTTCCTTTACCGGATCGGGATCTGAGGACAGCATTCGCGCCTTGACTCGGCGCGATCTGGAACGCTTTCAGCGAGACTTCCTGCGCCCGGATAATCTGCGCATTCTGGTGTCGGGCGCCGCCTCGCTGGCTGAGATTGTTCCTGAGCTGAATGCGGTGTTCGGTGATTGGCGGCCAGCGATGACACCGGTGCCAAGCAAAAATTTGTCCCAAGTTGCGCCGCCGACTCACGCGCGGGTGTTTCTACTTGATCGTCCCGGGGCGTCGCAGACGCTGATTGTGGCCGGACTGATTGCGCCGCCGGCGAACGCGTCCGACGTTGTGGATCTAGGCTTGGCCAATGATGTCTTGGGAGGGACCTTTAGTTCGCGCTTGAATATGAACCTGCGTGAAGACAAGCACTGGGCGTATGGCGCGCATAGCGGACTAGGCCAAGCGCGCGGGCAGCGCCCGATGTTGATTTCCGCGCCGGTGCAAACCGATAAAACCGCCGCCGCCATGAGCGAAATGCTCAAAGAAGCGCGCGCCGTGGTCAATGAGCGGCCACTGAGCGCGAGTGAACTTGAGCAGGTCAAGCTACAGCGCACACGCGCGTTGCCGGCGGGTTTTTCCAGTAATGCCTCGGTGTTGCAGGCGCTCGCTGACAATGCGCGCTATGGCCGCGCGGATGACTACGTTACGCGGCTGAAGTCTCAGCTGTTGGCGGTCGATACGGGCAGTGCCCAGACGGCGCTTAAGCGGGTATTGCGACCCGACGCGCTGACTTGGGTGGTGGTTGGCGATTTGTCGAAAATTGAAGCGGATGTCCGCGCGCTGAACTTGGGTTCGGTAGCGGTGATCGATAGCGAGGGCAAACGGTTGCGTTGAGTCCGTGGCAACAAAAAAACCGTCGACCAGGTGGCGACGGTTTTTTTGTGGACGAGGGGGGTCAGTCGCGTTCCAGCGCCAGCGCCACACCCATGCCGCCGCCGATGCACAAGGTCGCTAGCGCTTTCTTGGCGTCGCGTCGTTGCATTTCATGCAGCAGGCTAACCAGGATGCGGCAGCCGGAGGCCCCGATCGGGTGGCCAATGGCAATCGCGCCGCCATTGACGTTGACCTTGCTGGTATCCCATTCGAGTTCGCGGTTGACGCCCAGGGCTTGCGCCGCGAAGGCTTCATTGGCTTCGATCAGATCCAGGTCGTCCACGGTCCATCCAGCGCGAGCGAGCGCGCGCTGGGTAGCCGGTACCGGACCCATGCCCATGATCGACGGCTCAACCCCGGCCGAGGCGTAGGCCTTGACGCGCGCCAGTGGCTTCAGTCCCAGTTGCGCCGCGCGCGTCGCGCTCATCATGATGACCATTGCCGCGCCATCGTTGACACCCGAGGCGTTGCCGGCGGTCACTGTGCCATCCTTTTTAAAGGCCGGGCGCAGTTTGGCCAGGGCTTCCGCCGTGGCGCCATGTTTGACGAACTCATCGCTGGCAAAAACCACCGGATCGCCCTTGCGTTGCGGAATCGTCACCGGAATGATTTCATCGGTGAAGCGGCCGGCTTTTTGCGCGGCCTCGGCTTTGTTTTGCGAGCTAGCAGAGAAGGCATCCTGCTGTTCGCGGGTAATACCATATTTTTCCGCGATATTTTCCGCGGTGATCCCCATGTGCAACTGACTGTAGACGTCGGTGAGACCGTCATACACCATGCTGTCGATCAGCGTGGCCGAGCCCATGCGGAAACCTTCGCGCGCGCCGGGCAGAACGTGGGGCGCCAGGCTCATGTTTTCTTGACCACCGGCAATCACAATGTCTGCGTCGCCGCAGGCGATGGCTTGTGCCGCCAGGTGAGTGACTTTGAGGCCGGAGCCGCAGACCTGATTGATGGTCAGCGCCGGGACATGCACCGGAATTCCAGCCTTGATCAGGGTTTGACGCGCCGGATTTTGGCCGCTGCCAGCGGTCAGGACCTGGCCAATAATGACTTCGGAAATTTGTTCAGGAGCAATGCCGGTTTTTTCCAGCAGCGCCTTGATGACGATTGCGCCCAATTCAGGCGCCGGAATTTTGGCCAGTGAACCGGCAAAGCTGCCGATGCCGGTGCGACCCGCTGCCACAATGACGACTTCTTGCATCTATCTCTCCAGTGGTTGGACGTGCTGGGGGCGCTGCGCTACGCACGCGCCCCTTTAATATTATTGTAGATTCGCGAGGGCCGGTGGCATGGCCTTGGCGAGGACATATTCTCCCGGCGCATCCGCCAGAGGGGGAAACGCGCGGTTACCCTGGGTTTTCGGCGCGGCGACTTTCTTGCCGGATTGCGGCGCGAGCCATGCGTCCCAGTCTTTCCACCAGCTGCCTGGACGGCTTTCGGCTTCTTCGAGCCATTCGAGCGGATCCAGCGGTAACTGATCATTGACCCAGTAATTGCGCTTGTCCTTGGTCACTGGGTTGATTGATCCGGCGATGTGGCCGGAAGCGCCCAGTACAAAGCGGCGCGAAGCGGCTCCGCTGAAGTATTTCAACCCGGAACTGGCCGAGGTCCATAGTACGATGTGATCTTCTCGCGCGGCAAACATATACACGGGCAAGTCGATTTGGGCCAGGTCGATCGGCACATCGCACAAGGTGATTGAACCGGGATGGGTCAGGGCATTGTTGATGTAAAACTCACGCAGGAAGAAGGTGTGCATCGGCAATGGCAGATCGACCGCGTCGTTATTCCAGTACAAAAGATCGAACGGCGCCGGAGTCTTGCCCAGCAGGTAGTTGTTGACGACGTAGTTCCATACCAAGTCATTGGCGCGCAAGGAGGCAAAGGTGCGGCCGATATCTTTGCCGCTGATGATGCCGCCATCTTCTAGCTTGTTTTCGCGCTTGGCAATCAACTGCTCGTCGATATACACCTTGATCTCGCCCGGATCGCTGTGATCGATCAACGAGGTCATGAAGGTGGTGGAGTCGATCCAGTTCAGCCCCTTGGCTTTCATCACCACCAGGGATGTCGCCAAAATCACACCGCCAATGCAGAACCCGAGTGCGTTCATGCTGGGTTGACGCGTAATCTTGCGCACGACTTCAGCGGCGGCGATGACTCCTTCCTGGATATAGGTGTCCCAGGTGAATTGCTTCATCTCCGGTACCGCCGAACGCCAACTGATCAGAAATACCCGATAACCTTGGGCGACAAAATGTCGCACCATCGAGTTCTCCGGCTGCAAATCCATCAGGTAGTATTTGTTAATGCATGGAGGCACGATCAATAGTGGCTTTTCATACACTTGCTCGGTGGTTGGCGTGTATTGCAATAGCTCAAATAGTTCGTTGCGGAACACCACGCTACCCGGCGTGCAGGCAATATTTTTGCCAATATCGAAACGGCTTTCGTCGGACATCGAAATATGCCCTTTTTCGATATCCGACATCATGTTTTTCATGCCTTCGACCAGGCTCTCACCCTTGGTCTCGATCGCATGTTTAATCACTTCAGGGTTGGTCAGGATGAAATTGGTCGGCGACATCGCATCAAGATATTGACGCGTAATGAAGGCCAGACGCTCTTTGTCATCCCCTTCCATCTGTGCCTGGTCGACCAGTTCGGTCATCCATTTTGAGGTCTGTTGGTAGCTTTGCTTGATAAAGCTGTAGAACGGATGTTCGTTCCACTCCGGCGCGGCAAAGCGCCGGTCTTTATTTTCATTGGCCGGCGCGGGTTTCTGGCCGAGAAACTGTTGCCACAGCTCCATTTGCTGCTGGTAGAGCGAGTTTTGCAAGGTGAACAATGGATTATTGTTTGAAAACATTTGGGTCCAGGCGCCAAACGGATTAGCCGTGTCGCCGCTGGCTAATGATCCGGAAAATTGTTGCATCCACTGCTGGTTGGCCAGGGTGATGTTCTCAAAAAATTGGTCTAAGGTTACTGTCGGGTCTTGACTCAAAATCTGCTCCTTTGAAAACGGCATAAACTGGCTCGGCGTCGATACTAAGAACCCGCTGAATAAGTTATTTACATCGTAAGCAACTTATTCAGCGGGTCCCTATGGGCTGGGAGCAATCATTCGACTGTACCAATAATCTATGACATTTTCACGCCAATTGGTTCGTCATACGCAAAAGAACTTAACTCCAGTGTCGGTCTGTTGCGCATTGCACCATTTTTTCTCTGCCCGTGAGTCGCATGGCGGTGAGATAATCCACATTCATTGAAATAGGAGAGTCGGATGACGAGCGTAAGATTAGAGGGGCGCGAGGTTGAAGTGGCCAGCATCTATTGCGTGGGTCGCAATTATGCGGCTCATATTGCCGAATTGGGCAATGTCGAGGACGCCATGCCTTTGGTGTTTCTCAAGCCGCAGCGCGCACTGTTGCGCGATGGCCAGAGTTTCGCGCTACCGGCCTATTCTTCCGATGTTCATCATGAATGCGAGATGGTGCTGCTGATGGGGCGCGATGCCGATCATCTTGCGCCGGAACCGGCGTTGTCGGCGGTAGCTGGGTATGGCATTGGCCTGGATTTGACCGCGCGCGATGTACAGAGTGAACTCAAACAAAAGGGCCATCCCTGGACGCGCGCCAAGGGCTTTCGCGGTTCAGCGTGCATTTCCGACTTTGTCGCCGCCGAACGGGTGAGTGATCCGGCACGTCTGAGTTTTTCTTTAAATGTGAATGGTGAGAGGCGCCAGAGCGGTGATACGGCGTTGATGCTACTGGGCGTGGCGCGCCTGGTGTCGTGGTTGTCGACCGAGTATGGGCTTTTGGCCGGTGACTTGATCTACACCGGCACCCCGGCCGGTGTGGCGGCGATTCATGGCGGCGACGTACTGCAAGCCGAGCTTGGGACGCTGGTCGCGGCGACTTGGAAAGTGGAAAAATGAATCAGAGATCCGCCGTGGCGGCCGATGACGCAAAGTTGCGCCTGGACAAATGGCTTTGGGCTGCGCGTTTCTTTAAAACGCGCCAGTTGGCGCATGACGCCTTGGAGCTGGGACGTGTCAGTCTCAATGGCGAGCGGGTCAAACCATCGCGTGTGGTGAATCTAGGTGATAAGTTGCTTATTAGAAATAATCAGTTGGAGTATCACATCACTGTGACGGGTTTGTCGGCGCTGCGCAAAAGCGCCAAGGAAGTGCACTTGCTTTATGAGGAAAGCACTGAGTCGCAAGAGGCGCGCGCGCAGAAGACCGCTCTGCTGCGCGCTGAACATGCCAGCTTTCCTCACGGCGAAGGCAAGCCCAGTAAAAAGGGGCGGCGTGATATCCAGCGGTTCAAAGAAACCTTTTAGCTCAATCTTGCGGTTTAGGCGATGGTTTCGCCGGATTGATGACGTTGGCTTGGTCGATTGTCACGACGCTGGGCGGGGTAAGAGCTTGAATTCGGACGACTTGTCCGAGTGGTCGGACGGTCTGTCTAAAACCCCGAAATGCTTTGCATTTCGGGGTTTTTGTTGCTTGTAACACCCTATGACGCTATGCAAGAATAGATCGCATAACAAGGCAATAATACCTTTCATGCACGCCAGAGATAGAGACTTAGAGATGAGTGGACAAACTTTATACGACAAGCTTTGGGCGCGGCACGTGGTGCACCAGGAGGCCGATGGCACGGTACTTCTGTATATCGATCGCCACTTGGTGCACGAAGTCACCAGCCCCCAGGCCTTTGAAGGTCTAAAACTCGCCGGGCGCAAACCCTGGCGCGTGAATTCGGTGGTGGCCACCGCCGATCACAACACCCCGACCACCCATTGGGAGCTCGGGATTCAAGATCCGATTTCGCGTCAGCAGGTTGAAACCCTGGATGCCAATATTCGCGAATACGGCGCATTGGCCTATTTCCCGTTTCTCAATCCTGCGCAGGGTATCGTGCATGTGATCGGGCCGGAGCAGGGTGCCACCTTGCCCGGCATGACCGTGGTGTGCGGCGACAGCCATACCTCGACACATGGTGCCTTCGGCGCTTTGGCGCATGGCATTGGGACTTCCGAAGTCGAGCACGTGCTGGCCACTCAATGTCTGGTGGCCAAAAAGTCGCGCAACATGCTGGTGCGGGTCGACGGCGTGTTGCCGGCGGGCGTGAGCGCCAAGGATATGGCGTTGGCGATCATTGGTCGTATCGGCACCGCTGGTGGCACGGGCTTCGCCATCGAGTTCGGAGGCAGCGCGGTGCGAGCCCTGTCGATGGAGGGGCGCATGACCCTGTGCAACCTGGCGATCGAGGCCGGTGCGCGTTCGGGATTGATCGGCGTGGATCAGACCACGATCGATTATGTACGCGGGCGTCCACTGGCGCCTTCTGGCGCCAACTGGGATCTGGCTGTGGCGGATTGGGCGACTTTGGTTTCGGATGCCGACGCCGAGTTCGACTCCGTGGTCGAGCTTTTGGCGAGCGAGATCGAACCGCAGGTGACTTGGGGCACTTCTCCGGAAATGGTTTGTGGGGTGAATGGTCACGTGCCGGATCCGGCGCGGGTCGATGACCTGGTCAAGCGTGAAAGCCTGGAGCGCGCCTTGCGTTATATGGGTTTGGCGCCGAATACCCCGATTGAGCAAATTGCCATTGATAAGGCGTTTATCGGCTCCTGCACCAATTCGCGCATCGAAGATTTGCGCATCGCCGCCTCGGTGGTCAAAGGCCGAAAAAAGGCCGATTCGGTACGGTTGGCGATGGTGGTTCCGGGCTCCGGTCTGGTTAAGGCTCAGGCTGAGTCCGAAGGGTTGGATCAGATCTTTATCGAAGCCGGCTTCGAATGGCGCGAGCCGGGCTGTTCGATGTGTCTGGCGATGAACGACGACCGGCTTGAACCGGGCGAGCGTTGCGCTTCGACCTCGAACCGCAATTTTGAAGGACGGCAGGGGCAGGGGGGGCGTACCCACCTGGTGAGTCCGGCGATGGCGGCGGCTGCCGCGATTGCGGGTCATTTTGTCGACATCAGAACGTTTTAAGGAGAGTGCAATGAAAGCCTTTACCACTCTTGACGGGCTGGTGTGCCCGCTGGATCGCGCCAATGTTGATACCGATGCGATCATTCCCAAGCAATTTTTGAAGTCGATCAAGCGCTCGGGCTTTGGCCCGAACCTGTTCGACGAATGGCGCTATCTGGATCATGGCGAGCCCGGCATGGATAACAGCCAGCGTTCGCTTAATCCCGATTTTGTCTTGAACCTGCCGCGGTTTCGCGGGGCTCAAGTGCTACTGGCGCGTGAAAATTTCGGTTGTGGTTCCAGTCGCGAGCACGCGCCATGGGCGCTGGAAGATTACGGCTTTCGTGCGGTGATTGCCCCGAGTTATGCGGATATCTTCTTCAATAATTGCTACAAAAATGGGTTACTGCCGATTGTGTTGCCTACCGATGTGGTCGACCGCTTGTTTGTTGAGTGCGCCGCGCACCAGGGTTACCGACTGCAAGTGGATCTGGCGACGCAAACGGTGCATACCCCGTCCGGACATCACTATAGTTTCGATATTACCGAGCATCGCAAGCATTCGTTGCTCAATGGCCTGGATGAAATTGGCCAGACCTTGCTTCAGGCGGACAAGATTCGCCTGTTTGAAAACCAATTGAAAACCGTGCAGCCCTGGTTGTTTTAACGCCGAGCGTCAAGGAGCTTAAAGATGAAAATTGCCGTATTGCCAGGGGATGGCATTGGGCCCGAGATTGTAGAACAAGCGGTGCGCGTGCTGGGCGCATTGGCGTCTGACGGTTTGCCGATTGAAATGGAAACTGGCGTGCTGGGTGGGGCCGCGTATGACCGCTATGGCCACCCGTACCCGGAAGAAACGCAAAAGCTGGTGCACGCCGCCGACGCCGTATTGCTCGGCGCGGTGGGCGGGCCGCAATATGACACTCTGGAGCGATCGTTGCGCCCGGAACGCGGGCTGTTGGCGATTCGCAAGGATTTGAATTTATTCGCCAATTTGCGTCCGGCGATTTTGTACCCAGAGCTGGCCGCTGCTTCGACACTGAAGCCCGAAGTGGTATCCGGTCTGGATATCATGATTGTGCGCGAATTGACCGGCGATATCTATTTTGGTCAGCCACGCGGCATTTCGGTCAATGAACTGGGTGAGCGCGAAGCGTATAACACCATGCGCTACAGCGAAAGCGAAGTGCGACGCATTGCCCATGTGGCGTTCGGCATTGCGATGAAACGCAATCGCAAGCTGTGTTCGGTGGATAAGGCCAATGTGCTGGAAACCACCGAGTTCTGGAAAGAAATCATGATTGCGGTGGGGCAGGAATACCCCGAGGTCGAACTGAGCCACATGTATGTCGACAATGCCGCCATGCAGCTGGTGCGTAACCCGAAACAGTTCGATGTAATGGTCACCGGTAATATTTTTGGCGACATTCTCAGTGATGAGGCATCAATGCTGACCGGCTCGATCGGCATGCTGCCCTCGGCCTCCCTGGATGCGGATAACAAGGGCCTGTACGAACCCAGTCATGGTTCAGCGCCGGATATCGCCGGCAAAAACTTGGCCAACCCGCTAGCGACCATTCTGTCGGTGGCCATGATGCTGCGCTATAGTTTCAACCAGCTTGAAGCCGCCTTGCGTGTGGAAAATGCGGTTCAGTCGGTGTTGCGTCAGGGCTTGCGTACCGGTGATATCGCCGCGCCGGGTTGTGAGCGTATTGGCTGCCGCGCGATGGGTGACGCGGTAGTCGCCGCTCTGTAGCCGTCGTTGCCGGGCCTCCGCAACGGGGGTGGCCATACAAAAATAAGATTGTCGAGAAAGGGTGTAAGAGATGAGAGTTGGATTTGTCGGCTGGCGCGGCATGGTGGGTTCGGTGCTGATGCAACGTATGTTGGAAGAACAGGATTTCGCTCAAATTGACGAACCGGTGTTCTTCACGACTTCCAATGTCGGTGGTCAGGCGCCGCAAGTCGGCAAAACCGTGCCGACCTTGCAAGATGCTTACTCGATTCCGGCTTTGCTGAATCTGGATGCGGTGGTGACCTGTCAAGGCGGTGACTACACCGGCGATATTTATCCTAAACTGCGCGCGGCCGGTTGGAAGGGGTATTGGATTGACGCCGCTTCCACCCTGCGCATGGCGGACGACGCGATTATCGTGCTCGATCCGGTGAATCGCTCGGTGATTGACGCCGGTCTGGCGCGTGGCGTCAAAGATTTTATCGGTGGCAACTGTACCGTGTCATTGATGTTGATGGCGTTGTCCGGCTTATTTCAGAACAATCTGGTCGAGTGGGCCAGCGCCATGACCTACCAGGCGGCTTCCGGTGGCGGCGCGCAACACATGCGTGAGTTGCTCAACGGCATGGGCGTGTTGCATGGCGTGGTCAGCCAGCAATTGGCCGATCCGTCCAGCGCCATTCTGGATATCGATCGTCAAGTCACCGCAAGCTTGCGCGACGAAGGGTTTCCGCACAGTCACTTTGGCGTGCCGCTGGCCGGCAGTCTGATTCCCTGGATCGATAAAGATCTGGGCAACGGGCAGTCGCGCGAAGAATGGAAGGGCCCGGCTGAAACCAATAAAATCCTCGGGCGCGAAGCTAATCCATTGCTGGTCGATGGTTTGTGCGTGCGCGTCGGCGCGATGCGTTGCCACAGTCAGGCTTTGACCATCAAACTGACGCGCGATGTGCCGCTGGCTGAAATTGAAAGCATGCTTGGCGCCGCGCATCCCTGGGCGCGCGTGGTTGCCAATACGCGCGAGGCCTCGATGCATGATTTGAGCCCCGCCGCGGTTAGCGGCACCTTGTCCACTCCAGTTGGGCGTTTGCGTAAAATGAGTATGGGCGCAGAGTATCTGTCCGCGTTCACCGTGGGCGACCAGTTGTTGTGGGGCGCGGCTGAACCTTTGCGTCGGATGCTGCGCATACTGATAGAGCGGTAGAGTAGAATAGTGTTTTGACGTTTACCAATCACAAGGGCGCGTAAGCGCCCTTGTCGTTTACTAGGATTAGCGATATGTCACAGACTCTGCAACTTGCCGTAGTCGGCGCGACCGGCCTGGTTGGCCAAGCCGTACTTGACCTGCTGGCGCAACATCAATTCCCCGCCGCCAAGGTTTTTGCCGTCGATGAGGGCGATTGCAGCGCCGAAACTGTCAGTTATGGACATTTGGAACTCGGCGTGCAGTCGCTCGACGATTTTACGTTCGATAGCGTTAACCTGGCGATTTTTGTCGCCGGCAGCGAGGCATCGCTACGCTACGTGTCCGAGGCGCGCGCCGCCGGGGCGGTTGTGATCGACTTCAGTTCGGCGTTTCGCTCCGATGAACTGGTGCCTTTGATTGTGCCGCGCATCAATCTGGCCCTGTTGCTGGCGCAAGAAGATGTGTCGCTGATTTCGGTGCCGAATTGCACTGTCACGCCATTGGCCGTGGCGTTGCATGCCTTGGCGTCGCATGGGCTGGAACGCGTCACGGTATCAACCTATCAGTCCGTCTCCGGTAGTGGCCAAGAAGCGCTGGAAGTGCTGGCGAATCAATCAACCTCGTTGTTTGCGCAGCGTGAAGTTGAAACCGGGGTCTACCCCAAGCGTATCGCTTTCAACCTGCTGCCGCGCATCGGTGCGATTCTGGAGGATGGCGCGTCGGAAGAAGAGCGCTCGGTAGAGCAGGAACTGCGCCGCCTGTTGATGCTTCCGACCTTGCCGGTGGAAGCCACCTGCGTGCGGGTTCCGGTATTTTTTGGTCATGCTTGGTCAGTGAGTGTGGCGCTGCGTGAAGGCGTGGCACCGGACCGGGCACGCAAGTTGCTTGCAGCCTCTGGACTACATGTGGTTGATCACCCGGAGCTTGATGATGGTTATGCCACTCCGATGGAGGTTGCCGGCTCTGATCGCATATGGGTTAGTCGAGTCCGCGCAACCGCGAGCGGGCTCAGTTTTTGGCTAACCGCCGACAATGTCCGCGTTGGCGCGGCTTTAAACTGCGTAGAAGTAGCGGAGGTTCTGCTCAAGGCCGGGCGCTTGGGGTGAGGCCCTGGTCGTCGGTAGACGCAGCGAACCTCAAGGTTTGAATCGCGGTTGCGGCAAGGGATGTGGCGGGGAAGGCCCCGTCGCTGCAAAACGTTCTATCACCGACGAAAAGGGAACAGCGTGAGCTGCAAATCCATCATTGCGTTCATGGCGGCACTGCTGATGTCGGCTAGTGCCTGGGCAGGGCTGGGGCAAGTCAACCTCTATTCGCAGATGGGGCAGCCGTTTCGCGCCTCGGTGGCGTTGGATGGGCTGGCTTCTGTCTCGGCGGGGCAGGTGCGGGCGGGGTTGGCTAACCAGGCCGCGTTTGACGAGCAAAACGTCGACTATGAGCCGGTTCTGGCTTCCCTGCATTTTGCCGTGCAGCCTGGCGCCGGCGGTCCGGTGGTGCAAATCACCTCAAGTTTGCCGATTCGATCTTCCTATTTGAGCTTTGTATTGGAAGTCGATAGCCCTGCTGGACGCTGGTTGCGAGCCTATACGGTGATGCTGGATGTGGCTCAGGCGGCGGCGCCCAAGCCCGCAGTCGCTGCGGCGCCATCGCGTCCGCAAACCGTCCTGGCCGCCCCCGCGCAAGCGCCTGTGGTGGCTTCTCGAGCGCAGACCCCGCCGCCCGCGGCTCAACCTGTGGCGCCTGACGCGAGTTCATCTTCCAGTGCGGAAGTTCAAGCGTTGCGCCAGCAGGTGAATCAAAGCTCTAGCGCGCTCGCCGCCGCTAACAAACATATCGCTGACCTGCAAAACAAAATCAAGGCGTTGCAGGCCCTTCAGCCTCAGAGTGGTTTTCAGCTTGGCATCGGTGGTTTTAGCCTAAGCGCCTTGTCTGGCATTCTGCATGGTATTCCCGCGGTCGTGGTGCTTGCCGCGGGCTTGCTGTTGATCCTGGTTTTCCTCTCGTGGTGGCTGTTAAGACGTCGCGCCCGTGCTCGCGCTCTGCAGTCAGGCGCCAAGGCAGTACCGCACGGGCATGCAGCGGTGGGGGGGGCTACGGCAACGTCGAACTCCGCCGCTGGCGGGGATCCGATCGCGGAAGCCGATGTTTATCTGGCCTATGGACACAATGAGCAGGCGCAAGAGGTTTTGCGCAAGGGGCTGGAGCGTGAGCCTACGCGCCAGGATATCCGCTATAAATTGATGGAGCTGTATGCCGCCGTGCCGGATCGCGTGCGCTTTGAACACCTGGCGCGGGAGGTGCACGAGGCTTACGACGGGCGCGGCGCCATGTGGGAGCGCGCGCGCGCGCTGGGGCAGACCTGTGACCCAACCAACCCGTTTTACCTGTCTGATGATGACCTGAACCAAGCCATGAGCGCACCACCTGTCATGGTTGCGGGTGAAAGACAAGCTGCCAGGGATTCCGCTGATGAATTGGCTTCCTTGTTGGATTTTAGTGAGGATCCCAAGCCTGGAACCAGTGCCGCGCCGCCGGAAGTAGCGGCAGATAACGTCATGCTTAACTTCGATTTTTCACTTGAGGATCCTGTTGCGAGTGCGCCAAGCGCTGATGCCGCGAGCGAGGCGGCAGGGGTATTGCCGACGTCGGACATTGATCTGGACTTTGCCGCGCCGGATCTTTCCGGCGCGCCCATTGTTGCCTCGCCGGCCTCCGAGGAGACTGCCATCATGATTGATCCGGTTGAGGTGGTCGATAATTTGCTTGCGCATGATGATGAAAATTTGTCGACCAAACTCGATTTGGCCCGGGTCTATCTTGATATGGGGGATGGCGAAGGCGCGCGCGAGGTGCTGCAGGAGCTGCTGCAAGAAGCTAAAGGCCCATTGCGTCAGCAGGCAAATGATATGTTGGAAAAATTGAACAATTGAACCAATCTAAAATCACGTTCCGGCGATGGGTTTCGTCTGCGGTGCTTGCGCCGCTCAGTCTCCGCAAGGGAGGTTTCGCATCATGAATTGGACTCCACGGCGCAGCATGGCGGCCATGGCCTTGGTTGGGCTATTGTCGATGTCGGTGGCTCATGCGGGCTTGGGCGCGATTCAGGTGTTGTCTGAAGCCGGTGAGCCTTTCGCCGCGCTGATTCCCTTCGTTGATGTGCTGCCGGGTAACGCGGTGGCTATTTCTCTCGCGGACCGCAATCGTTATCCGATGCTGTCGCCCTATAGTCCTTCCGCCGGACAGTTGCAGTTTACGCTGCAGAAAAAACTCGACGGCACACCCATCGGAATCTTGGTTACCGGACCGGCAAAATTTGCCGAGGCTGAGCTGGATTTTGCCGTTTCCATGGGCTGGTCTTCCGGTGGGGCGGTGCGTGAATACCAAGTAGACTATCGGCTTGAGAGCCCAAGTCGGCGTCAGCCAGCGCCACCGCCGCGTGACGATGGTAAAAAACCGGTGCAGATGGTGCACGGTTTTCCTTCGTGGTCGGATCTGGGGATGAGCGGACTGAGCGTCAGATCATTGCCCGGGCAGCCGTTGGTCGCGGAAACCGAAGTGTTCGGCCATGGCTTGGCTTTGCATCATGAGTTGCGCGTGCGCATCATGCCGGAAAGCGGCCAAGGCCAGCCATCGGCGCAGATGCTGCAGCAGGTGTCGTCGATGCGCCACGCGCTGGTGCGCGTCCCCTCGGGCGCCTATGTGTTGCAACTGAGTTCCGACGTTCCCATCACGACCCCGGTCTTTGGTTTCCGTCTGGATCTGGCCTTGGGCAAAGCGCGCATGACGCGGCGCTATGCCTTGGAAAGCCGCGATGGCGTATTCGTCGTGACTGAGCGCACTGTGCGCGGCCGGGCTTCGTCCTTTAAGGTATTGCGTGTTTTACCCGGTGACTCGCTGTCAGTCATTGCCAGCCGTTTGCGCCACGACGGCTTGTCGTTGCGCGACGTGGTCACGCGTCTGTATCAGGAAAACCCACATGCGTTTATTTCCGGCGATATCAACAAACTGATCGCCGGCGCGCAACTGAAGTATCCGGAAGCCTGGACGCGCGCGGCAACCCCTGGCGTTGAATCGGGCGCAGTGGCGGCGTCCGCGCGTCAAGTTCCGCCGCCGGCGCCACGCGCCGCCCCGGCCTCCGGTCCGGTGCAGGCCGCCGCCGCCGCGTTGCAGCAGCGCTTGATGCGCCAGGACGCCATGTTATCGCAGGCCGAGAAGGTGTCGGGCGATTTGGAGCGCAAGCTGCAACAGATGCATGCGCTGCAGGCCTCCTCAGGGTTGGCCGCCCCTATGCCGGTTTCCGCCTTGCCCAATCCTTTGCAGCGGCTGGATGGAGCGCTGACTTCTCCGGTCGTGGCCTTGGCTGGTGGCGGCGCGGCATTGGCGGCGGCGGCGGCGGCCGTTGCCTTGCTGTTGCGTCGTCGTCGGCGCGCGAAGCAGCAAGGCGTCGCTTCGAATAGCGGTGAACCGCAGCCGACTATCGATGGAATGCGGCAGTGGTTGCGCTATGAACCGACACGCGACGATCTGCGTTATCGCCTATTGCAGTTGCTGACCATTGCAGACGATGTCCCCGGGTTTATTCAAGAGGCGGAGCTGGCGTTGACTTATTTCGGCGCCGATAGTCCGATGTGGCGAGGGGTGGTCGAAATGGGACAGGTGCTGGCGCCGGATTACCCATGGAATGACACCTTGCCGCAGCCATCCGCGCTTGCCGGCGCGGCTCCTCTGGGCGTTTTGGCGCCCGATGCGCCGACCGAGTCCGCCGCGGCCAGGCCGGAACGGCCGTTGGTCGAAGCGGGGGATTGGGATGGCTTCGCTCCGGCGGCGATCGCGTTTAATGAACCGCGCCTTGAGCCGGAAATCGAGCCGGCGCGCGAACCGGATAAGCAGGAATTGGCGCAGTTGTATCGCGAAATGGGCGACATTGCGGCCGCGGATGAGCTGATGCGCGCCACTGGGGCGCACTGATCGTGCCCGAGTAGGTCATGTTTAGGTTTGCGGGGGGTGGGGTTCGCTACGCTCACCACCAACCTTCAGCTCACTCTTTTCCCTTCAGCTAAGATAACCGTAGCGATCCGTGCTGTGCTTGAGGTAAAGTTAATGCTTTATGAATGGGCGCAGCCTTGGCTGGCGCGGGATAGGGAAGGATGGTTGGATGAGGATTGCGCTCGGCATCGAGTATGACGGTCGAGCGTTCGCTGGCTGGCAAACGCAGTTACACGGTAATACGGTGCAGGATACGCTAGAGCGCGCCTTGGGCGTGATCGCCGGCGTCGAGATCGCCACCATTGCCGCCGGACGGACCGATGCCGGCGTACATGCGCTGCAGCAAGTGGTGCATTTTGATTGTGAGCTCAAGCGCCCCTTGTCGGCCTGGGTGCGCGGGGTCAATAGCCATTTGCCTTCAAGTATCTGCGTATTGTGGGCGCAGGTGGTTGAACCGGAATTTCACGCCCGGTTTTCCGCGTTTTCCCGTAGCTATAGTTATTTTCTGCTGGCGCATGCGGTGCGTCCGGCGCTGGCCGCCGGCCGGGTGGGATGGTATCACCGCCCGCTGGACGTTAATGCCATGCGTCAAGCCGCCTCCTGTCTGATTGGCCAGCACGACTTTTCGAGTTTTCGCGCGGCTGAATGTCAGGCGCGCACGCCGGTGAAACAGCTGGATCGGTTGGATGTCAGCGAGCACCAAGGCCTGATCCGCTTTGATTTGGGCGCAAATGCCTTTTTGCATCATATGGTGCGCAATATCGTGGGCGCGCTGGTGTATGTCGGTAAAGGTAGTTTGTCGTCCGAAGGCATGGCGATCTTGCTGGCCGCGCGCGATCGACGCGCGGCGCCACCGACCTTTATGCCCGATGGGCTGTACCTGACCGGCGTGGGTTATCCGCCGCAATTTGGTTTGCCGCAGAGCGCCGAAACCAGCCGTTTAACCTTGTGGAGATAAGCCCGGTGACGCGGATCAAGATTTGCGGTATCACCCGTGTAGAAGACGGCTGCCAGGCGGCGGCGCTGGGCGCCGATGCCATCGGCCTGGTGTTCTACCGCGACAGCCCGCGCCATGTGACGCCACAGCAGGCGCGCGCGCTGGTGGCGGCCTTGCCGCCCTTTGTCAGTGTCGTGGCGCTGTTCGTCGATCCGACGCGCGCCGAGGTTGAGGCGGCGCTCGCCGCCTGTCCAATTGATATCTTGCAATTCCATGGCGCGGAAACCCCGGCGTTCTGTCGTTCGTTTGCGCGCCCGTATCTGAAGGCGCTAAGAGTTAAACCCGGCGTCGATGTGTCGGCCTATGCCGCGCAATACGCCGATGCGCGCGGCCTGCTGGTCGACGCCTATGTCGAAGGGCTGCCCGGCGGGACCGGGCAGGCGTTTGACTGGTCGCTGTTGCCGCATGATTTGCCCGTGCCGTTGATTCTGTCCGGCGGTCTGGATGAGCATAATGTCGCCCGCGCGGTGGCGAGTGTGCGCCCGGCCGCGGTGGATGTTTCCAGCGGTGTTGAACAATCTAAGGGGATTAAAGATGCTGCCCGCATGGCAGCATTTATTTTAGGAGCTAGACATGGGGCACTATGACCTTCCGGATGCCACGGGGCACTTCGGCGCCTATGGCGGGGTGTTTGTCGCTGAAACCTTGATGGCGGCGCTTGAAGAATTGAACGCGGAGTACGCGCGCGCCAAGCAGGATCCGGCGTTTTGGGCGGAGTTCCGTCATGAACTGGCGCATTACGTCGGTCGTCCTTCCCCGGTCTATCACGCCAAGCGCTGGTCGGAGATGTTGGGCGGCGCGCAGATTTATCTCAAGCGCGAGGATCTGAATCATACCGGCGCGCACAAGGTCAACAACACTATCGGTCAGGCATTGCTGGCGCGACGCATGGGCAAGAAGCGCGTGATTGCCGAAACCGGCGCCGGGCAACATGGCGTGGCGACAGCGACCGTGGCCGCGCGTTACGGTATGGAATGCGTGGTGTATATGGGGTCGGAAGACATCAAGCGCCAGGCACCCAACGTCTATCGGATGAAATTGCTGGGCGCCACCGTGGTGCCGGTTGAATCGGGTTCGCGCACCCTGAAGGACGCGCTCAACGAGGCGATGCGCGACTGGGTGACCAATGTCGACACTACGTTTTATATTCTGGGCACCGCCGCCGGCCCGCATCCCTATCCGATGCTGGTGCGCGACTTTCAGTCGGTGATCGGTGAAGAGTGCAAGGTGCAGATGCCAGAGATGATCGGTCGCCAGCCGGATGTGGTGGTGGCTTGCGTGGGCGGCGGATCGAACGCGATTGGACTGTTTTACCCCTATATCGATGTGCCGGGCGTGCGCATGGTCGGGGTTGAAGCCGGCGGGTTGGGTCTGGCATCGGGGCGGCATGCCGCCCCGCTGTCAGCGGGAACGCCGGGCGTACTGCACGGATTTCGCGGCTATCTGATGCAAGACGCGGATGGCCAGATTATCGAAACCCACTCGGTGTCCGCCGGGCTGGACTATCCCGGGGTTGGCCCGGAGCATTGCTATCTCAAGGATAGCGGCCGCGCCGAATACACAGCGATCAATGATGATGAGGCATTGCAGGCGTTTCATGATTGCTGCCACATCGAAGGGATTATCCCGGCGCTGGAGTCCAGCCATGCATTGGCCTGGGCCGCCAAGGTGGCGCCGAGTATGCCGTCCGACCAGGTGATTCTGGTGAATTTGTCCGGCCGCGGCGATAAAGATATCAATACCATTGCCGGTCTATCCGGCATGACATTGTAAGGGGCCGGCATGTCACGTATCGCAGAGTGTTTTAAGCAGCTATCCGGGCGCAAGGCTTTGATTCCCTTTATTACCGCTGGCGATCCTAACCCGGCGTTAACCGTGGATTTAATGCACGGATTGGTGGAGGGCGGGGCGGATATCATTGAACTGGGTGTTCCGTTTTCCGACCCAATGGCCGATGGCCCGGTGATTCAGCGCGCCTCGGAGCGTGCTTTGAAGCACCATGTCAGCTTGTCTCAGGTTCTGGATCTGGTGGCCCGCTTTCGTCAGGATAATGCCCATACCCCGGTGGTGCTGATGGGCTACCTCAACCCGGTCTGCGCCATGGGCTTCAACCGGTTTGCCGAGCGCGCGCGCGCGGTGGGTGTGGATGGGGTGCTGACCGTGGATTGCCCACCGGAGGAGGCTGGCGAATTGTCGCAAGCGCTAGTTGACTGCGATTTGGATCCGATTTTCCTGATTGCCCCGACGACACCACCGGCGCGAATTCGCCAAATTGGTCAATTAGCCCGCGGTTATGTCTATTATGTGTCACTCAAAGGGGTGACCGGTGCCGGTAATCTGGACATTGGCGATGTAACGGGTAAAATTGCCGCCCTTAGGGAATCTATTCCTGTTCCGATTGGTGTTGGTTTCGGTATTCGCGATGCCGCGACCGCCGCGGCCCTGGCCGCCGCCGCCGATGCCATCGTGGTCGGTAGTCGGCTGGTGCAGGAAATCGAGGACGCCGCGCCGCAGGCCGCCAAGGGGCGATTGACCCGGTTGGTGGCTGAGTTGAAGGCCGCCATCAGCTAGACACGCGCTACGCGTGTCGGCCAAGAAACATTGGCCTTGCTTTGTCAGGGCTGGAATTGTAAGGAGTCTGCATGAGCTGGTTAAACAAGCTCCTGCCGCCGAAGATCAAGCGCGATGGCCGCGCGGATCGCCCATCGGCGGTACCGGAAGGACTGTGGAGCAAGTGCTCCGCATGTGAGGCCGTACTGTATTACACCGATTTGGAGAGCAATCTCCAAGTGTGCCCGAAGTGTGGGCATCATCATCCGTTGTATGCGCGCGCGCGCGTCGACATGCTGCTTGACGCCGAAGGCCGGCGCGAAATCGGCTCCGAAGTGAAGCCGGTGGATATCCTGAAGTTCAAGGATGGCAAGCGCTATGTCGACCGTCTGAGCGCGGCGCAAGCCGCGACCGGTGAAGACGACGCCATGCTGGTGATGCAGGGGAGTATTCTTGCGGTTCCCGCCGTGGTGGCCGCCTTTGAATTCAAGTTCATCGGTGGTTCGATGGGCTCGGTTGTCGGCGAGCGCTTTGTGCGCGGGGTGCAGGCGGCGGTAGAATCCCGCGCGCCGTTTATCTGCGTGTCGGCCTCTGGTGGCGCGCGCATGCAGGAAGGTCTGAATTCGCTGATGCAAATGGCCAAGACCAGCGCCGCGCTGGACTTGCTGGCTCAGGCGCGACTGCCGTTTATTTCGATTCTCACCGACCCGACCATGGGGGGCGTTTCCGCGTCGTTCGCGTTTCTCGGCGATGTGGTGATTGCCGAACCGGGTGCGCTGATTGGCTTTGCCGGTCCGCGGGTGATTGAGCAGACCGTGCGTGAAACTTTGCCAGAGGGATTCCAGCGTTCGGAATTCCTGATGAAGAAGGGGGCGGTCGACCTGATTGTGGATCGTCGCCAATTGAAGCAACAGGTGGCGTCGCTGGTCACGGTACTGATGAAGGAAGCCTCGGTAGCCTAAGGGTTGTCGTTGCGTCGAGCCAGGGCCTGTTTCCGTCGCCGGAAACAGGCCTTTTTATTGCCGTGGGTGAGCTGTGAGGTAAGAATAACGACGGTAAAGGTGTCAGTGATCGGTAATTGCAATAAAAAAAGGAACTTCTCAGTCGGATGACTGACTAAGCTCCCCTCGATTGTCTACTTATTGAGCGCCACCATAAAACCCCTTTGCGCCAGGGGATTAGCTAGGTTATCCACAAAATTATCCCTAGATCTCTGTGGGCAACCTGGCGAATCATGGTCTAAGCTTATTGTGGCCGGCTTTAGGCGTCATCCGCTTGCAATGCTTCCAGCTGCTCGTTGAGTTCCAGCCATTGTTCTTCCAGTTCGGCCAGTTTGGCGCCGATTTCACCTTGCCGTTTTATCCCCTCGGCCAAGCGCGCGCGGTTTTCCTCGGCATAGGCGTCAGGCGTCCCCATGAAGCTATCTAGTTCGCTTTTCTCTTGATTCAGCGCTTCCATTTCTCGGTCTAGCTTGGTGATGCGCTGCTGCACGGGTTTGCTCAGTTGTGAAGTCCGTTGGCGGTTCTGCGCAGCGGCGCGTTTTTGTTCCTTGCGGCTGGTGGACGACGCATCGCTACTGGAGGAAGGCTTGCTGTTGTCCGAGAGTTTGTCCAAGCGCCACTGGCGGTACCCTTCCAGGTCGCCTTCGAATGGATGCACGGTGCCATCGGCTACCAGCCAGAAGCTGTCGGTGGTGGCTTCGAGCAACGCTCTATCATGCGACACCACCAACAGCGCGCCGACAAAGTCTTGCAGCGCCATGGTCAGCGCATGGCGCATTTCCAGGTCCAGGTGATTGGTGGGTTCATCAAGCAGCAGCAGGTTGGGGCGTTCCCACACGATCAGCGCCAGCGCCAGGCGGGCTTTTTCGCCGCCGGACATCGGACCGACCTTGCTATTGACATCGTCGCCGCGAAAATTGAAGCCCCCCAGGAAACTGCGCAGCTCTTGCTCGCGCGCATTGGGCGCGCGCTTTTGCAGATGCCACAGTGGTGACTCATCCACGCGCAGGATTTCAAGCTGATGCTGGGCGAAATAACCAATTTTCAACTTGGGCGAGGCAATGCATTCGCCGCTCAACGGCGGCATCTCTCCCGCCAGAATTTTCACCAAGGTGGATTTGCCCGCGCCGTTGACCCCCAACAGCCCGATGCGCGCCCCGGCTTCAACCGACAGTGAGAGCTGCGACAAAATGGTGGTGTTGCCATAGCCGGCGGTGGCGTGGTCCAGGCGCAATAGCGGATTGGGCAGGCTATCCGGCGCGGCGAAACTGAAGTCAAACGGCGATTGAACATGGGCAGGGGTGATGCGTTCCAGCTTTTCCAGCGCCTTGACCCGGCTTTGTGCCTGGGTGGCTTTACTCGCCTTGGCTTTGAAGCGGGTAATGAACGACTCCAGGTGGGCAATCTGACGTTGCTGTTTATCGTAATCGGTCTGTTGGCGCGATAGGCGCTCGGCGCGCATGCCTTCAAATTGTGTGTAATTGCCGGTGTAGAGCGTGGTGCTCTGATTGGCGACTTCAACAATGTGGCTGCAGATCGAGTCGAGAAAATCGCGGTCATGCGAAATCATCAGCAAGGTGCCGCTATAGCCTTTGAGCCAGTCTTCGAGCCAGAGTACGGTTTCCAGGTCCAAGTGGTTGGTCGGTTCGTCCAGCAGCAATAGATCGGAACGACACATCAGCGCGTGCGCCAGGTTAAGTCGCATGCGCCAGCCACCGGAAAAACTCGCTACCGGCAGGTTTTGCTTCTCGGTGGCAAACCCCAGCCCATCGAGCAGGCGCGCCGCGCGCGCCGGCGCGCTGTAACCATCGATATGTGCCAATTCGCCGTGCAGGTGACCAATCGCGTTGCCGTCGCCGCTTTGCTCCGCCAGGGCGAGCTGCGCTTCCAGCGCGCGCAGACCATGGTCGCCGTCTAGGACGAAGTCGAGCGCGCTTTGTTGCAGTGCCGGGGTTTCTTGCGCCACGTGAGCGATTTCCCATTGCGCTGGAAGCTCGGCGCTACCGGCGTCCGCGTGCAACTGCCCCATCAGTAAAGCAAACAGGGTGGATTTTCCGACGCCATTGGCGCCAATCAGCCCGACCTTATACCCCGGGTTGAGCGTCAGATTGGCGTCTTTCAGTAGTTCTTTCAGCCCGCGCCGTAGCGAGAGATTTTTCAGTTTTATCATTACACGTTCTTGAATGGCGAAAGGTCGCCGTATGGGTTTAAGCCCGTGGCAGGCTGGCCAGGTCCCAGCGTGGTTTGACGCTGAATCCGGCGGCGGGCACGGCGAATTTAAGGCGCATGGCGCCGGCAAACGCAATCATGGCGCCATTGTCGGTACACAGCTCCAGCGGTGGATAAAAAACCTTGAAACGCTTACGCGCCGCCGCTTGGTCCAGCGCGGCGCGCAGTTGACGATTGGCGCCAACGCCGCCGGCCACCACTAGGCGCTCCAGACCGGTCTGGCGCAAGGCTTTAAGTGATTTTTTCAGCAATACCTCGACAATGGCTTCCTGGAACGCGCGACAGATGTCATTGCGGGTCTGCCCATCAATGCCGCCCGGCAGTGCCTGCTGCTGTTTGACCAGGGTCAGGACCGCGGTTTTCAGTCCGGAGAAGCTCATGTCCAGATCACCCGAATTCAGCATCGGACGAGGCAGGGTAAAGCGCGTTGGGTCTCCGCTTTCGGCCAGACGCGATAACGTGGCGCCGCCCGGATAGTCCAGCCCCAGCAACTTGGCGGTCTTGTCGAACGCCTCGCCGGCGGCATCGTCCAGGGTTTCCCCCAGAACTTGATAGTCGCCGATGCCGCGCACCGCCATCAATTGGCTATGCCCGCCGGACACCAGTAACGCCAGGAACGGAAATTCCGGGCGTGGCTCGGCTAATAGTGGCGACAAGAGGTGGCCTTCCAGGTGATGAACGGCGATTACCGGAATGCCCAGGCCAAAGGCCATGGCGTTGGCGACGCTGGCGCCAACCAACAGCGCGCCGCCGAGACCCGGACCCTGAGTGAAGGCAATCGCGGCCAGGTCGTGGCGTGTTGCCCCGGCCTGGGCCAGGCAGGCTTCTGTGAGGGGGATGACGCGGCGGATATGGTCGCGACTGGCCAGTTCCGGCACCACGCCGCCATATTCGGCGTGCATGGCCATCTGCGTGTGCAATTGATGCGCGATCAGGCCGCGTTCGCTGTGGTAGAGCGCAACACCGGTTTCATCGCAGGACGATTCGATACCCAGTACTAACATGATGGTCTTATAACGAGGCAATCTATCTATTTTACCGGTGAATCTTTGATCGCCCAAATCGGTGATGTTACCTTGTGGTGACAATTGGTCTTTGGAGTGTGAAATGAAGGCAGCGGTACAGTGGGTCAACGGGGTGTGCTTCATGGGTGAATCCGGCAGCGGGCATGCCTTGGTGATGGATGGGGCGCCAGAGGGCGGCGGACGTAATCTGGGGCCGCGTCCAATGGAGTTGCTCCTATTGGGGACCGCCGGCTGCACCAGTTATGACGTGATTACGATTCTAAAAAAGGCGCGTCAAGATGTGCGCGACTGTCGTGTGGAGGTGAATGCGGAGCGGGCGGAACAAGAACCCAAGGTGTTTACCCGGATTCATCTGCATTTCATCGTGACCGGGCATGGCGTAAAGCGCGAGGCGGTGGAGCGCGCGATCAGCCTGTCGGCTGAAAAATATTGCTCGGCCTCGATCATGCTGGGCAAGAGCGCCGAGATCACGCACGATTTCGAACTGATCGAAGTTTAAGTTGTAATTTCTCAGCGTTTATCCCAAAACCCCGTAAGCGGCAAAACTTGCCGCTTACGGGGTTTTGTTTTGCCGTCAAATCGGGAGTTTCGTCTCCATTGCCTGATAAATCAGTCAGTTGTGTTTGTATTATTCTATGGCACGAAACTTGCATAAGGTATCTCATTCAGGAGAAGAGCCATGCTTGACGCGATTGCCAAGGACTTCAATTTTTCACAACGTGCCCTCGGGTTGCGCGCATACCGCACCGAGGTGCTCGCCAGTAATATGGCGAACGCGGAAACACCGTATTACAAATCGGTGGATTTTGATTTTTCCTCGGCAATGAAATCGGCCATGGCGGGTGACGACGCAGGTAAGAATCTGGCGCTAAACGCGACCGACCCCCGTCATTTCAGCACCAGCCCCGATGGTGGCGCCGCCGGTGTGAGCATGCAGTATCGCGGCGCGGTTCAGCCTAGCGTGGACGGCAACACGGTTGATATGGACTTGGAACGTGGCGCGTTTTTGGATAACGCGCTGCAGTATCAGTCGACGCTGACCTTTATGAACGATCGCATTGCGACGTTGAAATCAGCGATTAAGGACTAATCATCATGTCGCTTTCTAGTGTATTCACGATCTCGGGTTCGGCGCTGACCGCGCAGTCGATGCGACTGAACTTGGTGGCCAGTAATATCGCCAACGCCGAGAGTTCCACCAGTTCAACCGGGCAGCCCTATCGTGGTCGCCATGTGGTGTTTACCGCGATTCCAGTGTCGGCGGATCAGCCGCAGGTCGATGGCGTGCGTGTGACCTCGGTGGTCGAGGATCAAAGTCCTCCCATTCTGAAGTATGACCCTTCCAATCCGCTGGCGGACGCGCAGGGGTACGTGAATATGCCCAACGTCAATCCGATCGAAGAGATGGCCGACATGATTTCCGCCTCGCGTTCGTATCAGACCAACGTTGAAGTAATGAACACCGCAAAGACCTTGCTGCAGAAGACCCTGCAGATGGGCCAGTAACCATTTGAAAGGCAACTGCCATGACGACTTCATCCATTCTTGATCAACAGGCGGCGACACCCAATCCGTATGCCAGTCTTAATGGTCCGGCAAGGGCGGGAGCTAAATCCACCGCTGGCGCGAATGGCGCCACCGCCACTGGCGCCGCTGGCGTCAAGGGGGCCGTGGCGGCGGGGAGCGACAAGAAAACCGTGGATCCGACCAGCGCCGAGGGGATTCAGAACGAGTTTTTGACCTTGCTGACCACTCAGCTGCAGACGCAGGACCCGACTAACCCGATGGACAATAGTCAGATTACCAGTCAAATGGCGCAGATCAGCCAAGTGACCGGAACCCAGAATCTGAATCAGACCATGAAGTCGATGTTGCAGTCGCAGATGTCGTCCCAATCGTTGCTGGCGGCAAATACCGTGGGTCGTCAGGCACTGGTGAGCGGCAATAGCATTGCGTGGGACGGTAATACCAAGGGTGAGCCGGTGGTGGGCGCGGTGTCTTTGGCCGAAGCCGCCAATAAATTGTCGGTTACCGTGGCAAATGCGCAAGGGCAGGCAGTGGACAGTTTCGAAGTGGAACATCCGCAAGTCGGGATGAATGCTTTCTCCTGGGATGGCACCGATGCCAGTGGCAAGCCGCAACCGGCCGGCAGCTACACCTTCAATGCCGTGGCCAGCCAAACGGGCGCCAAGGATCCGGTGCCGGTTGACGCGCAAATCTATGCCAATCAGCGGATTAATGGCGTGAGTATGGATGGCAGCGCGCAGCCACAGTTGATTCTGGGTAATGGCAAGCGCATCGGCTTGTCGGATGTGCAGCAGATTTCCTAAGCGAACACGGATTAGCGATCGGAGCAGAACATGGGTTTCCAACAAGGTTTGAGCGGACTTGACGCCGCTTCCAAGCAGCTCGATGTCATCGGTAATAACGTGGCTAACGCCAATACCGTTGGTTTCAAGAGCTCGCGCGCCGAATTCGGCGATATGTACGCCAACAGTTTCTACGGTGTGGCGGCGACGCAGCCGGGGATCGGGGTGGAAACCACCGCGGTCGCGCAACAGATGACCCAGGGCAATATCACCACCACCAATAACGAGCTTGATCTGGCGATCAACAACAACGGCTTCTTTATCCTCAAGGCCAATGCCGCCAATGGCGGCTCGACCAATGGCACTCAAGAATATACGCGTAATGGCGAATTCAACGTGGATAACGCGGGCTATCTGGTCAATGGCTCGGATCGTTTGCAGGGTTGGCCGGCAACCAATGGTGTGATAAATCAAGGTCCGGTGGGTGACTTGCAACTGCAGACTTCGTTGATTTCACCTAAGGTGACTTCGAATGTGGCGATGGGGGTCAACCTTGATTCACGCGATGCGGTTCCGACTAACTCGCCGCTGAACCCGACCGATCCGACCACCTATAACTGGTCAAACTCGACTTCGGTATATGACAGTTTGGGTAACCCGCACAACTTGACCATGTATTACGTCAAGGGCGCCGCCGCCACCAGCGGCACCGACTGGACCGCGACCGCCTATGTCGATGGTGTGGCAACCGGGCAAACCACCAGTCTGAATTTCAATACCTCGGGTGCGCTGACCAACCCTACGCCGCCGTTCTCGATTGCGTATACCCCGTCCACGCCAAATGGCTCGGCTCAGCCGATTACCCTGGCGGTGAACTATGCCAGCTCGACCCAGTATGGGCAAAGCTCCGCGACCAACTCACTGACTAACGATGGCTATGCCGCCGGTAGTCTGAGCTCGATGAGCATCAGCCCCGCCGGGGTGATTCAAGCGTCATATACCAACGGTCAGACCAATGTAATCGGTCAGATCGCGCTGGCTGACTTTACCAATGAGCAAGGGTTGCAAACGCTGGGGAATAACCGTTGGCAGCAAACTTTTTCTTCAGGTCCGGCTCAGTTGAATGCCCCGGGCTCAGGTAACGCCGGCACGATACGTTCTTCCGCGCTGGAAAGCTCGAATGTCGACTTGACCACTGAACTGGTGAATATGATCACTGCGCAACGCTACTATCAGGCGAACTCGCAGACCATCAAAGCCCAGGACACGGTAATGCAGACGCTGGTTAACCTGTAAGCGCTGAACTAAGAAAGCTCTGAATCATGGATCGCATGCTGTTTTTGGCGATGAACGGTGCCAAGCACTCCGAGTGGCAACAAGCCACAACGTCGAACAACCTGGCCAACATTAATACCAATGGTTTTAAGGCTGAGTTGGTGTCGTTTCGCGCATTGCGGGTGATCGGTGATGGCGCTCCGACCCGGAGTTATGTGGTGGATAACACCATCGGCCACGACATGACGCAGGGCCCTTTGCAGCAAACCGGCAACCAAGACGATTTTGCGCTTGGCTCCCCGGGGTTTTTTGCGGTACAGGCGCCCGATGGCAATGAGGCGTACACCCGGGCCGGCGGCTTTGTGCTCGACGACACTGGGATGATGCGCACCAAGAGCGGTCTGCCGATTTTGAGCGACGCTGGGCCGATGGTGATTCCGGTTGGCACTCGGGCCCAGGTGAGCGCGGATGGTTCGGTGTATTCGGTGCCGCAGAGTGGCGCCGACCGTACGCCGACGCTGGTTGGCAAGATCAAGCTGGTCAATCCGGGCGACCGCGCGGTGTATAAAGGCGGAGACGGCCTGTTTCGCTTGAATAGCGGTAGTCCCGGCGATGCGGATCCAAACGTGCATTTGGCGATTGGCGCCCTTGAGGGCAGTAATGTGAACGCGGTAGAAAGTCTGGTGCAAATGATTTCGCATGGTCGGATGTATGACATGAACACGAAATTGATGACCACCGCCGATCAAGACGACAGACAAGCGACGCAATTGTTGTCGCTCAATGGCTAAGTCGACCCGCAAGGGATACAAGAATAAGGACTCAACGCCATGATGCGTTCGCTGTTTATTGCCAAAACCGGCATGGATTCCAGTCAGTTCAAACTGGATGTGATTTCCAATAATCTGGCCAACGTGAACACGGTTGGTTTCAAACGCGGAATCGCCGAGTTTCAGGATTTGTATTACCAGACCCTGCGTCAGCCTGGCGCGCAGTTGCCGACCGGTTCCAATACGCCGACCGGCTTGCTGATCGGGACGGGTTCGGCCGCGGTGGCCACGACGCGTGACCACACCCAAGGCACGCTGATGAGCTCGACGCAGTCTTATAGCCTGGCGATTTCCGGTGATGGCTTCTTTAACGTATCGATGCCGGATGGCACCACGGCCTATACGCGCAATGGCGAATTTCAGCGTGATAACAATGGCAATATTGTGACGCCGCAGGGCTATCAGCTTAATCCGAGTATTAACGTGCCCGCCAACGCCACCTCGATGACGATATCCACCGCCGGAGTGGTGCAGTACTATGTGCCTGGCAATCCAGCGCCGCAGACCGCCGGGACCATTCAACTGAGTAGCTTCATCAACCCTCAGGGCATGCAAAGCATGGGGGAGAACCTGTATGCGCAGACCGCGGCATCGGGCGCGCCACAGACGGGCGACCCGGGTACCGATGACCGTGGGCAGATCAAGCAAGGCTTTCTGGAAGGTTCCAACGTCAATGTGACTCAGGAACTGGTCGATATGATTACGGCGCAACGTTCATTTGAAATGAACTCCAAGGCGATTACCACCGCGGATCAGATGCTGCAACGCCTGACGCAGATGTAATGCCGAAGTAGGATGAACGAGGCGTATGGATAAAAGCAGGGTGGGACGGATCATGAAACAACTCTTTTGCGCGCTGATGGCGGTATTATTGGCCGGGCCGGTGGTTGCGGCGCAGCGTATCAAGGATCTGACCAATATCGACGGCGTGCGGATCAACCAATTGACCGGCTATGGTCTGGTCGTGGGTTTGGATGGCACCGGCGACAAAAATACGTCCTCGCCGTTTACCGGGCAATCGATGAGCAATATGCTGACCGAGCTCGGTATTCAACTGCCGGCTTCGGCGACTATCGACCAGAAAAACGCCGCCGCGGTGATCATTACCGCGGTACTGCCGCCGTTTGCGCGCACCGGTCAGCAGATCGATGTGACGGTTTCATCGCTGGGTGACTCGAAAAGCTTGCGTGGCGGTACGCTGGTGATGTCGCCGCTTAAAGGCGCCGATGGGCAAATTTATGCCATGGCGCAAGGGAATGTGGTGATTGGCGGCGCCGGCGCGTCGTCTGGCGGTAGCCGGGTGGTGGTCAATCAGTTGAGTTCCGGGCGGATACCCGAAGGGGCGACGATTGAACGCGAAGTGCCGACCCCGCTGGGAAGTGGCGACTTTATCCGGCTGGAACTGGTGGATTCTGATTTCACCACGGCGGAACGCATGGTGCGGGCCATTAATGCCACGTTTGGCGCGGATACCGCGCGCGCGCAAGATGGTCGAATGATTCAGGTGCGCGCGCCGTTTGATAGCAATGAACGGGTTGAGTTTCTGTCGCGCATGGAAAATATTGCCGTAGAGCCGGCAGATGTTTCCCCTCTGGTGATTATCAATGCCCGCACCGGCTCGATTGTGATCAATCAAGGCGTGCGCCTTGAGCCGTGCGCCGTGTCGCATGGTAATTTGTCAGTCACGGTGAGTAATACCCCTGATGTCAGTCAGCCGAACGCTTTGTCCGGTGGTGGCACCACCGTCACCAATCAGGCGAGTATCAGCGTCAAGTCCGATGCCGGCAAGGTGTTGACCGTGCCGCGCGGTGCAAATCTGAATCAGGTGGTGAGCGCGCTGAATTCGCTCGGCGCCACGCCGCAAGATCTGGTGTCGATTTTGCAGGCGATGAAGGCCGCTGGCTCGCTCAAAGCCGAAATCCAAATCATTTAATCCCTCCATTCTTGGCAAAGTCACGTTATGCGTGGCTTTGCTGTTATCCTCTGATAGGTAAGATTTTTCATGTCGTTATCCCCGGCGCAGCCGAGGACGACAGACGTCGAATCGGGTGTGGGTGTTTGTTTTGCAGCCAATTCGACGGTTGGCACGTATCTTGCTCTATATTCTGGGCAAGGAGGATTCCATGGACATCTCAAATTCGATCAACGATAGCGTCAACCAGTCGCTGGCGGCCGACCCTAAGGCGCTGGAGTCGCTGTCGGCGCGCGCCGGGCACGACCCGAAGGCCGCGGTGCGCGAAGTATCGCAGCAGTTTGAAGCCATGTTCATGAACTCCTTGCTGAAGACCATGCGCGAGACGCACTTTGACGACGAAGATCAAAGTAGCGAGATGCAAACCTATCGCGGCCTGCTGGATCAGCAAATGGTGCAGTCGATGACCTCGGGATCGGGCATGGGCCTGGCGCGAGTGTTGCAGCAGCAAATCAGTAAATTGGCCAATCTTCCCGATGATGGCCAGACGGTATTGCCGAATAGTCTGGTGACCGGGGTGATGCCGATGCCATCGCGGGTGCTGCGCGCCTATATGAACGCTCAGGGTGTGCAAGCCTCGGGCACCGGTACTGATTTGATGAATCAAAGCGTGGCGCCGGCCGGCGCGAAAAGTTTTGTGCAGCAAATGATGCCGCAGGCCACGAAGGCGGCTGGACAGTTGGGGGTCGCCCCGGAGGTATTGGTAGCGCACGCGGCGCTAGAGAGCGGTTGGGGACGACGCGCGATTCACAATCCCGATGGTACTGACAGTCACAACCTGTTCGGGATCAAAGCCGGTGCTGATTGGCAGGGGGCTCGAACGCAAGTGATGACCACCGAATATGTGAATGGCGTGGCGCAAAAAAAGGCGGATAGCTTTCGCTCGTATGGTTCGTACCAGGAAGCGTTTGCCGACTACGCCAATGTGTTGTCCTCCTCGCCGCGCTATCACAATGTATTGAATCAGGGGCGCAATATCCAAGGCTTTGCCCAGGGATTGCAAAGCGGCGGTTATGCAACCGACCCGCGTTACGCTCGCAAACTGATCGACGTGATGTCTTCTTTGGCACAGTACAGCGCATGAACCCGCGCGGCGATTCAAGTAAGCGCCAAATCGGTCGATTAAGAATCACGGAGGTTGTCCATGGCTGATCTTTTTAATACTGGCGTTTCAGGGTTGGGCGCGGCGCAAGTGTCGCTGGCCACCATCAGCCATAACATCTCCAACGTCAACACGCCGGGCTATACGCGCCAAAAGGTGTCGCAAGCCGCGGTCATGCCGCAGAACGAGGCCTATGGCTTTGTCGGCATGGGGGTGGATGTGACCCAGGTAGCGCGTAGCTACAATAAATATCTGTCAGATCAGGTGCAAAGCGCGCAAACCACCAGCAGCTACAACAATGCGCAACTGACCCAGCTGCAGCAAATGGATGACCTGATGGCCAATAGCGCCGTCGGTTTGAGCCCTAGCTTGCAAGATTATTTTGGCAGCGTGCAGACCATGTCGCAGGATCCTTCCTCGATCCCCAGCCGGCAAAACGTGATTTCCGGCGCGCAGTCGCTGGTGTCGCAGTTTCAGTCCATCGATACCCGGTTGACCCAGATTCAGAACGGGACCAATACCCAGATTACCGCCGCGGTGGGCAGCATCAATCAGCTGGCCAATACGATTTCCACCCTGAATAAGCAGATCGCGGCCCTGTCCGCCGGTAGCCAGGTGCTGGTGCCGAATGATCTGATGGATCAGCGCGACCAGGCGCTGCTGGATCTGAATAAACTGGTCAAAACCAGCTATGTAGCCGAGTCCAGTGGTAGCTACGACGTGTTTATCGGCAATGGCCAGACCCTGGTGCAGGGGGCGACCACGCTGCCGCTTTCGACCCAGGCCGACCCGAAAAACCCGGCAAACATGCAGATCATCCAGCCCAATCCCAATGGCACCAATACCCTGCTGCCGGACTATCTGATTACGGGTGGCTCGCTGGGTGGTTTGTTGAGTTTTCGCGATACCTCCTTGCTGCAGACTCAGCAAACATTGGGCAATATTGCGATCGACTTTACAACATCGATGAATTATCAGCAGGCCCAGGGCCTGGATTTGAATGGCAACCCCGGTACGCCGATGTATGCCGACCTGACCGCGTTCGCCACACAGCCGCAAAACGCGGTGGCCAACATGAAAGTCCTGTTGTCTGATCCGCGCACCATTGCGGCGGCTTCGGATATGACCGCTGGCGTGATTTCTCCGGCCGGTGGCGGTGTGGTTGTGACCAGTGTGTCGCCCACCTTGCCGGGCAACTATAGCTGGACCAGTCCCACTTCGCCACCGCTGGTCAGCAATCACCCGTCGCAGGGCTTCACCAATATGGTGGTGACCGCGACCTCGATCAACAATATTACCGCCACGATTAACGGTGGGCCGGGCGCCGGAACCTATAACGTGGTGGCCGACCCTTTGCGTCAGAATGGCTATAAATTGGTGAGCACCGCGGTGCCTCCGGTCGATGCCGGCGTGGCTTTCAGTTTGTCGGGGCAGATGCAGGGCGGCATGTCGTTTACCATCGTGCCGAATACCGCGGCAACGATGGGGCCTGGTGATAACAGCAATTTGCTGCAGATGTTGAATTTACAGACCGCATCGGTAGTGGACGGCACGCGTAATGGCACCACCACCGGCTTGCAGTCATTCCAGAATGCTTATACCACCGCGACCAGTCTGGTCGGTAACACCACCAGTTCAGTGAAGATGGCTGGTGATGCGGCGGATACCAATTTACACCAGACCAGCGTGGCGCTGTCGAATGCTTCGGGCGTCAATCTGGATCAAGAAGCCGCCGACCTGATACGGTATCAGCAAGCCTATCAGGCGGCCAGTAAGGTTATCGGTACCGCGCAGACCCTGTTTCAACAGATCTTGCAGCTGAACTGATAGGAGAACCCCATGACGGTACGAATCAGTACGAATTCAAGCTACGCGGTCGGTAGCTTCGATATGGATAACCTGCAGTCCAATATTCAGCATATGCAGCAGCAGATGGATACGCTGCAGCGGGTCAATACGCCTTCGGACGATCCGGTGGCCTCGACCCAGATCTTGCAGTTGAATCAATCGAGTGGGCGCAATAGTCAGTTCCTGAATAACACCCAAGGGGTGAATGCTCAACTGACCATGGTGGATCAGGCGCTGGGCAATACGTCGACCCTGCTGTCGAATATGAAGTCGCTGGTGGTGCAGGCCGGTAACGGCGCTATCGACTCCCAGCAGCTGAAAATGATGCAGCAGCAAGTCAACCAGAACTTTACCGAGTTGATCGGCTACGGTAACGCCACCGATGGTCGCGGTGACTACCTGTTTGGCGGCAACCGGGTGCGCACCCCACCGTTCGTGGCGGATAGCGCAATGACGACCAGCTACACGGGTGACACCGGGCAGCGCGTGGTGCAGATTACTGATTCACGCTCTTTGCCGGTGACCCAGGTGGGCTCGCTGGTGTTCGGTAATGGCTCAAGCCCGACGGCCTTGTTTGACGCTGTGCAGCAGTTCAGTCAGTTGCTGGGGCAGGATCCCAAGCCGGCGGATTATCCGACGCAGTTGTCCACGATTATGAATAGCCTGGATGACGCGCAAAACCAGATTTTGACCAGTCAGGCGGCGGTGGGCGCAGCCGAACAGGAAAACAATAATACCCAGGAGTCAAACCAGGGTCTGGGGGTACAGTATCAGACCGCGGTCAATCACTTGCAGAGTTTGGACTTGCCCAAGGCGATCAGTGATTTCACCATGGCGCAGACTTCGCTGCAGTATAGCCAGCTGACCTATTCCAAGGTCACAAAACTCTCATTGTTCGATTACATCCAATAATCGGTTTGCGACGGCAGGCGGTGAAATCAGCCAGTTGACTTTCCCCATGGACCGGGGAGCCCGGCCGGGGTCTCGCGGCTCCTTCGCGCTGTCGCAAGGCGTCGCCGCGAGACCCCAGCCGAGCTTCCCTGTGCGAACAGGGACACCATTGCCGCCTTTGGCGGCTGCATGCATCATCCACTTGCCACGCCTTATTTGACCCATTGCGGTTTGCGGTGCTCGATAAACGCGGCGACGCCCTCGCGGCCTTCTTCGCTGGCGCGGGTGCGCGCGCTCTGCTGAATCAGCGACTCGATCAAGGTTTCGTCGATCGGACGATGCTCGATCTGTCGCACCATCTGCTTGGTTGCGCTCATTGCCAGCGGGCCGTTGATCAATAATTGGTGCGCTAGTTGCTCCATGGCGCGGTCAAGCTGCGCGCGCTGTAGATCTTGATGCAGCAAGCCCAGGCGCTTAGCTTTGCTGGCATTGAAACGCTCGGTGCTGAGGAAGTAACGACGCGCGGCGCGCGCGCCGATGGCGCGGATGACATAAGGCGCAATCGTACTTGAGATCGTTCCCTGATGGACCTCGGAGAAGCCAAACAGCGCGTCTGAGCTAGCAATGGCAAAATCGCAGCAGGCAATTAAGCCGACGCCGAGCCCAAAGGCCGCGCCCTGAACCCGGGCAATGGTCGGCTTGCTGAGGTGGTCCAGGGTCGCCAAGAGGCGCGCATATTCGCGCGCTTCATGTTCCAGCGCCTCCAGCGGCGCATCGAGTGTTGCGCGTAACGCGGCGATATCGTGCCCAGCGGAGAAGCTGATGCCCGAGCCGGTGATTACGACCACTCGAATCTCCGGATCTTCATCCAGGATTTGCAGGTTGGTATTTAATAAATTGGCGCAATCGCGATTGATTGCGTTGTGGCACTCTTCGCGATTCAGGGTCAAGGTGGCGACGCCACGCGGGTCGACCGTGAGCAAGATGGATTCCATCATGGGTGGCATTCATTCCAAGGTCAGGGAGGGCAGAATCCGGTAATTGCATGGCAAAATGCTTCCGGCGCTTCAAGGTGCAGTACATGCCCGGCACCGGGCAAAATCTTTTGTATGGCGTCGGGGATGCCGTCAAGCAGCAGGTCTGCTTGATAGCGTGGTGTCAGTCTATCTTCGGATCCGACCAGAACTAGGCTGGGGCGCCGGATGCTGTCCAGCCAGCTACGCGCGTCGTGTTGTCTGATGCCGTTGATCAGCCGCACAATACTTGGCCAATCCGCCAGCGCCGACATCCGTTTCAAGTCAGGCAGCATGTCGCCATGCTGTGCCAGAAATCGACTGGAAAATAGCCAAGGAATGCTGATTTGATAGCGGTGGTCAAAGCCGCCCAGGGTTTGCGCATCGATCCAGCTGTCGCTCATGGCGCCATTGACCGCATCCGACCAGGCCAGCGTGGAGGCCAGGACCAATTTATCAATGTGTTCGCCATGGCGTCGGGCGTAGTGTTGCGCCACCATGCCGCCATACGAAAGACCCGCCAAGTAGAAATGCTCAATCCCCAGCCGTTCGACTAAGGCGTGCGCCAGTTCAGCCTGCTCTCCCAGTGTATAGAGCTCACTGGCGGGTTTATCGCTCTGTCCTTGGCCGAAGAAGTCCAGGCGCAGCAAACGGTAATGGCTTTCCAGCCAGGGCAACATCAAGGTCCAGGCCGCTGTCGACATGGTGATGCCGTTGAATAGCATCAGCGTACGCTGACCGCTACCGCTCAGTTCGTAGTACACAGAATGTTGATCAAGCTGGATATGAGGCATGGCATTCACCTTGGGTAACTTTCTTTATTCTATGTCGAATGAATTAAATCTGCATTTATATCCAGGTGAATCTGCCGTGACAACCAGCATTTTTTACAAGTTTTATATTGTCGTGATTGCTTTAATGAGTCTGAATTTAACTTTCGGAGTCAACCCTGATGGTCGCCATTTCCTCTTCCCCTATGTTTATGCCGCCCACGCCGATGACGCGCCAAGCTGAGACCACGGTGGTGGAACCCGCGCTGAGTCACGACGCGCAGGCCTCGGTGCCGTCGTTGGGCTCTGCGGATTCGGCTGCGCCGATTGTTTTGGCCGACCGTGTCGGTTTGCGCCATGTATCGCTGACCCTGAACGCCCTGGGCGGCGTCAATCTGAACTTGGATAAACCGCAGATCACGACTCTGGTGTTTGCGGGCGGGGGGGCCAAGGGACTGGCCTATACCGGGGTGATGGCCGCGCTGGTCAAATTAGGGATGGATGAGCTGGTTGCCCTGGATCTGGTTGGCCAGTTACAGAAACTCGAGCAGGGGGGGGCTCCCGTCGAGACACGGTTTCTCCACCTGTTGAATGGCATCAAGAAGGTCATAGGGACTTCCGCCGGGGGGATCTTTGCCTCGCTGCTGGCGAGCGGAATAGGATATGAGGCCTTTGACAAGTTGGTCGATACCACGGATTTCAATAAGCTGCTGGATACTAACGGTGCTTATATTGGCAAGGATGGGGAGCCGTTGAAGGCGCTGCTGCGCACGGTCATGCGCGAGGCACTGCTCGGGCATCTGGATCGTTGGTTGGCGGATTCGGCCTCCGAGAACTCTCCGGCTTTCGCCAAGCTGCAGAGTATCCAGGCGCAACTAAAGCAGGGCGGTGTGGTGACCTTTGGCATGCTGGATCAAGTGAGTCAGGTGATCTGTCAGATCAAACAATTGGAGATTACCGCGACGCGTATGGAAGACGGTCGGCCACAACTGCGCGTGTTCAACGCGGATCTCGATCCGGACATGGACGTGGCCCTGGCGGTGTGGATGACGATGTCGCTACCGGTGGTATTTGAGTCGCCCACCCTTGACTCCACGCCGTTTAAAGCGGCTGGTGATCCGGCGGTGAAATACCAGGATGGCGGTGTCCTCGCGAATAAACCCAGCGCGGACATCATTGATCAGCGGCCGAAGAGCGTGATTCCGAACGCGGATCAGCTGATTATCGACCTTGAAGCCCGTGGGCCGACACCGCTCACCAGTAGCCTGGCTATGAGGTTCATCGATTGGCTCGTCGGTGCGCCCAATGCCGCGGCGGAAGGGTTTACCTCCGATCAGTTAAACAGCAAGGAATTGGCTGGGCAGGTGGTGGTCTTGCCGCTTAAAACCGAGAAGGGTGATTTTAGCGGGTTGTTCAAGGGCACTCTGGCATTTGATATGCCCCTCGAGATTCGAAATTATTTGCAGGGGCTGGCGGAAACCGCGGTGACCGACCATCTTAAACAGCGCTATAGCACTCAGCTGTCGGTGCGGTTCAATAGTCTGGAGTCCTGTTTGCTGAGTTTGGATCTGGCGCAGTTGCACGAATTGGCTGACGCCAAGGTCGACCAGGCCGCCGAGGTGCTGCGGCAACGTCAAATGGTGGAGCGGCGTCTTGCCGTCATGAGCGCGCGTATCCGCGAGCTGGGATCCGCCAGCAAGAGTATGACTGACCATGGTTTTTGCCAAGAATTATATGAACTGGACCTTTGGGCGGAGGACCATCCGGATCGGCAGGCCTATCTGGCCGAGCAGCTGAATCAAAATACCAATGCCGCGCTACAGGGGTGGTTGAATGACATGAGCGACAAGTTTGTGGTGACGTACTCGGTGGTGGCTCAGGAGGCCGTGGCCGAATACGAGCGGCGCGATGTGGCGACGATTGCGCGCAATATCCAAAAAGAGCTGATTTATCCCTCGCGTTATAGCTGGAATCAAACGCCTAGTAATATTGATCTGCTCAATGAGGTCAACAATGCCTTGGCGCAGGCGCAAAGCCGTGGGGAGTTGGCGCGGGCGTTGCAGCGGCTGTCTGATCACTATCAGGCGCGTAACGCGCTGTTGTCCCGCCCACCGGTTCAATCCTGGACGAAGAGTGAGGCGAAGCGCTGGCAAGAAAATGTTAAGGGTTTGGCGGGTAAGGAGGGGTAAGAGCTTCCACGCGCGCGCCTGGCGCGCCCGCGTGGAAGCTCATAGCGTTTTCAGATAAGTAAACCGTTTTTTCATGCTTAGGTTTGGCGTGTCGTTTTGATAGATTGGTGGTTATCGACAACCGCAGATCATGATCACGGGATACCCTAATGGCACACGCGAAAACGCTTTATCTTTCCCTTCTTGCTTCATCGCTGTTTCTGGTCAGTGGCCTGAGCTGGGGCGCCGATGGGATTACCATCGGTTTTCAGACCGGCATCGACCCGACCAAAATTCCGCAAGCCGATGGCTCCTATGAAAAGGCGACCGGCCAGCAAATCAATTGGCGCAAATTTGAGAGTGGTTCCGAGGTGATTGCCGCTGTGGCCTCGGGCGACGTGGTGATCGGCAATATCGGTTCCAGCCCGCTGGCCGCCGCCGCGAGTCGTGGCCTACCCATCGTGACCTTCCTGGTGGCCGATGAAATCGGCTCGGCCGAGGCGCTGGTGGTGCGTAATGGCAGCCATATTTCCAAACCGCGGGATCTGATCGGCAAAAAAGTGGCGGTACCCTATGTGTCCACCACCCACTACAGCCTGCTGGCCGCGCTCAAGCATTGGAATGTCGATGCCACCAAGGTGAATGTACTTAACCTGCGCCCGAGTGAAATTACCGCGGCCTGGCAGCGTGGCGATATTGACGCCGCCTATGTCTGGGATCCGGCGCTGGGCAAGATCAAGGCCAATGGCAAGGTGCTGACCAGCTCGGCCCAAGTGTCCAAATGGGGCGCGCCGACCTACGATATCTGGATTGTGCGCAAAGATTTCGCCGACCAGCATCCTGAGTTCGTCAATCAATTCGCCAAGGTGTCGCTCAAGGCGATCGCCGGTTATGTGGCCAATCCCAAGGCGTTTATCGCCAACAAGGACAATATCGACAAAATCAGTCGTCTGACCGGGGCCGCGGCGCCCGACGTGGTGGCGGGGCTCGAGGGTAACCACTTCCTGACTCGCACCGAGCAAGTTGCCTTGCTGCAGAAGCCGTTTGTACGCGCGGTGACCAATACCGCGACCTTCCTCAAATCACAGGGCAAGGTGGATACCTTGCAGTCTGACTACAGTCCCTATGTCAGCAACCAGTACGTTAAGGCGGCTCAGTAGATCATGGGCCATTTGACGGCTCACAAGGTGACCGTGCGCTATGCCGGCCAGGCGCGCGCGGCGCTGTCCGAGGTTTCGCTGCGGATCGGCCCGGAGGATCTGACCGTGGCCTTGGGCCCGTCTGGCTGCGGCAAGACCACCTTGCTGAATGTGTTTGCCGGTTTTGTGGCGCCCGCCAGCGGCGCGGTCAGTTTTAATGACTTGCCGGTGACGGCGCCAGGCGCCGATCGCGCCGTGGTGTTTCAGCACGATGCGCTACTGCCGTGGCTGTCGGTGCGCGACAACGTGGCCTTTGGTTTGCGTTTGCAGGGCATCGCCAAGGCCGAGCGGCTGGCGCGCGCCGACGAGGTGTTGCGATTGGTCGATTTGCCGGAAGCCGGCCAGCGTTATAGCTGGCAGTTATCCGGGGGCCAACGCCAGCGAGTGGGCATGGCGCGCGCGCTGGCCAGTCAATCACAGGTGTTGCTGATGGATGAACCCTTCGGCGCGCTGGATGCCTTTACCCGCGAGCAGATGCAGGAATTGCTGCTCAAGGTATGGCGGCAGTCGGGGCGCCGTATTTTTCTAATTACTCACGATATCGAAGAAGCGTTGTTTCTGGCCACTGAGCTGGTGTTGATGTCGCCAGGTCCGGGGCGGATTGTCGAGACCCTGCGCCCGGATTTCAGCCGCCGTTATCGCGCCGGCGAGTCGGCGCGCGCGATCAAGTCCGATCCGGCGTTTATTGCCTTGCGCGAGCAATTGCTGGCCACCTTGTTCGATCATCGTCTCAATCCACAGGAGTTGGTCGCATGAATATGCAGGAAATCGCCTTGCGCCAAGATCTGCCCCAAAGTGCCGAGGCTGTGCCGGCCGAGGTCGTGGCGCTCGCCGCCGGTCCCAGTCGATGGCTGCGCTACCGTCGTGGCTGGCTCAGCACCATCAGCCTGTTGAGTTTGCTGGCGGGATGGTGGGGCTTGTCGCACAGCGGACTGATTCCGGCTCTGTTTTTGCCCGCGCCAGAAGCCGTGTTGAACAAGTTTTACATCGTCAGCACTCAGGGCTTCATGGATGCCACGTTGTGGCAGCATTTAGGCGCCAGCCTAGAGCGTATGACCCTGGCCTTGCTGGCGGCGGTGCTGCTGGGTATCCCGCTGGGGGTGCTGATGGGAGTGAGTCCGGTGGCGCGCGGTTTGCTGGACCCATTGATCGAGGTTTATCGCCCGGTGCCGCCACTGGCCTATCTGCCATTGATTGTCATCTGGTGCGGCATCGGTGAACTGTCCAAGGTGTTGCTGATCTTTTTGGCGATTCTGGCGCCGATTGTGATCGCTACCCATCATGGAGTGGCTCAGGTGAGCCGCAACCGTCTGCGCGCGGCACAGACCCTGGGAGCTAGCCGCCGCCAGTTGCTGTGGTTTGTCGTTCTGCCTGAAGCACTGCCGGAAATTCTCACTGGCGTGCGCATTGGGCTGGGCACCGGCTGGTCCACGCTAGTGGCCGCCGAGCTGATTGCCGCCACTCGTGGCCTGGGTTTTATGGTGCAGTCCGCCGCGCAATTTCTGGTGACCGATGTGGTGATCCTCGGCATCGTGGTGATTGCAGCGGTGGCTTTCGCGCTTGAGCTGGGGCTACGTTTGCTTGCGCGTCGCCTGGCTCCCTGGCATGGCCAACTGGATTAATCATTTGAAATTTGAAGGAGGCATGATGAGTTTGCGACTGACCCGACTTGCCCCGGCGCTGGGCGCCGTGGTTGAGGACTTCGATCTATCCCAGCCCCTGAATGAGCTTGCCCGCAATCAGATTCATCAGGCGCTACTGCGGTATCAGGTGCTGTTTTTTCGTGGCCAGGATTTGAGCCCGGTACAACAACGCGATTTTGCCGCTCAATTTGGTGATTTACATACCCACCCAATCTACCCACAACATCCCGATGCGCGTCAGGTCATGGTGCTGGATACCGATGCCTATGATTTGAAAGACAATGCGATTTGGCATACCGATGTGACCTTTATCGAAACCCCACCCTTGGGCGCGGTGTTGGCGGCGCGACAGTTGCCAGAGCAGGGTGGCGATACTCTGTGGGCCAGTAGCTTTGCCGCCTGGGATGCCTTGTCCGAACGACTGAAAACCTTGCTGGAGGGTTTGAGCGCCACCCATGACTTCACCAAGACCTTTCCCCTCAAACGGTTTGGCCTGACGGCGGCGGATCGCGAAAAATGGGAACAGACCCGGCGCGACAACCCGCCATTGAGCCACCCGGTGGTGCGCACCCATCCGGAAAGCGGGCGTAAGGGCCTGTTTGTTAACGCCGGATTTACCACGGAAATCAACGAATTACCCGAGGAGGAAGGCGCTGCCTTGCTGGCTTTTCTGTTTGCTCATCAGGCCCGACCCGAGTTTGGCGTGCGCTGGCGCTGGCAGGCGGGCGATGTGGCCTTTTGGGACAATCGTTCAACCACCCACTATGCGGTTGACGATTATCGACCACTTCGTCGCATCATGCACCGCGCGACAATTCTCGGCGACAAGCCTGTCTGATGCGGATTTAACGGATTTGTCATGATGTTCTGTTAAGTTGAAATTCCGGTCATTCGCTATCGGTCTGTGATGAACATGTGTGAAACAGGAGGCGAGCGCGTCGAGATGTGCGCGCTCGACAGGTGTGACGAGCTCGAAATCATTATTCTCGAGCGGCGGCTATATCCGGTATTTCAACCCATTGTCGATTTGCAAGCCGGTAGCATTCTCGGGTATGAGGGCTTGATTCGCGGGCCTTCCGATAGTCCCTTGCATGCTCCAGTCAATCTGTTCGAGCAGGCCATGCGCTGTGGCCGCGGTGTACTACTGGACCAGACTTGCCGCCGCGTCACCATGGAACGCTTTGTCGAGTGCCAGTTACCCGAGTGGTTGTTTCTTAACGTCAATCCGGAGTCGCTGCTGGCCCCGGAGCATAGACCGGGGGAAACCCTGAGTTATTTGAAGCAAATCGGTCTGAATCCAGAACGCATCATTATCGAATTGACCGAAACTCAGCCGTTTACCAGTTATCAGGCACTGCGCGAGGCGACTGAACACTATCGCCGTCATGGGTTTCGCATTGCTCTGGATGATTTGGGCGAGGGCTATTCCAATCTGCGCCTGTGGTCTGAGTTGCGCCCCGACTTTGTAAAGCTGGATAAGCACTTCGTGCAGCAAATCCATCGCGATCCGCTCAAGGAGCAATTTGTGCGCTCGGTAGTGGATATCGCGCGTCAGTCCGGCGCGCTGGTGATCGCCGAGGGGATTGAACAAGCTTCGGAACTGCGGGTATTGCGTAGCCTGGGGGTGACCTACGGTCAAGGCTATTTGATCGCGCGCCCAAGCCGAGTGCCAACTTTGGACGTGCGCGCGGCGATTGACGGGGTGGTGTGGCCCGGTGCGCGTTCGCGCGCCAATGCGCGCCAGCAGCCAGTGGCGCGTGATCTGTTGATCGAGGTGGCGCCACTCAATAGCGCGGATAGTAATGAAACCGCCTATCAGATTTTTGCTAAAGATCCGGATTGTTTCGCCATTCCGGTGGTGGAACACGAGATCCCGGTCGGACTGTTGCGCCGTCAGCATTTTCTCGAGAGTTTTGCCCGTCCGTTTAACCGTGAGTTGTATGGCAAGAAAAGCTGCTGTGTGATGATGGAGAAGCAGCCGTTGATCGTGGCGGCGGAAACCGGCATTCACGAGTTGTCCTCGCTGGTGGTGGCCTCGGGTAAGCGCTATCTGTCGGACGGTTTTATCCTGACCGAGCAGGGGGCTTACCTGGGAATGGGCACCGGCTATGAGTTGATGCGCAAAATTTCTGAATTGCAAATCAGTGCCGCGCGCTATGCCAATCCGCTCACCGGTCTGCCCGGCAATGTGCCGATCAACGAAACTATTGATCGGCTGCTGGAGGCGTCGCATCCCTTTGTGGTGGCCTATGCTGATCTGGATTATTTCAAACCGTTCAACGATCTCTACGGCTATGCCGCCGGTGATGAGCTGATTGTGCTGGTGGCCGGCTTATTACTGGATGCGGCGGAGCGCGATGGTGATTTTGTCGGCCATATCGGCGGTGACGATTTTGTGCTCCTGATCCAGTCGCGTGATTGGGAGTCGCGCTTAAAGCAGGTATTGAGTGAGTTTGATCAAGCGATTATCGGTTATTTCACTGCCGAACATATTGCCGCGCGCGGGATTCATATCCCGGATCGCAGCGGCGAAATGGCCTTCTTCCCTCTGACCTCGTTATCACTGGGCGTGCTGAAAGTCCAGCCGGGACAGTACCGCAGTTACTTGGAAATTGCGGTCGCCGCGGCCGATGCCAAAAAAATGGCGAAACGCATGCCGGGCAGCAGCCTGTTTGTTGAGCGCCGTGACCCTGATGCCTCGGGCGAGGCAGCGGGCGCTGCCAGTATTTGCCTGACCGACTACGCGCGTGACACGCAATCCCCGATTGCTCAATAAATATGCTGTTGTCAAATATCTTAAACATGCGTTAATCTTTTCAGACGGTAGCGCCATGCTGCCTTTGGAAAGGTGTTTATGCTTGAATACGCGCGACAACCCCATGTTGATTCCTATTACGCGGCCAGTAGCCATCCGCAGCTTGAATGCGCGGCGCTGGAGGGGAACGCATCGTTCGATGTTTGCGTGGTGGGCGGCGGTTTGGCCGGCCTGTCCTGTGCGTTGAATCTGGCGGAAAAGGGTTTTAAAGTCGCATTGCTTGAGGCTTCGCGCATCGGCTTTGGCGCCTCCGGGCGCAATGGCGGCCAGGTGATTAGTGGTTTTGCCTGCGATATGGATACCATCCGCGCCCAGCTCGGCGAAGAGTATGCCAAGGCCTTTTGGCGAATGTCGGTCGAGGCGGTTGATATTATCGACCAGCGGGTCAAGCGCCATGCCATCGATTGCGACTGGACGCGCGGCTACTGTAGTGTGGCGGTGAAGCCGCGCCATATGCGCGAGTTGGAGTCTTGGCGGCAAGAAGCAGAGCAGCGCTATGGTTATGAGCATTATCAAACCTGGGATCGCGCGCATTTGCAGAGCCAGTTGGGTAGTGAGCGCTATTTGGGCGGCCTGTATGATCCACTGGCCGGACACTTGCATCCATTGAACTACGCCCTGGGCTTGGCGCGCGCCGCGCAGCAGGCGGGGGTGACGATTTACGAGCAAACACCGGTGCGTTCCATTGCGCGCGATGCCCAACCGCGGGTGATTACCGATCGCGGACGCATCGACTGTAAAACCCTGGTGTTGGCTTGCAATGTGTTTGTTGCCGATCTGGCGCCGGAGCTGGCGCGCAAGATTATGCCGGTCGGTACTTATGTTATCGCCACCGAACCCTTGGGGCAGGAGCGCGCGCGCAGCTTGATCGCGAACAATATGGCGGTGTGCGATACCCGGTTTGTGCTCGACTACTATCGCTTGTCGGCTGATCATCGTCTGCTGTTCGGTGGCAAGGTGAGTTACTCCGGGCGGACGCCGCATCAGCTAGGCGCGGCCATGAAGCGCGACATGCTGAAGGTGTATCCGCAATTGTCCGAGGTCGCGATCGACTATGCATGGGGGGGCTTGGTTGATATCACGATGAATCGGGCGCCTGACTTTGGCCGGCTGTCGAGTTCAATTTACTATCTGCAAGGGTTTTCCGGGCATGGGGTGAATATAACGGGTATTGCCGGCAAGGTTCTGGCGGAGGCCATTGCCTTGGAAAGCTCGCGCTTCGATGTGTTCGCCAAGCTGCGTCATCGACCGTTTCCTGGTGGTCAGCGCTTGCGGACTCCCGCGCTGGTATTGGGCATGCTGTACTACCGGCTGCTGGATTGCTTCTGAACCTTCGACATAGACATTTACCAATATCTTGATTTTGGTACTTTCATGCCGTAGGTATATGACGGATAATCTGGCACCGATTTTCCCGCTGGAGGAATGATGAAACCTGATGCCACAAACCTGACCCCTTGGTATAAGCAGCGTTGGCCCTGGCTGTTGATGTCCGTTCCTTTCAGTTCGATCATTGTGGGCTCGTATTTTGCTTACAATGCGATTTATGGGGCTGATCCCATGGTGCAGGACCAGTATTATGCGGCGGGCCAGTCGATCAATAAGGTGATTGCCGCGGGCAAAGCCGCGCAGCGGATGGGCCTGGTTGGTCAACTGAATGTCGCTAGCGATAAAGTGTCTCTGGTGCTGACGAATCCTCAGGATCGACCATTGCCGCCGGTGTTGACTCTGCAGTTGTCCCATCCGACCATCGTTAGTCTGGATCAGAGTGTGACGCTGGTCGCCGCCACGCCCGGCCATTACAGTGGTGACTTGAAGCGGAGTAATGCCACGCGTTGGGACGTTACCCTGGCGGCGCCGGATAGCAGCTGGAGTCTGTCGGGCGCCTGGAATAAAGACGATGGACCTTCCGTCGATCTAGAACCGACCGACGTACACGCAGCCGAGAGCTGATTCGCGCAGGGACTTTATTTTTTGCTATCCAGGCGTAACCGTCGTCGGTGCCTGTGTATCGATGTTAGCCCTGGGAGTTCTGGTGCAAACGTCTGAAGATGAATCCGGCCTGGTCCTTTGCCCGGACTGTGGTTTATTACAGCGGCGTGTCGCGCTCGCGCCTCGGGCGCGGGCGTATTGCGCGCGTTGTCACGCCGAACTGTATCGCGAACCGGCGCTGAGGCTAGATGTGATGCTGGCCTTGGCGCTAACGGGGCTGCTGGTGTGGATTCCGGCTAATCTACTGCCGATGGTCAGTTTGCAGGCGCAGGGTTCGCGCGCGGCCACGTCGCTGTTTGGCACGGTACTGGGGCTTTGGCGCCAAGAGATGCAGCCGGTGGCTTTGCTGGTGTTGTTTACCGCGATTCTGGTCCCACTGCTCCAATTGTCCGCGCTCACCTATCTGTTGTTTTCCCTGTCGATCCAGCGACTATTGCCTGGGTTTGTTCCACTTTTACATCTGCTTGGGCGCATTCACCCCTGGGGTATGGCCGAAGTGTTTCTCATGGGTGTCTTGGTGGCACTTGTTAAGCTGTCGCGTTTGGCCGAAGTGGCGCCTGGCGTTGGCCTTTGGTCGTTCTGTGTTTTGATTGTACTGCTGGCAGTCAACGCCAGCTTGTTCGATACTCAAGGCTTATGGCGACATTATCAAATTCTGCGGCGCCGATAACGCCGGTCTTGCTGTCCTGTCATGCCTGCGGGCAGCTGTCACGCTTGCCCCTCGGGCATGAGCGCGCGCGTTGCCCGCTTTGTCATAGCGCGCTCTCTAAGCGCAAGAGCGCCAGTCTTGAGCGCAGCGCCGCCTATCTGCTGGCGGCGCTGATTTGTTATTTCCCCGCGAATATTCTGCCAATTATGCGCACGTCCACGGTGTTTGGCGCGCAGGACGATACCATACTCAGCGGTATCGTTTATTTGTGGAGCGCCGGCTCTTGGCCTTTGGCCGTCGTGGTATTCGTTGCCAGTATTCTGGTGCCGCTGTTGAAAATTTTCAGTATGAGTTTTCTCCTGTTATCGGTTCGCTTTGGCTGGCGCTGGGCGCCGTTGCAGCGCACCCGTCTTTACCGGCTGCTGGAAATTGTCGGCCCGTGGTCGATGCTGGATATTTATGTGGTGGCGCTGTTGGTGGCGCTGGTTAAATTGCAATCGCTGGCGACAATCGAGGCCGAGCCCGGGGTCCTGGCGTTTGCCGCCGTGGTGGTGCTGACCATGTTATCCGCCATGGCTTTTGATCCCCGGCTGATTTGGGATGGTAAGAAAGAGAAGATCGATGCAGCCACCCTCTGAGCGCGATCTGCAAGACTTGCCGGTGGCGCAAGCGGTCAGTCGCCGTCGGTTCAATCCCTCGCTGGTATGGCTGATTCCTCTGCTGGCCGCCTTGATCGGTGGCTGGTTGGCGGTCAATGCGGTCATGTCGCGCGGGCCGATGATTACGATTCGCTTTTCATCCGGCGAAGGCCTGGAAGCGGGAAAGACCAAGATCAAATACAAGGATGTGGAGATTGGGGAGGTCAGTGCGGTGACGCTCAGTCCCGATCGCAGCCATATTCTGGTGAGCGCCCGGCTGGTGAAACAAGCCGCGGCCTACTTGGTCGACGATAGCCGTTTTTGGGTGGTGCGTCCGCGTATCAGTGGCGCCACGGTGTCCGGTTTGGGAACCCTGCTGTCTGGCGCGTATATTGGCATGGATGTGGGAAAGTCTAGCCGCGAGCGCAGCCAGTTTGTCGGTCTGGACGAGCAGCCGATTATCACCGGCGATTTACCCGGTAGTCAGTATACGTTGCTGGCCAAGGATTTAGGTTCATTAGTGATCGGCTCTCCGGTCTTATATCGACGCGTTCCGGTAGGGCAGGTGATTGGTTACCATCTGACGCCGGATGGGCAAAACGTGGCGGTATCGGTGTTCGTCAATCGTCCTTACGATGCTTTTATCAATGGTAATACCCGGTTTTGGCATGCTAGTGGGATTGATGTCACGCTGGATGCCAACGGCCTGAAACTGGATACGCAATCACTGGCTTCGGTCGCATTGGGGGGGGTGGCGTTCGATACGCTGGACAATAGCCCTAGCATTGCGCCGGGGGCCGCGCGCAGCTTTGCTTTGGCGGCTGATCGCGAGCAGGCCATGCGGCGCACTGAACTGGATGTGAGAAGTATTCTGCTGCACTTTAATGAGTCGCTGCGCGGCTTATCGGTCGGTGCTCCGGTGGATTACCGCGGGGTGGTGATTGGCGAGGTCGCCGCCATCGGTCTGGATGCGGAGCCGCAGAACCCCGATCTGTCCATGGCTGTGCGGGTCAATGTTTATCCACAACGCTTGTTGGCGCTGGCGGGAGGCGCGCGCACGCGCACGAGCATTGAACGTATGTCGTTGCGTCTCTTGGTGGCGAATGGATTTCGCGCCCAACTGCGCAGCGCTAATTTGCTGACCGGACAACTATATGTGGCTTTCGATTATTTCCCCGATGCGGCTAAGGCCACCCTTGGGACTTATGGCGGCAAGGTCTTATTGCCGACCGTGCCCGGTGATCTGAGCCAATTGCAACATAGTCTGCTGCGCATCGCCCAGCGCGTCGATCGCATTCCATTGGATGAGTTGTCGAGCGAGCTGCGCCATTCGCTGATCAACTTGGATGCGACCTTGCAAAGCACTGGGCAATTGGTGAATGGTGTCAATAATCAAGTGTTGCCGCAAACACTGGTGACGTTGCAGGCGCTGCAAAAAACCCTGACGACGGCACAGCAAACACTGCGGCCCGATTCGGCCACGCAGCAGGATTTACGCGATGCGTTGCAGCAGATATCCGCGGCGGCGCGTAGTGTCCAGACGCTGAGCGATACACTTGAGCGCCATCCTGAGGCATTGATTCGCGGTAAATCGGGAGATTAGCCATGAGAGGAAAGAGCCTGCTGCTCTGTGTGCTATTAGCGGGGTGCGCTTCACCGCCGGTGCGTTATTACCAGTTGAGCGCGCGCGCGGCGAGCGCGCCGGTGAGCGCGTCCAGCGTGAGCGTTGAGGTGGGGCCGGTGGCGTTACCGGTGGCGTTGGATCGGCCGCAACTGGTGGTGCTGGATGCTGAGCGCCAACTCCTGATTCTGGATCAGGCGCGCTGGGCCGGTAGCCTGTCGCGGATGATCGCGCAAACCCTGGCCGACGATCTGGCGCGCGAACTTGGTCTGAGTCAGGTACACGCGTTTCCTCAAGCCTCGGGTTTAAGTAGTGATTACACACTGCAACTGGATATTTACGCGCTGCGCGCCCAGCTTGGGCGGGGGGTGCATCTGGATAGCGCCTGGAACCTGCGCAATGGTGGGCGTAGTGTCGCCGTGGGGCGTTTTGTTGGCGATGCGCCGGCGCTCGAGCCTGGAACCGAGGGACTAGTGGCGGCGCACGACCAAGTGCTGCAAGCGTTGGCTGGCAGTATGGCGCGGCAGTTGCGCCCGTTGTTGCATTGAAGCGCTTTATATTCCACTACCGACCGTCGGCTGTTGTCCGGCTACCCATGCCGTCAAATCGGAAAAGGCCTGTTCTAAGGTTGCCAACTCGGCCTCCATCGGGAGTTCTTGTTTTGCGGTCACCTCAAGATTTTCCGCCGCGTTGGCTAACGGCAGGGCGCCTACCATGCGACCCGCGCCCTTGATGCGGTGGGTGAACCAGCGCGCGTCTTTGTGGTTCTGTTGCGCTACGGCGGCGCGCAAGGCTTCCATATCTTCGATTTCTGAACTCAGGAAGTCCTGCAAAATGCCAAGTTCAATGGCTAAATCCCCTTGGCTGTAGACTTCCAGCGTGGTGCGATCGACGATTTGGTGATTCTCTGCGGGGTGTTCCGGCTGTGCGGTCATGTCGGGTGCCTTAGTGATCGTGGCGGGGGCCTCGACCATTGGGCTTGCGCCGTGCGAAGGTCTGGCACTCCCCAGCCAGTGGTTTAACATTTTGCTCAGCGCCTCAAGTCCGATCGGCTTGGTCAGGACCTCGTTCATCCCGGCGTCCAGCGCGCGTTGAGCTTCATCCTTGCCGATATTGGCGGTGCAGGCAATAATGGGCACCGGCTGGTAACCCGGTTCCATCATGCTTTCAGCCGCGCGTATCGTTTGTGCCAGTTGATGGCCATCCATGATTGGCATGTGGCAGTCAGTCAACACTAATGAAAACGGTTGCTGTTGCCACAGATCGAACGCTTCTTTGCCATTTTCCGCCACCCGAAACGTCACGCCGAGTCGCTCCAATTGCATCATGGTCAGTTTGCGGTTGGTTGGATTGTCTTCGACAAACAAGATGGGTGCCTGATCGGTGGAAAAGGCTGGGTTCTCTTGCGGACTCTCTGTTGAGCTTGTTTCTTTTGGCTCTGCCAACTGAGCCAGTGGCAAACTGACGGTCAGACTGGCGGTTGTACCCTGACCCGGCTGGCTAGCGAGTGCGACTTCTCCGCCCATTTGTGTCGCCAGGCGCTTGCAGATCGCCAGTCCCAGCCCCGTACCGCCAAAGCGCCGGGTGGTACTGGATTCGGCTTGACTGAATGGTTGAAACAACTGGGTCAGGCTGCCCGAGTCGATGCCGATGCCGCTATCGGAGCAGGTAAAGCGCAGCGTTTGCTGTTCGCTATCGCTAGCCAGAACGGCTACCCGAAGTTGGACTGATCCGGATGCGGTGAACTTGAGCGCATTGCTGACAAAGTTCTGCAGAATCTGCCGCAATCTGAGCGGGTCGGCCAGGTGGGCGGCGGCCAGGTTCGGGTCGCTTTCTAGCGTAAATCCCAGGCTTTTTCCGGTGGCGATTTCCTGGTACAAATCGCGGACTTTTTCCATTAACGGGCGCAGGGCAACCGGCTCGAGGTTGAGTTCCAGTTTACCAGCTTCGATTTTTGAAAAGTCGAGGATGTCGTCAATCAAGCGCAGCAGGGTTTGAGCCGAGTCTTGTACCGAGGCCAGGGTGTCGAGCTGGCTGACATCCAGGCGAGTCAGCCGCAGCAATTCCAATAAGCCGAGAATGCCATTGAGTGGCGTGCGGATTTCATGGCTGATCGAGGCCAGGAAGGCGCTTTTTGCCTGATTGGCATCGTCGGCCTTGACCTTGGCCTGGCGCAGTTCCTGTTCCTGGATTTTGAGTTTGGAAATATTGGAGCGCAGACAGACAATACCCAGACCTGGAATTTGGTGATCACTGGCAATGTACCAGTGCTCCCCGATTCGTAGTACGAACGAGCCCTGCTCCTGATGGTGGCGCCGAATTCGTTCTTGGACCCAGGACTCAAGGTCGAAGCCTTCTTCCATGGTTTCATGGCCGTTATCGATCGAGTGGCGCGCGCACTCTTCGAAGGTTTTACCAATCATCAGTTCGGGCTCGATCGCGCTTAAAAACAAGTCTGAGTATTGCTGGTTACACACCACCAGGTGATCGTCTTCATCGTAGAAGGCAAATGCCTCGGGGATGGCCGCAATCGCGGCAATCAGTTGATGTCGCGCTTCGGCGGCGTTGTCTCGCGCCTCGCGCAGCGCGGCCTCGCTGTTTTTTAGGGTGGTAATGTCGATGCACGACAGAATCATGCCCTCGCATGGATGGTCGGCATACAGTGGCCGAATCTCAAACAGAACCCATAGTTTGGTGCCCGCGTGGCTCTTGCATTCAAGTTCGCAGGGCGCGGCTTGCTTGCCTTGGCGAATGCGCGCGATCCGTTGTTCCAGGGTGCGCCAGGCCTGTGACGTATTGAGGACTTCCTTCAGCCCCATCGCGGGCATATCGGGCTCTTCGATGCCAAAAATCTGGCAGGCATGGAAGTTGGTGCGCACCACCTGGGACTCTGCGTCGATTTGAATCAAGCCGGCGGGCGAGGCGCTGAACAACGCCTCTTGCAGGCGTAGCACCTCGTTGAGCTGAGCCGCCGACTGCTTGCGACCTTCTTCTTCCGAAACGAAACTCAGAATGCTGGCATACAGCCCGAGCAGGGGCTCCAGGACATTTTTTAATGTATCCAGCTCGGGCTGGCGTACCGCCATGATCCCGGTCAAGTCATTTTGTAGCGACACCGGAAACAGTGTCCAGTGCGGGTCGCTGGTCAATGATTGGTGTAGCGCTTTCACGTCGTTACTGTCTTCGCGATTGAACTCGACGTTTTCCAGCCCAACGAAGTCGCGACACTGATACAGCGGCCCCACTGCGCTATCACGAATTTGCAGCAGACAGGCGGCGTCGCCATGCGTGTAGTTGAGCAGAATTTCCAATAACTCGTTGAATACCCGATTGCGCGATGCCTGGGTGAACAGCAGGCTTTGAATCCGCGTGACTTCGGATAGCAGGCTGAGATTCAGTTGGTTGGCTTGTTCCGCCTGGTATCGTTCCTGGTCGTTGCGCAGGATCATGAGTACACCGTGCGGCCCATGGCTGGAGGGCAGCGCGCTGGCGATCATACTGACCTGTATCGGTTTACCGTTGGCAGCGCGCGCGGGCGAGCGCACTTCCTCGCCACTTTGCGCCAGGGTCATCATGCGCTCACTGCTCAGCGGCAACTCGGACAGTAGTTCGCTAATACGCATGGCATGCAGCTGCTGGGTGTTAAAACCGAACAGTTGCTCGGCACCGCGATTGGCCATGAAAATTCGCCCCGAGGCATCCACCAGAACAATGGCTTCGCGCGCGGCGTCTTGAATGGTGCTTAACAGGCCGAGCGGCTGCAGTACACGCCGCCGCAGCCAGACCAGCAGGCCCAGATTGAGCGCAATCGCGCCGACGAGCAGCAGAACGAAGCGCAGCAGCCGTTCGATCGAATCCTGGCTGTTGGCCGTGATCAGCGCGCTGGAGGTGGCGGATAGTTTGTCGAATAGCGCCAGCAGGTGGTCTTGGGCCTGGTCGGCTTTATGCTGGTAATACTCGGGTGGAAACGGCGAGGGTAGCGACAGCCCGAGTTGATCCAATTGCCCGCTGCTGAGGGCGAAAAACTGGTCGACTTCCAATTTGAGATCCGAGGCGCGATATCCCAGATTGAATTGCGCCAGAAAACGCATTTCGGTTTGCAACTGCCCCATGACGATGTCGGCGAACTGGCGCCCGGTATCCAGCGCGGCCTCGTCCGACGAATTGAGTGTGTGCGCCATTTGCGCGCGCACGATCATGGCCGAGCCATCGGCCGCCACCTGGTTGCGCACGCGCCAAAGCAGATAACTGGATTCGGCCAGCCTGCCAATCGCCTCATCCGGCGCGCTGTCGAGTTTGCGCGTCACCTCGTGTACCGCCAGATCGGTTTTGCCCTCCAGGTCGGCTGTGGCGAGTGACAGTTCAAACGCCAGGGTCTCGCTCGGCGCTTGCTTGTGCTGCGCGAGCTGTTGGTCGAGCTCTGGGCGCAACTGACGGAAATGCTGCCAGCGCTCGATTAAGGGCGTGAGCACGTCGGCTGAAATCAGATCCGGGTCGCGCGCCATCAGTTGCAGAGCCTGGTTCATGTCTTGGTCAACCTGAGCGCGCAACGCGTTTAATTGCGCCCGTTGCTCAACGCTAAAGTTGGTCCTGTTCGAAAGTAAGGTTTGATACTGGTTCTGCTCGCGCGCTAATTCGGCGCTGGCGATAAACAGGGTATGGTTGATGCGATCCAAGGCTTGCAGGCGCAATGCCTGTTGGTAGTTTTCAATTGAGCGCTCAATCACCAGGCCAAAGCTGATCATCTGGAAGACGCAAATCACCAGCATGATACTGAGCAAGCTACGACTAATGACGTCGATGCGAGTCGAGTGGCTAGTGGATGGCGCCATGATTGAGCCCTCTCAAAGACCGTAAATTTCCTGATACATGATCAGTTGGTCACTGGGTAAGTGAGCGATGTCAATGCTCTCTACTCCATATTGTGGCTGGCACTTTTTAAGCATATTCAATTGTGTTTGAGTAATCTTGACCCCGCGCGGCACCAGCAGGCGACCGTCTGTTGCGTGCAGATCGTGCGCCAAGATGGCATTAGGCAGAACCTCCGCCAGCGGTGTGCTGGCTTTGAAGCGGTCCAGCAACAAATCCAGATCAACACTTTGCGGCGGCACATTGGGTCGCTCGAAATTGCGCGCGTCGTACTCGCTGCCTGTGACGATTGTCAGATAATGAAATGGGTCGATGGTCGGCCGTGGACGGCGCATGGCGGACTCAATGCTTTTCTCGATATCGCTTGGTGTCGGTGGCTTGACGATGAAGCCATCGGCGTGGAGCTGCGCCGCCAGCATGATGGTGGAGCGTTCCGGGTGGCCGGAAAGAAAGACAAACGGCAAGTTGGCGGCGTTGGGCGTGCGCGCGCAGCGAACTTCCTTGAGTAAATCCACGCCATTGATTGGGTCCATCTGAACATCGCACAAAATCAGATCGACCATGCGCATTTCCAAGACCCGCAGCGTGGTATTGCCGTCCGAGGCTTGACTGATGGCGTCGGGTTTGAAGCCAAGGGTGCGCAGGGTTTGACTGATCAGCGAGCGTACCAGTAATTGGTCGTCGATAATTAAGATGCGTAACGTGGAAAAGTCGATGCTCATAAGCCGGCTCACTAATGATTTGAGTAAGTAAAGGCGTGTAATGGCTTGAATATAGCAAAATGAACTATTTTAGTCCGAATTAAAATGTCGTTAGGGTGACCTGTGACAGCTTAATGGGATGGCGTGGCTTAGTTAGGCTCAATCTCTTACAATGTGGGGCATATAACCCAGTTAGGGATCGACTGAACATGTGATTGGCCGCCGTGGCATTCAAATGTTCAGCGAGTCCCGCAGGCCTGTGGCATCGGTTTAACGATCCAGGCCGTTTTTTAGGAGTTCAGATGGAACCCGTACGTCTTTCAAAACGCCTCGCCGAACTGGGAATCTGCTCGCGCCGCGAAGCCGATAGTTATATCGAACAGGGCTGGGTTAAAGTGGATGGCGAGCTGGCGGTTCTCGGACTTAAGGTGTTGCCGCAGCAGAAAATTGAACTGGATCCGCGCGCGCACGCGGCCCAGTCGGCGCGGGTAACGATTTTACTGAATAAGCCCGTGGGTTATGTGTCAGGCCAGGCTGAAAAAGGCTATCTTCCCGCGGTGACGCTGATTACCGGTAGTAGCCGCTGGGTCGGCGATACCTCGTCTCAGCGCTTCAATCCGTCGCAATTGCGGGGACTGGCGCCCGCCGGTCGCCTGGATATCGATTCGGTGGGGCTCTTGGTGCTGACGCAGGATGGACGCGTGGCCAAGCAATTGATCGGTGAAAACGCGCTGACCGAAAAGGAATATCTGGTGCGGGTCAGCGGCGAGATGATTAACGATGGTTTGGCGTTGTTGAACCATGGCCTGGAGCTGGATGGCGTCGCCCTCAAGCCCGCTGTGGTGAGTTGGCAGAATGAAGACCAGTTGCGCTTTGTGCTGCGCCAAGGCAAGAAACGCCAGATTCGGCGCATGTGTGAAATGGTCGGCCTGCGTGTGACCGGTCTGAAACGGGTGCGTATCGGCAAGATTATGCTGGGTAATTTACCCGCTGGACAATGGCGTTATTTGCGCGATGATGAGTCATTTTGAACTTGGCGGCCTGTTTGCCTCTCGGTTTGACAGGCTTCTTGATTTCGCCGGATGAAAAAACTTGCTGCGTAAAATGATGATGCGTCGCACACTGACTTCCTAAGATACTGAATTCAGGACAATGTATGCTAGGTGCAATGTTAAGCCGCATGCTTGGACGCGGGCAGGGACGTGACGAGCTATTGCCGTTGGCCATCGATCGCGTGGTCGCGGCGACCGATGCGCGTCTTGCTCTGTTGCCGGGTTATCGTAAAGCGCTGACACCCGGCATGAAAATCAGTCTGGCCTATGTTGAATCTTTGACGGATCAGTTTCAGGATGATCTCGATTTGTCGCTGCGCGCTTTTACCCTGGATCGGCGTTTAGGGTTGTTCTTTTCTTCGCCCGCGAGTCTGCTAGCCTTACTGCGTAAAAATCAGCCACTACAGGATTTTTTTCACTCCGCATCCAATGGTGAGGATGCTTACGCACTGCTGCTGATGCAACGCAGTCATAGTCTGCGTTTTGGCGTGGCTAATCAGGATGGCGCCATCATTAGTGATGTGGCGCAAACCGTGGTGAGTTTCGATCATCATCGTTTGATGTTGCCTTGTCCCAGTCGCGAAGCGTTGCGACTATCGTCGCCGCGGCGTGGCTTGGATTTGCTCGCGACAGTGATCGCCCGGCGTCTGGCACTGTTGGAGCAGGAGCGCAGTGGCGCTGAGCGCGACTTGGCCCGTATCCGCATGCGACTGTCGGTGCTGGCCAATCCCGGTTCGGTGCTGATCGACGCCATGGCGCCGGATGAAACGCTACCGCAAGGACGAGAGGCGCTGTTGCAACGCCAGTCCGAGCTGCAACAGCGGTTGGTCGAATTGCGCTCGCTCGCCGAGCTTAGCGGAATTCTTGAGCAAGTTAGCCAGATGCTGGCGCACCCGCAGGAGTATTTGCGCGTGGAACCTTTGGCGCTGTATCTTGATCGGATGGGGGTCGTGCAAGAAGGCGCGGCGGCGCAAGAGGCCACCATGGTCAGTGTCGAGGAGGTTCAGTTAGGGCCGGGGCATGCGGTGCGTCGCGTGGTGCTGCCGGTACATGTTTCGCTGGATGCGATTCGTGAATTGGAGCAGTGTGTCGCGGCGGATGGCTAATGTATTGCCCTTGCGTTAAATCGTATGTCCGAAGTCTCGGCGGTTGGTTTGCAGCATAAAAAACCCGCTGGATTCTGTGAATCCGGCGGGTTTTTTGTCGTGCGCCCAGCATGGTTTAGCTAGCGTGCGTGCCTTCACCACTGCGGCGCGGAGCGCGTTTGGCGTAGCCAGCGCTACCACCACTACTTGGTTTGCGCGCGCCACCGTTGCCACTGCCGCTGCGATGCGGGCTATTGCCGCCACCGGCGCGACGCGGGCCACCCTTAGGGGCGCGACGTGTCGGTTCCAGGCCTTCAATTACACCTTCAACGATCTGGCGTTTCAGGTATTGCTCGATGCGGCGCACACGGTGGAACTCCTTGGTCTCTACCAGGGTAATTGCCACGCCGTCGCGGCCAGCGCGACCGGTACGACCGATACGGTGTACATAGTCTTCCGCTTGCTTCGGCAGGTCGTAGTTGATCACGTGAGTGATGGTCGGCACGTCAATACCGCGCGCGGCGACGTCGGTTGCCACCAGAACCTTGATGCGACCGCGACGCAGATCGTTCAAGGTACGGTTACGCCAGTTCTGCGGCATGTCGCCATGCAGGCAAGCGGCCGGGTAGCCTTGTTCGATCAGACGATCGGCCAGTTCTTCCGAACCCAGCTTGGTGGCGGTGAAGATAATGGCTTGATCGAAACCGGCTTCTTTCAAGATATGGTCGAGCAGACGGCCTTTATGGCGCGCGTCGTCGGCATACAGCAGGTGTTCTTCAATATTGCCGCCCGAAGCCACGCGTTCGATTTCAATGCGCTTGGCATTGCGGGTCAGCTTGGCTGCCAGCTTGCCGACGGTGCCGTCCAGTGTCGCCGAGAACATCACGGTTTGACGTTCTGGCGGTGTTGCCTTGACGATGGTTTCGATATCTTCAATAAAGCCCATGTCCAGCATGCGGTCGGCTTCATCCAATACCAGCATTTCCAGACGCGAGAAATCGACACGGCCTTGGCGCATGTGATCCATCAAGCGACCCGGGGTGGCGACCATGATGTCTACCGGACGCGACATGGCGCGCACTTGGAATCCAAATGATGAGCCGCCAACCAGGCAGGCGGTACGCAACCAGCGCAGGTGGGTGCCGTATTCCGTGGCGTTCTTTTCAACTTGCTGTGCCAGTTCGCGGGTCGGGGTCAACACCAGGATGCGCGGACCCTTGCCGCTGCCAATTGAGCGCTGGGTCAGTTTAACCAGGGCCGGCAACAAAAACGCCGCGGTCTTGCCGCTACCGGTTTGAGCCGAAACCAGCAGATCTTCGCCAGCGATTGCGGCGGGGATGGCTTCTGCTTGTACCGGGGTCGGCGTGGTATAGCCAGCATCGGTGAGCGCGCGAAGAATCAGGGGCTCGAGGCCCAGGTCGGAAAAATTCATTGTGTCCTTTCGTGCCGAAGGTATTCGGCATCACTTGGCCTGTTCGGCGTCGGTAGTGCGGCTTAATTTTAAAACAGCCGCATGAGTCATCGGCACCAACCTGGCAAGCGGCGAACAACACAGTGGTCCGGACGAAGGGACATCTCGTGGACGAAGCCTGGAAAACGGTCAGGGACGATGAAAAGCTAGAGTTATCGGGCTGAGGTATAGCTGGTTGCCCGAAACAACGCAAGAGGCGGGAATATACGCTTAAAAAATGCGCTTGGCAAGCCTGATGGCGATTTTCTCGTTTAAGTGCTTGATTGTTTTTTGCCAACCGGCGGGTTGCCGGCCGGTTGCCGCGTGTGTGACTATTGGCGCGCTTCCAGCAACTGGCTGACCAGTTTGCGCACCACCTCGGTGCCAAACGGTTTGTCGCAAATCGCTGATACCCCCGCCGCCTCAACCGCGGCCAGGCGCCCTTCGTTGGATTCGCTTGAAACCATCAAAATCGGTACCGAGCACTGCATGCTTTCCTTGCGGATGTATTCCACTAAAGCGCGCCCATCCATCTGCGGCATGTTGTAGTCGGTAAACACCAAGTCGAATAACTGGGTATCCAGTAGCGGAATGGCTTCCAGTCCGTCTCGGGCTTCGCTGATATTTTCGAAGCCCAGTTTTTCCAGAATGCTGCGCACGTGATGGCGCGCGGTGCTGCTGTCATCGACCAGAAGGACTGCGAGCTCGGCAAATGTCTCTTTTTCTTCCCCTGATGTTGGTTCGGCATTCAGGAAATCCAAGGTGTTTTCCAATGCGATTTGCAGCTGCGCCTGGCTGAACGGTTTAGGCAGAATCGCCATGGTGCCGGCTTGACGTACCGGGTCCAGGTAGTAGGGGTTGGTTTCGCTGGAAATTAGGATGAACGGCAAATTGACCCATGCCGGGGTATCGCGCAAGGTATAGACCAGCTCGGTGCCAGTCATGTCTGGCAGGTAGAGGGCGCTCAGGACCAGATCGGGTAGATCGCTGGCCAGGCTTTGCAGCAGGCTGGAGCCGCTATCGTAGATCTTGATTTGATCGATACCGCGCACCGCCAGTGCCGCTTGAATCATCTGCGCCTGCACATGCGAGGGCTCAACGAGTGCAACGATCAGGTGTTCCACTTCCAGCATTGCAACTCTCCAAGGCGGGTCAGGTGATGGTGCGATCTTTTTAGCATATATCAATGGGGATGTTCATTACTGATATATGTCATAAATTGTGCGCCGCCGCGCATGATCCGCGCGGCGGACTTGCGCTTACTGTTTGTGGTAGCCGGTGACGATGTCGACTTCCTCGCTCGAACCCAGGAATACCGCCACGCGCTCATGCAGTGCCTGCGGTTTGATGTCCATGATGCGCTGAGTGCCGTTGGTGGCCTTGCCGCCAGCCTGTTCGATGATGAATGCCATCGGATTGCCTTCGTACATCAAACGCAGTTTGCCGGGTTTGTCCGGGTCGCGCGCATCGCGTGGGTACATAAAGATACCGCCGCGCGTCAGAATACGGTGTACTTCGGCCACCATGGCCGCCACCCAGCGCATGTTGAAGTCGCGGCCGCGCACACCGCTGACGCCCGCCAGTAGTTCATCGACATAGCGCTTGACCGGTGCTTCCCAGTGGCGCTGGTTCGACATGTTGATAGCGAATTCACCGGTGGTGTTCGGTACGCGCATATCCGGGTGCGTCAGGACGAAGCTGCCTTGCTCGTGGTCCAGGGTAAAGCCATGCACGCCGTTGCCAAAGGTCAGCACCAGCATGGTTTGTGGCCCGTAGATGGTGTAACCGGCGGCAACCTGCGCGGTGCCTGGCTGCAGGAAGTCCTCAATGCTCGGATTGCTGTCGCCACCATTCGGACAGTGCAAAATCGAGAAAATCGTGCCGACCGAAATGTTGATGTCAATATTTGACGAGCCATCGAGCGGATCGAATAGCAAGAGGTAGTTGCCCTTGGGGTATTCGCCGGGAATGTGGTAGGGCAGTTCCATTTCTTCGGATGCCATGGCCGCCAGGTTGCCGCCCCATTCATTTGCGTCGAGCAAGTAATCGTTGGCGATCACATCCATCTTTTTTTGGGCTTCGCCTTGGATGTTGCCGGTTCCCGCCTCGCCCAGCACACCGGCGAGCGCGCCTTTATTTACCGCGAAGCTAATGGCCTTGCAGGCGCGACCGATCGTTTCGATCAATAGACGCAAATCCGGCGGCAAGGTGCCCGCCTTGCGTTGTTGTTCGATCATAAAGCGAGATAGGGTAATGCGGCTCATGATGATCCTCAGGAGAATGACGCCTCAGTATACCGTAGGTTAATGTGAAGCAGCACGTCAATGGAGGGGCTGGCAGCTTACCTCAAGTCGTCATCCTCGCGTAGCGGGGATCCGAGAACTTGCGGCAATGCCGGCGAAAAGCCTGGGTCCCCGCCATTTGGCGAGGACGACAAGCGGTGCGACTGGTGGCGCGTCTGCGGGTTGCCACGGAAATCCGCGGTTTGCTGCCGCGATCGATATGGGTCAAAGCGCCAAAATGTCACGCAACACATACGGCAGAATACCGCCGTGCAGGTAGTACTCGACTTCAATCGGCGTGTCGATGCGCACCAGAACGGTGATGCTGCGTTGTCGGCCATCCGCATAGTGGATCTCCAGTTGCAGATCTTGCTGCGGCTTGATATCGGCATTGACGCCGATCAAGTCGAAGCGTTCGTTACCGGTGAGTCCTAGCGACTGCCAATCTTGCTCTGGCTTGAACTGAAGCGGCAGAACGCCCATGCCGACCAAATTATTGCGGTGAATGCGTTCGAAGCTTTTGGCGATAACCGCTTTGACGCCCAAGAGGCTTGTGCCCTTGGCGGCCCAGTCGCGACTGGATCCGGTGCCATACTCTTCGCCGGCGAATACCACGCTGGCAATGCCTTGGCTCTGGTAGTGCATGGCTGCGCGATACACCGTGGTCTCGACGCCATCGAGCAGGGTGATGCCGCCTTCGATCCGGCTGCCGTCGTCGCGTGGCGCCAGCATCAGATTTTTCAGACGCACGTTGGCGAAGGTGCCACGAATCATGACTTCATGGTTGCCGCGGCGCGAGCCATAGCTGTTGAACGCCTGACGTTGGACCCCCAGGCTCAGCAGATATTCGCCGGCGGGCGATTGTGGACTGATCGAACCTGCGGGTGAGATATGGTCGGTGGTGACCGAGTCACCCAATAGCAGCAGGGCGCGCGCGTCGCGGATGTCCGCCACTGGCTTGGGGGTGGCGCCAAAGTCGGCAAAGAACGGTGGGCGGGCGATATAGCTTGATTCGGGCCAGGTGTAGACCTGCCCCTGTGGCGCGGCCACCGCATTCCATAGATCCAGGTCGCGAGTTAGGTCACCGTACAAGCGGGTAAAGGCCGCCGCATCGTAAGCTTGTGGTAGCAGGGCTTCGATTTCTTCGCTCGCGGGCCACAGATCGGCTAAAAATACCGGTTGGCCGGCGCTGTCATGGCCAAGTGCTTCTTGGGTTAAATCGATATCGACCCGTCCGGCCAGGGCGAAGGCGATCACCAGTGGTGGCGACGCCAGGTAGTTAGCGCGCAAGTTGGGATGGATGCGCGCTTCGAAATTGCGGTTACCGGACAGTACCGCGGCACAGACCAGATCATGTTCGACAATGGCCTGATTGAACTCGGGCCGTAAATCACCTGAATTGCCGATGCAGGTGGTGCAGCCGTAAGCGGCGACATTGAAGCCCAATTGATCCAGATAGGGCTGCAAGCCGGTGCGTGTCAAATAGTCGCTGACCACGCGCGAACCGGGCGCCAGGCTGGTCTTGATGCGTGGGTGGATCTTGAGTCCTTTCTCTACGGCTTTTTTTGCCAACAGACCGGCCGCCAATAGCACGCCTGGATTGGAGGTGTTGGTGCAGCTGGTAATCGCCGCGATCAGTATCGAACCGTGCCCCAGGTCGATCTGGTCGATTCCGCTAGGGTAGCGCTGTTGCTGTTCTTCTTCGGTTTTACCGAAGCCGTCGGCACTCACCGGGCGTTTGAACAGTGTGGAAAAATTGCGCTGCATGTCCTCGAGCGCGATGCGGTCCTGTGGGCGTTTCGGGCCGGCCAGGCAGGGAGTGATGCTACTCAGATCGAGGCGGATGTCGCGGCTGTAGCTCAATGTTCCGGGCTCAGGGGAGCCATACAGCCCTTGCGCCTTGAAATAGGCCTGGAACAGGTCGATCGCTGGCTCGCTGCGTCCGGTTTTGCGTAAATAGTCCACGGTTTTGTCGTCGACCGGAAAAAACCCCATGGTTGCACCGTATTCCGGCGCCATGTTGGCGATGGTGGCGCGGTCGGTGACGTTCAGGCTGGCGGTGCCCGCGCCGTAAAATTCGACAAACTGACCGACGACTTTTTCCTTGCGCAAAAGCTGAGTGAGCGTCAGCACCAGATCAGTGGCGGTAATGCCGGGGCGCAGTTGCCCGTAGAGTTCGACCCCAACCACATCCGGAGTCAAAAAATAAACCGGCTGGCCCAGCATGCCGGCTTCGGCTTCGATGCCGCCGACCCCCCAACCGACCACGCCGACGCCGTTGATCATGGTGGTGTGGCTATCGGTGCCGACCAGGGTATCGGGGTAGGCCATGCCTTCTTTGACCTGTACCCCGTTGAATAGATGCTCCAGATTGACCTGATGCACAATGCCGATGCCCGGCGGCACCACCTTGAAGGTATCGAAGGCCTGCATGCCCCATTTCATGAATTGATAACGTTCGCTATTGCGCTCGAACTCCAACTCCATGTTCTGGCGCAGCGCGTCCGGAGTGCCAAAATGATCAATCATCACCGAGTGGTCGACCACCAGATTGACCGGTACTCGGGGTTCGATCAGCTTGGCGTCGCGCCCATTGTCGGTGGCGACGTTGCGCATCGCCGCCAAATCGGCCAATAGCGGCACGCCGGTAAAATCTTGCAACAGGACGCGCGCGACCACAAAAGGAATTTCCTCGCTGCGTTCGGCGTTGGGCTGCCAATTGGCCAGGGCTCGGACATGATCGGCGGTAATTCGGTTGTCGTCGCAGTTGCGTAGCACCGATTCGAGCACGATCCGAATCGAGACCGGCAGTGAGGAAATCGGGCCGATGCCGGCCGACTCGAGTGCCGGCAAACTATGAAACTCGACTTGCTGTCCGGCCTGTGTGATCAGGGTTTGCCGGGTATTAAATGTGGGGTTTTTCATGCGGGGCTCCTGCGGTTGTGCTTTTGGCCTGACATCGGATCGCCAGTGGTGCAATAGGGGCTTTGTGGGATTGGCTTGGAAATACTGCGCTGCGGAAATTCTTCCCAGAATAAACCCATGCCAGTAGAATAGACCAAACAATTCGCGACAGTTTCCTTCGGCTGTCTCAATAAAGATTACTGCAAAGTTGTAGACATACATAAGAGAGGATTAAACCGTGTTAGAAGCCTACCGCCAGCAAGTTGCAGAGCGCGCCGCCCTCGGTGTCCCACCGTTGCCGTTGTCCGCCAGTGAGACTGAACAACTGGTTGAGTTGATCAAGAACCCGCCCAAGGGCGAAGAAGATTTTCTGGTTGAACTGATGACCTTCCGCGTGCCGCCAGGCGTGGACGATGCCGCTAAAGTCAAGGCGTCGTTTCTGGCCGCGCTGGCCGAGGGGTCGGTCACGAGCCCGCTGATTTCGCGCGCGCGCGCCACCGAGTTGCTGGGTACCATGCTCGGCGGCTACAACATCAAGCCGTTGGTCGATTTGCTGGACGACTCGGCCGTGGCTCAGGTTGCCGCCGATGGTTTGAAAAAAACCTTGCTGATGTTCGATGCCTTCCATGACGTGAAGGAAAAGATGGATCGCGGCAACGCGTTTGCGCGCGAAGTTGTCGAGTCCTGGGCCAACGCCGAGTGGTTTACCTCGCGCCCTGAAGTGGCGGAAAAAATCACCGTTACCGTATTCAAGGTGTGCGGCGAAACCAATACCGACGATTTGTCGCCGGCGCCCGACGCCTGGTCGCGTCCGGACATTCCATTACACGCGGTGGCGATGTTGAAGAATCCGCGCGATGGCATTGTGCCGGATCAGTCCGGTTGTGTCGGTCCGCTTAAATTGATTCAAGAGCTCAAAGAACGCGGCCATCTGGTGGCCTATGTTGGTGACGTGGTCGGTACCGGTTCTTCGCGTAAGTCGGCCACCAATTCGGTGGTGTGGTATACCGGCGAGGATATCCCCTTCGTGCCGAATAAGCGCTTTGGTGGTGTCTGTCTCGGCGGCAAGATTGCTCCGATCTTCTTTAATACTCAGGAAGATTCCGGCGCTTTGCCGATCGAAGTCGATGTGTCGGCAATGAATATGGGCGATACCCTGGATATTTTCCCGTATCAGGGCCGTATCGAAAAAGCCGGCCAACAAGTGGCTAGTTTTAAGCTGAAATCCGATGTGCTGCTGGATGAAGTACGCGCCGGTGGTCGGATTAACCTGATTATCGGCCGTGGCCTGACCGCCAAGGCGCGCGAGGCCCTGGGCCTGCCCGCAGCAACGACTTTCCGCTTGCCCATGCCGGTGGCCGCGTCCACGCACGGGTTTACGCTGGCGCAAAAAATGGTCGGTCGCGCTTGTGGCCTCGCCGAGGGGCAGGGCGTACGCCCCGGCACCTATTGCGAACCACGCATGACCACGGTCGGCTCGCAGGACACCACCGGACCGATGACCCGCGACGAGTTGAAAGACCTGGCCTGTCTCGGGTTCTCCGCCGACTTGGTGATGCAGTCGTTCTGCCACACCGCGGCCTATCCAAAGCCGGTCGACGTCAAAATGCACAAGGAACTGCCGGCGTTTATCTCGACGCGCGGCGGTGTGTCGCTGCGCCCTGGCGATGGTGTGATCCATAGCTGGCTGAATCGTTTGCTGTTGCCGGACACCGTGGGCACTGGCGGCGACTCGCACACCCGTTTCCCTATCGGGATTTCTTTCCCGGCGGGCTCCGGTCTGGTGGCGTTTGCCGCCGCTACCGGCGTGATGCCGCTGGATATGCCGGAATCGGTTTTGGTGCGTTTCAAGGGCGAGTTGCAACCCGGCGTGACCTTGCGCGACCTGGTGAATGCGATTCCCTTGTACGCGATCCGTCAAGGCCTGCTGACGGTGTCCAAGCAGGGCAAAAAGAATCTGTTCTCCGGCCGTATTCTGGAAATCGAAGGCTTGCCTAACTTGAAGGTTGAGCAGGCGTTTGAATTGTCGGATGCTTCGGCCGAACGTTCGGCCGCCGGTTGTGCGGTGCATTTGGCTAAAGAGCCGATCGTCGAGTATATGCGCTCGAATATCACGCTGATGAAGTCGATGATCGCCAATGGTTACCAGGACGCGCGCACCCTGGCGCGTCGGATTCAGGCGATGGAAGACTGGATCGAAAATGGTAGCCTGCTGGCGCCGGACGCGGATGCCGAATACGCCGCCGTGATCGAGATCGATCTGGCCGACGTTAAGGAGCCGATTCTGGCTTGCCCGAATGATCCGGATGACGTCAAGGTGTTGTCCGAGGTGGCCGGCACGCATATCGATGAAGTGTTTATCGGTTCGTGCATGACCAATATCGGGCACTTCCGCGCCGCCGGCCAGTTGCTGGATGGCAAAGTGGATATTCCGGTGAAGCTGTGGGTGGCTCCGCCGACCAAGATGGACGCCAAGCAGTTGACCGACGAGGGTTATTACAGTGTGCTGGGTCGCGCTGGCGCGCGCATGGAAATGCCGGGTTGCTCGTTGTGCATGGGTAACCAGGCGCAGGTGCGCGAAGGCGCTACTGTGATTTCCACCTCGACACGTAACTTCCCTAACCGTTTGGGCAAGAACTCTAATGTCTATCTCGGATCGGCGGAGTTGGCGGCGATTTGTGCCAAGCTGGGGCAAATTCCGACCCTGGCTGAGTATCAGGCCAATATGGGTATCCTCGAAACCAAGTCGGCCGAGGTGTATCGCTACCTGAACTTCGACAAGATCGATTCGTATAGTGAAGAAGCCAGCAGCGTGAAGATCTGATCGATCCTAAGCGCTGAAACCGCCCCGCGGCCTTTGGGTCCGCGGGGCGGTTTTTTTGCGCTCATCTCACGCAGCAGCAATGATGTCCCCGTTCGCACAGGAGAAGGCAAGGGCCTGCTCTCCTTTTGCGGGGTCTTCAATCATAGAGGGAATTGGGTGATTGCAATGATTGCACCGGGTGGTTAAAATGCAATCATTGCAATCGGGGGGGTGACCCATGGCGACGAATCTAGTGGTGCGTAATATCGATGAAAATATCGCGGCGGCACTGAAGCGGCAAGCCGCTCAGCACGGGCTAAGCGCCGAGGCCGAGCATCGAGAAATTCTGCGATTGGCGTTGTTGCTGCCGCCGCGTTGCGCCTTCTCAGAGGTCTTGGCAAGCATGCCCAATGTCGGTGACGATAGCGATTTCGAACGCAGTCAGGGGTAGTGTATGTTCCTGGTCGACACCAATGTGATTAGCGAGGCACGCAAAGGCCTGCGCGCCAATCCGGGGGTGCAAGCTTTCTGGCGCGAAGTTAATGATGGCGAGGTGTTTATTTCAGCGATCACCATCGGTGAGTTGCGCCGTGGTGTTGAAAACCTCAAGCATCGCACTGATCTGATACAGGCGCGCAGGCTCGAAACTTGGCTGTTGCTGCTGTGCAATGAGTACGCTAATCGGATTCTGAACTTTGATTGGGAGTGTGCCCATATATGGGGCGCGCTGATGGCGCCTAATCCTCAGCATGTACTCGATAAGCAGATTGCCGCGATTGCCCTGTTGCATGATTTAACTGTAGTTACACGCAATACCGCCGATTTTTTGGCGTGCGGCGTTAAGCTGAATAATCCGTTTAGCGCTTGATCAAGCATACGGTCCGCGTGCCGCCGCAGTGGGAATCACTCTGACCATCGGCGCGAAAAAACCGGTACAATCGTTTCCCCCAAGGTATCTTTGCCGGACGCGAGTGCGTCAGCGTTTAGCAGGATGCGTTCATCTTGGAGTTTGTCGGATGGCGGTAAAAGCCCGACAGGCTTCTAATCAAACTCAGATCGGGATACGAGCGTGGTGTGGGTTGTTTTGTTGCTGCTATTGCTAGCCTCCGGAATCTTCTTCTGGGCGTGGCGTCATCATCGCCTGCCTCCGGCTTTGAAGCGTTGTTTGACCTGGTGGCTTGATCTGGAAGAGCGTCCGGTGTGGTACGACCGCCCGGCGGTCGCGCCCGCGTCCGCGCTGAATATTGAGCCAGAAACCGAGCCGGAGTCAGGGCTGGATGCCGAGACTGAACCGTTGGCCGCGCGTGCCCCATCTCCCCGGACTCAACATCGCGGCGCGGTGTCTGATGCGAATTTGCCTCTGATTGAAATGGCCGATGTGGCGCAGCATTTGAATCAGGGGCGCTACCGCTCGCGCCTGGCGCGCCCACAGCCGGACGCCGCTTTACCATTGCTCGATAAACCCGCAATACACGCCAACCTGCAGGCGCGCCGACCAAAGTCCACTCGCCCATCTCCCTTTGATCAGTCTCAGCCATTACCGGTCATCGGCCCGGATGATGTGGAGCAGAACCTGCTGCCTATGGCCGCGCGTTTACGTCCACAGCCGGAGTCTCTGCGTCCGCTGCCGGTGATTGATGCCGAGGAAGTGCGCGCCAGTCTGCAACAAATTCATGGCTCGCGTCTTAAACCTCGAGTTGAACTACCCAGTGCGCCACCTCAGCCGGAGCCGTCGGCTCTACTTAAAGCCAGTGGCGCACCTCGCAGCCAAACACCGCCGCCGCTGGTTGCCGCGCCGCCTTCGCGCCCGTTGGTGCGTGCGCCCGCGCCGCTGCCACTTCAGATTCCGGTGCCCGCGCCAGCCCCTTTGCCGGTGGTTGAATCGGTAATTGCGCCGCGGCCCTTGTCGGTTCGTCCCCTGGCTCCATGCATCGAGCCTCAGCCTATCTCGCGCCCACAGCCCGCGCCACGGCTTGAACTTGATGATGAGCCGGGGGAGACGTCTGATTTTCCATCCGCGTTAGTGGCGCGTGCCGAATCTCATGTCACGCCGTTGCCCGCGACGGACAGTGTGGTTGCTCCATTGGTCTGGCATAGTATTGAGGAGCAGCCGCTGCCGTCGGCGCCACCCGCCGCGACGGTACTGGCGCCTGAACCGGTTGCGCCGGCAATGGCGCCGACGATGGCGCCGCGTCCGGCTTACGATCACCACAGTTTGCCGGGTCTGGACTTGCTTAAGCCCGCGGATGCGCGACGCGAGTTGGGGGTGTCGCCAGAAGAGCTGCTGGAGCGCGGTATTGTGATCGAGGAAAAATTGGCCGAGTTCAAGGTCAAGGTCGCCGTGGTTGATGCCTATGCGGGCCCGGTGATTACCCGCTACGAGGTGGAGCCCGCGGTCGGCGTGCGCGGTAGCCAGGTGGTCAATTTGATTAAAGATCTGGCGCGGGCGCTGGGCTTGGCGTCGATTCGCGTGGTTGAGACCATTCCTGGTAAAACCTGTATGGGGTTGGAGTTGCCCAATCCAACGCGCGAGATGATCCGTTTGTCTGAAATTTTATCCTCCAGCGCGTTTACCGATCCATCGACCAAACTGACCTTGGCGCTGGGGAAGGATATTACCGGCGAACCGGTGGTGATGGATCTGGCGCGCGCGCCGCATCTGTTGGTGGCGGGTACGACCGGCTCAGGGAAGTCGGTGGGGGTCAACGCGATGATTTTGTCGCTGTTGTTCAAGTTTACCCCGGACGATGTGCGCTTCATCATGATTGATCCGAAAATGCTGGAGTTGTCGGTATATAACGATATTCCGCATTTGCTGGCGCCAGTGGTGACCGACATGAAGTTGGCGGCGCAGGCGCTGAATTGGTGTGTCGGCGAGATGGAAAAGCGTTATCGACTGATGAGCGCGCTCGGCGTGCGCAATCTGGCGGGCTATAACGAAAAAGTCGCGGTGGCGCGGGCAAGCGCTCGGCCGTTGACCAATCCGTTTAGCCTGACGCCGGAAACCCCTGAGCCGTTGGAACTGCTGCCGGCGATTGTCGTGGTGGTCGATGAATTTGCTGACTTGATGATGGTCGCGGGTAAGAAGATTGAAGAACTGATCGCGCGTCTGGCTCAGAAAGCGCGCGCCGCCGGGATTCACCTGATTTTGGCGACGCAACGGCCGTCGGTGGATGTGATTACCGGGCTGATTAAAGCCAATATTCCGACGCGGGTGGCGTTTCAGGTGTCATCCAAAGTCGACAGTCGCACGATTCTCGATCAAATGGGCGCCGAAGCCTTGCTCGGTCAGGGGGATATGTTGTATCTGCCGCCGGGTAGCGGCTATCCACAGCGGATTCACGGTGCGTTTGTCGCCGACGACGAAGTCCATGGCGTGGTGGAGTTCCTGAAGCAGTTTGGCGCGCCGGATTATGTCGAGGGGCTGTTGAGCGGCGAGGCCGAGTTAGAGGAGGACGCGGTGGCCGGGGCGCGCAATGCGGCGCCGGATGCCGATCCGCTGTATGACGAGGCGGTGGAGATTGTGCTGCGAACGCGCAAGGCGTCAATTTCCTCGGTACAGCGTCATTTGCGCATTGGCTATAATCGCGCCGCGCGCCTGATCGAAGAAATGGAAGCCAGTGGCTTGGTCAGCTCGATGGAAAATAATGGCAATCGCACGGTACTGGTGCCCGATCGCGATCGCTGAGGAGTTGGGTTATGAGTAAACTCGAGCCCTTGCTTAAACTGGTGGGTGGGACGCGCGATAACGCTTTGTTGCGTTTTGCCATCGCCAGTGAACTGCTGGCTCAGGGTGAAGCGGCCACGGCCGCCAGCCACTGTCGTCAGGCCTTGGCCTGGCAGCCGGATTACACCGCCGCCTGGAAACTGTTGGGTAAGGCGCTGACGGTGACCGGAGGTAGCGCCGAAGCCTTGCAGGCCTACCGCCAAGGGATTGTGGTGGCCAATGCGCATGGGGATGTCCAGGCGGCGCGCGAAATGACGGTGTTCGCCCGACGCCTGGAGAAGTTGGCTTAATCTGCTTTAGTCACCAATCAAGCGCATCTTGCAGTTCTTACCCTTGATCTTGCAGTTGGAGATGCGCGCAAACGCGCGCTCGGCCACCTGGCGCTGCAAGGCGACGAAACTGGCGAATTCGGAAATTTGAATTTTACCGATCTGGGCGCCGTCCAGGCCGGCTTCGCCGGTGAGCGCGCCGAGAATATCGCCCGGGCGAATCTTCTCTTTGCGTCCGGCCGAGATGCACAGGGTGACCATTGGCGCCACCAGCTTGCCGCCGGCGGCTGGCTTCAATTGCGCCACGTCAAACCAGGTCAGAGGGGCTTTTTGATACACCTCGATCAGGTTGACCCAGCGCTGATCTCCCGGTGCGCACAAGGTCAAAGCGTGACCTTGTTCAGCGCCGCGTCCGGTTCGGCCAATGCGGTGAATGTGGATTTCGGTGTCGCGCGCCACATCGACGTTAATCACCATATCCAGGGTCTGAATGTCCAGGCCACGAGCCGCCACATCCGTTGCGACCAGCACCGAACAGCTCTGGTTGGTGAAGCGCAGTAGAATTTCGTCGCGCTCGCGCTGCTCTAATTCGCCGTATAGCGCTAATGCCGAAAATCCCTGTTCACATAATTCAGCCGCCAACTCACGACAATGAATTTTGGTGTTGCAAAACGCCAGAGTCGATACTGGGCGGAAATGGCGCAGCGCCTGGGCCACCGTGGCATTGCGGGTTTCAGCCGTGACTTTGTAGAAGCGCTGTTCGATGCGGTCGGTCTGGTGTTGCGATTCGACTTTGACTTCGAGCGGTTGCTTGAGCAGATTAGCGCTCAGCTTGCGGATGTTGTCGGGGTAGGTCGCGGAAAACAGCATGGTCTGGCGTTTTTTTGGACAGGCGCTGGCAATCCCGGCGATGTCTTCGTAAAAGCCCATATCGACCATGCGATCGGCCTCGTCCAAGACCAGTGTCTCGACCTTGCTTAAATCAATGGTTGCGCGGCCGAGGTGATCGCGCAGCCGTCCTGGCGTACCGACCACAATATGCGCGCCATGTTCCAGTGAACCAATTTGCGGACCCATGGGGGTGCCGCCGCACAAGGTCAGAATTTTAACATTATCGATATGGCGCGCTAACTGGCGTAGCGATTTTGCGACTTGATCCGCCAGCTCGCGAGTGGGGCACAGCACCAGCGCCTGAATGGCAAACCAGCGTGGGTTGAGTTTTTCCAACAGTCCAATACCAAAAGCTGCGGTTTTGCCGCTGCCGGTTTTAGCCTGAGCGATCAGGTCGCGACCTGCCAGCACTCCGGGCAGGCTTTCCGCCTGGATGGTGGTCATGGATTGGTACCCCAGATCCTCCAGGTTTTTAAGCATGGGTTGGGATAGGGGCAGGGAAGAAAAATCAGCTGAATTCACAATGGCTTGGCGTTGGGTCGGGTAAAGGGCGCCCAGTGTAGCATGTCCACTAAAGCGCGGCGAAATCTTCGCGTGACAATGTGGGTTAGCCTATCGGGTATGGGCCATATCGGCTTGGGCATGATGCGTGCTTATGCCGCAATCGATCGCAGCAGCGCAAGCGCGCCGGCGCGCGTGATCCATCCCAGACGGCCAGTTGTACCGAAGCGCTATTAACGCGCTGCTCGCTGTCGGCCCAGGCGGCGGGTGTGAGAAGGAGTGTGCCAAGTGTCAGCCAGCGCGTCGCTCGGGGGATGACAGAGGAAGTCGTCGACATGAGGGAGATTCCTTATGGTTGTGAGTTGCGTCCGAGCCGGGTTGGGCTCGGACGCGCCGGGTTTAAAGCCCGCCGAGGCATCATGCGTGTCTCGCCCGGGTTAATGCCACTCCCATTCTTGCCAGTTGATTGTTTGTGGCTCCCATGGCGCCAGTATCGGTGTACTGGCGCTGGAGTAGGACAGCCCCTGGCCACTGGATAGGTGTTGCAGTCGTGCTTGGTCCTGACGCCATTTCTGGGTGTTCAGCGGCGCGTTCTTGCTGCATTTTTCCATGTGCAGCAGACCATTTCCTCTGGGTGCCAGGCAGGCCCTTGTATGGCCCGTAAGCTGGCCGTTATCACGCAGGGCCCAGATCTGCCAAGGGTCGTCGCCATTGCAATCGGTCAGCGCGAGTTGCAGTTGAGCGGGGTTGATCGGGACCCAGACCAAATCGTGATCTTCGGGAAACGCATCGGCGGGACGGTTCTGAAATAGCTCGGGAACGGGGCGCGCGCTCAGGCATTGCCGGTTGTAACGCGAAACCAATTGGCGCGTGGTGCAAGGCTTGTTCTGGTGGTTGACGGTCACTTCCATGACGACGGTACCAACCTGACCTTGTTGCGTGGCAAATTCGAAGAACAATAACGATTTTCCGGTATTGATCGCTTTAACGTCCAGGCTGAAGCGATGATTGCCACGCTCGCGCAGGTGCGCGGTCGCGTGTTGCGGTTTTTCGCTCCAGGCGCTGGTGCGCTGAAGAACCAGCCCGGGGGGTAAGCTAAGGTCTATGCTGCTTTCCGCCCCTGGCGCCAAGGTGAGGTAGCGTTTCGACAGTCTGGCGCTTAAGCCGTTGTCGCTCAGGGTATTGCCGCCATTAGGCGCACTGCCTCTTGGGTAGATTTGTTGTAATGCCGCGATATCGCCGGGTGACAGTTGGGTGCGCTGCTCATCCGGTGGCACGCGGACGTTCGGGTCCAATACGGTATAGGACTCGCGCGGAATCAGATATTCCGGGCTGTAATGCGTGACCGACCGAAAGTCATACGGGCCGATGGCGCGTGTGCCGGTGGCTTTTTTAAAACTGTGTTCGTTTTCCAAGTCCGGGTGAACGCGGATGTATTGATCGCGGTCGGGGCGTTGATGTTCGTGCTCGAAGCCGGCGACATGTAAGGTTTCATGCAGCGTGGTGTGTGGATCGCGGCAGAAACTGCTGAGGTTAAGACTCTGCGGGCCGCCCAGCATGCCCGCGCCCTCGCTGTGACAACTGGCATACAGATCGCTGCTGCTGAGGTAGACATAGTTGGGCTGATCGGTGCGTTCAACGAAGCGCAGCGCGCTATGTGCGGCAATCTTGCCGGCCGCGTTCAGGAAGGCGCGCCGCGCGTCGGGTGTGGCATTGGTTAATACGTAATACACGGTATTGTCCGGCCACAAATGCGCCGCGGTGGTGACGTGGGCGCGTTTATTGCGCGTGGCGCGCGTTTCAGTATGGTCTTCGGTTACCGCGGTGTCGGACCAGGCGTCTGACGTCGCCATGCTGGCTAAGAGCAATAGCAGCCAATGCGCGCGCGATGCCTGGTTTTTCGAGCACGTGCCTCGTGTTTTGACCTGTGTGATCGGCATGATTTACCTCCTTTTGCGTTGGGTGGGGAGCACCTGACCTCTGCGGTCACGCCGGCGCATATTCCTGTACGCCTATCCGGTTTTTCAATCGGTCTCCTTGTCAGTTGCATTGAGGTTTTGCGTGTGTCACCTCCTGTGGTTTGGAGCTAAAAATGTTGTATTCCCGTCAATACGGAAGGACCTGGCTGTTAATGGCGCGCGAGCGGGCGTTATTTGGCAGAAGGTAACGCCATGAAGGGCGAAATGCGCCAATTTGTGATATTAGTTTATTTGTATTGCTGTATTTTGTTTAAAATTGAAGCGGAATCATTAAACTCAGTTTTTAATAGAATGTAAACCGGCGACGGTTGGAGATGGAGCTGGGCGCGATCCGTCAAATGTGGGTTTGACGAACCGCGCCGCGCTGTCGGGTGATGGGGAGTGGCCTACTAGATAATCCACATATCGGTGAAGCGATTCACTGGCGTAGCCAAGAGACGCGGGGCGTCGGCGCACAGTTCAAAGATGGCCGCCTGTTGCTTGGCCGGAAAGCGTCGCGCCAGGTTGGTGCGGAACTTGGCTTCGAGCAGGGGGATGCCTTCGCCGCGGCGCCGCTGGTGCCCGATCGGGTACTCGCACACCACTTCGGTCAGTTGGCTGCCATCGTTGAATTCCACCGTCAGTGCGTTAGCAATGCTGCGCTTTTCCGGGTCGTGATAATCACGGGTAAATTGTGGATCTTCAACGCAGACAATCTTGGCGCGCAAGACGTCGATTCGAGGGTCGTGCGCCACCTGGTCTTCATAGTCCGATGCACATAGGCGGCCGTAGAGCACCGGCACCGCAACCATGTACTGAATGCAATGGTCGCGGTCGGCCGGGTTGGCGAGCGGGCCCTGTTTGTCGATGATGCGCATGCAGGCTTCATGAGTGCGGATGGTGATTTTTTTAATATCGGCGCTGCTCTTGCCCAGGTCCGCCAATTGGCGGTTCAAGGTCATGGCGCATTCAACCGCGGTCTGGCTATGGAACTCAGCGGGGAAGGAAATTTTGAATAGCACTTTTTCCATGACATAACTGCCGTAGGGGCGTTGAAATTCAAACGGTTTGCCCTTGAATAGCACGTCGTAGAAGCCCCAGGTCGGTGCGGTCAGCACGCTCGGAATCCCCATTTCACCTTTGAGGGTAAATAACGCCAGGCGCACGGCGCGACTCGTGGCGTCGCCAGCGGCCCAGGATTTGCGCGAGCCCGTATTCGGCGCGTGGCGATAGGTGCGCAGGCTTTGGCCATCGACCAGCGCTTGAGATACCGCGTCGGCAATCTCGTTCACGCTGGCGCCCATCAGTTTGGCGCATACTGCGGCGGAGGCGACCTTAACCAATACCACGTGATCCAGCCCCACTTGATTGAATGAGTTGGCCAGCGCTAGGCAGCCTTGAATTTCATGGGCCTTGATCATGGCTTCGAGTACATCTTGCATGGTCAGTGGCGCCAGGTTCTGCGCCACGCGCTCACGACTGATCCAGTCGGCGCTGGCCAAAATGCCGCCCAGGTTATCCGACGGATGGCCCCATTCGGCGGCGAGCCAGGTGTCGTTAAAATCCAGCCAGCGGATCATCGCGCCAATATTAAATGCCGCTTGTACTGGATCGAGTTGGAACGAGGTCCCCGGTACTCTGGCGCCATTGGGCACGATAGTGCCGGGGACGATCGGTCCCATTAGCTTGGTGCACGCCGGATAGGACAACGCTTCCAGGCCACAACCCAGCGTGTCCATCAGGCACAGGCGCGCGGTATTCCAGGCTTCTTGCGACGTGATGGTGTAATCGGCCACGTAGCGGGCGATATCTTGCAGGACTGGATCGGACTCGGGTCGAATATTTGATATGTGGGCTGACATTGCGAATTCCTTGTGCGTGGCGTTAGCGTTGATTGAGGGGCACGAAGACTTGATCTTCCGGCCCAATGTATTGCGCCGAGGGACGAATAATCTTGCCATCCTGGCGTTGTTCGATCACATGCGCGCTCCAGCCGCTGCTGCGCGCGATGACGAACAACGGCGTAAACATGGCGGTGGGGACTCCAAGCAGGTGGTAGCTGACGGCGGAAAACCAGTCCAGATTGGGGAACATCTGTTTGCTTTGCCACATCACCTGTTCGATGCGTTCGGCAATCGCAAACAGGCCTTGTTCGCCACTTTGCTCCGCCAATTGACGCGCCACGCTCTTGATGACTTGGTTGCGTGGGTCGGAGACGGTGTAGACCGGGTGGCCGAAACCAATGATGACGTCTTTATTGGCGATGCGCGCGCGGATGTCGGCTTCGGCCTCGTCGGGCGTGGCGTAACGGCTCTGAATCTCAAAGGCGACTTCGTTGGCGCCGCCATGCTTTGGTCCGCGCAGCGCGCCGATGGCACCTGTGATCGCCGAGTACATATCCGAGCCGGTGCCGGCAATCACGCGCGCGGCGAAGGTCGATGCATTGAACTCATGTTCGGCGTAGAGATTGAGCGAGGTGTGCATGGCGCGCACCGCGTGTTCATCCGGGATCTTGCCGTGCAATAAATGCAGGAAATGACCGCCGATAGTGTCGTCATCGCTTTCTGTTTCAATGCGACGGCCATTGTGGCTGAAGTGATACCAATAAAGCAGCATCGATCCGAGGCTCGCCATCAAACGGTCGGCAATTGCGCGCGCGCCGGCGGGGTTGTGATCGTCTTTTTCAGGGAGAACCGAACCCAGAGCCGACACTCCGCTGCGCATGACATCCATGGGGTGCGCCGAAGCGGGTAGCGCTTCGAGAATGCGGCGCACTGCCTCGGGTAGCCCGCGCAGTTCTTTTAACTTGGCTTTGTAAGCCTTTAATTGTGCCGGTCGGGGCAAGGTGCCATGCACCAGCAGGTGAGCGATTTCCTCGAATTCACACTGTCCGGCAAGATCGAGAATATCGTAGCCACGGTAGTGCAGATCGTTGCCACTGCGACCGACCGTGCACAATGCGGTATTGCCGGCGCTGACGCCGGACAGTGCTACCGACTTCTTAGGCTTGCCCGTCAGAATGGTTTCTTGCATCTGGTTTCTCCTGTTAATGATGTGGGCTTAGCAACCTGTCGGACTTAACCCAAATCGGCTGCAAAACGTGCTGCTCGGTCCGGATTTCACCGCTTTTTTGGGTAATAGAATGACTATTGCCCTGCAAAATCGATGAAATCTGGCCTCTCGCATCACGTTTTTCGCTTCGATTCATTAAGCCCTACAGGCTGCTAGTGTTGTTCCGTCTGCGCAAACAGAGCGTCCAACTTTTGTTCGTAGCTGTGATACCCCAGGTGCTGATAGAGCTCCATCCGGGTTTGCATCCGATCCACCACGTTTTGTTGACTGCCATCGCGACGAATGGCGCCATAGACCTCAAGTGCCGCCTGGCTCATGGCGCGGAAGGCTGAAAGCGGGTAGAGCACCAGGCCGACGCCGGCGCTCTTTAATGTCTGGGTATCGTAGAGCTCGGTGGCGCCAAACTCGGTGATATTGGCTAACACCGGGACCCCTGTTGCCTCGACGAAGCGGCGATACATGGTCAGGTCGGTCACGGCCTCGGGGAAAATCATATCGGCGCCGGCTTCCACACACGCAACCGCACGCTCTAAAGCAGCCTCCAATCCTTCCACCGCTAGCGCATCGGTGCGCGCCATGATGACAAAACTGTCGTCGCGCCGGGCGTCACATGCCGCGCGTACCCGGTCTACCATTTCGCTTTGGCTGACAATGGCTTTGTTAGGGCGATGGCCACAACGCTTCTGTTGTACTTGATCCTCAATATGCACCGCCGCGGCACCGGCTTTTTCCAGGCTTTTGACCGCTCTGGCGATGTTGAAGGCGCCTCCCCAGCCCGTATCGATATCGACCAACAGGGGCAAGGGGCTGGCATCAGTGATACGGCGCACGTCGATGAGAACGTCATCCAACGTTGTGATGCCAAGATCGGGCAGGCCGCAGGAGCAGGCCGATACACCGCCGCCGGACAGGTAGAGCGCCTTAAATCCCGCGTGTTCGGCCAGCATAGCGGCATAGGCGTTAACGGCGCCGACGACCTGTAATGGCTGCTCTTGTGCAACCGCTAGTCGGAAGCGTTGGCCAGGCGTATTCATAGGGTGCTCCTTGCTGATGGATAAAATAGGACAACGGTATTCTAGCAAGTGCTTGGTAAGTTTGTGAAGCGCTGACATTGCGCCATTCCAGTTTTTTTCTGTGTCTGGTATGGTTGATGTCCTCGAAGCTAGGGAACTCTGTGCGCTTGAAGCGGTCTATTTTCAGCCCGCCACACCAATTCATAAACAATATAGAGCGGGCTATTCAGGGAGCATTACAAACGAATGAGTGATCGTGATATCGATCAACAGCTGGTGGCGCGTGCCCAACGGGGTGAAAAACGAGCTTTCGACTTGCTGGTATCCAAATACCAACGGCGATTGGCGCGCTTGCTGTCACGTTTTCTGCGCGATAGCGCGGATATAGAAGACGTGACGCAAGAGGCCTTTGTCAAAGCCTATCGATCGCTCCCCGCGTTCCGTGGAGAAAGCGCGTTTTATACCTGGCTTTATCGCATCGGAATCAATACGGCGAAGAATTTTCTTAGCGCCAGTAGCCGCCGGCCGATGATCAATAGTGAAATTGAAGATGAGGATGGCGAAAGTTTCGACATGGCATCGCAGTTGCCTGATTTGAATACGCCTGAATCCGAATTAATGAACAAGCAGATTCTGGCAACCGTCAATGCGGCCGTTGAACGTTTGCCGGAGGAGTTGCGCACCGCAATCTCGTTGCGTGAAATGGATGGGTTGTCGTACGACGAAATCGCCCGGGCGATGGACTGCCCGATCGGTACCGTGCGCTCCCGAATTTTTCGCGCGCGAGAGGCGATCGCAACAGAATTACGGCCGCTTCTGGGTACGGCCAAAAATAAAAGGTGGTAGAGATGAAGCAATCAGTGTCCGAATTGATCGATAGCGAGTTGGATGAACGGGCGGCCCGGCACGTTATTGCCGCCATAGGATCCGACCCTTCGTTGGAACAGGCTTGGAACGACTACCACCTGATAGGAGACGCGTTGCGCAGCAATTCGCGCGTGAGTATCGACGTGCGTGCCGCGGTGGCGAGTCGCGTGGCACAGGAACCCACGGTGCTGGCGCCGCGCCGCTGGATCCGTCGTCCCCAGGCGCGCAGCGCCGGCGCCGCGGTCCTGGCCGCTAGTGTCAGTTTTGCCGCGGTGATTGCCTGGCAACAGCTATCCGGGCCAGGTCGCGTCACGATGGTGGCGGCGCAATCGTCGCCAGCGGCCACGCAACAATTTGCTAATGCCGATGCTTATTTTCTGGCGCACCAGGAAATGACCGCTGATCAGGGCTTGGTTAAAGTGACCTATGCGGGGGCGGGGTCCAGAGGGGCTGGCACCAGAAGGGCTGGCAATTGATGCGCGATAAATTATTAGGGTTTCTGCTTTTGGCTCTGCCGGTGCTGGCGTTTGCGGCTTCTGATGACGACTGGCGTTTGTTGCAGAAGGTGACCGATGCCGGACGACAGCAGTCATTGAGCGGAACGTATCTGCATCAAATGAATGGCATGCTGGAGACTTTTCACATTGTCCGTGCCGGTGGCGCGGGTTCGGTGGTTGAACGTCGTGTGGCGCTTGACGGTCTACCTCGTGAAATTGTGCGTAATGGCGAGAATTTGACCTGTTACGCGCCGGATAAAAAATCGTTGGTCGCGGCTAAAATCAGTGCGATGCGCCTGTTCCCCGCCTTGATGTCCGATGATGTCGCCGATGTGGCGCAGTCCTATACGCTGCATCGGCAGGGTAGCGATCGCGTGGCTCAGCGCGACTGCAACTGGATTGAACTAAAGCCGCACGATCAGTTGCGGTACACCGAGCGCATTTGCGCCGATCAAAATTCATTCCTGCCGCTGAAAATGATGACCTTGACCCCGCAAAATGAAGTGGTCGAGCAATATACCTTTACCGATGTCGGGTTGGCGGCTGTGCACGATAAAACCCAGCTCCGGCCGCAATTTAAGCTGAGCAGCCAACTGCGCGGCCCCGCTGTGGCGGTGACGTCTGGTGGGGGTGATACGCATTTCGAGGTCTCCGGCATGTTGCCCGGCTTTAGGCTGATTCGTTCCGTTCAGCGCAGTCCACTTCTGGTGGCGGGTGGTAAGCCGGTGCGGCACATGGTGTTTTCCGATGGTCTGGTCATGCTGTCGGTGTTTATCGAGCCATTGCCCTCTGATGCCCCGGCTTCTCGTTCCATGAATCTACATGGCGCCATCAATATGGCGACCATGGCCCAAGGCGACCAGTTGCTCACTCTGGTGGGTGATTTGCCTGAATCTACCTTGTCTTCGCTGGCTCGCACGATCCATTTTGCAGTACGGTAGTCATTGATTGCCGCCACCGGGCGCTCGTTAGGTCGTCCGGTGGGTTTCGTTTTCATTCAGTAGGCCCTTGGTTGTCATGGTCCTTGTTCATCTTCAAGAGTGGAAAAACATGTCACTTAAACAGTGGATGGTGTTTGCCATATTGGCGACGGCGCTGAGTAGTACTCAGGTAGCGGCCGCAGAGGTAACCGGTTTGCCTGACTTTACCCGTATCGTCGCCTCTGAAGGACGAGCCGTGGTGAATATCAGTACGACGCGCATTCAGCGCGCGGCAAATAATTCGATACCGGAGGAACTAGCCAGCGATCCGTTTGTTGAGTTCTTCCGTCGCTATGCGCCGCCACAACTGCGTGAGCGTCAGATTGGCTCGCTGGGGTCGGGGTTTATCATCTCCGCGGATGGTTATATTTTAACCAATGCCCATGTGGTCGCGCGCGCCGACGTGATTCGCGTGACTTTGACCGATAAGCGGGAATTCAAGGCGCAATTAATCGGCAGCGATGAGCGCACCGATGTGGCTCTGCTGAAAATTCAGGGTAGCCAATTGCCCGTTGCGCGTCTGGGGCCGTCCGCGCGACTACAGGTGGGTGAATGGGTGCTGGCGATCGGCTCGCCTTTTGGGCTGGATAATAGTGTGAGTGCTGGGATTGTCTCCGCTCTGGGGCGGCAATTGCCCGATGAAAGCTATGTCCCGTATATTCAGACCGATGCCGCGGTGAACCCGGGTAACTCGGGTGGGCCGCTGTTTAATCTGAGCGGTGAAGTGGTCGGTATCAATTCACAGATTTATAGCCAGGCCGGTGGGTTTATGGGGATTTCGTTTGCGATCCCGATTGATGTGGCGCTGGATGTTTCCAATCAACTTAAAGCTAGTGGCAAAGTGCGTCGTGGTCGGATAGGTGTGTCACTGCAGCCACTGACTCAGGATTTGGCGCAATCGTTTGGTCTTGAGCAGGCGCAAGGCGTCTTGATTAATGGGGTGGATGCTAATGCCCCCGCCCGCCGTGCGGGGCTGTTGGCCGGTGATGTTGTGACCGCGGTCAATGGACAGTCGGTAACCGGGCCGGTGGATTTGCAGCGCTTGGTGGGGCTGGCGCGCCCGGGCACGCGCTTTGTGCTACGGGTTTGGCGCGCGGGCAGTAGTCGGGATATTAGCGTGGTCAGTGAAGAATCTGTCGCGTCCGCGGCCGTTGCGAGCGATAATGATCGGCCCGCCAAACCATCAGTCGTGAGCGGTAAGTTCAATCAGGCAGGGTTGGTGGTTGAGGAAGTGAGTGCCGCGCAACGGACATCGCTAGGCATACGATATGGGCTGTTGGTGCGATCGGTCAGTGCTGAGCGCGCGCGCGCCGGAATGCAAGTTGGTGATGTGATTGTCGGCATCGCTGGCGAGCCGCTGCAGTCGCTCAAACAGTTTGAAGAAGCGCTGCGTGTGAGCAAATCCGTCCTGGCGTTGCAGGTTGTGCGCGATGGTGTGACCTTGTTTGTTCCCTTATCCGTAGGGAGTTCTGAGTGAAGCTGACGTTGTATTTTCGCGAGTACTGCAGCTTGTGCCACCAAATGTTGGCCGAGCTAGAGCCTTGGCGTCAACGTTATGGATTTGCACTCGAAGTGTTTGATGTTGACGATGATCCTCTGTTGCTCGAACGTTTCGATGAATTAGTGCCGGTATTGATGGCTGGAGAGACAGAAATCTGTCACTACCACCTGGATACGCAGCGTTTGGCTGCACATCTTGGCGAAATCAGCTAAAATCCGCGCCAGTGTGAGTTACTAGCGGCACGCTAAGTGTCCCCGCGGTTGACTCTGCGGCCCGAGGCCTCGGGCACAATGGAATAATCAACAGAAAGGTGCTGCGCAGCATGCGCCTCTTTCTCGGCCGGGCGCGACCCGGCCATTTCCATGGCGTCAATACATTGCGGGCATGCGTGGCGTGCCCTTTATCATTTGCTGGATACCGATGAAACATATTCGTAATTTCTCGATCATTGCCCATATCGACCATGGCAAGTCCACCCTGGCGGACCGATTTATTCAGTACTGCGGTGGTTTGGACATGCGCGAAATGAGCGCGCAAGTGCTCGACTCGATGGACATCGAGAAGGAGCGCGGAATTACCATCAAGGCACAGACCGCCGCCTTGGAGTACAAGGCGCGTGATGGACAGATTTACCATCTGAATTTGATCGATACCCCGGGGCATGTCGACTTTTCTTATGAAGTGAGTCGTTCGCTGTCGGCCTGTGAGGGTGCGCTTCTGGTGGTCGATGCATCGCAAGGGGTCGAAGCGCAAACGGTCGCCAACTGCTACACCGCGCTCGACTTGGGCGTGGAAGTGGTGCCGGTGCTGAATAAAATCGACTTGCCGGCCGCCGAACCGGAACGTGTCTGCCAGGAAATCGAAGATATCATCGGGATTGAAGCCATCGATGCGGTACGCGCCTCGGCCAAGTCTGGTATCGGTATCGAAGACATTCTCGAAACCGTGATCAGCAAGATTCCCCCTCCGAAAGGCGATGTCGACGCTCCGCTGAAAGCACTGATTATCGACTCCTGGTTTGATAACTATGTTGGGGTGGTGATGCTGGTGCGGGTGGTGGATGGCTTTTTGCGCCCCAAGGACAAGATTAAATTCATGGTGACCGGCGCCGAGCATCTGTGCGAACAGGTTGGGGTGTTTACCCCTAAGTCGGTGGCGCGCACGCGTTTGTCCGCGGGTGAGGTGGGCTTCGTGATCGCCGGGATTAAAGAGCTGCAGTCGGCCAAGGTGGGGGATACCATTACCCTGGCCGCGCGCCCGGCACAGGCGGCCTTGCCAGGATTTAAAGAGGTCCAGCCGCAGGTGTTTGCCGGGCTCTATCCGGTCGAGAGCCATGATTTCGATTCTCTGCGCGATGCGCTGGAAAAGCTGCAACTGAACGACGCTTCGCTGCGCTTTGAGCCTGAAGTCTCTCAGGCTTTGGGCTTTGGTTTCCGCTGTGGTTTCCTGGGTTTGCTGCACATGGAAATCGTGCAGGAACGGCTGGAGCGCGAGTTCGATATGGACCTGATTACCACGGCGCCAACCGTGGTGTATCAGCTGCTGATGAAAGATGGCGAAGTGATTGAGGTGGAAAATCCCTCGCGTCTGCCTGACTTGTCCAAAATTGAAGAAATTCGCGAACCGATCATCACCTCGACAATTTTGGTGCCGCAGGATTATGTCGGCGCGGTGATGACCTTATGCAACCAGAAGCGTGGCGTGCAACGCAATATGCAATACATGGGTCGGCAAGTGATGCTGACCTACGAAATGCCGATGAATGAAGTGGTGATGGATTTCTTCGATAAATTGAAATCCACCAGCCGTGGCTATGCCTCGCTGGACTACGAATTCAAGGAATTCCAAGTTTCCGACTTGGTTAAACTCGATATTTTGGTCAATAGCGAGAAAGTCGATGCGCTGTCGCTGATCGTACACCGCGGCACCTCGATTTATCGTGGCCGCCAGCTGGTGTCGAAAATGCGCGAGCTGATTCCGCGTCAGATGTTCGATATCGCGATTCAGGCCGCGATCGGCAGTCACATTATTGCGCGCGAGACCGTCAAGGCCTTGCGTAAAAACGTACTGGCCAAGTGCTACGGCGGTGATATTACCCGTAAGAAAAAGCTGCTCGAAAAGCAAAAGGCCGGTAAGAAACGGATGAAACAAGTCGGTAATGTGGAAATTCCACAAGAGGCCTTCCTCGCCATCCTTCAAGTAGGGGACAAATAAGTGGCTGGCAATCTATTCTGGGTGTTTGTGTCGTTGTCGGTGATCGGTCTGATGATGGTGGCCTTTGGCGGCAAAAAAGAAGCGGGAGCCAAAGATTTTCCAGCGTCGGTGCAGTGGGGCGCGTTGGCGGTGGTGATCGGTATTTTTGGCGTCTTGTCCGAGTACATGAGTTTTTCGGCGGTGATGCTGATCTTTGTGGTTCTGACTGGCCTGGTGTCAGCGCTGGATCGCTGGATACTGGCGCGTCGTCGTACTCGGCAACCGGGTGAGCCGAATGTACTGATCGATTATTCGCGTGGATTCTTTCCGGTTATTCTGGTGGTGTTTTTATTACGCTCCTTTCTGGTCGAGCCATTTACCATTCCGTCGAGTTCGATGCGCCCCGGACTGAGTGTAGGCGACTTCATTCTGGTCAATAAATTCACCTACGGCATTCGGGTGCCGGTACTGAATACCGTACTGATCCCCGTGTCTAAAGTGGCGCGCGGCGACGTGGTGGTGTTCAACTTTCCGGTCAACCCCAAGGTCAACTATATCAAGCGCGTGATTGGCTTGCCGGGTGACACTGTTGAATTTCGCAACAAGCGCCTGACCATTAATGGCCAGGCGGCGCCCGATGTCAAAGACGGTAGCTACGACTATCTTGAACAGCGGGTCGCCATGATCCACAATGACCGCTATCAGGAAAGCCTGGTCGGCGGCAAGCGCTTTGACGTGTTGAATATTCCCGATGCGCCGACGTTGGTACTCAGTCAGGTGATGGATTTTCCTGGCCGTGACCAGTGTCGTTACGACGACAATGGTTTTGTCTGCAAAGTACCGCCGGGACATTACTTCATGATGGGCGACAATCGCGACAATAGCCTGGATAGCCGTTATTGGGGCTTTGTCGATGATAGCCTGCTAGTCGGTAAGGCGTTTTTCATCTGGATGAATTTCAGCGATCTCAGTCGCATCGGTAAATCGGTGCATTGAGCGGATCATACTGGCCACAACGGCGGAATACCGTCATTGGTTCAGTGTGCTTATTTACCGGTCGGGCAAGCGAGTTGCCCGCGCTGGTTAACCCTTGTTCCATAGAGCAACAGGCCATCGTGACTCAGCCAGATTCTCGTTTCCGGCGTCTTTGTCAGGCGCTGGACTACTCATTCTTAGAGCAGCAACTGCTGCGCCAGGCGATGACCCACCGTAGTTTTGGTTCGCCCAATAATGAGCGTTTCGAATTTGTCGGCGACAGTATTCTCAATTACACCGTGGCGCGCATGCTCTACGACCGCTTCCCCAGTTTGACCGAAGGCGAGTTGTCGCGACTGCGCGCCAATCTGGTCAACCAGAATACCTTGGCGGAAATTGCCCATGAGCTCAAGCTCGGCGATTATCTGTTTTTGGGCGAGGGCGAGCTCAAAAGTGGCGGCTTCAACCGACCATCGATTCTGGCGGATGCGTTGGAAGCCACCTTCGCGGCGGTCAGCTTTGACCGCGACTTTATGGCGGCGGAAAATGTGGTGCGCGGGCTGTACGCGTCGCGGGTGGCGGCGATCGATCCGACCAAACACGCCAAGGATGCCAAGACCCGGCTGCAAGAGGCGCTACAGGCGCATAAGCAGCCGTTACCCAAGTACCGTATTCTGGCTCAGAGCGGAGAAGCGCATGAACAGTGGTTTCATGTTGGCTGCGATCTGGGCGACCTGATGATAGAAACCAGCGGAGAAGGCGGAAGCCGCCGCGCGGCGGAGCAGCAAGCCGCCGAGGTGGCGCTGGATCTGCTGGAACAGCATTTTGCCAAGGGCAAGAAAATTAGATGAGCGAAACTCCGTACCACTGTGGGTTTGTCGCGATCGTGGGCCGTCCAAACGTGGGAAAATCCACGTTGATGAACCATTTGATCGGTCAAAAAATCAGCATTACTTCGAAGAAGGCGCAGACCACGCGCCATCGTGTTACGGGTATTCGCACCGAAAGCACGGCGCAGTACGTGTTCGTCGATACGCCGGGGTTTCAGACTCATCACCGTAGCGCGCTGAACGATGTGTTGAATAAGAGCGTCAGGGAAACCCTGTCCAGTGTTGATTGCGTATTGTTTTTGGTAGAAGCGCTGCGCTGGACTCAGGCTGACCGCGATATTCTACCGTTGTTGCCGAAAAATGCCCCGGTGATTCTGGTGGTCAACAAGCTGGATAAGGCTAAAGACAAGCTGGCGCTGGAGGATTTTATCACGCGCGTGCGCGCTGACTTCGAGTTCAGTGGTGTCGAGGCAGTCAGCGCCAAGCACGGACAGCGTTTGGCCGAACTCTTGTTGCAGGTTGAACCCCATCTACCCGAGTCGGTCGCGTTATACCCTGAAGATATGGTGACCGATAAAAGCCAACGTTTTCTGGCGGCGGAAATTGTGCGTGAGAAACTGTTCCGCTACCTGGGTGAAGAATTGCCCTATTCGATGAATGTCGAGGTCGAGCAATTCGAGATGGATGGCGAACTGCATCGCATTCATATCGCGGTACTGGTCGATAAAGAGGGGCAAAAGGGAATTCTGATTGGCAAAGGCGGCGAAAAGCTGAAAAAGATTTGCACTGAAGCGCGGCTGGACATGGAGACCTTATTTGATGGCAAGGTATTTCTTCAAGTCTGGGTCAAGGTCAAGAGCGGCTGGGCCGACGATGTGCGCTTCCTCAAAGAATTTGGACTCGACTGAGGCGCCATGAATCCCGGCAAAATAGACCGGCAACCGGCCTATGTGCTGCACGCCCAGCCCTATCGCGAGACCAGTCTGCTGCTTGAAGTCTTGACGCCAGACTATGGTCGGGTGGCGCTGGTGGCGCGCGGCGCGCGCCGTCCAGGCTCGGCGTTGCGCGGCGGACTGATGCCATTTCAGCCGTTGACCCTCTCCTGGTTTGGTAAGAACGAACTGCGTACGCTGCACGGCACCGACTGGCAGGGCGGTGTGCCGCAGTTGGCCGGCCTGTCGTTGATCTGTGGCTTCTATCTCAATGAACTGCTGATGCGCCTGACGGCGCGCGACGACCCGCATGCCGAAACCTGGCATGTGTATGACCGCGCGGTGCGCGGCTTGGCCGCGAATCAAAATCAAAGCATGGTGCTGCGCCGTTTCGAACTCGAGCTGATTCACTGCTTGGGTTATGCGCCGCAACTTGAGACCGATGACACCGACTGCGCGATTGAACCAGAGCAATTTTATGGCTGTCGCCCGGGTGCCGCGCCCTCGCTGGATACCGGCATCGAATCGCGAGCACCAATGGCGCTGGTGAGCGGGCATACCTTGCTGGCGCTGGCCCGTTCTGACTTTTCCTCGCAACTCACCCGCCGCGAAGCCCGCGGCTTTTTGCGCTTGATTCTGTCCGAGCTCTTGGGCGCTGACGCACGGCTGGCCACGCGCGAGCTCCTGCAGTCATTGACTCAATTATCAGATTAAGGGACGTGGCATGATTTTCGGTATCGGTACCGACATGGTGGAAATCGCCCGTATCAACAGCATGCTGGCGCGCTGGGGTGATGCCGCCGCGCGCCGCATTTTGGCGGTGGAAGAACTTGCCGATTATCAGCTCAGTACCGACCGCTCCCGGTTTCTCGCCAAGCGTTTTGCGGTGAAAGAAGCCTTGGCCAAGGCGTTGGGTACCGGTCTACGCGCCCCGGTATTGCTCACCTCGATTGCGCTGACCCATGATTCCCTAGGGAAACCGCAACTCAGCCTGGGTGCGGAGTTGCAGTCGTTTCTCAGCGCGCGCGCCATTACACAACACCATGTTTCGCTCAGCGATGAGCGGCTGTACGCGTTAGCTTTTATCGTGCTCGAAGCGGACAGCGTAGAACCCTCACTGGAGCAAAATTCATGACACTTCCTCTCAATCTCGCGCGCGGACCTGTGATGCTCGATGTTGCCGGTCTGACCCTCGAACCCGATGAGCGTCAGCGTTTGCTGCACCCGCAGGTGGGCGGGGTGATTCTGTTTCGTCGCAATTTTGAATCAGTGGCCCAGGTACGCGCTTTATGCGCCGAAATTCACGCGCTACGCACACCCGCATTGCTGTTGGCGGTCGATCACGAGGGGGGGCGCGTGCAGCGTTTTCTCGCGGGCTTTACCCGCTTGCCGCCGATGCGGGTGCTTGGCGCAATCTGGCAACACGATCGCGCGCGCGCCACGGTAGAAGCCGAAAATGTTGGCTATGTTTTGGCGGCCGAACTACGCGCCTGCGGCCTCGACTTATCGTTTACTCCGGTACTGGATCTGGACTGGGCGCGCTCTGCGGTGATTGGGGACCGTTCCTTCGGACGCGATCCCGAGTGTGTCAGCGACTTGGCCCTGGGCTTGCAGCGCGGGCTGAATCGCGGCGGCATGGCCAGCTGCGGCAAGCATTTCCCCGGACATGGCTGGGTTGAAGGCGATTCGCATCATGTGATTCCACAAGATGAGCGCAGCCTGCAACAGTTGCGCCAAGACGATCTGATCCCCTTTGCGCGTCTGGCGGCGCAAGGCATGGGTTCGGTGATGCCGGCTCATGTGGTCTATCCGGCGGTGGATAGCCAACCGGCTGGCTTCTCCTCGGTCTGGCTGCAACAGATATTGCGCGGTGAGTTCGCCTTCGATGGTGTGATTTTCTCCGACGATCTGTGCATGGAAGGCGCGGCGCAGGCAGGCGGCATTGTCGCGCGCGCGCGCGCGGCCTTGAGTGCCGGGTGCGATATGGCCCTGGTCTGTAATCGGCCCGATCTGGCCGCCAGCTTGCTTGAAGAACTGAGTGATTCACCGAACCCGGAATTGGCGCAGCGCCTGGCGCGCATGCAGGGTCAGGGCGAGCCGGTCGAATGGCAACAGCTGATCGCCAGTGAGACCTTTGCCGCCTGCCAGGCGCAAGTGGCGCGTCTGGCGCTACCTGACGCCGCTTTGCGTGGTCCGCAGGTCGGTGAGGCCTACTAGGTCACGTACATTGAGCATAGCGATCCGCCGATTTCATCACGATGATCCGCCACTGCTGTTTGATATCTTTCAGCAAGCGGTACGCCTGAGCGCCGCCTTCGATTACTCGCCGACGCAGATCAACGCTTGGGCCGAGGTCGATCGTGCGGCCTGGATCGAGCATCTGCGCCGCTTAGCGCCCTGGGTGGCGGAGATCGATGGCGTGATCGCCGGCTACGCGGATCTGCAGCCGGATGGCTACATCGATCATTTTTTTGTCACCGCGCGCTTTGGCCGTCGGGGTGTGGGTTCACTGCTGATGCAAGCCCTTGAGCAACAGGCGCGCGGCCAAGGTTTTCCGCTGCTGTACGCCAATGTCAGCCTCACTGCGCGGCCTTTTTTTGCGCATCACGGTTTTACGCTGCTGGCGCAACAGACCATCAGCCTGCGCGGCGCGGACTTGATCAATTTTCGTATGAACAAAGCGCTGAAATCTTAACGACTGTGAGCCGTGGTTTGAAAAAGAATCGATGGATGGGGGACTTTCACCATGTCGCCAGTACCCATCAATGGACGAGATCCTAGCATGGCGACGATCCTGGTTCTCTATTCGAGCACCGATGGACAAACCTTGAAAATTTGCCAGCACATCAGCCAGTGGCTTAGCGCCGCGGGGCAGACCGTGACACTTAAGCCGCTGTGCGCGGCTCAGGCTCAGGATGTGGCGGCGTGTGATCGCTTTGTTATCGGGGCCGCCATTCGCTATGGTAAACACCATGCGGAAGTCCGTCGCTTTATCGCCCGCCACCATGCCGCCCTGCAAGCCCGTTCCGGGGGCTTTTTCTCGGTGAATCTGGTGGCGCGCAAGCCGGAGAAGGCCATAGTCGAGCGCAATCCATATCTGCAGCGTTTCTTGCGCGGTATTGCTTGGCAGCCGCGCTGGCTGGCGGTGTTCGCCGGCAAACTGGACTATCCGCGTTACACTTGGGGCGACCGACTGATGATTCGCCTGATTATGTGGCTGACTGGTGGTCCCACCGACCCCGGCACTGTGCGCGAGTATACCGATTGGCATGCGGTGGAGGTATTTGCCGCGCGACTTCTGGCGCTAGACTGAGCCCCGCCTGACGCGTACGCGCGATTCGCCCTGATTTCTCGTGCGCCGTCTAACCCTCTAATGGTTTTCCCTGACGAATCCGGCCAATTTCATTATCCCAGTTCTGTGTGACCGCGCGCCCGTGGCGGTAGCGAAAGTCGCATAGCTGATCGCCTTGCGCCAGGGTGTGGCTGCGCTGTAGCCCGGAGCCGATGGTTGCGCTCTTGATGAAATCATTCAGGCAGACATAAGGCGCCAGCTCCGGAACCCCTTGCGACTTGAAATACTTGACCAGTCCGCACTCTGAATAATCGTAACCGTAATCGAATGTCTGGCCATCGCCAGGGATGAATTTGGCCACCCAGTTGGCAGGATATTGGCGCCGTTGAGTCCAATCGGCCCAGGCGCGCATTTCTGCCTGGGTGGTCGGGGTGAATAGCGCGTTGCCCTCCGCCCGGGCTTGCTCTGGCGGCAGATGCGCCAGCTCGATTTGGTATATCTCGTAGACCAGGCGGCCGACATCTTCCGCCGATTTTCCCGCGGCTTTCATCGGTTGATACAACGCCACATACCAGGCGGCGATCGGAATAAACTGCGTATCCCAGTTGCGCGCGCCGCCAACGTCGGGAAAACCTGGCAGCAAGGCCTCAAACCGCGCCATCGCCTGTTGCGCCATGACTTGACTCTGGGGCGCGCCGAACTCGGGTTGCCAGTATTGTTGCGCAGCGCCCAGAACGCCACGAAACGCGCCTATCAGCTCGGGTTTGTGAATCAGATCATCGTTACCATCCGGTAGGGCGGCGGCAAACGCCGCCTGGCGGGCGATCAGGCCACACGGTAGCAGCGCCAGGGTGCCAAGCGCGGATAGCTTGAGAAAAGCGCGGCGGTCATGGTGATTCATCATCGCTCCTTAAGCTCAGGGGAATGTAGTGATGACATCATGCGCGCGCGGGGAGATTAAAATTAGCTTTAGATCAAATGCTTGAACGATTGTTGCCGCGCCATTCCTCCTGGGTTCCGTCATCCAATCCTCAATCGCAGCACCTTGTCTTTGTGTCGGGTTTGCCCGACTCGCGCACTCGCGCTTGCCGGGCATTCTCTGATGGCGTCAGAGCCTCCGCTGGCGTCTATGTCATTAGGTTGAGTGAGGCACCCGGCGTGCGCTTAGCGCGTCCAGAGGTGGGCGAGATAAGTCGGGCGCACGCCGGCAAGATGCGCGGCGCAGGGTTCGATGACTTTGAAGGCGGGATTACGCGATTCGCGAATCAGTGGTTCGCCGTAGGGTCCGCTATCCGCCTTGCGCAGCGCCGCCACTTGTGGCGTGCTGGGTTTGTTGCCGCGAAAGGTGACCACGCCGATTTCATTGTTCACTAGTTTAACGAAGCTGCCTGGCGGATAGATGCCAAGTTCTTTGATCAGTAGAGTGGTGAAGGCGCTGTCGAATTCAGCGTCCTTGCGTTGAAAAATATGACCCAGGGCGGTGGCGGGTAGTAGCGCGTTGCGATAGCGACGCGGCGTGAGCTTGGCGCAGGCGATATCGGCCAAGTGCAGAATGTGGGCCGGCGGCAGAATGTGGCTACGATCGAGCGCAAATGGATAGCCGTTGCCGATCCACGATTCGTGATGGGTTTGTACCAGGGTGTGCCACAACTCATCCTCGACGCTTAGTTCTCGTAGAATCGCTGAGCTAAGCAAGGGATGCGCTTCGACTTCCTGGCGCTGGTCATCGGTCAGTGATTCTTGCTGGGCATAGAGCTCGTTTTGTAGTTTGACCAGCGAGATGTTCATGGTCAGGGCGGCGCATAACAAGCTTTCGCGATGGTTGCTCGGCAGTGTCATGCGTTTGGTGAGCAAGGCTAAGAGGCCGGCGGTGTGTACCGAATGCGCCGGGCCGTATTCGCGAAATGGCACCAGTAGAATGGCGGCAATCAGGGCGTCCGGCTGACTTTCGGCCAAGTGAATAATGTCTTGCGCCAGCTTGAGTGTGGTGGCTGTGAAATTGCGCACACTAAACGCATGTTGTAAGAGGGCGCGCGTGCGCAGGTAGAGGGACGACATTTCATCGAATACCCCCAGGCGCTGTTGCTTTTCCTCTTCGCCATCCAGCCGTTTGCCGTCTTCGAGTTTGTCTTCTTCAATGCTTTGCGTGACCCCGATCGTGGTCAGCTTGGTTTTTTGTTCGTCCGTCAGGACGTAGTATCCCTTTTTGAGCAGCAGAAAGCCGCTGCCGGCAAACACATCGAAGGGCAGGGCTTCGCCGACCGCAAGAAATTCCGATCGGACTTTAGACAGCTTGAGTTTATCCGAGCCCAATGCCATAAATTACCCTGTTGTTCTGAAAGCTGTTGATACTGATTCTACCGGATCAGCTTGGCGCTCGCACTAAAACAGCCGCGCTTACTTAATCTCGGCCCAGGATTTTTGTAGTCGTTTGAGCGAAACCGGATAGGGGGTTTTTAGCTCTTGAGCAAATAGCGACACACGCAATTCTTCGATTTGCCAGCGGAAATCCAGCAAGGCCTGTGATGCGTTACCCGCCTCCACGCGCTCAGCGCTGCGCGCCTGCCAGCTGTCCCATAATTGGCGGATTTCCGCGCCGCGCTGGCCATCGCGCTGCGGGTTGGCCGGCTGTTTGTCCATGCGCAGACTCATGGCCTTGAGGTAGCGAGGCAGGTGTGGCAATTGACTCCAGGGCGTAGCGGCCAGAAAGCCGCGATACACCAGGCTGTCCAGTTGCTGTTTGAGTTCGTGCGCCAGTTTGTGCTTGCCCAGGCGCAAATTCAGGCTCTGATATTCCTGCGCGATTTGTCCCAGATATTGCGTAACGGCTTGGGTGACCGCGGGTAGTCGGGTGCGCGCGCGGGCTTTTTGCTCGTTGAACTGCTTTTCGCTGCGCGGCGCTTCATCCTCGCCGATAAACGCGCGGTCGCAAATTGCGGCAATCGCGTCCGCCAGCAGTTCATCCGCGTTCATCACACTGCGTAGTTGCAGCGCAATCTGGGTCATGCCGGGCAGTCCTTTGCCCATTTGCTTCATCTGCTCTTTAAGCTGCAGTTGCAGGAGACGAACCACCCCGCCACGGTGAGCGCGCTCTGCGGCCAGTTCGGTGTCAAATAGCCGCAGGGCGATATGCTCGTGTTCCAGGGTCAGCGACGGGTAGCCCGTCAGTTGTTGTCGCCCGCGCGCGAATTGAATTGCCGCTGGCAAGTCGCCGATGTCCCAGCTCAGTACCTGATCGCGCTCAAATTCCGCCGAGGTATCGCGGAAGGTGAGCTGGGCGGCTTGGCCATACTGACGCTGTAATAGCGCCAGGTCGCGGCCCATGCCGATTTCCTGTTTTCCGTCGTCAATGATGCGGAAGTTAAACACGAGATGCTGAGGTAGTTCGGCGTTCTCCAGACTTTCCGCTTCCAATTTTTGCCCGGTGTGTCTGCTGATAAAGGCGGCGAGCTGAGTCCCCAGAGACTGATTTTTCTGTGGCGCGCTGTCGAGAAAACGTGTGACAAACTCCGGCACCGGCACACAGTTGCGTCGTACCTGTTTGGGCAGTGACTTGATCAGAGTCTGAATTTTTTCGCGCAGCATGCCCGGTACCAGCCAGTCGAAGGTGGTTTGTTCCAAGCGATTGAGCACCGCTAGCGGTACATCGACGGTGACGCCGTCCAGCGGATGGTTCGGCTCGAAGCGGTATTTAAGTCGTAAACGACCATCGTCACGTTCCAGCCACTCGGGGAACTGGGTTTCGGTCACATGCTGCGCCGCATGGCGCATCAGTTCGTCGCGGGTCAGGAATAGGTGTTTTGGCTGGGTTTGTTCTATAGTTTTGCGCCAGGCTTCAAAACTGGCGCTATCGACCACTTCGGCGCCCAGGCGCTCATGGTAAAAGCCGAACAGAACTTCTTCATCCACTAGAACATCCTGGCGGCGTGACTTGTGTTCCAGTTGTTCGACTTCCCGGATCAACTGCTGATTGTGCTGAAAGAACGGGGCGGAACTACTGTAGTCCATCGTCACCAAGGCGCCACGGATAAACAGTTCGCGCGCTTCCTGCGGCGCGATCTTGCCATAGCTGACCGGACGGCGAGCCACCAGCGTCAGACTGAATAACGTCACGCGTTCGCTGGCAAGCACTTCGCCGCGCGCCTTGTCCCAGTGCGGGTCAAAATAATGATATTTGACCAAATGCGCGGCGACTTTTTCTACCCATTCCGGCTCGATGCGCGCTACCGAGCGCGCATACAGGCGGGAGGTTTCCACCAGTTCGGCGGCCACCAGCCATTTAGGCTTGGCTTTTTTCAGTCCCGAGCCTGGAAAAATCAGGAAGTGGCTACCGCGCGCGCTCAAGTAGTCGTCGCCCTCGGTCGATTTCATGCCGACATTACCGATCAAGCCGCACAGCAGTGCTTTATGCAGGTTTTCGTAGGCAACCAGGTCGAGCTTCTGCTGCGCCTTGGCTGACTGAGGATTGTCGGTGGATGGCGCGACGGCGCGCAGGCCGATCTCGGCGCAGATGTCGCTCAACTGACCATGTAGCTCGCGCCATTCACGCATGCGCAAATAGGACAGAAAGTGCTCGTGGCACAGGCCAAGCAGTTGGCGGTTGGATTTTTTGTGCTTGAGCGCCTGATCAAAGAAGTCCCACAAATGCAGGTAGGATAGAAAATCTGATTTATCGTCGGCAAAGCGAGTGTGCGCCCGCTCCGCCGCTTCGCGCGCTTCGAATGGCCGTTCGCGCGGGTCTTGTACCGACAGGGCGGATGAGATGATCAGCATTTCGCGCACACAGCCAAAGTCGCGCGCGGCCAACAGCATGCGCCCCAGGCGCGGGTCGGCGGGAATGCGCGCCAACTCTTGTCCGATTTGCGTCAGCGCGCCCGTATCGTCGACCGCGCCTAATTCAGTCAGAACTTGGTAGCCGTCGGCGATTTGGCGCGAGGAGGGCGCTTCCAGAAAGGGAAAGGCATCGACCGCGCCGAGTTTGAGCGCCGCCATGCGCAAGATGACCGCCGCAAGGTTGGAGCGCAGAATTTCCGGGTCGGTAAACGCGCCACGAGCGTTAAAGTCATCCTCGGCATACAGGCGCACGCAAATCCCGGCCTGCACCCGGCCGCAACGTCCGGCGCGCTGGCGCGCCGCCGCCTGTGAAATTTTCTCGATCAGCAACTGTTCGATCTTGGCGCGCGGACTGTAGCGCTTGATCCGCGCCAGGCCGGTGTCGATCACATATTTAATCCCGGGAACCGTGAGCGAGGTCTCGGCCACATTAGTGGCCAGTACGATGCGCCGTCCGCCGCCGGGGCGGAAGATCCGCTGTTGATCTTCATTACTCAGGCGCGCGAACAGAGGCAGAATCTCGACGCCACGCAATCCCGATTTACGCAGTTTTTCCGCGGTTTCACGAATTTCGCGCTCACCCGGCAGAAACACTAGAATATCGCCCGGTCCCTGACGCGTCAGCTCATCCGCCGCCTCGACCACTGCGTCTTCCATCTCCATGTCGCGGTCATCTTCATTGCGTTCTTGCAGCGGGCGATAACGCATTTCCACCGGAAAGAGCCGGCCGGAAACTTCGATGACCGGCGCTTGATTGAAATGGCGCGCAAAACGGTCGGCGTCGATGGTGGCCGAGGTGATGATCACTTTGAGATCGGGGCGTCGTGGCAGGAGCTGTTTTAGATAGCCGAGTAGAAAATCGATATTGAGGCTGCGCTCGTGCGCCTCATCGATAATGATGGTGTCGTAGGCTTCCAGGTAACGGTCGGTTTGGGTTTCCGCCAGCAAGATGCCGTCGGTCATCAACTTGATCACGCTGCGCTCCGACAGCTTGTCGGTAAAGCGCACCTTGAAGCCGACATGCTCGCCCAGGGTCGTATTCAATTCTTGCGCGATGCGCGTCGCAACCGAGCGCGCCGCCAGGCGTCTGGGCTGGGTGTGCCCAATCAGTCCGTGCACCCCGCGTCCCAGTGTCAGGCAGATTTTGGGGATTTGCGTGGTTTTACCCGAACCGGTTTCGCCGCAGATAATCACTACTTGATGCGCGGCAATAGTTTGACGGATGTCCTCCAGTTTTTGATTTACCGGCAGGTTGTCGTCGAAGGTCGGTGTCGGCAGACTGGCGCGACGCGCGGTGACGCGCGCGCTGGAGCGCCCGATCTGCTGTTCGACATCGGCCTGCAGCCGCGCGCTGTCCTGCCCCTTGGCCTGGCGTGTCTCCAGTTCGCGGATCTTGCGTTGCAATAGCTTGCGATCGCGAATCAGGCAGTCGGCCAGGGCCGACTTCAAGCGGGGAATGAGTGCGGGTGAATTCATGGACAACCGTGCGTGGGCAAAGACAAAGCGGGGATTATAGCATCCCCGCGCGCGCTCCTAAGCCCGGCTGGTTTGCTGGCCCGAGAATTGCAACACCGATTGCCCGAGATCAGCCATCAATGCATCTAGGCGATGAATGGCATCGGCGATGGTGTGGACTTCTTGCCCCAGTGTGCGGGTTGATTCGCCCACTGCGGTGATATCGCCGGCAAATTTGCCAAACCCCTGGTTTTGCTGGGCCTCGGCGCTCGACACTTGCTTCAGCAGTTCAGCCAGTTGCTGGGTGCCACGGATGATGCCGCCCAGCTTTTCTTGCGCGGCGGCGCTGTGGTTTTGGCCCGAGAGCATTTGCTGGCTGCCATTACGCATGGCGTCGAGTGCCTGGCTGGTGCCGTTGACGATCAGCTGAATCTTTTGTTCGACGCCTTGAGTGGCCAACTGAGTGCGTTCCGCCAGTTTGCGTACTTCATCCGCGACCACGGCAAAGCCGCGTCCGGTTTCTCCCGCGCGCGCCGCCTCAATCGCCGCATTGAGCGCCAGCAGATTGGTTTGATCGGCAATGTCGCGAATCATTTGCACAATGCTGCTGATTTCAGCGCTATTTTTACCCAGGTCTTCCAGGCGTAGCGCCGCGTGGGAAATCACCTGACAGGCTTGGTCGAGTTGTGTGACCGCGGTGTCCATTGCCTGACCACCTAGATCGGCGGCCTGGCCGGCATTTTGCGCCATGCTGGTGGCCGACAGCGACTGCTCGGTATTTTGTCCGGTCACCACGGCCATCTGTTGTGCCACTACCACCATGTCCTCCGCGCGCGATTGTTGTTCGCTCATGGTCTTGCTCATCATGCGCGTGGCTTGGGCGATTTCGCGGCTCGCGCTTGAGGCTTGATGGATCGAGTGGGTCACATGCTGCAGCATGTCCTGAATTGCCTGGCTGGCCTGTTCGGTCTGATTACGCGCTAGCTCCAACTGCTCAAAGCCCCTGACTTTGGCCTTGTCGTACGCCATGGCCAGGACCAGTACCATCAGTGAGAGACCTGATAGTGACTTGGCTTGCAATAGGTGGATTTTGCTGTGGTCAATCGGTACCAGCGGCAAGGCGCCAGGGATGTCGGACAAGACAAAAAAACCGGCAATGGCCAGCAGGGTGAACACAGTCCAGACCATACCCGATACCCGACCGCTGACAAAGATGGCGGTAAAGGGAATCGAGGCGAACCAGACGATGCTGGTCGACATGATGCCGCCGTTGACGTACACCATCCAGCACACCATGGTGAACATAGCGCCAATCACGAATTCGGCGGTAAAGCGCAATGCGCCGCTGATCTTCAGAATGACGGGACCGAGTAATAACGCTAACCCGCCGCAGACAATGCCATAACCCATGGCTGGGTGGTTGAGCATGAAATATTCGATAGCGAACAACGGCGCGATCAGTCCGGCGAGTAGGGCAACGCTGACTACGGTGCGCGCTTTGATGATTTGGTCGTGCGACTGGCGCACATTATCGGGAAGGAACCATTCGGTAAATGATGTAGCAGCCATGCGATGAAAGCTCTCCCTGTAGGCGCGAGTTGCGCGCTGTTTGTTTTATCCCATAGACATGAATGTTTTTTTTAGACTCTAAAACAATCGTTTGATTGGTGCAATGGAATAATTGACGAGGAGGGGTGTTGCATGGCAAAAGCGCCACGCCCCCGCATGGGCCATTGTGGCCAATACGGGGGCGTGGCGTGGCTTAGTGTTGTGCTTGTTCCGACTGGATTGCGGTCAGGGCAATGGTGTAGACAATATCGTCGACCAAGGCGCCGCGCGACAAATCATTTACCGGTTTACGCAAACCTTGCAACATCGGGCCGACGCTGATCACGTTGGCCGAGCGTTGTACCGCTTTGTAAGTGGTATTGCCGGTATTCAAGTCCGGGAAGATGAACACGGTGGCGCGTCCGGCAACCACACTACCCGGCGCCTTTTGCTGGCCTACGCTTTCCACCGAGGCGGCGTCGTATTGCATCGGGCCGTCGATGATCAGGTTAGGTCGTTTTTCGCGGGCGATGCGCGTGGCTTCACGCACTTTTTCCACGTCGCTGCCGGTGCCGGAGCTGCCGGTCGAGTACGAGATCATGGCGACTCGCGGTTCGATGCCGAACGCCGCGGCCGAATCAGCCGACTGAATTGCAATGTCGGCCAGCTCTTCCGAGGTCGGATCGGGGTTTACCGCGCAGTCGCCATAAACCAGCACCTGTTCCGGCATCAGCATAAAGAACACACTGGAGACCAGTTTGGCTTCCGGAGCGGTCTTGATCAGTTGCAAGGCCGGGCGAATGGTGTTGGCCGTGGTGTGCACCGCGCCCGATACCAGGCCGTCCACCTCACCCAGCGCCAACATCATGGTGCCCAATACCACGTTGTCTTCCAGTTGTTGCTCCGCCATTGGCGCACTCATGCCCTTGTTTTTTCTCAGTTCGACCAGGGCGGGTACGTAGCGGGCGCGGATTTCGCTTGGCGGCAGAATTTCCAGCGAAGCTGGCAAGCTGACGCCTTGTGCCTCGGCAATGCGCACGATCTCTTCGCGCTCACCCAGCAACACACAACGGGCAATGCCCTTTTCGTGGCAAATCGCCGCCGCTCTGATCGTGCGTGGCTCATTACCCTCGGGCAGAACAATGCGCTTGTTGGCCAGCCGGGCTTTTTCGCGCAGCTGATAGCGAAAAGCGGGTGGCGGCAAGCGCGCTTCATGCGGTTCGCCGACACAGCGCTTGAGCGCCCAGGCGTCCAGATGCTCGGCGATGAAGTCGATCACGCGCTCCATGCGTTCGGTATCGTCCGCTGGGACTTGGCGCCCCATATTGGTCAGCGTGCTGCTGGTGTCGAAGGTGCTCAGTTCGATCGACATCACGGGCAGGTCGCTGGTAAATGCATGGCGGCACAAGTGCTGGATGCGGGTGTCCGGCGCGGAATCACAGGTGAACAACAAGCCAGCCAGGGGGACGCCATTCATGCTGGCCATGGCGGTGGCCAGTACAATGTCCTCGCGGTCGCCACTGGTGACGATCAGGGCGCCGGGTTTAAGCAAATGAATCATGTTGGGCGCGGTACGCGCGGTCACCACAATGCTGCGTACCCGGCGTTCACGGTTCTGGCCGGGGTGCAGTTGGCGCGCCTTGAGGTAGTTCGCCACATCCAGCGTGCGCGGCGCGCGCAGTTCGGGTTCGTCGGGAATCAAGCCGATCAGCGGCAGGGCGCTGTCTTGCGCCAGTTTGCTGGCGGATAACACGTTCTGGCGAATATCGTCCGCCGTGCGCTTGCCGGCCTCGCGGTTGAGAATGATGCCGGCGATTTGGCCCGAGCGACCGCCAAAGGCCTGAATGCTCATGTCCAGTTGCTCGGCGATTTCCTGATCGCTGGCTTTATCGCACGAACCCACCAGAATGGTTTGCGCCTCTAGATTGCGTGCAATCTTGGTGTTGAGATAGGTGGAAAAAACGTGCTTTTGGTCTGGTACCAGGCCTTCGACAACGACGACGTCGACGTTTTGCGCCGCTTGTTGGTACAGACTGACGATTTCTTCCATCAACTGGTCAACCTGGCCTCGGCCCAGCAGCGCTTCCACGCGCTCCATCGGCAGAGGGTCGGGCGAGATAGTATGGCAAATGGCACGAGCAAAATGCGTGGAGAGTTCCGCTCCTTGCGTGTCAGTTCCCTGGGCTATCGGTTTGACAAAGCCAACGGACAGTCCTGCTTGCTCTAAGGCGCGAATCATACCGAGAGAGACCGAAGTCAGGCCAGCGTCAAAACCGATAGGTGCCAGAAAAAAGGTATGCATTATTCCAAATCCTCACAGCGGGTTTACTCGCAGCTCAAGCCAACCAGCTTGGCTGTATCGAGGGCAATCATTAATTCTTCATTGGTATTCACCACCAAAGCCGGCGTCGAGCCCGGCGCGCTAATCAGGCCACCCTGTCCACGTACCCTGAGCGGGTTGGCTTCGGTGTCGATTTTTAGTCCGAGGAAGCTCAACTGTTCCATCACGCGTTGGCGAACCCCAACCGAATTTTCACCGATGCCGCCGGTGAAAATCAGTGCGTCCAGGCGTCCCAGCGGCACGACCAGGGACGCAATATGCTTGGCCAGACGGTAGCAAAAGATCTCCAGCGCCAGTTTGGCGCCGACATGGCCTTGACCGGCCGCGATTTCCAACTCGCGGCAATCATTGGAGAGTTCGGAAAGCCCCAATAGACCGGATTTTTTGTTGAGCAGGTCGGTGATGGTCTGAATGTCCATGTACAGCGACGAGGCGAGGTAACCGAAGATGCTGGGATCGATATCGCCGCAACGGGTGCCCATGACCAAGCCTTCCAGTGGCGTCAGCCCCATGGTGGTGTCAATGCTTTGTCCGTTTTTTACCGCGCAGGCGGATGCGCCATTGCCCAGATGGGCAGTGATAAAGCAGCTGGATTCTAGCGGCAGACCCAATGTTTTTGCGGCTTCCTGGCTGACGTAGCGATGACTGGTGCCGTGAAAACCGTAGCGGCGCACGCGCTGCTCACGGTATAGCGCCATGGGTATCGCATATAGAAACGCGCGTTCCGGCATGGTTTGGTGGAAGGCTGTATCGAACACCACGGTTTGCGGCAAATCCGGGAAACTCGCCATGGCGCCGTGAATCCCCAGGAGATGCCCAGGATTATGCAGCGGAGCCAGTTTGCAGCAATCGCCAATGGCCGCGATGACTTTGTCGTCAATCAATGTGGATGATTTGAAGTGCTCGCCACCATGCACGATACGATGGCCGACTGCCACGACTTGCTCAAATAAACCCAAGGCCGCCAACTGGTGAATGATGGCTTTCATGGCGGCGGCATGGTCGCCATCCGGCAAGGCTTGCTCAATTTTGTCCTGGCCATGCTTGAAGGTAATAAACGCATCAGGCAGGCCTAGTTTTTCCGCCAGCCCGGTGAGTGGCGAAGCCCGGGTACTGGGGTCGATCACAGCGAACTTAATGGAGGAACTGCCACAGTTGATAACTAGGATGTCTTTTTTCATGGATTTTTAAACGCAATTCGCAAAAAAAATGTGCTAACCCTGAAAACTCAAAATTACCAGCGCTTCTATGCAGTCTAGTGCTGCTATTTGCCTCGGCCGGTTTTAGGCCGGGCAGTGCTGCCTTGAATCATGCCTTGCCAGATATTATCACCGTTATCGACGGTTGCTTCTTATGCCGATAAAGTGGGCGGTTACCTTCGAGCCGCAGCTTAAAATGCAGCAGCGGCTTGCGTGACAACAGCTATTTACTCTGATGGGACTGATCTGTGCAGTAGGTGAGGCGCTATGTTCGCCCTTGCCTTGATTCATATCAATAGCGCGCAATGGCCCGTGTTGCGCAAATGGTGCAGATTTGAAGTTGCTATTTAACTAATATTTGATAAATACCTAATTTTTATTATGAATTAACATGTTGAATTTGTTGGTTAAAGTTCGATATTTTCTGCTTTATACTTGTGTGAAGTGTGTTTTTTTGCTTTATGTGCGGAATAATTGGCTATTTTTGCAGGGGAAAAACTTGATCTACCCCAAAATCCGAGCCAAAATTGCAGACCCCCAGCCTTTGCGTTGGATGGTTTAGTGTTCCGTAAGCTCGTTTCTAGGCGAGATTCGGCTGGTCTTATACTTCTCTCCATGGAGGTGTGGGAATAATGTCTGATCTGGCTCCTTTGCAGCGGCTAATGCCGGCTGCGGCCCAGCTTCCCATCGATGTTTATTTTGATCCCGAGTGTCATCAAGTCGAACAGCAGCGCGTGTTTGCCGATGCCCCGGTTTATTATGGGCACGAGTTGATGGTGCCCAATGAGGGTGACTATCAGACCATTGCCTGGCTGGAGCATGGCAAAATGCTCAAGCATTCGAATGGTGAAATCCGGCTGCTGTCCAATGTTTGCCGTCATCGCCAGGCGCGGATTTATCAGGGGCGTGGTAACGCTAAGCATATCGTCTGCAATCTGCACGGCTGGACTTATGACAATCAGGGGCGGCTCAGCGCGGCCCCACTGTTTACGCCTACCCCTTGTCTTGCTTTGGAACAAACGCCCCTGACTTCCTGGCACGGTTTGTTGTTCGATGCCGGGCGCGATGTGGCGCGTGATCTGCAACATCTGGGGGTGGCCCATCACCTTGACTTTAGTGATTTCGCCTTCCATAGCTCGCATGTCACCGAGTATGACTTCAACTGGAAAACCTTCATTGAGGTTTACTCCGAAGACTATCATGTTGATCCTTTTCATCCCGGTTTGGGAAGTTTTGTGGATTGCGCGGATCTGAAATGGGAGTGGGGGGAAAATTATCATGTGCAGTCTCTAGGCGTTAAACACCGGCTGCGCAGGCCGGGATCAAAACGATATGGAGACTGGCAGCGCGAGGTTTTGCGCCGTTATGCCGAGCAATCCCCTGAGTTTGGCGCGATCTGGTTGACGTATTACCCTAATGTCATGGTTGAATGGTACCCGCACGTATTGGTGGTGAGCGTGGTATTGGCGCGTGCTCCAGAACAGTGCACGGTGATTACCGAATTCTATTACCCAGAAGAGGTCGTGTTGTTCGAGCCGGAATTTATCGCCGCCGAGCAGGCGGCTTATTTCGAAACCGCCAAAGAAGACGACGAGATTTGCTATCGCATGCATGCGGGACGCAAGGCGCTGTGGCTGGCCGGTAAAAACCAGGTGGGTCCTTATCAATCTCCGACCGAAGACGGGATGCGTCATTTTCATCAGTTTTATCGTCGCAAGATGGGGAACTCATGGTTGGCGCGCTCGGGCGATTGAGCGCACAATAACCGAGCGTGGGTTTCCACGCCTTTTGCATTGCTCCCATGACCCGATCTGGACTTTTAAGTGGTGTGCTGTTGTTGCTGGCGACATCAGTGGTTGGCTCTACGCCTCTGCAATGGCGCTTGCCGCATCCTGTGCGCGCCACTGGCATTTATGTGTATGCCGATCCGGTCAGCCAGCTTAGGTTGAATGTGCCTCAGGGCTGGGGTGTGCGCGCTGAAACACTGAATGGTATTCGCCAGTTGCGCGTGGTACCGCCGAAGGCCGATCAGCGCGAACGCGCGGCCATTGATGTAGTGATTCGCGTGCGGCCCTTGCTGGCTGGCGAGTCGCTCGAACGCATGGCCTCATACTATAAGGTAGCCCGAGGTGACCGTGAGGCTGCAGATGTATTGCGCTACTTGAGTAAGGATAGTCGTTTGGCGGTCGAATACCGCGAGGGGCGCTATGTGTCCAGTCGGTTATGGATCGTGCGGCGGAATCTGGCGCTATTCCAGCGTCTGGATCAACACCGCTTGCTTGAGGCCAGTTGCGCCGCGAATGCCTCCGAGTACAAAACCTACCGGCGCAATCTTGAAACAATTTGCTATTCGGTTGCCTATGGCAAGTAACGCGAGTACGCGCGTTTGAGGTAGGATGGCGGGCGCGGCCGAAGCATCTCGGGTGCTTGGCGCTAAAATACAATAATCAGCATTGACCATTACTTGGGAGTAAACCGCATGATCTCCATTCGTGAACAAAATTACGGGCTGGATGTGGCACTGTTCAATGAATTCAGTTTGGCGGACTTTAAGTTGTTTGAAGAGGCGTTGCTCAAGCGCGCGAGCGAAATGGGTAGTCCCGGTGTGCTGCTGGATTTGTCCGAACTCAAGGACTTTACCTTGGATATGGCCATGGAAGAACTGCGCTTTGTGCGGGCCCATGAGAAAGATTTTGGCCGAATCGCCGTGGTGGTGAGCGACGTGTGGATCAAGCTGGCGGCCCATCTTGCCGGGCTGATCTCGCGCGGACGTACGCAATACTTTAATGATGTACCTGCCGCCCAAGCTTGGCTGGCATCCGCGCCGTCCGCTTGATTTTGCCGGCAAAGCCGTTACAGTAGCGGCTTCATTCAATAACCAGAAACCGCCGATGTTGCCAAGCATTGCCAGCCGGATAGCCGCAGAACTCCAGGTTAGAGAATCCCAGGTTGCCGCCACCGTCGAACTGCTCGACGGTGGGGCTACTGTCCCGTTTGTTGCCCGCTACCGCAAAGAAGTCACCGGAGGGCTGGATGATACCCAGTTGCGCAAACTCGATGAGCGCTTGCATTATCTGCGCGAACTGGACGAACGCCGCGACGCCATTCTTCGTTCGATTGGCGAACAAGATAAATTAACCCCGGCGCTATCCGTCGCGATTGCCGCGGCGGACAATAAAACCGCGCTGGAAGATCTCTACCTTCCCTACAAGCCCAAACGACGTACCAAGGCGCAAATCGCGCGTGAGGCCGGTTTGGCTCCGCTGGCCGAAAGTTTGTATGCCGATCCTTCCCAAAATCCCGAAGTTCTGGCGTTCGAATATATCGATGCGGCACGCGCCGTGCCCGACGCTCGCGCCGCGCTGGATGGCGCTCGCGCAATTTTGATTGAGCGCTTTGCGGAAGATGCCGGTTTGCTGGGTACCTTGCGTGAGAAGTTGTGGCGTGAAGGTGAGATGGTTGCGGCGGTGGTGAGCGGAAAAGAAGGCGAGGGAGCTAAATTTTCCGATTATTTCCAATATCGCGAAGCTCTGTCAGCCATTCCCTCTCATCGTGCCTTGGCATTGCTGCGTGGGCGCAATGAAGGCATTTTGCAACTGGTTATGAAGTATCAGCCAGATGAAACGCCGCTGACTGAGCGCAGCGCGTACGAGCGCATGATGGCGCAGCATTTTTCCATCGCCGAGGGTGCGCGCCCAGGGGATAAATGGCTGCTGGACGCGATCCGCCTTTGCTGGCGCGCGCGCGTCTTTCTGTCGTTGGAACTGGAACTGGTTACGCGCTTGCGGGAAAAAGCCGAGGCGGATGCGATTAAAGTGTTCTCTTGTAATCTGCACGACTTATTGCTAGCCGCGCCCGCTGGGCGTCGCGCTACTCTTGGTCTGGATCCGGGGCTGCGCACAGGTGTCAAAGTGGCGGTGGTCGACGATACCGGTAAAGTTCTGGAGACCGCGACGATCTATCCACATGTGCCGCGCAACGAATGGGATCGCTCGCTCGCGGTTTTGGGGGATTTGGCGCGTCGTCATCGGGTAGAGCTGATCTCGATCGGCAATGGCACCGCCAGCCGCGAAACCGACAAGTTGGCGCAAGAACTAATTCGGCAACTGCCAGCGCTGGCGATGACTAAAATCGTGGTGTCTGAAGCCGGGGCGTCAGTGTATTCAGCGTCGGAACTGGCTGCGCATGAGTTCCCGGATCTGGATGTGACGTTGCGTGGCGCGGTATCGATTGCGCGCCGCCTGCAAGATCCATTGGCTGAGCTGGTTAAAATCGACCCTAAGTCGATTGGTGTCGGTCAATATCAGCACGACGTCCACCAGGGTCAGTTGGCGCGCGCGTTGGATGCGGTGGTTGAAGACTGCGTCAATGCGGTCGGTGTTGACGTCAATATGGCTTCGGTGGCGTTGCTGACTCGTGTTTCGGGCTTGAATTCGACCTTGGCGACCAATATCGTGGCGCATCGTGACCAGCATGGTGCTTTTCGCGTGCGCGCGGATCTAAAGAAAGTGCCGCGTCTGGGTGAGAAAACCTTTGAACAGGCGGCGGGGTTCTTGCGCATTAGCGGCGGCGATAATCCATTAGACGCCTCGTCGGTGCATCCGGAAGCCTATCCGGTGGTGGAGAAGATCGTGGCGCGGGCCGCGCGTCCGGTGGCGTCATTGATTGGTGACAGTGCCTTCCTCAAAGGGTTGCGCGCTAGCGAGTATGTGGACGAGCGTTTTGGTTTGCCAACGGTGGTGGATATCATTGCCGAGCTGGATAAGCCGGGGCGCGATCCTCGACCAGAGTTCAAAACCGCTGAATTCCAGGAGGGGGTGGAGTCTTTGTCGGATTTGATGACAGGGATGATCCTGGAGGGCGTGGTGACCAACGTGACCAACTTTGGTGCGTTTGTTGATATTGGTGTGCATCAAGATGGCCTGGTGCATATCTCCGCGCTGTCCGCTCACTATGTTGATGATCCGCGCAAGGTGGTTAAGGCGGGGGACGTGGTCAAGGTTAAGGTCATCGAGGTTGATCTACAGCGCAAGCGGGTAGCTTTAACCATGCGCCTGGATGATGTCGCTGCCGAGCGTGGCGGCGCGCGCGCCGCAGGCGCGCCGGCTTCACGCGCTAAACCGCAAAAAGCCGCGCCGGCGCAAGATACCGCGATGGCCGCGGCTTTTGCCAAGTTACGTAAATAGCCTGACAGCAGTCACCCCGGCGCCACTGGCGAGTGGCGCCGGGGTGGAAAGGCCAGGAGTGCGACTTTTCGTGAGAAAAGGCTTGACGCAAGTTCACGATATCCGTATAGTTCGACCTCTCCGCTGCAACACATACGCAGCACCGATCTTTAACAAAACGAACAACCGATAAGTGTGAGTGCCAGGCACAAGCCGAGCACTTGCACTGCAAGAGATAGAAAAACTTGTTTTTTTCT
>Ga0302156_10000008_pt1 | contig 206487 bp, 169 predicted proteins | sample I_Bog_N3_2_FD_193503 | JGI IMG/M metagenome (GOLD analysis project Ga0302156, IMG submission 193503) | Peat permafrost microbial communities from Stordalen Mire near Abisko, Sweden - I_Bog_N3_2 | ecosystem: Environmental > Terrestrial > Soil > Wetlands > Peat | place: Sweden: Abisko... | reverse complement strand
AACCGCTGTGCATGCCTTACTACTATCCGATTGGCGTCGCCGGCGGCAGCCCGGCCGACTTTTACCAACCGGCCGCACAACATTGTGACGGCTACTTCGCAGGCGGAGGAACGGAGTGGGTCTCAGGAGGCCCGACGCTGTTTGTCGCCAAGTTGGATCCCACCGGCGCCAACCTGCTTTACAGCACCTTCTTCGGCGGGACACAGCCGACGCTTCCAAACAGCCTGGCGCTTGACTCCGCAGGTAACATCTACTTCACAAGCTACCTTCAGTCTCAGGGTGGACAGACTGCCAGCAACTATTACCCCCAAAATGGCAACGTTCCGTTCCCGGTAACATCCAACGCCCTTCAAACAGAGAACGCAGCCCAGCAGATGGCCACTCTATCGGTATTCAGCGCCGATGGGCACACGCTGCTCTATTCCACGCTGTTTGGAGCAACGAACACCCCAAATCCGGCCTGGGTGCAGCCTCTGGCTTTGGCAGTTGGACCGAATGGTATGGCTTATGTAGGCGGAGAAACCTATTCCGACGCCATACCTACAACAGCCGGATCGGTCAGGCCAGGCTGCGTCACCTGGGGCAGTTACAACAACCAACCCGACAACGGTAACTGCGAGGCGTACACTGCCTGGCTCGCTGCCTTCAACACGCTACAGTCTGGTCAAAACTCGCTTCAATATGGAACCTATATCGGCGGACCCGAGGTCCCTTTCACCAATCCGAATAACGTTGTTTACGGTCTTGCCGCCGATAGTGAAAACAACGTCTATGTTACGGGAAATACCTATCTGACCAACTATCCCACCACCACAGGCGCATATCAAACGGCATGCCTGCAAGTGCATGGAAGCGTTGGACAGAACTACTGCGCTCAAAGCGCATTTCTGACCAAGATCAACCCCGCCGGCACCGATTACGTGTGGTCTACCTTGTTCGAAGGCAATCAGCAATCCAACGACTATGGGCAGAACATCGGCCTGGACAGCGTCGGCAACGTCTATCTCTACGGCTGGGACAACAACTACACGTTCGATCTTCCCTGGGTGAATCCGCTTGAGGGCCGTCCCGGCAGCGCCACCGGAGCGAGTTATCCTTTCCTGGCAACTTTCAGCCCCGATGGCAGCAAGCTGCTGTTCTCAACCCCGCTCGGCAACACGAACGCTGTCGCCGGGAATGATTTTCCGGTCGGTATGGTGCTGGACTCCGCGAATAACATCTATTTTGCTGGGTATGCCGCCGACAACACAGCCTTCGCCACTTCGCCCGGCGCCTACGTCACACCGCAGACAGGCGGCGGCATTCGCACATACTTCGGCAAGATATCGCCGCTGATGGCGGCGTCGGCAACAACCTTGAGTATCGCGCCGACGACGGCCGCAATCGGTCAGACCGTGACCTTTACCGCGACCGTGGCCGGAACCACGCAGGCCACACCCGCGCCTACCGGAACCGTGACCCTGACCAACACCAGCACAAATCCGGCGACCACGGTGGGCACGATCACGCTCACCAACGGCACTGGCATGTTCACCAGCTCGACTTTGGCGGCTGGAACCTACAGCGTAACAGCGAGCTACTCCGGCGACAGCACTTACGACGTCAGTACCTCGGCGGTGCAGAGCCTCAACGTGACTATTGGAAGCCAGACCATCACCTTCACGGGATTGCCCGCGACGGCGACGTATGGCGCCGCAGGCCCATATACGCTGAATGGAACGGCAAGTTCGGGGCTCGCGGTTTCGTATGGGGTGAGCGGTCCCGCCAGTATCAGCGGCTCGATCCTGACCATCACCGGCACGGGACTGGTTACCGTGACTGCATCTCAGGCAGGAGATGCTGACTACGGCCCAGCCACCTCGGTATCTCAAACCATCCAGGTCAGCGCGGCAAGCCAGACCATCACCTTCACGGGATTGCCCGCGACGGCGACGTATGGCACCGCAGGCCCATATACGCTGAATGGAACGGCAAGTTCGGGGCTCGCGGTTTCGTATGGGGTGAGCGGTCCCGCCAGTATCAGCGGCTCGGCCCTCACCATCACCGGCACGGGACTGGTTACCGTGACTGCATCTCAGGCAGGAGATGCTGACTACGGCCCAGCCACCTCGGTATCTCAAACTATCCAGGTCAGCGCGGCAAGCCAGACCATCACCTTCACGGGATTGCCCGCGACGGCGACGTATGGCGCCGCAGGCCCATATACGCTGAATGGAACGGCAAGTTCGGGGCTCGCGGTTTCGTATGGGGTGAGCGGTCCCGCCAGTATCAGCGGCTCGATCCTGACCATCACCGGCGCCGGCACTGTAACGGTAACTGCCTCCCAGGCAGGGAACGGGAATTACAGCGCAGCCACCTCGGTATCTCAAACCATCCAGGTCAGCGCGGCAAGCCAGACCATCACGTTTAGCGCGATTCCGGCACAAATTGTTGGCACCCCAGTCAGTCTGACAGCGACAGCCAGTTCTGGACTTGCCGTGGGTTTTGCTTCACTCACTTCCTCTGTTTGCACCGTTTCAGGCAATACAGCAACCCTGATTCAGGCCGGAACCTGTACCATCCAGGCATCACAGGCCGGCAACTCAAACTTTGCTGCGGCTGCGTCGGTTTCTCAGAACATCTCTGTGACATCAACTCAGACTGCAAGCTTCACGATCACCCCGATTCCCGCCGTGGAGACCGTCAATCGAGGAGCGCTTGGACTATTTATCCTTGAGCTCAAGTCGGTCAAAGGCTTCAACGGCACGGTCAAGTTGACGTGCACCGGCGGTCCAACAGGGAATGAATGTGTCGACTTCCCGCAGACTGTGAAGGTGAACGGCACTGCCTTCGCGTTCTCGGGCATTCTCTTCGAACCAAAGGCCAAGCCGGGCACCTACATCATCACCTTCACCGGCGTCTCCGGCGCCATCACCGAATCAGCAACCGCTCAGTTCATCGTCAAATAGCAACTGCAAGCATGTGCGGAGTCTCAGATGCAAGTTACTGAGACTCTGCCATGAAAGATTCGAGAACGCGGAGTTGGATGTTTCCAGCGTAGATCGAGAGAATAATAGTCAATCGCCGCGTCCCGGGACTCGGTTTGAGCCGAAGGGTGGGAATCCATTGGCTGAATTACTGCTGACTCAACCGACACCCAGTGTGAAACCTCAAAATTGCCGCACAAGAATCCTATTGAGTGTCAGCCATGCCAGCTTGGTGAAGTCGTGGCGCTTCGAACGTTTACCGAAACCTCGGCATCGTTCCAAACGGATGACCGGCAAACCGGAAACTGCCTTTCGCTAATCCCTTCAACGCTGTTGAGAGTTCCGATATCGATGGTCCGTTGACGTTACCAGCGTATCGCTCATTTAGAGATCAACCGACATCGATCGGTCCTGAAAAACGTTCGTTCCCCATCGGGACTACCGCGGCCGACGATGCAGAACGATCCCAGGCATTGTTCGGCCCCAATCCGCAGAAAATCAGCCACATGGGGCTCGAAATGCATCCAGTTCTTGCCTGAGAAACTGGGACAAAAGCTTGCGTCGCCTTGTATCTGTGACCAGGAGAAGTCGGGGCACGCGCGAATTTTTGATTCGGCGGGCCACTGATCCGGGCTGCCGCCTTTGGAGCGATGCTCACCCTCTGAGGAATAGATGCCGAGTTGAATTGCCAATGACGTGCCGCGTTGCTTGAAGTGGACCTTGCATGCGGCCGCGCGGCTTTTCTCAAGCAGGTAGCACGCATCATCCAGCGACTCGCCGCCTGCAACGGTCGATACGAACTTGTTTCTGCGCGGAATCGTCCGCAGCTTGGGCACTGCTTTTCGGGGAGGCTTATCCATATCGGATATCCATGGGTCGAGCGGAGGCCGATCTTTCAGCGGCACTCGCGGGATTGATGCGCAAGCGGGGAACCGATCGCGCCAATCAGAACTCCAGAGCGCGGCAGAGAAACAGGCACCAACCCGGGTGAGGTCGAGATACTTTCCTTCGCTTTGTCCGGGATGACAAGGAATCACGGAGGCAAAAGCCGCGGGGAGTTTCGGAGATGCTAGGTCTGCATGGAGGGGGGCAGGGCTGAGGCCACGGACTTGCGGACGGCTTCCATGAGATCTTCGCGGGTGGTGTAGTCCGCGGGGTAAACGGGGGCGTGGAAGGCGACATGGGCGGTGCCGGGGATGATCCAGGAGCTGCCTTTTGCCATCATGGTTTCCGTGCCCCAGATGGAGATGGGGATGCAGGGAGAGCCGGTTTCCATGGCGAGGAAGAAGGGGCCTTTTTTGAATGGGAGCAGGCGGCCATCTCGGGAGCGGGTGCCCTCGACGAAGGTGGTGATGTGGATTCCCTGTTCGAGGACGAGGCGGGCGCGGCGGACGCTTTCCTGGGCGTTGACGACGCTGCCGGCGCGGTCGACGGGGATGAACTTGGCCAGTTGCATGGCGTAGCCCAGCAGGGGAATCTTCATCAGGGAACGCTTGAGGAAGACGGAGGTTTGGCCGGGGATGAGGGGGATGAGGACTGGCGGGTCAAGGTTGGAGACGTGGTTGGACATGAAGATGCAGGCCTGGCCGGTGGGCACGCGGTCCAGCCCCTGGACCTGGACGCGAATGCCGGCGACAAAGAGTCCGGCGCGGACGACGCGAACGGAGTTGCGAAAAAGGGGCATGACGTTGCCGGTCAGCATGCACCAGGGGATGAAGATGAGCCCGGTGGGGATGCCGAGAACGATGATGGTGAGGAAGGCGAGGATGGAGCGGATCATGCTTGAGTTTCCTGTTGGGAGCGCTGGGTGAGGCGGGCGGGGAGCTTGTCGTAGATGCCGCCGAAGCCGCCGTTGGAGAGGATGGCGATGACGTCGCCGGGTTGGGTGTCGGAGGCGAGCAGATCGACGATAGCGGCAACGTCGGGGCAGAGCGCGGCGGGGGTTCCGGTGGCGTTGACGGCAGCGACGACTTCGTCGGGGTGGAGGCGTTCTGGCTCGGGGATGCGCTCCATCTGGTAGACGCCGGCGAGGATGAGGCGGTCGGCGAGGGCCAGGGATTCGGCGAGTTCCTGCTTGAAGACGTTGCGGCGGAGGGTGTTGGAGCGGGGTTCGAGGACGGCCCAGAGGCGGCGGCCGGGGTAGGCCAGGCGGAGGGCTTTGAGGGTTTCGCGGATGGCGGTGGGGTGGTGTGCGAAGTCGTCGATGATGGTGATGCCGTCGATTTCCGCGCGGACTTCCAGACGGCGCTTGACGCTGCGGAAGGTGGCCAAAGCGCGCTGGATGGCGGTGACACGGACGCCGTAGTTGGCGGCGAGAGCGGCGGCAGCGGTGGCGTTGAGGACGTTGTGAGCGCCGGCGACGGGCATTTCGAGATTGGCCCAGAGGATGCCTGAGCGCGAGAGCTGCCAGATGCTTTTGCCGTCTTCGTGACGGAGGTTCTGGATGTGCCAGTCCGATCCGTGGGTGAAGCCGTAACGCTGAACGGGGCAGAAGGCGCGGGAGGCGCACTCGGTGAGGTTGGGGCTGCCGTCCCAGGCGAGGATGACGCCGCGGCTGGGGACGAGGTTGACGAGGCGCTTGAAGGCGGTTTTGACCTGGTCGAGGTCGGCGTAGATGTCGGCGTGGTCGAATTCGACGCTGGTGAGGATGAGTCCGTCGGGGAAGTAGTGGAGGAATTTTGGGCCTTTGTCGAAGAAGGCGGTGTCGTACTCGTCACCCTCGATGAGAAAGGTGCGGGTGGGGCGGAGCTGGTAGCTGGTGGCGAAGTTTTCCGCGACGCCGCCGATGAGGAATGACGGTTCGAGAGCAGGGTCTTCGGAGGCGGCGGTCTGGTATATCCAGGCCAACATGCTGGTGGTGGTGGTTTTGCCGTGGGTTCCGGCGACGACCAGGGTTTGGCGCTGCTGGAGGAAGTGTTCGCGGAGGACGGCGGCCATGCTGGTGAAGGGGATGCGGTCGTCGAGGAGGCGCTCGACCTCAGGATTGCCGCGGGAGAGTGCGTTGCCGACGACGACGAGGTCGGGGAGGGGGTCGAGATTTGCAGCGGCGTAAGGCTGTGCAACGTGGATGCCCATGGCGCGGAGCTGGTCGCTCATGGGCGGGTAGGCGGCGGCGTCGGAGCCGGTGACGCGGTGGCCCTGCTCGCGGAGGAGTCCGGCGAGGGAGGCCATGGCTGTGCCGCAGATGCCGATGAGGTGGATATGCTTTGGAGTCATCGCTGGACCGCCGCTTCTTTGAGGCGGAGCTCGGGTTCGAGGGCGCTGGTGAGTTCGGCTTCCACGCCGAGGGTGAGGGTTACGTTGCCTTGGGAGACGTGGCCGCTGCGCAGGCCGAAGGCGATGGGGCCGTCAAAGTCCTCGAGGGCGTTGAGGATGACATCTTCGATGAGGCTGGGTGGAGCACCGGGGGAGACGCAGTCGAGCATCTCCCCGAAGACGATGCCTTTGACGCCGTCGAGTTTCTCCGCTTGCTTGAGCTGCCACAACATGCGATCGATTTGGTAGGGCTTTGCGGAGACATCTTCGAGGAAGAGGATTTTGCCTTCGGTCTGGGGTTCCCAGGCGGTGCCGAGGAGAGAGACGAGGATGCTGAGGCAGCCACCGTAGAGCTGGCCGTGGACGGGGCGTGCATCGGAGCTGGCGCGGAGGAGGCGGAGCCCCTCAAACTTGCCGACGGTGTAGGGCTCTCCGGAGAGCGCGGCGAGGAGGCTGCTGAGGTGGACGCCGCCGTCGCGGGCGAAGTCGGGCGAGACCATTGGGCCATAAAAGCTGGGCAGACCGATCGTGTCGAGGAGGGCGATTTGCAGGGCGGTGAGGTCGCTGTAGCCGAAGAGTGGCTTGGGATGGGCGGCGAGGAGGTCGATTTCGAGGCCGTCGAGGAGGTAGTTGCTGCCGTATCCGCCGCGGGTGGCGAAGATAACGCGGACGGTGTCGTCGGCGAAGGCGGCGTGAAGATCGACGAGGCGCTGCTGCTCGGTGCCGGCGAAGTAGAGGGGGCCGCGGGTGAGGGCGTGGTCGGCGGCGACGGGTTCAAAGCCGAGGTTGCGCAGAGCGTCCATGCCGCGGTCGACGCGGCCGGGCTCGGGAGTGGAAGCGGGGGAGAGGACGGCCACTTTGACGCCGACGGCAGCGGCACGGGGTTTGAGGAGATCGGCCACGGCTACCAGGCCTCCCCGCGACAAAGGAGGGTTGCGGGGCCGGTGAGGAAGAGGTTTTCGCCGTCGCCTGCCCACTCGACGGTCTGGATGCCGCCGGGGGCGACGACTTCGAGTGGGGAGGATGCCTGGTAAACGCCGATCATGGCGGTGGCGGCGGCGGAGGTGCCCGTGCCGGAGGAGGTGGTGGGACCGACGCCGCGCTCAAAGATGCGCAGGGCTACCTGGTTGACGGCGCTGTTGGGGGTGGGGAGGATGCGGAGGAACTCGACGTTGGTTTGGTCGGGGAAGTCGGGGAGGAAGCAGATTTCCTCGCCGATTTCCTGCCAGGAGCGGTCGCCGATGGAGAAGTCGAGGGCGGAGGGATTGGAGTCTTCGCGGTCGGTGTCTTGCAGGGTGATGGAGTCGAGGAGGATGACGAAGTGGGGGTTGCCCATGGAGACGAAGACCCCGTCAATCGCGGTGCCGTCGGCAAGCTCGACGGTCTGCTCTTCGAATTCGGGGACATCCATATCGGTGGTGACAAGCCATGTGGGGCCATCCATGTCGCGTACGCGGATGTCGCGGAGAGTGCAGGCGCGGATGCCGGCGTCGGTTTCAATGGTGAGGACGTCGCCGACGAGGGCGTCGATTTCCTCGGCCATCCATGCGGCTACGCAGCGGGTACCGTTGCCGGAGATTTCAGCGATGGAGCCGTCGGCGTTGTGGAGGCGGATGCGTCCGGAGGTAGGGCCGGTCCAGGTGAAGAATTCTACGCCGTCGGCGCCGATGCCGGTGTTGCGCTCGCAGAGGCGGATGGCCAGCTCGGCCTTGTCGTAGCCGGCGGCGGCTTCTTCGGTGACTATCAAAAAATCATTCCCACAGGCATGAGCCTTTGCAAAAGAGATCACAGCTTTATTCTTCCTCCGGATCGCGGAAAATTTTAAGGGTTTCAATGGCTGGTTCGCTGCGCAGTTGAGCAGCGAGGAGGTCGTGTTTTTTGCGGATTGCGGTGATGGAGAAGCTGACGCGTTCGAGGCTTCCGATGGACTCGCGTTCGACGTTTTTGAGGCGTTCGCCGGCCTTGTCCATGGCATCGAGAACGGAGTCCAGGATGGCGGCTTCGTTTTGACCGCGGGCCTCGTAGATGAGGGCATAGGCCTTGACGTTAACCTTCTGCTCGAGGACGCCGACGAGGGCGAGGGCGATGAGGACGATGGTGGTGGCGGCAGTGGCGGCGGCGAAGAGTCCGGCGCCGGTGGCCATGCCGATGGAGGCGACGACGAAGATGCAGGCTGCGGAGGTCATTCCGCTGACTCGGCTGCGGTTGTGGAGGATGAGTCCTGCGCCGAGGAAGCCGATGCCCTGGACGATGTTTGAGGCGATTTGACCTTTGTTGGTGCCGGTTTCGCCGGCGATAACTCCGCTGAGGAGGGTGAAGAGGGCGCAACCCATGCAGATGAGCATATTGGTGCGGATGCCGGCGGCGTGTTTCTTGAATTCGCGCTCAAGGCCGATGATACCGCCGAGGAGGCAGGCGACGAGGAGGCGAATGATGGTGTCGTTGCCGACGAGCGATTGCTCGATCCAACTGAAGTTGAAGGGCTGGACGAGAAGCATGGAGAGATGAGTTGGGGTCACAGCGCTGCTCCTTCGCCGATGGGCTGGGGTGAGAGGGGAGTCTCTGCCGATGCTACCACCGGCCCTCCTGTGGCTGGGAGTCCTTGAACTGATAGACGGTATCCGGGAAGCCATGGGCGAGGTAGAGGGAGGCATCGGGCTGGCGGGAGGAGTGGAATTGGCGGTATAGACGCAGGCCCTGGGGGTGGGAGGCGACGGCCTGGGCTACGGTGTCTCCGGCGAAGGCGAGGACGATTTGGGCGTGATCGGCCGGGGCGGCGAGGGCGGCGGCGTAGAACTGCTTGTCGCTTTCGTTGAGGGTTTGGCGGTAGGTCATGCCGGCGCGGGGGACGATGGAGGGGAAGTTGGAGGTGTCCATGAGGGCGATGGCACCGGGTTGGGCGGTGTGGAGGGTGGCGAGAGCGGCGGAGAGCTGTGCGTTGTACTGGTCGCGGGCGGCAGCGTTTTTGGTGCCTTCGAGGTAGACGAGGGGGCCCTGGGCGAGCATGGCTGCGATATTTGCGCCGACGGCGGCGAAGAGGAGCAGGGTGACGGCGAGGTCGAGCCGGGGATGGTGGTGGCGCATGGAGCCGGCTTGCTCAAAGAAGCCTAGGAAGAGGGCGAGCGCGGGTAGCAGCTCCATGCCGTAGCGGGTGTTGTAGAAGGAGTGGGGCCACCAGACGGGGAGGAAGATGGGGACAGAGCCGAAGCTGACGGAGTAGGCGTAGAAGGGGAGGGGTAGCCAGAGGAGGAGGGTCCAGAGGGGGCTGGTGCGGACGTGTCCGATTGCCGGGCTGGGGTGGTTGTCCATGCGGCGACGCCAGGCCCAGTCGATGCCGACGAGGGAGGCGATCCAGAGAGCCCATCCCCAGCCGCGGGCCACGGAGTCGAGCTCGGCGGCCTTGGCGAAGAAGAGGGCGGAGACCCATGGATTGTGCCAGCCGGGATGGGGCGGGATGGCTCCGTTGGCGGTGCGGAGCTCGATGGCTTTGGCGGAGTAGGGGCCACGCATGAAGTCAAGCCAATCGCCGAAGTAGAGCTGGTTGTAGAGCATCCATGCGAGGGGAGCGGCGAGGAGAGCTACACTGGCGAGGACGAAGCCAGGGCGGGTGAGGCGGGCGCGGCGGAAGAGAGCGGTAGCCATGGCGGCCCAGGCTAGGCATGCGAGGATCCAGCCGTCGTAGCGGGTGAGGACGGCGGCGATGAGGACGGCGATGACGGCCCACTGGCGGGAGTTTTCGCTGGGTTCGCCGAGGTGCGCGTGCCACTCGACGAGGAGGAGGACGGCCCAGATGAGTTCGGCGAGGAAGAGGGGCTCGCTCATGGCTGTGGTGGCCATGTAGAGGAGGTTGGGGTTGGCGGCGAAGAAGACGAGGGCCATGGTGGCTGCGAGGGGGCCGAGCCAGCGGCGGGCGAGGCGGTAGAGGCCGAGCGAGGCGAGGAGGTAGCAGATGGCCGAGGGAATGGCGCCGGCAAAGCCGGAGCGCCAAAGCGGATCTATCGCTACGAAGGGAGCGAGGAGCAAGTGGGGCAGCGGCAGCCAGACGGAGCCGAGTTGGCCGAGACCGGGGCGATGGGAGTCAAAGAGGCGGCGGGCGATGTGGGTGTGGGCTTCGGCATCGCCGTAGAGGAGGAAGGCGTGGTGGGTGGCGGACCAAAAGATAGCAGCAAGGACGGCGAGGAGCGTGGCCAGGAGGACGAGGAGTTGCTCGCGTAGTGTTATGGGGGTGGATTTGCTGGCCACGGTTTTTGCCGCCTTTCCTGCCGCTACAAGAGTAGCTGGGCGGGCTGGGGGTTTGCTGGGAAAGTGTATGGAGGTTGAGGTTTTCGGCCTTGGGGGCTAAAGCCCCGTTGGTTTTGCTGGACTTCTGTACGGGCTAAAGCCCGGATCATTTTGGACCGCTTGCGGCAGGACTAAAGTCGTGCCCTTTTACAAGGGAAAGGCAGAAGCAGATCGTTCCCTTCGTTCTGGATGACAAGCAACGACAAAAGCAACGGCAAAGGCGGATCGAGCCTTGCTCGATAATGGCCCACCTTAGCCAAAAAAACAAAGTCGTGGCGAAGGTGGGGCACCCGAAAACAGCAAAGGAAACGGCGAGAGGGCGGGGGATTTGTGGTTCCCATCCATTCCACGACGAGGCTGTGGAATGGATGGGGCACGCGAAGGATGTTGAGGTCGAAAGGAAGAGCAAAGGCAATTGGCTAGTCGAGATGGGTGAGTTCGCGGAAGACCTGGAAGCGGGCGTCGATTTCTTCGCGGGTGAGTTTTTGGAGGCGCTCGGTGCCGAAGCGCTCGACGGTGAAGGAGCCCATGACGCCGCCGTAGAACATGGCGCGACGGATGACGGCGGGGGTGAGTTCGGGCTGGGAGGCGATGTAGCCGAAGAATCCGCCGGCAAAGCTGTCGCCGGCGCCGGTGGGGTCGACGACTTCATCGAGGGGCAGGGCCGGGGCGCGGAAGGGCTGCGGCGCGCGGCCGTCGGTGGAGAAGCGGTCGGAGCCGAAGTAGACGGTGGCGCCGTACTCGCCGTGCTTGACGACGAGGGCCTGGGGACCGAGGGCGAGCACGCCTTTGGCGGCTTTGACGGGGTTGCGCTCGCCGGTGAGCAGGCGGGCTTCCATGTCGTTGATGAGCAGCACGTCGAGACCCTTGAGGACTTCAAGGAGGTTGGCGCGATGGTCGTTGATCCAGTAGTTCATGGTGTCGCCGCAGACGAGTTTGGCCTGGGGCATGGCATCGTGGACCTGCTTTTGCAGGACGGGATCGATGTTGGCGAGAAAGAGATATTCGGAGTCTTTGTAGGCATCGGGGATTTTTGGGGAGAACTCGCCGAAGACGTTCAGCTCAGTGGTTTCGGTTTTGGCTTCGTTGAGGTTTTCGAGGTAGTTTCCGGCCCAGAAGAAGCTTTTGCCTTTGGCGCGCTCGATGCCGCGGATGTCTATGCCGCGGGCGGTGAAGGCGGCTTCCTGGCGGTGGCCGAAGTCTTCGCCGACGACGGCAATGACTTGCACGGGGGTGAAGTAGCTGGCGGCGAGGGCAAAGTAGGTGGCCGCGCCACCGAGGCAGCGCTCGCGGCGGCCGGCGGGGGTTTCAATGGTGTCAAAGGCAACGCTGCCTACTACGGTAATGGCCATGGTTTTTGTTGGACCTTTCCAGGTTGAGTTGAGTTCTCGTGTCATGACCGCTGGGATTGGCATTCTCCCCGGTCCCCAAAAGCGAGGGACCGGGGGGCACCCAATCGTCCAAAGGTTGACTCTCGAATCAAGTGATTACAGTGCTAGCCCAGGTACTTTCCGAAGAGGAGTTTGAGGCGTTGTTTGGTGGCGGCGGGGATGGCCGCGGGTTGGGTGAGCAAGGCGAACTGAGCGGCAGAGCCGCAGGCGCAGGTGCGTTCGGCAGGGAGTGCGGCGACGGTGGTCTTGACGACCCTGGCGGCGTTTTCAGCGTTCTGATGGAGGACGGCGACGATCTGCTCGATGGTGACCGAGTCGTGATGCGGGTGCCAGCAGTCGTAGTCTGTGACCATGGCGACGGTGGAGTAGCAGATTTCGGCTTCGCGGGCGAGCTTGGCCTCCTGCAGGTTGGTCATGCCGACGACATCGGCGCCCCAGCTGCGATAGAGGTTGGATTCGGCCTTGGTGGAGAACTGTGGGCCTTCCATGCAGATGTAGGTGCCCCCGCGCTTGCCGATGACGCCGACCTGGCCGCAGGCCTGAGCAGCGGCCTCGGCGACTACGGGGCAGACGGGATCGCCAAAGGCTACGTGGCCGACGATGCCGTCTCCGAAGAAGGTGGCGTTGCGGGCGAAGGTGCGGTCGATGAACTGGTCGGGAATGACGAAGTCGGTGGGCTTGTGCTCTTCCTTGAGGGAGCCGACCGCGGACACTGAGAGGATGCGCTCGACGCCGAGGGCCTTCATGGCGTAGATGTTGGCGCGGAAGTTGAGTTCGGAGGGGAGCAGGCGGTGGCCGCGGCCGTGGCGGGCGAGGAAGGCGACTTTGCGGCCTTCGAGGTCGCCGAGGATGAAGCTGTCAGAGGGCGCGCCGAAGGGGGTTTCGACCGTATCTTCACGGACGTTGGTGAGTCCCGGCATGGAGTAGAGCCCGGAGCCACCGATGATGCCAATCTCTGCCTTTGCCACGGGAATGAAGCCTTTCCGCCGACGCGTTCGGGGCCGGCATGCACAATTTTCCAGAGCCTCCAGTATAGCGGGGGAGAGGGGCGAAGGGAGGGACTAAACAGGCTGAAGAGAAAGTGACGGCTTGAGATTCCGTCCAGCTTTTGCCTCCCTCGGCGGGTAAAGCCGCGTTGGTATTCAAGGGGTTTTATGTACGGGCTAAAGCCCGTACCCTTCACAAAACAGAGATCAGCGAGTTTTTCCGCAGCGTGAAGGACTAGCGGGGGAGAACGGCTTTGACAATGCCGCAGCTTTGCATGAAGCCGACGAGACTGGAGGAGAGGCTGTGAGCGGGGGCGGTGAGGGTGGCGGTCTTGATTTCGCCGGTTCCCTGACTGTCGAGGATGAGGTCGCCGAGGCTGCGGGCGGTGTGGAGGGGAAAGCTTTCGGCGACGAATACGTATTTGCCGCTGACGCGGATGAGGACTGGGCCGTCGGCGGTGGTGTAGAGGATTTCGCCGGACTGGGCGTGGGGTTTGTCGAGCTTGACGTCGGAGTATTTGCGTCCGATTTCTTCCGAGTAAAGCTTTGCGAAGGCCTGGGCGGCAGCCTGATTGCGCCAGGCGGAGAGATAGGCGAGGGCGAGGGAACTGGTTTTTGCCTGCTCGACCGGGGTTGTGGCGGTGATGCGCTGGCCGGCCCAGTAGATGCCACCGTCCCAGGCAGGGGTGAGCTCGCGGGCGGCGGGTTCGCCACCGAGGATCTGGGCGAGGATTTGGAGATCGAGTTGGCCGACCTGGCCGATGTCGTAGGGGCGGTAGACCTTGTCGAGGAGAGGGTGAATATCCGGCAGGGTGAGCAGGGGCGCCTGCTTGCCCTGCTCGTAGACGAGGGGATTCATGACCTCCCAGCTGGAGGCGGGGGGATGGTCGAGGACACCGGTAAATGCGGCGGCCTGGCCCTTGTCCATCCAGATGTCCTGTTCGAAGCTGAGGCCGTCCTGGTAGGGGAAGAGGAGGGATTTGCTGAGGAGCAGGGGTGCGCGGGCGAGCACGGGCGAGTCGTCGGTGCTGTTCATTTGCTGTTCGAGCTGATCGAGGAGTTCGGGGTTCTTGACGAGGCTTTTGCCGGCCGGCTTGAGGGAGTAGTCGAGAAAGACGGCCATGGCCTGGCCCTCGAGGACGGCGGTGCGGGCAGTGTCCATTTCGTCGCGGGAGAGGTGATCGTTGTCGTCGGCGACGTTGTGGGAGACTTCGTCGGGGGTCTGGTCGCTCCACTTTTCGAGGTCGGAGTGTTGGTCCTGGAGGGCGTGGGTGAGCTCATGGACGAGGACGGGCTTTTGGGCTTCGGCATCGAGCCAGTCGAGGAGGTAGACGGTGCGGGTTTTGGAGTCGTAGTAGCCAGCGATCTGCTCTTTGAGGAGGGCGAGCATGAAGGGCTTGAGGTTGAAGTCCTGGTCGAGGAGGCCGAATTTCTTGAGGACGATTTCGCCGCGCTGCATGCGTTTGGAGTCTTCATCTTCGTTGAACTTGTCGTTGAGGTACTTTTCGACGGCGGCGCGGCTGGTGAGGGTGCGCTTGATCTTCTGCTTGAGGGGCAGGCCGGTTTCGTCGGAGGCGTAACGGGCTAGCTCATCGACGCTGCGGAAGAGATCCTTGGCCTGGTCGGGGGTGATGCGGGTCTCGGGTTTGGCGGGGCCGGCGGGTGCCTGGGCGTGGGTGGTCGAGACGAGCAGGCCTAGTGCCAGAGCGTAGAGGAACCGATGTGGTTTTGTGCCGCGCGTGCCGCTCATCCGATCTCCTGTTGCCTGCCGTGAACGCTGGAAAGTGTTGCCCGATGGAGGGCGTGATTGCCCCATGCTATCGCCTTATGGGTCGGGGTGGGGTAACTTCTGCGGGAAACAGTGTCGGAGCTATAATCGAGATTGGCGGAGAATCGCTTCCGGTCCCCGGAAAAGCGCTGTCCGCGAGAGAATTCCCCCATGCTCCCCGAAATTGATATAGCCGAGATTGCCGGGCCGGAACCAAGCATAGTTGCCGCATATGGGAACGCGCCGCTGTTGGCGTACCAGGGTGTGCTGACCGCAGCGTGCTTCCATGACGGGTTGGACGCGTGGCGGACGGAAACTGAAGCACTGCTGATGGGAGTGGCTGCGCACGACCTGGGCTGGCTGCGCCGGGTGGCGGTGCGCGGAGAGGATCGGTTCCGGTGGCTTTCCGGCATGGTGACGAACGGTGTGGAGACGCTGGAGACAGGGTCGGGCGCGTACAACCTGGTACTGAACGCGCAGGGACGGATCCAGGGGGATGCGGTGGTTTGGCGGGTGGGCGATGCGGGTGCGCAGGATGCGCTGACGCTGGAGTTGACGGCGGCGCAGAGTCCGGCGCTGATGGCGCACTTTGACCATTTTATTGTGATGGACGATGTGGAGCTGGTTCCGCTGGAAGGCCAGTCGGCGATTGGGTTGACGGGGCCGGGGGCTGGGGCAGTGCTGGTGGCGCTGGGCTTGCCGGCGCTGGCGGAGAATACGCTGGGCCCGGCGGCGAAAGTCGGCGAGATTGCGGTGCATGTGGCGCGCGGCTATGGGAGCCTGGTGCCGCACTATGAGCTGTGGGCAGAGGCGGGGGAGATTCCGGCGCTGTGGGAGCGGGTGGTTGCGGCTGGGGCGGTGCCTGTGGGAGCCGAGGCGCTGGAGACGCTGCGGATTGTGGAGGGGATTGCCCTCTATGGGACCGATATTGAGAGCCGCGACCTGCCGCAGGAGACATCTCAGACGCGCGCGCTGCACTATACGAAGGGCTGCTACCTGGGCCAGGAGATTGTGGAGCGGATCCGGTCGCGGGGGCAGGTGCATCGGCATCTGCGGCAGCTTGAGTTAACACTTGTGGAAGGGGCCGAGTTGCCTGGGCCCGGGACGGAAGTGCGAAAAGCCGAGGCAGGCGAAGATTCGAAAGCCTTGGCGACGATTACCAGCATCACACGCACGCCCGACGGACGCGTCTTTGCGCTGGGCGTTGTGCGCGCCGAAGCAGAACTCGGCAACCCCACGCTCGTCTTCCCTGGTGGCACGGCACGCGTGCTGACCGCACCCCCCAACTTTTCCTGAACAACCAGACCCGCTCGGCCATGGGCCGACGCAGTGAGAAGCCACGATACCATGAGCGATCAACACGATTCCCCCTCGACCCCGAAGTTCACCGTTATCGACCGCCGCAAGCTGCGGGACACGGAGGACGAAATCCCTTCCGAGAAGTTGGCGGAAGTTCCGGTTGCGGAAGCACCGAAACCGGAGCCAGCTAAAGCTGCGCCGCGGCTGACGCTGGTTGAGCCTCCGGCAAAGATGGTGGCCGAAGAGCCAGCTTCGGTGGTGGAGCTGGACGAAGACGATGCGAGCCACCTGCCGCCGGCGCCGACGGCCGAGGAGTCGAGCCGGCAAAAGGAACTCTACGGGAGCGCGGCGGAGCGGCTGAACGACCTGGTGCGGGCGCAGAACCCGGCCTTGCCTGCGCCGGAAAAGATTGGTTTTGAGCACCTGGTGCAACAGCTTTATCTGTCTGCGATGATGCAGATGGGGGCGGGAACGCCGGAGGGTCAGCGGCCGCGGATCGACATTCTGGGCGCGCGGCAGACGATCGATCTGCTGGGCGTGGTTGCGGAGCGGACGGCGGGTAACCTGAGCGAGCATGAGATTCGGACGCTGGAGACAGTTCTGGTGGAGCTGCGGGTGACGTTTGTGGAGCTGACGCGGATGATTTCGGCGCAGCCGCCGATGCCGCCGCCTCCGGGAGGTCTGATCCGCTAAGCCATGCAGGGGACGCTTACATTTCTGGGCACGGGCACCTCAATGGGAGTGCCGACGGTGGGCTGCGAGTGCGCGGTATGCAACTCGGCCGACCCTTGCGACCGGAGACTGCGCCCGGCGGTGCTGCTGCAGTGGAACGATGCGGACGGGAAGATGCGTTCGGTGGTGATTGATACCGGGCCGGACTTTCGCGAGCAGGCTCTGCGAACGCGGCTGAAGCGGGTGGATGCTGTGCTGTATACGCACTCGCACGCGGACCATATTCTGGGGCTGGACGATTTGCGCCCCTTGAGCTTTGTGGGCTGGCGGGAGAGCGGGCAGGCGATTCCGCTGTATGCGACGACGGAGACGCGGGCGGTGCTGGAGCGGATCTACTCGTACACGTTTTCGCCGGCGGCTACGTATTCGAACCGGGCGAAGGTTGCGCTTCATGCCGTGGAGGGAGGAGCGACGATCCACGGGGCGCAGTTTACCCCGGTGCCGGTGTTTCACGGGAACCTGCCGATTGTGGGGTACCGGGTGGGCGGGCTGGCGTACCTGACGGATGTGAGCGCGATTCCTGAGGAGAGTTTTCCGTTGATGGAGGGGATTGAGGTGCTGGTGATTTCGGCGTTGCGCCATGCTCCGCACCCGAACCATGCGACGCTGGACCAGGCGATGGGCTGGGCGCGGCGGATTGGGGCGCGGCAGACGTGGTTTACGCACATTGCGCATGACCTGGCGCACGAGGCGACGAATGCAGCGCTGCCGGCGGAAATGCAGCTGGCCCACGACGGGCTGAGCGTACGAGTGAGGCTGGCCTGATGGGGCTGACGCATCGGGTTTTTCGGGCCGCGGCTGAGATTCCCGAGGGATTTGGCCCGTCGGTGGCGGTTATCGGCAACTTTGACGGGGTGCATTTGGGGCACCAGGAGCTGCTGAGGGCGGCGATTGCCGAGGCGCGGGCGCGGAATGCCCGGGCGGTGGCGATTACGTTTGATCCGCACCCGGACCGGTTTCTGCGACCGGAGGAAGCGCCGGGGCTGCTGACGCTGATTCCGGAGCGGCTGCGTCTGCTGGAGGCGACCGGGGTGGATGCGGTCGTGGTGCTGCCTTTTGACGAGGCGCTGGCGAGCCTGTCGGCGCGGGAATTTGTGGTGGAGATACTGCATGACCGGCTGGGCGTGCTGGCACTGCACGAGGGGCGGAATTTTCGGTTTGGGCACCGGGCCGAGGCGGGCGCGAGCGAGTTGGCCGCGTTTGGGCAGGAGTTTGGCTTTGGGCTGACGATTCATCCGCCGGTGGAGACGCATCACCTGGAGATTTCGAGCTCGGCGATTCGGGCGCTGGTCGCCAGGGGGCGTGTGGAGCGGGCGCGGTGGATGCTGGGGCGGCCGTTTGGGGTTGTTTCGACGCAGGCGCGGGGCAGGGGGATAGGGACACGGCTGCTGGTTCCGACGGTGAATCTTGCGCCGTATGCGGGTTTGCTGCCGGCATTTGGCGTGTATGTGACGCGGCTTACGGTGGGAGTTGGGGCTGGGCGACGGGTGTTTGAGGCGATTACCAACGTGGGCGAGAGGCCTACGTTCGGGGCAGCTTCGTTTGCGGTGGAGAGCCACATTCTGGACTTTGAGCCGGTGGAGATGACTGCGGAGACGTCACTGCGGCTGGAGTTTATGAGGCGGCAGCGCGGGGAGATCGAGTGGCCAAGCCCGGAGGCGCTGAAGGCGCAGATTGGCAAGGACGTGGCGCGGGCGCGGCGGTGGTGGCGGCTGGCACGACGTATCTTTTCTGGAAAATAAACTGGAAATCTAGTGGGGCGGGGCTGGCTTGACGGCGGGCCGGGGTGTGCCGGCTGCGGCTGCGGTGGGCAGAGCCGAGTGCACGATCGGTTTGGCTGCCGGAATGGCGGGGTGGGGCTGGCTGGGTGTGGTTTGGGGAGTTTTTGGAGCTGCGGCTGGCTTGGCTGCCGGATTTTGCGCGGCAGGAGCTGCTTTGACAGTGGCTGAGGCAGGTTTGACGGTTGCTGTGGCGGCGTTGGCAGGGGTTGCAGGCTGGGCGGCGGCGACGGCGGCGGGAGCGGGAGCGGCCAGGTCGCCGGGGAACTTTTCAGTGTCTTTGCCGGCGATGGCGGCTTTCATGAAGGTCATCCAGATGGGCAGGGCGGCGCGCGCGCCTGTTTCCTTTTCGCCGAGGGACTGGCGGCTGTCAAAGCCAACCCAGACGCCGCAGGTGATGCTGGGTGAGAAGCCGAGGAACCAGGCGTCGGTGTAGTCGCTGGTGGTTCCGGTTTTGCCGCCGAGGGGGTGGTTGAGTTGGGCGACGGCGGCTCCGGTGCCGGAGCGTGTGACCTCGCGCAACATGCGCATCATGGTGCGGGCGGTCTGCTGGTCAATGACTTCGTTGACGGATGGGGCCTGTTCCCAGAGGGTGATGCCGTCGGCGTTGCTGACCTTGCGGACGAGGCGGGGGGCGACGCGGATGCCGTCGTTGGGGAAGACGGAGTAGCTTGCGACCTGCTCCTGGAGGGTGATTTCTACCGCACCGAGGGCGACGGGGAGGTAGGCGGGGATGTTGGAGGTGACGCCGAAGCGGTGGGCGACCTCAATGACCTTGCGGATGCCGACGCGGTCGGCGAGCTCAAGGGCGGGGATGTTGCGGGACTCGGCGAAGGCGTTGAGGACGGTCATGGCGCCTTTGTAGTCGTTTTCGTAGTTGTGGGGGGTGTATCCGCCGAAGCTGACGGCGTGGTCCATGATGATGTCTTCGGGCTTGACGCCGGACTCGACGGCGGCGGTGTAGACGTAGGGCTTGAAGCTGGAGCCGGTTTGGCGTTCGGACTGGGTGGCGCGGTTGAACTGGGAGGTGGCGTAGTCCCGGCCGCCGACCATGGCGAGGACGTCGCCGGAGGTGTTGTCGATGGCCATGAGCGAGCCCTGGGCACCGGAGTCCTGCTCGAGGGTGGCCTTGCGGGCGTTGCCCTCGTCGGCGGAGCCCATCTGGATGAAGATGACGTCGCCGGGTTTGACGAGGTCGTCGCCGTTGGGTTTGCCGGTCCACTGCCAGCCTTCGGGGGTGATGACGATTTTCTGCTTGCCGACGCGGGCGCGGATTTCGAGAGGCAGGACGGAGGTGACGAGGGCGTGGGCGTAATCTCCGGGGCCTACATGCATGGCCCAGTCGGGATGCTTGTAAGTGTCCGGATCGATGCCCTGTGCGAGGAGGTTGGGAGCGCCCTGCCAGCCGCGGCGGTGCTCGTAGCTGGCGAGCCCGTCGGCGACGGCGTGATTGGCGACCTGCTGGAGGTCGATGTCGAGGGTGGTTTCGACCTTGAGGCCGGCTTGGTGGACCTCTTCCGCGCCGAACTGCTTTTCGAGTTCGCGGCGGACTTCCTCAATAAACCAGGGGGCGACGCTCATTTCAGGCTGGGGGATGTTGAGGCCGAGGGGCGCGGAGCGGGCGGCATCGGCCTGCTGTTTGGTGATGATGTGGTCGCCTTCCATCTCGGTGAGGACGAGGTTGCGGCGCTTGAGGCACTTGTCGGGATTGAGCAGGGGCGAGTAAGCGACGGGGCCCTTGGGTAGTCCGGCGAGCAGGGCAGCTTCGGTGAGGTTGAGCTGGCTGGCGTGCTTGGAGAAGTAGTATTCGCTGGCGGCCTCAAAGCCGTACTGTCCGTGGCCGAGGTAGATCTGGTTTCCGTATAGTGTGAAGATCTGCTCTTTGGTGAAGGAGCGCTCGATCTGGATGGAGAGGTAGGCTTCCTGGAGCTTGCGGGCGGCGGTGCGTTCGCTGGAGAGGAAGAGATTGCGGGCCAACTGCATGGTGAGCGTGGAGGCACCCTGGCCGCGGCCCTTGGCGCGGAGGTCGTACCAGACGGCGCCCATGACGCGGAAGACGTTGATGCCCCAGTGGGACTCGAAGTTCTTGTCTTCAATGGAGATGACAGCTTCGCGGAGGATGGGGGAGAAATCTTCGTAGTTGACGATGACGCGATGTTCGAGGGAGAAGGAGCCGAAGGGACGGCCTTTCTGGTCGAGGAGTTCGGTGGTGGTGGAGGGGCGGTAGCGCTCGAGGTCGTGGATTTGGGGCAGGTCTACGGAGTAGACGAGGGTGAGTCCGGCGAGCGAGCCGGTGATGGCGGCGAGGATGAAGAGGACGGTGAAGGTGAAACGGCCGGCAAGTTTGCGGCGGCGACGGTCAGGAACCTGAGAGCGTCCGATGCGTGGGGGACGGAAGCCACTGCCGCCGCCGCCAAAGTGGAGGGCAGGAGGGTCGTCCGGGAAATCCGGGGATTCGGCCGGGTCTTGGTCTGGTCTTCTTCCGGTGCGGGGGGCCGGTTTCCGGATCGATTGCCTGGGGGGTTGAAACGCCACGGGGGACAAGCCTCAGCCCGAGGGTACCACGGGTATGGTGGCGGGATGTTCCACAATCGGCGCTGCCGAACCAGCCCGGGCAAGAGCGGAGAGCCCAACCAAATGAATGCTGGGGCGTCCTAAATAGAGGCGGGGCAGCGGTGGGCGCACTCCCCATCCGCACCCTGAATCGACTAGACTCCTTGGTGATGTCCTTGCATAGATATTTTCGCTCTTTTGTTCCGATGTTGGCCCTGCTGGTGACAGCAGCGCCGGTTGCGCCGTACGCACATGCCCAGGGTCAGGTGGTGGACAAACCGAGTTCGAGTTCGTCCAAACCTGCCGGGGGACAGCCGGTGTACACGAAGGAGCATGCTCCTTCGCTGGTGGACCCGGCGGGGCCGGCGATTTCGCTGGTGAGTTCGGAGCAGCTGTTTTTCATGGCGTCGGCCTTGAATGCCTGTGGGTACGATTTAGGGCAGGCGGAGAGCGATCCGATTCGGCAGCACATCCGGGACGAGATGAACAAGGCCTTTGCGGCGAGCGAGGTGGCGCGGGACAAGCGCGACAAGCTGTGCCTTTTCATAGCGCAGCACCGAATGACGGGCAGCGTGAAGGATATATCGCAATACATTTCGCTGGCGTTGTACCTGACTCCGCCGCCGGAGTTGGAGACGTCGGTGGAGTTGCCGGAGATGCCGCCGGACTCGACGCAGGTGGTGGAGATTGTGCCGCTGCTGCGGGATTTTGCGACGGCGATTGACCTGCACGGGATTTGGCTGACGAATCGGCGCAGCTACGACGAAATCATCAACCAGCTGCACGACCCGCTGACGCAGATGATTGTGAGCACGAACTTCTACCTGAAGATGCCGGCGTCGACGTATGATGGGCGGCGATTTTTGGTGGTGGTGGAGCCGCAGCTGAATCCGCACACGGTCAATGCGCGGATTTATGGGCCGGATTTTGTGGTGGTGGTGTCGCCGGTGGACGGGAATATCCGGATGGCTGACGTGCGGCATACGTATCTGCACTACCTGATTGAGCCGCTGCTTTACTCGCGGGCGACGGCGATGGACCGTTTTTTGCCGGTGCTGAAGTACGTTCGGGAGGCGCCGCTGGAGTACCAGTACCGGTCAGACATTGTGGACCTGACGATCGAATGCCTGATCAAGGCGATTGAGGCGCGAACGATGGACACCGGCATTGCGCCTTACGTGGTTCCGGCGGATGCGAAGCGGTCGGATTTTGAGCGAATTGAGCACGACAAGGGCGTGGTGCAGGGGAAGATGGAAGCGGTTCGGCAGGCCCTAGTGCGTCACGATACGGCACAGGGATGGGTGCTGACGCCGTATTTTTACGAGCAGATGGTGCAGTTTGAGCATGACCCTTCGAGCTTGAAGGAGTCGATCGGCGAGCTGGTGTACAGCATGGATGTGGACCATGAAGTGAACCGGATCAAGAACATTGAGTTTGACAAGGAAGCCGACGGCGACCCGTTGCGCCGGGTAGCCCCGCGGAAGCTGACGGGGCTGGACCTGGCGGAGGCGCGGATTGACTCCGGCGACGTGAAGACTGCCTCGGCGCTAGCGCAGGAAGCGCTGCGGATTGCGCCGACGGACGAGTCGGTCGACACAGGTCGGGCGAACTTTATCCTGGCTCGGGCGGCGATCATGAGCGGTCAACCGGAAGAGGCGCTGAACGGGTTCCAAAAGGCGATTGCGGAATCGAAACAGGCACGCATCCTTGCGTGGTCGCATATTTACCTGGGACGGATGCTGGATCTGGATTGCCGGCGGGATCCCGCGATAGCGGAATACAAGGCTGCGCTGGAGGCCCGCGATGGGCAGCAGGACACTCGGCTTGCGGCTGAACGCGGGGTGAAGACGGCCTACGCCGTGAACGGACACAGTTGCGAGGCGACGAGCGCGGACTCGGACGACGCAGATGACAAGGACGATGCCAAGCCGGTGGCTGCACCTCCGGTGGCCAAGCCGAATGTTTCCCTTCCGCACTAGGACCGCAGCACAGACCGTGGGCTGGTGTTTTGTGGCGGAATTCCCCAATTTTCCGCTTTCCGTCTACCATGGAGTATGGTCCATGAGGCGCCCATGACTCCAATCGCACTTCCAATACCGGATCTCAGCCGCCTGGAGGCAGAGCTTGGGCACCGGTTTGCGCGTCCGGAGCTGCTTGTGGTGGCGCTGACGCACCGCTCGCAGGCCTATGAGCTGGCGATTGAGACGACGGGCAATCCGGAAGATGCCAGCCACCTGGACAACGAGCGGCTGGAGTTTTTGGGAGATGCGGTGCTGGGGATGGTGGTTGCTGAGGGGTTGTTCGAGTCGCTGCCGGACTGGCAGGAGGGCGAGCTGACGCGGCTGCGGGCGGAACTGGTGAGCCGAAGGAACATGGCGGAAGTGGCCCAGGCGATCGGTTTGGGCGCGCACCTGCTGCTGGGCAAGGGGGAAGAGCGGTCGGGCGGGCGGCGCAAGGCGGCTCTGCTGGCCAACGCGATGGAAGCTGTGCTTGCCGCGCTGTTTCTGGACGGTGGTCTGGACGCCGTGCGGAGGTTTCTGAGCGAGCGGGTCCTGGGGGAAGCGGCCGACGCGCTGGCCCGTGAGCTTCGCTCTGGCGCTGCGCTTGGGGACCATAAGTCGGCGCTACAGAAGCATCTGCAGGCGGCGCACACGGCTACCGCGGTGTACACGATTTCCGACGAGAGCGGGCCGGACCATCGCAAACGGTTCCAGGTGGAGCTGCGATTGCGCCAGGCGGATGGGGACCTTGGCCCGGCGCTGGCTACCGGAGTTGGTGGCACGCGCAAGAAGGCGGAACAGGAAGCGGCCCGGATTGCACTGGAATCCCTGATCAGGCCAGCTGCGGAGGAGGCCAAGCGGTGACGACTCCCGCCCCAGATTCGGAACTGCGGCCAGGCGATTTGCCGGTTGCACCGGATGAGCCGGACGCTGCCGCGGTGCCGTTTGTGCACATGAGGCATGGGGATCAAGGGCTTCCAGAAGCAGTCACATCCATGCTGCGCACCATCATTGTGGCGCTGTTTGTGCTTACCTTCGTGACGCAGCCGATGGTGATTCCGTCGGAGAGCATGGAACATACGCTGCTGGTGGGGGATTTTCTGCTGATGAATCGGGCGACGCTGGCCCCGCCGGGCGATTGGGGACGTGTGCTGCCGTACGCGCCGGTGGAGCGTGGAGAGATTGTCACCTTTCACTCCCAGTTGAACCCGGCCGAGTACCTGGTGAAGCGGGTGATTGGTCTGCCGGGGGACCGGCTGCACATTGACCAGGGACGGGTGTTCATCAATGGCCGGGCGCTTGATGAGCCGTATGCGACCTTTGAGCCGATCGCCGACAACTCTTATCTTGACCATTTTCCCAGTGCAAGCTACACGGATCCGCGGGTGGAACCGAGTTGGTGGAAGCTGATGCAGGCTTCCACGGAGAACGGGGACCTGGTAATTCCGGCAGGGAAGTATTTCATGATGGGGGACAACCGGAACCACAGTCTGGACTCGCGGTACTGGGGCTTTGTGCCGCGGGGGCAGATCATCGCGCGGCCGCTTGTGATTTATTTCTCACTGAATCGGCCCTCGCGGACGGACCTGGCGCAGGCTGCGCTGCCGCTTTCTCCGGAGGCTTCGGCTGTGGCTGGGGGCGGAACGCAAAGCGCTCAAGATGATAGACTCGGACACGACACCGATATACTCGGCCAGGTCAAAGGCTTCGCCCGCTGGAGGCGTTTTTTCCACGTGGTGCACTAGGAGCCGAGACGGGGCGCACAGGGGCAAAGACAGACCTAAATGGCCAAACCACCCAGCAAAACTCCGGAATCCGCCGCGCCAACCGCAGCAGCGAACGGCCAGTCCACGGCCAACGTCTCCCAGCCTGCCGCGGCGGAGGAGACGCCACTTGAGGCACTGGCGAGCGTGTGCTCCGTGCTGGTAATTGGCCTGTTTGTGCTGACGTTTCTGGCGCAGAACTTTGTGATTCCTTCCGGATCGATGGAGAAGACGCTGCTGGTGGGTGACCACCTGTTTGTGGACCGGATCACGATTGCGCCGGGCACAAGCTGGATGCCGCTGGTGCACTACCGGGAGCCGAAGCGCGGGGACATTGTGGTGTTTCTGAAGCCGGGTGAACCGGATATGTACCTGGTGAAGCGGTGTATCGGCATTCCTGGGGACCACATCCACCTGCGCAATGGAGTGGTGATTCTGAACGGCGTGGCGCAGAACGAGCCATACGCGGCGCTGCATCCCGACGACGAGCCGATGGACGCATACAGCGCGTATGTGGACGAGTTTCCGTCGGTATCGACCTTGGATGCGGGCGGACAGGTGACGTCGGAGTGGGAGCTGGACATGCCGAATCACATTCAGGGCAACGACCTTGTGGTTCCGCCGGGCAAATACTTCATGATGGGCGACCATCGCCACGATTCGCTGGACTCGCGCTACTGGGGATTTGTTCCGCGGGAGAACATAGTGGGACGCCCGTTGTTCAACTACTGGTCCTTCAAGACGCCCGACGACCAGATCAACCACACCGGGATTCTGGACAAGCTGGAGTGGTTTGGGCACGTAGGGGCACGGTTCTTCGTGGATACGCGCTGGAAGCGCACTTTTCACCTGGTGAAGTGAGATGAGCGAGCCGGCAAGCCACCAATCCGCACCTTCCGCAGAGCTCAGGCCGAAGTCCAAGCCATGGCAGGGGCGGTTTCTGACGGCATTCATTCTGGTTGTTTTTGTGATTCTGGCGTTGGTATTGCCTCCGCTGATCAACATCAGCCGCTATCAGAAGCGGATTACGGAACTTGTTTCGCACTCCTTCGGACGCCCGGTTCACCTTTCCGGGGTGGAGTTGCGGCTGCTTCCACGCCCGGGTTTTGTGGTGCATGACCTGACGGTTGCCGAGGATCCATCGTATGGAGTGGAGCCGGTGCTGTCGGCACGCACGGTGGTGGCGGACGTGGACCTGGTCCAACTGTGGCGGGGCAAGCTGCAGGTGAGCCGTGTCAACGTGGACGAGGCGAGCCTGAACATTGTGCGGAACGAGAGCGGTCGCTGGAACCTGGAAGCGCTGATGGTGGGTCCGGCGCAGCCAATGCTGACCGGCGCGGCAGGTTCAGGACTGGCAGCGCGGAACGCAGGTTTTCCCTACCTGGAGGCGACCAACTCGCGCATCAACCTGAAGCAGGGGTACGTAAAGAGCCCGTTTTCCCTGGCCAACGCAGATTTGTCGCTGTGGCAGGAGAATCCTGGGGAATGGCGGCTTCGGCTGGTAGGCCAGCCGCAGCGGACGGACACGGAGTTGAGCTTTGAGGTGGACAACGGGACAGGAGAGTTGCGCGTGGAAGGGACGCTGCACTCTGCTCCGCAACTGCGCTCAATGCCGATCAAGCTGGACATGGAGTGGCGGGACGCGCAACTGGGACAGCTTTCACGGCTGATGCTGGGATCCGACGCGGGCTGGCGTGGTGGCCTGGTGGCCGACATCCACGTGGAGGGCACGACAGAGGCGGCGAGCACGAAGGCGCGGCTGCGGGCGTCCGAGGTTCGGCGGGCGGAGTTTGCGCCTGAGAGTTCGCTGGATTTCGACTCGAACTGCTCGTTTGTGTACCAGCACTCGATCAACGCGTTTCACCAGGTGGGCTGCGACACGGCAATCGGCTCAGGCCACTTGCAATTGAAGGCGGAGTTGCCTGGCGCGGGAGTGGCTTCGAATGCGACGCTGGCAGTGAATAACCTGCCCGTGCAGGCGGGGTTGGATTTGCTGCGAACATTGCGGCGGGGATTTGCGCCGGGCATAGAGGCACGGGGCACGGTCAACGGAAGCCTGAGTTGGGAGCGCGTTCCCGCCGCAGCGCCAGTTGCTGCGCCGGTTCGCAAGGGCCGCCATGGAACTGCGGAGAAGGACGCGCCGACGCTGCCGCTGGCCGGCACACTCACAGTGGACGGGGTGGAGCTGCGGGGTGGGCAGCTGAAGGAGCCACTGGTCTTCCCGAAGATGACGTGGTCCCCTGCGCTTGCGGCGGACGGGCGCGTGGCACTGGCCAGCAAGGTAACGCTGCCGCTGGATGGGGCTGGAGCGGCTGGGGCACCGGGAACAACGGCGGGTCAGGCATTGACGTTGCGGGGAACGCTTTCGCTGGCGGGCTACGACGTGGGCCTAGCGGGGGGGGGAGAGACGGAGCGGTTGCGCCAACTGGCGTATGCGATGGGTTTGGCGCCGCGCGACGATGCGGATGGGTTTGCCGGTGGCACGGCGGAGATCGACTTGACGGGGAACGGATTGTGGACGCCTGACCCCTTGAGCACCGCGGCCACGGACGATGCGCTGCTGGGGTCGGTGGAGATGCACCACACGCGGTGGCAGGCTCCGTGGCTGCGACATCCGCTGGATTTGGCGCAGGCAGGTGTGACGATTGCCGGGGACAACATTACGCTGACGTCGGAGTTCACGTACGGGACGCTGAAGGGCGGATTGACTGCGACCGCGCCGACAGGCTGCGCGCAGGGCGACGAGAATGAACTGCCGGAAGCTGGATGCGCGCCGCAGATCCAACTGCGGTTCCCTGCCCTGGATGCTGGAGCGCTGCAGGTGGCTCTGCTGGGCGCGCCGGAGGCCAAGTCCCTGCTGTCTCCGCTGATGGACCGGATGCGGTCCGCGGACAAGGTTGCGTGGCCGCAGACGGACTTCATGGTATCGGCGGACAGCCTGGTTCTGGGGCCGGTGACGGTGCACAAAGCCAACGCGAAGCTGCACCAGCACAACGGGACGCTGACGATCGATGGGCTGGACGCGGATCTGCTGGGAGGTCACACGCACGTGAGCGGCGAGCTGAGCGCGAACGGGGACCTTGTGGACTACTCGCTGACGATATCGGCGAGTGACCTGAATCCTGCGCAGGTGGGGCAGTTGATGGGGGGCGGGTGGACGGGGCAGACGCTATCGGCCTCAGGCAGGGTGGAGCTGACTGGAGCGACGGCGCATGACCTGGCCGCGGCGGCCAAGGGGACGCTGGACTTTGACTGGAAGCGAGGCGGGGTGAACCCGGAGTTGGCCCGGTTCGAGCACTGGAGCGGGACGGCGACGCTGGCCGGCGGAGCGTTGCAGTTGGGAGCCAACCAATTGACGCAGGCTGGGCACAGCTTGACTGTGAAGGGATCGATCCCATTGAGCGGGCCAGCAAAGCTGAGCGTTTCGACGGGAAACAGAGGGTTGCCTGCGGAGCGTTGAGGGCGACGGCCGGGGGAATTTTCGGGGGACCTGAAAAGTGGCTTTTGGGCGGTTTTGCACGCGGGATGGAAAATTCAGGTTGTTGATTTCAGGCTGTCTAGGCGTCTAAAAGCGAATAAAAAGAGAACGTGAGTGCACGTTTTTGTTATGATTTCTCTGTTTTCGGCAAGTAAGTTGTTGAATTCATGATGGATGTTGGGTTGAGGGTGGTGTGTTTTTGGGCAGCATTGTGTGTGAGGCGGCTTTATCGAGCTGCGCTCGAGAGTGGGTTGACTCACATTTCCATTGTGCGGGTTTGGGGGTTAATTGGAAGCAGAGTTGGGGAAGAATTCTTTGGGGCAGGGGAGCTTGTGAAAGGCGGGGCCTTGGGGCATCGAGCCCCCTCCGGGATCGAGTTGGGCTCGATGGTGGTTTTTGGGTGGTGGAGGACGGGGGATTGGTTCGTTCCACCCATTGCACGGTGAGGCTGTGGAATGGATGGGGCACCCTCATTTGTGTACCCTCATTTGTGTTGGACGAGATTTTGAAGGGTTCCCGGCGGGGTGGTTGGCGATTGGCGGCTGGGTGGTCAGTCTTTTGGGGCGGAGTTTTGCTGGGGGAACTGGAGGCCGTTGAAGAATCCTTCGCTTTCGGAGGCGACGACGCTGCGGGCGTTTGTGAGCAGGTCATCGGTGGCCTGGTAGACGTGTTTGACGCGGTCATCGGGTGAGAGGATGAGGCGTGCGTTGGTCAGTTCCAGCTCCCACTTGGCGCAGAGCTGCTCAAGGGCCATTTGTGAGGAGGAGCTGCCTCGCCAGGTCTTCTCCCAATGGAAGAAGGAGCCGAGACCGGTGAGCGCTGCAATGGCGACGCTCATGGCGGAGAGAACAATGTCCTTTGCCGGCAAACTGCTTGCGGCTATGGCGGGCAGTGTGACGCTGAGGAGGATGATGAGGACGCCGACACTGCGAAACCAGAATCTTGGCCAACGGGTGTGAGTCTTGTACCAGTCGATTCGCGGGTCCACATACAGCGTCTTGATGGCTGCGGCAGATTGAACGGCTTCGGCAAAAGCGTCGGATTGCTGGGTGGTGGGCTGCTGGGTCATGGAAGAGAGCCTCCAAGGGTTGATCGATGATGGCAGAGCTTTGGGTGGGAGACTGGGTTGCCCCACCCTTTCCACGGGGCTGCTGTGGAATGGATGGGGCACCCGGGGGTTGTGGAGGAGGCGAGAAGCGGATCCTTCGCTTCGCTCGAGGATGACAAGCACTTGTGAAGGGCCAGCGGTCAGTCCTGGAAGAGGAGTGGGGCGAAGTGGATGAGGTTGTCGCGCCAGACGAGGGAGACGTGGAGGCCTGGGGTTTCGATCTGTGTGACGGGGAGACCTTTTTCTTTGAGGAAGGCGATGAATTTGCGGTTGGGCTCGATGAGTCCGTCTTCGGTGCCGCAGGCGATCCAGAGGAGCTTGAGGTTGGCGGTGGTGGGGTCGAGTGTGGCGAGCTGGTGCACGTAGTCGAGGTTGTGGACGGCGGAGGAGAAGCCGCCAATCCAGGCGAATTTGTCGGTGTTGTGGAGGCCGGTGTCGAGGGATTCCAGGCCTCCCATGGAGAGTCCGGTGATGGCGCGTCCATTGCGGTCGCGGGAGACGTTGTAGGCGGACTCGACGAAGGGGAGGATTTCGGTGGTGAGCATGGACATGAAGAGCTGGGTATTGTGCTCGACGGGGACGGGGTCGCGCCAGATGGCGAAGCCGTTTTGGACAAAGCTCATGTCGCCGTAGCCGAGGGGCATGACGACGACCATGGGCTTGATTTTGCCCTGTGCGAGGAGGTTGTCGAGGATGAAGTTGGCCTGCTGGTCGTGGGTCCAGCCCTCGGCGATGCCGCTCCAGCCGTGGAGGAGGTAGAGGACGGGGTAGGGCTTTGCGGCGGGGTCGTAGCCGGGAGGGGTGTAGACGACGAGATCCTCCTGATTGGCAGGCAGGCCGAGGGCGACTTTAGTGGTGAAGCGATGGGTGTGGAGGACGCCGTGGGGGACGGCGGTTTCGTCCCATGGCTGGGGCGTGGCGCCGGGGACGATGAGGGCGTTGGAGGGCGGGAAGGCGATGTTGGGAGCGAGTAGGTGGTTTTCCGGGTCGATGCGGGGTTGGCCGTCGGCGAGGAAGCTGTAGCCGTATATTTCCGGCGCGAGGGGCGGGGTGGTGTATGTCCAGATGCCGGCCGCATCTTTGGTCATGGAGATGGGCTTGGCGACACCTTCGAGGTTGAGCTCGACCTTTTGGTCGGAGGCATCTTTGAAGCGGAAGGTGACGGTGCGGTCGGGATGGAGTTCGTGGGAGAGGAGCTGCGGCGGGGCGGGCTGGGCGGGCTTTTGAGCGGGAAGGGCGAAAGGGAGGAAAAGCAGGGCGGCGAGGAGGGGCTTTAGGATCATGCGTGGAGTGTACTGGATGGACTGAGTCGCGGTCAGCCGGAAAATTTGCGAGGGATGGGGGGCGGCGGAGGATGGGTTGCGCGGCAGTCGTAGCCGTGGAGATTTGTGCTTGACACGGGTGCGGGGATGGGGGGAGAGTCGTGGGGAAGTTCAATCCCAAATTGCGCACAAATCAGAAGCCGGTGGTCGCGGCCTTTGTGGCTGGTGCGTGGAGGTGTCAATGCAAAGTTTCCCGATTCATCTGCATTTGAATCATTGGGCGATTCTGGTTTCGGCGGTCATGCAGTGGCTGATTGGTGCGACGTGGTATTCGCCGATGCTGTTTTCCAAGCCGTGGGCGGATATTTTGAAGCTGAACGTGAATGGCAAGCCGAAGGGTATGTGGGTGGGCATGGTGGCGTCGCTGGTGGGGGACGTGGTGCTGTGCCTGGTGCTGGCTCACCTGGTGAGGTATGCGGGGGCGAGCAGTTTTGGCGCCGGTGCGGTGGTGGGCGGGATGGTGTGGCTGGGCTTTTTTGCAGCGCCGAATGTGGCGCAGGGGATCTATGAGCAGAGGCCGTTCACGCTGTTTGCGATCAACCAGGGGTACTGGCTGGTGTGCCTGGTGCTGGCGGGCGGATTGCTGTCGGTGTGGCAGTAATTGGGCAGGGATGGGGTAAGCTGGCTGCATGGAAAACGAGATTCTGGATTGGCGAGGGGCGGAGCTGCCTGAGGCGGTTGTGCTGGATGGGAACTGGGTTCGGCTGGAGCCGCTGGATGCGGGGCGGCACGGGGCTACGCTGTGGGGCGCGGTGCAGGGCGCGGACGAGGTTTGGGATTACCTGGGCGATGGGCCGTATGCGACGGAAGCGGCGTTTACGGAGGCGATTGCGGGGAAGGCTGCGGGGACTGCTGCGCGTTTTTGGGCAATCTTGCCGGAGGGGAGCCAGGAGGCTGCCGGGTATGCGAGCCTGATGCGGATGGACCCGGCCAATGGAGTGATTGAGGTGGGGAATATTTTGTATTCGCCTGGGTTGCAGCGGACGCGGGCGTCGACCGAGGCAATGTATCTGTTGGCGGGATATGTGTTTGAGGCGCTGGGGTACAGGCGTTACGAGTGGAAGTGCAATGCGCGGAATGAGCCGTCGCGGAAGGCGGCGGGGCGGCTGGGATTCCGGTTTGAGGGGATTTTCCGGCAGCACATGGTGGTCAAGGGGCAGAACCGGGACACGGCGTGGTTCTCGATGCTGGATGGTGAGTGGCCGGAGAGGCGAGAGCGGTTTGAGAGCTGGCTGGGCGCAGAGAATTTTGATGAGACGGGGCGGCAGGTTAGGAGGCTAGCAAGTTAGCCCCGCTGCGCGGAGTGACCAGTCAGCGAGTCAGCGGGGTTTGAGGGCTTTGCGGCTATGAGGCGGGTTGGGTGAAGACTACGGATTGGGCGTCGCTGGTGGCGATTTTCTGGGCGTAGTCGCGGAGGGCTGGGTACTCTTTGGCATCGAGGAAGACGAAGGCGCGGGCGTAGATGCGCTTGATGGTGAGGGTGCCGGGGCCGGGGGTGACTTTGACGACGAGGGCAGCGTGCTCGGGCCAGGGGAGCTGGGCGGCGGGCGGTGCGGACTCGACGGTGTAGCCGGTGGGGAGGTGGTAGATGACCTCGTCAATCTGCTGCTCGCCGTAGTGGAGATCGACGGGGTGCTGGCGCTGGTCTGTGGCGACGAACTGGGTGCGGGGATTGGTCTGGAAGAAGAAGGCAGGGGCGATGAGGCGCTTGCCGGTGACGGAGCCCAGGCTGCCATGGACTTTGACGAGGGCGGCGAGGGGAACGGCGGCGTTGTCGAGGGACTGGAAGTGGTCGAGCTCGCCGGAGATGCCGGCGGGGAGCAGGTCGTGGAGGCTCTCGTTGAACTGCTTTTGAACCTCTGAGGGGTCAGAGAGGGCGTTGAGCTGACGCCAGCGGAGGGCGTCCGGGCCGGTGAAGACGAAGCGGACGGTTCCGGTGGCGTTGCCGACGGGGTCGAGGGTGATATCGGCGGAGTGGGCGGTGATGGCTTCCTTGGAGGCGATGGGCGGGGTGAAGCTGTCGTGGGTGACGCCCAAGGGAGTTTGGCGGAGTCCGCCGGAGAGGGAGTGGGCCCAGTGAAGCTGGCCGAAGGGGCAGAATTTTTCGCCGGGATCGGTGTAGACGTCTTTGCCGTTGAGCTTGAGGACGACGAGGTTGCCGCGGAGCTGGGCGAGGGAGAGCAGGCCGGGGTCGAAGAGCAGGTAGCGGCGGTCGGCGACGTACATGGGGCTGGCATCGAGTCCTGCGGCGTGGGCGAGGGCGAGATAGAGGGCGGCGAGCTCGTCGCTGGAGCCTGATTTGGCGGTCCAGATGTCCTGGGCGCTGCGGTCTTCGCGCTTCATGTGGAGGGCCTGGCGCTCGGCGGCGGATTTTTCGCGGGTGAATGAGGTGTTTTCGAGGGCTTGCACTGCGTCGTAGAGCTTGCGTGCTTTGGCCTCGTCGGAGTCTGCGCCGGCGGTGAGGTGGGTTGCGGCATCGCGGAGGGTGTCGGTGACGGCGGCGAAGTGGTCGAACTGCTTGAGCCAGCGCTTGCCTTCATTGTCCCAGTAGGTGTCGAGGGTGGGGTAGGGAGAGTAGTAGAAATCGACGTGATACGCGAGGGAGCCGAGGGGTGGGGTGTTGGCTTCGCGGACGAGGGCGGGAACGTCTTTGATGTCGAGGGTGTAGTCGCCCTTCTGGCTGACTTCGACTTTGGCTGCGGCAGGGAGGCGGGCGGAGAAGAGGAGGGTCTTGGCGATTTCGCCATTGACCATGTAGTAAATGGAGTTGGCGCCGCCGGTGTTGCTGGCGGTTTCGAGAGAGCTGAATGGCTTGAAGAAGAAGTGCTGGTGGTGGGCGAAGAGTGGTCGCTGCACCTGCCAGTGGGGGATGGAGCTGGCGAAGGCGGAGACGGCGAAGTCTTCGTTGTCGTCGGTGAAGCCGGATACCTGTCCGTCGCCGGTCATGGGGACGGTCCATTTGTATTCGAGGATGGAGCCGACGGTGACGTCGGGGAGATTGAAAACGGTGACGTTTTGGCGGCCGTTGATGGTTTTGGCCTGGAGGAGTTCGGCGGCCTTGCCGGTGAGGGGGACGATGGAGCCGTCGGGATGGATGGTGCGGGCTTCAAGGATGGGCTGGGCCTGCCCGCCGGAGCGGGGGACCTCGACGGTGGCGTACTGTTTGCCTGCTTCGGTGAAGATCTTGATGCGAGCGTAGGCGCTGATGTAGTGGGAGTAGTTGTCCGTGGTCTCGGAGATGTCGAGGAAGACGGCGGAGGATCCGGGAGCGCTGGGGTCGGCGGTCATCTGGAGCTCGTCGCGGGTGGGTTCCTGGAACTTCTGGGCGAGGAGGCTGGTGGCAGAGACAGCGGAGAGGGCAGCGATGAGGGAGAGGAGGCGCAGTGGTCGCACAGGGATTTCCTTTGTGGCAAGTTTGACGGCAATGATAGCAGGGGGAAAGCGGATCTCGCGGGGTTCGCGGAGCCAGCGGAGTTAGCCGGGCTGGGGGATGCCGCTTTTGTGGGATGTTGGGGGCGGGGAGGGGAGAAGTTTTGCATAGGGGTTGAGGGAATTGCGGCTATACAATCGTTGTGAATCAACCATCGCCGGAGAAAGCTGTCGCCAATGTGGGCACGCTGTTTTTGGAAAAGCGTGGACGCGTAGAGACTGCGGTGCGGTACCGCCTGAGACTGGGGCGGGGGCATGTTTCGGGGATGAGCAAAAGGGAATGATGCGACTGAGACGAAGCTTTGGCTACCGGTGCTTTTCACTGCTGCTTGCTGGGAGTATTGCGGCGAGCGTTCTGGGGGCACAGACAGTGCCGGGCAACTTTGCGCAGGGCAGGGCTGAGTCTGGCACGTCAGGGGCGGCGACGGCATCGGTGCGGCTGGAGCGGATGCTGCTGCTGTTGCAGGGGCCGGGGAGCCAGCAGACGAAGCTGGACACTCTCTTGAATGCGCAACAGACAGTGGGCAATGCGCAATATCACGCGTGGCTGACGGCGGCGGAGTTTGGGCAGCAGTTTGGGCCGAGCGCGGGGGATACGGCTGCGGTGGTGGGGTGGCTGAAGGCGCAGGGCTTCCGCGTGGCGGCGTTGCCGGCGGGACGGCAGTGGATTGAGTTTTCCGGGACATTGGCGCAGACGGAGCAGGCCTTCGGGGTGAGGGTGACCGCTGTTGGAGCGCGGTACCAGATGACGGGGCAGGCGCAGTTGCCGGCGGGGATTGCGGCGCAGGTTGCAGGGCTGGTTTCGCTGGATGGGGAGTTGGCCGCAGCCGCGGCGACGATACCTGTGGCGAGCAGTGAGGATGCGCGGGCGCTGGTGGCGACCGCTGGTGTGGCGGCTGGGGCTTTGACGGGGCCGATACCGCCGGCTGCCGCGAGTGCGCTGCTGAAGCGGAGCGGACTGGCGGCGGAGTGGAACGGGCAGGGCGAGACGATTGCGATACCGAGCCGGAGCGCCATTGCGCCGGAGGATGTGGCGGCATTTCGGGATAGCTTTGGGTTGGCTGCGAACGAGGTGGAGCTGAGCACGGCAGCGCAGAAGACAGCAGTGGACCGGACTGGGGACGAGGCGGCGACGCTGCTGGCGGCTTCGTGGGCTGGAGTGACGGCGCCGGGAGCGCGGATCCTGGTGGTTCCGGCGGCGACGACGAATGCTACGGATGGACTGGATCTGGCGCTGGCGGCGACGGTGGATGGAGAGCTGGCGCACACGGTGACGGTGGGTTACACGGCCTGCGAGAGCGGGCTGAGCGCGGCGCATGGTGCGTTTTATGCGGCGGTGTACCAGCAGGCGGCGGCGGAGGGAATTGCGGTGGTTGCTGCGACGGGCGACAGCGGCGCGGCGGCTTGCCACGTGGGGGGAGATTCCGCGCCGGTGACGACGGGTTATGGAGTGAATGCGCTGGCGGCGACGCCATGGAATACGGCTGTGGGCGCGGCGGCAACGTTGGACGGGAAGGCGGCAGGCTGGGGCCAGGCGACGGCGACGGATGCGGCGTATGCGACGGGCGGCGGCGTGAGCCAGGTGTATGCGCGGCCGGGATGGCAGGCCGCGGAAGGAGTTCCGGCGAGCGATCCTGCGGGCGATACGGCGAGCGGGGTTGGGAGTGGGCACCACCGGTATTTGCCGGATGTTGTGATGCCGGCCGCGGCGGGCAGTGCGAGCGGGCTGGCGTATTGCTATGCCGGGGAGACTGGCGCGGATGGTTGCTGGCTGGTGACGGGCGGCGGGAGCGCGGGCGCGGCGGCGATGTTTGCCGGGTTGGCGGCGGTGGTGGCGCAGAAGTACGGGCCGCAGGGCAATGTTGCGGGGAACCTGTATGCGCTGAGCCGGGATGCGAGCGCCGGTGCGGTCGAGGATATTGCCGCGGGGAATGCCCGGCTGGTGTGCGTGGCTGGAAGTGCGGGTTGCGGGCAGGCTGGGAGTATCGGATTTGCGGCGGAAGCGGGCTATGACCTGGCGACGGGGCTGGGCACGGTGAATGCGGCGAAGCTGGTGGAGAACTGGCTGCAGGCGCAGGCGAACGGTTCCCTTGTGGCGACGATTGTGGAGACGAACCCGGCGGGAGTGACGCTGAATCCGGGCGCGACGCTGGTGCTGTCGTCGAGTGTGTCGGGGACGGGCGGGCAGCCGACGCCGACGGGTACGGTGCAGTTTTTTGACGATACGACGCTGCAGGATGTGGGGTCGCAGGTGAGTCTGGACTCGTCGGGCCATGCGTTTTATACGGAGACGGGTCAGCTTGCGGTGGGCGGTCACAATATTGAGGCGGTGTATTCGGGGGATTCGAATTACCAGTCTGGGAATTCGCAGCCGGTGACGATTAACGTGCAGCCGAGCACGACGACGACGGTGGTTTCAGCATCGACGACGACGCCGACGGCGGGACAGACGATTACGGTGACGGTGACGATCTCGGCGGCGAATCCGGGAGCGACGCCACCGACGGGCACGGTGAATGTGACGCTGGACGGGATTTCGCAGGGGTATGCGAGTTTGTCGACGAACAACAGCGTGACGAGCGCGCAGTTGTCGGTGACGATTCCAGGGGGAGCGTCGACGTATACGCTGCAGGGGATTTATGGTGGCGACGCGAACTATGACCAGTCGACGTCGTCGGTGCTGACGCTGACGTTGACGAAGGGGACGACGACGACGACGCTGACGGCCTCGCCGTCGATTGTGAGCAGCACGACGCCGGAGACACTGACGGCGACGGTGGCCGCGGCTGCATCGTCGAGCGGGAACTCTTCGACGATTACGGGCTCTGTGACGTTTTATGACGGGACGACGGCGGTGGGCACTTCGCCGGTAAGTGGGGGCACGGCGGTGCTGGCGGGCGTGGTGCTGTCGGCAACGACGACGCACTCGTTGACGGCGGTATATAGCGGGGATGTGAGCTGGAACGGGAGCACGTCTCCGGTGGTGGTGCTGGTGGGGCCTTCTGCGACAACGACGGTGATCACGCCGGCGACGCTGACGCCGACGGCGGGCTCGACGCTGAGCGTGACGGGCGTGGTGACGGGGGCGACGACGGAGACGAGCGCTCCATCGGGAACGCTGAGCGTGACGGTGGACGGATTGCAGGCGGGTGTGACGTCGGTTTCGGGATCGGGGAACCGGTCGACGGGGCAGGTGACGCTGTCGTCGATCGCTCCGGGAACGCATACGTTGGCTGGGATTTATAGCGGGGATACGAACTACTCGGCATCTACTTCGGCGGGGGTGACGATTACGGTTGCGAAGGGGACGACGACGACGGTGATGACGGCCTCGTCGACGGTGGTGAACAGCACGACGCCGGAGACGCTGACTGCTACGGTGGCGGCATCGTCGGGCAGCTCGATTTCGGCGGCAATTACGGGAACTGTGACGTTTTTTGATGGGACGTCGACGCTGGGAGTGGCGACGGTCAACGGCGGGAGCGCGGTGCTGGCGGGGGTGTTTCTGCCGAGCGCGACGACGCACTCTTTGACGGCGGTGTACAGCGGGGATACGAACTGGAGCGGGAGCACGTCTCCGGTGGTGGTATTGCAGGGGCCGACGACGACGGTGACGGTGATTACGCCCTCAACGACGACGCCGCTGGCGGGGAGCACGCTGACGGTGACGGGAGTGATTTCCGGAGCGGTGTCGGAGGCATCCGCGCCGAGCGGGACGCTGACGGTGAATGTGGACGGAGTGGCGAGCGGGCTGGCGTCGGTGACGGGCTCGGGAAACCGGGCGACGGGCCAGGTTTCGCTGGCATCGCTTACGCCGGGGTCGCATTTGCTGGTGGGCGTGTACAGCGGAGACTCGTACTACAACGCCTCGACCTCGTCGGCAGTAACGGTGACGGTGGCGAAGGGGAGCACGGTGACGACGCTGGTGGCGACACCGACGACGTTGACGACGGGTGTCCCGGAGACCTTTACGGCGACGGTGGCGGCGGCGACGAGTTCAAGCGGGCTGACGACGCCGATTACGGGTACGGTGCTGTTCTATGACGGGACGACGCTGCTGGGTTCAGGGGCGGTGAGTTCGGGGTCTGCGGTGCTAGGCGGCGTGGTGCTGCTGAATACGGTGTCGCATACGATCACGGCGGTGTATACGGGCGACTCGAACTGGACGACGAGCGCCTCGGCGGCGGTGGTGCTGGAGCCGACGCTGCTGCCGGTGAGGATAACGCTGGTGCTGAGTTCGTCGGTGCTGTCGCCGGGACAGACGGCGACGCTGACGGCAACGGTGAGCCCGGTGAGTTTGCCGCCGGCGACTGCGGAGCAGAATCCTTCGGGTACGGTGCTGTTTTATGCGGGAACGACGCTGATAGGTTCGACTTCGCTGGGAATCAGCGTTGGGGATACGTCGGTGGCGACGATACCGGTGCCTTCGCTGGCTGCGGGGCAGTACTCGATTACGGCGGTGTACGAGGGTGACCTGACGTATGGGCCGGCGACGTCGAGCGCGGTGATTTTGCAGATTGAGGACTTCTCAATCAGCTCGAATATCACGAACATCAACATGATTCAGGGGACGACGGCGCAGGTGCCGTTTACGGTGACCTCGTCGGGCGGGTTGACGGGGCCGATCGAAGTGGTGTGCGCGGAGCAGAATCCGCCGTCTCAGGGGGCGATCAGCTGCATCTTCAGCCCGACGATCGTGAATGGGACGGGGCAGACGCTGTTGACGATTATCACGACGGCGGGGAGCGCATCGACGGCGACGACGGCGAAGAACGAGCCAAAGCCAATGGGCCCGATGAGTGGGCTGGCGCTGGCGGGCGCGTGCCTGCTGCTGTGGCCGATCGGGCGGCGAGCGGGGATCTTCCGGCGCGGCGCGGTGGGCCGGGTGGTGATGCTGGCGCTGCTGCTTACGGGTCTGGCGGGAGCCGGGCTGGGTTGCACGAACACGGTGGTGGTGACCGGGCAGAACGGGACTCCGCTGGGGGTGCACACGCTGAAGATAACGGCGGCGGCGTACGTGAATAACGTAACGGTGAGCCACTCGACGTTTCTGACGGTGAACGTGGAGCCGTAAAGAGCGATGGCAGTTGGGAAGTGCGGGGCGGGGGTGTTTTCACAAACCCCCGCCCTTTGCATTAGGCTTACGTGTTCGGCGCGGAGGAAGGGATCTCCGCAGCCAAAGAGGGAGTTTGCCCAATGCCATCCGCTTTTCACTTCAATTTGGCAGCAGCAGCGCACGCGACGATGCAGGAGCATGGATTTCAGCCGGATTTTTCGCCGGAGGCGGAGAAGCAGCTGGCGGGGATTGTGGCGGCACCGCCGGAGTTGCCGGGAACGGGAGTGAAGGATTTGCGGCCGCTGCTTTGGTCGTCGATCGACAACGACACGTCGCGGGATCTGGACCAGATTGAATGGGCGGAGCAGCTGGGGGATGGGCGAATCCGGGTGCTGGTGGGGGTGGCGGATGTGGACGGGGTGGTGAGCCGTGGGACTCCGCTGGACGACCATGCGCAGTCGGAGACGACTTCCGTGTATACGGGCGTGAAGGTGTTTCCGATGCTGCCGGCAGAGCTGAGTGAGGGGATCAGTTCTCTGAATGAGAACGCGGACCGGGCGGCGGTGTTGACCGAGTACGTGGTGGACAATGGCGGGAATGTGACGGAGGGGAAGATTTACCGGGCGCTGGTGAAGAACCGTGCGCAGTTTGCGTATAACGCGGTGGGGGCTTGGCTGGCGGGAACGGGAGAGGCTCCGGAAAAAGTGGGTGCGAACGGGGCGCTGGCGGCGCAACTGAAGCTGCAGGACCAGGCGGCGCGGTGGATGGTGGGGGGGCGCTACCAGCATGGGGCGCTGGACCTGGAGACGATTGAGACGCGGCCGGTGATGGTGGATGAGCAGGCGGTGAGCCTGGCGCGGCAGTTGAAGAACCGCGCGACGAGCCTGATTGAAGAGTTTATGGTGGCGGCGAACGGGGTGATGGCACGGACGATGGAGGATGCGAAGGTGGCGTCGATCCGGCGGATTGTGCGGGTGCCGAAGCGGTGGGACCGGATAGTGGAGATTGCCAACGGGCTGGGGACGACGCTGCCGGCGGAACCGGACTCGAAGGCGCTGAATGACTTCCTGGTGGTGCAGCGGAAGGCGGACCCGGTGCGGTTTCCGGATCTGTCGCTGACGGTGATCAAGCTGATGGGGCCAGGCGAGTATGTGATGGTGAAGCCGGGCGAGGTATCGCCGGGGCATTTTGGGCTGGCCGTGCAGGACTATACGCACTCGACGGCGCCGAACCGGCGGTTTGCGGACGTGGTGACGCAGCGGTTGCTGAAGGCGTTGCTGAGCGGGGCTGCGCAGCCGTACTCCGCGGAGTCGCTGTGTGGGATTGCGGCGCGGTGCACGCTGATGGAAGACAACGAGCGCAAGGTGGAGCGGGAGATGAGCAAGCGGATTGCGGCGGTGGTGCTGCATTCGAAGATTGGGCAGAACTTTTCGGCGATCGTTACCGGTGTTAACCACTATGGAACCTTTGTCCGTGCACTGGAGCCGCATGTGGAAGGGATGCTTGTGCATGGCGGGCATGGGCTGGATGTTGGGGACAAGCTGGCGGTGAAGCTGGTGGGGACGAATCCGGAGCATGGGTTTATTGATTTTGCGGCGGTGTGAGGGACGGAAGGACCAACATCGGAGAAGTGTAGCTACAGATTGTGGCTACAAAGGGGGGGGTGGGGTGTTTTTGCGTGAAACTCCTCCTATCTCATTGATGCGGTTGGTGTTGCGGGTTGGTTCCCCGGCGTTTTTGTGCGTTTTTGTGCACTTTTGGACGCCATTCCATCCGGATTGGCGGTGAAGCGGGGGTTGGAAGTTTGCATTGATATTTCTATTTTGCGCTTTTGAATGTTAATTGTACGCAAGTTTTTGGTAGGTTTTTTTACCGGATTTGGGGCTTGACTGGCGAAGACATCTCAAGAGGTAGGGCGACCTTCGAGCCGGGTAAAGTTGGAAGTTTCTGGATTGAAATCCCAGAAGAAACTTCCCTCAGGGGCTAAAGCCCAACTCGTTTTGGGCCGTTTGCGGCACGACTAAAGTCGTGCCCTTTCAAAACATAAACGACCATCTGTGTGGCGGATACCACTAGTAAGAGCGTATTCAATGGTAATCACGATTTTTCCCAAAGTATCACGTTAGCGGGATGCCTCGCGGACATAGCAGCGAAGAGAAATGCGTCACGGCGCCAATTGGTGAGCCCCAGCCAACCAGGAGCGAAATAATTTCGTGCACTGTATTGCAATCTGCGATATATTGAATTGCAGATTGCGATATTACCTGGGTGGGTGGATGAAGCTGGGAGAGAAAATACGGTATTTGCGCGAGGTTGAGGGGAGCTTGCGGGGGCTGGAGCGGGCGATGAACCAGCAGGAGCTGGTGCGGGCGATTGAGGCGGAGACGGGGCGGAAGCTGAGCCAGAGTTACTTGTCGCAGATTGAGAGCGGGGCACGGCCGCACCTGACGAATACGACGCGGGAGACGCTGGCGGATTTTTTCAAGGTGCATCCGGGGTATCTGGTGGACGATCCGGAGGGGTATCACCCGGAGTTGCAGAGCGATGTTCGGGGTATGGCAAGCGTTGAGGGCAAGCTGGATTTGTGGCTGGTGGCGGGGGCGGAGCGATTCCGGCGGGATGGGCAGTTGAAGCATGCGCTGCTGACGCTGGCCCGGCATGACCAGTCGCGGGAGTGTTTGCTGCTGCTGGAGAGTGTGCTGGAGACGCCGGGGCTGTTGCTGCGGTTGCTGGAGGTGTTGCGGCCGGGGGCGATGACGGCGGAGATGAAGGTGGGGAAGGGAAAGAGTTGAGGGCGCGGAATTTGTTACTCCCACCTTAGCCACAACAACAAAGACGTGGCGAAGGTGGGGCACGCGGAGAGTGGTTGAGGGCTCGGGGAAGGACAAAAGCATTGAACGCGGGGAAAGGGAAGGCGGGGACGCGATGATTTGGATGATGGCTGGCGTGGCGGGGAGTGCGGGGGAGATTATGAGCTTTCTGGGCTCGATCGTGAGTTTTTGGGAGGGGTTCTACTTTGCGTGCTTTGTGGCGGGGTTGCTGCTGAGTATCGTTTCGCTGATTGGCGGGATGGGGCATATCAGCTGGCATTTTCATCCGCCCCATGTGGGGCATTTGCCTGTGGCTGGTCACTTGCCGGGGCATGTGCCGGCTGCGGGTGGTGCTGGCGGAGTGGTGCGGACGACGGCGACGATTCCGTGGTGGAACGCGTTTTCGATCATGGTATTTCTGTGCTGGTTTGGGGCGACGGGGTATTTGCTGACCCGGTATGGCGGATTTGTGACGCTGGTGGTGTTTGTGCTGGCGGCGATTTGCGGACTGGCGGGCGGGGCGGCGGTATTTCTGTTCCTGGCGCGGGTGCTGATGCCGCATGACCGGGAGCTGACTCCCGATGAGACGGCGGTGCCTGGGGTGGTGGGGCATGTGAGTGCGCCGATACGGGCCGGAGGCGTGGGCGAGCTTTTGTATGAGCAGATGGGCGCGCGGCGGAGTGTGGCGGCGCGAGCGGAGAACGGGCAGGCAATCGCCAAGGGCGAAGAGGTTTTTGTAGTGCGGTATGAACAAGGCATTGCGTATGTTCGCCGCTGGGAAGAAGTTTGAGGCGAGCTTCCGAAAGGTCGCTCAATCGAAGCGGTTTCACCATTAACCCATAGTTTTACCCCTCCCGGTGAAAGGACCGGGTCCGAAATGATGAATCAGATTGTGCTCTTTGTGGGACTGGGAGTGCTGGCGTTGGTGTTCTTGCTGGGCATGTTGGCCAAAATGTATCGCAAGGCCGGCCCCAACGAAGCGTTGATTGTGTATGGATACCGGGGGCCGCGGGTGATTACGGGCCACGGCGTCGTCATTTTTCCGATGGTGGAGAATTACCGGGAGCTGTCGCTGGAGCTGATGAGCTTTGACGTGGCGCCACAGCAGGATTTGTACACGAACCAGGGCGTAGCGGTGACGGTGGAGGCGGTGGCGCAGATCAAGGTGCGGAGTGATCAGCCCTCTATTTTGACTGCGGCCGAGCAGTTCCTGTCAAAGAATCCTCAGCAACGGGAGGGACTGATCCGGCTGGTGATGGAGGGCCATTTGCGGGGCATCATCGGTCAGTTGACGGTGGAGCAGATTGTGAAAGAGCCGGAGATGGTGGGCGACCGGATGCGAAATACTTGCGCCGGGGATATGGCGAAGATGGGCCTGGAGGTGGTGTCGTTCACGATCAAGGAAGTGCGGGACAAGAACGACTACATCAGCAACATGGGCCGACCGGATATTGCGCGGATCAAGCGAGACGCCGACATTGCGATGGCGACGGCGGAGCGGGATACGGCGATCCAGCGGGCGGTAGCTTCGCGGGAGGCCGCGGTGGCGACGGCGCAGGCGGACCAGGACAGGGTGATAGCTCAGACGGCATCCTTGGCGCGGCAGGCAGAGGCGCAACGGGATATGGACATCAAGAAGGCGCAGTTTACCGAGCAGAGCCAGAGGCAGCAGGCGACGGCTGACAAGGCGTACGAGATTCAGACGAACATCATGCAGCAGCAGGTGATCTCTGAACAGGTAAAGATTGACCAGACGGAGAAGGAAGCGCAGATCAAGGTACAGGAAGCGGAGATTTTGCGCAGGGAGAAAGAACTGATTGCGACGGTATTGAAGCCGGCAGAGATTGACAGGCAGCGGATTGAGACCCTGGCAAGCGCGGAAAAGGCGCGGTTGACGACGGAAGCGGAAGGTCGTGGATCGGCGATTCGTGCGCAAGGCGAGGCCGAGGCCAGCATTATCTTCCAGAAGGGTGAGGCGGAAGCCAAGGCGATGAACCTGAAGGCGGAAGCGTACCAGGGTTGGAATCAGGCGGCGGTGGTGGACAAGCTGCTGACGAACATGGCCGACGTGGTGCGTGCGATGAGCGAGCCGCTGAGCAAGGTGGACAAGATCACGATTGTGAGCACGGGCGGCGACTCGGCCGGGGTGAACAAGCTGACCGGAGACATGACGAAGATTGCGGCGCAGGTGCCGGCGATTTTCGAGGCGCTGAGCGGGATGGACATCAAGAGCTTGATGGCGAATGTGCAGCAGATTCGGGAGAAGAAGGAAGAGAAGTAGCGTGCCGCGTGGCTACTCCCCGGTTCCCAAATGCGAGGGACCGGGGACAGCCTGCCAATGACAGATAAGAGCTCTGAAGGGATGGATGGAATGAAGCGAGTTTCGAGGGTTGCGGTTTCGGTGGTTGGCGTGATGTTGCTGCCGATGAGTGCTCTGGCGCAGAGCGGGAGCAGTGCGGCGCCGGACCAGCATTTGCAGCAAGATATTGTGGCGGCGAAGGCGGAGCCGCTGGTGGGTACGATTCCTGAGGCGGACCAGCCGACGGATGAGCAACTGAAGCGGTTGTTTACTGTGATGCGGCTGCATGAGCAGATGGACACGGTAATGAAGCAGATGAGCGCGGCGATGCAACAGCAGGTGAGCGCGCAGATCAAGCAGTCTCAGGCGGAACTGCCGTCGGGAAAAGCCTTGTCTCCTGAGCAGCAAAAGGCGATGACGGCACTGATCAGCAAGTACATGGACAAGGCTATGCACGTATACCCGATCGACGAGATGATCGCGGACATGTCGACTATCTATAAACGTCATGTGAGCCGGGAGGATGTGGATGCGATTATTGCGTTCTATGCGGCTCCAGCGGGGCAGCATTTGCTGGAACAGCAGCCGGCGATTATGAAGGAGTACTTTCCGGTGGTGATGGCACGCGTACAGGAGCGCAGCAAGACGCTGACGGATGAGCTGTCGGCAGAGATGAAGAAGTCGGTGCAGGGGGACGAAGCAGCTGCGCCGAAGAAGTAAAAGGAAGGTAAACGAGCCGGTGGGGGTGCGAAGCCGCTGCCGGCACAACCAGAAGGGGAAGGTCCCCAGAGAAGGAGGCACGGGATGGCACTGCTGGAGCGAGTGAGCACCCTGTTGCGCGCCAATCTGAACGAATTGATTGAGAAGGCGGAGAATCCGGAGCTGCTGCTGAAGCAGTTGGTTCTGGATATGGAAAATCAACTGCTGCAGGTGAAGACGCAGGTGGCGATAGCGATTGCGGATCAGCATCTGCTGGAGAAGAAGCGGGCGGAACATGCGGCGGCTGCCGCGGAGTGGCGGCGGAAGGCGGAGCTGGCGGTGGCGAAGGGTCTGGACGATATGGCTCGCGGGGCGCTGGAGCGGACACTGAGCTTTGACCGGCTCGCGGTGAGCTTTGAGGCGCAGGCCGAGGACCAGCGGCTGGAGGCGGACAGCATGCGGCAGACGCTGCGGAAGCTGGAGCAGAAGTTGGCAGAGACGCGGGCCCAGGCTGAGATGCTGATGGCCGAGCACAGGCGGGCGAAGGTACTGGGGCGCGCGACGCAGGCGCGTCAGCACGCGGGCGAGATGCAGGACCAGACCATTGGACGGGTGAAGGACCGGGTGCGGCAGTCGGCAGCGCAGAGCGCGGCGGTAAGCGAGGTGCTGGCGCCGGAGAGCCTGGAAGACCGGTTCCGCACCATGGAAGAAAGCGAGCAGGTGGAGATGCTGCTGACGCAGTTGAAGGAACGGGCGGCGCAGGGGTGAGGCGGGATTTTCCACCCAGGAGGGGGCGAAGTGTGCCGGCCTGGGTGGATTTCTGGCGGATTGGTAAAGAAAACTGGGCTTTTGGGGTGTTGTGGCGGAGAAATTGTGTCCGCAGAGAGCAGAACTGCGTCTAACTGCGAGGGAGTGGTTTTGGCAAGGGGAGGTTCTGTCTGGTCATTGTGGTCCAGCGAGGGTCATCTTTTTATCTTGAGCTCCCGGATGACGAGCGTGTCATTTATTCTAGGAAGAGCCTCTGCCTCGCAACTGTTGCCGTGCCCGAGCCGGTTTGCGACCGACGCTGGAGACAATCGTACCGATGAGTTTAATTTTTCTTCGTAGTAGCCGTGGTGTGTTTGGCGGCGTATTGGCTGGCGTGTTGTGCTTTGGTTCGCTTGGGGCGCAGACGATTGGCCACCTTGTAGTGCCTGTTGCCGAGGTTGCGTATTCCGCCCCGGTGGGGGATTTGCCGGAGGCTCCGGTGCCGGAGACGCCGGCGACTGCGCCGGAACAGACGACTGCGGCTAGGCCGGCAGCACCAGCAGCGGCGGCGGGGAGTTCGTCTTCCGCGCCAGCCGGGAGTGAGCAGACGACAGACGCTGCCACAGCGGCGAAGGCGCGGGAACAGCTTGCCGAAGAGCAACTGAAGGCGCAGAAGAAGCAGCGTGTGCTGGGGCTTTTGCCGAACTTCAACACGAGCTATGATGCACAGGCGGTATCGCTGACGCGGAAGCAGAAGTTTCAGCTGGCGTGGGCATCGACGACCGATCCGATGCAGTTTGGCGTGGCCGCAATTCTTGCTGGCGTAGGTCAGGCGAAGGACTCGGATTACGAGTATGGCGGGGGGATTGGCGGGTATTCGAAGCGATTTGGGGCCAACTATGCCGACACGTTTATTGGGAACATGATTGGGAACGCAGTGCTGCCGTCGCTGCTGCACCAGGATCCGCGGTATTTCCGGCTTGGATATGGGCCGAAGACGCACCGAATTCTGTATGCGCTGGCGACGAACGTGATCTGCAAGCATGATGTGACGGGGAAGTGGGAGCCGAACTACTCGAATGTGCTGGGAAACCTGATAGGCGGGGGGATATCCAACCTGTACTATCCGGCGGACGAGCGCGGAGTGGGGAACACGCTGGAGAATGCGCTGACGGTGACCTTGGAAGGCGGCGTGGGGTCGGCGCTGCAGGAGTTCTGGCCGGATATTTCGCGGAAGCTGTTCCATCGTGATCCGACCCATGGGCAGGATGCGATTTACGCAGCAAAGCGGGAGAATCAGAAGGCAGATGAGAAGAAGTAATCGGACGGGGGCGAACGGAAAAGGGCCGAGAACCTTCAGGGAATGGTAGGAGGAAGAGCTTAGAGCAGAATCAGAATAGGTATGCCCGGTCAGCTTCAGCGAGGTGGGATTTTTCTTGATAAAAAATCCCGTCGTTGAATTTCGCCGCTGGGTACAGCAGTTCTGATTCTGCTCAAGGGGCTGAATTCTTATTGATTCTATGTAGGTTAGACGTACGGGCTGAAGCCCGTACCCTTCACAAAGCCTGGAGCTACGGGATTTTCGGAAAGAGTAAGACGGCGACTCCCTTGGTGGGGGTCGCCGTTTTGTTTTGGGCTGACGGTGGTCAGGTGCGGGCTTTGACGGCAGCCGTGAGCGCCGGGACGACGTCGAAGAGGTCGCCGACGATGCCGTAGTCGGCGACTTCAAAGATGGGGGCGTTCTCGTCTTTGTTGATGGCGACGATGCATTGGGAGCCCTTCATGCCGACCAGGTGCTGGATGGCGCCGCTGATGCCGATGGCGATGTAGAGCTTGGGTGCGACAGTCTGTCCCGAAGACCCGACCTGGCGCTCCATGGGGAGCCAGCCGGCGTCGCAAATGGGGCGGGAGGCGGCGAGTTCCGCGCCGAGGGCGGTGGCGAGCTCCTGAACGATGGGGATGTTGGCTTCTTCCTTGATGCCGCGGCCGACGGAGACGAGGATGGGTGCGGAGCCGAGGTCGACGGTCTGGGCGGAGGCGCGGAATGGCTCGCCGGGGATGGTGCGGATGTTGAGGTGGCCGAGGCTGGGCAGGAAGGGTTCGAGGATGGTTTCCCCAGGGACGTGGAGGTCGGCGCGGAAGGCGCCGGCCTGGACGGAGAGGAAGCAGGGTGAGTGCTCAGAGAGGGAGGTGGCGCGGTACGCGGCGTTGAGCTTGCCCTGCATGAGGGGACGGAGGAAGGCGATGTCGCCGGCGAAGCGCTCCCAGGAGGTGACGTCGGAGATGAGGACCTGGGCGAAGCGGGTGGCGAGGCGGGGTGCGTAGTCGCGGACCTGGTAGGTGTGGGGGAAGAGGACGAAGGTGGGTTTGGTGGATTGGATGAGCTGGGCGTAGGCCTCGCAGTAGCCGTCGGAGGTGTAGGCGTGGAGCATTTCATGATGGACGGCGTAGACGGTGTGGGGCACCTTGCCCTTGATGGAAGAGAAGACAAGATCGGTTGGAGCGCCAACCATGGCTGCGATGAGACGGAGGTTGAATGTCTCGGCGAGGGCTGCTGCTGCGGCCAGGGCTTCGAGCGAGATGCGGGTGACCTGGTCGTTTTTGGCTTCGAGAAAGACGAGAACGCTGCTCATAGGACCCTCGCTTCAAATTGGAGTTTTTCGACGAGCGCGGCGGCAGCCTGGTCGGGGGTTCCGGCGAGGATCTGTGTGCTGCGCTGTTTGTGGGGCAGGTTAAGGCGCAGGAGGGTGAGCGCGGGCTGGCCGGGTTTAAGGGCGGGGTCAGCCGCGGCGAGGTCGGCGGCGGAGACGATGCGGACTTCCTTGAGCTTGGCGCGTTTGATGCCCATGAGGGTGGCGTAGCGGAGCTTGTTGGAGCCGGACTGAATGGTGAGCAGGGCGGGGGTGGCCATTTCGACGTGCTGGAACCAGCCGTCTTCGAGCTCGCGGAGGACCTTGATGCCGGAGGGGGTGACTTCCGTCTTGAGGATGAGTGTGGCGTGGGGGATGGCGAGGAGTTCGGCGAGGATGACGCCGGTCTGACCGAAGCCGAGGTCGTCGGACTGGAGGCCTGTGAGGATGAGGTCGGCCTGTTCGTCGCGGATGGCGGCGGCGAGGAGGCTGGCGATGCCGAGGGGGTCGTAGGATGCTAGATCGTCGGATTCGATGTGGATGCCGCGATCGGCGCCTTTGGCGAGGGCTTCGCGGATGGTTTGGCCGACGCGTTCCGGGCCGGCGGAGATGACGACGACTTCGCCGCCATTGGCTTCCTTGAGCTGGAGGGCTTCTTCAAGGGCGTAGGCGTCGGATTCATTGAGGGCGAATTCGACGTCCTGGAGGTCGATTCCGGTGCCTGCTGCGTCGATGCGGATGCGGGCATCGCGTTCTGGGACTTGTTTGATGGCTACGATGATTTTCATGATGGCCTGACCTTGAGGGTGGTGGATGGTTTAGGGCTGGGTTGGGGCGGGTTTCGGGGGCAGGTTGCGGGCGGCGATTTGGGCGATGTCGAGGAGCTGGGGTGGGTTGGGGCCGGAGTCGGCGAGGGCGTCGCGGACCATGGAGTTGCAGAAAGGGCAGGCAGCGCCGATGGTGGTGGCTCCGGTGGCTACGAGTTGCTGGGCGCGGACGTGGCTGATGCGCTCGCCTTGCTCCTCGCCGAGGAAGGCGAGGCCGCCGCCTGCGCCGCAGCAGAAGCTGCGCTCGCGGGATTGTTCGGCTTCGAGTAGGGTTCCGCCGAGGGCGGCGACTTGGCGGGGTTCGTCATAGACGCCACGGTAGCGGCCGAGGTAGCAGGGGTCGTGAAAGACGATGGTCTCAGGCGTGGGGGATTTTGGCAGGCGCGCCTGGTGGCGGGCGAGGAACTCGGAGTGGTGCTCGATTTCCGGCGGAGTGCCGAATTCTTTCCAGTCTTCCTGGATGGTGCGGACGCAGTGGGGGCAGATGGAGATGATTTTCTTCACCTTGTTCTGCTTGAGGGTTTCGAGATTGGCCTCGGCGAGCATTTGGAAGACGAGGTCGTTGCCGAGTCGGCGGGCGGGGTCTCCGGTGCATTTTTCCTTGCGGAGGACGCCGTAGCTTGCGCCGAGATAGTTCATGACATCGACGAAGCTGGTGATGATTTCGCGGCCTTTGGGGTCGTATCCGCCCATGCAGCCGAGCCAGAGGCAGTATTCCTGTGAGCCGTCGAAGATGGGCAGGGATTGCTTCTGGATGAACTTGTCGCGTTCGGCCGAGGAGAGGCCGAGTGCGTTGGAGTTTCGCTCCATGGCGTTGAAGAGCTTGGAGCCGTAGTCGTCTTCCCAAGCGCCGGTGTTGGTGGCTCCGCGGCGAAGTCCGATGAGGATGGGGAGGTGCTCGATGCCGACGGGGCACTGGTACTCGCAGGCGCCGCAGGTGGTGCACTGGAAGACGGCCTGCTGGGAGTTGTATTTGCCGAGGAGAGGTTCTTCACTGGCGGGGCCGAAGTCGTTGAGGTAGGAGCGGATGCCGAGGACGATTTCCTTGGGATTGAGGGCTTTTCCGGTGGCGGCGGCGGGGCAATGCTCGGTGCAGCGGCCGCACTCGACGCAGGAGTAGGCCTGGAGGGTGACGAGCTGGGTGAGGTCTTTTCCGGCGACGAGGCCGAAGTCTTCATCGCCGACGAGGGGCGGGATGTGGGCGAAAGTGCCGCGGGAGAGGAAGACGGTGAGCGGGGAGAGGATGAGGTGGAGGTGCTTGGTGTGGGGGACCAGAGGCAGGAAGACGAGCAGGGAGAGGGTGTGGAGCCACCAGAGGACGTGCGCGGACGGGCTGCCGTTTGCTACGGCGTAGGTGGCCAGGTAGGTGGCCATGAGGGCGAAGATGAGGCCGGCGATGAGTCCGGACTCCCAGCTGAGTTTGTGGCCGGCGCGGGATAGCCAGACGGGCTGGATGAGGAAGCGGCGGACGAAGAGGGCGGTGATGGAGACGGCGCAGGTGACGGCGAAGAGGGCGGCGAAGGTGAAATAGAAGCGTCCGAAGAGGCCGGATGGGGAGAGGAATCCGAAGCCGAGTCCGACAGCGATGTGGTTGAGGGTGACGAGGGCGAAGGCGAGGAAGCTCCAGAAGACGAAGGCATGGGCGAGGCCGGGGAGGGGCCGTTCGCGGATGACTTTGGATTGGCAGAGGACTTCCCAGACGAAGTCGCGGATGCGCGGGCCGAGGGGGAAGAGATGGAAGTCGGGGTCGCGACGGGAGGCGCGGATTTTGGCGACGACGAGGCCGAAGCGCCGCCAGAAGAGGTAGGCGCAGGTGAGGATGAGCGCGACGAGGAGGAGCTTTTCGGCGAGCGAGAAGGGTCCGGGTTCGGCGAGGATGCCAAAGCTGGAAGCCAGGGCGGAGGCGGGTAGTACGAAGAGCAGAGACATGATGTCGCCCGTAAGAAGAACGGTGGCTACCTTTGTACCTGATTGGGGGTGGTTTGCGCACCTTTTGCGAGTAGTGAGGAGTGCTAGGGCCTGTTCACACTCCCTGGGTGGTGGCGACGGGAACCAGTTTTTCTCAGTTCAAGGAGTGACGAGTGCGCTGTAACCGGTTACTGAAGCGAGGGGCGACGCCGAAATGGGGAAAACTGGCCCCGTCCCTTCGGGTTGCGGCGCAAATCGGGCCATACTTCGTTCTCGCGCTCAGCGGTGGGCTCGCCACAGCTCTCGGGCTCGGCCTAGTGTGCCCAGAATTGCTTGGCCCGATTCACGCTCGCAACGCCATCCACTCAGGTAGTGTGAACAGGCCCTAGTCGGCTTTGCAGAGTTCAGCGGAGAGGGTTTCCTGGTGTTCGAGTGCGATGCGGTCGAGCTGTCGGTAGACGAGGATGTAGCCGAGAGCAGCGATGGCAGTGAGGAGGGTGAGTGCGAGGGCGGCGGGCCAGAAGGACTGGAAGAGGAACTGGCTGCCGGCGAAGATGGCGACGGAGATGGCTCCTGAGGCCATGGTGACGAGGAGGCTGATGAGGGAGTTGAGTCCGGAGATGTTCTGCTTGCGGACCTGAGTGGGGTGGATGACTTTGGGGGAGACGAGGGAGCGGACGTTGCCGATGGCGAGGCTGAGGAGAAAGATGAAGAGGGTTCCGGCGACAGTGGCGATGGTGACGTCGAGGGTGGGAGCCTGGGCGAGGGTGGCGGCAGCGATGTAAATGAGGAGGAACTCGGCAAGGAGGATGCCGAAGGTGAGGATGTTTTTGGCGAAGAGGACGTCGCGGAGGCGCGTGGGGGCCATGAAGTAGAACTGGACGCCGTGCGCGTCGGAGCCGAGGGAGTTGTAGAGCATGGCAACGAGCATGAGCTGGAGGTAGAGGCAGCCGTAGGAGAAGACGAAGCTGCTGGAGGCGTGGGTGATGCCGGCGTAGGCGAGTCCGGACTGGCGCGAGGAAAAGATGAAGACCATGAAGGCTGGCAGGACGAGGGCGTAGAGCTTTGGGCCGCTGCGGAGGAGGTAGCGGAACTCCTTGAGTAGGAGGGCGGCGACGGTTGGCGAAAGGATGCCGGTGAGGGGGGAGAAGCCTGGTTTGGCGGCGATGGGTTTGGAGCGTGCGGTGGCGGGTCCGGGGTTGGCGGAGGGGGCTTCGCTGAGGTTTTCGCCGAGGAACTGGGCGAGGATGCGGCGGTGGAAGAGGAAGAGAAAGGCGGTGGCCCAGAGGGCGAGGCCAAAGAGTGTGGCGAAGGCGAGGGGAGCATCGGCTGCGCGCATGAGGGTGATGGAGTTGGCGGCGAGGCCGGGAGGGAGGAACCAGTTGATGGCCTTGAGTGCGTGGATGGCGGTGACGATCCAGGGGCTGAGGGCGCGGTGCTGGCCGTGGGGGGCGAGCCGATGGGAGAACTGGGCGATGACCTGGAAGCCGAGGGAGGCGAAGAGGATGGCAACTGTGACGAGTTCGCGGGTTTTTCGCTGGGCGAGGAAGCGCTCAAGCCAGGCGTAGACCATGCGGGAGAAGAAGACGTTGGTAGCGCCAAAGGTGAAGAGGGCAAGGGCCGCCCAGAGGAGCAGTGGAGGGAAGGCGACGGTGATGCCAATGGTCATGGCGAGTAGGCAGGCCATGCCGATGAGGTTTGGCGGGTCAAGGAGGCCGAAGGAAAGACGCAGGAGGAAGTAGTCCCAGTAGCGGATGGGGAAGCGGATGAGGGAGGAGAGATCGAAGCTGGGACCGGAGGCGGAGGTGGTGAAGGAGACCATTTGCCAGAGGGCGAAGATGCCCCAGAGGATGAGGGCGAGCAGCAGGGGATGGTGGTTCTGGGTGACGTACCATGCGCCGATGCCGGCACCGATGGATGGGCCGAAGACCATGAGGGCGAGGATGGGGTAGGAGATGATCTTTGCGACGAGCTCGCCGGCCGCGCCCTTGAATCGGAAGGCGTTGACGAAGATGCGCCAGCGGAGCCAGAGGACGGCGCGGAGTTGCTGACGGGCGAGCCTGACACCAGTGAGGGCGGGAGCGATTTCGAGGGGAGCTATCCCAGCCATGAGAGCTCCTGTTCGCTGGCGGGGCCGGCCTGGTTGCCGATGGTGTGGATGAAGATTTCTTCGAGGGTGAGGACGCCGGATGGGGTGTGCGATCCGTCAGAGTCTTCAGGCGCCTGGGTGTGGATGCCGGCGCGGAGTTCGTCAAGGGAGCCGTTGGCGATGAGTTGGCCCTTGTTGATGATGGCGACGTGGGTGCAGAGGCGCTCGACGATTTCCAGGACGTGGGAGGTGAGGAAGATGGTGGCGCCTTTGGCGATCATGCCCTGGAGCATCTGCTTGAGGGTTCCGGCAGCGATGGCGTCGACGCCTTCGAATGGCTCGTCGAGGAAGAGGATTTTGGGGCCGTGGATGACGGCGGCGGCGAGAGCGAGCTTTTTCTGCATGCCGTGGGAGAAGTCTGTGATGAGCTTCTTGCTCTCATTGGCGAGGTTCATGAACTCGAGGAGCTCGTGGGTGCGCTGGAGGGTGGTGGAGCGGTCAAGGCCGTACATCTGCCCGACGAAGTGGAGATATTCGGAGGCAGTGAGTCGGCCGAAGAGGGCCATGCCTTCGGGGACGACGCCGATCTGGCGTTTGACTTCGAGGGCGTTGGTGGCGAAGTCGAGGCCCAGGACCTGGATGGAGCCGGAGGTGGGGGCGAGCAGGCCGGTGAGCATCTTGATGGTGGTGGACTTGCCTGCGCCGTTGGGGCCGAGGAAACCGTAGAACTGGCCGGGAGCAACCTGGAGGTTGATGTTGTCAACGGCAACGAAGTCTCCGAAGCGGCGGGTAAGTCCGGTGGTTGCAATTGCGTATGCCATGGTTACAAGCAGGATACCGGAAATTGGCGGGTAGGCAGGGAAAGTTGGCGGGGGGATTGGTGGATGGGAAATTGGCGTATAGACAAACGATTGCTCTTATGGTGGGCAGGGCAATTGCTGTATTGTGTTCAGGTGCGATGGGAGGGGTATTGACGATGAGGAAGCTGATATTTGTATTGCTGCTGCTGGCTGGCATGGGTGCGCAGGCGCAGACGGGTTATGTGCACGCGGATGGAAAGTACCTGATGGATGGGGGCGGTCACAAATTGCTGCTGCGGGGAACGAACCTGGGCAACTGGCTGGTGCAGGAGGGATATATGTTCCGGCTGGAGGGTGGGCCTGCTTCAGCGCGGGAGATTGAGGCGCTGGCAAATGATCTGCTGGGACCGAGCGATGCGGAGGCGTACTGGCACCGGTACCGGCAGGCGTACATCACGAAGGCGGATATCGACTTTATAGCGAAGAGCGGGTTCAACACGATCCGGATTCCGTTCCACTACAAGTTTTTTGTGGCGGGCAATGGGGAGGGATTTGCGCTGCTGGACCAGGTGATTGGGTGGGCGAAGGCGGACGGGCTTTACGTGATTCTGGATATGCATTGCGCGCCGGGCGGCCAGACGGGGGCGAACATCGACGACAGCTGGGGGTACCCGTGGCTGTATGAGAGCGAAGCGAGCCAGCAGGAGACGGTGGAGATATGGAAGCGGATTGCGGCGCACTACCGGGATAACAAGACTGTGCTGGGCTATGACCTGCTGAACGAGCCGATTCCGCACTATCCGCAACTGCGGCAGTACAACGCGAAGCTGGAGCCGATTTACCGGAAGATTGTGGCGGGGGTGCGGGAGGTGGATACGCACCACGTGGTGATCTTGGGCGGGGCGCAGTGGGATGGTAACTTCAGCGTGTTCACGGGGCCATTCGACAGCAACATGATGTACACGTTCCACAAGTACTGGATGCCGCCGACGGCGGACTCGATCAAGGAGTATGTGGCGTTTCGCGAGAAGTACAACGTGCCGATCTGGATGGGAGAGTCTGGCGAGAACACGGATGAGTGGATTACACAGTTCCGGACGCTGCTGGACGAGAACCAGATCAACTGGACGTTCTGGCCGTACAAGAAGATGGACTCGGATTCCGCTCCGGTGACGTTTGCCCGGCCGGTGCACTGGGATGCGGTGGTGGCGTATGCGGCCAAGCACTACGGGATGGGGGATACGGAGAAGTCTGTAGCGGTGCGGCCTTCGGTGGCGGACAGCAAGGCGGCGTTTGAGGACCTGCTGGTGAAGGTGCGGTTTGAGAATGCGCGGGTGAATCCGGAGTACCTGAAAGCTCTTGGCGCGGTGGCGAAGTAGGGATGTATTCTGCCAGTACGTGGTGGAGAGCTGAGGGCAGGCGATGATCGTGAATCTGGCGGAGCGGGCGCACAACCATAACTGGCGAGTGGACCCGATTATCCGCTCGCTGCTGGACACGGATTTCTACAAGTTGCTGATGCTGCAGTTTGTGTGGAAGCACTTTCCGACGGTGGAGGTGTGCTTTACGCTGCACAACCGGACGGTGAAGTTTTCGCTGGCGGAGCGGATTGGCGAGGAGGAGATTCGGGCGCAGCTGGACCATGTGCGGCGGCTGCGGTTCCACAAGAGCGAGCTGATCTGGCTGGCGGGCAACAGCTTCTATGGGACGCGTGGGATTTTTGAGCCGGGGTTTCTGGAATGGCTGGAGAAGGACTTTGAACTGCCGGATTATGAGCTGTCGTTTGAGGGCGGAGAGCTGAGCCTGAGCTTTCGGGGGGTTTGGACGCAGACGACGCTGTGGGAGATTTACGCGCTTTCGATCTTGAGTGAGCTGAAGACGCGGGCCGGGCTTCGGGAGCTGAGCGAGTTTTCCCTCGATATTCTGTATGCTCGCGCGAAGTCGAACTTGTGGAACAAGATTGCGAAGCTGCGTGGGGTTCCGGGGCTGCGGGTGGCGGATTTTGGGACCCGGAGGCGGCACAGCTTTCTTTGGCAGGAGTACGTGGTGAAGGCGATGCGGGATACGCTGGGCGGGGCGTTTACGGGGACCTCGAACACGTACCTGGCATACAAGCATGACCTGGAAGCGATCGGCACGAACGCGCACGAGATTCCGATGGCGCTGGCAGCCCTGGCGGACAATGACGAGCAACTGCGGGCGTCGCAGTACCGGATGCTGGAGTTGTGGCGGAACACGTATCAGCGGGAGTTGCTTGTGCTGCTGCCGGATACGTATGGGACGACGCAGTTTCTGGAAGGAGCTCCGGATTGGGTGGGGGACTGGACGGGTCAGCGTGTGGATTCGAAGGACCCGTACGTGGCCGGCGACGAATTCATCAAGTGGCTGCGGGGGCGTGGGCGGAATCCTGAAAAGAAGCTGATGATTGCCTCGGACGGGCTGGATGTGGAGACGGTGCTTGGTTTGCACGCGTATTTTTCAGGTGAGATACAGCCGGGCTGGGGGCCTGGGGACTTCCAGGATGCGCGGGATTTTGCGGACGCGGGGAAGTGGCGGGCTAAGCCGCGGATACGGTTCAGCGCGGGCTGGGGCACGCTCTTGACGAACGACTTTCGGGGATGCGATCCGGATGGGGCGACCAGCTTTGATCCGATCAGCCTGGTGTGCAAGCTGAGCGAGGCGAATGGACGTCCGACGGTGAAGCTTAGCGACAATTATGCGAAAGCGATGGGGCCGGAGGCAGAGGTGGAGCGGTACCGGCGGGTGTTTGGGACGGCGGGGATGGTGAACGTGCCGGCGATCGTTTAAGGATGCCTATCGGTTGAGACGCCAGAAGCCCCAGTTGAGCAGGGATGCGAAGCTGACCCAAGCCAGATAGGGCACCATCAGGGCCGAGGCCAGGGGCGATAGGCGGCGGAATACGACGACGCAGGCGAGGATGGCGAGCCAGAGCAGGAGAACTTCGGCGAGAGCGAGACCGAGCTGGTGGTGGGCGAAGAAGAGCCAGCTCCAGGCGAAGTTGAGGGCGAGCTGTGCGAGGAAGAGCGCGATGGCCCAATTGCGCACGGGCGAAGCGGGGGCGATGGAGACGCGCCAGGCGGCGACGGCCATCATGGCGTAGAGGAGTGTCCATACGGGAGCGAAGACCCAGTTGGGTGGAGCGAAGGATGGGCGTACCAGAGTGCGGTACCATCCGGTGACTTCGCGGGCGGTGGAGGAGCCGCTGATGCCTGCGACGGCGAAGCAGAGGAGAATCCAGAAGGCGAGCAGGAGCCAGCGGTTGAGGTTGTTCATGGGGGAAATCTCCGGTTTTTTCCGTGAATTAGCGGGTCTTTGGGCAAGGATAGCTGGATAAGGGCGAAAGGGACAGAGCAATCGGGACCGGGCAGGCTGAGATTTCTCGGATTTCGCAGGTGAAAATGTGTAAAAATGAGAGGTTCCGTCAGGTACAGCTCTGGAATTTCGCAACCCTACCATGGGCTGGCCGAGGTGCATTTTCAAAGCAGAAGAGAAGCGTTCCCAATTTCCCCCTGAAAGCCGCCTCCCCCTGGCGAGCTGAAGGAACTGGAGATATACGCTCAAAAGGTTGATTTGAAAGTGTCATAGACCACTCCTGCCGGGGTCAATTGTGGGCGACCCCCAAAGCCAAAGGGATGATTTTTGCTCCCGTTGCGAGTTTTTTGAAGACCTGTTTCGCTTCCGGGCGGTGGGACGGGAAAGGTGTATCGACGCTCCGGAACCATTTTTTCGAAGGGGTTCATCTATGGCATCCTCCCGAGAACGTACCGGTTTCCCTGAAGCGCAGGGTCTGTATCATCCACAGTTTGAACACGATGCGTGCGGCATGGGTTTGGTGGCGAGCATCAAGGGCGTGAAGAGCCACGCGATTCTGGAGCAGGGCCTTGAGGTTCTGATCAACCTGACGCATCGCGGAGCTGCGGGCAGTGACCCGGAGACGGGCGATGGCGCGGGAATTCTGATCCAGATTCCGCACGAGTACTTTGTGCGGGAGTGCGCGAGCCTGGGCTTCAACCTTCCGGCGGCTGGTGAGTATGGAGTGGGGATGGTGTTCTTCCCTGTGGAGCGGACGGATCGGCTGCAGTGCGAGGGCGTGCTGGAACGGATAGCCGGCGAAGAGGGCCTGCTGGTGCTGGGCTGGCGGGATTTGCCAGTGGACATTGACTCGATTGGCCGGCAGGCGCGTGTGTCGCAGCCGTATATTGAGCAGCTGTTCCTGGGCAAGCCGGCGGGGATGAGCGAGGACGAGTTTGAGCGGACGCTGTACATGGTGCGGCGTCGTGCAGAGAACGAGATTCTGGCCTCAGAGATTGAGGACAAGGAGTACTTCTATGTCCCGTCCCTGAGCTGTCGCACGATTATTTACAAGGGTCTGATGCTGGCTCCGCAGATTGCGAAGTTCTATGGGGAGCTTGCGGATCCGCTGGTGAAGACGGCGCTGTGCCTGGTGCATCAGCGGTTCTCGACGAACACGTTTCCGAGCTGGAAGCTGGCGCATCCGTACCGTTACATTGCCCATAATGGTGAGATCAACACGGTGAAGGGGAATGTGCGCTGGATGCAGGCTCGTGAGAGCGTGCTGCGTACGCCGGTGTTTGGGGATAAGATTCGCGAGCTGTTCCCGGTGATTGTGCCGGGTGGAAGCGACTCGGCGGCGCTGGACAATGCGGTGGAGTTCCTGCTGCATTCGGGCCGTTCGCTGCCGCACGTGATGGCGATGCTGGTGCCCGAGGCGTGGAGCGGGAATCCGGATATGGACGAGGAAAAGCGTGCGTTTTACGAGTATCACGCCTCGCTGATGGAGCCGTGGGATGGACCGGCTTCGATTGCGTTTACGGATGGCCGGCTGGTGGGAGCGACCTTGGACCGCAACGGTCTGCGCCCGGGCCGGTACATTGTGACGCACGACGATATGGTGGTGCTGGCTTCGGAGGCTGGCGTGCTGGATCTGCCTGCGGGCAACATCCGCAAAAAGGGTCGTTTGCAGCCGGGGCGGATGTTCCTGGTGGATACGGTTGCGGGGAAGATTTTCTCCGATGCGGAGATCAAGAAGAATTTGGCGACGCGGCAACCCTATGGGCAGTGGCTGAAGGACGAGCAGGTGACGCTGGAGCATTTGCCGGAGCCGACGCGGCTGATTGCGCCGAACCCGGAGACCTTGCTGCGCAGGCAGCGGGCGATGGGCTATACGGAAGAGGACCTGCGGATTATTCTGGCGCCGATGGGGGCCAAGGGCGAAGAGCCGATTGGGTCGATGGGCGTGGATATTCCGCTGGCTTGCCTGTCTGACCAGCCGCAGTTGCTGTTCAACTATTTCAAGCAGTTGTTTGCGCAGGTGACGAATCCGCCGATCGACCCGATTCGCGAGTCACTGGTGATGTCGTTGACCAGCTATATCGGCACGGAGCGGAACATTCTGGAGGAGACTCCGGCAAACTGCCACACGCTGAAGCTGCCGCAGCCGGTGCTGACGAGCCGCGACCTGGAAAAGCTGCGCAGGATTTCTGCAGGCGACCTGCTGGCGACGACTTTGCCGACGCTATTCCGGGCGGAAGACGGCGAAGCGGGGTTGAAGCGCGGGTTGGACGAGCTGAGCGCGCGGGCCTCGCATGCGGTGGACTCTGGGTATACGCTGCTGATTCTGTCGGATCGGGGAGTGGACCCGACGTTTGCGCCGATTCCTAGCCTGCTGGCGATGGCCGCGGTACACAACCGCCTGGTGGCGGAGCGGAAGCGGACGCAGGTGGCGCTGATTATCGAGAGCGGCGAGCCGCGCGAGGTGATGCATTTTGCGCTGCTTATCGGCTATGGCGCGAGCGCGATTCACCCGTACCTTGCGTTTGAGACGCTGCGGGATCTGAAGCTGCAGGGTCTGCTGCCGGAGTCGGTAACGGCGGAGTACGCGGAGCAGAACTTTATCAAGGCGATCAACAAGGGATTGCTGAAGACGTTCTCGAAGATGGGCATCAGCACGCTGCAGAGCTATCGCGGCGCGCAGGTGTTTGAGGCGGTGGGCCTGGATCACACGCTGATTTCGAGCTACTTCCCGGGAACGGCGTCGCGGCTTGAGGGCGTGGGGCTGGGCGTGCTGGCCATTGAGGCGCAGACGAAACATGCGTTCGCTTTCCAGCCATTGACGGAGTCTGAGACGGAGCTGCTGGTTGGCGGGCGGTACCAGTACCGGGCCAACGGCGAGTATCACCTGCTGAATCCTGACTCAATTGCGAAGTTGCAGCGGGCGGTGCGGGAGAACAATTCCGGGACGTTTGAGGAGTTTACCAAGCAGGCCGACGATCAGAGCCGGCACCTGTGCACGCTGCGTGGGCTGCTGAAGCTGAAACCGGCGGTGACGCCAGTTGCGCTGGAGGACGTGGAGTCGGCCAAGGAGATTGTGAAGCGATTCACGACGGGCGCGATGAGCTTTGGATCGATTTCAAAGGAAGCGCACGAGACTCTGGCGATTGCGATGAACCGGATTGGCGGCATGTCCAATACGGGCGAAGGCGGCGAGGACGAACTGCGCTTCAAGCGGGATGCGAATGGGGATCTGCGGCGGAGCGCGGTGAAGCAGGTGGCGAGCGGACGCTTTGGCGTGACGGCGAACTACCTGGTGAACGCGACGGAGATCCAGATCAAGATGGCTCAGGGCGCGAAGCCCGGCGAGGGCGGGCAACTGCCGGGTCACAAGGTGGATGGCTACATTGCCCGGCTGCGTTACTCGATTCCGGGTGTGGGGTTGATTTCGCCTCCGCCGCATCACGACATTTACTCGATTGAGGATTTGGCGCAGCTGATTTTCGATTTGAAGAACGTGAATCCGAAGGCTCGGATTGCGGTGAAGCTGGTGTCGGAAGCAGGAGTGGGCACGATTGCCGCGGGGGTATCCAAGGCCCATGCGGATGTGGTGCTGATTTCCGGCGACAACGGCGGCACGGGCGCTTCGCCGTTGAGCTCGATTCAGCACGCGGGTTTGCCGTGGGAGCTGGGGCTTGCGGAGACGCAGCAGGTGCTGCTGCTGAACGACCTGCGCAGCCGCATCCGGGTGCAGACGGACGGCAAGCTGCAGACGGGCCGGGATGTGACGATTGCGGCGTTGCTGGGGGCGGAGGAGTTTGGCTTTGCCACGATTCCGCTGATCACGATGGGCTGCATCATGATGCGCAAGTGCCACCTGAACACGTGTTCGGTGGGCATTGCGACGCAGGATCCGGTGCTGCGGGCCAAGTTCAAGGGGACGCCGGAGAACGTGGTGAACTACTTCTTCTTTGTGGCGGAGCAGGTTCGCAAGTATATGGCGGAGCTGGGCTTCAAAACGGTGGACGAGATGGTGGGCCGGGTGGATCGTCTGGAGGCGGACAATGCGGTGACGCACTGGAAGGCGAAGGGGATCGATCTGAGCGCGATTCTGCACTCGCCAGTGCTGCCGTCGCGCGTGGCGCGGCGCAAGATGCAGGCACAGGACCACGGGCTGAGCGAAGTGCTGGACCACCAGCTGATTGCCAAGGCGCAGCCGGCGCTGGAGAACGGCACGCCGGTGACGGGCGAGTTTGCGATCCGCAATGTGGACCGCACGGTGGGCGCGATGCTGGGCGGCGAGATTGCCAGACGGTATGGGTCTGCAGGGTTGCCGGATGAGACGATTCACTTCCGCTTTGCGGGATCGGCGGGGCAGAGCTTTGGCGCCTTCGTGCCGAAGGGTGTGACGCTGGAGTTGGAAGGCGAGTCGAACGACTACCTAGGCAAGGGGCTTTCCGGCGGACGGATTATTGCGTATCCGCCGAAGGCTTCGAGCTTTTTGCCGGAAGAGAGCATCCTGGTGGGCAACGTGGTGCTGTACGGCGCAACGACCGGTGAGGTGTTCCTGAGCGGCGTGGCGGGCGAGCGGTTTGCGGTGCGCAACTCCGGCGCGACGGCGGTGGTGGAAGGCGTGGGCGACCACGGCTGCGAGTACATGACGAATGGTCTTGTGCTGGTGCTGGGCCGGACGGGACGGAACTTTGCGGCCGGCATGAGCGGCGGCATTGCGTATGTGTACGACGACCAGGGCGACTTTGAGACACGGCGTTGCAACAAGGCGAGCGTTGACCTGGAGGCGCTGGAGTTGGCGGAGGATGTGGACGTGGTGCGGGAGCTGCTTACGCGGCACCGAGACCTGACCGGCAGCCCGCGGGCGGCGTGGATTCTTGAGAACTGGGAGGAAGCGCAGCCTCGGTTCATCAAGGTCTTCCCGCAGGAGTACAAGCGGGTGCTGGGCGAGCGAGCAAAGCAGACGGCGGCACAGCCTGTGTCCGCAGCTTCGGAGGTGCGGCATGGGTAAGGTAACTGGATTCCTTGAGATTGAGCGCGAGCAGCCGATCCGCCGCGCGGCGGACGAACGGGTGGATGACTGGCAGGAGATCTACCAGGCATTTCCCGAGGCGAAGCAGCGGGAGCAGGGAGCGCGGTGCATGGATTGCGGCGTGCCGTTCTGCCACTCGGGCTGTCCGGTGAACAACCTGATTCCGGACTGGAACGACCTGGTGTACAACGGGCGTTGGCGGTCAGCGATTCAGCGGCTTCATGCCACGAACAACTTTCCGGAGTTTACGGGGCGGATTTGCCCGGCGCCGTGCGAGGCGTCGTGCGTGCTGGGGATAACGGCGCCGCCGGTGAGCATCAAGCTGGTGGAGAAGTCGATTGTGGAGCATGCGTGGGCGGAGGGCTGGATACAGCCGGAGCCACCGACCTTCAACTCCGGTAAGCGGGTTGCGGTGATTGGGTCCGGGCCGAGCGGGCTGGCAGCGGCGCAGCAACTGCGTCGCGCGGGCCATTCAGTGACGGTGTTTGAGAAGAACGACCGGATTGGTGGGCTGCTGCGTTACGGGATTCCGAACTTCAAGCTGGAAAAGCAGGTGATCGACCGCAGGCTGGAGCAGATGCGGGCCGAGGGCGTGGTGTTCCAGACGAATGCGCATGTGGGCGTGAATGTGACGGTCGAGGAGCTGCGCGAGGAGTTTGACGCGATTCTGCTGTGTGGCGGGGCGGAACAGCCGCGCAACCTGAATGTGCCGGGACGGGAGCTGAAGGGCGTGCACTATGCGATGGAGTTTTTGCCACAGGCGAACAAGCGGACCGAAGGGGATACGATTCCCGAGGAACTGGCGATTCTGGCGACGGGCAAGGATGTGATTATCCTGGGCGGCGGGGACACGGGCGCGGATTGCCTGGGTACAAGCCTGCGGCAGAAAGCGAAGAGCGTGCAGCAGCTGGAGCTGATGCCGAAGCCGCCGGAGCAGCGGGCTGCGTCTACGCCGTGGCCGATGTGGCCGCTGCAACTGCGTACGGAAAGCGCGCACGAAGAGGGCGGAACGCGGACCTGGAGCGTGAACACGGTGCGGCTGGAAGGCGACGCCGATGGGCATGTGAGGACTCTGCATGGGGTGCAAGTGGCACCGCCGCCGACCTTTGCGCCGGTGCCGGGTTCGGAGTTTCAACTGAAGGCTGACCTGGTGCTGCTGGCGATGGGCTTTTTGGGGCCGGTGAAGCATGGGCTGCTGGAGCAACTGGGCGTGGACCTGGATGCGCGGGGCAATGTGAAGACGGACGAGCAGTACCGGACGTCGGTCGAAGGCGTATTTGCCGCAGGGGACTTGCGCCGCGGGCAGTCGCTGGTGGTGTGGGCTATCCGCGAGGGTCGTGCGGCTGCGGCAGCGCTGGACAAGGTGCTGGCGACGCAGCCGGCGGTTGCCCGACCGCGGGCGCGGGTGTAGACAAAGCAGGGGTAGAAGCAAAAAGGCCGCTCCGGTTGGGGCGGCCTTTTTGCGTGTGTGAGGGAATTTATGTTCGGGAGGGCCAGTGGGGGGTGATGCGGATGAGCTGGAGGTTGCCGAGGTCTTCGACGGTGAATGGAGGGGCAGAGGCGGGGATGGCGAGGATGCCGCAGGGGGGCAGGTCGATCGGTTCGAAACCGGAGCAGAGGAGGCGGCCGGAGCCGCGGGAGACAAAGAGGTAAGCCATGGACGGCGGAGAGCCGGCGCTGAGGGCGTGGCTGGACCAGTTGAGGGCCGGGTGGAGGCGCTCGATGCGGAAGTAGTCTTCGTCGAGGAGCAGTGTGCGGTCAGGGAGTTCGACGGGGGTGCGCTTGCCGGCGCGGGTGGTGAGGCGGGTCGCTTCGAGGGACTTTTCGATGTGGAGTTCGCGGGGGCGACCGTAGTCGAAGATGCGGTAGGTAATGTCGCAGTTCTGCTGGGTTTCAAGGATGACAGAGCCGGGCCAGATGGCGTGGACGGTGCCGGCATCGACGAAGATCATGTCCTGCGGGGCTACGGGGAGGGCGAGGAGGCTCTGCTCGAGGGTGCCGTCGGCGATTTCGGCGCGGATCTGGTCGAGGGTGGTGCCGGGGACCAGGCCGCAGGCAACCTGCGCGCCGGGGTCGGCGGCGAGGGCATACCAGCACTCGGTTTTGCCACGGGGCTGGCCGTACTTCTGCGCGAGCTGGTCGTCGGGATGGACCTGGACGCTGAGCTTCTGCTGGGCAAAGAGGATCTTGATGAGAAGCGGGGAGTCAGGGGCGTTGTGATCTGGGCCGAGGAGGAGGGCGGGGAATTGGCGAAAGAGCGCGGCAAGGGATTGGCCGGCAAAGGGGCCGGTGGCGGCGAGACACTGGTCGCCGGTGAGCCAGACTTCGCCGATGGGCTCGCCGGAGCTTGCGACGTGCTGGAACCAGGGGCGAAGGTCGCGGGTACCCCAGATGCGGGGGACAAACTGTGGCTCGATGCGGAAAGGCAAGAGCTGAAGGGGCGGGTTTGAGCGGGGGTCGATGGTCATGCCTGCTCTTATGCTAAAGCATCTTCACTGATTCATTGGTGTGGTTTGATCTGTGCCGTGGAACCTTGCTGGTACGTATCCCCTTGTTGACTGGGTGGCGAGCATGTATGGGGATGTGTCTGTCGTCGTGTCCGGTACATGACGGGGAGTTGCCGTTGGGGAATATTCTGGCATCGAGTACGGACAAGAGAACCATGCACCTACGGAGCTTTTCATCCACGTGATTTTCGCAGGTGATGGGGATCACCGAAAAAAAGCGTTTCCGTGATAGGCTGGGTTCATGGTGAGGGGTTCCTTCCAACGCGTGGCGATGACGATCCTGATGTTGGGGTTGATGATTGCGCCGCTTGGATTGTGCCTGCAGCCGAGTTCCAACGGCGCGCACAGCTGCTGCATGCAGTCGGAGTCCTCGCATTCGTTGCACGTGAATTGCTGCGTCGCCAGACCGCAGTTGCCGGCTACCGTCGTTGCTCCAACGCTTCCGGGCTCGAGTCCGAGCGAAGTTTTGCAAGCGTATGTGCCGGTCGTGGATGCGGTGATAACGGAAGCGCATTCGGTGGTCGCTGTGATTCCGCCGCTGTCTCCGCCAAACGGCGCGTTCATTCTTCGAATCTAGCCTGTTCAAATCCGCCCATGCTTTCCGGCTCGCGCATGGTTGCGTCCGGATATGTGATGCCTTTTCCGTTGCGGAGTTGACCGGTGAAAACCAATCGAATTGCAGCGCCCTTTGTGATGGCGCTTTGTCTTTCCTGCGTTGTGCGAAGCGGGATGGCGGTCCAGGCTGCGCCTGAGAGCACGCCTGCCAAGGCGCAGAGAATCCTATCCGTAGAAGATGCCGTCAGGGTAGCACTTGAGGGAAATCCGGCAATCGCCGCAGCGGTGCGACGCGTTTCTCTGGCGGAGTCAAGAACCACAACTGCGCGAGCCCTCGACGATCCGATGCTGATGGTGCGGGATTGGAGTACGCCCTTGAGCAAGCCCTGGGATCTGAACCAGGCGCAGCTGATGGTCTCAGTCCAACAGACTCTTGTGAGCAGGCAGAAGCGAGATCTGCGTGCCAAGGTTGCTGGCGACGAAGTGGAGATGGCGACCAGTGACCTGGAGTCGCTGCGCCAGGAAGTTGCCGCACGGGTGCGCAAGGCGTGCGCCGATCTGAAGCGCAATGGCGAAGAGATGCGGCTGCACGACCGGCAGATTTCGCTGATGAAAGAGGCCGTTGCCGCCTCACTGGCACAGTACACATCGGGCCGCGTTTCGCAGGCGGAGGTGCTGCGCGCGCAGATGGCGGTGACGCGGTTGGACGAGCACTTGATCGAGTTGGAGCAGGAACGGGATACGGCGCTGGCGGAGTTGGACACGCTGATGGGGAGGCCGGCCGACGAGGCCGTGGAGATATCGGGCGGGTATGCGGAAACGGTGGTGACTCCACGGCTTGAAGAGATGGAGCGGCTGGCCATGGAACACAGGCCGGAGTTGGCTGGCCTGCGCAAGGGGATTGACAAGGCACAGGACCTGGCACACTCAACGCGGTTGGCCATGAAGCCGGATTTCACAGTGGCGCTTGGATACATGCTGATGCCTGCAGGTTCACCGGCGCGCAATGCGTATATGGCGGAGGTCACGATGAACCTGCCAGGGCTGAACAGGGGACTTCATGATAGCGAGGCTCAAGTGTCGGATTCCGCAACCGCAGTTGCGCAGGCGGAATTTGAAGCTCGGACAAGCACAGTATTTTTTGAAGTGCGCCAGGCGCAAATTGCAGTTGCTGCAGCAGAGAAGCGGGCCAGAATTTATCGCGGCACGCTGCTGCCCCAGGCCGAGGCCGCCTTCAAAGCGGCCACTGCCGCTTACCAGAACAATCGCGGCGAATTTTCCACGCTGATCGATAGCCAGAACCTGCTGCTTGATATTCAAACTGCTCTGTACAAGGCATCCGCAGACAGAGACGCCGCAGTGGCGGATCTTGAGCGCGCCATGGGAACCGCATTGCCGGAAGCCACCGTCAAGGAAAGGAAGATCCAATGACTGCGAAAGAAACGAAGCTTATCGGATTGGGAGCAGGAGCCGGGATGCTGGTGCTTGTTGTTGGGCTGCTGGCAGTGCGCGGAGAGCACATCTTCGCGCGCAAGACCAGTCCCGAAGCGCTGGCTCGGGCGCGGACGGAGGATGCACACCGCGCGAAGGCGCAGGAGATGGATACAGGGACACTGCCTGGAACCACCGTAGAACTGTCACCTGCAGAGATAACCGCAGCCGGGGTGCAAGTGGCAGAGGTGCGGACGGCAATACTGAAGACGGACATTGCGGCGTTCGGCCGGGTGGAACAACCGGAGGCTCAACTGGCGTCGGTGAGCGCACGGATTGGTGGTCGCGTGGACAAGCTTTACGTACAGTACACTGGCGAAAAAGTGAAGAAAGGCCAGCCGGTCGCCGACATCTACAGTCCGGAAGTCGCAACGGCCATCGAGGAGTACCGGCTTGCAGAAGAGAATCGCGAGGGGCTTCGCGAATCCGACGACACCTTCGCAAAGTCGCAGGCGGATTCCCTGGTGAAGGCGAGTCAGCGCCGGCTTGAACTTTGGGGGATTGCGAAGGGGCAGATGGACGCACCGGCCGCGGCAGGAGTGCCTCATGTAACCATCTATGCTTATGCTTCCGGTACGGTTGTCGATCGCAAAGTCACGCAGGGCCAGTACGTGAACGTGGGCGACACGTTGTTCACAATTGCCGATCTCAGCCAGGTCTGGATCAAGGCCGACGTTTACGAAGAGCAACTCGCGCAGATTCGGCCGGGTCAGCAGGTTGACATTACTGGCGAGTCGCTGTCGAATCAAACGCTGCACGGTCATGTGGATTTCATCGAACCATCGGCGAACCCACAGACGCGCACTGTTTCTGTGCATGTGCATGTGGCGAATGCATCGATGCGCCTGCTGCCTGGCATGTTTGTCGACGCGACATTTGTGAGTCATGCGGGGCGGGCTACGATTGTGGTTCCGCGATCGGCGGTGCTGGATACTGGGACACGAATGCTCGTCTACTTGGCGCGGCCCAATGGTTTATTTGAAGCTCGTGAAATTGCGGTGGGCGCACCCTCTGAGGATTTGTTCCCTGTTACGACCGGGCTTGCGGTGGGCGACAAGGTTGTTCTGAGCGGCAACTTTCTCATCGATTCGCAGGCACATCTGAGTTCAGGAATGTCTGGAGTTTACGGAGGATCGAAGGAGTTTTCGGGATCGTCGCAGGCACCGGGTGCTGACGCTGGCGCGGTGTCCGGAAGTGTGCCGTCTGCTGCGGTCCGGATCGAGTTGCACGCCGATCCCGATCCGTTGAAGGCCGGCGAAGACAACATCTTCCAGGCCAAGGTTACAGGGCCCGATGGAAAGGCTGTGAGCGATGGCGATGTGACGGTCACGTTCCTCATGCCGGCGATGCCTTCCATGGGCATGCCAGAGATGAAGAGCAGCATCGCGCTGAGGTGGTCCGCGGACCATGCGATGTATATAGGCACGGGCCGACCGGGGATGGCCGGCTTGTGGACGGTCCTGGTTGAGGCGCGCAGAAAAGACAGTGTGATCGCGACAATGCGCACACACATGACGGCAAGGTAGGAGCAGCTATGATCAACCGGATCATCGAATTCTCACTGAAGAACCGCGTGCTTATCCTTGCTGTTTATGCGGCAATCGCAGTGTGGGGCTATTGGGCGCTGCTGCACACGCCGATTGATGCCATTCCTGACTTGAGCGAGAACCAGGTCATCGTCTTTACGGACTGGCAGGGGCGCAGTCCGCAGGAGGTGGAAGACCAGATCACGTATCCGCTGACAGTGAACCTGCAAGGGCTTCCGCATGTGCGCACGGTGCGGTCCGCTTCAGCGTTCGGATTCTCAATGGTCAACGTGATCTTTGAGGATTCGGTGGATATCTATTTTGCGCGCACGCGTGTGCTGGAGCGACTCAGCCTTGCGGGGAGTTTTCTGCCCGCGGGTGTCACGCCGATGATGGGGCCGGATGCGACGGGAGTTGGGCAGGTCTTCTGGTACACGGTCGAGGGGCCATATGACAGTGGCACACTTCATTCCATTCAGGACTGGTATGTGAAGTACCAGTTGAACTCGGTTCCGGGAGTTGCTGAGGTTGCCAGTGTGGGCGGCTTTGTACGCCAGTATCAGATCGATCTGGATCCGATGAAGTTGCGGGCCTACAACATTCCTCTGCAGAACATTGTTGCCGCAGTGGGGCGAAGCAATAACAACGTTGGCGCCAAGGTGGTGGAGGCAGGCAACACGGAGGAGATTGTGCGCGGCATAGGGCTCATCCGTGGATTGAAGGACATTGAGGAGATATCGCTTGGCGCTTTCAACGGAACACCTGTGACGGTGGGCAATGTGGCGAGCGTTCAACTTGGGCCGGAGTTCCGTCGTGGCGTTCTCGACAAGGACGGCAAGGAAGCAGTTGGCGGAGTGGTCATCATCCGCTACGGAGCGAACGCGCGCGCAGTGATTGAAGCTGTCAAACAGAAGATTGGCGAGATCCAGCCCGGGCTTCCCGCAGGCGTGAAGATTGTACCTTTCTATGACCGCAGTATCCTGATCGACCATGCCGTGGAGACGTTGGGTCACGCATTGATTGAAGAGCTGATCCTGGTAACGCTGGCGCATGTTCTGTTTCTTTGGCATTTCCGCAGCATCCTCGTTGTCACTATCCCGTTACCGCTGGCTGTGCTTGGCGCGTTCCTGTTCATGAAGGGCGCGGGCATCTCATCGAACATCATGTCACTGGGCGGCATCGCGATTGCCATCGGAGTGCTCGTCGATGCCGGCATTGTGATGACGGAGAATGTGATTCGCCAGGCGGAGCAATACGAGGAAGAGCACGGCAACTACCGCGAACACATCGTCGAGATCACGCTCAGTGCTGCGCGGCTTGTTGGACGTCCGATTTCTTTCGCGATGGTCATCATCATCCTCGCCTTTGTTCCGGTCTTTGCCCTGACTGGAATGGAAGGAAAGATGTTTCATCCTCTGGCATTCACGAAGACATTCGCGATGGTCGGCTCCACCATTCTTTCCATCACGTTGGTGCCGGTGCTGTGCAGCTTTCTGATTCGCGGCAAGCTGCATCGCGAAGACGAGAATCCGGTGATGAGGTTTCTGCGCGCTGTGTACCAGCCGGTGTTGAATTGGGCACTGCGCCACCGCGCCATTACCCTGGGCATTGCGCTGGCATTCTTCTGTGCCGCCATCTACACGGCCACGACAATCGGGTCAGAGTTCATGCCCCCACTGAACGAAGAGACGGCGGTGTTCATGCCGATCACCGACCCGCGTATCTCGTTGACGCGTGCGACAGAGATTCTGCGCCAGCAGGACGCGATCATTGCGGCCGATCCTGCGGTAGCGATGGTGGTCGGCAAGGTGGGGCGCGCTGAGACTTCCACCGATCCAGCGCCGGTGAACATGAGTGAGACCACCATCACTTTCAAGCCAGTGCCGGAGTGGCCGAAGGGGTTGACCAAGGACGCGATTCTTGCGCGTCTGGATGAGAATCTGCAGATTCCGGGAGTCACCAACATTTGGACGCAGCCGATTCGCAATCGCATCGACATGCTGTCCACGGGCATTCGTACGCAGGTGGGCATCAAGGTGTTCGGCCCGGATCTGAACGTTATCGAGCAGAAGTCCGAAGAGATCAAGGAGGTTGTTCGCAAGATTCCCGGCGCGGTGGACCTTTATGCGGAGCGCACCACAGGATCACCGTACCTGGAGATGACCGTCGATCGAGCCGCGGCAGACCGCTATGGGCTGAACGTGGCAGACGTGGAAGATGTCATCGAGACGGCAATCGGCGGAAAGAATCTGACCACCACCATTGAGGGCCGACAGCGCTTTCCCGTGCGAGTCCGCTATGCGCGCGACTTTCGCGAGAATCCTCAACAGCTCGGCGAGGTTCTCGTCGCCGGCAGCAATGGAGCACAAGTGCCATTGGATAAAGTGGTGACGATCAAGACCACGATGGGTCCTTCGATGATCTCCAGTGAGAATGGTCTATTGCGGGGGGCGGTTCTGCTGAATGTGCGCGGTCGGGATGTTGGCGGCTTTGTCGACGAAGCAAAGCGGGCGGTTGCTTCCCAGGTAGAAATGCCACAAGGCTACTATCTGGAATGGAGTGGGCAGTATGAAAGCCAGATCAGCGCGCGGAAGCGGCTGGAGCTGGTTATTCCGATTGTTTTGCTGGTGATTTTTCTACTTCTCTATCGCACATACGGATCTCTCAAGGAGGCTGCACATGTTCTGCTGGCGGTGCCCTTCGCGCTTACCGGCGGCATCTTTCTGGTCAAGGCAATGGGCCTGAACTTTTCCGTCGCAGTCTGGGTAGGCTTCATTGCGCTGTTCGGAACCGCGGTGCAGACGGGGGTTGTGATGGTCATCTATCTTGAAGATGCGGTTGCCAGGCGCACAGCTCTGGACGGTGGCCTCACCGCGATTGGTCTGCATCAGGCAGTGATTGAAGGGGCTTTGCTTCGGCTTCGTCCCAAGGTGATGACAGTGGCCACAGTTGTTGCCGGACTGCTGCCGCTGCTTTGGTCCACGCGCACCGGCGCTGAGTTCATGAAGCCGCTGGCAGCGCCAGTTCTTGGCGGGATGGTGAGCTCGCTGGTTCACGTGCTTATCGTTACACCGGTGATATTTACCTGGCTTCGTGAGCGTGAGCTTGCGAAGTGAGAGGCGTTTCCGTCGAGAGTGCGCGCTTCCTCTGAGTGGGGTTCCCTCGTCCATGCTGGCACCGGCGCGCCAGGAGACCTTTGCCAGGCTGCGGATTGCAGCCGAATTTCCTCCGAGACTGGCTGAGAGCAACAAGCATGGACTATATTTCTCTTTTCTTCGCTTTTCCATCGTGAATATCCTGACGGCAATCACCTGACTCTTCAGGCACGCATGAAAAACAGCCCCAAGGCCATTTTTGGAGGCCCTCCTCAGTCCGTACAACGATGGCCCACCGCAACTCTTCTCGCGCGTCGCTGTCTATATAGCCAGGAGCGTTCAAGCATGACAACCCCTCGTGGTATCGGAACATTCGTCGGTTCGGCCATCCTCGCCCTTGTCGCGGCCCTGGCCGTCGCCGCCCCCGCCCAAAGCTATCTCGTCAGCCAGAACGGCAAACAGGTCGGCACCGCCAGCCTCGCTCTCAACTCCGCCGCCCAGGGCTACGCCCTTACATCCGGCGTCAAAATTCAGATGAAGGATCTCACCTACTCCTTCACGCAGACCGCCGCCCTCGACGCCGGCTACCATCTCAATTCCGCCCAACTCAGCGGAGTCGTCAACGGCGCCGCCGCCACCGTCAACACCGTCCGCGCCGGCCAGCAGTTCCTGATGAAGATCAACGCCGACGGACACGTCACCAGCCAGCCCCTTGCCTTTTACCCCGGCGCCGTCCTCATGCCGGACTTTGACCCCGGCGCGCTGCAACTCATCCTCAACCAGGGTGCAGCTGTGAACAATCGCGACATATGGGCCCTCATTCCCAAGCAGACCGGCATGGAATACGCGCTCAGCATCGCCACCAAAGCCGACGAACAGGGCGTGCTCAACGGCCAATCCATCCCCGTGCATCACCTCACCATCACCTCCGATGCCGGCACCATCGAGCTCTTCAGCACCCCATCCAACCAACTCCTCCAGGCCGAGTGGACAGACCAGGCCTTTGCCCTTGTTCGTCAGGGATTCAAACTCAAGCCTCCCGCGCGCGCCCCGGGTCCGCCTCCGCAACCCGCCCAAACACAGCAGCCCCAGCAGCAATAACGCCCTCGCGGCCAAAGCTGCCTTCCGCCTCCCGAGTCCATGGTGAAGTGATTTACCATGGACTCCTCGCACATCAGGAGGCAAGTTCAATGGACCTGGGATTGAAGGGCAGCGTCATCGTAGTCACCGGCGGCGGAGCAGGCATCGGCGAGGCCATCAGCCGCGCCTGCCTCTCCGAGGGCGCAACCGTGGTCGTCGTCAGCCGCGCCTCTGAAAATGTCCGCCACTTCATGGCTGAGACCCTGGCCGCCAACCTGCCCTGCGACCTTTTCGAGGCGCATCTCTCTGACCCTGCCAAATGCGAGCAGGCCATCGCTTTCGTCCAGCACAAATACGGCCGCCTCGACGGCTTGGTCAATAACGCCGGGGTCAACGACGGGGTCGGACTCGCTTCCGGCTCTCCCGAGCGATTCCTCGAAAGCCTCAACCAGAACCTCGTCCATTACTACGCCATGGCCCACTACGCCCTGCCCATGCTCAAAGCGGCCAAGGGTTCAATCGTCAACATCAGCTCCAAAGTCGCCCTCACCGGGCAGGGCGGAACCTCCGGTTATGCCGCTTCCAAAGGCGGCCAACTCGCCCTCACCCGCGAGTGGGCAGCAGAACTCGCCCCCTTCGGCGTCCGCGCCAACTCCGTCCTCCCGGCCGAAGTCATGACCCCCCTCTACGCCCGCTGGATCCAATCCCGCGAAGACCCCGAAGCCGCTCTCAAAGAGATCGCCTCCCGCATCCCTCTCGGCCACCGCATGACCCTCGGCTCTGAGATCGCCGCCATGGCCGTCTTCCTCCTCTCGCCCACCCAGTCCGGACACACCACCGGCCAGAATATTGTCGTAGATGGCGGCTACACCCACCTCGACCGCGCACTCACCTAAACCCCCTGCAATCTGCGCTTCCGCCCCAGCTCGCCCGCCACTGCCCGTGTCCCCGCAGATTCGCCCAAATTTCCTCGTAACAACTCCATCTTTGGATGGAAGCGCGCCCCCTCACAGCTCAGTTAACCTGAGACTTCGCTCTTCCCCAGAACGGAGCGGGGGTGTCAACTAGCTGGCAAGATCAATTCGCAGACTCACCCGACACGCTGAAAAGCGCCCATCATCAACGGACACTCGTTCCCGTCCTCGACATGCTGGTCGGTGGCGACCAGTACATTACCATGGCTGGCCCGTGCTCGGTTGAAACCGAAGCCCAGCTTCTGTCGACCGCCGAGCGCGTGCGCCAGTCCGGTGCGCGTATCCTGCGTGGCGGAGCATTTAAACCCCGCAGCTCGCCTTACGCCTTCCAGGGACACGGCCTCGCCGGCCTCAAAATGCTCGACCAGGCTCGTCGTGCCACCGGCCTCGCCATCGTCACGGAGGTCATGAGCGAAACCGACGTTCCACTCGTCGCCGAATACGCGGACATCCTCCAAATCGGCTCCCGCAACATGGAGAACTTCTCGCTCCTGCAGGCTGCAGCCCTCTCCGGTCGCCCCATCCTGCTCAAACGCGGCATGGTCGCCACCATCGCCGACATGCTGCGCAGCGCCCAGTGCATCCTCTCCTACGGCAACCCAAACGTCATGCTCTGCGAACGTGGTATCCGCACCTTTGAAACTGCCACGCGAAACACATTCGATGTGGCCGCAATCGCCGTTCTCAAAGCCGCTTCCCACCTGCCCGTCATTGCAGACCCCAGTCACGCGGCTGGCAATCGGTCTCTCGTTCCCACGCTTGCCCGCGTCGGTGTTGCTGCCGGTGCTGACGGGCAAATCGTCGAAGTCCACCCCGACCCCGAAAAGGCCTGGAGCGACGGCGACCAGTCCCTCACTTTTGATGAATTCGACCAGATGATGGCCGCGCTTCAACCCTGGATTGCCCTGCGGAACCAGCCCTGCCTCGCACCCTGTGAGGTGTGTGCATGAGGGGTCTGTTGCGCTTCGTCCCTGCTGTGGGACTTCTCCTGTTGCTCTGCGGCTTTGCCCCGCAAAAGTCAGCGCCCAACGCCGCGCCATCCACCAGCCCGGCAACCGCTGGCTTGCTGCCCATCATCGTCACCGCCGCACCGGCTTACGATCCCCTGGCATCGCTGGCCAACCCCGCAGCCGAGCGCTTTCCCCAGGGCGCGCACCTGGAAATCATCCGCAATGGCAACGCCCAGCCACTTGTCCCTGAATTTTCCGCCTCCGCCGATGCCCAGGTCTTCTTTGACGGAATGCGTGTCCTCTTTGCCGGCAAGAAGAGCGCAACCGACCACTGGGCCATCTGGGAAATCACCCTCGCCGACCACAAACTGCAGTTGGTCGCTCACGCCGATACCGATCTCGAACGCCCCTTCTACATGCCCGCCCGGCGCGTCGTGTACGCCCGTCGCATGGATCATGGATTTGCCATCGAAATGGCAGCCATTGAAGCGGACCTCCAAGTTCCCCCTGTCCTGCTCACCCACATGCAGGCCCCGGCGCTTCCTGTGGCGGTCATGCGCGACGGACGAATCCTCTTTGAAGCTGGCTTTCCGCTTGGCACCACCCTTGTCGATGGCGCAAAGCCGGAACTCTACCTCGTCTACGCCGACGGCAGCGGCGTGGAAAGCTATCGATGCGACCACGCTTCCATCGGCTCCGGCCGCTGGGGTGGTCAGGAAATGGCTTCCGGCGACGTCGTCTTCACCCACGGCAAATCCCTCGCCCGCTTCACCTCTCCGCTGGCGACCGAAGCTCCGGTCACCGCTCCTCACGGGGAGTACTCGGGGCAGATCGCAGAAATGCCCTCCGGCCAGTGGCTCGCATCTGCGCGCAAGCCAGGTGGCCATTTTGCCCTCACACAGTTCCGCACTGGATCCGCAACCGCCAGCACCGTCTACGCGGAAGCCCAAATGGATATCGTCGAGCCCGTCCTTGTAGCCTCGCACGTCACTCCCAAGCGCCATCCGAGCGGGCTCCACGACTGGCCCACCGCCAATCTGCTCGCCCTCGATGTGCGCATTGCGCGCGAAGGCGATTTGAAAGACGCACCCCCCGCCGTCCAGCTTGAACAGCAGGACGAACAAGGCCGCGCCATCGTCATGGGGACCGCTCCCGTGGAATCCGATGGGTCTTTTTTCGTCAAGGTTCGCGGAGATCGCCCCATCCGCTTCACCCTGCTCGACTCTTCCGGTAAAACCGTCCGCGCCGAGCACGGCTGGTTCTGGATCCGCTCCGGCGAGCAGCGCATCTGCGTCGGATGCCACGCCGGCCCCGAACATGCCTCAGAAAACAAAGTGCCGCATGTGCTGCTGCGCACCCTTACACCTGTAGATTTGAGCGGACTTTCAGCCAAGCCCGCAGCCGGAGAGAAATAATGTTGCATCGCCTCGCTGTTGTCATCCTTCTCGCTGCTGCTGTCCACGCCCAGTCTCAAACCCCTGCTGCAGCCCCCAAGCCGGCAGCAGCCGACAAGTCCGCCGCGCCGAACTCCGTCATTCGCTTTGAAGACGCAACAGAAGCCGCCGGCATCGATTACGTCCACAGTTTCGGCTCCGCTAAACTCGGCTCCTTGCTCGAAGGCACGGGCGCCGGCTGTGCCTGGTTCGATTACAACAACGACGGCTTCCCCGATCTTTACGTCGTCAACGGACGCCCGCTGGATGACTCCATCCATCCCTATCCGCTGAAGGAAAAGCCCGCAGTGATGCCGCAGAACCACCTCTATCGCAATGATGGTCACGGGCACTTCATGGATGTCACCAGAAAGGCCGGCATCGATCCCGATATGTACGCCGATGCCGTCACCGTAGCCGACTACGACAACGATGGCAATGAAGATATGCTGGTCACCGGTTACGGCAAGGCCATCCTCTATCACAACGATGGCAACGGCCACTTCACCGACGTCACCGCAAAAGCCGGCATCGCTGTGGATGGATGGTCCATCAGTTCGACCTGGCTTGACTACGATCGCGATGGATGCCTTGATCTGTTCGTTGGCCGCTACGTCAAATTCGATCCCAAGTACCGCGCCTTCTACTCCCCTGATAACTATCCGGGGCCGCTCGATTACGAGGGCGAAACCAACAAGCTCTACCACAACAACTGCGACGGAACCTTCACCGACGTCACCGAAAAATCGGGCATCGGCGCTTTCATCGGACGCACCATGGGCGTCATCGCCGCGGACTTTGACGGAGACGGATGGCCCGATATCTACGTTTCCAACGACCGTACGGAAAACTTCCTCTTCCACAACAAACATGACGGAACCTTTGAGGAAATCGCCAACGAAGCTGGCACCGCCTACGGGCAGAACGGTGAAAACACCGGCGCCATGGGCCCCGTCGTCGCCGACCTGCAGGGCCGCGGCATGTTGGATCTCTTCGTCACCGACTCCCACTACAACCGCCTCCTCAGCAACGACGGCAAAGCGCCGCAGGGGCAGGGGCAACTGGCTTTTGACGATCTCGGTGCGCGCAATGGTGTTTCCCAGGCCAATGCCCAGTACGTCAGTTGGGGTTCAGGCATCTATGACTTCGACAACGACGGACAACTTGACATCCTGATTTTTCATGGCGGGCTGATTCACCTGATTCCCCAGGAGCACACCGTCTTTCACGGACTCGGCGAAGGCAAATTCAAAGACGTTTCAGAGACTGCCGGCCAGGTGCTCACAACACGCACCGTAGCTCGCGGAGCCTGTTTTGCCGACTACGATATGGATGGCAAAGTCGGCGCCTTTGTCGTCAACCTTGGCGCCAAGGGGACTCTGGTACGCAATGTCTCCACCAATACGGGGCACTGGCTGGGTATCCGCCTCAAGGGCACGAAGAGCAATCGTGATGGCATCGGTGCCCGCGTTGAGCTATGGACTGCGGGCAAGCGCCAGATGCAGGAGCGTGTCGCGGCCTCCGGCTACCTTTCTCAAAACGATGCGGTCCTGCACTTTGGCCTTGGCGCTGCCACCACGGTCGATAAGGTTTTGATCCACTGGCCCAGTGGCAAGCAGCAGACAATCGAAAATCTGCCCGTGGATCGTGTGCAACTCGTGGAGGAGCCCCGATGACCGGACGCTGGTCCATTGCACTTGCCGCAACCGCTGCAGTCTTCGCAGGACAGGTGATGCTGCGTACAGAACCCGTACGTGCCGGAGGAGCCGACAGCCCACACATGAATCCCGTTCCCGCACATCCCGGTCAGCGCACCGATGCAGATTTTGGCATCTACGCCTCGCCGCTCGAAGTGCTGCTTTCTCCAGATGGCGCGCGTCTTTATGTGCTCTGCCAGCAAAGCAATGAAGTCCGTGTCGTGGCAACGGCCACGGGCAAGACCATCAAAGCCATTTCTGTCGGTGAACAGCCACGTGGTTTTAGCTTTTCCCCGTTAGGGGACAAGCTTTATGTGGCGAACTCCTGGGACGACACTATCTCCGTCATCGATACGCGTAGCCTCACCGTCGTGGCAACCTGGAAAGACAATGGCGAGCCATCGAGCGCGCTCACCGACAAGAGCGGCAAGCTTCTCTTTATTGCCAATCGCGTCACCAGCGACGTGGCTGTTCTTGATACGCAAACAGGCTCCGAAATCAAGCGCCTCGCGGCCGGCCGCGGTGCCAGTTACATGATGCTTTCCGTGGATGGAAGCCGCCTCTATACCACTCACATCTACCCCAATCTCGGCGCACATCGCAATCCGCCCGAATCCGAAATAACGGTCATTGATCCCAACACCGATGCTGCCCAATCCATCGGCCCGCATGTCGTCGAACGCATCTCTCTCCATCGCGCCGCAGGTGTCTTTCATCTCGCCCAGTCCGCCGATGGACGCCTCAATGTCGTCGCACACTTTCACCCCAAGAATCTCGTCCCGCTCGCGCACCTCGAGCATGGCGGCGCATTCGGCAACTCCCTCACGGTATTTGGCGCGGATGTCGGTGGCACCGTTGAGATTCCACTCGATGAACTGGATCGCTACTATGCCTACCCTTTCGGAGTTGCCATCGCTCCGGACAAGTCGCGAATCTATGTCACCCACGCCGGCGCGGATTGTGTCACCGTGATCAGCGTCCCTCAGATGCTCGCCTACATCCACCAGCACCTGGAAGGATTTGCAGAGGACCTCTCGGCCAGCGCTCACTACGTTGTCGCCCGCATTGTAGTCGGCAAAAATCCTCGCGGCATCGCCATCAGCCGCACCGGCACTCTCGCCTATGTCGCCAATCGTCTCGACGACACAATTAGCGTCATCGCAATCAACACCAATCGGGTGGTCAGGACCATCAAACTCGATGGGCCAAAAAACATCACGGCATTGCGTCATGGCGAGCAGACCTTCTACACCGCAAAGTATGGTTTTCAGGGTCATTTCGGCTGCTCCAGTTGTCACCTCGACTCCACTCTAGATGGCCTCACCTGGGATCTTGAACCGGATGGATTCGGTGTCGACATCGTGGACAACCGCCTGCTCGAAGACATCAAGGATACTGAGCCGTATAAATGGAACGGCGGTAACCCCGATGTGCCGACTGAGTGCGGCGTTCGTACGGAAAAGTACTTCTGGCGCTCGGAGAATTACGACAACAAGACGCTGGCCGATCTCACCCTGTATATTCGCAGCATTCGAAAGCGGCCGAATCGCTGGCAACTTCCCTACGGCCAACTGACTCCCGCGCAGGATCGCGGCAAAGTGATTTTTGAGCGCACTGTTGATGCTTTCGGCAAGCCGATTCCGGAAATCAATCAATGCTCCTACTGCCACAGTGGCTCCAAGGGAACCAATCAGAAATCCTTCGACGTCGGCACCAAAAAGCCGACCGACCGCTCAGGCCTTCTCGATACCCCACAACTCACCAGCATCGCTCTCACTGCACCGTACTTGCACGATGGTTCCGCGCGTACCCTCGAAGAGATCTGGACCGTCTTCAATCCGCATGACCAGCACGGACGCACAAATGATTTGACCAAAGACCAGTTGAACGACCTGGTGGAATATCTGAGGACGCGATGAAAAATTCCAAGATGAGAAGACTCTGCCGCTGCGCTCTCTCCGTCTTTGCCCTGCTCGCTATCGCCCTGCCCGCAGTCATCCACGCACAGCCGGCGATGCCTCGCTACCAGTTTGAAAACTACACCACGGCCAATGGACTTCCAGACAACCATGTTTTTTCCGTTCTGGTCGATGGCGATCGGGTTTGGGCCGGTACGGAAAACGGTCTTGGCGTGTTTGAAAATGGCAAATGGAAAACATACAACACCGCCGACGGACTGGCCCACCGCGCCGTTCTCTCGCTCGCTCTCGACAAGCGTACGGGCGACATCTGGGCCGGCACCATGGGTGGTCTCAGCCGCGTCTCTGCCGGCCGAATCGACAGTTTCACCCAGTTGAATTCTGGCCTCAGCAACAACGTCGTCTACGGTGTCAGTGTCTTCGGCGACGATGTGTGGGTCGCCACGGCCGCGGGCGGATGCCGATTCAATACCGCAACCGGACAGTGGACGCTCTACAACGACCGTAACACCCCCATGAATGAGATCTGGACCTACGGTGTAACCGCCACACCCACCAAGGTTTATTACGCCGTCTGGGGCAGCGGTGTGCTTGAATACGACCAGCGTACTGGCCGCTGGGACAAGTACGACGACCCCGACGGCGAAAACGAAATGGTCCTCTACAAAGACCAGGGGCTCATCCACGAGATTGTCACTTCCGTCAGTTACGTGGACAATATTCTGTGGGCAGCTACCTACTTTGGCGACAGCCGTTACGATGGCCGCTACTGGCACAACTTCCTCACCAAGGACAGTGGCCTGCCCTCGAACTTCACCAACTCACTCAAGGGCGTAGACGCCAATCATGCCTGGTTCTGCACAGACAAGGGCCTCGCCTACTACGATGGAGTCAACTGGGCTGTTTATCGCTCCTCGTTGACGGACGGAAAACCTGAGATGACGGTACGCGACGCGGCAGGCAAGGTTACCTCAGTCGCGGTCACAACAGCCCCGGCTCATAACTATGTGCTCGGCATCGATTTTCAGGGCGCGGATATCTGGGTGGCAACAGCCAAAGGGCTGAGCCATGGCATTCCTATTGCCGACCCAGCGCGCTCGCAAACGGGATCTCATCCCATAACTGGAACGCATCAGCCCTAAGGAGGCCTACTCATGAACGTACTACCTGAACTTCTCGAAGCCCTTGCTCACGCGTCAATTGAAAAGCGGCCCATCACCAACTACTCCGTGCTCAACGAGGCCTATCACTACGACAAGCCCAGCTCGTTTTCGCGCGGCATGCGCATCGACCTCAACGGCCTGGTGATTCTGCTTATCTCCGGCACGGCAAGCATCGATGAGAATGGCGTCAGCGTGCATATCGGCGACTTTGCCGCCCAGCTGCGCCGCACCTTTGACAACATCACCGCGCTGCTTGAGGCAGAAGGCGCGACCTGGCACGACATCGTCCGCACCAGCTGCTACCTGCGCGACATTGACCGCGACTACGATGTCTTCAATATCGAGCGCACCAAGTTCTTCAAGGAGCAGGGCCTTGATCCGCTGCCTGCTTCCACCGGCATCCAGGCTCACCTCTGCCGCCCTGAACTGCTCATTGAAATCGAAGCGATTGCCATGTTCCGCGTGAAAAAGACGGAAGCATAAGCCAAGCTGCAGCGACCCCATCTCCCTCTCGCGAGAGCCGGGAGGTGGGAATACACCTATGCGCGGATTATAGGAACTCCCAAAGACGGAAGGTGGTTTGCGGTGAATAGAAAAGCAGGTTGGATTGTACTGTCGGTATGGGTGGTATTCGTGGCTGCAGGGTTGCATGCGCAGACATCTGCAACCTGTGCCTGCGGAGCCAACCCGCCTGCGCCGCCGAAAGACCGCGTTGTTGCTCCGTATGCTGGAGAACCTGCGGATCTGCAGCCGTTTGCAAAATTCACTGAGCCCTATGACCGCTACTATCTGCACCCGAATATTTACTCCGGCGCAGGGCGAGATTTGCCCGAACCGAAAGGCCTCACCGAGGTGCGCATCGGCTTCTTCGGGCCTATTGAAAATCATCCCATGCAGGTCTTCGGTTTGCGCATGTTACATGGAGCGCAACTTGCCATTGAGGAAGCCAATGCACGCGGCGGCTATGGTGGCAAGCCTTTCAAACTGATGATTCACAACGACTATGACAACTGGCAGGCCAACACGGTCTATGGCGATGATCGTCCGACCGACCCAGCCATCTGGGGCGCGGCTTCCGACGAAGTTGTCAAAATGGTCTACGACGATCAGGACTGGGCCATCTTCGGCTCCATCAGCTCCGAGTCCACACACATCGCCCTGCGTGTCGCCCTGCGCGCGGAAATTCCAATCGTCAATTCGGCTTCTACCGATCCGACTATTCCGGAAACGTACATTCCGTGGTACTTCACAGACCTGCAGGATGATCGGATGCAGTCCTTTACGTTAGCGCGCCGCATCTATACCGAACTTGGGCTGAAGCGTGTGGCATTGTTGCGCGTGAATGAGCGCTATGGGCGCTTTGGAGTTCCCAAGTTTCGTGATGCTTCGCGGCGACTGGGCCACCCCGTGGTCATTGAGCAGAAGTTTCTGCCCGGGGCCACGGACTTCTCGAAACAACTTAAGGTAATCCAGTCCTCACGCACAGATGCGATCGTTCTTTGGGCCGACGAAAAGCCGGCAGCGGGCATTCTGAAGCAGATGCGCGCCATGGGCATGAAACAACGCGTTTTTGGCAGCTACCGCACGCTGGGCCCGACGCTGCTCAAAGAAGCAGGGCCAGCCGCGGAAGGTTATGAGGCCGCGTTTCCCTACGATCCCACGCGCACGGATCCCCGCTGGACCAGCTTCGAGGAGCGATTCAGCGCGCGCTTTCATGAGCCCACCGAGCAGTTCTCGGCACTCGCGTACGATGCCATGAATGCGCTGCTTGAATCGATCTGCAAGGCGGGGTTGAATCGCGCTCGCATCCACGATGCTCTGGCCGATATGGAAGAGTACGACGGTGTCACCGGGCATATGGTTTTCGATCCGAATCAGAAAAACGTGAGCCCGATGTATCTGGGCACGGTGCATGACGGAGCTATTACCTATCGCCTGGCTCCCTTCAATACAGACGCAAAGCCGGCAGCGGAAAAGAGCGCGGTTGAGCCGGCCGCTGCAACTTCATCGCCTGTTGCCCTAAAGGCTTCGGCGCAACCCTATGCGCGGGTCGGGGAAGGCGGCGTGGCGTATCTTGGACCGCGCCCGGACGACGCTCCCGCTGGGCCGCTGCGCCTGGTGGTTTTTGGCCCGGATGCGGCGGCTGTTGCACAGTCGGCGGCCATGCAGCAGATTGCAAATTCCGGATGGCAGTTGCTGGCGGTCGAAAGCAAGCAGAACTGGGGTGCGGCCACCGCGCAACTGGTGAATGACCTCATGGACGGCCATGCCATCGCGATGCTGGCGCTGGATCGTAATTCGGCGCACCTGGCCGAGCAGATGGCGCTGAAGAGCTTTGTGCCGGTGGTGGCTTTGGCGGAAGACCGGACGCTGACTTCGACCAACGTTCCGTGGATTTTCCGTTTGCCTGCCAAGACGGCGCCGGATGCGGCTTTTCGGCTGATTTCAGGCGCCGAGCAGCAGAGCGGCCCGAACGCCGAGCGGCTGCGTGCTGCGCTGGCCTCTGGCGTGCCGATCAACGGGCTGGCGTTTGGCGACACGGGTGAGCCCCGGCCTTAGCTGCGCGAATTTCCCTACCAGAGGCTTCCCTGTTGCCAGCCGGGTTTTGGCGCGGGCGGCTTTGCCTTGTGCGGACTGACGGAATCGAGGAGTTCGGGATCGTTGTTTCGTACGTTTCCGACGCGGTCTGAGACTGGCCAGGCGCTCATCTGTTCCGCCGGGTAGGGGCGCATCAGGTCGATGGGTGGCCGTACGGGGTCTCCGGGGTCGAGCCAACGGTCGTAGTCGCGGGGACCGACGATGACCGGCATGCGGTTGTGGATGGGCTCCATGAGCTCGTTTGGGTCGGTGGTGAGGATGGTAAAGCTCTCCAAGACCGGTCCATCAGCTGGTTGCCAGCTCTCCCACAGGCCGGCAAAGGCGCAGGGGCTGCCGCTGGCCAGGGCGATGGCAAAGGGGTGGTTGTGCTTTGGATCGCTGCGCTGCCACTCGTAGAAGGCGTCTGCGGGGATGAGGCAGCGGCGCTTCTTGAGTGCTTCGCGATAGGCGGGTTTGGTGGCGGCCTCTTCGGCGCGGGCGTTGATGGTGGAGTAGCCGAACTTGGCGTCTTTGGCCCAGCGGGGCACCAGTCCCCAGCGCATCAGGGAGACTTCCGGCGCGGCGGAGTCGCGGCCCGTGCGGATGACCGGCTGGGTACTCTGGGGGGCGGCGTTGAAGGTGGGGGCGAACGCCGGCATCTGGTCCAGTTCCAGGTGGAACCACTCGGCGAGCAGGTCGTGGGTGGATTTCCGGGCAAATCGTCCGCACATGTGCACTAGCTTACCGCAGATTGGGCGCCGGCGTTGGGCAGGATTTTTCGGGGACCCCAAAAGTGCCTTTTGGGTTGTTTTGCAAGCGAAAGCGAAAAATCAAGTTGTTGATTGCATTATGTTTCTATACCAAAAAGCGAAACAAAAGAGAATGAAGTGTGTTTTTGGGCGCTTTTGCTGTTTTCAGCGTTTAGATTCCAGCTTTGGGCCGGAACTAAGGGAGCTTGGCCGGGTAGGGTTGACTGAGGTTTTGCTCATGGAATCATTGTGCGCGTTTTGGGGTTAATTGGAAGCAAAAGCTGGGGAAGAAAGTTTTCAGTGGACAGTGGATGGAGCTGCGCTCGATTTTGTTTTTTGGTTGGTGGAGGACGGGGGTTTGGTTTGTCCCACCCATTCCACGGTGGTGCTGTGGAATGGGTGGGGCACGAGGAGCGTTGTTGGGGCCGAGGGGAAAGCAAAGGGCTTAGGCGGGGATCGGGGAAGGGGTTGACAAGAGGGTGGGGGTGGGGGCAATCTAAAGCGAATAAAAAGCGAAAATATTCATGACCCCCGCCACTCTCCTTCGCCGACAAATCGAACTCACGCTGGAAAGCCGTTTTCCCGCGGCGCTGACGCCTGTGCCGCGCACGGTTCGGGAGACGGTGCCGAGCGGGGTGGCAGCGGTGGATGCGCTGCTGGAGGGGGGATTTCCGGTCGGGGCGATCAGCGAGGTGGTGGGGCCGGAGTCTTCGGGGCGGACGAGCCTGGCGCTGGCTACGGTGGCGGGCAGAACGCGGGCCGGGCAGGTGTGTGCGTGGGTGGATGCGGGCGATGCGCTGGACCCGGAGTCGGCGGCGTCCAGCGGGGTGCGGCTGGCACAACTGCTGTGGGTGCGGTGTGAGCAGACGGGAGTTGCGAAGGCGGGCACGGGAGCGCAGCAGACAAAACGGCGGGCAACGCGGCTGGACGTGCTGGATCAGGCCTTGCGGGCGGCGGATCTGCTGCTGCAGGCGGGAGGATTCGCGGCGATTGTGCTGGATTTGGGCGGGATTGCGGTCGAGGATGCGCTGCGGATTCCGCTGGCGACGTGGTTTCGGTTTCGCCAGGCAGCGGACCGGGCGCGGAGCTGCCTGCTGGTGCTGGGGCGGGCGAGCTATGCGCAGTCGAGCGCGGCGACGGTGCTGGATTGCGCCTCGGCAGGGGCCAGGAGCGCGGGGGGGCGGGTGTTGCGGGGCTTTGAGTACGGGGTGTCGCGGAAGCGACAGCGGTTTGCGGTGGGTGCGGCGAAGGAGCCGTTGGCCGGGCAGCGGAAGCCGGTTTGGCGCACCTGGCGGCCGGCCAGCGCGTGGGCTGTGGAGGAGCGGGCATGAGCGGCCGGGTGAGCGATCCGCTGTATGCGGCGGTGTATGGGGCGGAGTTTCCGGCGCAGGCTCTGCTGCGTTTGCGGGCCGACCTGGTGGGGCGGGCGGTGGCGGTGGTGGAGGGCCGCGCTCCGCTGGAGCGGGTGTGCGCGACGAACCGGGCGTCGCGGCAGCGGGGGGTGACTCCGGGTATGACGCGGCTGGAAGTGGAGGGGCTGGGTGAGGTGGAACTGCTGGCGCGCTCGGCGGAGGTGGAGCTGGCATCACGGGCGGTGCTGCAGGAGTGCTGCGCCGGGTTTTCTCCTCGTCTGGAAGAGATTGGGGATGGAATGGCCTGCGTGTGTGTGCTGGATATTGCGGGAACGGAGCGGCTGTTTGGGACGCCGAACGAGGTAGCTGCACGGCTTCGGACGGCCCTGGCGGGTGTGGGGTTGCGGGTTTCCGTTGCGGTGAGCCGGAACTTTGACGTGGCGCGGATGAAGGCGGCATGGACGCGCGGGGTGACGGTGATTGGGGCGGGCGAGGAGGCGGCTGCGTTGGCGCGGCTGCCGCTGGCGGCGCTGGAGCTGGCCGAGCAGCAGGCGGCGACCTTTGCGCTATGGGGGATTCGTACGCTGGGGGAGCTGGCGGAGTTGCCGGAGGTGGAGCTGATTACGCGGATGGGGCAGGTGGCGCGGCGGTGGCGGAGCCTGGCGATGGGCGTGGCGGAGCACAGCTTTCAGGCGGTTGAGCCGGCGTTTGCGCTGCAGGAGTTTTGCGATTTTGAGACGCCGGTGGAGGATATGGAGTCCCTGCTGTTTGTGGCGGGTCGGATGGTGGAGTGCTTGACGGGGCGGGCCGGGGCGCGGGCGTTGGCGCTGGGGGAGCTGACGGTGGCCATGGAGTTGGCTGGCGGGCGGGTGCATCGGCTGACTGTGCGGCCCGCAGTGGCGACGATTGACCGCAAATTTCTGCTGAAGCTGCTGCAGTTGGAACTGGCGGCGCATCCTCCGGGTGCGGCGGTGCGGGTGCTGCGGATGGGGGCGGAGCCGGGGTACGCGGGCAAGGTGCAGCTGGGGCTGTTTGCACCGCAGACACCGGAGCCCTCGCGGCTGGACGTGACGCTGGCGCGGCTGCGGGCGATTGTGGGTGAAGGGCGCGTGGGCGTGCCGGTGCTCGAAGATACGCATCGGCCGGGGAGCTTCCACATGGAGAGCTTTGCTGTGGGGCAGGAGGCTGGGGAGGCGGAGCCGCAGAGCATTCGCACGGCGCTGCGGCGGTTGCGTCCGGCGAAGCAGGTTCGGGTGGTGGTGCGGGGCGAGCAGCCGGCGATCTTCCACGACGGGTGGCGCAGCTACGTGGTGACGGAGGCCTTTGGGCCGTGGCGCAGCAATGGGTGCTGGTGGGCGCTGGACGGCTGGGACGCGGAGGAGTGGGACGTGCTGGCGGCGGCTGCTGGCGGCGAGCTGCTGGCCTGCCTGCTGGTGTTTGACCACCGGGCCAAGGCGTGGCAGCTGGAGGCGATGTATGACTGAGGGAGGGTATGTGGAGCTGCACGCGGCCAGCGCCTTCAGCTTTCTGTGCGGAGGGTCGCAGCCGGAGCAGTTGGTGGAGCGGGCGGCGCAACTGGGGATGGGTGCGCTGGCGCTGAGCGACCGGAATGGGCTGTACGGTGCGGCGCGCTTCCATATGGCGGCGAAGCGGGCGGGGGTGCGGGCGCAGATTGGGGCGGAGATTGCGGTGAGCAGCTTTGGCAATCGTCTGACGGCGGCCGGGTGGCTGCCGCAGCAGGCGGTGGTGGAGCCGGCGCGGGTGGTGCTGCTGTGCGCGTCGCGGGTGGGCTATCAGAACCTGTGCCAGCTGATTACGCGGATGAAGATGCGGGAGGCGAGCAAGTGCGAGGGCGCGGCGACAGTGGAGGACCTGGAGGAGTTTGCCGGCGGGCTGATTTGCCTGACGGGCGGCGATGAGGGGCCGCTGGCGGCGGCGCTGGGCAGGGGTGCCCTGGGCAGTGGCGGGAGAGGCGAGGCAGGGAAGCGGCTGGATGCGCTGGCGGGGGTGTATGGGCGGGGGAATGTGTTTGTGGAGTTGCAGCGGCACCAGAGGCGGGAGGAAGAGGAGCGGAACCAGGTGGTGATGGGGCTGGCCGGGGGGATGCGGCTGCCGGTGATTGCGACGAATGGTGTGCGCCATGCGACGGAGCGGGACCGGGAGGTGCTGGATGTGCTGACGGCTATCCGGCACCATACGACGCTGGACAAGGCGGGGCGGCTGCTGGCGGAGAACAACGGACGGCTGCTGCGGCCGGGCGGGGAGATGGCGTGGCTGTTCCGGGATGTGCCGGAGGCGGTAGCCAATACGCGGATAGTGAGCGAGCGGCTGGAGTTTACGTTGGCGGACCTGGGGTATGCGTTTCCGCAGTACCGGGTACCGGCGGGGGAGACGATGGACAGCTTTCTGGCGGCGCGGGTGGAGGAGGGTGTGTGCAAGCGCTATGGCATGGCCGCGAAACGGGGGTTGCTGGATAAGGCCAGGGCGCAGGTGGCGCACGAGCTGAAGCTGATTGCCAAGCTGGGGTTTGCCGGGTACTTCCTGATTGTGTGGGACCTGATCCGGTATTGCCAGGGGCGGGGGATTCTGGTGCAGGGCCGGGGGTCTGCGGCGAACTCGGCGGTGTGCTATGCGCTGGAGATAACGGCGGTGGACCCGGTGGGGATGGAGCTTCTGTTTGAGCGGTTTTTGAACGAGAACCGGGGGGAGTGGCCGGACATTGACCTGGATTTGCCGTCGGGGGAGCAACGCGAGTCGGTGATCCAGTACATTTACGAGCGGTATGGGGCGCTGGGCGCGGCGATGACGGCAAATGTGATTACGTACCGGGGCAAGTCGGCGGCGCGGGAGGCGGGCAAGGCGCTGGGGTTTGACGCGGAGACGGTGGACAAGCTGTCGGGCCTGGTGAGCCGCTGGGAGTGGCGGGGCGACAAGGACACGATGGAGGCGCATTTTGGGCAGGCGGGTCTGGATTTGCGGCACCCGCGGATGGCGAGCTATCTGGAGATGTGCCAGCGGTTGCAGGATATGCCGCGGCACCTGGGGCAGCACTCGGGGGGGATGGTGATTTGCGCGGGGATGCTGAACCGTGTGGTGCCGATCGAGCGGGCGTCGATGGCGGGACGGACGGTGGTGCAGTGGGACAAGGAGGATTGCGCGGACCTGGGGATTATCAAGGTGGACCTGCTGGGGCTGGGGATGATGGCTGTGCTGCAGGACTCGATCGAGCTGATTCCGCGGCACTACGGGCGGACGGTGGAGCTGGCGGCGCTGCCGGAGGATCCGGTGGTGTACGAGACGCTGCGCAAGGCGGATACGGTGGGGATGTTCCAGGTGGAGAGCCGGGCGCAGATGGCGAGCATTCCGCACAATGCTCCGACGCGGTTTTATGACCTGGTGGTGCAGGTGGCGATTGTGCGTCCGGGGCCGATTGTGGGCAAGATGATGCACCCGTACATGCGGCGGCGGCAGGGCCGGGAGGAGGTGACGTATCCGCACCCGTCGCTGGAGCCGGTGCTGAAGCGGACGCTGGGGGTGCCGCTGTTTCAGGAGCAGTTGCTGCGGATGGCGATGACGGTGGCGAACTTCAGCGGAGCGGAGGCCGAAGAGTTGCGGCGTGCAGTCGGGATGCGGCGGTCGATGCAGCGGATGCACGATCTGGAGGGACGGCTGCGCGCGGGGATGACGGGGAACGGGATTTCCGCGGAGGCGCAGGAGAACATTGTGCAGGGGATATCGTCGTTTGCGATGTACGGGTTTCCGGAGTCGCACGCAGCGAGCTTTGCGCTGATCGCGTATGCGTCGGCGTATCTGAAGGTGCATTACCTGGCGGCGTTTACGTGCGGATTGCTGAACAACCAGCCGATGGGGTTTTATTCGCCGGCGGTGCTGATCAAGGATGCGCAGCGGCATGGGCTGCGGGTGCGGGCGATGGATGTGCAGCGGTCGGATTGGCTGTGCACGCTGGAGGGGGAAACTGGCGGGGAACTGGCGCTGCGGATTGGGCTGAATTATGCGCGGGGGTTGCGGCGGGTGGCGGCCGATGGGCTGCTGGCGGAGCGGGAGCGCGGAGGGGCGTTTGGGTGCGTGGAAGAGCTGGCGCGGCGGGTGCCGGGGTTGCAGCGGGGAGAGCTGGTGGCGCTGGCTCAGATTGGGGCTCTGAACGCGCTGGAGACGGTGGAGCACCGGCGGGATGCGCTGTGGCAGGTGGAGCAGGCGGCGCGGACGGTGGGTCCGCTGCTGGCGGGGGTTGCGGAGGGGGCGGATGAGGGGAAGAAGAGGCAGCCCCTGCGGAGGATGAACAACGAGGAGCGGCTGACGGCGGATTATGCGGGGACGGGGATTACGACGGGTCCGCATGTGCTGAGCTATCACCGGGAGGATCTGCGGAGGCAGGGAATGCTGACGGCGATGGAGCTGATGGGGGGGCGGAATGGCGCGCGGGTGCGGATTACCGGGTGCGTGATTGCGCGGCAGCGGCCGGGGACGGCGAAGGGTTTTGTGTTTGTTTCGCTGGAGGATGAGACGGGGATTGGGAATGTGGTGATTGCGCCGGATGTGTTTGAGGGGAACAGGGTGGTGGTGACGCGGAGCCGGGTGCTGGTGGTGGAGGGACGGTTGCAGGTGCAGGATGGGGTGGTGCATGTGAAGGCGGAGGTGCTGCGGACGGCGGAGCTGGCCGGGACGGATACGCGGTCGCATGATTTTCATTAGAGGGCGCGGGCGGCTGCGGCTGCCGAGGCCCAGGCCCATTGGAAGTTATAGCCGCCGAGGTGGCCGGTGACGTCGACGACCTCTCCGATGAAGAAGAGGCCGGGGACGGCGCGGGCCTGGAGGGTGCGGGCTTCGAGATCGCTGGTGTCTACGCCGCCGGCGGTGACTTCGGCCTTGAGGTAGCCCTCGGTGCCGGTGGGGTGGAAGGCGAAGTGGTGGAGGTTGCGTTCGGCGGCTTCGAGGGCGGGGTTGGACCAGCCGGAGGGTGGGGCGACCTGGGTGAGGTGGTCGGCGAGGCGGGAGGGCAGGGCTTCGCGCAGAGCTTGGCGGAGGACGGCGGTGTCGCGGCGGGGGCCACGGAGGGCTGCGAGGATCTCGTTGCCTGGGGCGAAGTCTACGTGGATGGGTTGGGCGGGTTGCCAGTAGGAAGAGATTTGCAGGATGGCGGGGCCGCTGAGTCCGCGATGGGTGACGAGGAGCTTTTCAACGAAGGTGGTCTTACTGCCAGGGGTGGAGACGCGGACCTCGGTGGAGACTCCGGCGAGGGTGGTCCAATCGGCTTCGGGTCCGCCCAGGGTGAGCGGAACGAGAGCGGGCCGCGGGGTGACGAGGCGCAGGCCGAACTGCTGGGCGAGGGTATGCCCGAAGCCGGTTGCGCCGAGCTTGGGAATGGAGAGTCCGCCGGTGGCGATGACGAGTGCGGAGGCGTGGAAGTCGCCCGCGGCGGAGTGGATGTGGAAGCCGGAGGAGTCGCGCTGGACCTGGATGCTGTGGGCGTTGTAGACCTGGGTGACTTTGCCGCGGTCGCACTCGGCGAGGAGCAGGTCGAGGATGGCGTGGGCGGAGTGGTCGCAGAAGAGCTGGCCGAGGGTTTTCTCGTGGCAGGGGATGTTGTAGCGGTGGACGAGCTCGAGGAAGTGCTGGGGGGTGTAGAGGGCCAGGGCGGATTTGGCGAAGTGGGGGTTGGCGGAGAGGAAACGGTCGGGGGCGCAGTGGATGTTGGTGAAATTGCAGCGTCCGCCGCCGGAGATGAGGATTTTGCGTCCGGGGAGGCTGCCGTGGTCGAGGAGGGCGACGCGGCGGCCGCGCTGGCCGGCGAGGGCGGCGCAGAAGAGTCCGGCGGCGCCTGCGCCGAGGATGATGGCGTCGAATTGAGCCACTGGCTGGCTCATGCGTTCTCTTTCGAGGGCTCTTTTGGGGCTTCGCCGGATGGGAGCGGAAATCTGGCCTGGATGAGCGCCAGAGCCTGTTCGCGGGTGGTTGCCGTGCCCTCCAGCTGGGCTTCTTCGGCGGCGTGCAGCATCGCTTTGAACTGTGCGCCGGGGCGGTAGCCGAGCTCGATGAGGTCGCGGCCAGTGATGAGGGGCTGGGGGCGCACTTCGTTGGGAGCCATGGCGTGGAAGCGGTCGTGAGCGAACTGCCAGTGGTCCAGGTATCCCTTGGATCCGAGGCAGTCCATGCGGTGCAGGGCCAGGTGCTCTTCAAAGCGGTCGAGGCGGAAGAATCGCTTGAGGGTGGAGGGCTTCATGCGCGGGGTGTCGGCAAAGCGCATGTGGTTTTCAATGAGGGCCAGGATCTGCGCGGTGTCGTCGTTGGAAAAGCGCAGGCGGGCGGCAATTTGTGCGGCGATGCTTACGCCTACCTCGACGTGACCGTTGAAGCGGATGCGGTCGGACGGGTTGGCGGGTGGGGTGAAGGTGGCCGGCTTGCCGATGTCGTGGAGCAGCGCGGCCCAGGCGAGAGTGACTGCGCAGCCGGGGGCGAGCTGGGCAAGGAGCAGAAGGGTGTGGATCCAGACGTCGCCCTCGGGGTGGTAACTGGGCGGCTGGGCGACACCCTGGAGACGGGCGACCTCGGGCAGGACGTGGACGAGGAGCCCGGTGGAGTCGAGCAGCTCAAAGGCGCGGTGGGCGTGGCCCTCGGTCAACATGCGGGTCAGCTCGTCGCGGATGCGTTCGCGGCTGACGAGGGTGATTTTGGCGGCCTGGGCGCGGATGGCGGCCTGTGTCGCGGGATGGATGGCGAATCCGAAACGGGCGGCAAAGCGCACGGCGCGGAGCATACGCAGGTGATCCTCGGCGAAGCGCAGGGCGGGATCCCCGATGGCGCGGAGGATGCCGGCGTCGAGGTCTGCCAGGCCGCCGACGTGGTCAAAGACGGCGGAACGGAGGTCGGGATTTGAGGCAAGAGGGTCGAGCAGGAGGCCGTTGATGGTGAAGTCGCGTCGCTGGACGTCTTCCTCAGCGGTGAGGGTGTACTGGACGGCGTCGGGGCGGCGGCCGTCGGAGTAGGCTCCGTCGGCGCGGAAGGTGGCCACTTCGGTGAGCACAGGCTGGCCATCGATATCGTCTGAAACCAGCACCACGCCAAAGTGCGCGCCGACGGCGAAGGTCCGGGGGAAGAGGTCGAGGACGATGGCGGGGGGCGCGCTGGTGGCTACGTCGTAGTCTTTGGGGGCGTGGCCGAGGAGGAGATCGCGGACACAGCCGCCGGCCAGCCACGCTGCATAGCCGCGCTCGCGCAGGGTGCGGAGGACGTGGAGCGCGGCGGCGGACTGGGGCGTGGCAGGGAGCATGGCGCTTCTACAAGGGTACGGCAGGCGCGGCGTTATTTCTCCGCCAGCACGCCGATGCGGACGCTGCCTTCGGGGAAGACGGCTTGGATTTCCAACTGGCCACCCATGGCCTGGATGTAGCTGCGCAGCGTGCTCAGATACATGTCGGTGCGCTTCTCAAGCTTGGAGACGGCGCTCTGGTTGACTCCGAGGACCTGTGCGAGGTTGGTTTGGGTGAGCTGGCGGGCGGTCCGGAGCTGTTCGAGGGGCATTTCGGCGACGAGTTGTTCTTTGCGCCGCTCGATTTCAGCCTGAGACTCCGGGCTCATTTTGGCCTTGAGTTTGCTCCACTTTCCGTAGGTTGCCATTTTTGTTCTCCTGATTACTGCCGGGTTTCTCTCAGATATGCCGCTAAAATGCGCTCTGCGAGTGGGATGTTTTGTTCGTACCAACGATCTTTGCCTATCTTGTTGCCGCCGAGGAGAAGAACCGCGTTTCGCGCTGGATCGAACGCATCAAAACCCTGTATGGTTCGCCACAATGCTGGATGCGAAGTTCCCGGAGCTTTCTGCTTCCCTCAATGGCCGACCAGTGCGGAAAGCCGAGCAGAACTCCGAATTCCTCCAGCAATTCGACGGTGACGCCCACACTTTTCTGCTCTTCCACATCCAGGCCGTCCCATCACGCCTCGAATTCGTCGGTGTACGCAATCTCCGCGGCCATTCCTCGATTATTTCACCAAAAGACTATTCCTTCAAGGGAATAATGCTTTGACGCTGGAGGGGAGTGCGTGTGCTTCCCGATAGACTGGAACGATGAGCATCTCGGGTCTGATTCTGGGCATTGAGTCGTCGTGCGATGAGACGGCGGCCTCGGTTGTGGAGCGGGGGGCACGGACGCTCTCGTCGGTGGTGGCCTCGCAGGTGGGGCTTCATGCGGCGTACGGGGGGGTGGTGCCGGAGTTGGCGAGCCGGGAGCATCTGCGCAACGTGGTGCCAATTGCCCGGGAGGCGATGCGTCTGGCTGGCTGCGGGCTGAGCGACCTGGACGCGGTGGCGGTGACCAGCGGGCCTGGCCTGGCCGGGGCGCTGCTGGTGGGCATTAGCTATGCCAAGGCGCTGGCGTTTGCGCTGGGCAAGCCGCTGGTTGCGGTCAACCACCTGGAGGGGCACATCCACGCGGTGCTGCTGGAGGAGCGGGAGTCTGGGGATGCCGGGTTGGCGATGCCGGCTTTGGCGCTGGTGGTTTCCGGCGGGCATACGCACCTGTTTCTGGCGCGGCCTCCGGCGGCGGGGCCGGAGGTGGGCGGCTGGCGGTATGAGCTGGTGGGCCGCACGCTGGACGATGCAGCCGGCGAGGCCTTTGACAAGGTAGCCAAGCTGCTGGGGTTGGGCTATCCGGGTGGGCCGTGGATCGACAATCTGGCAAGGCTGGGCAACCCGAGGGCGGTGCCGTTCCACTTTGCGCAGATCAAGCCGAAGGCTCATCTGGAGGGCAAGGCTCCCCGGACCAAGGGCGCGCTGACGGCGCCGATCGCGGGGCTGGACTGGCACTTTCTGTTTTCGTTTTCGGGCATCAAGACGGCGGTGCTGCGCTATGTGGAAGTGAACGGGATGCGGGCCGGCTGCGAGGCGCGCGCGCGGGCTTTGCTGGCGAAGACGGAAGCGGGGCAAGCGGTGGGATGGCAAGATGCCGTGGCATTGTGCGACCAGCAGACGCTGGACCTGATTGCGAGCTTCCAGTATGCGGTGGTGGAGAACCTGGTGCGGAAGAGCTTTGCCGCGGCCGAAACGGTGGGCGCGGCGAGCGTGCTGGTGACCGGTGGCGTGGCGGCCAACCGCGAGCTGCGGGAGCGGTTTACGGCCGAGGCGGCGCGGCGGGGGCTGCGGGTGGCGTTTCCCACGCTGGCCATGTCGACGGACAATGCGGCGATGATTGCCGCGGCGGCCTGGCCGCGGTTTCTGGCGGGGGACTTTGCGGGGCTGGAGCTGGAAGCGAATCCGCGGCTGGTGTTGGCGTAGGGCATAGTTTGTGCTGCTGACCGGAAGATCAGCAGCCCGTTTTGCAGTTGGCGAGTTGGACCGGGCTCTAGTGCGTGAACTCGACGGGGATCGGGGAGCGGGCGGGGTCGGTGCGGGTGCCGTTTTCTTCGAGGCGGCCGAAGATCATTTTTCCGCTGGCGGTTTGCAGGACGCTTGTGACGGTGATTTCGACGGAGCGGCCGATGGCGCGGCGGGCGTGGTCGACGACGACCATGGTGCCGTCATCGAGGTAGCCGACACCCTGGTTGTACTCCTTGCCTTCCTTGAGGATGAGAATGGTCATTTTTTCGCCGGGCAGGACGACGGGCTTGAGGGCGTTGGCCAGGTCGTTGACGTTGAGGACCTCGACGCGGTGCAGGTGCGCCACCTTGTTGAGGTTGAAGTCGTTGGTGACGACCTTTGCATCCCATTTCTTGGCGAGTTCGAGGAGTTTGAGGTCGACTTCCTTGATGGAGGGAAAGTCGTCGGGGACGATCTGGATCTGGAGGTGGGTGTTGGACTGCATGCGCTGGAGCATGTCCAGGCCGCGGCGGCCGCGCTGTCGTTTGGAGCTGTCGGTGGAGTCGGCGACGACCTGAAGCTCGCGAAGGACGAACTCGGGCACGACATAGACGCCGTCCATGAAGCCGGTTTCGGCGACATCGGCGATGCGGCCATCGATGATGACGGAGGTGTCGAGGACCTTGAAGCTGCGGCGGTTGGTTTTTTCGCCGGAGAAGATGGTTCCCAGCGCTGTGGGGTTGAGCAGGTCACCCTTGCTGGTTCCGACGAGCAGGCCGATGTAAGTCATGAGCAGCAGGACGAAGACCTGTATGGAGGCCGATGTGGAGTCGGGGGGCAGGGCGGAGCGCAGGACCATGCAGAACAGCGAGGCTCCGATGATGCCGAGGACGCTGCCGGCGACGGCGCCGATGAGCCGGCTGAGGTTGAGGGCGCGAACGCGGAGCTCAAAGACGATGGCAGCGCAGGAGGCAAAGGCTCCGACAGCGGCTCCGATCGGTGCGGCGACTCCGAAAGGACGCAGGAAGTAACAGACGGTGCTGATAAGAGCAACGAAAAGAACGCGCAGAATAATGATGTCCATGAAGGTATAACTCCTGCCGGGGTTGGAAAAAGTAGTCCGGCAAATCCAAGATGGGAGTATGCCTACATGGGGATAGGGTCGTCAAGGGTCGCGGGAGATTTACTCACGGGGATATTATTCCACGCCGGGAGTTGGAGGATTTGGAACGGAGACGGCGTGGCGGGCGGGGAGGGTGAATCTTTGGTGAAATGAGCGGCGATGATCTTGACCCGGTGCGGGGGTGGCCCTAGGGTCGCTACTATGAGCGAACTTGATTTTGACGAGCTGCTGAAGAATTACAAGCGTGCGGTGGATGCCTGGGTGGATGCGATCCGCAACGAGGAGTCGCTGGCCACGTCCGATCACTCGATGGTGGAAATGGAGCATTGGGACGATGCCGGCTTTGCCGTGCAGGATGCCGAGGCGCTGGCGAAGAAGGCCCGGGATGCCTACAAAAACGCCTTGCGGAAGAGGAACTACGGCTTCTGAGGGGCAGGTGGGTTTGGCCGGCCCTAGTACTTGGGCACGGAGGGGTCGATCTGGTCAGACCAAGCGAGAATGCCTCCGGCGAGGTTGGCCACGCGGTGGTAGCCGTTCTGGAGGAGGAACTCCGCGGTGCGCTGGCTGCGCGCGCCGGAGCGGCAGTGGACGATGATCTCCTGGGCGGGGTCCAGTTCGGCCAGGCGCAGGGGGATTTCGTTTTGGGGGATGAGCTTGCCGCCGATCGAGGCGGTCTGAGCCTCCCAGGGTTCGCGGACATCCAGCAGAAGGAAGGACTCGCCCGCGTCGCGGCGGCGCTTGAGTTCGTGGACGGTGGTCTGGGGGATTCCGTTTTGCATTGCGGTCATGGGGTTGGTCTCCGGAGATTGTGTGGGCCGAACGGTGCCTTTGTTGCCTTGTATCTATTTTAAGGTGGAGCGTTCGGGGAGTCTCTGGCAATTGCGGGGAGCGTTTCCGGCAGGTGCGGCAGGGGGTTTGATTGCGCCTGGCGGAGTGCGTGTGCGAGAGTTGAAGCTATCGGGCACTCTGCCGATAACTCTACTAACACTTGCCGGCGGTCATCGACGATGATCTTTTCCGGGTGGTGGACAGGATTGTGGTGATGGCGCGCAAGGGAAAAGTAGCCACGCTGGGACAGGTTGAGGAAGCGCTGCAGGCGCACTCGTTTGAGGTAAGCAGGATTTCCGGTGGGCTGCGGGTGAGCAAGTACGGTTGCGCCGCGGAGCTGGTGCCGGTGGTCACGGATACGGTTGACCGGGCCGGGTCAGCGATGGCCTACCGGGAGAGTCCGGGCGCGGTGGTAGGTGGCGAGATTACGCGCCTGCTGGACCGCGGGTATCAGAAGTTTGTGAAGACGGCGAAGTTTGAGTTTCCGGCCACTGCCGAGCAGTTGGATGCGATCCATCGGTTCAGCGAAGAGCTGACGGCGGTGACCGGGGGCGTGACGCTTTACAACGAGTCGCTGGGCACGACGAGCGATGTGTATGAGTATGACCGGGTAAAGGGCAGGGGAGCGGCGCAGCCGACTGGCGTCAGCCCCTGGGAGCAGGCTGCGGGGCATTGATACCGCTGGCCTTATCGTGAGCCGCTGTACTTGAGGGCGGCCCGGCGATAGGGCTCATCGGGCTTTGGTCCCTGGGTTCCGGGCTCCCGCAGCATTGGTCGGGAGAGATTGGACCTCAGGGGGGCAGCCATGTTGGCTCACGGAAAGCACTACACGCAAGGGCCGCAGACCTCTGCGCATCCCCACGCGGCCACGCATTCTCACCTGGCGGCGCGGCCAGAGCAGATCACGAACTATAGCGGCGCGGAGCGGCGAACGCACATGCGCTTCGTGGTGGACTGCCCGGTGACGGTAATTCCCCTGACGGGAGCGGCGCGGATTTCCGGCCACCTGGTGGACCTGAGCATGGGCGGCTGCCGGCTGCTGACGGATCACAAGGTGATGATCACCATCATGATGCGGGTGGAGCTGCAGTTTCAACTGCGCGGCATCAGCTTTCGCATGGTAGGCGTGTCGCAGGGTACGCGCGGGGGCAAGTTCTCGGCCATCCGCTTTCAGGACATTACCGAACGCAAGCGGCAGGAACTGGCCGAAGTGCTGGGCGAGCTTGCCCAGGAACAGGCGCGCAAGGCCGCCGAGGCGCCGTTGCCGGAGGCGAGTGTGGCAGCAGATATGCCAGGCCCCGCCGCGGAGGCAGTTCCAGTGGCTGCTGTTCCAACTGTCGCCGCGCCTGTGCCGTTCACTGCGCTGATCGCGGCTGCTCCAGTGGCACCAGCGCCGGCAGGGCCCAGGCTGGTGGAGCCGGTTGCCGCCGCCTCGCCCCTGGTTGCTGCCGAGCAGGCACCCACCGCAGAGCCAAGCGCGATCGAAGTGAAGAATCTGCGCGCGCACAGCCGTCACTGCGTGGACACCAGCGCCAAGTTGCTTTTGGTGAATACGGGCATCTCCATGGCCAGCCGCATCCTCGACCTGAGCGTGGGCGGTTGCCGGCTGCGCACCCAGGACCGCTTCAATGTGGGCATCTATGTTCGCCTGGAAGCCGAATTTTACCTGCATGGGCTGCCCTTTCGGCTGGGCGGCGTCAGCCAGGCCATTCTGGACAAGCACACCATCGGAATCCGCTTCCTGGACATGAGCCAGCGCAAGCGGGAGCAGCTGATTGAGCTGATTGCCGAGATTGCCGAGGCCGAAGCGCGGCGACCGAGCGTGGATGAGGATGAGCCGAAGGATGCGCTGGAAGCGGCGGGCTAGTTTTTGCGGGCGCGCTCGCGCTGCAGTTCGCGATACAGGTCGCTTTTGGACTGGCCGAGTTCGCGTGCGAGGCGCTTGAGGCCGTCCTTTTCGTCCAGGCCGTCGGACTCCGCCAGCAGCTTGAGGCGGGCGGTGATGCTGATGGGGCCGGAGCTCGCGGCTCCCTGCGCCCGCACGATCGGCTCGACCAGCAGCGTGATTTCGCCGCGGACGCGGTCCCGGGCAGCCAGGTCGTCTTTCACTTCCAGCACCGTGCCACGGTGGAACTCCTCGTGCATCTTGGTCAGCTCGCGGGCCACCACCACGCGCAGCGCCGGTCCCCAGACAGAGGCCAGGTCGGCGAGAGTTTCGAGGATGCGGTGGGGAGCTTCATAAAAGATGAGCGTGGCGGGCGGTTCGCCGGCTCGGGTGGACTCCGTGGCGGCCTTGGCCAGGTCTTCGAGGCGGGTGCGGCGGGCACCGGCTTTTTCCGGCAGAAAACCGAGGAAGTGGAACTCCGCGGTGGACAGGCCCGAGGCGACGAGGCCGCTGATCGCGGCGTTGGCGCCGGGAATGGGGTAGACTGCGACCTTGGCCGCGATGGCGGCCTGGACGAGCCATCCGCCGGGGTCGCTGATGCCGGGCATGCCGGCGTCTGAGACCAGAGCGATGCGGCGGCCTGCGGAAAGGTCGGCGATGAGTTCGGCGGCACGCTCCCGCTCGTTGTGCTGGTGGCAACTGACGGTGGGGGTGCGGATGTCGAAGTGGTTCAGCAATTTCTGCGTCTGGCGGGTGTCTTCACAGGCGATGCGGTCAGCCTGACGCAGGACGCGGAGGGCGCGGAGGGTGATGTCTTCCAGGTTGCCGATAGGGGTTCCGACGAGGTAAAGGCCTGGGGCGATGGGGCGCTGGTCGTCGGTTCGGTAGGCGTCGTCCATGGCCGCCCTATTCCGCGGCTTCCATGCGGTCGATCTTGCGCTGTTCGGCGAGCAGGCTCATCGAGGTCATCAGGTTCTGCACGCTGACCATGCCGACGATGCGGTCGCCCTCGGCGACGGGGATCAGTGTGAGCCCGTGGCCGGCAGTGATGCGGCGGATGATGGCACCCAGAGTATCCTCTGGCCGGGCCACCTGGAAGGTGCGCGACATGGCTGCCTGAATGTATCCGTTGCCCTCGTCGCGGAGGGTTTCCATGATGCGCTGGCGGTTGATGATGCCTACCAGCTGCGTGCCGCGGACGACGGGAAAGTCTTCCTGCAGGGAGTGCACGCATCGATGGAGCGCGTCCGAGAGCGTGTCGGAGGGCGAGAGCGTGGCGAAGTCGGTCAGCATCACTTCCTTCATGCAGACCGTGTCGACCACCGACTGGTAGAAGACGCCCTGGTCCTCGACCTGCGCTCCGATAAAGATGAAGAAGCCGACGACGGGCAGGATTGGGTCGTGCAGCGCGAAGCCGGTGAAGATTGCGCCCAGCGCAATGCCCTGGCCGAGGCCGTTGAGCAGGCGGCTGGTCAGGGTGGTTTCGCGGGCCAGTTTGAAGCGTGTGCGCAGCAGGCGGCCCATGTCCAGCGGATAGGCGGGCAGCAGGTGCAGCAGGCCCAGCAGCGCCTGCAGCCACACCAGGCTGCGCATCAGCGCGATGGGCGATACGAGGGGCGCGGCCATGAGGGCAAAGTTGCCGCTGATGCCGGTGAAGGCTGCGGCGAGAACCAGGGCGGTGGCCAGGTTGGCCAGGGGGCCGGCCACGGCCAGCGCGTATTGGGTGCTGCCGCTGGCGGCGCGTTCCTGGCTGTCCGGCGTGGCGTAGGCAAACAGGCCGCCAATGGGCAGGATGAGCACGGCGCGCAGGCGCAGACCGAGCCAGGCGGCGACCAGCAGGCGAGCGGTTTCCCGCACGACAACGGCGGCCAGGATGAGCAGCCACAGGCCCAGGCCGGCAAAGGCGTTGGGGCCTGCCGACTGGCCAAAGAGCAGGCAAACGACGGCCAGCACCAGGAAGAAGGTGTGGATGCGGATTTCGACGCCCATCCAACGACCCAACGGAATTGACCAGCCGCGCATACTCCGATTGTAGAGGCTGGGTTTCGTTTGTGGATATCCGTTATGCTCAACAACGAGATGAGAGTGATAGCGGGGAGTTTGGGATCGCGGCCGTTGGTGTCTCCGTCGGGTCTGGCGACACGGCCCACGACGGATCGTTTGCGGGAGACGCTGTTCAATGTGCTGACGCAGGGCGCGGTGGATCGCGTGGCTGGCGCGGCGTTTCTTGACCTGTATGCGGGCTCGGGCGCGGTGGGCATTGAGGCGGCGAGCCGGGGTGCGGCGCAGGTGACCTTTGTGGAGCAGGGGCAGGCGGCGCTGGCGGTGCTCAAGAAGAACCTGGCCGCGTTGGGCGTGCGCCGCGGAGTGACGGTGGAGAAGCGCGCGGTGGGTTCGTTTCTGCGGCGGGCGGTGGAGGCTCAGGCCGGGGTGCGGTATGGGGTGGTCTTCCTGGATCCTCCGTATGACGCCGAGGCGGAGTACACGCAGACGCTGGGCCTCTTGGGCGGGGATGGCGCACGGTTGCTGGCTGAGGGCGCGCTGGTGATTGCCGAGCACCGCAAGAAGGATGCCCTGGCGGAGGAGTTTGGGGCGCTGAAGCGGGTGCGGCTGCTGACGCAGGGGGATGCTGGGGTTAGCTTTTATGCGGTGACGGAGTAGAGCGGCCCGAGTTCCGTCCTCGTTTTCGTCGGAAAGGGGGGGTGGGGTGTTTTTTGCGGAAAATGCCTCATATGTTGTTGATAGTGAATGTGTTATGTGGTGGTTGCCTGAGTGTTTTTGTGCGCTTTTGTGCACTTTTTCTGCGCTTTTTCGTGGAAACGAGGGGCTGGAGTAATGTTACGGAGGTACTGTGGCATGGATTTGGACCTTTGAACTGCTACTTCGATTGTGCGCTTTTGGGGGATAATTCCCGGCAGGGCTGGGCCGATTTTCTTTGGGGCGTAGCGGTTTGTTTTGTTGGGTTTTGCGATGGCAGGGAAATTTGGGGGCTTGACAAAAAAAGAGGGACTGGATCGAGCTGGGCTCGATTTTGTTCTGAGGGCAAGGTCAGTCGAGGGGGTGGTTGGTCCCACCCATCCGGCAAGGTGCGCCGGATGGATGGGGCACTCGCTACGCCGTGACGAGTCATTCCAGCCAGGGCAGACCGCCGACCGTGTGCTGATCCACGCCGATACCGAGCTGGGAGCGAAAGACCCGCTCAACAATCGTATGGCCTACGTTGCCATATCGCGCGGCGCATACGACGCGCAAATCTTCACCAACGACCGCGAGAAGCTGGGAGCCGTGCTGGGGCGTGATGTTTCGCACAGCAGCGCCCATGCGCCGGAGATGAAACCAGAGCAGAAACAGGAGCAGGCAGTAACGCCGCAGCGGGAGATTGCGCCGCAGCAGGAGCAAGGAGAAGATTTTGGCTTGGGCCTCTAGTCAAAAGGCTGGGGATTTTACGTGTGATGACCGTCACCGCGAAGCATTGCCGCCGCCACCTAGTGTACATTTTCGCCTGTTTTGTGAGCTGACCTCCAGTTCTCAGTAGAGGTATTACGGGAAGCGGAAACATCAGGTGTCATGGATGGCCGTGGCACCCTCTCAACAGAACTACAGGTGAAATCTGGGAGGGTATCATGCAAAACGTGCGCGCAGCATTTATGACCATTATTGGAACAGCCGTAATGGTCACCGTGGTGTTACAGACGAGTAATTTGTGCTCAGCGCAATCTGTCAATTCTTCAAAGGTGAAGTTTCTGTTAGCGCAGTGTGGAAAATCAAACGGATCATTTTGGAGGCAAGCGACTGGGATTGTAGCCAGAGATATTGACCTCAGCGAAGATGCCACCGCAAAACAGATACTCCAAATGGGAGTTACATTTCTCCAAGAAACGTGCCCATCAGCACCGACTCCTTTCGGGAACATTGAAGTGGACCTGCGGCTTGGGGATCCTGCTTCTTTCATGGACCCGGCGAGCTTTGGCGAGATACACACCGGCAATCATTCAGACCTAGTTTTTGCAACCAGTTCGGACTCTAATCAGATATCTTGGTATAACTATATCAATGAGCCTCGAAAAGCAAAAGAGGTGGCGGAGGCACAGGCACAGCAGCTGCAGGCTCAGCAGCGTCAGGAGCAAGCTGAGCAAAAGAAGAAATCGGAGATAGCTTCCATCTTCAAGTCGAATAGTGTAACACGCCTAGTGACCATCGACCAACTTGCCGCAAACCCATTTGTCTTCAAGGGTCAGGTCGTGGCCATTCGGGGCTATTTTAGTCAAATGAATTCTGAAACGCGGGCCACTTTTCACGTTGGCGATTCATTCTTTGTCGTCTCCGGCGTGCCAAGTTCGAAATTCACGCGCCAAGGTGATGCGTTCATACTCGCAGCAAGGGTCATCGGAAAAACTAGCGAAACTGGCCTTCCCCATCTTTCATATGTTGGAAGCGCTGCATGTCGAGAGTTGGGATGCGGTGAATATATCTCCATTTTCAGATGAAGAGAGACTCTCGGGTGGCCCACATCTAACCCTCTTAGAAGGATCGGGTGCCCCAGGTCTCGCATGCATCAAGATCTAGGACGCTAAACACTATCACCGCGGCTTCACAAGAATCAACTGGAGGGCAGCATGGGAACGGGAAAGAGCCGTGAAGATGAAGTCTATGAGCAAGGTGTCCATGACGGGCAGAAATCGAGTTTTGCGGATTCAGTTACAGACATGGCTGCCATGGAAGTTACCTTGTTCGACCATGCACTGTTCGAGATTTACGTAAAAGGCTATGAGTATGGACAAGCACACAGACCAGAACCGGTCAAAAACTATGACCCACCTGAACGCACAGGGTCTAGTAATGAGCCAAGCTCGGAAGACAGTAGCGGAACGGGCTGCATCGTGAAGGGCGTCCTCGTATTGATTGCCATTGCGGCAGTTTTGTGGTTTGTTTTCGCCTTGGCACTTCCATTACTTGTGATCGACATTGCAGCCATAGCGTTGATCGTAGGCCTTACTCGCAAGGAAATGAGCAAATTCCTTTTGCCTCTGTCGGTCGCAGGTGCAGTGCTGGTAGTGGCGGACCACAACCAAGGATGGTTTACAAAGGCTCTTGCCAAAAACGTCCCATTTTTAGCAGGGATAGTCCCAGTACTCCTCTATATCAATATCCTTGCGGGTTTAATCGCTGCATACTTCATGATTAGGGCGTTTATGAACAAGAGGAACCCTCCTACAGAAGATTCAGGAGAATTCACAAAGCGCAATCTAATAGCGATGGGTGGCCTGCTCCTTGTAGGCGCGTTAACGGTTGGACTCCAAGTAACAGCTGATTTGCAGAGAAGTCACGCGCGAATGATGTCATATGCAACTCCTGTCAGCAACAGCGACGGCGCGACGACCACTCCAATACCGTCTCCGAAGGAAGCAAGACCGGCAGTGGCACAAGATGGGGCAGCGTTTATTGGCGACTGGGACGGGTACGCGTGGAGTCATACGGACAAAGGCGTAGGTGGCCAGATCAATAATTTAGAAAGCAATCCGACTGCTGAGATAACTGTAACAAAAGAGAAAAGCAAGTACCGGGTACTACTTAAACTTCAGGGGGGTAACCCTGAAGGGATGTATGCGATTTGCAGCTATGTACATGGTGAGATAGTCGCAGACGGCGATAGTAAAGAATTCTACAAGTACGAGATTCCGGAATTAATTGCAAATTCCGATGGTAGCCTGACATACAAGGATGGGAGTTCCGAACTTAGGCTCAAGAAAGCACACAGGACACCTGCCGAGTCGGTGGGCACTACCAAGGGGAACAACATGCGGGGCAACAATGATGACTAGGAAGGTGTTCTAAGCCCAAACCAGAGACACGATGAAGACGAGTCCCATTTGAACGTCGCTGGTTTGCGCCGGTGTCTGCATGCCCCAAGATTAAAGCATAGTTAGAGTTTGTGTCACAATGGGTAAGTCTTGACCCACGAGCACGGCCCCATGTTTTCAAGGGCTTGCATGGGTCAAATGTCAGGTTCATATTCAACCATGCAATACGGCTATGCCCGCGTATCGACTGACGACCTGACGCAGGTAGCGACCCTCAAAGCTTTTCAACTGGGCGCGAAAATCGGCAAGTTCCAGTTCGCGCTCCGCCAAAGCAGCTCGAATGGCGGCTAGTTCTTCACGCTTTCGGAGAAGTTCCTCTTCTTCTGGCGTAGGCTTTCGGACGGGAATGACAGACAGAAAAGCAAGGGCAAAGGCAGAAGCAGAGGCAACAGCAACAGCAGATTCCCTGCGGGAATGACAGACAGAAAAGCAAAGGCAAAGGCAAAGGCAGAGGCAAAGGCAGAAGCAGATCCTTCACTTCGTTCAGGATGACAAGCATTGGTGTTACAGGATGACAAGCATTGGTGTTTGGAGGACAAGGACCGGTGCCTGGACAACAGACTGGGTGTTCGGCGGGGTGTTGCAGGTTGTTGTTCGGCGGCGAGGGTAGATCGCGCTGCTAATTCATCTGGTTCGACTTGGATTTGAGGTATTTGTCGAAGGGGATTTCGAAGGCGAAGAGTTCTTTGCCGTCGGCGCTGCGGAGTTTGCGGAGGTTGAGGATTGCTCCCTTCAGCGGATGGGTCAGGCCGTTGACGTCGTAGAAGAGGAAGCCGGCCTGTGTGGTGTGGGGTTCGACGACGAGGGCCTGGTACTCGAACTGGTCGAAGTCCTGCTCGACCTCTTTATCGCTGGCCTTGGGCTTGAGGTGGATCGACGGGATGGGGCCGGGCATGGGGATTTTGGTGCCCTGTTTTTCGTGCAGGGTCATGAGGCGCTCGACGTCTTCCGGCTCGGCGGCCTGGATGCGGTCTCCGTTGGCGGTGACGAAGATGATGCGCGCGTCTTTGAGCGAGATGGGGTGGTCGCCGAGGTTGGTGACGACGAGGCGGATGGGCATGACGCCGTGGGCCAGGTAATCGATGCGGAACAGGCCTGCTTTCTCGTGCGTGTCGTAGGGCTCGGCGGCGATGGCGAGTTGCTCGTCCTGGTGGACTTCGACGGCGGTGAAGTCAGTTGCGGGCTGGACGGGCGGAGCCTTGTGGTCGGCGGCCTGGGCGGTTGCGGCGAGGAAAAACAGCGCCAGGGCGACGCGGGCGGGTGCAATGGGGTGGATGGACTGAGAAAAGCTCATCGACGGCAAGGGTATCAGACTGGGCGGGGATAGGGGCGGAGTTGCGGGTCCGGGTTGGGGGGCGGTCTGTATCCTAGTGGGGACGATGGCTGCCGGGGAACTCCGGTGGCGGAAGTGTGGCATGATTCTGCTCCTCTACAACCTTGCGCTGATGGCCGGCCTGGTGCTCTCTGCCCCGTGGTGGCTTTGGCAGATGGCGCGCAAGTACCGCGAAGGGCTGGGCGCGCGGCTGGGTTTGGTTCCCGAGAGACTGATTCAGGAGTTGGACGCGGGCGGGCGGCGGCCGGTTATCTGGCTGCACGCGGTTTCCGTGGGAGAAGTGCTGGCGGTGAGCCGTCTTGTGGCGGAGCTGGATCAAGTCATGGATGGCGAGATGCCGGCGTGCCGGGTGGTGGTGTCGACGACGACCAAGACCGGGCAGGCACTCGCGCGGGAGCGGTTTGGGGCGGCGCGGGTGTTCTATTGCCCGCTGGATTTGCCGTGGGCGGTGGGGGCGTATCTGCGGGCGATTCGGCCGGCTGCCCTGGTGCTGGCGGAGACGGAGTTCTGGCCGAATCTGCTGGCCGGCTGCGCGCGCCGGGGGAATCCCGTGATGGTGGTGAATGCGCGGATTTCGGATCGCTCCTGGCCGCGTTACCGGGCGCTGGCGGGGCTGTGGCGGCCGTTTTTGAGCCGGCTGACGGCGGTGCTGGCCCAGACGGAAGTGGATGCGGAGCGGCTGCGGGCGCTGGGCTGCGTAGGGGCGACGGTTGGGGGAAACCTGAAGTTTGACGTGCGGGCGACGGTGGAGGCCGAAGCGACCAAGCGGCTGCGGGATCTTGGGGCAGGGCTGCGATTTGTAGTGGCTGGCAGCACGCTGGAAGGCGAAGAGCAGATGCTGCTGGATGCCTGGCCGCAGCTGCTGGCGGCCGAGCCTGGGCTGGCGATGGTGCTGGCGCCACGGCATCCGGAGCGCTTTGGAGCTGTGGCTGCGCTCGTGGCCCGGTCGGGGCTCGCCTGGCGACGCCGGTCGGAGCTGGGGACTGATGATTTGGCGGCGGGTGAGATTGTGCTGCTGGACACCATTGGCGAGTTGGCCAGTGTGTATTCGCTGGCGGCGGTGGCTTTTGTGGGCGGCAGCCTGGTGGCCTCCGGCGGGCACAATCCGCTGGAGCCGGCGCAGTTTGGCGTACCGGTCGTGATGGGCGGATCGTATGAGAATTTTCGGGCCATTGTGGAGGATCTGCTGGAGCACGGTGGCCTGCTGGTGGTGAGCCCGGAGTCGCTGGCGGCGGAGCTGGCGAGGCTGCTGGGGGACCCGGCCGCGGCGCAGGCTTTGGGCGAGCATGGACGGCGGGTTTTTGCCCAGCAGGCCGGGGCAACGGGGCGCGCGGTGGCCGCGGTGGGGGAGATTCTGGCCGGCCAGAATCGGCAAGAGGTGACGGCATGAGGCGGCCTTGGCTGGCGGGCCTGGTTCCGCTGTACGCGGCCGGAGCGGGGCTGCGCCGCATGGGGCTGGCGCTGGGCTTGGAGCGGGTGGAGCGGCTGCAGCGGCCGGTGGTGAGCATTGGAAACATCTCCGCCGGGGGCGCAGGCAAGACGCCCTTTACGGTTGCGCTGGCCCGGTTGCTGGCGACGCATGGGGTTCAAGTGGACGTGCTGTCGCGGGGCTACGGACGGACGGGCACAGGCGCGGCGCGGGTTGTCTCCGGGGGCAGCGCCGGGGAGTTTGGCGACGAGCCTTTGCTGATTGCCGAGGAGGCCGGCGTGCCGGTGTTTTTGGCGGCTCGGCGGATTGAGGCGGGGCGGCTGGCGGAGTCCGAGGGGCAGGCGGCGGTGCACCTTCTGGACGACGGCTTCCAGCACCGGCAACTGCATCGCGACGTGGACATTGTGCTGGTGAGCAGCGAGGATTTGGGCGACAGCCTGCTGCCGGCGGGGAATTTGCGCGAGCCGAGGGGCGCACTGCGGCGGGCTACGGCCTTCGCCGTGGTAGCCGGGGACGAGGCGGCGGCCGAAGCGCTGGCGCGGATGAACGCGGCGGATGGCCTGCCGGGCCGCCCGATCTGGCGCTACAGCCGGAGGATGAGCGTGCCTGCTGTAGGTGGGCCAGTGGTGGCCTTCTGCGGGATTGCGCGGCCGGAGCAGTTTTTTGCCGGGCTTGCGGCAGCCGGCGTCGCCGTTGCCGGGCGCCGGGTCTTTGCGGATCACCACCGCTTTACAGCGGAGGATGCCTCGGAGCTGGCATCTCTGGCGCGGAGCGTGGGGACGCGGGCATTTGTGACGACGGGCAAGGATCGTGTGCGGCTGGGTGGGCTGGGGGCACCGCTGTGGGCGGTGGCTCCGGTGGCTGTGGCCGGGCTGACGGTGGAGCTGGCGGAGCCCGATGCGGTGGCACTGTGGCTGCTGCGGCAGGCGAGTGCGGGGACGCCGTAGCGATTGTTCAAGCAGGTGTGTGAGAAAATTGAGGTTTGCGGAACCGTGTTCAATTTCGGCTGCTTGTGGTGCGGTTGGGGGCCATGGGCGATATTTTGCACGCCCTGCCGGCGGTGACGGCCTTGCGGCGGTCGCATCCGGCGTGGCATATCGGCTGGGCAGTCGAGCCGCGTTGGGCGGCGCTGCTGACGGCGGAAACGGGCACCCCTTCGGAAAGCCGCGGCGTGGCGCGTCCCTTGGTGGACGAAATCCACGCGGTTCCGACCAAGGCGTGGGGCAAGAAGCCGCTGAGCGCCGAAACGCTGAAGGCGATTCTGGCCCTGCGGCGGGAACTGCACCTGGCCGACTACGACGCGGTTCTCGACCTGCAGGGGGCGATTCGCTCGGCGGTGGTATCGCGGCTGGCGGGTTGCCGGCGGGTGATTGGCGAGTCTGAACCCCGGGAACGGCCGGCGCGCTTCTTCTACAGCGAACGGATTGAGACGCTGGGCAAGCATGTGATTGAGCAGGATGTGGAGCTGGCCAGCGACGTGGCGGGGGACCTGATTGTGCCGGAGCAGCCCTGGCTGCCGATCGACGAAGCGGCCGATCGATGGTGCGATCAACTGGTTCCGCGCGGAGACAAGCAGCCCCTGGTGCTGATGAATCCCGGCGCAGGGTGGGGCGCCAAGCAGTGGCCGGCGGAGCGTTATGGCGCAGTGGCCGCCGCACTGGCAGAGGCCGGAATGCGAGTGCTGGTCAACGCTGGGCCTGGCGAAGAGGGGCTGGCCGCGCAGGTGGCTGCGGCCAGCGGGGGGCGGGCGGAGACGGTGACCTGCACGCTGCCCGAGCTGATTTCCCTGACGCGCCGCATTTCGCTGCTGATTGCCGGAGACACGGGGCCGCTGCACCTGGCCTGCGCCCTGGGCAAACCGGTGGTGGGCATCTACGGGCCCACCGATCCGCAGCGGAATGGGCCGTACGGCAGCGCGTTCCGGGTGCTGCGCAGCCCGGTAAGCGTGAAAGACCACAGCCGCCGCCAGGAGCCGGAGGCGGGCTTGCTGACCATCAAACCGGATACGGTGCTGGCTGCCGTGGAAGAGCTGCTCCCCATCAAGTTGGCGGGAAAGGAAGTACGCGTATGACCGAACCCGGTCAGATGGACTGGATGGCGCGCTGGCAGAAGATTGCGCGGAGGATTCGCGTTCCGCTGGGCTTTGTGGCCGCGGCGTTGTACCTGTTTGCGCTGTACCGGCAGGGGCCCTCGCCCCAGTGGCTGCTGGCCAGTGTGCCGTTTGTGCTGGCCGGGCTGTGGATGCGGGGCTATGCGGCTGGTTACGTGAAGAAAAACCGGGAGCTGACCCAGACCGGGCCCTACGCGCATACCCGCAATCCGCTGTATCTGGGGTCGATTCTGATTGCCGCAGGATTTGCGCTGGCCTTGCAGAATCTAGCGTTTGCGCTGGTGCTGGTGGCATTTTTCGTGCTGATTTATGTGCCGGTAATCGCCTCGGAAGAGAAGTTTCTGCGCGCCACGTTTGCCGATTTTGACGCCTATTGCGGCCGGGTTCCGCGGCTTATTCCGCGCATTACGCCGGCTGTTGCTCCGGGAACGGAAGCTGGGGGAGCTGGCGAGTTTTCTTTTGAACTGTATCGGAGGCATCGCGAGTACAATTCAGCGATAGGGGCTGCGTTGTTGTACGGCAGCCTGGGGCTGGCAATTCTGCTTCACTCGCTCTGGAAGGGTTAAAGGAGAATCAGAATAGGTATACGCGGTAAGCCTTAGCGAGGTGGGATTTGTCTTGATAAAAAATCCCGTCTTTGAATTTCGCCGCTGTGTACAGCAGTTCTGATTCTGCTATTGCGGTTTCCCTTTCGCTTTACGGGCGCTTCGGCACTTGTTGCCGAGGGTGCTCGTCCAATCCTCAGGGCAGGTTTCTTTTGCGCTCGGTCGCAGATGGGAAGAACCATGAGTCCGATAGGCAGCATCAGCGCAGGCTGAACACGTTTGGTTACAGGAGCAGGCTCTGACGGTGAAGTTTCGCATTTTTCTTTTGTTTTTTGTTGCCGGGGTGGTTCTGTGCGCCGCGGCAGGGGCGCAGCAGAATGTGCCGTTGCCGGGTCCGCGCGCCGGCTTTGTGTTTCCCGCCAGGCAAACGCTGACCTATTCGGTCGACTGGCGGGTTTTCCCGGCCGGTACCGCGGTGGTGCATTTCGAGTCCCAGGGCAACCAGGAGCGGCTGACGGCCACGGCCGAGACCATCGGTGCCATCAACATGCTCTTCCATGTCAGCGACCACTTCCAGGCGCAGTTTGACCGCGACAAGGGGTGCACGGCGGAGTTTGACAAGCAGACGGTAGAAGGCCGGCGACAGATCAACTCCACCCTGAAGCTGGATTATGCACAGGGCAAGTCCGTGCTGGATGAGAAGAACATGGTGACCGGCCAGTCGAAACGGCTGGAGGCGGGTATTCCCGGTTGCCTGACCGACCTGCTGTCGGGGGTTTTTTATGCCTCGTCGCAGCCGATGGAAGTGGGCAAGAGCTTCTATCTGCCGGTTGTGGACCCGCTGCGTACCGTGCTGGTGACAATGAAGGTGGAGGGCCGTGAGGAGCTGAAGACCCAGGCCGGCACCTTCAAGACCATCCGTGTGCAGCCTACGGCCGACGCCGGCGTGGTCAAGAATCGCGGCAACATCTGGATCTGGTACACGGACGACGAGCGGCATTTGCCGGTGCAGATGCGGGCGCGGCTCTTCTGGGGAACCATTACCTTCCGCCTGGCATCGAACGAAGCGAAATAGCCTTTACTGCATGCGGTAGCGCTCGCGCATGGTGCGCTGCAGTCGCGGCCAGTAGAGCAGGTTGAAGGCCAGTTCCTTGTCCGGGAACATGGTCAGAGCCGCGCGCCGGGCATCGGCGACCATCTCCGAGGCCTGCTCGACCCGCAGGTTGCGATCCTGCTGGATCACCTGCATTACCAGGCTCATCATCAGTTGCAAGCGGCGAATCTGTCGGCTTTCCTCGGCTTTTTCCTCGGGAGATTGCGACAGTACCTCGGGTCTGGGCTGGCTCATGCGGGCGTTGGCCTCCGGGAAGAACGTCTGCGTGCCTGTGCTGGCCCCATGGTACACCCGGTTTAGAGGAGAATCAGAATAGGTATGCCCTGTCAGCTTCAGCGAAGTGGGATTTTTCTTGATAAAAAATCCCGTTGTTGCATTTCTCCGCTGGGTACAGCAGTTCTGATTCTGCTCCAGCGGGGATTTCACGGCGAAGGCGGCAGGCAGAGCGGCTGCGCGGTTACGTTGCGCCCGTCCAGCACAAAGCAGGCCGTGCCCCCGGTGTCGGTGCGCATGGTGAAGACGTGGGCGGCTTGCAACTCTGCCAGAATCTCCGGGCGGGGATGGCCGAAGTGGTTGTGCCGGCCGCAGGAGATGACCGCCCAGTGCGGAGCCACCTGGGCCAGAAACGCCGGGCGCGTGCTGGTAACGCTGCCATGGTGCCCGACCTTCAGCACGGTGCTGCGCAGTTCAGGCTCGGTCAGCATGAACGCCTCTTCTGGCGCCTCGGCATCGCCGGGCAACAGCAGCGAGGTCTGCCCGTAGGTGGCCTTCAGCACCAGCGAGTCGTCGTTTTTGGGCTCGGGTCCTGGCTGGTAACCGGACTGCGGGGCGAGCACGCGGAAGCTGACCTGGCCGAGCGATGGCGTGTCCCCGGCGTGCAGGCTGCGCACGCGGATGCCAAGCTCAGCGGCCTGGCGCAGCAGCGCGTTGTAGCTGGCGACGTGGGGATTGTTGCCTACCCACAGCTCGGCGGGGTGGAAGTTGCGCAGAACCGCAGGCAGACCGCCCATGTGGTCCTGGTGGGCGTGGCTGAGGGCCACCACGTCGAGGTGACGGATGCCGCGCGCCCATAGAACGCTGGAGACGACCTCCTCGCCAATGTCGAAATTGCCGTTGCCGGCCGCGGCGTTCGTGGCCGCAAAGCCAAAGGTGGCCAGGCCTCCGCCGTCGACCAGCATGGTTTTGCCGTCCGGGGAGATCAGAAGCAGGGAGTCGCCTTGGCCGACATCGATGGCCTGGAAGAGCAGCGCGTTCGCCGGCCGGGCGATTGGCCGGGGCCACAGGGCGATGGCCACCATGGCCAGCATGGCGGCAAAGGCCAGCCGTCGCTGGACGCGCGGAGCCGGTCCCAATCCGCGGGCGAGCAGCAGCGCGGCGATGAAGCAGCAGACGGCGGCGGCGAGCTGCCCCGGCGTGGGAGCGGGGATGCGTACATCGGCCAGCCAGCGCGAGCCGAGCCAGCGGATGGCCAGCGTGCTCATGTGCAGCAGCACGGCGCACAGGGCGGCGGGCGCCACAGCTGCAGCGGGCCAGATTGCGAGCAGGACCAGCAGCAGCATCGCAGCCGGGATAAGCAGCGCAAGCAGGGGCAGAATGGCCAGGTTCACCGGCAGGGCGTAGACGGTGATGCGGTGGAAGTAGAGAGCCATGGGCAGGGCCAGGGCCAACTCCACGATAAGGCTGAGGAAGACCAGCTCGCACATGCGGACGGAGGCGCGCACCAGCCAGGGGAAGAGACGCCAGGCGGCAAAGTGGTTCAGGGCGGGCTCAAGGTGCTCGGCAATTACCCGCAGAATGAGGCGGAACTGCGCCACTGCGTGGGGCAGTTTGGGGTCAAGCGTGGCGATGGGCAGGTCGGAGGTGGCTTGGCGCAGGGGTTTCAGGGTGCGCTCCAGCAGGGGCAGGGCTACGCCGGCGATGGCCGCTACGGAGAGCAGGGTCATCTGGAGGCTGGCCTCAAACAGCGCGCCAGGGCTGGCCGCCAGCAGGCAGATGGTGGCGAAGCCGATAACGTTGAGCGGGTTGCGGTCACGGTAGAGCAGGCGGCCGGCCAGGTACAGGGTGATCATCCAGAAAGAGCGCTGGGCGGGAATGGCCCAGCCGGTGAACAGCGCATAGGCCAGCGCCAGGGCGAGTGTGACGAAGGTTGCGGGCAGGCGGCCCAAGCGCAGCCGCCGCGCCACGGCAAAGACGCAGCCGGCAAGGATGGCCAGGTGCAGACCGGAGACGACGACCAGGTGGAAGGAGCCCGTGCGTTCAAAGCCAACGCGCAGGTTGCGATTGAGGTAGCCGCGGTCGCCGGCCACCAGCGCGGCCAGCATGGCTGCGTCGTCCGGGCCAATGCGCAGCGCTGCGGGCAGCCTGCGGGTGAGGGTGGGCAGCGACTCAATGCGGGTGGTGGCCTGCTGCTGCCAGCGGTTGAGCAGGCAGGGCAGGGAGTTGGCGGGTGCGGTGCCCAGCAGGGTAAAGCGCGTGGGGTCTGCCGTGGAGACGCTGGCTGTCGCGGCCACGCCCTGAGCCTCGAGGTAGGCGGCCTGGTTCCAGACGCCGGGGTCCATGTAGGTATCTGGCGGAGTGAGGCGGACAACGGCCTGCAACCGCTGGCCGCAGGCGACCGATTGCGATTGGCCGGCGGGCCAGTGGAGAGTGAGGCGCAGGCGGGAGGCCTGGGTCAACGCGGACGGCTTCGGCAATGGCCGCAGCTCGTCCATGTCGTGGGTGACCACCTCGGCCGCGGTCAGGTCGAGGTCGACGCGCTGGCTGGCGGCGGCGGTCTCCGCTGGCGGCGCGTCGGGGTCTTCTTCGGCTAGTGGCGTGGCCGGGTGCAGGCTGCCGGCAGCGGTCACCGTTCCCTGCACGGTGCGCAGCAAGCCGTCGGCCAGGGTGGTCACGGCGGGCGAGGCCACCGGTTGCGGCTCGGTCTGGACGCACCACGCGCCCAGGACGATCCAGACGAGGGCGATGGGCAGCCAGGCCAGCCGCTCGGCGCGGAGAATGGCCCAGACCGCGACCACAGCCAGCGGAACCAGCCCGGCCAGCAGGACAGCCGGGCGCAGATAGATGGCGTGGCCCAGGGTGATGCCGGCGATGAACAGCAGAGAGGCGTAGAAGAGCGGGACCAGGGTGATGATGGAGCGGGAAGGGATGAGCGGCGTGAGCGCAGCCGGAAGCCGGATGGGCACGGTCCCCCTCCTCTCGCCGGGGATCGGATGAGGGGGCATCCGCGCCGGAAGATACTGTGGAAAGCTGGCCCAAGCCTAGCAGGACAGGCGGGGTTTCAGCTACCTGGGCGCGCCGCTGCCGGGCGACTCCCGCTTAGCAGCGGGTGAGTGTGGCAATGGTTTCCAGGTGATAGGTCTGGGGAAACATATCCACCATGGTCACGGCGTCCAGGCGGAATCGCTCCTGGGTGAGCTGGTGCAGGTCGCGGGCCAGTGTGGCCGGGTCGCAGGAGACGTAGGTCATGCGCGGGGCGTGGATGGCGTTCAGCAGCGTGCATGTTTGCTCGCCCAGCCCGGCGCGGGGCGGGTCCAGCACGATCAGGTCGGGCCGGGCCTCGCGCTGGACGCGGTTGCGGCGCAGGAAATCCAGTGTTGTGGAGCCGATGGCGGTGCCGCTGGTTCCGGCCAGGTTTTCCCTGAGCCCGGCAAAGGACGCCTCGGCGGACTCGACCGCCAGCACCTGGCCAAACTGCGCGGTCAGCGGGCGGGCAAAGAGGCCGACGCCTGCGTAAAGGTCCCAGGCGAGCTGCCCGTGATGGCCGCCGGTGACAGCGGCCACAAAGCGGTCGGCGAGGAATCGATTGACCTGGAAAAACGCTCCGTGCTCGACGCGATAGGGGAATCCGCCAGCGGAGTAGGCGAGCGCGCTGGCCCCGGTCTGGGCCAGGATGCGTGGGTTCAGGCCGCCGTCGCCCATGTGCAGGCGCAGTCCAGTGATCCGGGGCAGCCGGGCGGCCACGTCCGCCAGCCACAGGCCGGCATTGGCGGCCTCGGTGGAGCAGAACAGCGTCACCAGCAGGCCCGAGCCGCCGGGGTTGGTGAACAGCTCCAGCTCGGGGATGGGCGCGGGCGCGCCGGCCAGCAGTGGGGCCAGTTGCAACGCGGTTTCAACCAGCAGCGGAGCAGCAATGGGGCACTTGGTAATCGGGATGATTTCGTGCGACTTGCGGCCGCGATAGCCCATTTCGCTCGTGGGCGTAACCGCGAGGCGAATGCGGTTGCGATAGCCCCAGGGCTCGCCTGCCAGGGTGTCGATATTGGCCGGGAGAGCGACGCCGGCGCGGGTGAGGGTGTCGCGCAGTACCTGCCGCTTGAGGGCCAACTGCGCCGGGTAGCTGGCGTGTTGCAAGTGACATCCGCCGCAAGCGCCAAAGTGCGGGCAGGCGGGCGCGATGCGGTCCGGCGAGGGAGTGAGAACAGCTTCCACCTCGGCCCGAGAAAACCCCTTGCGCGACTCCACAATCCGCGCGGAAACAGTTTCGCCGGGCAGGGTGAGCGGCACAAATACCGCTTTGCGGTCCAGCCGCGCCAGGCAGTCGCCGCCGTAGACGGGCTTGTCGAGAGTCAGCCGAACAGCCTCGGCGCTCATGGCGTCTGCCTCATGTAGAACAGGCTCAGCCGCGGCAGGCTGTAGTGCTCCAGCAGGCGCTTGTGCACAAACTGCTGCTCAATCTGGCGCAGTTGCACGGCGCCCATGCGGCTGCGGTAGGCGGCCAGCTCGCGCGCCGCTTCGGTCTTCAGGCGGACCAGCAGATCTTCCGGCGCCTCGGTGGTCAGGGTCGCGAACAGCTTCTCCTCCAGCACGGTCAGTTGGCGCTCCAGATCTTCGACTGAGGCGGACGGGCTTTCGCAGGCGAGGGTTTCGGCCGCCAGTGAGCGCAGCCGTGCGGCCAGCGCGGCGCAGCTTTGCGGGGCAATCTGGGCATCGTCGAGAGCGGCTGCGCCCGTCTCCAGGTGCTCGGCGATTCGCTGCGCTTCAAAGCCCGCGTCCGCTTCGGCCGCCTTGGCCGGAGCAGCGCCGATGGCGGCTTCCTTCTGCTGCTCGGCGGCTTCCATCACCGCCTGCGCGCACCACGCCAGGCCGTTTACGCGCCGCTGCGGACCGCGCTGGCGCCGCGCCTCGTGCTTGTCAAAGGCGTCGTCGATGCCGCGCAAAACCACATCGAGGGGAATGCCGGCCTCGCGCCACGTCTCAATCAGCGCCCAGTCCAGGGTGGAGAGCAGCAGCAGCGACCCCCGGCGGCGCTGGAAGTGCTCTTCGATCTCCGTAAAATAGTTGAAGTAGTTCTGCACGTGCGACTATTTCTGCGCTTCCTGGCGCGTTGTCTTGCGCGGCCGCAGGGGCTTGGCTTCCGGCCGGTTGCGCTCAAAGACCAGCCGCAGACCGTCCAGCGTGAGCATGTCGTCCAGTGTCGCGATATACTTCGAGTCGCCCGCAATCAGCGTCGCCAGGCCGCCGGTCGCGATGATTTTCGGGGCCACAAAAGCATCCCCGGCGTCGGACTTCATCTCGTCGATAATCCGCTCCAGAATGCCGTCGGTCAGCCCGATGTAGCCGTAGTAGAGCCCGCTCTGGATGTGCGAGACCGTGTTGGTGCCCACCACTCTTGCCGGGCGGCGGATATCCACACGCCCCAGCCGCGCTGCGCGGGAAAACAGCGCGTCGGCGCTGATTCCCAGGCCCGGCGAGATAATCCCGCCCAGGTATTCGCCTTTGGCCGATATCAGGTCAAAGGTGGTTGCCGTGCCGAAGTCCACCACAATCGCCGGGCCGCCGTACTTCTCATATGCGGCAATGGCGTTCACCAGGCGGTCCGCACCCAGCTCCGAGGGGTTATCCACCAGCACCGGCATCCCGGTGCGCACGCCCGGTTCCACAAAAATCGGCTTCACCTTGAAGTAGTGCTCGCACACCTCCTTCAGCGTCGAGTCAATCTGCGGTACCACGCTGGAGATGATGATGTGGTGCACCATATTGGTAGACAAGCCATTCAGATTGAACAGGTTGACGAAAAAAACGCCGTATTCGTCCGAGGTCTGCGTGCGGTGCGTGGAGACGCGCCAGTGGGCCACCAGGCCCTCGGTTCCAAGCCCGGTCGACGACGATTTTCCGTCCGCAGCAGGCGCGGCAGTCTTGTACAGTCCCAGCACGGTGTTGGTGTTGCCGACGTCAAGCGCAAGAAGCATGGGTCATCCTCTCCGAGGGGAAGTTACGGCTGGTGGGCGCGCAGCCCGCCTGTGGTCACGGTTACCAGCCCGTCGGCCGTGCGCACGCGCAGGAGGCCTTTTTCGTCCAGGCCCTCCGTTGTGCCATGGCAGGCCTGGGGGCCATGTACGTCCACGGCGCGGCCGCGAATCCAGCTGGAAATGGCCTCAATGCGGCCGGGAATCGCGGCTAAGGCGGCTGCCCTGGTGGCCGCTGACCCCAGCGGAATAAGCTCCGCATGGAGCGATTGTAGCAGCGCAATCAGCAGCTGCTGGCGGCTGGAACGCCGTCCGCTGGCCAGGTCCAGCGAGGTCGCCAGGGTGGCCAGATCGGGTGGAAACTGCTCCTGATGCATGTTCACGCCCACGCCGAGTACCACGGGGCGAGTGGCTGAGGTGGCCGGCTCGTGGAGCGCCTCCACCAGGATTCCGGCGACCTTGCGCTCACCCAGCAGAATGTCGTTTGGCCAGCGCAGATCGGGCGTCAGCCCTGTCACCTGGGCAATGGCGTGGTGCGTGACCAGGCCGGCAATCAGCGGCATCCAAACCAGCTCCTGCGCGGAGACGGGCAGGCGCAGCAGCACGCTCAGGTAGAGTCCGTCGCCGGCCGCCGAGTACCAGTGATGATTGCTGCGTCCGCGCCCCGCCGTCTGCTCGTCCGCCACGTAAAAGCTGCCGTGCGGAGCACCCAGCCGGGCCTGCTCCAGCGCCCGCGTATTCGTGCTGCCGATGGTGGTAAAGCGCTGCATCTGGCCGGCAAACGGTGTGCCGGCCAGTGCGCGATAGATGCCTGCGGTATCCATCGCGGCCTACAGGCCTTCCGCGGTAATGCGCATGGAGATATCGGCGGCCTTGGCGGAGTGCGTCAGCGCCCCGACGGAGATGAACTCGACCCCGGTTTCCGCGTAGGCCCGGATGTTGCCCAGCACAATGCCGCCCGAGGCCTCGGTCGGAATCCAGCGCTTCTCTTCCTTGATGCGCGCCACGCAGTCGGCCACCAGCGCCGGTGTCATGTTGTCCAGCAGCACCGCCTCAGCGCCGTACTGCAGTGCTTCGTCCAGCTCGGCCATGGAGCGCACCTCAATCTGCACCCGCTTGCCCGGCAGCCGGTTGGCCAGCGCGTTGGTGAGCACCGCGGCAATGCCTCCGCCGAGCGAAATGTGGTTGTTCTTGATCAGGATGCCGTCGGAGAGATCGAGGCGATGGTTGGTCCCGCCGCCGCACAGCACCGCGTACTTCTCCAGCGAGCGCAGACCGGGGACCGTCTTGCGCGTGTCCAGAACCCGCGCCGAGGTGCCCTGGATGCGGTCGGCAAACTCGCGCGTCAATGTGGAAATGCCACTCAGGTGCTGCATCAGGTTCAGGATCACCCGCTCGCAGCTCAGCAGCGCCCGCGCGTTGTGGCGGATGACGGCGAGAGCCTGGCCCTCGTGCACCCGCACACCGTCGAAGATCTCCGGATGGCTGATGACTTCGTAGCGATTCTGCGCGCCGCCCCGGCTGTCGAGCTTGGCAAAGATGTCAAAAAAGCGCGGCACACAACCCAGTCCGCACACCACCATCTCCTGACGAGCCAGAATGGTGGCCGTGGCGCGCAGATTCGGGTCAATGGTCAGGTTAGTCGTCGTGTCGCCGGCGGCTTTGTCTTCCACCAGCGCCTGCTCCAGCAGGGCGTCCAATCGCTTGCTCTTCCATTCCATCGTCTTGTTCCCTATCCCTCGGGCAATGCTGCCAGTGCGGCCTGCGCTTTGTCCAGCAGCTGGCGAGTCTCGGCCTGCTGCTTCTTCAGCCCTTCCACAACGTTGGACGGCGCCTTGGCCAGGAAGGCATCGTTGCCCAACTGGCGGTCTGCCGAGGCCAGGCCTTTTTCGAGGCGGAGGATTTCTTTGGCCAGGCGGTCGCGCTCGGCGGGGATGTCAATCTGCTTTTCGTAGACCACATCCAGCGTCCAGGCGGCATCGTTGCGGGCTCCCGTGATAGCTTCCAGAGCCGACTGCGGTAGGTGCGCCAGCTCCGTCACCCGGGCCAGCGAGCGTATGATGTCCAGGTTATCGGCGAAAACGGCAGCTAACTCGCCAGCTGCGGCAAACTGCGCCGGAACGGATTCCTTTTCCGGCACGCCGCGTTCTTTGCGTTGTGCTCGGAGGCCGCTGATCAGCAGTTGCAACTGCGCCATCGTCTCAATCGCCGCCTGGTCTACAGCCCTGCCCTGCGGAAACTGCGCCAGTGCAATGGACTTCGCGGGCGGATTCCCGTCGTAAATCGCGTGCCAGATCTCTTCCGTCAAGAACGGCATAATCGGCGACAGCAGCCGCAGCGAACCCTCGAAAACCTGCACCAGGGTCGTCAGCGCGGCGGAGGTTTTTGCCTTGTCTGCCGTCTCACGGAAGTCGAGGCGCAGCTTCACAATCTCCAGGTACCAGTCGCAGAAACCGCCCCAGAAGAACTGGTAGATGATGCTTGCGGCCTCGTCAAATCGATAGTTGGCCAGCGCCTGATTCACCTCGCCCGCAGTCTTGTGGAACTCGGCGACGATCCAGCGCGCCTCAATTGGCGCATCTTCGCCCACTGTCGGCATTCCGCCCAGGGTCGCCGTATCGACCGTGATGCCCAACTCGGCCGCCCGGTCCACATTCATAAAGATGAACCGCGCCGCGTTCCAGATTTTGTTGGCGAACGCCCGGTAACCCTCTGTCCGCGCCACGTTAAACGCAATGTCGGTCCCCGGCGAAGCCATCGAGGCCAGCGTAAACCGCACCGCATCGGTCCCGTACTGCTTCACAATCTCGATCGGGTCGATCACGTTGCCCTTGGTCTTGGACATCTTCTCCCGGTTGGCGTCCCTCACGAGGGCGTGGATGTACACCTCGCGGAATGGAACTCCGTTCTTTAACTCTCTGGCTGATCCATCTGGCATGGGGACATCCTGGGCAAACCAGCAGCCCAGCATGATCATCCGCGCCACCCAGAAAAAGAGAATGTCAAAGCCCGTTACCAGCAGGCTGGTCGGGTAAAACGCGTTGAAGTCCGCCGTCGGATGCGGCCAGCCAAAAACCGAAATCGGCAGCAGTCCCGAGGAGAACCACGTGTCCAGCACGTCGGTTTCCTGGGTGATCTGCGTTGAACCGCAGTGCGCGCACACCGTCGGATCCGCCGTTTCGCCCGGCTTGGGCACGGTAATCTGCCGGCAAGCTCCGCAGTGCCACGCCGGAATCCGATGCCCCCACCACAATTGCCGGCTGATGCACCAGTCGTGGATGTTGTTCATCCAGTTCAGGTAGGTCTTCTTGTACTGCTCCGGCGTGAAGCGGATGTGGCCTTCCTCGACCGCAGCAATCGCCTTGTCCGCCAGCGGCTGAATCTTGATGAACCACTGCGTCGAAAGCCTCGGCTCCACAACCGTCTTGCAACGGTCGCAGTGGCCGACGGAGTTCTTGTGCTCGCGCACCGTGCCCAGCACCCCCAGTGCTTCCAGGTCCTCCAGAATGCGTTTGCGGGCCACGTAGCGGTCCAGCCCGGCAAAGCGCCCGCCCTCCGCGTTGATCTTGCCCGCGTCGTCCATGATGTTGATGCTGGGCAGGTTATGCCGCTGGGCCAGGGCAAAGTCGTTGGGGTCGTGCGCCGGGGTCACCTTCACTGCGCCCGTGCCGAACTCCCGGCTGACCCACTCGTCGAGAATGATGGGAATCTCCCGGTTCGCCAGGGGGAGGAACAGCGTCTTGCCATGCAGGTGCAGGTAGCGCTCGTCCTCAGGATGAATCGCCACGGCCACGTCGCCGAGCATGGTTTCAGGGCGCGTGGTGGAAATCGTGAGCCACCCCAACGACGAAGACCTGTCGTCGGGGGCCCCGGTCAACGATTCATCCGCAGAGCCGACGACGGGGTAGCGAATCTCCCACAGCTTGCCGTTCTGCTCCTCGTGCACCACTTCGAGATCGCTGATGGCCGTCTGGCAGCGCGGGCACCAGTTGACGATATAGGCGCCACGGTAGATGAGTCCCTGCTGGTGCAGGCGGACGAAGGCCTCGCGCACGGCAACCGACAGGTTTTCGTCCATGGTGAAGTACTCGCGGCCCCAGTCAACCGAGGCCCCGAGCCGCTTCATCTGGTCCAGAATGGCCCCGCCGTACAGTTTTTTCCACGCCCAGACGCGCTCCAGAAACGCCTCGCGCCCAAGCTGCTGGCGGCTGGTGCCTTCTTCGGCAAGCTGCCGCTCCACCATCATCTGCGTGGCAATGCCGGCGTGGTCTGTGCCCGGCAGCCACAGAGCCAGGCTGTCCCCGCTCATACGCTTCCAGCGGGTCAGGATGTCCATCTCCGTCTGATTGAGCATGTGGCCCATGTGCAGGCGGCCGGTTACGTTCGGCGGCGGCAGCAAAATAGTAAACGGGTCGCGCGCATCGCCTGCATCCGGCGTCGGCTGATGGAAAAGCTCTTCCCGGACCCAGTATTCGGCCCAGTGGTCTTCAATCGATGTGGGGTCGTATGTCTTCGGCAGATCGTGTGGCATGGCGTCAGTTCCGGCCTTGGATTTGTTCGCAAAAGGCCCGAATGACGCACCTGTTTGCAAGTGTGGCCAACCCCTTACGATAGCACGCGCCGCGCTCAGCTACCGTAAGGGGCTGGCCCTTCCGCTCAGTGCTGCAGCGACAGGTCTTCAGCAAGCGTGAAGTGGACGATGGATTCGGCCGGGATGACCAGGTCATGGTTGCCGGTCAACCCCGCGCCTGCCGTTCCCGCGCCCGCGCCCAGCAGTCCGCCAACCACCAGCCCGGTGCCGCCGGTGGCCAGGCCGCCAATCAGCATTCCGGCACCGGCGCCGCCCCCAATCATTCCAAAGGAGCGCTTGCCCTTGCCCTTCTTGTGGCGGTCAACGTCGGCCGTGTTGATCGGATAGCGGTTGCCGTTCAGGGTCAGGGAGGTCAGGCGAAGCTCCAGGTCGGACGCTCCCTTGAAGTGGCCGCGCTTGTGCGCATGCTCCACGACTCCCTCGACCGACGAGCCCTTGGGGATGACCGGGTTGCCGGAGCTGTCCTTGACCGGCTCGACGATTTCGCCCGTAAAGCCGTCCCCGTCGCGCGCAGTCTTGACGCTGATGGAGTGGTCGATGCGGATGGTCAGGTTGGTTCCGGCCGCGATCTCAATCGGCGGAGGAGGCGGGGCCTGCTGGGCTTGCGCCGCGGGCTGTCCGCCTGGGCCGGATTGCCCACTCTGGCCGGAGTTGGCCGACAGCGCGTTTTGGCCTGAGGCGGCCGGAGCGACGGTGGTGGTGATGGTTTGGCCGGTCTGTCCGGGTGCCGGCGGTTGAACCACGGTGGTGACGGTGTTGCCGTTGGAGTCGGTAGAGACGACCTGCTGGGGCTGGCCGGTCTTCGCGGCCTGTTCCTTGGCCTGATCAATCTCCTTCTCCTGCCTGGACTTGCATCCGGAAAAGGGCAACGCCAGCAATGCAAAAGCCAGCGCAAAACGAAGAGAAATGGAACGGTGAATCTGGGGTAAATTCATCAGTGACCTCTGGATCTGGGTTTTGGACAACACCTCAACCCGTCTTCGATGGAAACGGCGCGGACGGGCGGATGTCGTTACACACTTAGTTGCGGAAAGGCCCCGTGGGGTTCGCCGAGTGCGGGAATGTGATGGGAGATTCCTTTTCAGCTTGACGGCATGGCACTGCGGTCAGGCACAATGCCACATTCCCCTAATCCGCTTGTCACCGGAGTCCTGATGCCTGAAACCGCTACGATTCCCTTGCGCAATTCCGCCGTAGACGCCTACCGCGGCTTGGTGATGCTGCTGATGATGGGCGAAGTGCTGAGCTTCTCCAAGGTCTCGCACGCGCTACCGAACAGTCCCATCTGGCACTTGCTGGCCGTCGAGCAGACCCACGTGGAGTGGACCGGCATGAGTCTGCACGACACCATCCAGCCCGGATTCACGTTTCTGGCCGGGGTGGCGCTGCCCTACTCGATCGCCAGCCGCAAGCGGCACCATGAGAGCTTTGCCCGCATGCTGCTGCACACCATGTGGCGCTCCCTTGTGCTGATCGGGCTGGGCATCTTTCTGCGCTCGGTCGCCGCGCCCATGACCAACTTCACCTTTGAGGACACGCTGACCCAGATCGGCCTCGGCTACACCTTCGCCTTTCTGCTGGCCTTTGCGCGGCCCCGGTGGCAGTACGCCACGCTCGGCGGAATCCTGTTTGCCTATTGGCTGGCGTGGGCGCTTTACCCCCTGCCCGGGCCGGGCTTTGACTGGGCCGCGGTCGGGGTTCCGGCGGACTGGCGCGAGCACCTCTTCACCGGCTTTGCCGCGCACTGGAACAAGAACGCCAACTTCGGCCAGGCTTTCGATGTATGGTTTCTGAACGTGCTGCCCCGGCCCTCGCGGTTCCTCTATAACGGCGGCGGCTACCTGACGCTGAGCTTTATTCCCACGCTGGGCACCATGCTGCTGGGCCTCGCCGCCGGACGCTGGACCCGCGACGCGTTCGAGCCGCCCATGCGCCGCTACCTGACTGCCGGAGCCGTGCTGATGGTGGCCGGCCTGGTGCTCAACGTCACCGGCATTTGCCCCATCGTCAAGCGCATCTGGACCCCGTCGTGGACGCTCTACTCCGGAGGCGTCTGCTTCCTCTTCCTGGCCGCGTTTACCTGGTTCATGCGCAGCCCGCTGCGCACCCGGCTGGCCGTCCCGCTGGTGGTTGTGGGCATGAACTCGATCGCCGCCTACCTCATCGCGCACCTGTGGGAGGAGTTCCTCGAGTCCAGCTTCCGCACCCATCTGGGAATGGGCGTGCTGAATATCTTTGGCGCAGCGGTCGAGCCCTTCACGCTGGGCCTGCTGACGCTCGCGACCTACTGGCTGGTGCTGTACTGGATGTACAGGAGGAAGGTGTTTTTGCGCATCTGAAGCGGGGAAGTTACGTTTCAGGACTTTGGCCCGTCCCCATTTGAGTCGCCAGATATCTCTACCTTTCGGAGAACCAGTTCTCCTTCCGCATTGAACAGGAATTCGATCCTGCAGCCCGGCAACAGGTTGAATTTCTCACGGATCGCCTTTGGAATCGTGATTCTTCCCCTGCTCAGGACGATTGCGAAATAGGGCATATAGCCTCCCTGAGCGCTTCATCGGCAAGTTGTGTCGAGCAAGAGAGGGTACTTGGGGACGTGCCGGATTGGAACGGGAAACAGAAAAGGCTCCCAGCGAAGGGAGCCTTTTCCAATTCTCATGCGCCTCTTTTATCCCTACGCTCGTGGGGACCATTGCTGGCGGGATCGTCACCACGGCTGCCGCCGCTGCACAGATATGACGACGTTTTTAGGATAGACGGAAAGGGAAGGTGCCGCAAGATGTCCCGCTTCTCCATGGTTTACGGCGTAATCAGGTGGACTGCGGGGAAGTAGGTGATGTAACGACGAGTGTCGCGGGTGAGAAGGCTTGCTCCGAGGAAGTTGTCATGGGCTCCGATGAAGAAATCCGGGAGGACGTTTGTTCTGGTCCCACCACTTCGCCGGTATTGCACGAAGGCTCGGCCTGCGAGGAAAGATACTTCTTTTGGCAGGTCTTTCAAGGTCAAATCCATGCGCCTCAAGCTTTCATCTACCTCAGCGACGGACTGGAAGGAGATCGATAGTTCGGCGTAGATGATGGGATTGATGATCAACTCGTTCACCTTGGACAAGGCGAGCATCTGTGCGGCCGACCAGGGGAGCCATGTTGGGTTCCCGTTGACAACGTCGAGCAGTACGTTGGTATCGACGAGGACCATCAGTCTTCGCCGCGCAGCAGGGCCATCAGTTCGTCGGTGTCCCACTTGACGGTGGCCGAGCCAATGGCGGAGCGGAAGCGCTGTTCCTTTTCGGCGGTCGGCTCGCCTTCCCTGACTATTTCAATGCGGCCCTGGCCGTTTATCAGGAACTCAACTTTGGTTCCGGGTGCTATCGCGACGGAGTCGAGGATGTGCTTGGGGATGGTGATCTGGCCTTCGGTGGTGACGGTAGTGTGCACGGCTGACCTCCGGGGTTGCTTGCTTTCTATTGTAGAGCGGAATTGGATTTTGAGGCCGGTGCGGATTGTGCGCGGCGGTCTTCAGTTTGTTGAGAACGAGAATTTTCCGTTTGCTGGATGGTAGCGAGGTGACAAGCTTGCTATCGTACGAAGGTTAGGATGGACCAATCCGGCGAGGTACTGCAGCTTTGCCGTACAATGAGGCAGCGGGTGAGAAGGGCGGTGCGTCGATGGCAGACCTGAACCCACGGATCACGGTGGATGCCGGGAAGATGGGCGGCAAGCCCTGCATTCGCGGTATGCGCTTCACTGTTTACGATCTCGCGTCCTATTTGGCATCGGGCATGACGGAGGACGAGATTCTGACGGACTTTCCTTATTTAGAGAAGGAAGACTTTCAGGCGGTGTATGAGTTCTTCGCGAGCATTCCGGAGAGGGTAGCGGTTCTTGAAGCTACTCGTTGACGAAAACCTGCCGCCGCGACTGGCACGCGACATTGCCGACCTGTTTCCCGAGTCAATTCATGTGAGCCTGATCGGCCTGGGCAGTACGCCCGATGGCACCCTTTGGGACTACGCGAAGGTGTATGGCTTCGCCTTGCTGACCAAAGATAAGGACTTTGCAAACCTGAGCCTTGTCCGTGGCGCTCCGCCAAAAGTGATTTTGCTGCACATCGGCAACTGCTCGGCGACAGAACTTGTAAGACTGATTCGGCACAACGCGGTCCGGTTTTCGGATTTCGAAGATGACGCCCGGCGCGGCCTGCTCATTCTACGGTGAAGATGCGCTGTCGGGCGTCAAAATCGAGGCTTGAGTACCCGTGTCCCAGGCTCAACCTGGGGCACCCAGAGTTAGCCAAGCAGGTGCCATTCGAGATGCTGCACTTCCTCGTCAGTGTCTGCATGAGCCATTATTCGTGCGTACCTCATTCTGTTCTTGATCTTGTCATCCACCGTTGCCAGCTTGAACTCGTCAATTACTTTGTTGAGAAGGACCATATAACAGCGGCCTGCAATGTCGAAGTAGACGCCCGCTAGCTTCTCATAGGATTCTCGCTTCAAGTCGAAGCCTGTCAGTCCGGCAGCGTGTGTGTACCAACTCATTTGCGGATACTTCGTTTCGTATATCGCATCGAATGGGTCGCCTAACTTATGTGCCCGCTCCCATAGCTTCAAACCCGACCAGTGTTCGATCGTCCTTCGCTTGGCGTTTTGCGTTGTCGGCTTCGCTTCCGGCCAGAGCAGGTCCCGTCGCTTCTCGATCGCGGCCTTGTTCCCGGCGATGAACGGCGCGACGATCGTTGTATCCACGTCGGACTGCGGATGTCTGCGCTTAAACGCCACGATCTTTTCTGCCGAGCGTAGCTTCTCCACTTCCGAGAACGCTGTGTATTTCTCTACCGCATCCTGGACTACATCGAGCAATTTCGCATCGACGGCAAGCTCGAAAAGGCTGCGAGCGAGCATGATGATTGCCTGCACATCGGAGACTTGCCGCAGCGAGAGGATGCTTTGCACATTCGATTTGCTGCGCAGGTAGAGTCCGTAAACGCAGTTTTCCCGGTCGTTTTTGTTCAACTGCCCTGCGACGATGCCCTGCACTTCCAGCTTGTCGAACTCGTTAAGGCTCTTCAGAGCAGTGAAAAGCTTATCCACGATTGTGGATTCGTCCGGCCCCATTCGCAGGTTCAGCTTTCTGAATACTCTCATCGCATCGTGGCTAGTGAACGCACCTCGTTGAAGGCCGGAGGACTCGGCGAGTGCCTGTTTAACGGGGAATTGGACGCCGTTGACCACGACGTAGAGTTCGCGGATCGGCTCCGGCGCGACAGATTTGAGTTCCTTCTCCACGTCTTCTTTCGTGAGTTGAAATTGAACACCGCCAACTGTGAATTGTGCCATTTTTAACCTCCATCACACCACCTACTATACACCACCTACACTTAACCACCTACTTAAAATCCAGCCCAATAGTAAAAGGCTCCAGGTATCCGTGAGGAGACCTGGAGCTTCTGTGATCAGATCCTTATTGGATTACTTCGACGCGAGTTGCCGCAGGACGTATTGCAGGATGCCGCCGTTCTCGTAGTAGGCGATCTCCTGCGGGGTATCGATGCGGACTTTGGCGGTGATGTGCTTGACGCTGCCGTCGGCTGAGGTGGCGGTGACGACCAGAGTCTTGCCGTCGGCGAACTTGCCGTCCAGGATGGCTTTGAGGCCGGCGAAGCTGTAGACTTCCTCGCCTGTGAGGCCGAGGGACTCCACCGACGCGCCTGGCTCGAACTCAAGCGGGAGGATGCCCATACCCACCAGATTGCTGCGGTGGATGCGCTCGAAAGACTCGGCGATGACGGCGCGGACGCCCAGCAGCTTCGGTCCCTTGGCGGCCCAGTCGCGGCTGCTGCCGGAGCCATACTCCTTGCCGGCCAGAATCACCAGCGGGGTATTGCGCTCCGCATACACGACGCTCGCGTCATAAATCGAAGCTGCCGTGCCTTCCGGCAGGATGCGCGTGACGCCGCCTTCGGTGCCGGGGGCGAGCTTGTTGCGCAGCCGCACGTTGGCGAAGGTTCCGCGGACCATGACTTCGTGGTTGCCCCGGCGCGAGCCGTAGCTGTTGAAGTCGGCCGTCTTCACGCCGTGATCGGCCAGGTACTTGCCGGCCGGCCCGTTGGCCTTGATGTTGCCCGCGGGCGAAATGTGGTCCGTCGTCACCGAGTCGCCCAGCACAGCCAGCACTCGCGCCTCGAGGATGTCCGTAACCGGAGCCGGGATGGGGGTAATGCCGTCAAAGTAAGGGGCCTTGCGGATGTAGGTTGAGTCCGGCTCCCATTGGTAGGTGTCGCCCAGCGGGAACTTGAGCCCCTGCCAGCTGGCATCGCCGAGGGAAACCGTGGCGTACTCCCGCGTAAAGCCCTCGCGGGTAACGCCCAGCTCGATGGCGGCTGTCACTTCGGCTTGCGACGGCCAAATGTCCTTCAGGAACACGGGCTGGCCTTTGGTGTCGTTGCCCAGCGACTGGGTGGCGAAATCGTGGTCGATGCGGCCGGCGATGGCGTAGGCCACGACAAGCGGCGGGGACATGAGGTAGTTGGCGCGCACATCCACATTCACGCGGCCCTCAAAGTTGCGATTGCCGGAGAGTACCGAAACCGCAACCAGCCCATGCTCATTGATGGACTCGGAAACGTCGGCCGGCAGCGGGCCGGAGTTGCCAATGCAGGTGGTGCAGCCGTAGCCCACTACGTTGAAGCGCAGCTTTTCCAGATACGGCAGCAAGCCAGACTTCTCGTAGTAGTCGGTTACAACGCGCGAACCAGGCGCCAGCGAGGTCTTGACCCACGGCGGAACCGTGAGGCCCTTTTCGACAGCCTTTTTGGCCAGGATGCCGGCCGCGATCATCACCGAGGGGTTCGACGTGTTGGTGCAGCTGGTAATGGCCGCGATGACCACCGACCCATGATCCAGATACGTGTCCGGATTGACGCCGAAGCGCGCCTTTACCGTGTCTTCATGGGCATGGCCGGGGACCAATTCTTCATCGAGAACAGCGGTGGCCGTGGACCAGTTCTGCGCCGTGCGCTCGCCCAGCGGCTTGGCCGTGGGGCCCAGCAGGTTGGGCAACTGTTTGGTGAAGCTGGCTCCCACCTTGGTCAGCAGCACCCGATCCTGCGGCCGCTTGGGCCCGGCAACGGAGGGCTCCACCGTGGCCAGGTCCAGCGACAGCGTCTGCGTGTAGACCGCCTCGGGCATGGCGGAGGTGTGGAAGAGCCCCTGCGCCTTGTAGTACTCCTCAACCAGCGCAATCTGCTCCTCGCTGCGGCCGGTCAGGCGCAGATACCGTAGCGTTTCCTCGTCCACTGGGAAGATACCGCAGGTGGCGCCGTACTCCGGAGCCATGTTGCTGATCGTCGCCCGGTCGGCCAGGGGCAGCTCGGCAATGCCAGAGCCGTAGAACTCGACAAACTTGCCTACCACGCCCAGCTTGCGCAGTGCCTCGGTAACGGTCAGCACCAGGTCGGTAGCGGTTGCGCCCTCGCGCAGCTTGCCAGTCAGCTTGAAGCCGACCACCTGCGGAATCAGCATGGAAACCGCCTGGCCCAGCATCGCGGCCTCGGCCTCAATGCCGCCCACGCCCCAGCCCAGCACGCCCAGACCGTTGATCATCGTGGTGTGCGAGTCTGTGCCGACGACCGTGTCGGGATAAGCGATGGTTTCGCCCGTCGCATCATTGGTGAAGACCACGCGGGCCAGGTATTCCAGGTTCACCTGGTGACAAATACCCATGCCCGGCGGCACGGCAGAGAAGTTGCGGAATGCCGTCTGCCCCCACTTCAAAAACGCATATCGCTCCCGGTTCCGCTGGAACTCCAAGAGGGAGTTGGCTTCGTAAGCGCGGGGCGACCCAAACTCGTCCACCTGCACCGAGTGGTCGATGACCAGCTCGGCCGGGATCAGCGGATTCACCCGCTCCGGGTCGCCGCCCAGCGTCTTGACCGCGTCGCGCATTGCTCCCAGGTCAACCACTGCGGGCACGCCGGTAAAGTCCTGCATCAGCACGCGGGCCGGCATGTAGGCAATCTCGCGGCTGGGCTCGGCAGCGGCCTTCCAGTCGGCCAGGAAGCAGATGTCGCCGGCCGAAACGTTCACGCCGTCCTCCCGGCGCAGCAGGTTCTCCAGCAGGATCTTCAGGCTGAAGGGCAGCCGGTCCAGGTTGAAGCCCTTCTGGGCCAGTGCCGGAAGACGAAAGTAAGTGTATTGTTTGCCGCCGGAGGTCAGTGTGGCGCGGCTGTCAAAGCTATTCGTGGTGCTAGTCATCACGGGTGCCTTTCTGGCTGGGAGTGCGAATCGAAAATCCCTGGTGCCGGCCGGGCGGTCGATGGCCGGCAATGGGCCTGGGGCGACAGCGGGACGGGCGAAGCGAGCATTCTGCGAAACACCAACTATTTTATGGCATGTGAGCTACCGCACGGGCGGCAGGCTCGGGGCAAAAGAAAAGGCCTCGGGGATGCTGCCCCGAGGCCCGTGCTTTGCCCTGCGGCAAAATGGTTATTTCGCGGCCGGCGCAGGCGCCTGCGAAACCAGCACGACCGAGCCCTTGAAGGGCTTGCCGTCGAAGTCATAAAGCGCCGTGTCCGACACCTCGACCGCCTCGCCGTCCAGCATAAACGGCTGGAACTTCCAGTTGCTCACGCAGTCGCTGGCGGATGAAGCCAGGTCCGGCGGCCCGCTCGGGTAGCCGTTCACCTTCACGCTGCCGTTCTTCTGGATCACGATTGGAATGTACACCATGCCCACTTCCTGCTTGGTGCGGGCATCCATCGTGTAGGCGCACTCGGTAATCTTCACGGGTACCAGCGCCGGGTCGCCAGGCTGGTGCGGCCAGGCCTGCGGAATAGTCTTGGGCGCGGGAGCCAGTTGGGCGTCACTGCCGGCCGGCAGGGCTTCCAGTTGGGTAATCTCCAGCGCGGCAGCCAGCTTGTTGTAGGGCTTCACGGCAACCTTGGTGGCCACCTGGCGCGACCCCATCGGCTTGAAATCGCTGTACGCCGTCATCGTGGTCGAAGTGGTCGTGTAGCGCAGGGTGGAATCCTTGATGTCCAGGCAGAAGCGCGGAAACAGCAGGTCCGGATTCAGCCCGTTGGCGTGGGCTGCCGGGCTGGTTGCGCTCACGCAGTTCAGCGCTTCGCCCTCCACCAGACCGGCGACACCGGTCATTTCCACGTCAGGCTTGTAGTTGGCAGCCAGCAGGAGAGGGTTGGTCAGAGGATTGGCTACCTTCTGGTCCAGCGCGACCACGTCCAGCTTGTTGTCCTTGCGTTTGAACTGCTTCAGGTGCGACGTGCTCCATTCCTCGCCCGAAAGCTTCTTCTCCGTATACACGCGATGCCAGGTCCAGGGCGAGCTCCACCACTCCTCAAAGGTGCCGCTCTCGGTCTCGGTGCCCTTCATGGGGTCGTAGAAGGTGTAGTTGGCCTTGATGTGCCAGGGCGCAGCATCAGCCCCGGTCAGCCCGGTCACCTTGACTCCCTGGTCGAGGATGCCATGAGCCTTGTCGGACTGGGCCTGCATGGCCAATGGGGCGAGGCACGCGAGGATGGAAGCGAAAGCGATAGGTAAAACGCTTTTTAGAGACAGAGAACGCATGGGACACTCCTTGAGGACGCAAGCAGTGTACCGCAAAATACCACGGACCTGCGTGTGACCGGAGGCACGGGCGGGGAGACTGATTGAGTCTTTCCAGGGATTTACGGCCTGGGGGAAAGCGCCGGGCGGCATCCCTCGACGGAACTCCCTGCCCAAGTCAGGTTGCCCCTGCTGTCGGATTGGGAACACAGATGTGAAAAATTGGACAACTCAATTGCAGCAAGCCGGTGCGCGCTGCCAAAATTAGGAGGACAATCAAATGTATTACTAAAGATTGGCAGACTGGAACTAGAAGTGGTTACTTTCGTCTAAGATTTCGATGGCTCGCAACTCCGAGTCTGCGTTTCTCAGGCACAGCATGAGGGTTGCAGCCTGTCTTTCAGTATCTTCAAGGCCCACGGAGAGCAAATGTCGAATCGTCAGCTTCCTGCATTCATTGGTTCATCGAGTTCGAGCAACAGCATTGCCACGGCGACTTCAGGTGCAGCGGCAAAGCACAGCCGCCGAAGGCCATGGATGGCCGGACTGGCTGTGCTGGCGATGGGGTTGGCGGCAACCGCTGCCGCGCCGGCCCAGGTGGCCTTTGGGTCCGGTCCGCTGGGTACGCCCCTTGCGGCGCAGTCGGTAACGGTCACGGCAACCGTGGCCGGCCATGTCAGCCAGGTGGAAGTGCTGACCATGGGCGCATCCGGGCTGGACTATAGCGCCGCGGCGAGTGGGTCGAATTGCGTTGGCGCGAATCTCGCGGTGGGGCAGACCTGCACCGAGCAGGTGGTCTTTACGCCAACGGCTCCGGGGCAGCGGCTGGGTGCCGTGGTGCTGGTCGGCAGCGGCCAGACGCTCGGCACCTCCTGGCTTACGGGCACGGGCGCTGGCGCACTGGGTGTGTTCATCCCCGGCGTCATCGGGACGGTGGCCGGTGACGGCCAGTACTCCGCCGTGCTGGACGGCCAGCCGGCGACCGGCGCCAACCTCTTTCTGCCTACGGGCGTGGCTGTCGATGGCGCGGGCAACCTGTACATTGCCGACAGCGACCACAACCGCATACGCATGGTGACCAAGTCCACCGGGCTTATCTCCACCATTGCCGGCAACGGCAACCTGGCGTACACGGGCGACAACGGCCCGGCAACCTCGGCTAGCCTGAACACCCCCTCGAGCGTGGCCCTGGACGCGGCCGGCAACATCTACATTGCCGACACCGGCAACAACGCAGTGCGCCGGATTGACGGCGCCAGCGGCATCATCACCACCTTTGCCGGCAGCCTAACCGGCGCGCCAGGCACGACGGGCGACAACGGGCCGGCGACAGGGGCCCTGCTCAGCGGACCATGGGGCGTCACCCTGGACGCGTCCGGCAACCTGTACATTGCGGACACGGGCAATCACCGTATCCGTGAGGTTCTGCTCTCCTCCGGCATCATCAACACAGTGGCCGGCAATGGAACCACCAACTCCGACGGCAGCGGCACTTTTTCCGGCGACGGCGGCCTGGCGACGGCGGCCGGGCTCAGCGCGCCCTACGCGGTCGGGTTTGACGCGGCGGGCAACTTCTACATCCCCGACCAGGGCAACAACCGCATTCGCGAAGTGAACATCACCACCGGCAAAATCTCCACCGTGGCCGGCAACGGCGGCGCCGGGTACTCAGGCGACAGTGGGAAGGCCACCGCGGCCAGCCTCTATCACCCGCAGAGCGTGGCCTTTGACGCGGCGGGCAACTTCTACATCGCCGACACCGGCAACAACCGCTTGCGCAAGGTGAGCGGGAGCACAGGCGTCATCACCACGATCGCCGGAAGCGCCAATGCCGGATTCTCCGGAGACACCGGCCCAGCCACCTCCGCTGGACTCTACGGCCCATACTCGCTCGCGCTCGATGGACAGGGCGACATTTTCATCGCCGACTTCTTTGACAACCGCATCCGCGAAGCCCAGGCCAATCTTGCAGAGCTGGAGTTTGCCACCGCGGTGCGCCAGGGCAGCACGTCCTCACCCGAGCAGCAGGTGCTGGAAAACGACGGCAACGCGGGCCTCGACCTGACCGCGATTACCCCCGGAGCCAACACCGCGCTGAACGCGGCCGCCACCACCTGCGTAGTCGGCACGCCGGATCTCGCCAGCAACGCCCAGTGCTTCCTCGGCGGCGTCTTCGCGCCTGCCGTGTCCGGAAACCCGCTTACCGGAACCATCGACCTTACCGGCGGAACGCCGAATTCGCCACTGATCCTTGAGTTGACCGGCAATGCCCAGCCGGTCAACTCGACCGATACCGTGGTCACCGGCATCCCCAATCCCTCCAACTTCGGGGGCAATGTGAGCCTGACCGCAACGGTCACAACCGGTGCGGGAACCGGCACCCTGACCGGAACCGTGACCTTCCTGGATGGAACCACCACGCTGGCGACCAAGCTCGCGCTCAACACCGCCGGGCAGGTCAACGCCGGCACATCCACCTACACCCTGGCCACGCTCGCCGTGGGAGCCCACGCCATCACCGCGGTCTACTCCGGCGACACGCTGCATTTTGCCAGCACCTCTGCGGTCATGACCCAGACCGTCAATGAGTCGACCAAGACCCAGCTCACCTCCGGCGCCAATCCCGCCGGGTTGGGAGCCAGCGTGACGCTCACCGCAGTGGTCAGCCCGTCCAATGGCGGCGGTGTGATTCCCGATGGCACGGTCACCTTCAGCGATGGCACAACGGTGCTCACGACGGCTACCCTCGACGGCACCGGCACGGCGACCTTTACCACCTCCACGCTGGCAAATGGTGTGCATGACATCACCGCCGTCTACTCCGGCGATGCGACAAACTTCCTGCTTGGCAGTACCTCCAACAAGCTGGTCCAGGCGGTCGTCGCGCCCTCCAGCGCGTTCCTCGCCTCCAGCGCGAATCCTGCCGGCTACGGCACTCCGGTCACCTTGACCGCGATCGTCACGCCGGGCGGCAGCCTTACCCCGACCGGGGCGGTGGTCTTGCTCGATGGCGTCACCACCATCGGCACCGGCACCCTCAGCGGCAACCCTGCCACCGCGCAGATTACCTTGTCCAACCTGGCCACCGGGTCACACACCATCACCGCCCACTATGACGGAGACACGGCGAACGGCGTAAGCACCTCGCCGGCGGTCCTTGAAGTCATCACCCAGGAGGCGACCACAACCACGCTGGCCGCCAATCCAAATCCCGGCGTCTCCGGCAAGCCCGTGGTGCTGACAGCAACCGTCAAGCCCACCGCGGGAACGGAAACGCCAACCGGCAAGGTGACCTTCACCGACGGAGCCACCACGCTGGGCTCTTCGAATCTGGGCGCAGGAGGTACGGCGACCCTCAGCGTTACCCTCACCGGCGGGGCACACGCGCTTGTTGCCACCTACGCCGGCGACACCAATAACACCGGCAGCGCGAGCAGCTCGATGGCCTTCAACGTGCAGTTGGCGGCCACCACGACAGTCCTGAGCGCAGCTCCAAATCCGGCCGCGGTGCTCTCCGCCGTCACCCTGAAGGCGGTGGTTGCCGGCAACGGCGGAATGCCCACTGGCAAGGTGACCTTTGCCGCCGACGGTACAACCATCGGCACAGCCACCGTGGACGGAACCGGTACGGCAACTCTGACCTACTCCACTCTGGCCGTCGGGACCCACGCTCTCACCGCCACCTACGGTGGAGATGTGAATGACGGGGTGAGCACCTCGAGCGCCGTCAGTGAGGTTGTGGATCCAATTGCGACCGTGACCGCCCTCAGCAGCTCCAGCAGCGGAGGCGCCCCGCCGCAGGTGGTGCTGGTGGCCGTTGTGGTGGCTGTTTCCGGGCCCCCGCCGGCCGGCACGGTGACCTTCATGAACGGTGCCACGAAAATCGGCCAAGCCACGCTGAACGCCAGCGGTGCGGCATCCTACACGCCCAACCTGGCGCCGGGCACCTACAGCATCACGGCCGTCTACTCGGGCGACGCCGACCACAGCCCCTCCACTTCCGCGCCGGTCACGGTTACCACGGCAACCTCGGTCTTCTCCCTGAAGGTGACGCCGCCAACACTCACGCTCAAAACCGGCCAGAATGGAACCCTCACGGTCTCCCTGGCCTCGGTCGGCGGAGGCACAGACACCATTGGCCTCGGGTGCGGTTCGCTTCCTGCCGGGGTTAACTGCCACTTTGCCAGCTCCTCGGTGGTTCTCGCCGCCAACGGCACGAAGAGTGTCTCCCTCACCATTGACACCAATTCTCCCTTGAGCGGTGGAACAACGGCAGCCAACCGCACCGAGAACGGACCCCCCAGCCGCACCACGCGCTGGCTTGCCGGCATCTGGCTACCCCTGTCCCTGTTCTTCGGTGGCCTTTTGTGGTTCAGGCGCAGGCGGCTCGGCCCGGCATGGACAGCCATGGTCCTCTTCCTGCTGCTCTCCACCGTTGCCGTCACCGGCTGCGGAGGCTTCACCCAGACCACCGTCAAGGCCGGCACCTACACCATCCAGGTCACCGGAGTCGGCGCCAACACCAACGTTACCCAGTATCAGAACGTCACCCTGGACATTACCCAGTAGGAGAGCCATGACGAGTATTCAAGTGAAGAAGGTTGTCCTGGGGGTTATGCCGCGGCGCGGAGCCAGTCTGCTGCTGGTGCTGCTGCTGGCCTCGATCTGTGGAGTGCTGGGCGGGGCCCGGGTCGCGGACGCGCAGTCGAAGGAGTCGGCTGAGGCCGGCGGCCTGCTGGTGGACGTGGGCGGAACCGCCTCCGGCTATTACGTCGGCTACGGCCAGCGCAAGCTGCTCGGCTACTCGGCCTTTGTCGATGCCTATCCCAAGGGACGGCCCGGCGTGGAGCTGGAGTATCGCAACCTGGCCTACAACCAGACGGCGAATGTGCATCTGTCCACCTACCTTGCCGGGGTGCGCTGGGGCATTTGGGAGCGGGAGCGTGTGCAGCTCTACGTCAAGGCTCTGGCCGGGGCCGGCGAGTTCACCTTCCCCTACAACTACGCCCATGGCGGCTACCTGGTGGTGGCTCCCGGCGCTGGGGTCGATTTCCGCCTCAGCCGCCGCGTAGCCATCCGCGTGGCCGACTTTGAGTACCAGGCCTGGCCGCAGTTCACCTACGGCAACCTGCCCAGTTGGGGCGTCAGCTCAGGCATCCGCATACGCGTCTTCTAGGATTCGGTCCTAATCGACGGTGTTGTACGTAAACCGGAAGCGCAGCTGGATGTTGGGTCCGTGGAATTCGCGCGGCAGCGGTGGATAGTCGGCGCTGGTAATGGCGCCCCACGCCGCCCGGTCCAGCGCAACGTCGCCGGAGCGGCCCGTCTCGATCATCCCGTTCGGCTGCAGCCGTCCGTTGGGCAACACCGTGAACACAATTTCCACCTCGCCGCGCTTGCTGATTGGCGGGTTCACTTCTTCGGGAATCAGCGGGTCCCAGGTGCGGTAGGTCTCGTGCACCACCTTCTGCAGCCACGGGCCGAAGTCCACGCCCTGCGTGTCGGACATGATCTGCGCCCCGCCCGCCGCACTCGGGTGCTGGTTCAGCCCGCCGCCCCTGGCGCTGCCGCTGGACTGGTTATGCGCCGCATCGCGCATCGCCTGGCGCAGCTCGTCGCCCGGGTTGCTGGAGCCCATGGTGAAATTCGGCCTGGCCGGCACCGGCGCGGGGCGCGGCTGCTCAAAGGCCAGTGGCGGATTCGCCTGCGGCGCGGCGGTGGTAGCCTGCGGCGGTGGCGCCTGGACCGGAGCTTGCGGCTCCGGCTTCGTTTCCTCGGGCGGTGGCGGGGGCGCGGGCTTCTCCAACTGCTTCAGCGCCTGCTCCTGCTTCATCTGGTCCATCGTCTTCTTGTCGATCACCTGCTGGTTGGGCTTCAGAGCCGGCGGCTTGGGCTTCTGAATCTCCTTCAGCGCGTCCGGCAACTGGTCCAGGTAGGTCAGGTCCTTGCGCTTGTTGATCGCGTCAAAGGGGTCAATCACCTGCGGCGTATGCAGAATGTACTTCGGAATCCAGGTTAGTCCCGAAAACAGGATCATGTGCAGAATGATGGAGATCCAGATGCCTTCGCGGATGCGCTGGCGGCGTCGCTCGTCCTCGTACTCGCTGATTTTGTCCAGCAGCTCCCAGGTGCTGTAGTCCTCCCAGCGCGAGCTGGAGTAGCCCTTGCGCATCCGCGCGCGGTCTTCCGATGGGGTATGCCCGTGCTCCGGCTCGCCGGGTTCCGGCGCACGGTGGGTATCGGGCTCGTCGTGTGGAGTAAGGCGGATGGACATCAGTCGGTCAGGATGGCAGGTTGCTGCTGCCCGTGGGCTCTGTGTTGCTTCAGGCTCCCCGGGCTTCTCTCGTTTCTTCAGCGCTCTCGATTGTATTTTCTCATTCCCCGGCGCGGGATGACCAGCAGTACCGGTCGATTGCCCCCAACGGGCACAGACGGCGCATCGGCCCGCGAGCTTAGAATGGACTCTATCTGGTTGGACGGACGCGGGGCCGATTTGGGCGCCGGTCCCGGGAAGGAAGTTCGGCCAAGGCTCCCCAGCGGGCACGGCCAGCCGTCCGCTCCCGGGGAAAACGCCGCACGAACAGCCTTAGGAGCCGCGTTTGAAACAGTTCTTCCTCCATCTCATGAGCCAGTGGAAGCTGCTCGTCTTGCCCGCCCTTGCCAAGCTGGGATTCTGGGGCGTCGGCCTCGTCGCGCTCATCGACTCCTCCAGCCTGCCCGTCCCCATGGACCTGATTCTGGCTGGCTACGTCTGGGCCGACAAGCCCCATTTCTGGATTTACTGTCTGATGGGCGCGGCCGGCTCAGCCATCGGCGGCCTCCTCCCCTACGGCCTCGGCCGCGCCGGCGGAGAGCTCTTCCTGCTCAAGCGCGTCAACCGCCAGCGCTTTGAGGCCATGCAGCTGCGCTTTGAAAATCAGGAGTTCCTGGCTGTACTGATCCCCAGCATGTTGCCCCCGCCCACTCCCTGGAAGGCCTTTGTCTTTGCCGCCGGCGTCTTTGAAATGCGTGTGGCCCCGTTCATGCTGGCAGTCTTCTGCGGCCGGCTCATCCGCTGGCTGCTGCTCTCCCTGCTGGTGCTCAAACTGGGTCCGGGCGCGGTCGGAGTGGTCGGCGATGTCGTCCACCACCACCTCGCGCTTTTCCTCTCTGCTCTCACCTTGATCTTTGCCGCAATAGGCGTATGGGCTCTGCGGAAAAAACGCAAAGCGGGCGAACCGCTGCTCGAAACCGAAATCCCCGACGACTCGCCCCAGCCCTAGCGCAGCAGAATCCGCACCAGCGCGCCTTCCGTCAGCTCGCCAGCAACGTCCGGCACCACCAGGTAGCAGTTGGAAGCGGCAAAGGCGGCAATGTCTCCGGAACCCTGCCAGGCGACCAGGCGCACCGTCGGCTCCAGCGTAAAGTCGCACCACGCCGGCAAGAAGCGAGTCAGCCCTGCCTTGCCCCGCCAGTCGCCGCTCAGCCGAGCCAGGGCAAAGCGCGGCTGCAATGCCGTGTCCTCTGCCAGCGCCGACAGCAGCGGCAGGGCAAAGAGCTGAAAAGTCACCGCACTGGAAACAGGGTTGCCCGGCAGCGCGAAAAACGGCAGCGGCGCGCGAGTCGCCCGCCCATTCTCTGGCCGCGCAAGCTGCCCAAACGCCACCGGCTTGCCCGGCTGGATGGCCACGCCGCCAAAGAAGAACCGCGCCCCGGCCCGGCTCAGCGCCTCCTCCACCAGGTCAAAGCGCCCCACCGAGATGCCCCCGGTTATCAGCAGCAGGTCAATCCGCGAGCCCGGTGCCAGTGCCTGCGCCAGCGCGGCATCCAGGGCCTCGGCCTGGTCTCGAGCGGTAGCCAGCAGCACCGGAACAGCTCCGGCGGCGGAGACCAGCGCGGCCAGCATGGGCGTGTTGGAGTTGCGAATCTGGCCCGGCCCGGGAACCGCGTCCACCGCCACCAGCTCGTCTCCGCTCGACAGGATTGCCACCCGCGGCCTGGTGTATACGGCCACCTCGTGGCAGCCACACTGCGCAGCCAGGGCAATCTGCGCAGCGGCCAGGCGCACCCCGACCGGCAACAGCAGGTCCCCGGCACGCGCCTCCGCGCCCTGGGCCACAATGTTCTCGCCCGGCTCGATGGTGCGTGGTGCAACCTGCCGGACAAAGTTCGAAGAGTGCTCGACGTACTCCTGCATCACCACGCAGTCGGCGCCTTCGGGCACCGGAGCACCGGTCATGATTTCCACCATCTCGCCCGCTTGCAGCGCCTTGCCCGGCTGCTGCCCGGCTCGGATCTGCCCGGCCAGAAACAGGAGCTGGTGGGTGTTGGCCTCCGCCGCCCGGCACGCAAAGCCGTCGCGTGTGGAACGGGGAAACGGCGGCTGGTCCCGGTCTGCGTGGATGCCAATGGCCAGCACGCGGCCCGGTGCCACTCCCAGCGGTACCATCTCGGTCGCGGCGGTGCCAGCCGCCGGCCGCGAGGAGTGGGAGGCAGGCGCCGACCCCAGCGCGGGAATCTCTCCGCCCGCAGCCAGCGCCACCAGGAAGCGGTGCACCTGCTCGGCAGCTTCGGAATAGCGCAACAGCGGGGTCGCCATACGAAAGATTGTAGCCGCAGCAGGCCGCTTCCGCCCTGGCAACGCAACAACGGCCGCCCCGCATTGGGACGGCCGTCGTCACCTGCAACCGTGCAAGGCTACTTCTTCTTGGTGGACTTTATGTTGGTGACGACCGGCTTGGTCAGCTCGGTCATGATGCTGGTGATCTCCGGCGCGTAGGGGCCAGTCGGAGCCAGCTTCAGGTACATGTTGTAGGCATCGGCCATGCCGGCCGGCAGCACCCAGGCGTTGGTCTTCGCGTCCTGCGTCACCTTGCCCACCAGTGCCTGACCCTTCAGGTAGTAGGGCAGCGGGCTCTTCGGATCGATTGCGATGGCCTTGTCGGCCGCCGCCGCCTGCGCATCCGAGTTATTTACATTCTGGAAGACCACAGCCTCGTTGGTCAGGTAGAAGGCAGCGCGCACCGGGTTGGCCTTCACGGCTTCATCGTACTCAGTCTGCGCGGTGGCTACGTCGGCCGTCTTGCCGTCGCGGGCATACGCTTCGCCCACTCCAGCGTGCGCTCCGCCGGACAGCTCCGGGTTCGGCTTCTTTGAAGCGGCATCCAGTTCCAGCACCTTCTTGTAGGTGGCCACCGCATCGTCGTACTTCTTCAGGCCCAGCTGGGCGCTGCCCAACTCGTACCAGAGCAGCACGCCGTCCGGCTTGGCGGCGGTGTCCTTCAGCATCAGCGCTTCGGCCTCGTCGTACTTCTTGTCCTTGTTGTCCTGCCGAGCCGTACCCAGGTCCGCATTCAGCGTTTTGATGATCTGGTTTTTCTGCATGATCTCGGAGTTCTTCTTCTTGAACTCCTCCACCTGCTTGCGCTGTTCCGGCGTCATCTTGTCCAGGTAATCCTTGCGGGACATATCGATGTCCTGCTGCGTGTCCTGGCCGTCAACCACCTTCACGTTGTCAATCTCGTCGATGAACTTGCCTTCCGGCGTATCCGGCATCTTGTAGATGATCGAGTAGGTGCCTGCACTCGCTCCGGTCACGACAAAGTCGCCCGTCGCCGACACAGGTGCGGAGAACTTCGCGGTGTGGCCGCCGTCGGTTGACAGGCTTACTGTGCCTACGCCCTTGGGCATACCGGTGGGGTCAAGCACACGGCCGTGGACCTTGCCGGTCGTGGCGTCCTGGGCCATGCCCGCGACGGAAAACAGTGCTACCGCGGCGAGCGAAAGCAGAAATTTGAGCTTCATGTTCTTCTCCTTGCAAACTGAGATCGTGTGGACTGCGTCATAAGTTTCCGTGCGTCAGGAATCTCCAGCCGAATCACTGGCTGTATCCGTATACGGGATGGGATCGGGTACACCAGCGGCCGCAAATGCGCGCAGGCGCAAGACACAACTTTCGCATTGGCCGCAGGCTTCCCGCTCTTCCCGGTAGCACGACCACGTTACATCTAAAGGCGCCCCGCATTCAAGGCCCGTCTCAATGATCTGGGCTTTGCTCAAGCGGATGAGCGGCGTAAACACTTCAATTGCGCCATCCCGCGTGCCGGTGCGGATCACTTGCTGAAAGGCCTCGTAATACGCTGGCCGGCAGTCCGGGTAGCCACTGCTGTCCTGCTCCACCGCGCCAATGTAAATGCGCGTGGCTCCCACCACCTCAGCCCAACTCACCGCCGCGGAAAGAAAATGGGCATTCCGGAACGGCACATAGGTCACCGGAACATGCTCACCAATGGCCTCGGCTGGCCCCGCGTCGGGCACGGCGATCCGTCTGTCGGTCAGGGCCGACCCGCCAATCTGGCGAAAAATATCGATGTTCAAATGCAGAAAATGCGCAATGCCAAGCCGCTCCGCAACGGCCCGAGCCGAGGCCAGTTCGCGGGCTTCGGTCCGCTGCCCGTAGCTGAAGTGCAGCGCATAGGCCTCAGTCTCCCGCGCCGCCATGGCCGCCGTCACGCAACTGTCCATGCCGCCGGAGAGGCAGACAACAGAACGGGGACGCTGGGCGACAGAACTCTCCACCAAACCATCCTACCCTGCGCGGCTGTGTCACGGTATGTGGCCCACGTCACACGAGTCCCGCAATGGGGGATTTTCCCAGACTGCGGGAAACTCCGCGCGATTCCCCAGTCCTCCAGCCCGCCCGCCTACAATAAAGCAGCATGACGACAACGATTCGCAAAGCCCAGCGCGCCGATGTGCCGCTCATCCTGGAACTCATCCGCGGCCTCGCCATCTACGAGCGAGAGCCCGACGCGGTCAAGACCACTGAGGCTGACCTGCTCCGCGACGGATTCGGCCCGGAACCCTACTTCCACTGCCTCATCGCCGAGCACGACGGCCACCCCGCCGCCTTCGCCCTCTACTTTTTCAACTACTCCACCTGGCTCGGCCGCCCCGGCCTTTACCTTGAAGATCTCTTCGTCCAGCCGGAGTTCCGCGGCCTCGGCATCGGCAAGGCCCTCCTCGCCCAGGTGGCCGCCATCGCCATCGAAAAAGACTGCCCCCGCCTGCAATGGGAAGTCCTCGACTGGAACACCCCCGCCGTCGATTTCTACCGCGCCCTCGGTGCGGATTTCCTCGACGAATGGCGCAACGTTCGCATGACCGCCGACTCCATTGCCGCGCTCGCCGCCCACGCGCCGGGGCTGACGGAAACAGGCGTCAAATAGCCTTGCTGGAGGCGGCGATGACCGTGTACAACCCAGCACATCCGGGCGAAATCCTCCGCGAATATCTCGCCGGGGTGCCCGTGGGAGAAGCCGCACAAGCCGTCGCGGCCAGGCTTGAAACGGGCAACCCTTGAGATGATGCCCAGAACGTGGAAAGAGAGGGAATCTCGCGGATTACACGAGGATCGTGTACACTTGTTTCGTATGAAGAACATCACCTTGAGCGCCGACGAAGACCTCATCGAGCAGGCACGGTTGATCGCGCGCGGCCAGCACCGCACCTTGAACGAGGCCTTTCGCGAGTGGCTGACGCAATTTTCTCAGAGCGCGGGCGACGCCCAGGGCTTCGATGCGTTGATGGGCCGCTTGCGGCATGTCAATGCGGGACAAAGCTTCAGCAGGGACGAGATGAATGAGCGATAGGTTCTTCCTGGATACCAGCATTTTCGTCTATTCCTTCGACCAAAACGCACCCGCCAAGGCCCAAAGATCCGCGCAACTGATCCGCCAGGCGCTCACCACGCAAAAGGGCGTCATCAGCTATCAGGTTGTCCAGGAGTTCTTCAACGTGGCGTTGCGCAGGTTCGCCCAGCCCATGCAGCCGACCGACGCCAGTCAATATCTCGGCACCGTCTTCCGCCCATTGCTGGCAGTGCATTCCTCACAAGCCCTCTATGCCGAGGCATTGCAGCTCCAGGCCAGCAGCGGATTTTCCTGGTACGACGCCCTGATCGTCTCGGCTGCCATTCAGGCCAAGTGTGACTTCCTGTATACCGAGGATCTCCAGCACGGCCAGCGCTTCGGTGCGCTTCAAGTCAGAAATCCATTCCTCTGATTCTTCGGAATCGAGGCGGCAGCCGTCCTAAGCCGGAGCGTCCGCAGACGGACGGCGGGTAGCACACAGAATTTGGAGAACTCATTGACCGGAACACGAATCATCAAAGTAATCGGCGGCGGCCTCGCCGGCCCTGAGGCCGCCCTCACCGCGGCTCGCCTCGGCTGCCATGTCGAACTCTACGAGATGCGCCGCGAAGTCGAGGGCAAGCTCGTCCTCACCCCGGCCCACGAAACCACCGACTTCGGCGAGCTGGTCTGCTCCAACTCGCTCAAGAGCGAAAGCCCCAACACCGCTCCCTGGCTGCTCAAGCAGGAGATGCGCCGCGCCGGCTCCCAGCTCATCGCCCTGGCCGACGCCACCGCCGTCCCCGCCGGCCACGCTCTGGCCGTCGATCGCGTTGAATTCTCAAAGAAAATCGCCGAGGCCATCGCCGCCGAGCCCCGCATCACCGTCATCCGCGACGAAGTCACCGACCTCGATCTCAGCGGCGACACCATCACCATCGTCGCCACCGGCCCGCTCACCTCCGACGCCCTCAGCCGCCGCATTGCTCAGCTCACCGGCGCCGGCCAGCTCGCCTTCTACGACTCCATCTCCCCCATCGTCGATGCTGAAACCATTAACATGGACAAGGTCTTCTTCGCCGCCCGCTGGGGGAAGGGAACTGCCGACTACATCAACTGCCCCATGACCCGCGAGCAGTACGCGGTCTTCTACGAAGCGCTCACCACCGCCGAGCAGGCTGAGGCCAAGGAGTGGGAGCAGGCCGAGTACTTCGAGGGCTGCCTGCCCATCGAAATTCTCGCCAAGCGCGGCGTCGACACCCTCCGCTTCGGCCCCATGAAGCCCGCCGGCCTCGACGATCCCAAAACCGGCCGCTGGCCCTACGCCATCGTCCAGCTTCGCCAGGAAAACCTCCGTGCCGACAGCTACAACCTCGTCGGCTTCCAAAATCACCTCAAGTTCGGCGAACAGGCCCGCGTCCTGCGCCTGATTCCCGGTCTGGAAAACGCGAAGTTCCTCCGCTACGGCCAAATCCATCGCAATACCTACATCTGCTCGCCCGCGGTGCTTGACGACCGCCTGCGCATGAAGCAGCATCCCTCCATCCTCTTCGCCGGGCAAATCTCCGGCGTCGAAGGCTACACGGAGTCCATCGCCTCCGGCCTGCTCGCCGGCCTTTACGCTGCCTCCATCGCCCACGGCCACGAGCCGGAAGCCGCGCCCCGCCAAAGCGCTCTCGGCTCGCTCACACACTACATCACCCACGCCGACCCCGCCGACTTCCAGCCCGCCAACATCACCTTCGACCTCCTCGTGCCTCTCGAAGAAGAGCTGCGCAAAAAAGTCCGCGACAAAAAGGAGCGCCATCGCCTCGTCTGCGAGCGCGCACTGGCCGCCTTTGACGCCTGGTGGCAGCAGCGCAACGCGCTCGGCTTGGCGAGTCAAGACTGATTGTTCTTCCGCGGCCGCCGATAACCTCATTGCGGTTTGGAGCATGGGGGCAGGCATGGACGGTTCTCTGGTGCAGACGTTTTTCGGCAGCGAGGCAACCCAGTACTCATTCGGACTCCTGCTCAGCGGATACACCATCTGGCGCTCCACTGCGCTCTTTGCCGCGCCCACTCACTCCGCCGCCCCGGCTCCTGAATGGCCCGCGCACCTGCTCCGCGGCTGGCTATGGTTCTGCGGCTCCCTCGGCTGGCTCGTCTTCCTTGGCCTGCTCATCAGCAGCGTGCCCCTGCCCGCGGCCCCTTGGGGCATGGCCGTTCTACCCCTCTTCGCCATCCTGGCAAACGGGCTTTTCATGCACTCGTTTTCCTCCCGCGCACGCCGCCCGCAATCAATCCGGAATTCCCGCCCCGTCGCACTCCACAACGGAGCTCAAAAATCCATCTGAGTCCCCCCGCACCTGTGGTACGCTTGCGGCGAACACTCATGCGCCCCTATTCCGCTACCGAAGCTATCGGCCCCGCCATCGAGCGTACCAAGCAGTATCTCTACCAGCCCCTGCGCTGGGGACGCCTGCTCAAGCTCACCCTCGTCGCTCTCCTCACGGAGGGCGGCGCTTCCAGCTGCAACTTCGGCGGAAATCACTTCCCCTCCGGCAGCCACCCGGGCACATCCATGCCTTTTTCCTGGCCCCACATCACCATGCCAGGCATCGCCGCCATTGTAGCCATCTCCCTCGCCGTCATGATCGTCGTAATTCCCATCGGAATCTTCATCAGCTACCTGGTCATCCGCCTCCGCTTCAGCTTCTTCGACTGCGTCCTCACTGGCCGCGACCGCATCGGCCAGGCCTGGAGCCGCTACCACCGCCAGGCCATGCGCTATCTCGGCATGTCCCTCATCGTCGGCCTCGCCGTCTGGGTCGTCCTTGGCGCGCTCGGCCTTACCTTCTGGCTCCACTACAAGACCCTCTTCCAGGCCATCGGCTCGGACCACTCTCCCGGCTTTGCGGATTTTCTTCCCCTCATCGCCCTCGCCGTTCCCCTCATCTTCGTCCTCGCCGTGGTGCTCGCTGTCGTCGAAACAGCCATGCGCTATCTCATCCTGCCCCGCATGGCCCTCGAAGACGCCTCCATCCGCGAAGCCGTCAGCGATGTCTGGGACGACATCCGCACCGAGCCCGGCGCTTTCTTCGTCTTCTGGTTTATGAAGTGGCTCGTCGCCCTCGTAGGAGGCATCATCGGCGTAATCGCCTTGATGGTGCCCTTCCTTGTCCTGGTGATCGCTGGCGTCCTCATCGGGCTCATCCTCAAGGCCATCTCCACCACGCTGCTCTTCCTGCTTGGCATTCCCGCCCTGGTACTCGTCGGCGCCGCCTTCTTCCTCGCCCTCATCGTGCTCTCCGGCACCATCGGCACCTTCCGCCGCAGCTACGCCATCCTCTTCTACGCCGGCCGCCTGCCCCAGATGGCTGCCATCCTCTGGCCCGCGCCTCCAGCCGCACCACTGCCGAACCCCGTTTCGCCCTGGCAAGGCCCGCCCAGCGATGCATCCACCCCGCCCCTCGGCTGACCTCGAACCCGGCCCACCCTGCGCAAACGCTACGGCCCCGAAATATACCGACTCCTGCAACCGCGTCCCCCGCTGGTGGCCACGCTTTTGATTTGTCTGGGAATTGCTGCCACAATGGCCACCATGACTTCCGCCACGCTCTTGCGAATTGCGTGCCTCACCCTGGCCTGCGCCCTTGCCGCGCCCTCGCCGGCCGAGCAACCCGCCGCCCAGCCCTCAGACACCCAGCCCACCGAAGCAGACCAGCTCGCCAACCACGTCCGCGAGGCCATGCTCCGCTACCGGACCCTCCTGCCCAACCTCATCGCCAACGAACACAGCGACTCCCAGGTCTTCCTCAAGGGCAAGTTAGCCCGCGCCGTCCACCTCGAAGCTGAACTCACCATGGTTCACCCCGGCCCAGGCTCCAAGAGAGCACAGTTCTTTCTCGAAACCCGCCATTACCTTTCCGCGGACGGACATCCCATCTCCGAGGCGCCCGACAACATTCCCCTGCTGGTCACCGATGTCTTCGCCAACCTCAACCCTCAGTTATTCGAGCAAGATTCCAAGGGCTGCCATCGCTTCCTCGTAGAACACCCCGGCGACGGCTCCCTCTGGCTCGACATCGCCGCCGCCCCCGATCTTGCCACCCACGCCGACCAGTGTCCCGGCGTACTCCCGCAGTCCCTTTCCCGCTACCGCATTGACCCCGCGAGCTTTGAAGTCCTTGAGGTGGATCGCCCGATCCAGTTGCGCAATGATCTCCAAACCAATCAGCCGAAGGGCCAGCCCGAGTTCTGGCGCTTCCGCTCCCATGTCACAGTCGTACGCGTTGTCCTCGGCGATGCCACCTTCCTGCTGCCCACCCGCATGGAAGCCGAAATCGTCAACGAACAGCTCCATCTGCGCCGCACCGCCGCCGTCACCTACACGGACTACCACCGCTTTGCCTCCGACGCCACCATCCTGCCCGCAAACGAAACAGGGGACCAGCATCGCTGATCCCCTGTTTCATCCTCGCAAGCATCTTCCGCCCGCTATTTGTCCTTCTTCTTGTTCCTCGGCTTCACCTTGAACCAGATCGGCGTCCCTTCAAACCCGAACGCCTCCCGCATCTGGTTCTCCAGGAATCGTTCAAAGGCAAAGTGCAGCTTCACATCCCGGTCCACAAACAGCACAAACGTCGGCGGAGCCACCGCGGCCTGCGTAATGTAGAAAATCCGCATCCGCTTGGCCATCGGCACCGGCGCTCGCTGGAAGTCGATCGTCTCCAGGAACCGGTTGATCTGCCCCGTCGTCACGCGCTTGCGCCTGTTGCCGCCCACGCGCCGAACGGCCTTCAGCACCTTGTCCAGGTTTTCACCCTCAAACGCAGAAATAAAGATCACCGGCGCATAAGCCAGGTACTTCAGCGATCGCCGCACCTGCTCCTCGTACACTGCCCGGTCCGCCGGCGGTTTCCCGTCCGTCCGCTTCGTCGTCACCAGGTCCCACTTGTTGATCAGGATGATCACTGACCTGCCGCTCTCATGCGCATACCCGCCAATGTGCGCGTCGCTGGCCGTTACACCCTCCGTCGCGTCAATGATCAGCAGGGCCACGTCGCACGACTCCAAATGCCGCCTCGCCATTACCACGCTCAGCTTTTCCGCCATCAGGTGCGTCTTGCCCTTGCGTCGGATGCCGGCCGTGTCAATGATCCGCAGCCGCTGGCCCTCGTACTCAATCACCTCGTCCACCGCGTCCCGCGTCGTGCCCGCAATCGGCGATACAATCGCCCGTTGGGTCCCCGTCAGCGCATTCAGCAGCGTCGATTTGCCTACGTTCGGCCGCCCGATAATGGCCACCGCCGTCTCATGCAACTCGTACTCGCCGTGCGTCCGGTGCAGCGGCTCATCGCTGCCTGACGGTGTTGACGGCGCGCCCTCGTACTCGTCCGAGTCAGACTCTTCTTCCGCCTCTTCCGTGTCCTCGTCCAGGCCCGGCTCGTCGGTCTCCGGCCCCATGTCCTCGCCGATTTCGTCTTCCTCGTCCTCGTCGAACACCGCATCTTCAATGTCTTCTTCTTCGGCGTCCAGCGGCTCCTGGTAGGGGTCGTTCTTGTGCACAATCCCGCTCGCCACAGGTGCCGGCAGCCGATCGAAGATCGCGTCCAGCAGGTCGCCAATGCCCAGCCCGTGCTCCGAGCTCAGCATGAAGACTTCCTTGATGCCCAGCCGGCGGAAATTCTCTGATTCGGCGGCCAGCATCGCCGTCTCCACCTTGTTCACCACCAGGTACACCGGCTTGCCCCCACGGATCAGCATCCTCGCCAGGTCAATATCCGGCGACGCCAGCTCCGTCCGCGCATCCACCATGAACAGCAGCAGATCCGCCTCCGCCAGGGCCACACGCGCCTGTGCGTAGATCTCGCTCGGAATCAGCTCCGCATCGTCCGGCACAATGCCGCCCGTATCCACCAGGCGGACAATGCGCCCATCCCACTCCACGTCCCCGTAGATGCGGTCGCGCGTGATTCCCGGCTCGTCGCCCACAATCGACCGGCGAGAGTGGGTCAGGCGGTTGAACAGCGTGGACTTGCCCACATTGGGCCGCCCGACAATTGCCACCAGCGGCAGCATCGAACTGGCCGGCGTGGAGGGTACGACTGACTTGTGATACTTCGACAAAACGAACTCCAGTTGCCGTTCCTTGGGGCTGGCGCACACCAGGCGCACCCTGCCCGAGGGGAAATCGGCGTACCCTCATCTCTCTATTGTCTCTTAGTTCCAGATACGCTGCACGCCGTATTGGTCAAAGATGCTGTCGTCGCTCAAGATAGGGATGCCCAACAGGAGCGATTGGGCAATCAGCAGCCGGTCAAACGGGTCCCGATGGTGCGAGGGCAATAGCCCGGAGCGAATCACCTGCGCTGTTGTCATCGGGATCATGGAAAACCCCGCCGCAACCTCACGCTGCTCAAAATCGACCAGCAACTCCATCGCGTCCAGCTTGCCGATACCCACCTTGATGGCAAGTTCCCAGGGGATCACCGGCGAAATCAGAATCTCCCATCGCACATCGGTCATCAGATCGAGAACCCGTGCCGGAAGTTGCGTCGGCGATTGCCGAAACCAGTAATACGCATGCGTGTCCAGCAGATATCTCATGCCACCGGTTCCGAAGCGGCAGGTTCATCGGACTCTTTCCGCGCAGACCCGGCCTCCGGAATCATCCACCCAAAGCCATACTCCACCATCTGCTCATCGGTCAGTGGGTCGAAGACGCTGGAGTCCACAGGCGGCAAGTGCGCAAATCCGCCCATCGTCCGCTTGCCCGGCCCTTCGACGGGCGCAATCGGCACCACCCGCGCCACAGGCTTCTTCCCGCGCATCACAATCACTTCCTGCCCCGCCTCAGCTTCCCTCAGCAGCCGCGAGAAATGTGTCTTCGCCTGGTGCACCGTATACGCCATGGACTAAGTATACTTAGTCCACTATTCCGCGGCAATCGGAAAGGCTCCAAATCCCATGCCCACACCCTCCCAATCCGACCCTTTCGATCTAGCCCGCTTCGTCGAGGCCCAGGCACCACTCGTCGAGCAGGTCCGCAGCGAACTCCGCACCGGCCGCAAGCGCGGCCACTGGATGTGGTTCGTCTTCCCCCAGATGCGCGGCCTCGGCTTCAGCGAAACTTCCCGCTACTACGCCATCGCTTCCCGCGAAGAGGCAGCAGCCTACCTCAAACATCCCCTCCTCGGCCCCCGCCTCATCGACTCCACCCGCCTCGTCCTCGCCGTTCCCCGCCGGACCAGCGAAGAGATCTTCGGCGAAATCGACAGCCTCAAATTCCGCTCGTCCCTCACCCTCTTCGCCGCCGTCACCCTCCGCGAACCGGTCTTCCAGGAGGCCCTGCAACGCTTCTTTGCCGGCCAGCCCGACCCCGCCACGCTCGACCTGCTGGAGTAAGATCGACTCGATTCCCCGACGATTTCGCTAATAAGGCCACTCGTTATTTTAGTTTTTACATAAAATCGATAATAACGAGTATTCTTATTTTCGTTTCAGGTGGATAATGAAAATAATCGAGTTCCTTGTTTTCATCTCGCGGGAGCATCATGGCATCCATTCCGGGTCTGACAATCCAGTTTCAGGGGTATTCGGCATTTGTGCCGGCTCCGTTGCCGCCACCGCTGGAGTGGACACCACGCCTACTCCGCGCCCTATCAGATGCCGATGGGTTGCTCGGTAAACTCGCCGGTGAGGGAGCACAATTGCTCAACCCGCATATCCTCATCCGCCCCTTCATCCAGCGGGAGGCGGTGCTTTCCAGCAGAATTGAGGGCACGCAGGCGACTTTGGGCGAGTTGCTGGCTGCCGAAGCGGGCGCAGCAGTCGAGCGAAGCCCGGATGATCTGCGCGAGGTCGGCAACTACGTCGCCGCTCTGGAGCATGGCATTGCTCGTCTGCGCGAGTTGCCCATCTGCGTCCGCCTGGTGCGCGAGCTGCACGAAAAGCTCATGACCGACGTGCGTGGACACAGCGCAGCACCAGGAGCGTTCCGAACCATCCAAAACTGGATTGGTAAGCCGGGCAGCACGTTGGCAACCGCAAACTACATTCCTCCCCCACCCGGCGAGCTTGCTCCTTGCCTGGCGGCCTGGGAGCAATTCCTCAACGCCTCAGAGCTGCCTTCGTTGGTCACCATCGCTCTCGCGCACTATCAATTTGAAGCAATCCACCCGTTTCTTGACGGCAACGGGCGTGTGGGACGGCTGCTGATCACGCTGTTTCTCATCGAGAGAGGAATTCTTCCCACTCCGCTGCTCTACCTCTCAGCTTTTTTTGAGGCTTCCCGGCCTGAGTACTACCGGTATCTCCGCGCGGTCAGTGAACACGGCGCCTGGGCCGATTGGGTGGAATATTTTCTGCTGGGCATCGCGCGCATGTCGGAAGACGCCCTCAGACGATCCGTCCGGATTACCTCGCTCCTGGCAGGATGGCGAATCCTCCTTGGCGGCGAATCCAGCAAGCCGCCGCAGCGTCTTCTCGCGCTTCTCGCATGCAATCCATTTGTCACAACTACCGGGCTCGCTGCTGAGTTGAAGATCGCCTATACTACCGCGCAACGCGCAATAGATCTCTTACAGCACAAGGGGATTCTCTTCCAGATAGGGGAGGCAAAGAGGGGACGCGTCTACTGCGCTAAAGCCCTGCTGCAGATTCTTGAGGAGCCGGCACAACTCGGCGGCAGCAGTCCAGCCACAACCCGTTAGCTGACCGGATGGCCCCTCGGCCAGGCCGAACGTACCAAGCTTTCGCTTCAAAGCAGGTACCTTCAGCGAACAATTGCGACGAGCATACCATGCAACCAATGGGGAAAACGCCCCGTCACCCCCAACCCCGCTACTATGGAGGTAGCCCCTCAACCGGGAACGAGGTCACCCCCTTTGGCGGAGAATCCTGCACAAAATCCGACCCGCCCCAGCGCTTCGCCCACGCTGCCCACGCTCTTCGCCTTCTTTGCCCCCGGCGGCATGTTGGCCAACTCGTCGCTCCCCTACGAGTACCGTCCCGGCCAGCTCGAAATGGCCAAAGCCGTCGAACGCGCCCTCGACGAGCGCCGTCACCTCATCGTCGAGGCCGGCACCGGCACCGGCAAAACCCTCGCCTACCTGGTGCCCGCCCTCCGAATGGCCCTTGAAACCGGCCGCCGCGTCATCATCTCCACCGGCACCAAGGCCCTGCAGGACCAGCTCTACCTCCGCGACATCCCATTCCTCGAGTCGCTCCTCGGCCCGCTCAAGGTCTGCACCATGAAGGGCCGCTCCAACTACCTCTGCCGGCACAAGCTCGTCACCCTCACCCGCCAGCCCATCCTCTCCGGACTCGAAGAAATCGACCAGTACCAGAAGATCTCCGCCTGGGAGCAGGAAACCGAAACCGGCGACCGCGCCGAGCTCGCCGGCATCCCCGAGTCCAGCCAGCTCTGGTCCCGCCTCGACGCCCGCTCCGAGGCCTGCCTCGGCTCAACATGCCCCGACTACCAGCGCTGCTTCATCACGGAAATGCGCCGCAAAGCCCAGGAATCCGACGTCGTCATCGTCAACCACCACCTCTTCTTCGCCGACCTCGCCGTCAAGCAGCAGGCCGCCGGAGCGCCCGATGTCGGCGTCCTCCCCGAAGCCTCCGCGGTCATCTTTGACGAGGCCCACGAGCTCGAAGACATCGCCAGCAGCTACTTCGGCGTCTCCGTCAGCAATCTCCGCTTTGAAGAGCTGGCCCGAGACACGGAAACCGTCCTCAAAGGCCGCGACTCCCTCGCCTCCGGCGCATACTTCTCTGCCCAACAACTTCGCGACCGCTCCCGCCTCTTCTTCGCCCAGCTCCCCATCGCCCAGGACGGCCGCCAGCCCTTCGACGCCCGCGAAGAGTTCCTCGAAACCCAGGGCGACCTCTACCTCAGCCTGCGCAACGGCCTCGTCCGCCTTGACTCCGAGCTCGACCAGCTCCGCGGCGTCGATGAGGCGCCCGGCCTGCGCAAACGCGTTGCCACGCTCAAGGCCGAGCTCGAATTCGTCCTCGAATCCTCCTCCGGAAACATGGTCTACTGGCTGGAACGCCGCATGGCCGCCGGCTCCGCCAAGGGCCGCGACGCCATGATGCACAGCTCCCGCGCCATCTTCATGCAGGCCACGCCCATTGACGTCTCCTCGCTCCTCGACGAGCAGCTCTTTCAGAACTTCCCCACCGTCGTGCTCACCTCCGCCACCCTCACCGTCCAGGGAGGTTTTGCCCACGTCCGCCGGCGCCTCGGCCTGGCGGAAGACTCCCACGGTGCCCGCGAACTCGTCGTTCCCTCCCACTTCGACTACCAGAAGCAGGCCCTGCTCTACCTGCCGCCTGAAATGCCCGACCCCCGCTCCCCAGACTTCCAGGACGCCGCCGCCCGTTGCATCCGCCGCGTTGTCGAAATCACCAAAGGCCGCGCCTTCTGCCTCTTCACCAGCTACGCCCAGATGCGCCAGCTCTACGAGCGCCTGCTCCCGGTGCTGGATTACCCCATCCTGCTCCACGGCACAGCGCCCCGCAACGTTCTGCTCCAGCAGTTCCGCGAAACCCCCAACGCCATCCTCTTCGGCACCGCCAGCTTCTGGCAGGGCGTCGATGTCCAGGGCGAGGCCCTGAGTTGCGTCATCATCGACCGCCTGCCCTTCGCCGTCCCCAACGACCCGGTCGTCTCGGCGCGCATGAAGGCCATTGAAGAGGCCGGTGGCAAGCCCTTCTTCGACTACCAGGTCCCCGAAGCCGTCATCACCCTCAAGCAGGGCTTCGGCCGCCTCATTCGCTCGCTGGAAGACCGTGGCGTCCTCGTTCTGCTCGACCCCCGCATCAAGCAAATGCGCTACGGCCAAACCTTTCTCGCCAGCCTGCCTCCCTACCGCGTCACGCAGAACATTGCGGATGTGGCCGAGTTCTGCTACCAGTAACGGCGATCCTCAGGCCCAGTCCTGGGCTCCATGCACGATTCGTATTATGTGTACGAATCCGCCCTCCAGAGCGTAGACGATCAGGTAGGGGGGCGGCGCAAGCCCCAGCTCGCGGGTATTTGAAATTCGTCCTTTTCTGCCCTTTGCTGGAGACTTGCGCAACGCTCTCGCCGCAGCATAGATCCGCTGCAACGTTGGCAAGGCGAACGAAGAATGATTATGACTCAAATAGAAGTTGATCTCTTCCAGGTCGTTGGCTGCGGCAGACGACCAGCGTAGCCGCTTCACCCCTGCTGCATCCGCGCAAATCGCGCGTCCATCACTTCCTCTTCCAGAAACTCGCCGCGCGTGAACTGGTCTAGCCCCACCTGAACCTGCTGAGCGAAGCGCTTCTCTTGCTCCACCAGGCGATCCACGGCTTCCGCCAGCAGATCCTGCGCGGGGCGACCGGTACGGCTCGCGAGGCTGGCAAGGTCGGCTTCTTGTCAATCCGGAAGTGTGAGGTTCATAGCCCCTGCGTAGGATCATCTCAATCCGCTGTCAAGCACCGGAAGTACCCGCGCAGCATTCGTCTCCCGCCTGTCCAACCAGCCCAGGCGGTACAATCAACACAACCCAGGGGCCACGCCATGTCCAAAAACTTCTACATCCTCGCCGCAACCCTCGGCTTCTTCGCCCTCATCTCCGGCGGCATGGTCTTTATCCCCTCCAGCTTCCAGCCCGGCCTGCCCGCCAACGGTTCCCTCTGGAAGACCCTGGCCCTCATGCTCCTCTCCGCCGCGCTCCTCTCTGCCCTCGTCGGCGCCATGAGCAACCTCTTCGAGCAGGTCGATCGCCGCAGCGAAGAGCGACGCATCCTCGAGCGCCAGCGCCGCCGCAAATCCTGATTCCGTCCCGCAAGCACTAAAATAGACGCAGAGGCAAAACCGGCCTCGCGCCCGGGAAGCTTCCCCAAGAGAGACGAGCGACAACCATGTATGAAGTCACAGTGGAGGCGGGTTTTTCCTCCGGACATTACCTGCGCAACTATCGCGGCAAGTGCGAAAACCCCCACGGCCACAACTACAAGGTCCGCGTCACCCTCATCGGCCGCGAACTCGACTCCACCGGACTGCTGCTCGACTTCAAGCTCCTCAAAACCGTCATGCGCCCCGTCATCGAGCGCATCGACCACCAGATGCTCAACGACATCGAGCCCTGGACCGAGCTGAACCCCTCGGCCGAGAACATCGCCTGCTACTTCTACCAGCAGACCAGCGTCCAACTGCTCGAAATGACCGCCGGCCGCGTTCGCGTCAAAGACTGCACCATCTGGGAAACCGACTCGACCACCGCCACCTACTACGAATAGGCGCACGCACCCCCGCACAGCCCACAGGCCAGCGCGTTTCGATCCGGTTGGAAGTGTGTGGGCGGCTATTCGGCCAATGCCCGTTCGGCAATCAGCACAGGAATCCCGTCAATCAGCGGATAGCTCCGCCCGCAGCCCCGGCACCTGATCGCGCCTCCGGCCAGCGCCAGCTCTCCCTGGCACGCCGGGCAGGCCAACTGCTCCAGCATCGCCGGGCGAAACTCCACGGATTGAGGATTGTTCTCAGCCATCGGCAGGGATCTCGGCGTACGCTCTACTGCACGGTTTCCGCAGCAGCAGGGCCAGTGCCGGCGCGCGGTTCCCGTCGCGGCGGCAGGCTCGCCAGCTCCTGCTCAATGCTGGCATTCACCCCGGCTTTGGCAAACTCAATGGCCACCCGGATGCTGTTGTAGATGGCAATTTCGTTCGAAGACCCGTGCCCGATAAAGCACGCTCCGCGCACTCCCAGGAGAGGCGCGCCACCGTACTCGTTGTAGTCCAGCCGCCGGCGGAAGTCGTTGAAAGCCTTGCGGCTCAGCATCGCGCCCACCTGCGCCGTCACAGTCTGGTTCAAAGACTCGCGCAGCAGATCGCGGAACAGCCGCCCAATTCCCTCGGCCGTCTTCAGCGCCACATTGCCCACAAAGCCGTCGCACACAATCACGTCCGCGCGGCCGTTGAAAATGTCCCGCCCCTCCACGTTGCCGATAAAGTGGAACGGCAGCGCCTTCAGCAGGGGAAAAGTCTCCCGCGTCAGCTCGTTGCCCTTGCTCTCTTCCTCGCCAATTGACAGCAGCCCAACCCGCGGCCGCGCAATCTTCAGCACGGAACGCGCAAACACCTCGCCCATAATGGCGAACTGTTCCAGATTGTATGGTTTGCAGTCCACATTCGCGCCCACGTCCAACAGCACGCAAGGCGACCCAGTCACCGTGGGCATGCTCGTCGTCAGCGCCGGGCGGTCCACGCCGGGCAACGCGCCCAGCACCATCTTGGCCGTGGCCATGGCGGCGCCGGTGTTGCCGGCCGTCACAAAGCCCGCCACCTGCTTCTCCCGTACCAGCTTCAGGCCAACGCGCATCGAGCTGTCCCGCTTGGTGCGGACAGCGTGCGCAGCTTTCTCCTCCATGCCGATCCTCTCGGAGGCATGGTGGATCACGATGGGCAGATCTTCGTCTTCCAGGTATTCGTCCAGCAGGTCGCGCAGTTCCCGCTCTGGCCCCACCAGGTGCACCCGCACCGGCAGCTTCTTGCAGGCCAGAATCGCCCCGCGAATCTCCGGCTCAGGCGCCTTGTCGGAACCATAAGCGTCGAGCGCAATGTCGATCAGAGCACCGGATGGCGTGAGCAGCGACGATGAGACCATGCGCGAACCTCGGAAAAAACTAGCTGACAGCTTCCTTGGGTTCCAGGTAAGCACGGCTCTTGTACTCGCCGCACTTCGGGCAGGCGCGATGCGGCAGCTTCTTTTCCTGGCAGTTCGGGCAAACCGACAGGGAACCCGTCGTCAGGAAGTCGTGGGAGCGGCGAAGCGCGGTGCGGCGCTTGGAATGACGCCGTTTCGGATTAGGCATGGTCGTGTTCCTTTCTCGTTACCGGCTCAGGCAGTGTTGGTCCGCGCGCAACCCCTGCGCACGGTACGCTCCGCCTTGAGCGTGGAAGAGACTTACGCGAAGTCTTTTTCCGGAAAAATCAGCGCCTTCAGGACTTGATCTTGCTGCCCAGATCCGCCAATGCTCCCCAGCGCGGGTCGCTCGGAGCATCCCCACAGGAACAGGCTACTTCGTTACGATTCTGGCCGCAGCGAGGACAAAGTCCCTTGCACTCTGGCTGGCATAGCGTCCGGGCCGGCAGGGACAGGAGCACCTGTTCCCGGAGCACGTCTTCAAGCGCAAGGCCGCCATCCTCATAATACCCGATTTCCGTCTCTTGTGTGGAGATGGCGTGCTCGGCTCCGTTCGCATCCACCTCAGCGGGACGGAAAAGCAGGTCGTACTCCCCCGCCAGGTCCTGTCGCACCGGCTCCACGCAGCGCGCGCAGGGAGCTTCAAAGGTCCCGGAAAACGTGCCCCGCAGACGAATATCGGCCACGATCTCCTTCGGCCCACGGTGCTCGTGCAGCACCTCGGCCCGCCCTGAGGCCGCCAGCTCGCCTATCTGATCGGCCTGATGTCCATAATCGATCGTGCCTTCCGGCACCTTCATGTCAAAATCGACCGGATCCTGCTCCAGCGCAACCACGGTAATGAACATTTGGCATGTCTCCCGCCCCCGGTTCCGCGCTCATCCGGCCCTCGCAAACGACAGGCCCGATACGCAAGTTTCCCAATGAGGCTTTCTTTCATTATCACCCGTCCAGCCCCCGGTGAAACAAGCTATCCTCCTCCCCCTCTCCATTTCCCGCTCCGGCCCAGGCCAACAGCCCATGAAGCGAAATTTCATCCCCTCCGCTCAAGCTCTGCCCCGCCACGCCGATACCCGTAGTGTTCGCAGTATTTCCGTTCCTCCGCAATGCGGACCGAAAACGCCGCGCAAGAGCACCTGCGGAACCTGGCAAAACAACGTGCAATCGCCAGACCCGCAGACATCCATCGCCACACCGCGCCACACCGAAGGGGCCATAGCCATGATGATGTTCCGAAACCTGCCTATCTCGCGCAAGCTCGCGCTTGCCTTTGGCATTGTCTGCACACTCTGCCTGGCCCTCGGGGCCTACATGTTCATCACCTTCCAGCAAATTGCCAAGGACAGCGTTGGGGTGAGCGAGGATGCCTTCCCGTCGGTGATTCATCTGTCCGACGCGCGCGCCGCTGTCAATGCCTTCCGCAGGGCCGACCTCAACCTGCTGCTTTGCACCACGGCACAGTGCACCGCTCAGAACACCACCAAGCGGGCCAGCTCTCTGGCGTCGTATGAACAGGCAATCAAGGACTATGAGCCCTTCGTCAGCTCCCCGGAAGAGCGGGGAATCTCTCAAAAGGCGGAAGCCTATCTCCTCCAGTACAAGGAAATCAGCGATCGTGGAAAGACGCTCATCGATGCGGGCAAAATCGGCGATGCGGCAGACCTGCTCATGTCGGACGCCACCCAGGAGCTTGTTCCGAACGCTCTCAATGCACTTTCCGATGATTCCCTTCTGAACTCCAGGAACGGGATGCGGCAGGCATCAAACGCTACGCAGTCGAGTCATCGGGCCATGTGGATCACCACCGGCGTCAGCCTGGTCATCACCCTGCTCTGCGGACTCACCGGATTCGTCCTCACCCACGTCATCGTGCCGCCCCTTGAGGCCGCCACCACCGCCCTCGAGCGCGTCGCCGCCAAAGACCTCACTGTCTCCGTCGAGGCCACCAGCACCGACGAAGTTGGTCGTCTCTCCAACGCCCTCAACACCTGCGTCCACTCCATGCGCGCCGTACTCGACTCCATGGCCAAGGGCGTCGCCACCCTCTCTTCCGCTTCCGAAGAACTCAGCGTGCGCTCCACCCAGACCAGCGGAAACACCAGCTCCCAGTCCGACAAAACCAACCAGATCGCCGCCGCTGCCCAGCAGATGACCGCCACCATCGGCGAAATCAGCCACAACGCCGAAACCGCTGCAGGGGCCAGCCAGCAGTCCGCCTCCAAGGCCAACGAGGGCGGAGCCGTCATGCACGCCGCAGCCGCCACCATGGAGCGCATCTCCACTGCCACCCAGTCCGTCGCCGGAAAAATGCGCGAACTCGCCGCCCGCTCTGAGGAAATCGGCAAAGTCGTCACCGTCATTCAGGAAATCAGCGAGCAAACCAACCTCCTTGCCCTCAACGCCGCCATTGAGGCCGCCCGCGCCGGCGAGCATGGCCGCGGTTTCGCCGTCGTCGCCGGAGAAGTCCGCCGCCTCGCCGAACGCACCCGCGCCGCCACCCAGGAGATCTCCGGCACCATCGGCAGCATCCAGGACGAAACCCGCCAAACCCTCGACCTCATGCAGGAGAGCAACCAGGCAGTCGGCTCCGGCATTGAGGAAACCACCCGCGCCCGCACCAGCCTCGAAGCCATCATCGGCGCCGCTCATGAGGTCGAACACATGATCCACCTCATCGCCTCCGCCGCTACCGAGCAAACCTCCGCCGCCGGCGAAATCTCCGAGTCCGCCACCCAAATCTCGCAGCTCGCCACGGAAAACTCCCACGCCGCCGAAGAAACCGCCGACGGCTGCAAGCAGCTCTCCTCCCTCGCCAACGACCTCGACGGCGTCATCCGCCAGTTCCAGCTCGGCGACGACCGTCAATCCGGCGGCAACTTCCGCTCTCCCGGAAAATCCGCCGCCCCAGTTCGCCAGCGCGCCAGCTACCGGCCCGCCTAGCCCCCAAACACAACAAACTCACCCACGGCCCGTTTTGCGGAAACTGCAAGGCGGGCCGTGTCTCTTTTTGCCCCAAACACACCATTCCTCACACTCCGCCCATCGAAGTGCCCCCCCGCGCTGTGTTAGCCTCCGATTTAGGAGAGGTGTGTCCAAATCCAAGCCATTCTCTCCTGATTGGGGACTCCCGCATGAGCGCTGCCAAGTATGATCTGGTCATCGTTGGCTCCGGCCCGTCCGGCCAAAGAGCTGCCGTTGCCGCATCCAAACTCAAAAAGCGCGTCGCCATCGTCGAATCGCGCTCCGTTGTCGGCGGCGTCTGCATCAACACCGGCACCATCCCCTCCAAGACCATGCGCGAGGCCGTACTCCACCTCTCCGGCTACAACTACCGCAACATCTACGGCATGAACTACCGGGTGAAGGAAAAAATCACCATGGCCGACCTGGCCTTCCGCGTCCAGGGAGTCATCAAGACGGAAATCGACGTCACTGAAGCCCAGCTCTCCCGCAACGGCATTGACGTCATCCACGGCCTCGCTCGCTTCTCTGACCCAGGCACCATCCACGTCGAGGGCATCGGCACAGACGCCACGCTTGAGTCCCCACGTATCATCCTCGCCGTCGGCACCAAGCCCGCCACCAGCGACCGCGTGCCCATCAACGGCACCACCATCGTCAACAGCGACATGATCATGAACCTGCCCAAGCTCCCCCGCACCCTCATCGTGGTCGGCGGCGGAGTCATCGGCGTGGAATATGCCTGCATGTTCGCCATCCTCGGCGTCCGCGTCACCGTCATCGAAAAACGCAACCGCCTCCTCGAGTTCGCCGATCAGGAAATCATCGAAACCCTCAGCTACCACCTTCGCGACAGCCGCGTCACCATGCGCCTCGGCGAAGAGCTCGACAGCGTTGAAGAGCTGCCCGACGGCACCGTCGTCGCCAACCTCAAGAGCCAGAAAAAAGTCTCCGGCGACGCGCTGCTCTACGCCGTCGGCCGCCAGGGCAATATCGACGACCTCAATCTCTCCGCCGCCGGACTCCAGGCCGACGACCGCGGCCGCATCGCAGTCGATGAAAACTTCCGCACCAGCGTCCCGTCCATCTTCGCCGTCGGAGACGTCATCGGCTTTCCATCCCTCGCCTCCGTCTCCATGGAGCAGGGCCGCATCGCCGTCGCCCGCGCCTTCAACGACATGAGCACCCTGTCCAACCCCAGCTTCTATCCCTACGGCATCTACACCATTCCGGAGATCAGCTTCATCGGCAAAACCGAGGAGCAGTTGACCGACGAGGATGTGCCCTATGAGGTCGGTATGAGCTACTACCGCGAGACCGCCCGCGGCCAGATCCGCGGCGACACCACCGGACGCCTCAAGCTCATCTTCCACCGCGACACGCGCAAGGTCCTCGGCGTCCACATCATCGGCGAGGGCGCCAGCGAACTGGTCCACATCGGCCAGGCCGTCATGACCCTCGGCGGCACAGTGGACTATTTCATCGAGACGGTGTTCAACTATCCCACGCTGGCCGAGTGCTACAAAGTCGCCGCCTTCAACGGCGTAGGCCGCCTCCACCGCTACCAGAACTAGGGCTCCTGAATCAGGAACCCCTGAGCCAGACTGTTTTGAAAGGGCACGGCTTCAGCCGTGCCGCGAGTCGCGGAAAAACGGAACGGGCTTTAGCCCCTGAGGGACGCTCCAAATCAAAGGGCTACTTTTTCAGCTTCAGGCGCTACAGTTGTCAGGAGTAATCCATGAGCACTTCCATCGGCGTCGTCGTCACCGAGCACATCGTAGCCGGCCGTCTTTCCGGCCCACTCGGCCAGCAAAAACTGGTCGGCGAGCGTCTCCGCTTCCCTGAGGATCCCGCCGACACCGAATCCCTCATCGGCCTGCCCACCGGCGAGCTCTACGACCTGCTCACCAGCCTCATCGCCACCCTCGCCGCCTCCAGCGAAGAGCCTCTCGACGCCATCGGCATTGCCGTCCCCGGCATCGTTCGCAACGGCGTTGTCGAAGACTCCCCCAACCTCGCCCAGATCAAGGGCGAGCGCATGGCCTCGGCCCTCGGCGTCGTCCTCGCCCGCCAGGGCATCCACGCCCCCGTCTACGTGCTCAACGATGCGGACGCGGTAGCCGCCGGCCTCGCCGCCAGAGGAGGTCATCTCGACCGCCTCATCCGCGTCTGGACCCTCGGCAACGGTATCGGCTACGGCCGCTGGCCGCAGATCGACGGCGTCTGGGAGGGCGGACACACCGTCGTCACCCTCGACCCCAAAGAGAAATTCTGCGGCTGCGGCGGACTGGGCCACGTCGAAGGCATCATGGGCAACCGCGCCATGCGTTTGCGCTTTCTCGACATGGAGCCGGAAGAAGTCTTCGCCGCAGCCAAAGCAGGCGACCAGCGCTGCCGCGACTTCGTCGATCTCTGGCACCGCGCCCTCGCCGCAGCTACAGCCTCGGCCATACACCTCGGCGGCCCCGGCCGCTTCTACTACACCGGCCACAACATCCGCTTCCTCGACCAGAACCAGCTCCGCGACCTCCTCGAAGCCATGGTTAAAATGAGCCCACTGCAAAGCTACTCGATCGAACTCCTGCCCGCAGACGACTCCATCAGCATCCTCGGCGCAGCCGTAGCCGCCCTCCGCTCCCAAAGCTGGTAGGGGTCCGGGGAGAGATTGTAAGGGCTTGGGTGGACAGCCCGCCCATTCGTCCACTTGCTCATCTCCCTCGGGCTTCCACTCAGGTAGTGTGAACAGGCCCTAATCTATCTATTCACACAGCCCCAAAAAGGAGACCCCCTCATGCCCAAACCCAGGACCGCCCTGGCCCTCCTCGCCTGTACCCTCATCGCCGCTCTGCCAACGGGCTGCATCAGGACTCAAGCAACCCCCGACACCCGAGCCCTCGACGAAAAGGCCATCCGCGACAGCGAAGCAGCCTGGGTCAAGGCCTTCGCCACCAAAATCCCCGTCAAGGCCGCCGCCTATTACGCGGAAGACGGAGATTCCATGCTCCCCGACACGCCCCTGATGGCCGGCCGACAGGCGATCATCGCCGGCATGAAGCCCGAGCTCGGCGACCCCAACTTCTCACTCGTCTTTGCCCCGACCAAGGTGGAAGTCGCACAATCCGGCGACATTGCTTACTCGAAAGGCTGGTTCAAATACACCGCGACCGACCCCAAAACCAAAAAGCGCGTCGGCCAGGCCGGCAACTACGTCGAAGTCTACAAAAAGCAGGCGGACGGAACCTGGAAGATCGCCGAAGACATCGCCACCGAAGAGACTCCTCTCCACGCCCTCAAGCCCGGAGAGTAATATCTTCCGTCATAAAGGCAAAGCACAAGGGGCATGGCCCGCGCCATGCCCCTCTTGCTTTCTACTCAGAAATCCCTAGTACTTTCTCTGATAAGTCCGCGTAAGCCGGTCATGCCAGCCCACATGCTCCCGGTCCACCACCGCCCACATGAACCCCAGCCCCGCAGGCACAACCGCCAGCAGCATCGCCGGAATCCGCATCCGCATCTGAGCCCGTGTCGGATTGTCGTCCTCAAACGTGCACAGCGCAATCCGCGCGTACCGCATCCCCACCGTGCCCTCTTCGGCAAAGCTGAGGAACAGGTACTGGTACGTCACCCCAATCAGCAGATACCCAATAGCCGCGGCAATCAGCGCAATCTTCCCGCTCGGCACCTGGCTCATGCACGCCACAGCGGCAAACGCGGCTACCACCGTAGCCATCGCCACCACGCTCAAGTCCACCAGCCCGGCCATCGCCCGGTCGCTCACCGGAGCCACCAGCAGCTCCACGGCCGACGCCGGTTCACCCTCTGGCCTTAGCCGCTCCGCCGCAGCCTTCTGCGCCACCTGTGGAGCATACGTCTCGCGCAGCGTGTACTCGTCCCAGCTCTGGCTCGCGGCCGTACCCATGCCGGCCTCTTCCACTGGCGCCGCGCTCAGCTCCGGCTCATAGCCAACCTGCGGCTCATAGCCCGTATACGCCTCGTAAACAGGCTCCGCATACCGCGGCTCTTCCGCCACCACCGGATGCGCTTCCAGCTCAATCGTTGCCCACTCCGGCGGAGCAATCGCAACCTGCGCAACAGGCTCCGGCGCGCGCATTGTCTCCGGCTCCACCTCAAAGATGCTCAGCTGCGAGCTCTCTTCCTCCGCCCGCCGATAAGGCCCCTCCGCCAGTCGCGGTCGCGCCTTGCGCGGAGCCACCAGCTCCCGGGGAAACTCAATCACATTCGCCTGGATCGCCTGCGCAGGCTCCACCATCGCCCCATGCATGGGGTCTTCGACCGCCGTCGGGTCCATCGGGTCAAACGCAAACAGCTCGCTCTCCTGCGAACCCACGTGCGTGTTCCGCCGCTGCTCAACCACTCGCCGGGGCTGCTCGTACGGCGCGGGATACACCCGCATCGACGCCCAAATATCCTCTTCCGCCTCAGCCCGCGCTACCGGAGGCGGAACAGCATCTTCCCACCGCGTCTGCTGTGGCGCGGCCTCCTGCACCATCTCCGGCTCATCCTGCTCCCACCGCGAAGGCGTAACAGATGCCGCAGGCGCAGCATACTGCGCCGGCTGCGCATACGCTACCGGTGCATCCCACAGGGTCGGCGTCACTGCGGCCTTGCCCATCTCCGCCATCACCGCTTCCACAGCCGCCTTGGCCACAGCCTCGGCCACACGGCCTACCGGCGTGCTTTCGCCTGAAACAAGATCGCTATAGCTTGGTGCATTCGCAAATCGCGCCTTCACCCGCGCCTTGATCTGCGCTTCCTTCGCGCTCGCCGCCTGCGCGGCTTCTTGCGGGTCCGTCTGCGCCTGTTCCGCTGTGCCACCGCGACGGCTGCGGTAGGCGGCTAGGCGTTCATTCACTTCGTGCTTCAGGGCCGGCTGGCTCAAGGTACTGTTTCCCTTCTGGCGCAGCCCCTCGGCTGCGGTTACACCCTTGCCGGCTTATCGCTCCGGTACGGGTTCCAGGTTTCAACATCAAAGAGCTCGCAGAGAATTTTTCCCTTTACAAGGTCTCGCGCAGGCCAATTGCCCCTGCCTAACCGCCGAGTTTTCCTTGCAGCCAGAGCACAGCCAGGCGCGTCATACAAGAGACTGAAGTCAGCTTTGTTATGCTGGCAGAGACTTGGTGATGCGTCCTCGCTCCTTCCTATGTATCACGCTGCTGCTGCTGTGTCATGCACAGATGCACGCGCAGCTAGTAACGATTGCGTTACCCCCCGCCGGCTCCTCTGCCCAAGCCGGTGAGCAGCCCTCCATTGCCGCTTCCCAGCAGCCTCAATCCGATCCTTCCACCGCTCAGCAGCCGGCCGTCCCCGACGATCCCAGCCGCCAGCTCCTGCCCATCGCCCATCCTCTGCCCCAGCCGGAAACAGGCGTCCCCGTTCGCTGGGAAGCTCTCCACCAGGCCCGCACCGGAGACGACTGGACACTCTCCGGCGAGGTCGTCCTCACCTACAAGGACTACGTCATCCACGCCGATCACGTTGTCTACCATCAGACCACCAACGTCATCGAAGCCGACGGCCACCTCCAGCTTGAAGGCGGTCCCAGCGACCTCATCGCCACCGCCTCCCACGGCCAAATCCAGGTCGATCAGGAAACCGCCTCCTTCTACGACGTTATCGGCTCGCTCGGCGTCCGCCGCGCCGGAAGAGTCCAAATCTACAGCACTCCCGACCCCTTCCTTTTCCACGGCCGCATCCTCCTCCAAACCGGCCACGGTAGCTACCGCATCGTCGACGGAGCCATGACCAGCTGCCGCCTCCCCAAACCTGACTGGCAAATCCTCGCCCGCACCATCGACGTCGCCAACGGCAAGGCTTCCACCCACGGCAGCGTCTTTGAATTCCTCCACCTGCCGCTCTTCTACTTCCCCTACATCGCGCGCAATCTCGACGACACCGGCCGCCAAACCGGCGTCCTCATCCCCGCCTTTGAAAACTCCGGCATCAAGGGACTCGTCTTTGGCGACTGGGTCTACTGGGCCATCTCCCGCAACATGGACCTCACCGCCGGCGCGGAATACTGGAGCAAGCGCGGCTGGGCACCCACCGGCGACTTCCGCTACCGCGGCAATGGTCTCGACGCCCTCACCGTGCGCTGGAACGGCCTCTTCGATCGCGGAATCTCTGAGGTCATCGCCCCCGCCACCACTCCCACCATCGTCAAACAGGGCGGAGCGGACATCCAGGCCAACGGGCGCAAAGACCTCACCGACCGCACCCGCGTCACCGCTCAGGTCGAGTACCTCTCCAGCTACATCTATCGCCTGGCCTTTGACGAAAACATCTCCCAGGCCACCAGTTCGGAAGTCGCCAGCAACGTGGCCCTCACCCACAATCAGGGCGGCTACGTCTCTTCCATCTCCCTTGACCGCTTCCAGTCCTTCGCCGGCTCCAGCACCACCGCCCCAGTCCTCGCCGTCCCTGAGGTCCGTGTCCTGCACCTGCCCAGCGTCCGCTTTGATGCCGTCGACCGTCCCCTCGCCGATACCGGCCTCTACTGGGGACTCGGCTCCTCCATTGGCGATATGGACCGCGCTGAGCCCCGCTTCCACGCCCGTAACGTCGGCCGCCTCGACATCTATCCTCACATCGAGTGGCCCGTACACCTCGGCGACTGGAACGTCCGCCCCGAACTCGCCGTCCGCGCCACCCAATACTCCGGCAGCCAGAGACCCGACCTGACCGGGGCGAACAACGGCATCCCCTCCATCAGCCACGACCCGCTCACCCGCGCCGACGTCGAGTTCAAACTCAACCTCCGCCCTCCCGCCCTCGAGCGCGACTTCCTCCTCCCCGGCCGCAACCGCGTCCTTCGCCACGTTATCGAAACCGAGTTCGACTATCGTTACGTCCACGGCATTGACAAGGCGCCGGAAACCCTCCGCTTCGACACCACAGACATCGCCACCAGCACCAACGAGGCCGGCTACTCGCTCACCCAGCGCTTCTACCTCAAGCCCATTACGGATAGGCCCTGCGACAGCGCAGTGCCCTGCAAATCCCAGCCCCGCGAGTGGGCCAGTTGGCAAATCGCCCAAAAGTTCTACATCGACCCCAACTTCGGCGGAGCCATCATCCCCGGCCGCCGCAACGTCTTCGACTCCACACTCGACCTCACCGCCGCAGCCTTTCTCACCTCCCCGCGCAACGTCGCCCCCATCATCTCCCGTCTCCGCTTTGAGGCCATTGACCACCTCCGCGTCGAGTGGGACCTCGACTACGACACCAAGGCCGGACGCTTCAGCTCCGACAATCTCTTCGCCGGCTACTCCGTCGGACGAACCACCTTCGGCCTCGATCAGGCCCTGCTCAACGCCGTCGACGAAAACGGCAACGCCGCCTCCGTCATTCAGAGCCATCTCCTCCAGCCCTTTGTCCTCTTCGGCAAACCCTCTGACACCGGCCTAAGCGTCGCCCTCAGCACCAGCTACGACCTCACCCACGGCGCGCTCCAGTACGGCGGCGTTGAGGCCATCTATAACTGGAACTGCTGCGGACTCAACCTCGGCTACCGCAAGTTCGCCCTCGGCTCCCTCCGCGACGAGTCCGAGTGGCTCTGGGGATTCACCCTCTCCAGCCTCGGCACCGCCGGCAATATCCGCCGCTCCACCTCCGTCTTCCCCACCGCAGATCTCCTCAGGCGCATGTACTAGCCCACAATTCAGGCATTCAATCCATGCCGTGTGCCCCATCCATTCCACAGCATCCCCGTGGAATGGGTGGGACAGACGAATGCCCCGTCCATCGCCGCCCTAAGGTGCCTTCGCAATCGCCAACATCCGCCGCATGAAATCGTCCTCCGGAAAAAGCTCCAGGTACCGCTCCATCGCCGCCACTGCCTCGTTGTACCGCTGCGCCGCGATCAGCCGCGCCACCAGCGCCTTCTGCGGGTCCTTCCCAAAGGGATCCAGCGCCACCGCCCGCCGCGCGCAATCCACCGCCTCGCCCGCAGTCCCCAGCCCCGCGTCCTGATCCAACGCATCCGACAAATCCAGCCAGGCGTTCGTTTGCTGCGCGTCCAGCGCCACCGCCCGTCGCAGGTGACCCACAGCCTCCGCCAGCCTCTTCGCTTCCAGATCCCTGTGTCCCGCCGCCGCCTGCACCAGCGCATTGTCCGGGGCCGATTGCTCCGCCTCGCCCAGTGTCGTCCGCCACGCCGCCTCAAACTCCGGCTTCGAAGCCTTCAGAATCCCATACGCCTGCAGCCGAACCACTGGCCTCAAGCTCTCAGACCCGCCTTCCGCGTCCAGCAGCAACACCCCCGGCATTCCAGCCGTCGCCTGCTCAAACGCCTCATCCGGAAACGCCTCACCCGGCGCCCGCACAATCCGGTGGTTGGTCGCCGTCGAGTGTGAAATCACCCGGATATCCCGCTTCGGCATGTGGCACCCAATGCAGTTGTCCGCCACCGCCGCCCGCGCCGCCGCAGGCCCCGTGCAACTGGCCCGCGTGTGGCAGCTCATACACTTCCCGTTGAAGTACCCCGGAGCCTCCGCCTCCGTCGGTTCCACGTGCGGGTCGTGGCAGCTGATGCACTTCAGCGGCGCAGACCCATTCCGCGTCGCACGGTAGCACTTGCTCAGGCTCATCGAGTAGAAGTGCTCCAGGTGATCGTCCTGCGGCGGATTCTCCCGCGTCGGCCTCACCTGAAACACCGCCAGCGTTCGTGCCAGCGGCTCCCCAGGGCGAAAATCCTGGTAGCTCTTGCCCGCCTGCAACACCCGCGCATCCCCCACCTGGTGGCAACCCATGCAGATGTCATCGGCCAGCCGCCCCGTCAAACGCCCTGGATTCACGATCGTCGGGTCCGCCCCCGCCTTCCCCGCAACCGACGCGCTCTCGTCCCCCTCGCGCATCGCTTCCACATGCACCGACCCCGGCCCGTGGCAGTTCTCGCAACCCACCGACGTCTGCGTAAAGGCCGTCGCGTCGTACTTTCCCGGCAGCCCCGCCACCGGTTGCGGCCGCCCGCTGTGGCAGTAGATGCACCCCGGCTGAATCACCCGGTTGAATCCCAAGTCCCCGTGCTCATACCCCGGCGAAAGTCCCCACGCCCCCGCCCGCGTGTAGTACGACAACGGCGCTTGAAACAGGTATCCGCCGCGCCTCAGCAGTGCGCCAAACCCGTTTTCCCCCGTGCCCACAATCCATTCCATCGGGTACGTCGCGCGGAAGATCTCCGCGCCCTTCGCGTCCAGCGCAAACTCGCTCTCCAGCAGCTTGCCCGCCTCGTCGCCCGTGCCCGCCCGCACCTCATAGTGCCGGTCCAGCCCGGCATCATAGTAGCTCGCAGGCAGCAGCAGCGCCTTCACCACCTCCGGCGTAGCCGCCGTCAGAGAGTGCCCCATGCTCGCCTTGGCAAAGCTCCGCGCAATCTCCAGGTGGCACCGCGAACAGGCCGCGCTCCCCACATACGTAGCAGCCGGTGCCGTCTTCTGCGCAGCCACCCGCCCCGCCGGCATCAGCGCCGTCGTCAGCAGCATCCAGGTAGTCAAATTGCGGGGAAGCAGGCGCAACATCCACTCAAACCATCGCAGGTCAAGTGACCGGCTGGCAAGCGCGCTCACCCCTCCCGCCCTGGAACTCTGACCGTATCTTGTGAAACCTGAATTTCAGGTATGGGTGCCCCCGGTCCGGGGCCCCCACGGACAGGTCGTCGTTCGTGGGGTGGAGTTCCCTCGCTGTTGGGGACCGGGGAGATAGCATATCCAACCGGTCACGATACTACTGGTTGTCCAGCAGCGACCCGATAATGCCGCCCACCACGCCGCCCTGCACCGACTCCTGCCGCCCGGCCGCCGGCATATACCGCTGCAACTGGTGCGCCAGCTTTGAAATCGGCAGCGTCTGCAGCCAAACCCGTCCCGGCCCCTGCAACATCGCCAGGAAGATCCCGTCCCCGCCAAAAATCAGGTTCTTGATGCCCCGCACCATCGTTATCTGGAACCCCACGCTCGACTGGAACGCTCCAACGTGCCCCGGATGCACCTGCAAAATCTCCCCCGGCGCCAGGTCCCGCACGATCACTTCGCCGGAAAGCTCCAGCCAGGCCGTACCCACTCCAGCCACCTTCTGCAGCAGGAATCCATCCCCGCCAAAGATGCCCGCCCCCAGCGACTGCTGAAAGCCCACCGAAATCTGGATCTGGTCCGTCGCGCACAGGAATCCATGCCGATGAATCATGTACTCATTGCCCGGCCCCACCTCAACCGGCACAATATGGCCCGGCACGCGCGTGGCAAAGGCCACTTCGCCCGGCGCGCCAACCGCGCGGTACTCGGTCATAAACAGCGATCCGCCGCCGGCCACGCGCTTCAGCGCCCCAAAGAATCCGCCGCCACCGCCAAACTGCGTATGCGTCGTCATCTGTATCGACTGCGTCATCCAGCTCAGCTCCCCAGCCTCGCTGATCACGCAATCATTGTGGTCCAGCAGAAATTCCAGCACAGGCATCGTAGTACCCGTAACGCGGCTTTGCATAAGGAAGCTCCTCCAAAGTGTATGGGGCCTAAATTTGAGTTTCCCCGGAAGTATAGCGCGGCTACCCACCCCGGAATAATGAATTTCGCCGGGAAGTAACCTGCGGCGCGCGCAACATAGCTCATTCAAGAGCATCGGAAGTATTCATGTGCAACTGAGGCATATTTGGATTATAATAAATCCTATATAAAGCCGCTTGCGGTAGACTTGCGTGCATGACTCCTAAAGCAAGTGAGCTGTCCCAGGCGGAACTCCATTTTGAAGGGGATTCGCTGGAGATCTTGTCCACGTTTCCTTATGAGGTCAAGCAGTCTCTGGGTTTTTCACTGCGACTGCTACAGATGGGGCTCGAACCTGCCTGCCAGACTCGCAGTATGAGTTCAATTGGAGTAGGCGTCTATGAACTGAAAGAGGCGGATGAGCGGGCATGGTACCGTGCAATCTACCTCTCCAAAGTGGGCAACGTAATTTACGTGTTGCACTGCTTTGAAAAGGACAGCCGCAAGACTGACCGGCGCGATTTGGCAGTTGCCAGTCAGCGGTTGAAGATGGTGAAGCAGCGCATTGAGGAGCAGAGAGCCAATGACAAACGCAACCGACAATAAACCGACCCATGTCGTCACCGGCAATGTCCTGGACGCTTTGGGCTTTGCGACCCCTGAGGCCAGCGCACTCAAGGTGAAAGCGGAGATTCTCGCCGCAATTCTGGAGCATGTCCGGAGCAAGGCATACACCCAGGCCCAGTTGTCAGATCTATTGGACGAACACCAGCCTCCCATAAGCAACCTGCTGCGCGGCCGCGTCGCCTCCGTCAGCATCGAAAAACTCCTCCGCTACGCCGACCGCATGGGGCTTGAGACCCAAATTGCAGTCAGTCCGATAGCAGCAAAGGAGAACGGCGAAGATTTCTCCGGGCAAAACGCTGCCGCCTGATCCAGAACGAAATGGAGCCTAAATGCGGAGTCTTGCCAGCTATGGCACTCTTCTCACACTGATCCTTGCTGCTTGCCCATTGCACGCCGATGACGGGGCCGCCTCCATTGCTGCGGGTGGACTCGTCGTGCTGGGTCGCGAAACCCGCATCACGATGGCCAAGGAAGTGCTCAAGATTTCAGAATCGAAGGTGACTGTCGACTATGACTTTCGCAACGACAGCGACGAGGATGTGACGACGGAAGTTGCCTTTCCGATTCCTTCCTACGACCAGGACATGGGGCAGGTCGATCTCAAAGAGCAGGGGTTTGACGATTTTCACCTCTGGGTCGATGGCCAACCGGTTCGCTTCAAAGTACAGGCACGTGCCTTTCTCAAAGGCAAGGACTACACCAACGTGTTGATGGCATTGCATATCGATGTTGCCAGCTTTGGCCATGCTACTGCGAATGATGAGAACCGAGATATTCAGCGACTCACACCGGCTCAGAAGGCGCATCTTGTGGATCTCGGCCTGACAGGTTCAGACTATCCATCTGCCAATTGGAACGTGCAGAAGAAGTACTACTGGAGCCAGGTGTTTCCCGCCCATAAGACCGTGCACATTCGGCATGAATACTCCCCTGCGCTTGGCTCGGAGAACAGCGTTACCTATGCACTTTCGCAGGCGGACAAACAGTCGGTCGAAGAATTGAACAGCATGTGCGTCGACGGGCAATTGAAAAAGACATTGACGAACGTGGCGAACGGCAAGGAACTGGATGCGCCCTACGCCTATGTCGATTTCATCCTCACGTCAGCCAACACCTGGAAGACTCCGATTGAAGACTTCACCCTGATTGTCGAGCGCCCGCATCTGAAAAACTCGATTGCCGAGTACGTCAGCTTTTGCTGGGACGGTCCAGTGACGAAGGTCGATGCCGACCACTTCCAGGTCCACGCGACAGACCTGATTCCGAAGAAAGAACTCCGCATTGGCTTCTTTGACGTGGAGAAGAGACGCTTTTGATTGCTCGCCTGAAAGGCCCTCGAAACACTCTGAAAGCGCGCCCTTCCGTACAATAGAACCACATGAGCTTCACCGAACAATTTGACGTAGCCGTAGTCGGCGCCGGGCACGCCGGCTGCGAGGCCGCCATGGCCGCCGCGCGCATGGGCCTCAAAACCGCCATCATCACCATGAACCTCGACCTGATCGCCCAGATGAGCTGCAATCCCGCCATCGGAGGCATCGCCAAGGGCCATCTCGTCCGCGAGGTCGATGCCCTCGGCGGCGTCATGGGCGAGGTCGCCGATGCCGTTGGCATCCAGTTCCGCCTGCTCAACACCTCTCGCGGTCCGGCCGTCTGGTCGCCTCGCGCACAGTGCGACAAGGCCCTCTACCGCGTCAAGATGCGCCAGGTGCTCGAAGCCCAGCCCAACCTGCACATCAAGCAGGCAGAGGCCATCGATCTCGTCCTCGAAGACGCCAACGCCCCAGTCCGCCGCGTCCTTGGCCTCCAGCTCCGCGACGGCCGCCGCCTGCTCGCCGGGGCCACCATCATCACCACCGGCACCTTCCTCAACGGACTCATCCACTGCGGCGAAGAGCGCTACCCCGCCGGCCGCTCCGGCGAGCCCGCCTCCGTCCTGCTCGGCGAGGCCCTGCGCCGCCTCGGCCTGCGCACCACCCGCCTCAAGACCGGCACCCCACCCCGCCTCGACGGCCGCACCATCCGCTGGGAAGCCTTCGAAGAGCAGCCCGGCGACGCCGACCCAACCCCCTTCAGCTTCCGCACCACCAGGATCGTTCAGCCGCAGATCAGTTGCCACATCGCCTTTACCACCCCGCGCACCCTCGAAATCATCCGCGCCAACGTCCACCGCTCCGCCATGTACTCCGGCCAAATCGAGGGCATCGGCCCGCGCTACTGTCCGTCGATCGAAGACAAAATCGTCAAGTTCCCCGACAAAACCCAGCACCAGTTCTTCCTTGAGCCCGAGGGCCTCTCCACCCACGAGGTCTACATCAACGGCATGAGCACCAGCCTCCCCATGGAGGTGCAAAACGAGATTGTCCGCTCCATCCCCGGTCTCGACCAGGCCGAGATGCTCCGCCCCGGCTACGCCATCGAATACGACAGTGTCGACGCCACCGAGCTCGACCGCTCCCTCAAGGTCAAGTCCATGGAGGGCCTCTACCTCGCCGGCCAGATCAACGGAACCAGTGGATACGAGGAAGCCGCCTGCCAGGGCATCATGGCCGGCATCAACGCCGCGCTCCGCATCAAGGGCGAGCCCGCGTTCACGCTGGACCGCACCGAAGGCTACACCGGCATCCTCATCGACGACCTCATCTCCAAGGGCACCAACGAGCCCTACCGCATGTTTACCAGCCGCGCCGAGTTCCGCCTGCACCTGCGCATCGACAACGCCGACCAGCGCCTCACCCCCTACGGCCGCCGCCTCGGCCTCATCGACGATCACGCCTGGGCGGAATACGAAGCCAAGCAGGCCCGCATGGCCGCGCTGAAAGCTCTTCTGGTAGCCCGAAAAGTGGATGCAACCGGCCTAGCCGTCGCCGCCCCTGAACTGGAGATGGCCGCCATCCCCGGCCAGACCTGGGCCATGCTTCTCAAGCGTCCTGAAGTCGAGATTCCCGCCGTCCTCCGCGCCCTCGCCTCCGAGCTCAGAGCCGATCCGCAACTGGCATCCATGGTCGAAGTCGACGGCGAGCGCCTCGCCAGCGTCCCTCGCAACGAGGCCCGCGCCGTCGAAACCGAAATCAAGTTCGCCGGCTATCTTGAGCAGCAGAAAAAGGCCATCCTGAAGCTCAAGGAAGCCGAAGGCGTCCGCATCCCCGACTGGCTCAACTACACCACCATCAGCGGCTTATCGCGGGAAATGCAGGAGAAGCTGGGCCGCGTCCGCCCCCAGACCATCGGCCAGGCCAGCCGCATTCCGGGTGTCACCCCGGCCGCCCTCGGACTGGTGCACGTGTCCATAAGAATCCAGGGCAAGGGCCGGGTAACGGAAGGCGCGGCGTAGCTTGAGCTACCCTACGGCAAAGGTTCAGTCCCCGTCCCGATAAGGTCGAGGAAGCGCTTGTAAAAGAAGATCTGATTGCGCTTGCGGCCAGTGTTCTCGGTGACGATGCCCAGCGCCTTGAGGTTTTCCAGGGCGGCTGTGACGGCGGGTATCGTCCTGGATGTTTGCTCAGCAAGACTGCGAATATTGCTGATCGGATTCTCCTGAAGTGCCAGGTGGACCTGTGTTGCCGTTCCTGCCGCTTTGCCGATGGTGTGAATCTTGAGGCTGTCTTCGCGAATAATTTGGAGCAGGCCAGCTGCGGTCTCGCATGCCTGATTGGCGGTCTGAATGACGCCTTCCAGGAAGAACGCAAGCCACCGTTCCCAGGCGCCTTCGCTCCGCACCTCCTGCAATAACTCGTAATAGCGCGCCCGGTTGGTCTTGAGATACAGGCTGAGGTAGAGCATCGGTTCGCGCAGCACGCCGCTTGCGCAAAGCAAAAGAGTGAGCAGCAGCCGCCCAAGCCGCCCATTGCCGTCAAGGAACGGATGGATGGTCTCGAACTGCACATGAACCAGTCCGAGTATCACCAGGATCGGGAGTTTGTCGTCGTAGAGGAATTTCTCCAGCGGATCGAGACATTCCATCAAGAGCTCGGGAGGCGGAGGAACAAAGAGGGCGTTGCCTGGGCGGGTTCCGCCAATCCAGTTTTGCGTTCGGCGAAATTCGCCGGGTGTTTGTGCCGCACCGCGACCGCCGCGCAAAAGTACGGCATGAATCTCCCGCAACAGCCTGAGAGAAACCGGGAATCCTTCGCGGAGTCGGCGCAATCCGTGATCCATCGCCGCCACGTAGTTCGAGGTTTCCGTCAGATCGTCAATCCCTTTCCCCGACTCCACGCCCCGCTCAAACAGCAGCAATTCCGAGAGTGTGGACTGTGTGCCCTCAATTTGCGAGGAGACAACAGCCTCCTTGCGCACGTAGACGTAGAGAAAAAGGCTGGGGTTGGGGAGGACAGCGATCGAACCGTCGAGCCTGCCCAATGCCTGATTTGCCCGGTCGAGGAGGGAATGGAGGCCGCTCAAATCAACCGGCGGTTCGGGCGGCAGGGGAAACGGGACATAGGCCCGTACCGACTCCCCGACGGAAGTAGAGACCAAAAACTTGCCGGTTTGTCGCTGGATGGCCATGCCGTTATTCAGTTTTAGATATTAGCCCCTCCCCTTATTAAAAGAAAGAGGCTTATCTGTTAATAGCGAGAGCAGATCAAAGGAAATCATAATAAGCCGGCCAGCCTACTGATCCTTGCTCTTGTCGCCCTTGGAAAACAGCGGAATATGGAACGGCAGCTCGGCCTGGGACTTGGCCTTGGCTTTGCCCCTCGGCGTTTCTGTATGGATGGCCGTCCGCTGCGCGTTCACGCATACCCAGTTGCCGTGCAGCCGCTGGAAGACATGCGTAAATACGCCCTTCTCCTCCATCATCACGTTGTTCACCTTGTGCGTCCAGGTGTAGGTCCCGTTCGCCACGCTGATGTCCCCCAGCTGGCGGACGGTGATCACACGCTGCTGCAGCGTAGCTACCGCATCGGCCTTGTTGGCCGGGTTGATCAGGTCGGCGATCTGCTGGTCGCGCGTGGAGACTTCCCCGCTGGCCGATACATCCACAAAAAGTGGCGAAAGCACCAGCTCCAACGCGTACTGGTCATGGTTGTTGATCGCGTTCGACCAGGAATCCTCAACCTTTTGCAGTTCCTGAATCTCCGGGCTGGCGGTGGTCGTAACAGGGATTTGTCCTCCAGCAGAGTCGGCTGTCGGCTCCTGTGCCACGGCTGCCAAAGAGGAAAGAGCAAAGAGAGCAATAGCAACGGAATACAAAGGCTTCATGTTTGGGAACCCCTCCCATAGACGATGATAGACCCCGCTTGTGAGCCGGGTGTGATGCGTGTCCCCGTTTGGCGACGCTTTTTCCACCAATTGCGCGTCAATTCACAGGCCAATTCCCAGCCAAATCCACCCCCGGTTTCTCTAAACTGAAGGCATGGCCACCAGCTCCAACTTCTCGCTCGATACCGGGCTCCCAGCGAACCTCGACGCGGAAAAAACAATTCTGGGCGCAATCCTGCTCGACAACCAGTGCATGTCCGAGGTCGAAGAGCGCCTCGTCGTCGAAGATTTCTCTCTCGACTCGCATCGCCGCATCTACCAGCGCATGACCGACCTCGGCGGAGCCGGCATCGCAGTCGATCTCGTCACCCTGGCCAACGAACTCGCCAAATACAAGGAGATTGAGGCCGTCGGCGGCGTAGCCTACTTGGCCTCCCTCACAGAGGGTCTGCCCCGCCGCCCGGTTATCGAAGAATACATCCGCATCGTCAAGGACAAGAGCCTCCTGCGCCAGCTCATGCTCATCTGCTCCGCGGCCATTGCCCGCGCCGCGGACCAAAGCGAAACCGCCCTCGACGTCCTCAACGCGGCCGAGTCGCAGCTGCTCGAAGTCGGCGAAAAGGGCATCAACAAGGGCCTCGCCAGCCTCGAAGACATTGTTGCCGGCTCCTTCGGCACCATCGACGCTCTCTACCAACAGGCCCGCGAAGTCACCGGCCTTGAAACGCACTACACCGAGTTCGACAAGATGACCAGCGGCCTGCAAAAGAGCGACCTGGTCATCATTGCCGCCCGCCCTTCCATGGGCAAAACCGCCTGGGCCATCAACATCGCACAGAATGCCGCCATCAAGAACCAGGCAGTCGTGGCCATCTTCTCCCTCGAAATGTCCAAGGAAGCCCTCCTTCGCCGTATGCTGGCCTCGCAGGCGTGGGTCGACCAGCGCAAGCTGCAAACCGGCTTCCTCGGCCGCGACGACCAGGACAAGCTCCGCCGCGCCCTCGAAGAACTCGTCGAGTCCAAAGTCTTCATCGACGACTCCCCAGGCATATCACTCGCCGAAATGCGCGCCAAGGTTCGCCGCCTCAAGCAGACCCACGGCAAAATCGACCTCGTCGTCGTCGACTACCTTCAGCTCATGACAGCCACGGTCCCATCGCAAGGCGGCAAGCGTTTTGAGAGCCGTACCCAGGAAGTCTCCGCCATCTCGCGCGGCCTCAAAGCTCTGGCCAAGGAGATGGAAGTTCCCGTCATCGCGCTCTCCCAGCTCTCCCGCGCCTCAGAGAAACGCGGCGACGACAAGCGCCCCATGCTCAGCGATCTGCGCGAGTCCGGTTCCATCGAGCAGGACGCCGACGTGGTCGCCTTCATCCACCGGGAAAGCTACTACAACCGCGACAAGGAAGAAAATCCGGAAGACAAGAACAAGGCCGAAATCATCATCGCCAAGCAGCGCAACGGCCCCACAGGCACCGTAGAGCTGGCCTTCCTGGCCAACTACACCCGCTTTGAAAATCTCGACACCCACCACCAGGGCGAAGGCGAGTTCTAGAAACTTGTTGAAAAACTCTGATGAGTTGAAGGGTACGGGCTTTAGCCCGTACATAAACCAGCATAATCAATGGGGCTTTAGCCCCTGTGGTTCAGATTCCAGGACTCCGGGTACTTTTTCAACAAGCTCCAAGCCCCTAGCCCCTCAGCAACATCTCCAGCGCTTCCCGCGCATTCTCCAGGCACCCTCGCGCCTCGTCTTCCGACAGCAAGCCCTGGTGCACCGCCTTCTTGCCAATGTCGTTGACCTGGTTGGCCAGCCGCGGAAACTCCGGATCAATCCCAATCGCCTGCATATTGTTGTTGATCTCGTGAAGCAGATTGCCCAGCGTCGGAGTATTCCGGTAGCGGCTGCGGATCAGCTTGCTCAGACCGTCCGGCAGCTTCTGCTTGATTGCCTCTTCCAGCACCGACCGGCACATCACCGCACACGCCGTGAACAGCGCAAAAAAGTAGCACCGCGTTGCCTCGTCCAGGTACCGGTCCGCGTCCTCTGAGCTCGCGTAGGTCACCACGCACTCCCGCAGATGCGTGGCTCGGGCCACGGCCGGCTCCACCAGGTCCAGCACTTCGGCGGCCACCGCAGCCCGCAGCAGGTCGTTCTGCCGTGAGTCAAGCGCTCGCTGAATCGATTGCCATGCCGGGGCGTAGCTGCTGCCTGCCTGTTGCAACCGCGTCAGCGAAGTAAGCCGCTGCCGGGCATGCTGGATGAACCCCTTCTGCATCTCGTGCGCCAGGTGCTCCCACTCCAGCACAAAGGCCACAGGCTCAGCCTGATACCGCTCCCAAAGCTCGTCATAGACCACCGCAGGCAGTACGTCGCGCAGTTGCACGAAACGCCCCGTGCGCGCCAGCTCCGCAATCGCCACAGAAAACTCCCTCCCCGGGGCGTTCTCATCTGCCATCTCCAGAAGTACTTCGTGCAGGCGTTCGATTTCGATGGCCATGGATGACTTCGCTGCCTTCCTGCGGCTGCTTACGGGCAGCTCTTTCTTCAGCATAGGCAGGTGCGGAGGCATTGGTGGCGAACAAGCAAGAAGAATCCCACTCCGTTTGCCGGAGTGGGACGGGTGTTGCGGTCTGTCTGAAATCAGGACACCTTGGCCAAACCGTCGCTCAGCCGATCAAAGCTACAACTTCAACCTCAATCAGCACATCCTTCGGCAAGCGGCTCACTTCCACGGTCGTGCGCGCCGGGGGCTCCGTGCCTTCCGGCGACAAAAACTGCCCGTAGACCGCGTTCATGGCCGCAAAATCGTTGAAGTCCTTCAGGAACACAGTGGTCTTCACCACCTGCCCCAGGCTGGAACCGGCAGCTTCCAATATCGCCTGCAGGTTCAGCAAAACGCGGGTAGTCTGCTCGGCAATCGCGCCGGTGACTACCTGTTGCGTAGCCGGGTCGAGCGGAATCTGGCCCGAGGTGTACAGCAGGTTGCCCACGCGTACTGCCTGGGAGTAAGGACCAATGGCGGCCGGAGATGACGGAGTGGCGATGATGGTGCGGTGGGCGCTCATGGATTTGATTGTAGCCGGGCAGTTCCCGCTCGCAAAAAAGTCCCGCTCCACAAGCCGTGAAGGCCTTGTGGAGCGGGAGCATCTGCCAGAACGAGTCTGGCCTTTAGACCGGCTGCTTACTCCGGTTTCGGTTTCTTCTCGTCCTTCTTGGCCGGCGGGTTCGGCTTGCCTGCCGGCGGAGCCGCGTTGGTACCAGCCGCAGGCGGAGTATGCGCAGGCGGCGGGTTGGTCACTACCGGTGGCGGGGTATGTGCAGCCGGCGGTGTTGGCTGGGTCCCTGTCGTTGGCGCCGAGGGGTGCGTCGGTTGCGGCGTCGTAGCGTTTACCTGCGGCGTCACCGGCTTTTCCGGCTGGGCTACGGGACGGCTGTTAGGGACCGCCGGCATCGGGTGGTTGCCCGGTGTGATAGCTGCTGGCGCCATCTGCCGGCCCGGTGCATTTCCCGGTCTTGCAGGGGGCGCGCTTACCGGCCGAATTGGAACCGCCACAGGCCTGGCATTCGGCGAGGAAGACACCGCATTGCCGTTGTGGTTGATCAGCACTGGACGGGCCACGGAAATCGCAGCCGGGCGGCTCACCGGGTGCAGCAGAACAGGTCTCGCGGGTGCCACCGCCGTCGGTGCCGCTGCCTGCACGTGCTGGAACTGTGCCGGGTTGAACGCCACATGGGAATCATGGGCGGGGCGTCCCGCAGCAAAGTCCTCCTGGCGCATCACCGTCACGTTCGTCCGGTTCACATACGTCACATTGGTCACGTTGATCACGTTCACATACGTGGTCTGCACGTGCACCTCACGCGACTCGCGAATATTGCTCCTGTTGACCCGGTCAATGTACGCCGGGCTGCACGGGTACCACGGGCGATAGGCCTCGCCGGGACCCAGCGGGAACCAGGCAGATACGCCTACGCCGCCGACCTGTATGCCACCGGCAAAGACAACCTGCGCGGGCGACCAGACCGGATGCGCCTCACGCGGACCCGGGATCCATCCCCAACGCCCCCCCATCGCTACCCATCGGCCGTAGTGGAACGGTGCTGCTCCCCAGGGCTCGTCGGCTACCCAGGTCCAGCCAAAGAACGGACGGTGTACCCAGTGCCCGTTGTGGTAAGGCGCCCAGCCCGCCTGCACGTGCGGAAACCAGATCGGCCCATAGGGCGAATCCGCCTGCCAGTCGCCATTCCCGTCCAAATCCTCGTAGCCATCCATTTCCGTGCTCACATACGCGGCTGAGGTGGTGTTTTCACGACGGCTGTCGAGGGCCGTGCTCCACTGCTGGAACGCGTCCCAGGGCGCAGGATCTACCGACTGTGCATTGACCGGGTTGGTGCCATAGAGCTGGATAGCCTGGTTGGCAGCCAACTGAGTTTCAAAACCACCCGCGCCGGTAATCTGCAGCGGAAGGCCGAACCTGGCGTTGGTGATGATCGTCGTGTTCTGGTCGCTGTAGATATCAATGCGGAAATCGGCTCGCGTCGGCACCGAAACGGCGCCGTTCGGGGTGCTGATAAACAGTGACTGACCGGGGGCGAAACCGTAGGATTCGTAGTGAACCGAGCCCTGCGCCTGACCAAACTCAATTCCCTGGTCGTTGTAGTTCACCAGGGATAGATCGGCGTTGGGGCCAAAGTACGTGTGGGTTGGGCCCGCCAGAAGCTCACCGCGGCCACCTTGATCGGCAAACACCCGGTCCCCGGGGCCCACGGGCATATTGTTGCCTGCCTGGTCCCAATCATCGACTCCGTTGGGCTGGACCTGAATGTTGCCTTCGAGGTGCGACAGCCTTCCATTGGAGGGTGGGGGGTCCTGGGCACGCATTGGAGTTACAGCAAGCGCCATACCGACCAGCAGGCCGGAAAGGAGCAGGGTTCTGGAGAGCAGAGATTTCGAGCAATTCGTCATGTCGTTCCTCAAAACAGGCAATCGGTTTCCTGTCTTTCGTTCTTTCAGGATACTAACCTTGTGAAACACCGATTCTCGCAAAAAGATGCATGGCTCGACGAAAATAACGGAACAAGTGGGGAAAGTGGGCCGTAACTTGTAGCTGAGGGGTGAATCATGAACTTACGTTATCTGGCAAAAATGGCAGGAATCGTCAGCCTCACCATCGGGCTCGCACTGGGCCTGGCGACGATCGGCCTTACTGGCTGCCGGGTGCATGTGGAGAAGGATGCCAAGGGGGAAGACAAGAACGTGCAGGTAGACACACCCTTTGGCGGGGTGCATGTGAACACCGACCAGACCACGGCTGCGGATATGGGCTTGCCCGTCTACCCCGGCGCCGAAGAGGTCAAAGGCGACGACAACCACAAGTCCGCCGATGTGCACCTCGGCTTTGGAGAGTGGCAACTGCGCGTGAAGGCCGTCTCCTATGAAAGCGCAGACAGCCAGGAAAAAGTGAGTGCTTTCTACAAAAAGGCGCTAAACCGCTTTGGGGATGTGCTGACCTGTCAGGGAAAGTCCCCCGTAGGCAAGCCCACGGTCACTTCCGAAGGGCTTACCTGCAACGACGACGCCAAGGACGGCAAGATCAACATCAACAACAACGACTGGAAAAATGGCCTCGAGCTCAAGGCCGGATCCCGCCGCCACCAGCACATTGTCGGCTTCGAAGATCCAAAATCGGGCAAGACCCGCTTTGCCCTGGTTGCCCTCGATCTTCCTGCCAACATGGACTCCGACGATAAGAAAGACTGATCCGGCCGCCGGCCACGTCGCAAAATCTCCCGGGAGCCACCCTCCATGCCTCAGGACGAAGCCCGCATCGCGGACACGCCTCCGCCACCATACTACGCGGTCATCTTCACCTCCACCCGGACCGCAGTGGATGGCGGATATGCCGGGATGGCCGCGCGGATGTTCGAGCTTGCCGCCGCACAACCGGGGTTTCTGGGCATGGAGTCCGCCCGCGATGGGTTGGGAATCACAATTTCCTACTGGGCTACCCTGGAGGCAATCTCTGCCTGGAAACGCAACGCCGAACACCAGGTGGCTCAGGAGTTGGGACGCAGCCAGTGGTATGAGGCTTTCCAAACGCGTATCTGCCGGGTGGAGCGCGACTACGGGTTTCAGCGCGAGTAACTCCGTGGGGAGTTCTCGTCCTGAACACCCCTCAGGGTGCCCCATCCATTCCACAGCGTCACCGTGGAATGGATGGGGCAAACCAATCTCCGTCCTCCACTCCCCAAGAACGCCACCGAGCGCAGCTCGATCCCCTGGCTTCGCTAACCCCGCTCCCTGATCCCGGACCCCTGCCCCCAAAAGTTCTTCCCAAGCTTTTGCTTCCAATGAATTCCAAATCGGCACACTAGGGGAGTGGGTGAAAAAGTCAGGACCTGCCATCGAGCGCAGCTCGATCCAGTCCCTGGTCCCTAGTCCCCAGCGGCCAAAGGCTGACCGTTAACCAAATCACCAACACCCGGGGAGAGCGCCCCGCCCAGAAACGCACTTACCGATTTTTAGCTATATCTATCCTATAATCAATAGTTTAACATTTCGCGTCCGCTTGCAAAACAGCCCAAAAGCCACTTTTGGGGTCTCCCTGACCGCGCCCGGCTCAATTCACCTAAGTCATTGAATAAAAGCATACTAGCCGATTCCGAGCCGCAAATGCAGCAAGGCAAACCGCAAGAGCCCTCACCCGGCCCCACCACCCTGGTGCGAACCCGATGTTATAGATCAGCAACCTACCGCAACCGCGACCGCACATCCGACCGAACCAGGTACAGGAACAGCAGCAGATCCAGCCCCGACTGCACCAGTGCCACTTCTCCCGGCATTTGTCCATGCGACCACAGCCACAGGTAGTAGCTCATCAGCAGGAACACCGCGGCCAGGGTCAGTGCCCAAGCCCACCGAAACAGCCGGATCAGCCCAAAGCTCGCCGTCACAAACAGCGCAGCCAGCACCAGGAACAGCGACGGATAGTGCCCGCCCACAACCCCCAACGTCACCACCGCAGCCAGCACCAGCATGTACAGCCCAATGCAGATCAGCCCCGGCAACAGTCGCTGCTTGCCCTCGCCTGCCTCGGCCAGCAGAGCCACACGCGCTGTCAACTCGTCCCGCCGCTCCTGCTCGTCCGTGCTCTGCTCTTCGCTCATCGCTCCACTCTCTTACAGCGTGTGCAGGTAGGCCAGCAGGTCGGGCATATCCGCCGGAGACACCGGCACAGCTTCCATCAGTCCGTGCCCACGCACAATCTCCTGCGTCAGTCGCTCATCGGTCGGCGGCGCGCCGGAAGGCATAGACTTCATCTTGGTCAGCGCCTGCAGCCCCGGCCCATGCAGTCCGCGCGTGGTGGTCGGATAATGGCAGCGCGCGCACTTGCCCTGGAAAACGATCTGGCCGCGCTGCTCCTCGATGCTGAACAGGGCCTCGGGCTTCGACGCGGGCAGGCTCTTGCAGCCGGCCAGCGCCATCATTCCCAACCCCGTTACCAGGCACCCTTGTAGAAAGAGACGATACATGCGGGAAGACATACTTCTTGGATGATAGCGGAGAAAGGGCCATCACAGCCCACATTGCGCCGGATTTGCCGCTATTCCGTCCCGGCAATGGCCAGGCAAAGCTGGTCGATCGCCTGCACTTCCGCGCTTGACCCAGGCCGATGATCGTTCACCAGGATGGAAAACACCAGCGTCCGCCCACTCGCCGCCGTCAAATAGCCAGAAAGCGTGTTGCCCTCGCCCAGCGTCCCCGTCTTGGCAAACAGATGTCCCTCGAGCGCCGTGCCCTTGAAGCGGTTGGCCAGCGTTCCATCCACCCCAGCTATCGGGAAGGTGGCTTTCCACTCCGCGCCCCAGCCCTGCCGCGCGGCGTAGCTCAACAGCGTCGTATAGGCGCGCGGCGTAATCAGGTCGCCGGAACTCATCCCCGACCCGTCGTAGAAGAAGAAGTCGTCGGGCGAAATCCCGGCAGAAATCAGAAACGCCCGCACCACCCGAGCACCCTGCGCAATGCTGCCATCGGCGCCGAGGGTGCGTCCCAGAGCGCGCAGCGTCAGCTCGGCGTGCAGGTTTTGGCTCACCTTGTTGGTCAGCGTCAGATCCTCAATCATCGGCCCGGAAACATGCGCGGCCAGAACCCGGCGTCCCGCCAGCGGCCCGGCAATGGCACTCGTTGTGCTTCGCGCAAGCGTCAGCGGCTCAGCCTGCTCCTCGCGGTAATCGGCCGTTACGGTACTGGGCCGATGCTCGGCCCGCATCTTACCGGTGACCGATACGCCCCGCGCTTCAAGCAGAGCAGCCAGCGAACGCGCAGCGTACTCAGATGGATCCTCAATGGCCATCGGCGCATGAAATCCTTCCGCCGCAGCCGTACCCCACGCCCGCACTGTCAAGGAACCAGGCCGACGGTCCAGCCCCGGCGCGGCATTGGCGTCTTTGTCAACAGGCGTCATCCCGCCCTGCAGCGTGTAATAGGGCGTCTCCGGCGACCAGGACGCAACCAGTTTGCCCGCTCCATCTGGGGTCAGATGCAGACTCACTTCGTTATCCACCACACTCAGCGCAGATACCGGCGCGCCATAACCCCACGCCAGGTCATCCCACGCCCAGTCGCTGCCATACGGTTCATCGGGGAAGAGGGTGTCGTCGCCGACCACGTCGCCGTCCACTTCCTTCACCCCGGAATGCACAAGCTGGTCGGCCAGTTCTTCCAGGGGAGCCAGCGGATTGACCGGATCAGCGGGCTTCGAGCCATAGGGGAAACTGCGTCCGCTCAGGTTCGGATCGCCCGCTCCCACAATGACCAGATCGCCGTGCAGGTGGCCGTCGGCGTCGAGGGTTCCGCCTGTCACCACGTTGGTGGTCCAGCGGAGCGTGTCTACCGGCAGCAGGGCAAAGGCCGCTGCGGTCGTGGCCAGTTTCGCGTTGGAGGCCGGGGTGAACAACTCTCCGTCGTTCAAGGCGTAGAGCACTCGGCCATCAAGAGTAGTGATGCGGAGGCCGATGTGGGCGCGGCTCAGCGCCGGGTCGGCCAGAATGGCCTGCAATCGCGCCGCCAGCGGAGGGTGTTTGGTCTTGGCTGCGTGATGTTTGCCGCGCGCCAACCCCGGCAGACAGCACGACAGCAACAAGAGGGTGAACAAGAAAGCGCGAAGAGGCCGAGGCATCATGGCCGGAGTCTACCAAACCGGCACTGAGGAACGGCAGTGCCTTCCGAAGCTACTTCTGCATCTGCTTCAGGCGCGCACGCAGCCACAGCGAACCGAAGACGATGAAGGCCACGGTCCAGACCACCGCGGCTACGGGCAGCCCAAACGCCTTGTAGCTGAGGGTGTAGCTGGCAGTGTGGTTGCCGAAGAGATTCCAGCCGAGCAAGCCGAAGATAGCCACCGCGGTCACAAAGAAGAAAGCGAAGAAGCCCGAACTGGCCGCCAGCAGGAAGCTGGTCAAAAAGCCGAATCCATCCAGCGGGAAACCAAGAAACGTGCCTGTGGGCTGGCTCGGATCAGGCTGATTGCGATGCACTGCGGTCATGGGATTCTGCTCCTGGCTGTGGTGTTCCTGGGTTGCCGGCGTCTGCGCTCAGCCACTTTCCGCCGCAAACTCAGCGGACAAATTGCAATGCACAGGGTGCGGGAAGCGGCCTTGACCTTTAGTATAAGGAGTTGTGTCCATTCCTGTACAAAACGCTCTAAGCGCGGCCGAAAAAGTAGCATCGCTGGCCTCTGTCGCCACCGCACCCAACGGCCTGCACTTTGCCGCCTGGGGAGAGACTCGTCTGGCCCACTCGGAAATGGAGCGCCTCGTCGGCTCCGTACCCGCTACTCTGGCACCAGCTCTGATCAAGCGCTGCTACTACTTTGTGCCCCTGGTCATTCACGAGGGCGAGCGAACCGATGTTGCTCCCAGCTTCAGCGTAGACCTGAGCGACCGCGCCATCTGCCATCGCAACGTGACCATGGGCAATGTGGAGGGCGTTTTCCTCTCCACACGGCTGGTCGAAGACCGCTTTGGCCTGTCTTTTGAGTTCCTCATCAACGTTGCCCACAACTTCGTGGATGCAGTCGGCGTCCCCGGCAGCTTTGCCGAACTGGTGTGGTCCCAGGCCCAGGCAGGCGTGCGAGGAGAGACCAGCCAGGATGCGTGGGAAACACGCCGCCGCGCGATGGATCCTGCCGTTGGCGCATCTGGTGAGCCACTGCCCACCGACGAGCGCGCCCGCAAGAACTTCGAGGAGTCGGCATTTTCTGACTCTCTGGCCATCTACATGCTTTCCCTGGCTCTCGACTTTGACTACCACGACCTCCGCGAGCGCGAGTATCCGCTGCTGGCTGCTCCCGCCCTGGCGGAGCGACTGCGCGCCGTGGCCGGACTGTTCCCGCCCAACATAGGGTACGAATTCCAGATTCTCTACCGCCGCAAGGGTCAATAGGACCTGCAAGTTGCGTCTGGAATCCTCCACCGTTTCATGCTGAAGAACAATGCGCAATCGATCCTGGAAAATCTCCGCGGCCCTCGTTCTGTCCTGCACCCTGCTTGCTTTGATAACGGCCGAGGCAGTTACCTGGCTGCGCCGGCGCGCAGAGGTTGATCCCGTCTCAGACCAGCAAAAGCTTGCCCGCTCGCTGGGAATCATCCGGCAGAGCACCGCCGAGCATCCGGGCGTGCTGAAGGTGCTGTTCTACGGCCAGTCGATCACAAAAAGCGGCTGGCACACGGCCGTCGTCGAGCACTGGCACCAGCGCTACCCAAACACCACGTTTGTCGTGGAAAACCTGGCGTTGGGCGGTTTCGATTCGCTTGCGCTGGAGCGGACCGCAGCGCGCGACCTGGCCAGCTTTAACCCCGACTTCATCATCTTTCACGTCTACGGCGATCATTGGGCTTACGAGCGGATCATCCGCACCATGCGCTCGCAAACCGCCGCGGATATTCTCGTACAGACCGACCATGGCAACCTGATGCCCGACCCGGTTTGCCTGGAGGGGCTTTCGCTGAGTGTGCAGGCAGCGCCCGGCTGCGCAGGCCACCTGTGGGTACACCAGCGCAACTGGGAAGACCGCATGAGCTACCACCTGGTGCCGGGATTCGGTAAAAAGTACGGTTTGGCTGTCGAACCGCAGCGGGCCTGGTGGCGCGACTATCTGCTGAGCACGGGGACAGATCCGAAATCCCTGCTAGCCGACTATGTCCACCCGAATGCGCAGGGCAAGGTGTTGATCGCGGGCTTCTTCAATCGCTACTTTGACGGCCTGGTGGATGGTTGGAAGGCTGAGACGGAAGCCGGTGTCTCTGGGTTGCCGCCGACGGCGCTGGGCGGGCCGGTGAGCTTTACTGGCACACGATTGGAACTGATCGCCAGCCGTCCGATTTTGGCGCTGCCCCAGGCCACGGTGGACGGAGCCGGTGCGAATACCCTCGACGGCTGCTATCTGGCGAGCCGGACGAATGGACTGCCAGGCGTGCCGGACTGGCCGGCTCTGCGGCGGGTGACGCTGAACCACGACCATACGCCGGAGCAATGGACGGCAACTGTGACCGGGGTGTCGGCAGACGAGGCGAGCTTCCGCTTTAGGCTGCGCGGATCGGTTTCCGGCGACCAGGGCGAGGGTGACTCCGCGCAAAGCTTTACCTCCACCAACGGTCTTCTGACAATCGATCCCCAGGACTGGATGCTGGCGCGTGCCTTCGCCCTGAAGCATGTGCCGGTGACGGAGCCTTTCACCGTGACCTGGACTGTGGACCCGGTGTGCGGGGTTGCGGAGAGGATCGACGAGCGTCCGGCGGCGGCAGAGTACCGCTATACGCTTGCTGCGGGACTGGCCAATGGGTCGCACTCGGCAGTGATCACGCTGGCGCCGGACGATCTGGCGGCGGTGCGGGAGCTGCGGGTGTATACGCCGAGACTGAAGACGGATTAAGCCACCATCTCTTGCGGGAAAAGGCGGAGGAGCCGGGTGGCCGCTTCCGCTTTTGTTGTTTGCCTATGAGCTTATCCCCGATAAACGACCCGGCCTTCGCTGATGGTGAAGCGCACCCTGCCCTGCATGGTCCAGCCGTCGAAGGGGGTGTTCTTCGACTTCGATTTGGAGTCTTTGGCGTGGAAGGTCCACTCCTGTTTGGGGTCGAAAACGACGACGTCGGCAAAGCTGCCTACCGCCAGCGTGCCACGGCCCTTCAGGTTGAGCAGTGCGGCGGGCTGCGCGCTGAGCAGCGAGAGAACGCGGCCGATGGGCAGCTTCCACTCGTGGTGCAGCCAGCGCAGGCTCAGCCCCAGCGCGGTTTCAAGGCCGGTAATGCCGTTGGGGGCGCGTTCGAACTCCACTTCCTTTTCGTGCGCGGCGTGGGGTGCGTGGTCGGTGGCGATGGCATCGACTACGCCGTCGAGAATGCCTTGAATCATGGCGTCGCGGTCGGCGGCGGAGCGGAGAGGCGGGTTCATTTTGGCGTGGGTGTCGTAGCAGCCCACGTGCTCTTCGGTCAGCAGGAAGTGATGCGGGGCCACCTCGCAGGTAATGCGCAGTCCGTTACGGCGAGCCTGGCGAACGGCCGCCACAGCCTGCGCCGTGGAGGTGTGCGCCACGTGCAGATGTGGCTGGGGGCCAGCCTTGCCGGCGCCGGCCTGAACCAGTTCCGAGACCAGCCGAATGTCTCGCTCGACCAGTCCGTACTCGGCCTCGGGTGGCATGCCTCGCAGGCCCAGGCGGAAGGCGGTTGCGCCGGCGTTCATGCTGGCGCCCTGTGTCATCCGAGTGTCTTCCGCGTGCTGGATGACGCTGAGGCCGTTGCGCGTGGCCTGCAGCAGCACCTCGCGCATGATGTTGTCTTTCAAGATTGGATGCCCGTCATCGGTGACAGCGACAACCCCGGCGGACTTCAGCGCCGCATAGTCGTTGAGCACCTCGCCCTTGAGCCCGCGCGTGGCCGCGCCAATGGGGAAGACCCGCACGCTGGAGCCGCGCTCCGGAGCCTGCATCCAGCGGGTAATCTCCGGCGAATCGTTGGTGGGGGTGGTGTTGGGCATGGCTGCCACGGCGGTGAATCCGCCCGCGGCTGCCGCCGCCGTGCCGGTGGCGATGGTCTCTTTATGACCCTGGCCCGGCTCACGCAGGTGCACGTGGATATCGATGAGGCCAGGGGCAACGGTGAGGCCCGTGGCATCGATGATCTCCGCGTCTTCGACGTGTTTTGCTTTGCCGGGCCCGGCAATCTCAGCCACCCGGCCGTCTTTCAGCACGATGTCCTTCAGTCCGTCCACTCCGGCTGCGGGATCGATGAGGTGTCCGCCGCGAATCAGCAGTGTGCTCATGCCTGGCCTCCTTTCTTGGCGACCGTCAGGGCCCGCTCGACCAGCGCCATGCGAATGGCGACGCCGTTGTGCACCTGCTCCAGGATGGCAGACTGCGGCCCATCGGCCACCTCGGCGGTAATCTCCAGGCCGCGAATGATGGGCCCAGGGTGCATTACGACCGCGTTTGGCGCGTAGTTCTTCAAGCGATCCTGGTTGAGTTGGTAGCTTGTTTTGTACTCTTCCAGATCCAGTTGCAACCCGGCCAGGCGCTCGGCCTGGATGCGCAGCATCATCACAATCTGCGACTGGGCCAGCGCCTTGGTGAAGTCGCGCTCGATTTCGATGCCCGGGCCAGCTTCGACTGCCGTCTCCGGCAGCAGCGCAGGCGGCCCGCAGAGGATGACGCGCGCGCCCAGCCGGGGCAGCAGCAGCATGTTGCTGCGGGCGACTCGGCTGTGCAGAATGTCTCCAACAATCATCACGGTAACGCCTGCCAGGGTGTCAGGGGCAACCGACGTGACTCCCGAACGCAGATGGGTGAGGATGGTGCGCAGATCCAGCAGCGCCTGAGAGGGATGCTCGTGCATGCCGTCGCCGGCGTTGAGCACGGGCAGGCGCGTCTCCTGCTCCAGCAGCCAGGGCGAACCGGAGTTGGGGTGGCGCAGGATGATGGCCTCGGCGCCGAGCGCGCGCAGGGTGAGACCGGTGTCCTTGAGCGTTTCTCCCTTTTCAATGCTTGAAGAGAGGCTGGACACCAGCGTGGTGTCCGCGCCCAGCCCTTTCGCGGCCAGCTCAAAACTGGTGCGGGTGCGCGTGGACGACTCGTAAAAGAGCAGCGCTATTTTGCGCTTGGCCAGCCGTTTGGTGCGCTCCAGCGGGTCCTCCTGCTCCAGGAATGTCGCCCGGGCCAGCAGGTGGCTGACGTCATCGAGGCTGAGCGTGGTCACGGACATCACCGAACCGGCGGAATATGGAAACGGTGAGGCTGGAACCAGGGGATGTGCGAGGGAGCGGACAGAAGTTGCTTTCAGCGGCATGGTGGCACACTTTGACGGCCGGGCGGCACGTCTTTTCCGGTTGTGGGTTAGGCTGCCTGGCAGGCTGAGTTGCTTTTAGATGGCCTGAGGAGGCGAACTTGCCCGGCCAGGAGCTTTGGCTGCCGGCCGGGCGATGTCAGGAGTTAGTCGAGCCTTTCGACAAGCAGGACCTGCTCGTCGTTGTCTACTTCGCGGAACTTTACTTCGATAATTTCACGGCTGCTGGTGGGCACATGCTTACCCACATAGGATGCCTCAATGGGCAGTTCGCGATGCCCGCGGTCGATCAGCACGGCCAGTTGCACGCGTCGCGGGCGGCCGTGGTCAAACAGGGCGTCGAGTGCGGCGCGGATGGTGCGGCCTGTGTACAGTACGTCGTCGCAGAGAATGACGTCGCGGCCGTTCACATCCACGCCGATATCCTTCTTGTTGACGACGGGACGGATATCCTCCGTGCTGAGGTCGTCGCGGTAGAAGCGAATGTCGAGAACGCCGGTCTGGATTGGGCGCTTTTCGATGCCGCTGATGAGGGCAGCCAGGCGCTCCGCCAGGGGAATGCCCCGGCGTTTGATGCCTACCAGCACCACGCCCTCATCGGCATTGGTTTTTTCCACGATCTGGTGGGCCAGCCGAACCAGAGTCCGCTCAATCTCTGAGGCGGACATGAGTCGGCTCTTTTCGCGCAGTTGCGGTTTTATTGCTTCGCTCTCAGTGGTCATGACGACTCTCTCGAAGATTCTTTCCCGGCCGTTGGCAAGCTGGGCGTTTTGGATTTCGCTCTATTGTAGGCCCACCGGGCCATCAGGTGTTATGTCTGCGTGTGGGAGTGGAAAGGCGCGCGCTCGCAGCCCCTCCAAGCGAGGCAAAAACGGTCAGAAATGTGGCTCCCAACAGGAAGTCAAAGAAGATTGCGCCGATGTGCCCTTCCGGCGAGAGCATCCAGGCTCGCGTGAGTTGGCTGGACTGTGCGGCCGTGGCCGTGGCCACGCCCATCTGCACGTAGGTCTGCTGCCACTGCTGGTAATTCTTCTCCACCAGCTGCGCCCAGTCGGCGTCCAGTTGCGGGCCCTGGTGGAAAACCGCTCGCTGCATCCAGAAGTGTGTCCCGGTCAGCGCCAACATCAGCCAGCAGGCCATCAGTCCGGTAACAAAGCCGATGCGCGCTCCGGCTCCGGTGGTGAGGCTGGCGATGCGGGTATTTCTGCGATAGACAGCTACGGCGAGGGCGGCTGCGCCCACCATCCAAAGGATGGCCAGCGAGAGCCCCAGCAAATCCATGACAAACCAAAGGACTGCGGAAGGGATGGCCATCATGACAGCGGCGTTGAGAGCGGGTCGCCAGGCCAATCCACTGGACGGACCAATCGGCTCAGCGACCACGGCGAGGCCCTCGGCCAGGGTGCCCAGTTCAATCAGCGGAGCGTCACTGGGCACATAGGTCAACTGGGGCATTCCGCAGGCGGGGCAATAGCGGTCGGCTTCGCGGAGCGTCTCGTGACAACGTTGGCAGGTAGCGTCCAAGTGGAAACCTTCTCTCCCTTTGAAGCTAAATGCTCAGGGCGGGTGCGGGCAATGGAGCTGCTAGCCTTCAACTGTCTGCTTCTAGCCATTCGCTTCTGGCTGCTCACTGGATCGAGAGGTGCTGGATGGTTCTTCGGGGGGACCCCAAAAGTGCCTTTTGGGCTATTTTGCAAGCGAAAGCGAAAAGGTATATTACTGATTTAATTGCACTTGTATACCAAAATACGAAACAAAAAGAACGAACTATGAGTTTTTTTTGGGGGGGGTGGACGGGAGATTGTGAGGTTAGCGGCGGAGGTAGAAGGGGCGGACGATGGCGAGAGCGAAGAAGGTGGCGAAGAGCAGGGCGAAGGCCAGCAGGGAGTACATGAGGATGAGGTTTGGGCCGGGGGATTCGGGCTCCTCATCGTCCTCGGGGGACTTGAGCCTGGGGTCGGGAGTGGGCTTGAGGTCGTTACTCATATTTAAGGCTTTCGACGGGGTCCATTTGCGCGGCGCGGGTGGCGGGGACGGTGCCGAAGACGACACCGACGATCAGTGAGACGCCAAGGGCGGCGACGATGGACCAGGGGGAGATGGGGATGGCGTAGTTGGTGAAGAAACGGACGGAGAGCGGCAGGGCGAGACCGAGCAGAGTGCCGACGATGCCTCCGGCGAGGGAGATCATGACGGCTTCGGCGAGGAACTGGAGGCGGATTTCGCGTGACGTAGCGCCGAGCGCCTTGCGGATGCCGATTTCGCGGATACGGGAGCGGACGTTGGCGAGCATGATGTTCATGATGCCGACGCCGCCAACGGCCAGCGTCACCATGGCGACCGCGATAAGCACGGCGGTGAGTCCGGTGGCGATCTGCGAGGCGGTGGTGAGCAGTTCCTTGAGGTTGGTGGCGTGATAGACGGAGTTTGCCTTGTGACGGCCCTTGACGATGCGGACGATGGCGGCGGTGGCGTCGGGGACGTCGTCCATGGAGCGGAGGGAGAAGTAGATTTGCTTCACGTTGTCGGTTCCGGTGAAGTAGCGGCCGACGGCGTAGGGGACGAGGATGGTGTTGTCGGTGATTTCGGATTGGCCGAAGGTGTCCACGCCCTCGCGGAAGGTTCCGATGATGGTGAAGGGGATGCCGCTGATGGAAAAGCTTTGTCCAATGGCAGCGTCGGCTGAGCCGAACATTTCCTTGGCGAAGGGGATGGTGACGACGGCGCACTTGATATGCGCGGACTCGTCCTCATCGTCCATGAAGCGGCCCTGGGTGATGACGAGGTTGCGAACCTGCTCGTACTGGGGGACGACACCGAGGACGAGGGTGTCCTTGACGACTCCGCCGCCGAAGCTGATGCGATCGTGCATTTCGAGGACGGGGGAGGAGTATTCGACGGCAGGGAGTTGTGCGACGACGGCTTTTTCGTCTTCGCGGGTGAGGTAGTCGTTGTAGTCGACGTTTTCGGTGCCGACGGCGCCACCGCCGGCATATTCGAGCTCGACCATGTTGGTGCCGATTTTCTGGATGAGTCCGAGAGCGTAGTCGCGTCCTGTCATGCCGATGGTGACGACGAGGATGACGGATGCGGAGCCGATGACCATGCCGAGGGCGGTGAGCGCAAAGCGGGCCTTGCTGGAGCGGAAGCTTTCGACAGCGAGGAGGATGGTCTCTCCGAGGGCGATGGTGCGATGCGCGTCCTTGAGGGTCTGCTGGAAGGCCCGCTGGCGGGCTTGGTCCGCGAGATCAGCCGAATTGGGAGGGGGGGTGACCGGATTCATAGGCTCTACTTTGGATGACGGAGAGGTCTCCGGGGCTTCCTGAAGTTTGGCGCTTGCCCCGGATTCCCTGTTCCAGAGTACCTGTTTCCGCACGGGGGCGGAAATGGGGGCTATTGCGGACAGTATTTTGCAAGCCAGGCGAGTTCTTCGCGGAGCTTGATGTAGCCGTGCCAGGGGTTGTGGGCGAGCGAGTGTCCTTCGCCGGGAAAGACGAGGAAGCTGTGCGGGATGCCGAGGTTCTGGAGGGCGCGCTCCATGGTGACGCCTTCAAGGTAGCTGACGCGGACGTCCGCGCCCCCCTGGACGAGGTGGGTGGGGGTCTTGACCTTATCCATGAAGAAGAGGGCGGCCTCGGACTGGTACATGGCTGGCTGCTGCCAGGGGTGGCCACCGAGAACCCAGGCGTCGTCGGCGTTCATGTCGTCGTTGCCCCAGTTGGCGGCGTGTTCGACGGCTCCGGCTCCGGTGACGGCCGCCTTGAAGCGCGTGGTCTGAGTGATGAGCCAGTTGGTCATGTATCCGCCGTAGGAGTAGCCGCCGATGGTGAGCTTGTCGGGGTCGGCGAGGCCGTCTCCGACGAGGGCATCGACTCCGGCGAGAATGTCGAGGCCGGGCTTGGAAACGAGATGGGGCGAGTACTGGAGCATGAACTGGTCACCGTATCCGGCTGAGCCGCGGTAGTTTGGGCGGAAGACGAGCCAACCGTTGGAGGCGGCGAGGGTGGCCCAGTCGTACCAGTCCGCGCCGAAACGGTTGCCGTCGGCATCGGCGGGGCCGCCGTGGATGAGGGTCAACATGCGGAGATGTTTGGCGTTGAGCTTGCCGGGAGGGAAGATGAGGACGCCCTCGACCGTGACGCCGTCGGGAGCCTTCCACGTGTAGCGACCCCATTCAGGCTGGGCGCGTTGGGCAAAGATGGGGTTGAGGGCTGTGAGGGGGACAGCCTGGTCAAGATGGGCGGCGTCGGAGGCGAGGTAGACCTGGGCGGGGTGGTTGATCGAGCTGAAGCGGACGAGCACGGCGTTGCCGGAGTGGGTGGCGGAGACGCCGGCGTAGCTTCCGGGGAGGCCGGGGAGGCGGGTGGCGGTGGGGCCGGAGAGGGAGTAGATCTGCTGCTCGGTGCCTTTGAGTCCGAGGGCGTAGACGGCTCCGTTGCCGGCGACGGTAAGGCTCTCAAAGCCGCCGGTGAAGTCGGCGCCGAGGCGCTGGAGGGACTTGTCGGCTGGGTCGGGAGCGGCGGGGTTGAGGCGGAAGACGCGGCCGGCGATGTCCTGGTAGGTGTGGTCGACGGAGCCGCCGGCGCTGCGGATGACGAAGTAGAGCCACTGGGCGTCGGGGGACCACTGGACGTCGCTTTCGATCGCCTGGTTGTGGGTGAGCTGGCGGACGGGGCCGCCGGTGGATGGGACGGCGTAGATTTCGGTCTGGCTGGGGGCCTCAAAGCGGCGGCTGACAGCGTCGGTGAGGTAGGCGACGGATTTGCCGTCGGGGGAGGGGGAGATTTCCGTGATGGACTGGGAGATCTGGGCGAGCTGGGTGACGCCGGCGGGGAGGACCTGGTCGGAATCTTCTGCCTTGGAGGAATTCGATGGGTCGTGGGGCAGGGCGATGGCGGCGGTGCGGGCCAGCGACGGGGCGACGGGCAGGGCGAGCAGGAGGTCGCCGCGCTCCTGTTCGCGCCAGCGGATGACGTCTCTCCACTCGTCCTTTTTGGTCTCTTCCTGGTCATGGGTAAGGGGCTGCTGGGTGGCGAAGTAGATGGATTTTCCGTCGGGGGACCAGGCGAAGGAGTGAACGTCGAGTTTCTCGCGGAAGAGGGGCTGGGCCTCGCCGCCGGAGACGGGAATGAGCCAGACGCGGGTGGCGTCGTCGGAGTCTTTGGAGGAGGAGTCGTCGGTGGCGGGTTCGCCGAGGAGGGCCCGGTCGGAGAGGAAGGCGATCCACTGGCCGTCGGGGCTCCACTGCGGGTCTTCGTCTGTGCCGGCCTGGGTGAGTGGGCGAAGTCCGTTGCCGGGGGTCCAGAGGGAAAGAGTGTGCCGGTACGTGCCGGCCTTCCAGTCGGGAGCGTCCGTGGCGATAACGGCGGCGGAGCCGTCGGGCGAGATGTGGGCGGCGGAGATGTCGGTGGTGTTGAGGAATTCGTCGAGGGTGATGGTGGGCAGCGGCGCGGACGGCTGGGCGAAGGCGGCGGGGGCGAAGGCGAGGAGGGCGGCGAGGCAGCAGAGAGGCTTGAGCAGGAAGCGATTCATGGGCGGGATGGGTCCTCGATACGGGGTGATGGTGGTGGTTCGGGGTGAGCTAGATTCCACTGTACGCCGTTGAAAAGAAACGCGCCGGAAGAGATTGTCTCTTCCGGCGCGGGGTGGGGCCGGATGGGGCCGGCGGTGGGTTAGAAGTCCAGGCGCAGTCCAAATTGCATGCGGCGGTAGGTGGTGAGCACCCCGCCATAAACGCCAAAGGTGCCGCTGGTGAGGCCGGAACTGAGGTTTCCGGGGCTGTCGTCAAAGCGAACGTTGTTGCCAACGTTGTAGACCTCGCCGGCGAACTTGAGCTTGACGTCCTCGTGGATGGCCCAGGTTTTTGAGAGTGTGGAGTCAATGTCGAAGTACCCATCGCCACGGAATGCGTTGCGCTGGCCGGCTTCACCGGGGTAAGGGAGGCGAATGGGAGAGCCGTTGTAGACGCCCGCGTTGATGGCGGAAGCGGTGTCGCCCTTGAAGACCTGCGGGACCCCGTTCACGATATGCTTTTGAGTCTTGACGGGGCTGGTGACGACGCCGAATCCTTCGAGCTGCCAGTTGGTCGACCATCCGGGCTCAGTGACGGAGAACGGAAGGCCGGTGGCCCAGCGGCTGAGGCCGGCGAATTGCCACCCGCCGATCACTCCGTCGAGGAGTCGATTGGCAGTGCCCAAAACAGGCTTGCCGCGGCCAATGGGCAGTGCATAGACCCAATCGACGGTTAGCAAGCTGCGGATGTCGAAGTCAGAAACGGCCTTGTTGAGCTTGGGACTCCAGGTGTTTTGGATGCCCCCGTTGCCGCCGTAATTGTCGGTGGAGAACTCGTTGGAACGTTCGGCATTTGAGCCCATATCGATGGACTTGGAGAATGTGTAGTTGGCATCCACGGTGAGGCCGTGGCTGGCGGGATGGCGCAGAGAGATCTGCAGCGCATGGTAGGAACTGACGCCGATCGATGCCCATGCATACAGCGAAGAGAACTGGCTTTGCCAGAATTGCGTTCCATTGGGGCAGCCGTAGTAGCAGTAGAAGTCGATGTCGGAGAGGGATGTGGTTTCGCCATAGTCGTAGCGGTAGGGAGCCCACTCGTTGTTGTAGGCGCCTTCCGTTGCGGATTCTCCCTCGAAATCGAGGTTGGCCATCTGCGGGAATACATCTTCAAAGTAGGGAATCGTGGGAACGCTGACGGGGGCGGTTCCGGTGTACTGGTTTCCGTAATTGCCGCCGTTTTGGTCGGAGATTTTGGAGAGCTGGGCGGCGGCATGGTAGTAGTCGCCAGCGCCTTTGGGATCGACGAGGTTGACCGGCTCAGCGAGATCAATTTGCTGCAGCAGGTGGCGCCCAAGGCGACCGACATAATTCTCCTCGAAGATGAATCCGCCGGGAAACTCATGCTGGAAGGAGAGATCGAGAGCGTAGGAATAAGGGGTTTTGACCTTGTTGTCGATGCCCCACGTAATGGCAAAGTCACAGCCGGCTGTGGACGACGGTTTAAATGGATACGAGATGGTCTGAGCAAGTCCGCAGGGGCCGGCGAGGGGCGGAATCGTATGGGGTCCGGTAAAGCGGGGCGAGTTTGCCACGTTGTAATATCCCGCTGGCCCCGTCACCGAGGTGGTGAGCCCGAAGGACCCTTGCTGGTCAAAGGAGTTCACGATGCCCTGGCCAAAGTGGTCGTAGTACATGCCGGCGCCAGCTCGGATGCTTGTCTTCTGATTCGGAGCCCAAACGATGGCCAGACGCGGGGCGATATTCAGCTTCTGCTTGGCCCAGTATCCGGGACGTCCGTTGGCCTTCCCGCTGGGCGTGAAGGAGAGAAGGTCCTCGAAGACCTGCCCGGAGGCTGCGGCAGATCCCCGCTTCTTGAACCATGCGTCCGTATCCACGGTGGGGGCAATCTGCTGGCCTTTGGTCTCATAGGGAGCCTGGAGAAGGGAGTGTCGGAAGCCAAAGGTGATGGTGAGGTTGGGCTTCACCTGCCACGAATCCTGGAGGTAATATTCAAACTCGTTCGCTTTGAAGTGGCGGTTGATAAAGGTTCCATCGGCAAATTCTGCGCCCGAGTTTGCATTGGTCACGGAGTAGTTGAACTGCTGGGTTGTGGATGGCACGGTTCCGACGAGGGTGTCGTAGGCAATGAGATACGAATTGCCAAAGCCGGCTCCGACGAGACTGTTTCCCGTGGTGGGATCGGTGGGTTCGGGCGGCGATCCCGCCAACCAATATGGGTTGGTGCTGGCTCCCGAGTAGGAATTCGAGTCCGTCCCGCGGTTGTTTTCAATTCCGCGCCAGTTGCCGCCAAAGTTGAGCGTGTGCGACTTCACCGTCCAGGTCAGGTTGTCTGTAACGTTCTCCACCGGTACGTTGACGATGGTCGAGAGCGTTTGGGATTCCGGCTGGCTCAGGAAGCGAAAGCTCACCCAGTCGCCCTTACCGGAACCCACGCCGCGCGTTCCGTAGCCCTGGCGAACATACGCGAATCGGGCGTCATTGACCAGATTGGAGGTCGGATTCCAGGTATGGCCGACGGCTATGCCTTTGGTGTTGTCCTCGGTGCGGGAGCTGGCGGGCTGGCCAGGCAGATTTTCCGCACCTGAACTGGTGTCCTTCTGAAAGTTGCCGCGAACGAAGAGGCGCTGGTGCGCGGTCAGGTCGTAATCGATCTTCACGATGCTGGTGTTCTGGGTGAGCGGGGCTGGCGAGGCAAAGATAAAGCCGGCATTGTTCACTCCGTCGCCGGCAGTGGGCGCTGTGCCGAACATTTTCGCTGTTGCGAGGGGGCCGAAGTAGTTCAGAACGTTCTGGTTGGGACCGCAAACCACGTTGGTCGAGCAGCCGGAGTCGAGCGCCGTCACCTGGGCTGAAGTCAGATAATTGGTCGCTCCGTTGCTGTCCTGGTAGCCGAGTTCGCCGCTGTAAAACTGCTGCGTTGGAAGAGTGCGTGTGATCACCTCGTTGACCGCCTGGCGCTTTCCCTCGTAGTTGGCGAAGAAGAAGAGCTTGTCCTTTTTGATGGGACCGCCGATGGCCGCGCCAAATGTGTTCAAGACGTACTTCTGAGGGACATTCGGTTCGCCGAGAACGAGTTCCTGGTATTTATTGAACCACTGGTTGGCGACCGTGTTCGTAGGCCGGTAATACTCATACAGGCCGCCATGGAAACGGTTGGTGCCGGCCTTGGTGACGAGGGAAACCTGAGCTCCGGAACTGCGGCCAGAGTCGGCATTGCCGTTGGAAGTGGTGACGCGAAACTCCTCGGTCGAGTCCAGGGTGGAACGCAACACACCGGTGAATGCGGCCCCGCCGATCTGGTCGTTGTCATCGAGGCCGTCGAGCGTGATATTGCCCTGATCGGAGCGCCCGCCGTTCACGGATCCGCTGCGCGTGTCGTTGGTGTCGTTTTCGGAGGGGTTGCCCAAATAAAGCACGCCGGGCTGCAGGGTCAGCAAGGAAACTGGATCGCGACCCTCCATGGGCAGAGCCTGAATCGTCTCATTACCGACAGAGTTGCCCATGGTGGCGTCGGTGGTGTTGAGGGTCTGGGCGCTGGCGGTGACGTCGACGGTGACCGAGTTCGCTTCAACGGAGAGCTTGAAGTCGATGGTGGCTGGCTGGTTGACGAGCAGCTCGGCTTCCTTGGACTGGGCGGCGAAGCCTGTCGAGGTGACGGTGATGACGTAGCGCGCCGGGGGAATCTGGGGGAATTGGTAGTAGCCTGTGCCGTTGGAGGTGGTCGTGAGGGTCTTGTCGGAAGCCTTATCGGCAATGGTTACCGTGGCTCCAGCGACCATCGCTCCGGCCGGATCTTTGACTACGCCACGGAGCGAGGTGGCGGCGGACTGTCCAAAAGCGAACGTACAGGAGATGAGGATGCAAAGAAGCATCGCTCCCAGTTGGGATCGTTTCACGCTGTTCCTCCAGAAATCGTAAGTGGTGCGACGGATGCAAATATCAGGGCAATTGCGTGAATAGGTCGCGATTGCCCCGGGTCGTGTCTGTGGGGATGAAGCAGGTCACACCGGCCTGTGCTTGAGTTGTTTCATTTTCCGGGCAAACGCCTAAGGATGCAAGATGTTTTTCATCATGTGTTTAAGGAAATCAAAAGGAACAAGGGTCCGAACCTCCGGGGCGAGCAGAATACCTTTGGAATTTTGACCGGAGTATCGCTATTGCTGTTGTTGTTGCTGCTGCTGGACGAGTTGCTGGGAGTCGAGGATCGGGATGACGCGCTCGGGGGGTTGCTGGGCGCGCTCGACGAGGACGGACCAGTCGTCGGGGATGGGGAGCCGTTTGTCGAGGGCGGGGGCCTCGTTGCTGGCCTCGACCTGAACGGCGACGTAGAGTTCGCTGGCGGTGCTGCCGCGGAAGATGCCGTGGGTGGGGGGCACGTCGGCGTAATCGCGCCCGACGGCGGTGCGGATGTGCCGGTTGTAGGCGATGAGGTCGTTGGTGGGGTCAAAGCCGACCCAGTTGAGATGGGGCAGGAGGACCTCGACCCAGGCGTGCGTGGCATCGGGAGTGGAGCGGTCGTGGTCTTCGCGGCCGCGGTAGAGGTATCCGCTGACGTAGCGGGCCGGGATGCCGACCTGGCGGAGCAGGGCGATCATGACGTGTGCGAAGTCCTGGCAGACGCCCTGGCGGCTGGCGATCACCTGATCGATGGGGGAGTCGATGTGGGTGGCGCTGGGGACGTACTCGAAGTACTCGAAGAGACGCTTGTTGAGCTCATGGACGAGCATGAGGGGGTCGTCGCGGCGGACCACGTTGAGCTGTTTTGCGAGGTCCTGGACGAGGGGGGTGGTCTGCACGAAGCGGCTGGGCAGGAGCATTTCGCCGTAGTCCGCAGAGTCGACGAGTTCATCGAGCGCGGCCCACGCATCGGGGGCGAGAAAGGCCGGGATGTTCATCTGGATCTGCTGCTCGACCAGGGATTCGGCGACGATGACGAGCTGGTTGTGCTCGCCGGGAATGTCAAAGTGCTGGACGTTGTTGCCGTGGTGGTCGCGATAGCTGAAGACGCGGCAGCGAGGGCTTACGGAAAGAGAAAAGGTGAGGCAGTGCTGGGTGGAGTCGGAGCGCGGATTCATGCGCGTTTCCATGATGCTCTCGCTGACAGCCTTGGAGTAGCGGAAGCGCGTGAGGTGACGGATTGAGTAGAAGTTCATGTGCGCCTCCGGATGCGATGCCGTGCGATGCGCCTGCTGGGATGGTTCGCCGAAGAGATTGGTGTCCATGCGAGCTAGACCGCCAGTGCCGATTGGATTGAGTACTGCACGTAGTACCGGTACGAGAGGTCGTGAATCTGCTTGCACTGCTCGCGGATGGAGTGGAGGAATGCGCCAGGGTTGCCTTCGAGGACCTCAGTGATGGTGGTGTAGCGGAGCATGGACTGGAGACGGCCGACGACGGAGTTGAGCTCATCGGGTGGACGGCGCCCACCGTTGTTCTGGATGGATTCGAGGGACTGTCGAATGCTGTCGATGGAGTAGCGAAGAGCGTGGGGGAAGTCGCGGTTGAGGAGGAGGAATTCGAGGATGCGGTCGGGGGTGAGATCGGCGGTGTAGACCTGGCAGTAGGCCTCAAAGCTGGTGCAGGAGCGGAGCAGTCCGACAAGCTCCAGATATTGGTAGCCGGAGTGTTCGCGGTCCTGGAGGTTGAGCAGGCTTTCCTGATAGACCTCGAGCAGGGTTGCGGTGGCGAAGGCGCGCTCGAGGTGACGGGCAAGGCGGATGAACTGCCATCCTTCGCCGTGAATCATGGTGCTGTCGCTGACGCCTTTGAAGAGGTGCACGCCGTCGACGATGGAGGCGAGGTAGTCGTTCATGTTGCTGCGGAACTGGGCCAGCGCGTGCGGGGAGTGCATCTGGTGGTAGAGGCGATTGAGGCGCTGCCACTGCTCAGTGGAGATTTCTTCGCGGACCTGGCGGGCGTTTTCCCGGGCGGCGTTGACGCAGGTAGTGACGGAGACGGAGAGATTGGGATCAAAGACGAGTCGCCGTGCGAGTGCGTCGGGGTCTCCGGCCCAGCCGATGTCCTCAGTCATGCCGAGAGACTTGGCAAGGCGCTGCCAGCGGATTTCGGGGCTGGTTTCGCCGGGGTCGAGCAGCAGGCTCATGGTGACGTCGAGCTGGCGGACGGTATTTTCTGCCCGTTCGAGGTAGCGGCTCATCCAGTACAGGCTGTCTGCAACGCGGGATAGCATAGTGGTTTACTCCAGCACCCAGGTGTCTTTGCTGCCGCCGCCCTGGCTGGAATTGACCACCAGGGAGCCTTTTTCCATGGCCACGCGGGTTAGCCCGCCGGGGACGATGTTGACCTTGTCGCCGAAGAGGATGTAGGGGCGGAGGTCGACGTGACGGGGTTCGAGGTGGTCGCCGAAGAGGCAGGGAGCGCGGGAGAAGTCGAGCGTGGGCTGGGCGATGTAGTTGCGGGGGTTGGCCTTGATAGCACTTGCAAACTCCTCGCGCTGCTTGGCGGTGGAGTGGGGCCCGATCAACATGCCGTATCCGCCGCTTTCGCCGACGGCCTTGACGACCAGCTTGTCCAGGTTGGCCAGCACGTGCCGTCGCTCCTTGTCCTCGGTGAGCAGGTAGGTTTCCACGTTGTTGAGGATGGGATCTTCGTCGAGGTAGTACTTGATGATCCGGGGGACGTAGGCGTACATGGCCTTGTCGTCGGCAAGCCCGGTTCCGAAGGCGTTGGTCACGGTGACGTTGCCGGCGCGGTAAGCGTTGAAGAGGCCGGCGCAGCCGAGCGTTGAGTCTCCGCGGAAGATGAGCGGATCGCTGAAGTCGTCGTCGACGCGGCGATAGATGACATCGACCCGCTTGAGGCCGTCTGTTGTGCGCATGTAGACGACGTTGTCGTGGGTCACCAGGTCGCGCCCTTCGACGAGGTCGATGCCCATCTGGCGGGCGAGGTAGGTGTGCTCGAAGTAGGCGGAGTTGAAGACGCCGGGGGTGAGCAGGACGATGTTTGGCTCGGGGCGTCCCTCGGGGGCGAGCGAGCGCAGGGTGTTGAGCAGCATCTGGGGATAGTGCTCGATGGGGCGCACGCCGTAGCTCTGAAAGAGCTGGGGGAAGGTGCGCTTCATGACGCGGCGGTTGGTGAGCATGTAGCTGACGCCGGAGGGGACGCGGAGGTTGTCTTCCAGGACGACGTACTCGCCGGTGTTGAGGCGGAGCAGGTCAGAGCCAACGACGGCGATGTAGACGTTGCGGGGTACCTGGAGGCCGCACATCTGGCGGCGGTAGTGCTTGCAGCTGTAGACGATGCTGCGGGGGACGACCTTGTCCTTGAGGATCTTGGCGTCGCCGTACACATCGCGGAGGAAGGCGTTCAGCGCGGTGATGCGCTGCGTGAGTCCGCGCTCGATCCGGTCCCATTCCGGAGCGGAGATAAGGCGCGGGAGCAGGTCGTAGGGGAAGATGCGCTCCGTGCCTTCGTCGCGGCCGTAGACGGTGAAGGTGATGCCCTGGGTCAGGAAGGCGAGGTCGGCGGACTGCTTGCGGCGGAGCAGCTCCTCGGGGGGCAGGCCGGCAAGGGTCTCCAGCAGGGCCTGATAGTGGGGCCGTATACCGCCGGTGGCCGTCCGCATCTCGTCGAAGGCGCTGTCGATGGGGTAGTCGCGGAAGAGCTGCTCAATTTGCATCGGCACTCCGTCGCTGTGCACGGAGGTGGCCTCGGCGCTGTCGGAAAACGGGGTGACAGTCATGCGATCGATAACGATCCTTTACCGCAAAGTTGGACACGGAACGATCGTCCAAAGGAACGAGAAGACGCACAGGCAGTGCCCGCATTCCTTGTCCTTTCTCATGCTTGTAACACCGGCGACATGAAGGAGCCATAAGGATTCCGGGAAGGGATGCCGGAAACGGAGGCGCCTTGAGGCCAGGGCAAGCGGGTGGAGCAACGAGGTTGGTCGCCGGAGCCGGTTGGGAAGGGCAACACTGGGATGATTTTATCGTGAAGTGGCCGGGTGGGTAGACAAACGGCCCGCCCTGGGTAGGGCGAGCCGTTTCGGGGTTGGTGGAGGGGATGGAGCCTAGAACTGGGTCCAGAGGGCCTGATTGTAGACCTCGTGATGGTACTGGACTTCCGAGCTCTTGACAAAGGTCCCAAGCTCGCGTGGGCTGCGGTTGGCGGCGGCGCGCTTCAGGTCCGTGAAGCGGCCCTGGACGTCGGCGCCGAGGATCTCCGCGATCCACTCGGAGCCGGAGAAGTCTTCGATGGCCGAGTAGATGTTGTCGGGCAGGTAACGCTGCGCCTGGCGCAGGTTGTCAATCGAGGCAACGTTGCCGTCGATGCCGGTCTTGAAGAGGGAGTAGAGAACCAGGTAGGGGTTGGCGTCGGGACCGACCGAGCGGACTTCGACGCGCATCGACTTGGAGTTGCCGATGGGCACGCGCACCATCGAGCCGCGATCTGTGGCCGAGGCCTTGATCTGGTTGGGGGCCTCAAAGTGCGGGTCGAGGCGGCGGTAGGCGTTGACGCTGGAGTTGAGAATCAGGCAGACGTCGAGCGCGTGCGTGAGGACGCGGTCAATGAACTCCCAGCCGAGGGTGGAGAGCTTTTCCTGCCCGTTGGCGTCCCAGAAAAGGTTGGTCTTTTCCCGGGTGATGGACATGTTGGTGTGCATGCCGCTGCCGTTTACGCCGACGACCGGCTTGGGCAGGAAGCTGGCGGTATAGCCCATGTTGTTGGCGATTTGCCGGCTGAGCAGCTTGTAGAGCTGGATCTGGTCAGCGGCGGCGACCACTTCGCCGTAGCCGTAGTTGATTTCGAACTGGCTGGGAGCCACCTCGGGGTGGTCCTTCTCGTTCTGGAAGCCCATGGCGCGCTGCACTTCCGCCGCGGTGTCAATGAACTTGCGCAGGGGGTCGAGAGGCAGCGAGTGGTAGTAGCCCCCAGTGCTGACGTACTCAAACTTGCTGGATTCCGTGTATTTGCGCTCGGCATCGAGGCCGGCGAAGAGGAAGCCCTCGATTTCGTTGGCGGCGTTGAGGGTGTAGCCCTTATCGGCGTAGAGCTTGTCGGAGTAGGCCTTGAGCACTCCGCGCAGGTCGCCGGAGTAGGGGGAGCCGTTCTTGTCGATGACGGTGCCGAAGACCAGGACCTTGCCGTTGCCGAAGACGTCGGCGGGCACCCAGTAGAAGGCGCTCCAGTCAATGCCGAGGCGTAGATCGGACTCCTTCTGCGCGGTAAAGCCACGGATGGAGGATCCGTCGAAGGTCAGGTTGTCGTAGCTGGCCAGGAGGAACTTCTTGTCGTAGTCGAGCAGGTGCAGGCGGCCTTCCAGGTCAGAGAAGAGGACCGTGACTGCCTTGATGCGCTTTTCATCGGTCAGGTATTTAAGGCGCTTCTCACGGATTTCGTCGATGGGCTTGCGGGCCAGCCGCTCGGCTTTTGCTTCCAGGTTCAAGTCTTCAAGCTGGGCATAGCTCAGCGCCAGAAAATCACGATAACTGTCAGACATGCAGGGCTCCTTCAGGTGATTGGAAAGAAACAGCGCCACAGACCGGGGCGGGGTGGGCTGTGTGGATTAAGGCTGCATCAAGGGTATCGCGTGAGGGGGCAGGGTGGGTAAGGAAAATGAAAAAGTGCTCTTGTAATCCCAGTGCGGGGTGTGCTGGGGCGTCCAGAATGCGCCGGAGTCCGGGGGGATGGTCTTGTCTTTGGGGTGATTGGGGAGTGCATTGGCGATTTTGTGTAAAGCCAAGAGCGCCATTCTGGGGAAACCCGTCGCCGGACTGATGCAAGACGAGGGCACTCCTCTAACAGTCGTGGCACTTTCAGCACTTGTTCCGCTTCAACTTGGGAAAGCGAAGAGCTCGACGAACATTTTCAAGCGCTCCTTCTGACGGCTGGGTGGAAATCGCTTGGTTCTTGTGAGGTCGGCGATTCCGTGGAGGCCCGCCCAAAAGAGTTCCGACAGAACCTCCGGCTTCGAGCCCTGTCCTTGAAACATCTCCAGGAGCTGTGCGAAGGCGAACCGGAGTTCCGGAGGCGTGGCCGCGTCAGCGAAGGGTATGTTCAGGCTGAGCGAAAACATCACCTCGTAGAGTGCCGGTGAAGACGCGGCGAACTCCAGATAGGCGGATGCGACGGATTCGACCATTTTCCCGGGCTTGGCCCGTTTGCGTGCCTTCTCCAAAGCCAGGCCGATCTCTTGGAAACCCTCAATAGCCACTGCAGCGAGGATGCCTTCGCGGCTTTCAAAGTGACCGTACAAAACGGGTTGGCTGTAGGAGATCTCGTCGGACAGCCGTCGAACGGTGACGTTGGGCCAGCCCTCCAGCTCCGCGATTCGCCTTGCGGCACTGATAATCTGTACCCGTCGGGCCTCTCTGTCGCGTTGTTTTCGTTCTGCAATGCGGTTCGGCGCGGTAGTCTCCATTCGCAAAGTATAGCACTGCTAGAACTTCTAACTATTTATAAAAATAATTACGAGTGCTCTTGCATCGCGGGTCATCGTCGTGCATCATAAATAGCGTTGCTAGATTTTCTAACACGGAGATTTTCATGCTCAACTCGATTTTGCTTTCGCTCGCTGTTCTTATGGCCGTGGCGATCCTCGTCATCGGCGGCTTCTACCTCTTTTCCCCGGAGCGTATGACAGGATCGTTCGGTCTCAAGCTGCCCGCAGCGGATGCCGACACTCGTGCGTGGCTGCGCCTGAAGGGGGTTCGGGACATCGCGTCCGGGCTGGTTGTGCTGGCCCTGATGCTGACTACGGGTTCTCGTTCGGTAGGCATCGCTCTGCTCGTGCTGGCGATCACCCCTTTTGGCGACA